>Ga0308157_10000451_pt1 | contig 136708 bp, 123 predicted proteins | sample PhyBR1_FD_201035 | JGI IMG/M metagenome (GOLD analysis project Ga0308157, IMG submission 201035) | Phyllosphere microbial communities from UC Gill Tract Community Farm, Albany, California, United States - DLSLB.R1 | ecosystem: Host-associated > Plants > Phyllosphere > Unclassified | place... | reverse complement strand
TGGTCAACGGTGACGTCAAGGTCGATACGGTCGAGCACCTGCTCTCCGCCATGGCGGGCCTGGGCATCGATAACGCCTACGTCGAGCTCTCCGCCTCGGAAGTGCCGATCATGGATGGCAGCGCCGGTCCCTTCGTATTCCTGATTCAGTCTGCCGGCCTGGAAGAACAGGACGCAGCCAAGAAGTTCATCCGCATCCTGCGTGAGGTGACTGTGGAAGAGGGCGACAAGCGCGCCACTTTCCTGCCTTTCGACGGTTTCAAGGTGAGCTTCGAGATCGACTTCGATCACCCGGTCCTCAAGGGCCAGACCCAGAGCGCGGTTGTCGACTTCTCCAGCACCTCGTTCGTGAAGGAAGTCAGCCGCGCCCGCACGTTCGGTTTCATGCGTGACATCGAGTACCTGCGCAAGCACAACCTTGCGTTGGGTGGCAGTGTCGAGAATGCCATCGTGGTCGACGAGACGGGTGTGCTCAACGAAGACGGCCTTCGTTCCGATGACGAATTCGTCAAGCACAAGATCCTCGACGCCATTGGCGACCTCTACCTGCTGGGCAACAGCCTGATCGGCGAGTTCAAGGGCTACAAGTCCGGCCACGCGCTGAACAACCAGCTGTTGCGCAAGCTGATCGCCGAAACCGATGCCTGGGAAGTGGTTACGTTCGAAGATGCCAGCACGGCACCGATCTCGTACATGCGCCCTGTTGCGGCCGTGTAAGTTCGAACACTCTCTCTAGTGTTGTAATCAAGGCCACCTTCGGGTGGCCTTTTTTATTGCTTGTCGCCAGCGTGGGCGGCCAAGCGCTCCAGTGCTGCGCGCAGCTTGGGGTCGGCGATGCCCTCGGCGGTGTCACGCAGGCTTGCCGCGGCGCTGGTGGACAGCTCGGCAGCATGCCCGCCGCGTTTGGCCGGTACCAGGGGCGGCTGCACCTTGTAGAGTATGCGCCGGAGGTTGCCAAAGGCCTCCATGGCCTGCAACGCCGCCAGCAGGCGCTTCTGCTGGTAGCGCAGGCGGGTAGCCCAATGGCCATCGGTAACCACCAGCAACAAGGTGCCATCGCGCCATGAGGCCACGTGGCAATGCTCGCGGGCAGCCGGCTGCAGCTGGCTTTCCAGCAGGCGCTGCAGGTGCTCCAGGCGTTCGGCCTGGTTCAGCAGCAGGCGCAGCGGGCGCACCTGGCGTAGCAGCGCCGAGGGGGGCTGGGCGGGGGAGGGTTTGTAGGCCATGGGGGTACGCATGAGGTTCAAGATGGGCAGTTTAACACCTGTATAACCTGTGCTGGCCTCTTCGCGGGCCCGCCCGCTCCCACAGGATTACTCCAGGCCTGAGTATTGTGGGGTCCCTGTGGGAGCGGGCGTGCCCGCGAAGAGGCCAGCACAGGCGACGCAAGATAAGACTGGTTCTCGATACCTTTCATGTTGCCAAACCTTGAACTCAGGGAAAATACCCCTATCTAAGACAAGCCCCTGCCAAAACGCTGTAATAGCATCGTGGAAATCCACCACTTTCCTCACCATCGTTTCCGGGTAGAATGCTCGTTCGCATGCGGCCTCAGGGCTGCACGGGCGACTCATGGGGCCGCCCTCCATCCCTACGTGTGGAAGATCCTGCCGATATGTTTGCGCCTTTGTTAAAAAAACTTTTTGGAAGCAAGAACGAGCGTGAAGTAAAACGCATGCTCAAGACGGTGAGTATCGTCAATGCCTTCGAAGAGAAGATGGTGGCCCTCTCCGACGAGCAACTGCGGGGCAAGACTGCAGAGTTCAAGGAGCGCCTGGCCAAAGGCGAGACACTGGACCAATTGTTGCCCGAAGCCTTTGCCGTGGCCCGCGAGGCCGGCAAGCGCGTGATGGGCATGCGCCACTTCGACGTTCAGTTGATTGGCGGCATGACCCTGCACGAAGGCATGATCGCAGAAATGCGTACCGGTGAAGGCAAGACCTTGGTGGGTACCCTGGCCGTGTACCTCAACGCATTGTCCGGCAAGGGCGTGCATGTGGTTACCGTCAACGACTACCTGGCCCGCCGCGACGCCAACTGGATGCGCCCGCTGTACGAGTTCCTCGGCCTGTCGGTCGGTATCGTATCGGCCTTCCAGCCGCCGGAAGAAAAGCGCGCCGCCTATGCGGCCGACATCACCTACGGCACCAACAACGAATTCGGTTTCGACTACCTGCGCGACAACATGGCGTTCAGCCAGGACGAGAAGTTCCAGCGTGAACTGAACTTCGCCGTGATCGACGAAGTGGACTCCATTCTCATCGACGAAGCGCGCACCCCGCTGATCATTTCCGGCCAGGCCGAAGACAGCTCCAAGCTGTACATCGAGATCAACCGCCTGATCCCGCGCCTGACCCAGCACATCGAAGAAGTCGAAGGCCAGGTCACCCAGGAAGGCCACTTCACCATCGACGAGAAGAGCCGCCAGGTCGAGCTCAACGAGGCCGGTCACCAGTTCATCGAAGAGATGCTGACCCAGGCCGGGTTGCTGGCCGAAGGCGAGAGCCTGTACTCGGCGCATAACCTGGGCCTGCTGACCCACGTGTATGCCGGCCTGCGCGCGCACAAGCTGTTCCACCGCAACATCGAGTACATCGTCCAGGACGGCCAGGTACTGCTGATCGACGAGCACACCGGCCGGACCATGCCGGGCCGGCGCTTGTCCGAAGGCCTGCACCAGGCCATCGAGGCCAAGGAAAACCTGAACATCCAGGCCGAGAGCCAGACCCTGGCCTCGACCACCTTCCAGAACTACTTCCGCCTGTACACCAAGCTGTCCGGCATGACCGGTACCGCCGACACCGAAGCGTTCGAGTTCCAGTCGATCTACGCGCTGAACGTGATGGTCATTCCGCCGAACAAGCCGCTGGCGCGCAAGGACTTCAACGACCTGGTGTACCTGACCGCCGACGAGAAGTACGCCGCGATCATTGCCGACATCAAGGAAAGCATGAAGCAGGGCCGGCCGATTCTGGTCGGTACCGCGACCATCGAAACGTCCGAACACATGTCGAACCTGCTGAAGAAAGAAGGTATCGACCACAAGGTACTGAACGCCAAGTACCACGAGAAAGAGGCCGAAATCATCGCTCAGGCCGGTGCGCCGGGCGCCCTGACCATCGCCACCAACATGGCCGGCCGTGGTACCGACATCCTGCTGGGCGGTAACTGGGAAGCCGAAGTGGCAGCCCTGGAAAACCCGACCGCCGAGCAGATCGCCCAGATCAAGGCCGACTGGCAGAAGCGTCACCAGCAGGTGATCGAGGCCGGTGGCCTGCACGTGATCGCCTCCGAACGCCACGAGTCGCGCCGTATCGACAACCAGTTGCGCGGCCGTTCCGGCCGTCAGGGCGACCCGGGTTCCAGCCGCTTCTACCTGTCGCTGGAAGACAGCCTGATGCGTATCTTCGCCTCTGACCGGGTGAAGAACTTCATGAAAGCCCTGGGCATGCAGGCGGGCGAGGCCATCGAGCACCGCATGGTCACCAATGCCATCGAGAAGGCACAGCGCAAGGTCGAAGGCCGCAACTTCGACATCCGCAAGCAGTTGCTTGAATACGACGACGTGGCCAACGAGCAGCGCAAGGTGATCTACCACATGCGCAACAGCCTGCTGGCGGCCGAGAACATCGGTGACACCATCGTCGAATTCCGCAAGGAAGTCCTGGACGCTACCATCAGCCAGCATATTCCGCCGCAGTCGCTGCCCGAGCAGTGGGACGTGGCCGGCCTGGAGGCATCGCTGGCCAGCGACTTCGCCATCAAGCTGCCGATCCAGCAGTGGCTCGACGAAGACGACCACCTCTACGAGGAAACGCTGCGCGAGAAGCTGCTGAACGAGATCACCACGGCCTACACCGAGAAAGAAGACCAAGCCGGCCTCGAGGCTCTGCGTACCTTCGAGAAGCAAATTCTGCTGCGTGTGCTGGACGACCTGTGGAAAGACCACCTGTCGACCATGGACCACCTGCGCCACGGTATCCACCTGCGTGGCTATGCGCAAAAGAACCCGAAGCAGGAATACAAGCGCGAGTCGTTCAGCCTGTTCCAGGAGCTGCTGGAGTCGATCAAGCGCGATACCATCCGCGTGCTGTCGCACGTACAGGTACGCCGCGAAGACCCGGTCGAAGAGGAAGCGCGCCTGCGCCGCGAGGCCGAGGAACTGGCCAGCCGCATGCAGTTCGAGCACGCCCCTGCCCCTGGCCTGGAAGGCGAGCAACTGAGCGAGGAGGGCGCAGAAGTGGCCGTTGCCTCGGCGCCGGTGCGCAACGAGCAGAAGCTGGGCCGCAATGAGCCGTGCTGGTGTGGTTCGGGCAAGAAGTTCAAGCATTGCCACGGGCAGATCGAATGATCTGACCTGGGTGTTGTAACCTGATACATCCTGGGGCCGCTTTGCGGCCCCGTTTTTTGTACATCCACCGAATTTTCTAGGAGCGCTCTAATGGCTGTTGGTCTTGGTCCTTTGCCCACCCTGCACCCGGTTGCGGGTTTTGAACTCGGCATCGCTTCTGCCGGCATCAAGCGCCCTGGGCGCAAGGATGTGGTGGTCATGCGCTGCGCCGAAGGCTCCAGCGTGGCGGGCGTGTTCACCCTCAACGCTTTCTGCGCGGCACCGGTGATCCTCTCCAAGCAGCGAGTTCAGGGCACCGTGCGCTACCTGTTGACCAACACCGGTAATGCCAACGCCGGTACCGGCGCCCCAGGGCTGGCAGCCGCCGAACGCACCTGCGCCAAGCTGGCCGAACTGGCCGGCGTACCCGCCGAATCGGTACTGCCGTTCTCCACCGGTGTGATCGGCGAGCCACTGCCGGTCGAAAAGATCGAAGGCGCGCTGCAGGCCGCCCTCGATAACCTGTCGGAGAACAACTGGGCCGAAGCGGCCACCGGCATCATGACCACCGATACCTTGCCCAAGGGCGCCAGCCGCCAGTTCCAGCACGATGGCGTGACCGTGACCGTGACCGGTATCAGCAAGGGGGCCGGCATGATCCGCCCGAACATGGCCACCATGCTTGGCTACATCGCCACCGACGCCAAGGTTGCCCCGGCGGTGCTCAAGGACCTGATGCTGGACGGCGCCAACAAGTCGTTCAACCGCATCACCATCGATGGCGACACCTCGACCAACGATTGCTGCATGCTGATTGCCACCGGCAAGGCCAACCTGCCAGAGGTCACCGAAGCCAGTGGTGCGCTGTTCGAGGCCCTGAAAAAAGCCGTGTTCGAAGTGTGCATGGACGTGGCCCAGGCCATCGTGCGTGACGGCGAAGGTGCGACCAAGTTCGTGACCGTGCAGGTCAACGGCGGTGGCAACCACCAGGAATGCCTGGACGTCGGTTACGCAGTGGCCCACTCACCGCTGATCAAGACCGCACTGTTCGCGTCGGACCCGAACTGGGGCCGTATTCTCGCCGCGGTGGGCCGTGCCGGTGTGCCGGAGCTGGACGTGAGCCTGATCGACGTCTACCTGGATAACGTGTGCATCGCCAGCCAGGGCGGCCGCAGCCCCAGCTACACCGAAGCCCAGGGCTCGGCTGTGATGGCCCAGGAAGAGATTACGATCCGTATCGAACTGGGCCGTGGCCAGTGCAGCGAAACCATCTGGACCACCGACCTGTCGCACGAGTACGTGAAGATCAACGCCGAATACCGTACCTGATCCAGTGCTGGGGTCGGGCAACGGCCCCACAATTCCAGAACCAGGAGACGAACCATGAGCGATCACCTGAACTTCGGCGACACGTTGCGCGCCTTGTTGCAGGCTGGCCTGGCGGAGCGTGAAGTGTGAAACGGATTCATGTTGTAGCAGCAGTCATTCGTGGCGCCGATGGCCGCATTCTGATCGCGCGGCGGGCCGCCACCCAGCACCAGGGTGGCCTGTGGGAGTTTCCCGGCGGCAAGGTCGAAGCCGGTGAAAGCGTGGATGTGGCACTGGCCCGCGAGCTGCGCGAAGAGCTGGGTATCGAGGTAAGCCGTTCGCGTGCGCTGATCAAGGTCAGCCACGACTACCCGGACAAGCAGGTGTTGCTGGACGTGCGCGAAGTGCAGGCATTTACCGGCGAACCGCATGGCGCCGAGGGTCAGCCGCTGGCGTGGGTTGCCCCGCGCGACTTGCCGCAGTACGAATTTCCCGAGGCCAACCAGCCGATCGTGGCTGCCGCGCGCCTGCCGGACCAGTACCTGATCACCCCTGATGGCCTGGAAGTGCCGCAACTGCTCAAGGGCATACAGAAGGCGGTTGCCAGTGGCATTCGCCTGATTCAGTTGCGCGCCCCGGACATGTACGACCCCAAGTACCGCGACGTGGCGGTGGATGCGGCTGGGCTGTGTGCGGGCAAGGCGCAGTTGATGCTCAAGGGGCCGCTGGAATGGCTGGGCGATTTCCCTTCGGCCGGCTGGCACCTGACCGCGGCGCAGTTACGCAAGTACGCCGCCAAAGGTCGGCCGTTTCCCCGCGAGCGTTGGTTGGCGGCTTCCTGCCACAGCGCCGAAGAGCTGGCGCTGGCCGAGCAGATGGGCGTCGACTTCGTCACCCTGTCGCCAGTCCAGGCAACCCAGACCCACCCCGAGGCCGCGCCGTTGGGCTGGGACGAAGCTCGACGTTTGCTTGCCGGGTTCAGCAAGCCGGTGTATTTGCTGGGCGGGGTAGGGCCGGGTGATCGGGAGCGGGCCTGGGAGGCCGGGGCCCAGGGCGTGGCCGGCATCCGGGCATTCTGGCCCGAGGCCTGAGCCATTGGGGCGGCCCTTCGCGACACCGCGCCGGCCGCCCCGAACCTGTCAGCCCTGCGGCTTTTCAGCAGGCTGCCACAACACCTCGGCCACCCCCTGTCGCCGCCCGATGATCCGCGCTGCCACGAACAGCAGGTCGGACAGGCGGTTGATGTACGCCAGACCTACCCCTCCCAGTGGTTCCAGCGCATGCAATTGCTGGCAGCGCCGCTCGGCGCTGCGCGCCAGGCTGCGGCACACATGGGCCTGCGCCACCAGCATCGAACCACTGGGCAGGATGAAGTTCTTCAGCGGCCCCAGCTCTTCGTTCCACACATCGATGACGGCCTCCAGGCGCTCCACCTCTGCCTGGTTCAAGGCTTGGTAGCTGGGCATGGCCAGCTCGCCACCCAGGTCGAACAAGCGGTGCTGACACGGCGCAAGCACCGTAGTGAGCTCCTCCAGGCCTTGCTCGGCCAAGCCTGCCAAAAGCACGCCTAGCTGGCTGTTGAGGCTGTCTACCTCGCCAATGGCTTCTATGCGCGGATGGCTCTTCGGCACCCGCCGGCCGTCGCCCAGGCCGGTTTCGCCCTGGTCGCCGGTACGGGTGTAGATTTTCGATAGGCGGTTGCCCATGTCATTGCTCCGGTAAGGTCGGCGCCGCTGCTGCCGGCTGGCCGAGGGGCAGGCGCAGGGTGAAGCACGTACCCTGGCCAGGCGTGGAGTGCACCTCCATCTGCCCCTTGTGGTTGTTGGTGATGATGAAGTACGAAACCGACAGGCCCAGCCCGGTGCCCTGGCCGATTTCCTTGGTGGTGAAGAACGGCTCGAAGGTGCGCTTGCGCACGGCCTCTGGCATGCCGACGCCATTGTCCTCGACCTGGATCTCCGCCCAGGGCGGGTTCAGCCGGGTGCGCAGGGTGATCCGCCCCGGCTCGCTCGGTTGCGGGCGCAGGTGGATGGCCTGGGCGGCGTTCTTCAACAGGTTCAACAGTACCTGTTCCAGTTCGTTGGCAGTGCACGGCACGGGCCCCAGTTCAGGGTCGAACTGCCGCACGATGGCCTGCCCCTTGAAGTCGAAACCGATCGCCAGGTCGAAATCGTTGCCGGCAATTTCCACCGCCTGGTCGATCAGCGCCGGCAGCTCGCAAGGCTCCAGCTGTCGGTTGCTGCGCCGACTGAAACTGAGCATGTGGGTGACGATCTTCGCGGCGCGGGCCCCGGCCTGCTGAATGCCGTCGAGCAGTTGCGGCACTTCGCGGCTGGCCAGGTAGCGGTTGATCATGGCCAGGTCGAGGCCAAGCTCGCTGGCCTGTTCCTGGTTGCGGGGCAGGTCTGCCGACAGGCGTCGGCGGATGTTCTGTACGTTGTGCAGGATGGCGCCCAGCGGGTTGTTGATTTCGTGAGCCATGCCCGCCGCCAGGCCGCCTACCGAGAGCATTTTTTCCGACTGGACCATCATTTCTTCCAGCGACAGGCGCTGGGTGATGTCGTCGATGCGGATCACCACGCCGCGCCCGCCGCCGCCGGTGAGCGGGTAGAAGGTCAAGGCGTAATGGCGCAGTTCGTCGCCCTTGGGCCATGTGACCCGCTCGATCTTGGCCACCCGGTGCTTTTCCACGGTTTCCTTGAGTTGCGGCAGGAATGGCTTCAGGGGCTCGAAGGCGATGAACACTGGTTGGTTCAGCGCCTCATGCAAAGGCGTGCCGGAGAGGACCGTGGCTTCGTGATTCCACTGGGTGACATAGAGCTGTTCGTCCAGGGCGATCAATGCCGAAGGCATCGAGTCGATGATGCTGTTGAGGTAGTTCTGGAAACCGGTGAGTTTTTTCTCGATTTTGCTGCGCACCTGCACTTCCAGTTCCAGCTTGCGGTTGGTATGGCGGGTTTCCTCGGCCAGGCCCTGGGCCTGGTCATAGGCATCCTGGAACTCGTCACGGGCGCGTTTGAGTTGCTGCTCACGGGCTTCGATACGCGAAAGCATGGTGTTGAAGGCGTCGGCCAGGCTGCCGATCTCATCGTCGTTGCCACGCCGGGCGCGTAGGGCGTAGCTCTCTTCGCGGGTGACCTGGCGGCTGAGTTCTTCAAGCTGGTTGATCGGTTGGGTGATCAGGCGTTTGATCTGGCGGGCAATGAAGATCCACAGCAGGATGCTGAACACCAGGATAGCCAGGCTGGCACTGAGCGTGCCGGTGTAGAACGCGGTGGGCAGCTCGCTGCTGGCCACCAGCAACAGGTGGGCTGGCGGGTTGGCGTCACGCGGGATGCGGATCAGTTGGGTGCTGCGAAACTCCATCAGGCGCCAGCCGTCGATGTTGCGAAAGCGCTTGGGCAGGGTCAGCGGGTCGCCATGCTGGAGTTGCGCCAGCATGCGACCGTCACCCCCGTACACGGCTGCCGCGCGCAGCGGGGTGTAGCTGTCCAGCTCCTTGAGCAGGGCACTGGCGGTGTCCGGCGTGTCGCCCGCGCGCTCGGCCAGCTGCGGGTTGGCCACCAGCCGGCCGATGGTCTGCAGGGCCTGGGGTGCCATGCTCTCCTGGGTGATCCAGTAGGCCGCACTGATGAAGGTGAGGTTGGCCACCAGCAGGATGGTCACCAGCAACACCAGCAGGGCCGCCAGCAGCTTCTGCCCGACCGGGAGGTTTTCCAGGCGATGGCGCAAGGTCATAGGCTAGGCAGTGTCCGTATCCAGGTAATTAGGGCTGCGTCAGTCGCAGGGCAAGCCACGTAAGCGCAGGTGTTCGACCAGGCGTTGCAGCAGGTGTTCCAGTTGCGGCAGCTGCAGGCCGTGCCGCTCGGCAACCCGGCAGGCATGGCCGAGCAGGTAATGCACCTCTGTGCGTCGGCCTGCGTGCACGTCCTGGTACATGGAAGAGTAGTTGGCGGCGGTGGCCCCGATCACCCATTGCACTTCTTCGTCCAGGCCCTCGGCCGCTTGCGGCTGGCCACAGCGGCGCAGCAGTGAGGCCAGTTCGGCGCACAGGCCATGTACTTCCGCCAGGTGGCCCAGCAAGCCGCCGTTCTGGCAAGCGTGCAGCACGGTCAGCGGGTTGATCGCGCAGTTGAGGGCCAGCTTGCGCCACAGGCGGGTGAGGATGTCCACCGTCCATTCGGCAGGGATGCCTGCTTCGCGCAGGTCATCGAACCAGGCCGGCAGCGCCGGGTTGCGCGGGTCGCCCAGCCAGTTGAAGCCATGCCCGGCAAAACGCACCTGCCAGTCGCCTTCGCGGAAGGCGCCTTCGGTGCTGGAGGCGAAAACGCAGCGCGCCTGTGGCAGCAGGTCGGCCACCTCGTCCTGGCTGCCCAGGCCGTTCTGTAGCAGTAGCACGTCTGCGCCCTCGGCCAGGCGTGGTGCCAGGCCGGCAATCGCCGGGGCGGCGTCGTAGGCCTTGCAGGCCACCAGCAGGCGATGGATCGGCCCGTCAGCCTGGGCGGTTTCGGCGGGTATGGCGTAGTGCCTGGCCTGTTCTTGCTCGAACAACGTCAGGCCGCCGGCCTGTTCATAGGCCTGCAGCCGTTGCCGATCGCGCAGCACAAGGCGCACTGCCTTGCCCGCGCGTGCCAGGCGGCAGGCCCACAGGCTGCCGAGGCTGCCGGCGCCGAGAATATGCCAGGTGCTGCTCATATGCGTTTCGCAACCCGTTATAATGAGCCCGCATTTTAACCGTCAAACCCAGCGCGCTCCATCTTCAGCCTGAGCGCGCTTTTATTTTGGGAGAACAACCATGCCTTCGTTCGACGTGGTATCGGAACTGGACAAGCACGAAGTGCAGAACGCGGTCGACAACGCCATCAAGGACCTGGACCGCCGTTACGACCTCAAAGGCAAGGGCTCCTTCGAGTTCAAGGACAAAGAGCAGACCGTGGTACTCACCGCCGAGGAAGAGTTCCAGCTCGAAGCCATGCTGGAAATCCTGCGCCTGGCGCTGGTCAAGCGCAAGATCGATGTGAAATGCCTGGAAACCAAGGACCCGTACGCGTCCGGCAAGGAAAAGAAACAGGAAGCCAAGTTCCGCGAGGGTATCGACAAGGACCTGGCCAAGAAGATCGTCGCCACCATCAAGGACGGCAAGCTGAAAGTGCAGGCCGCCATCCAGGGTGAGCAGGTGCGGGTAACCGGCAAGAAACGCGACGACCTGCAGGAGGCCATTGCCTTGCTGCGCACCAAGGAATTCGATATGCCGCTGCAGTTCAACAACTTCCGCGACTGAGGCGGGTGTGGCCAGGAACCCCAATGGCTCAATGATGTCCATGGGGGCCGGGGCCGTGTGAGCGCGCGGCCTGTTCTACCGTGTACTTGCCGTTCGGCATCAGGAGATGAATATGGATTTGAACGCTGAAGTCGATCAGCTGGTTCGCCAGTCGCAAACCTGGATCCCCTTGATCATGCAATACGGCAGCCGTGTGCTGCTGGCGCTGGTGACCCTGGCGGTCGGCTGGTGGATCATCAACAAGGTCAGCGCCCGCCTGGGCAAGCTTGTCGGCCTGCGCAATGCCGACCTGGCGTTGCAGGGCTTCATCAGCACCCTGGCCAACATCGTGCTGAAGATACTGCTGCTGGTCAGCGTGGCGTCGATGATCGGCATCGAGACCACCTCGTTCGTCGCGGCTATCGGTGCCGCCGGCCTGGCGATCGGCCTGGCGCTGCAGGGTAGCCTGGCCAACTTCGCTGGCGGCGTGCTGATCCTGATGTTCCGCCCGTTTCGCATCGGCGACTGGATCGAGGCGCAAGGCGTTGCCGGTACTGTCGACAGCATCCAGATCTTCCACACCGTGCTGCGCACCGGCGACAACAAGACGGTGATCATGCCCAACGGCAGCCTGTCCAATGGCATCATCACCAACACCAACCGCCAGCCCACGCGCAAGGTAGTGTTCGATGTGGGCGTGGATTACGAGGCCGATTTGCAGAAGGCCCGCAATGTGTTGCTGGAGCTGGCCCAGGACCCTCGCGTGCTGCCCGACCCCGCACCCCAAGCGGTAGTTTCGACGCTGGGTGACAGCTCGATCACCGTGTCACTGCGCTTGTGGACCAAGACCGCCGATTACTGGGATGTGATGTTCATGCTCAACGAGCAGGCACGTGACCGCCTGAAGGCCGAAGGTATCGACATTCCGTTCCCGCAGCGGGTCATTCGGGTGGTGCAGGAAACTGCCGCCCAGTAACAGCGCATCAGCGCCGGGGCTGCACAGCGGCCCCGCTTTTTTCTCCCCGATTACACTTGTTCACAGCAAACCCCTGCTATTTCTGGCATATACCCTGCTCCTGCCTGTCACACCTGATATGCCATCATGAAACCACTGCTGTACATCACCCCCCTGCGGGCCTTGCTGTTTGGCCTGACCCTGGCCCTGTTCGAACTGCTGACCTACCTGGCCAGTGACGCGGTGATGCCGGCTATGCCGGTCGTGGTCGGCGACCTGAAGGCCGGCCCTGAATACATCCCCCATGCGCTCAACCTGTACCTGCTCGGTGGCGTGGTGCTGCAGTGGCTGATCGGCCCGCTGGCAGACCGCTATGGTCGGCGCCCGTTGCTGCTGGCCGGCTGCGCGTTTTTCGGCCTGGCCTGCCTGGCGACCTTCTGGGCCCATGATATTGGCCTGTTCAACCTGCTGCGCCTGTTGCAGGGGATAGGCCTGGGCTTTGTGGTCACGGTCAGCTACCCGGCGCTGAACGAGGCATTCAGCGAGGCGGATGCCGTGCGGATGATGGCGCTGCTGGCCAACATCGCCCTGCTGTCGCCGCTGCTGGGCCCGCTGGTCGGGGCCTTGCTGTTGCATTGGCTGGACTGGCGTTGGCTGTTCGTGGCTTTCGCCGTGGGGGCCGTGGTGTGCTGGGGGCTGCTGTACCGGCTCATGCCCGAAACCCTGGGCGTAGAGCGCCGCGACGGTTCGCGCCTGGCGTTCACGCCGATCCACCTGCTGCCATTGCTGGCAGGCTACGGCCAATTGCTCGGCAACCGCCGCTTTGTCGCGGGCAGCGCCGCCCTGGGGCTGGTCGGGCTGCCACTGATTGGCTGGATTGGCCTGTCACCGGTATTGCTGATTCATGATGAGGGCCTAACGACCCTGGAATATGCGCTGTGGCAGCTGCCGGTGTTTGGCGGGTTGATCCTGGGCAACCTGATCATCAACCGTATTGCCGAGCGCTACCCGTTGCCGGCCCTGGTCCGTGGTGCCCTGTGGCCGTACCTGGCAGGGTTGAGCGTGATGGTGCTGGCGACATGGTATTGGCCGACCGTGACCAGCCTGGTGGCAGGCATGTCGTTGTATGCACTGGGCCTGGGTGTGGCCAACGCGGTGCTGTACCGCATGACGCTGTTTTCCAGCGAGCAAAGCAAAGGCCTGGTTTCGGCCATGCTGGGGATGATCACCATCGCCCTGTTGGGGCTCGGTGGGGCATTGCTGGCAATGATCGGCGCCGGTGCCAGCTTGCTGCATTTCGCACTGGCGGCGGGGCTGGCGGGCGCGTTGGCGCTGTGGCCGTTGTGGTTTGTGGTGGGCGGGCGGCCGGGGCAAGGGGCCGTGGCTGACTGATCTGCAGTACCTGTGCCGGCCTTGTCGATCTGTGACTCGGTCGTCGTAAATGCCGGGGCCGCTTACAACGGGCGGGGGTGGCCGGCAGTCTTGCGGAGGTGGGACGGCACAATTCATCGAGCGGGTTCACCCGCGAATACGGTGGTACCGGCAACGCACAATGCCCGGCAGAATTCGGCCAGCAGGCCCGGCCCTTTCGCGGGTGAACCCGCTCCTACAACGGGCTGGGGTGGCCGGTAGTTCTGCGGGCCCGGGCCGGCATCATCGATCGATGTAGGAGCGGGTTTACCCGCGAATACGGTGGTACCGGCGACGCATAATGCCTGGCAGAGTTCGGCCCGCAGGCCCGGCCCTTTCGCGGGTGAACCCGCTCCTACAACGGGCGAGGGTGGCCGGCAGGCCTGCGGGGCTGGGCCGGCATCATCGATCGATGTAGGAGCGGGTTCACCCGCGAATACGGTGGTACCGGCAACGCACAATGCCTGGCAGATATCGGCCCGTATGCCCGGCCCTTTCGCGAGGAAAGCCTCAGGCTAGTGCACAGGTCTTGGCAGCAGCGCTGGTTTGCCAGCGAAACGGCCGGTACAGGCAGCAGAAACCTGTCAGGGCCGTTCGGCCGCCGCACCTGGCTCTGCCAACGGCTTACCGCGGCCAGCCTCCTGGCGCCACTGCAAGGCGATCAGGATCAGCGTAGGCACGCCCAGCAGGGCGGTAATCAGGAAAAAGTCGTGATAACCGAACTTCTCCACCATCACCCCCGAGTAACCCCCGATCAACCGCGGCAGCAACAGCATGATCGAGCTGAGCAGCGCGTACTGGGTGGCCGAGAACTTCAGGTTGGTCAGGCTCGACAGGTACGCCACGAACGCAGACGTGGCCATGCCGGAGCTGAAGTTGTCCAGCGAGATGGTGACCACCAGCATTTCCAGGTTAGGCCCCATGTCCGCCAGCATTAGGAACAGGATGTTGGTGCCCGCCGAAGCCGCGCCACCAATAAACAGGATGGGCATGATGCCGAAGCGCACGATCAGCAGCCCGCCGATACCGGCACCGACCAGGGTCATGATCAGGCCGAAGATCTTGCTGACACTGGCGATCTGGTCTTTGGTGAAGCCCATGTCGATATAGAACACGTTGGCCATCACGCCCATGACCGTGTCCGACATGCGGTAGGTGGCGATCAGGCCTAGCAACAGCAAAGCCTGCCAGCGGTAGCGGGCAATGAAGTCGTTGACCGGGGTCAGTACCGGGGCCAGGCCACGGCGGCCCAGGCTCGACAGGCACGCCCAGGTCAGCAGCACATAGAGGATCAGGCGCAGGAAGGCGCGGTCTTCGAGCAACAGGTCGAGCGGTGTGGCATCCCCGGAGATGACCGTGGACCAGCCGGTATTGAACATCTGGGTAAAACTGGCGGGCACCGATACCAGCAGGATGATCAGCACGAACACCGAGGCCATCTGATGCACCAGGCCGTAGCGCGCAGCCGACAGCTGGGTGCGCAGGGGCACTGGCGGTTCGCGCATGACCAGGGTCGTGAACAGCGCGGGCAGCATCATGACCCCGAACATCACGTAGGTGCCGGCCCAGGCTTTATGCAGGTAACTGAAGCCGGTGGACCCGAACCACTCGGCGAAGAACAGCGCGCCCGCGGTGGCGAGCAGGGCGGCAACCCGGTAGCCGGCCATGTAGCTGGCGGCGAGGGCGGCCTGGCGCTGGTCGTCGGCGATTTCCAGACGGTAGGCATCCACTGCAATGTCCTGGGTGGCCGAGGCAAAGGCCACCAGCACGGCCATGGCGATCAACCAGGATAGATGTTGTTGCGGGTCGCACAGGCTCATGCCGACCAGGCCGATCACCACCAGTGCCTGCGACAGCAGCAGCCACGAGCGCCGGCGCCCCAGGCCGCCGAGCAGCGGCAGGCGCCATTGGTCGAGCAACGGTGACCAGACCCACTTGAAGGCGTAGGCCAGGCCGATCAGGCTGGCGTAACCAATGGTTTCGCGGGCCACCCCAGCCTCGCGCAGCCACACCGACAGGGTCGAGAACACCAACATGTAGGGCAGGCCGGCGGCGAAACCGAGCAGCAAAAGTACCAGGGTTGACGGGCTGGCATAGGCAGCGAGCGCAGCGCGCCAGGTTTTACGGGGCATGGGCCAACATCTGCCTCAAGTTTTCGAAAACAAAGCGCGCACTCTAACCGCTGTGCTCTGTCGGGCGCCAGCCATGGCGCGTCATATCCACACGATTGTTGGTCACATTCACGCCTTCTGCACGCAGTCGCGCCCGTTGTTCATCCCCGGCCGGGGTGCCCAGCGCCAAGCTCAGGCGGCCACCGGCGCCCAGTACCCGGTGCCATGGCAGGCGGGTTTGCGCAGGCAGCTGCCCGAGGGTGCGCCCCACCCAGCGTGCTGCGCGGCCAAGCCCGGCCAGTGCTGCGAGCTGGCCATAGCTCACGACTTTGCCCGCCGGTACTTGGCCAAGCACCGAATACAATGCCGTTCGTCGACCTTCGGCCGACTCCGGCATGTGCTCAGGTCCCCCAGACATGGCGCCCCCCTTGGGCTGTGGATGAAAACGGACAAATGGTCAGGTAAATGAGAGTTGAACTCAATGCCAAGCTGCCGGTCTGTGCTTGCTCTGGTCGGCGGTAGCTGGATAATGCCCGGCTTTTTTCTTCGAATCGAACCGTAGTACGTCTATGCATTCTAGATCCTTGTTGTGCCTGCTCGCTGCTTCCCTGTGCGCCTCACCGGCGTTGGCCGATACCGTGTGGATGAAGAACGGTGACCGGCTCAGTGGCAAGATCAAAGTCTTCGACGGCGGCAAGCTGCTGCTGGAAACGCCCTACGGCGGCTCCATTGCCCTGGACTGGAAACAGGTGCAGACCCTGGAAAGCGACCAGGAACTGCTGGTCAAGCAGGATGCCTACACGGGCGAGAAGGCCAAGTCGCTGAAGGCCGCTGAACCGGGCAAGGTGACCTTGGCCAACGGCGAGGCGCCCAAGACCGTGGAGCTGGCCAGCATCGAACAGATCATGAAGCCCAAGCCCCTGGTCGAAGACTTCGTGTGGAAAGGCAACGTGGATGTGGCGCTGGACTACAAACGCGCCGAAAACGACACCGACGACTACGATGTCAGCTTCAAGACCACGGCCCGCCACGGCCGCTGGCGGCACAACGCCGAAGGCGAGTACAACCGCGAAACCAAGGACGACGTCACCACCACCGACAACTGGAGTGCCGAATACGCGCTGGACCGCTTCATCACCGAGAAGTGGTTCTGGCAGGGGCGGGCGGAATACAAGCGTGACCGCATCGAAGACCTTGCCCGCCAGCGCACCGTCGGTACCGGCCCGGGTTACCAGTTCTGGGACAACGAACTTGGCGCATTCTCGCTCGGGTCGCTGATCAACCGCACCGACTTCGAGTACCAGGACGGCAGCAAGGACAACTTCTATTCCGCTGCCGTGAAGTGGGACTACACCCGTTACCTGATCGGCAAGAACGTGCAGCTGTTCACCAACGGCGAGCTGGCCAAACCACTGGGTGGGGTGGCCGACTATTCACTGGATGCCGAGGTGGGGCTGCGCTACAAAGTTACCGAATGGGCTTCGCTCAACCTCAAGGCGGAGCGTGACATCATCAGCGGCACGAGTGAAAGCGATCTGGAGAAGACGCGCTATACCGCGGGCTTTGGCGTGACCTGGTAAACCGCCGGGCCGCACCGCGGCCCCATTGGCACTCGGTGTGATAATGCTTATCTTGTCATCCGTCCCGTTTGCCACCAGGAGCCGCACCCAGTGAGTACCAACGCCATCCGCCCAGCCCGGGAACTGCTGCTCAAGGAATACCGCGGCGTGCTCTCGACGCATTCCAAGTCGATGCCCGGCTACCCGTTCGGCTCGGTGGTGCCGTACTGCCTGGACGCTCACGGCAACCCGCTGATCCTCATCAGCCGCATTGCCCAGCATACCCATAACCTGCAGAAAGACCCCAAGTGCTCGCTGCTGGTAGGCGAGCGCGAAGCTGAGGATGTGCAGGCGGTAGGGCGCCTTACGGTAATGGCCGAAGCGCACAAGCTGGTCGAGGCAGACGCCATCGAGGCTGCCGCCGAGCGTTACTACCGCTATTTCCCGGACGCTGCCGACTATCATAAGGCTCACGACTTTGACTTCTGGGTGCTGCAGCCGGTACGCCACCGTTACATCGGCGGCTTCGGCGCGATCCACTGGCTCGACCAGGTCACCCTGGCCAACCCGTTCGCCGGCAGGTCCGAGGCCAGCATGGTCGAACACATGAACAGCGACCACGCCAATGCCATTGCCCACTATGTGCAACTGACCGGCCTGCCGGACCATGCCGCAGCGCAAATGGCTGGGGTGGACAGCGAAGGCATGCACCTGCGTATCGGCCAGGGGGTGTACTGGTTACCCTTCCCGCATATTTGCAATACGCCGACACAAGTCCGCGAGGCCTTGGTTTTGCTGGCGCGCGCCGATCAGTGGCCCACGCCTGCAGGGGGCGAGGGTTGAAAAAGCGTGCACTTGCATCCACTTGATGGTCTTAAAGGAAGGTTCTCTTCCGACGAGGAATGCTTTGATGCGTGCTTTTCTACTGTTGCTTCTGCTGTTTCCAGTGCTGGAGCTTTTCGTATTCGTCAAGGTCAGCGCGGCCATCGGTTTCTTCCCGGCGCTGTTGCTGATCATCGCCGGTTCCGCCTTGGGTGTGCTGGTCATGCGTGTGGCTGGCCTGGCCACCGCCCTGCGCGCCCGGGAAAGCCTGCAGCGCGGTGAGTTGCCTGCCGAGGACATGTTCCAGGGCATGATGCTGGCGGTGGGCGGTGGTTTGCTGCTGCTACCGGGCTTTATCAGCGACGTGCTGGGCCTGCTGTGCCTGCTGCCGTTCACCCGCCATCTGGCAGCGCGCAAGCTGCGCGAACGCGCCGAGGCCCAGGCCATGCGCCAGCGCGCGTTCCAGGACGACCCGTTCCAGGCCCAGCCGCGCGATGGCGGCCACCGGCCGAACGTGATCGAGGGCGAGTACGAGCGCCGCGACAAGTAACCACCGCTTTCCGCTACGGGGCCGCACATGCGGCCCCGCGTTTTTTCCACGGGCTGAAAAATTTTGTAGGGCAAGCCTTGTAATTGGATATGGCGGCCTCATGTATGTGGTCACCGCAAGGTTTCTGGCATTAACGCCAGACATTACTCAGGTGGCTTGCCCTTGGCGGGCTACCTTCCGGCAACGCCGGACAGCCTCAACCCGCCGGTTTCGATACCGGCCGATGAAAACCACAATTTGGGAGAGATCGACAATGAAGCTTCGTCCTCTGCATGACCGCGTAGTCATCCGTCGCAGCGAAGAAGAATCGAAAACCGCTGGCGGTATCGTCCTGCCGGGTTCGGCCGCTGAAAAACCTAACCGCGGCGAAGTCGTTGCTGTTGGCACCGGTCGCGTTCTGGAAAACGGCGAAGTCCGTGCACTGGCCGTCAAGGTCGGTGACAAAGTGGTTTTCGGCCCTTACTCGGGCAGCAACACCGTGAAAGTCGATGGCGAAGACCTGCTGGTCATGGCCGAGAATGAAATCCTCGCCGTTATCGAAGGCTGATTTCCCCGACTTCCCGTTACTCCAAAGAATTTTCAAGGATTAAACGATCATGGCTGCTAAAGACGTAAAATTCGGCGACTCCGCTCGTAAAAAAATGCTCGTTGGTGTCAACGTTCTGGCTGACGCGGTAAAAGCTACCCTCGGCCCGAAAGGTCGTAACGTGGTTCTGGCCAAAAGCTTCGGCGCGCCAACCATCACCAAGGACGGCGTTTCCGTCGCCAAAGAAATCGAGCTGAAAGACGCCTTCGAAAACATGGGCGCCCAGCTGGTCAAGGAAGTCGCTTCCAAGGCCAACGACGCCGCCGGTGACGGCACCACCACCGCTACCGTTCTGGCCCAGGCCATCGTCAACGAAGGCCTGAAAGCCGTTGCTGCCGGCATGAACCCGATGGACCTGAAGCGCGGTATCGACAAGGCCACTGCTGCCGTTGTCGCCGAGCTGAAGAACCTGTCCAAGCCATGCGCCGATTCCAAGGCCATCGCTCAGGTCGGTACCATCTCCGCCAACTCCGACAGCTCCATCGGTGAAATCATCGCCGAAGCCATGGAAAAAGTCGGTAAAGAAGGCGTGATCACCGTTGAAGAAGGCTCGGGCCTGGAAAACGAACTGTCCGTCGTAGAAGGCATGCAGTTCGATCGCGGCTACCTGTCGCCTTACTTCGTCAACAAGCCAGACACCATGGTTGCCGAGCTGGAAAGCCCGCTGCTGCTGCTGGTCGACAAGAAAATCTCCAACATCCGCGAGCTGCTGCCAGTGCTGGAAGCCGTTGCCAAGGCCGGCCGCCCACTGCTGATCGTGGCTGAAGACGTCGAAGGCGAAGCGCTGGCTACCCTGGTAGTCAACAACATGCGCGGCATCGTCAAGGTTGCAGCGGTCAAGGCACCTGGCTTCGGCGACCGCCGCAAGGCCATGCTGCAGGACATCGCCGTTCTGACCGGTGGCCAGGTCATCTCCGAAGAAATCGGCCTGTCGCTGGAAACCGCTACCCTGGAGCACCTGGGTAACGCCAAGCGCGTGATCCTGTCCAAGGAAAACACCACCATCATCGATGGTGCTGGCGCTGACACCGAGATCGAAGCACGCGTCAAGCAGATCCGTGCCCAGATCGAAGAAACTTCTTCGGACTACGACCGTGAGAAGCTGCAAGAGCGTCTGGCCAAGCTGGCCGGCGGTGTTGCCGTGATCAAGGTCGGTGCTGGTACCGAAGTTGAAATGAAAGAGAAGAAAGCCCGCGTTGAAGACGCCCTGCACGCTACCCGTGCAGCCGTTGAAGAAGGCGTGGTGCCTGGCGGTGGTGTTGCCCTGGTTCGCGCCCTGGCAGCCATTATCGACCTCAAAGGCGACAACGAAGACCAGAACGTCGGTATCGCCCTGCTGCGCCGCGCTGTCGAAGCGCCGCTGCGCCAGATCACTGCCAACGCCGGCGACGAGCCAAGCGTTGTCGCTGACAAGGTCAAGCAAGGTTCGGGTAACTTCGGTTACAACGCTGCCTCCGGCGAGTACGGCGACATGATCGAGATGGGCATCCTGGACCCAGCCAAGGTCACCCGTTCGGCGCTGCAAGCTGCTGCTTCGATCGGCGGTCTGATGATCACTACCGAAGCCATGGTTGCCGACCTGCCAGAAGACAAGCCAGCTGCTGGCATGCCTGACATGGGCGGCATGGGTGGCATGGGCGGCATGATGTAAGCCAGTCTTACCCCCTGCACCAAGAAAAAGCCCCGGTTCGTGAGAACCGGGGCTTTTTTTATTCTCCTGTCCGCCATTGGGCCGCCTAGCGGCCCCGGGTTCATGCAACGCTGTTTTTGACCGCAGGCACCTCTACCATGCCCCTGCGATACAGAACCAGATAATACGACCCCAACCCGATCAACCAGCAGAACACCGCCGTCCACACGTTATGCGACAGGAAGTGCGCCCCTTGCAGCATGCGCCCAACGCCAAGCAGCGAACCTGCCAGCAAGGCCACCACGAATGCCGCCCGCGCCAGGCGCGGCTTGCGGTCACGCAGCATGAAGAACAGGCCGAACAGGCAGAACCCGGTCGCGGCATGCCCGCCCGGCCAGCATAGTCCGGGCTTGTCGGTGGCCGGCCGTGGTTGCAGCAGCTTGCTGTAGGTTTCGGTACCGCCAAACTGGGTGAGGCTCCAGGGGCACTGCACCTGCGTCACCTTCTTCAGGGGCGTGACAAACGCGGTGGACAAACCCAGCGCCAACACCAGGCAGCCCAGCTCGCGGCGCCAGCCAAACAGGCGCTTGACGAAAAAGCTGGCGGCGAAGGTCAGCAGCGCTATCAGCCCCAGCAGGATCACCCCCTGTTTGACCCGGTCATGCAGGATGTTTTCCAGCCAATAACTGTGGCGGCCAATGAACTGCCCGGCTACAGGGTCGAAGAACAGCTCGGCGAGGTCCATGTCGATCGATGTCAGCTCCAGCAGAATCAGGGCCAACGCGGTCGCCAACGGAATACCCAGGTACAGCCAGTAATTGATCGGGCGAGGGCGGGTTGCTTGCTGCATGGCGGCTCCAGGGCGGGAAAAAGATCGGCCATTGTCATCGGCCCGCTATTCTGTGTCCGTGAAGGATCAGTGAAAAAACCGTCAAGTGCGGTGAATTTTTCCGGGGGCTGGCACCCTGCAGGCATAGGCCGTAAGCTGCGCCTGCCGCGCACCACAGCGAGAAGCGCCGCACAGGAGAAACCGATGCGCATTCTTTTGGTTGAAGACAACCGCGATATCCTGGCCAACCTGGCCGATTACCTGGGCATGAAGGGTTATACCGTCGACTGCGCCCAGGATGGCCTGTCCGGGCTGCACCTGGCTGCCACCGAGCACTATGACCTGATCGTGCTCGACATCATGTTGCCCGGTATCGATGGCTACACGCTGTGCAAGCGCCTGCGCGAAGACGCCCGCCGCGACACGCCGGTGATCATGCTTACCGCTCGCGACCAGTTGGACGACCGCCTGCAAGGCTTCCGTTCCGGGGCCGACGACTACCTGCTCAAGCCCTTCGCCCTGTCCGAGCTGGCGGCACGCATCGAAGCCGTGCTGCGCCGGGCCCAGGGCGGCGGGCGGCGCAGCCTGCAGGTGGCTGATCTGAGCTATGACCTCGATACCCTGGAGGTCACCCGCCAGGGCCGCATGCTCAAGCTCAACCCTGTCGGCCTCAAGCTGTTGGCCGTGTTGATGCAGAAGAGCCCTCATGTACTGCGCCGCGAAGTGCTGGAAGAAGCCCTGTGGGGCGACGACTGCCCCGACAGTGACAGCCTGCGCAGCCATGTGCACCAACTGCGCCAGGTGATCGACAAACCGTTCGAAAAACCGCTGCTGCATACCGTCCATGGCGTCGGCTATCGCCTCGCCGAGGGTCGTGATGGAGTTTAAGCAAAGCCTTGCCCAGCGCATCATCATCGCCTTTGCCCTGATGAGCGCGCTGGTGGCCGGGGCCTTCGCCTTCGGTATCGTCGGCACCGTGCACCTGGTCGAAGAGCGGCTGATTTCATCGGTACTGGGCGGTGACTTGCAGCGCCTGCTGCGCATGGACAGCGTCAGCGACTGGAGCCACCGCCCGCGCCCCGACCAGTTGTTCTACTTCAGCGGTGGGCGGGACGACTTCGAGCTGCCCAAAGACTTGCGCCACCTGGACCGTGGCTTCCACGAAGTATTCCGCGACCAGCTTTCCTACCACGCGATGGTCGAGATCGTCGATGGCCGCCGCTATGTCTTGCTGCAGGACCAAAGCGACTTCGAGGAGCGCGAGCGTGTGCTGTTCGCGGTGGTGCTGGTGGGCTTCGTGCTCAGCCTGGTGCTGGCGGTGATCCTCGGGTGGCTGGTGGCGCGGCGGGTGATGGCGCCGGTGATCCGCCTGGCGCGGCAAGTTCGCCACCGTGACCAGTTGCTGGGCCTGGCGCCGCCGTTGGCGCCGGACTATGCGGCGGACGAAGTTGGCCAGCTGGCGGTGGCGTTCGATGACACGCTGGGCCGGCTGCGCGATGCGCTGACCCGTGAACGGCTGTTCACCAGTGACGTCAGCCATGAGTTGCGCACGCCATTGATGGTGCTGGCCACGTCCTGCGAGCTGCTGCAGGAAAACCCCAACCTCGACACCCGCACGCGTAGCCAGGTGGAGCGCGTGGCGCGGGCAACAGAAGAGATGCGCGAGCTGGTCAAGACCTTCCTGATGCTGGCCAGGGCGCAACGTGATGAAGGCGCAGTAGCCTCCCGAGCGACCCTGCGCGAAGTGGCCAACGAGCTGATCGGGGTGTGGCGCGACACCATCGAACAGAAGGGCCTGACCTTGTATTTCGATGGCCAGGCCAGCGCCAGCGCAGTGCTTTACAACGCGACCTTCCTGCAGTCGGTGATGGGCAACCTGCTGCGCAATGCGGCGCACTACACCGATGCCGGCTACATCCGCCTGAGCCTGGAAAGCCATGGCTTCAGCGTGGAAGACAGTGGCGTGGGCATACCAGAAGAACAGCGCGAAGCCATGTTCAAGCCGTTCGTGCGCGGTGACGAGCGGCGCGGCGAGGGCCTTGGCCTGGGCTTGTCGCTGGTGCAGCGCATCTGCGACGACCAAGGCTGGCGGGTTACCTTGACCTCTTCCGTGCCACATGGCTGCCGTTTCCATGTCGATTTGAGCAATACGCGGGTGAAAGAAGATCCGGACGTCGTGGCTGGGTAATCTGTTGTTACACGTGTTACCGTGGCCAACACTTTTTTCACATCAGCATGACCTGATTCCTACGCGCATTTACCTAATGTGAGCGCAATGGAATCAGGAGATGCTCAATGCGTAGCCCTATCAAGCTTGAATTTTCCGAGAAGTACGACAAAGACCATGCCCGAGAGTACTTTCTCAAGCACCAGGATGGCTTGGCCCGCCGGCTTTCTCACAAGCGAGATGAGCAGCTGGCCCGCCGCGCGCTGGCGCTGGCGGGTGAACCTGGCCTGGTCCTGGACTTGCCCTGCGGCGCTGGCCGCTTCTGGCCGCTGCTGGCGGAAAAGAACAACCGGGTCATCATCGGTGCCGATAATTCCGAGGCGATGATCGAGACCGCCTGTGCTGCGCAACCGCCAGAGGTGGTGGCGCGGGTACGGCCTTTGCAGACATCGGCATTCGACATCGACTTGCCAGATAATTCCGTCGACAGCATTTTTTGCATGCGGCTGTTTCACCATATTGGCGAGGCCGCCCACAGAAAGAAAATTCTCTCTGAATTTCAACGAGTTAGCCGTGATAGTGTGATCCTGTCACTGTGGGTGGACGGCAACTTCAAGGCTTGGCGGCGCAGAAAACTGGAACAGCGCCGCAGCACCAAAGCCGAGCAGAACCATTATCAGAACCGGTTTGTGTTACCGGCCGACACGGTCGAAGAAGAATTCCGCGCCGCTGGCTTCAGGATCCAGGAACGCCTCGATTTCCTGCCGTTCTATGCCATGTGGCGGGTTTATGTATTGCGTAAGGGGTAGTGTTTGATGGCTGTAGCCCAGAATGGGGAGTCGCGCTTCGATTTTTACTGGCGCCAACAAGGCGAGTGGGTAGAGGAGCCTAACCAGCGCCGGGGTGGCGAAAGTGGTGTGCAACGGCTCAACGATGCCAACGGCAAACTGCTGTATGCAAAGCGTCAGGTCGGGCATATCTATCGCAGCCTGTTGCACCCCTTCGGCCGGCCAACCGTGCTGCGTGAACTCGATGCGCTGAACAGCTTCGAGCAACTGGGGGTGCGTGTACCGCGCCTGGTGTTCTGTGGTGCCCAGCGCGATGCCGACCACCAGTGGCGGGCGCTGCTGGTCAGCGAAGCATTGGACGGGTTTGTGGAGCTGGACACCTGGCATGCCCAAGGTGCCCGAGACCGTTACCCACAGGTGGTCCACGAGCGCATGCTCAAGGACCTGGCCGACAACCTGGCGCGCATGCACCTGGGCCATTGGCAGCACGGCTGCCTGTACGGCAAGCATGTGTTCGTCAAGGTGCTGGGCGAGGGCGAGCAAGCCCGTGTCGAAGTGGCGCTGCTTGACCTTGAGAAGTGTCGGCGACGTTTCAGTTGCCAGCGCGCGGCCGGTAACGACCTGCGCCAACTGCGCCGCCATTCGTCGCTCAACGAGGCGGAATGGCAGACGCTACTCTACTTTTACAAGGTGGCGTTTGGCAGCGCTGTCAAAGGGTTAGGGTAATGAAACTAGAAATAGCTCGAGCTTTGTTCCTGGTAGCGGGCCTGGCGGTAACCACTGTAGCGGTGGCTGCCTGGGAAGAGCCGAGGCCAACGGTATTCAGCAAGGCTGAGATGGCCGCCCAGTGCGCGCTGCCGCGGGACGTGAAACCGCAGCAGAAGGCCAGGGTAGAGCCGGATCAGGATCTGTTGCTGTTGCTGTTTGGCCTGCGCCAAGGTTTGCGGCCATTTGGTTGAAACCGGTGTAGCTGTACATGCCAGGGGCCTCGCAAGCGCGAGGCCCCTGGCATTTCTGCAGGTGGCCCTCGGTGGGCGGGTTTCAGGCGGCAGCAGGCTCCTTGGCCACCGTCTTGTGCGCCAGCAGGGTGTAGATACAAGGCAGCACGAACAGGGTGAACAGCGTGCCGATCGACATGCCGGTCGCGATCACGGTACCGATGTCGAAGCGGCTTACCGCCCCGGCCCCGGTCGCGAGGATCAGCGGCACCATGCCGAACACCATTGCCGCCGTGGTCATCAGCACCGGCCGTAGCCGGATTGCCGCCGCTTCTTCGATTGCCTCGCGTGCGCCCAGGCCAAGCTCATCCCGTAACTGGATGGCGAACTCGACGATCAGGATGCCGTGTTTGCTGATCAGCCCGATCAATGTCACCAGCCCGACCTGGGTGTAGATGTTCATGCTCGATAGGCCCAGGAACAACGGCAACAGCGCCCCGCAGATCGACAACGGTACCGTTACCAGGATCACCAGCGGATCCCGGAAACTTTCGAACTGGGCCGCCAGGACCAGGAAGATGATCGCCAGTGCCAGGCCAAAGGTCACCCACAGTGCGCTCCCTTCCTGCACATACTGGCGGGCCACGCCGGCATAGTCGAAGGCGAAACCTTCCGGGGCCTCTTCGCGGGCGATGTCCTGCACGGTCTTCAGCGCTTCGCCCAGGCTGACCATCGGTACGCCTTGAATGATGGCCGAGTTCAACTGCTGGAACTGGTTGAGCTGCCGCGGGCGAGCGCGGTCGGTGAGGGTGACCAGGGTCGCCAGCGGCAGCAGCTTGCCCTGGTCGTTCTTCACGTAGTAGTTGTTCAGCCAACCGGGGTTGTCGCGGTATGCGCGCTCGGCTTGGGCAATGACCTTGTAGCTGCGCCCCTCGAGGGTGAAACGGTTGATTTCGGCTTCACCCAGCAAAGTGGCCAGGGTACTGCCGAGGACGTCCATCGATACCCCCATTTGCGCCGCCTTGGCCCGGTCGATATCGACCACCACCTCGGGTTTGTCAAAGGCCAGGTCGATGTCGAGGAAGGCGAACTTGCCCGATGCCTGGGCCCGAGCCTTGATGCGTTGGGCCACCTCCAGCAGTGCCGGGTAGTCGCCTGCGGTGTTGATCACGAACTGGAACGGCAGGCCTTCGCCGGTGCCGGGCAGCGACGGCAGGTTGAAGCCGAATATCTGCAGGCCGGCGACCTCTTCCAGCTTGGCCTGTACCAGTGGCAGCAGCTCCATTTGCGTACGCTCGCGCTCGTTCCAGGGCTTGAGCAGGAAGCCACCGATGCCGCTTTGCACGCCATTGAAACCGTTGATCTGGAACGACGAATAGTATTCGGGGAAGGTCTTGAACAGTGGGGTGAACTGGTTGGTGTAGGCGTTGAGGTAGTCCAGGTTGGCTGGCTGCGGGGAGCTGCTGATCATGAAGATCACCCCCTGGTCCTCGTTGGGGGCCAGTTCGTTCTGGGTGAACTTCAGCAGTAGCGGAATCAGGCACAGGATGATCACGGCAAACACCAGCACCACCGGCCGGCTGTCGAGCGTGCCGTGCAGCAGGCGCTGGTAGCGTACCTTCAGGCGCGCGAACTGCCGATCGAGCCAGTGGGCCAGGCCGCTGGAATTCTGCTCGCGGCGCAGCAGCAAGGCGCACATCATCGGTGACAGGGTCAGGGCGACGATACCGGAAATGACGACTGCGCCGGCCAGGGTAAGGGCGAACTCCTTGAACAGTGCCCCGGTGAGCCCGCTGAGAAAGCCGATGGGCGCATACACCGCTGCCAGGGTGATGGTCATCGACACCACCGGCATGGCGATCTCGCGCGCGCCTACCAAGGCTGCATCGAACGGCGACTGGCCTTCTTCGATATGCCGGTGAATGTTTTCCACCACCACGATCGCATCGTCCACCACCAGCCCGATGGCCAGGACCATGGCCAGTAGGGTCAGCAAGTTCAGCGAGTAGCCCATCATCTGCATGAAGAACAACACGCCAATCATCGACAGCGGAATGGTCACCACCGGGATCAGCACCGAGCGCAGGGCACCAAGGAACAGGAACACCACGAGGATGACGATCAGCACTGCTTCGCCGAGGGTCTTGATCACTTCGTCGATGGAGGCCTGGATGAACAGTGTGGCGTCGTAGGCGATCGACACCTTCAGCGCCGAGGGTAACTGGCTTTCCAGGTCGGGCATGACCCGCCGTACTTCCTTGATCACCTCCAGCGGGTTGGCGGCGGGCGTGGCCTTGATGCCGATGTACACCGAGGGTGTACCGTCGAATGAGCTGACGGTGTCGTAGTTCTCCGCCCCCATCTCCACCCGCGCCACGTCACCCAGCAGTACGCGGCTGTCGCCACTGGTCTTGACCGGCAGGGCGGCGAACGCCTCGGCTGACTTCAGCTCGGTGCTGGCGTTGATGCTGGTGATCACGTATTCGCCTTTGACTTCGCCAGCAGCGGACAGGAAGTTGTAGCGGCGCACGGCGTCGGTCACGTCGCTGGCCGACAGGCCGAAACCGGCCAGTTTCACCGGGTCGAGCCATAGACGCATGGCAAATACCTGGTTACCGAGGATTTCTGCCTCGGCCATGCCGGGTAGCGTGGCCAGCTTGGGCTGGATAACCCGTGACAGGTAGTCGGTGATTTGCGGGTTGCTCATCTGTTCGCTGTAGAAGCTGATGTACATCAGCGCCGAAGCATCGGCGGCTTCCTTGCTGAGTACCGGGTCTTCGGCGTTCTGCGGCAGCTTGTTGCGCACTTCGTTGGCCTTGGCCAGCAGCTCGGTGAACAGCCTGTCGCTGTCGGCACCGATGCGCGCGTAGATGGATATGACGGAAAAATTCTGCCGGCTCACCGAGGTCATGTAGTCGATACCTTCGGCGCTGGCCAGGCTTTGCTGCAGCGGCTGGGTGATGTAGCCCTGGATGGTTTCGGCGTTGGCCCCGGGGTAGGCCGTGGTGACGGTGATCAAGGCGTTTTCCATGCGCGGGTACTGGCGGATCTGCAGCGTGTGCCAGGCCTGGATACCCAGCAACAGGATCAGCAGGCTGACTACGCTGGCCAGCACCGGGCGACGGATGAACGGGTCGGTGAACGCCATGCCAGCCTCCAGTCAGTCCTTGGTCGCGGCGCCCGGGGCGGGCTTGACGGCCTGGTCCTGGCCGATCCGGATTGCGGCGCCGGGGGTCAGCTTCAACTGCCCGGCAGTGACTACCTGTTCCCCAGCCTGCAACCCTTTGCTGACCACCACCAGGCCGTCACGGCGCTCACCGGTCTGCACCGTGCGTTGTTCGGCGACCCATTGAGGTTGGCCGTGTTCATCGTGCTGCGGCTTACCGTTCGGGTCCTTTTTCTCGGTGGCGACATACACCGAGTTGCCGTACAGGGTGTAGGTGATTGCACTTTCCGGCACCACCACCTGCAACTGCGGATCGGGCAGCAGGACCTGCAGGCTGGCGAACATGCCCGGCAGCAATTTGCCGTCGGGGTTGGCCAGGGTGGCCCGCACCAGCAGGTTTCGCGTGGTTTCCTCGACCTTGGGGTTGATGGCGCTGAGGCTGGCGGGGAAGGTCTGGTCCGGGTAGGCAGCCACTTGCACCAGCACCTGCTGGCCGAGGCTCAGCCGGGGCAAGGCCTGTTCCGGCACGTTGAAGTCGACGTACAGGCCGGAGGTGTTCTGCAGGGTCGCGATGACGGTGCCTGGCGCCAGATAATCGCCGACATCCACCTGGCGGATGCCCAGGGTGCCACTGAAGGGCGCGCTGATGCTTTTCTTGTTCTTCGAAGCCTTGAGCTGCTCGACCACCGCCTGATTGCGCTGGTACTGGGCATTGAGGCGGTCATATTCGCCACGGGAGATCGCCGAGTCGCCCACCAGTTGCCGCCCGCGACCGAAGTCGACCTTGGCCAGGCCCAGGTCGGCCACGGCGGTGCCAAGCAATGCGGTTTCCTGGTCATCGTTGAGCCGCAGCAGCAGCTGACCGGCCTTGACCGTTTGCCCAGAGTCGAAATACAGGGCTTTGACGATGCCTTCGACCTCCAGGCTCAACTCGACACCCTGCAGCGCCTTGAGGCTGCCGACCGCGGGCAGGCGCTGTTGCCACTGGCGTTGTTCGGCCAAGGCTGCCGCCACGGTGATAGGCGGTTTGGGGGCAGTGAACATCTGGATCTGCTGGTAGATCGAGAAGGCCTTGTAGCCCCCCAGGGCCAGCACGATCAGCAGAACCACGGCCAACATGATGAGCATGCGGCGGCGCAGCATAGGTCCGGTTCCTTGGATACGGTTGTTATTCGTTCAAGCACGACAACGGGCGATCCTGCCCACGTGGATGGGGGAAGTATTGACTGTTTTTTGTCTGAAGGGGAGGAAATTGTCTACACCGGCCCTATCGCCGGCAAGCCAGCTCCCACAGGGATCGCCTCAGCACCTTCAGCGCCTGTGAGATCGAGCGCCGCGCGGGCGGCGCTCGATCTCACAGGCGCTGCATATCTTGTGACAAACACCTATCAGCCCTGATGCGACCCCTGTGGGAGCCGGCTTGCCGGCGATAGGGCCCGTGAAGGCCACGGATCAATCAGACCAGATGCAGGTGGTTGTCCCAGAACCCGGACGGCAGGCTCATCGGTTGCCCGACCAGTTGCGCCTTGGTGCAATCGTAGAAGCGGCAGCGGCCCTGCCCGGAGGTCACGACAAAACCGTCCTTGACGGCACCGACCCCGGCACAGTCGGGCATAGGGGCGTCGAGCCGCACAGCGCCGCTGTCCAGGTCCCAGACGAACAGGCGGTTGGCCCGTGGCGCGGTCAGCGCCACCAGCCGCAGCTCGCTGTGGATCGCCACACTGGCGGTGTACTGGGCCATGGCCTGCAATTGCTGCTCGGGCACCGGAAAGGCCTTGAACGGCTCGCCCGGGCGCTTGATGGCCAGCAACTCGGCCGTTTCATCGGCGTCGCCCATGAACTGCTGGCAGGCGGCAATGGTGCCATCGCTGCCCACTGCCAGGTGGCGTACGCTGTTCATCTGCTGGGCCAGGGTTTCCTTGCTCAACAAGGTGCCGTCACGCTGCATCAGCACCAGGCTCGGCTCCATGGCATCGAGGTTCATCTCGACCCGGCTTTCGGCCTCGGTGCGGATCCCGCCGTTGGCCACCACCAGGGTTTCGCCGTCGGGTAGCCAGGCCACCTCGTGCGGGCCAATGCCGTGGGTAGGAAGCTCGCCAGTGTGTACCAGGCGCGCACCTTCGAAGCGGTACACGCCGAGCACGCCACGCCCCGGGTCGCGGGTGTCGTTCTCGGTGGCGTACAGCCATTCGCCGCTTTTATGCACTACCGCATGGCCGTAGAAGTGCCGGTCCGGTTGCGAAACTACCGTTTGCAGCAAGCGCCCGTCGCGCAAGTCGACCAGGTAGCTTTCGGTACCGGGGCGGCGAGCGACGAACAGGGCGATCGGCTGTTCAGGGTGATGGATGATGGCATGGCAACGCTGGGCAACCTGGGTGCTGAACACCTGGGTGCCGTCCAGGCGGAACCCTACGGCATAGTGCTTGCCGTCGCCGTCGTCACGCGCCGAGAGCAGCAAGGGTTCGCTGCCTTTGTTGCGGAACAGGCTCCAGCCACCCAGGGTAAGGGCGCTGAGCAGTACGCTACCGAGTTTGAGGGCCTGGCGTCGCAGCATGATCAGTCACCGTCGTTGGCATTGAAGCCCAGCTGGATGTTCAACGCCTTGGCCAGGTCGCCTTCGTGCAGGCGGTGGACCACGTTGAGGCTGTCATAGAGCTGGTTGAGGGTTTGTTGACCCACGTCGTCGGCCAGCAACTCGCCCAGGGTCTTCTGGTTGTCGGCCAGCAGTTTGAGCGAGGTAGCGTAGGCGGCGTCGATCTTGTCTGCCAACGCTTTCTGATCACTGGGCAGCAGGCCGCGCAAACCCTGGTTGTCGACCCCAACCCACACGGTCTGGGCAGCCTTGAGGGTGGCTTCCAGGCTTTTCAGTGAGCTGTGGCTGCGCCAGGCCTCGGCCTGCAGCGGCTGCGCGATGCCCTTACTTTGGCGGCCCATGGGGGCGCCGAGTTTTTTCTTCAGCGTATCCAGTGCGGTCACCTGGGAGCGCAGCAGGTCGGCGATGGCCTCGTGGGAATCGGCGTAGCGCTGGTTGGGGAACTTGGTCATCTGCGAGAGCATGCCGTCGGTGCTGTTCCAGCTCTTGAGGATGTCCTCGGCCAACAGCTTCTGGTGCTCGCTGATGGCGACCAGCAGCGGGCAATAACGGGCCTTCTGTTCGGCTGTGGCGATGTCCGGCTTGCTGTCGAACAGAATGTACTCATAGGCCGACAGCCCACGCACCACCACGCTGGCCTTGCCCAGCGCAGCCACATCGACTGGTTTGTCGCCGTTGACCAGTTGCTCTACCTGGCGGCCGACCAGGTTTTTCTTGTCGGGCCAGAACTGCACCTGCCAGGCGCGGTTGCCTTCGGCCAGAGGGCCCACCAGCAGCGGTTGCAGTTCAGCCCAGGCTTTTTGTGCGTTGAGGAAGTCGGCACGGGCCTTTTCCAGGTCTTCCTTGCCTTCGCAGTAGGCCAAGGCGCTGGCGGCCAGGGTACGGTCGGCTTCGACCCAGCGGCTGTAGGTGGGCAGGATCACCTGTTTGGCGATGGCGGCGGAGGTCACTGCTTGCGGGTCCTGCGGCGAGCAGGCGCCAAGGGCGAGTGCGGCGAGGCTGGTGAACAACAATTTGGGTCGGAACATGCCGGCTCCTTTGCGCGTTTAAAGGGAATTCAGGAACGCCAGCAGCGCGGCGCGCTGCTCGGCATTGAACGTGAGAACGAAATTGCGTGCCGCTTCGGCTTCGCCGCCATGCCAAAGCACGGCTTCGAGCAGGTTACGCGCGCGGCCATCGTGCAGGAACTGGCTGTGGCCGCTGACCGTTTCGCTCAGGCCGATGCCCCACAGCGGCGCAGTACGCCAGTCCTGGCCGTTGGCGGCGAATTCGGTGCGCTCGTCGGCCAGGCCCGGCCCCATGTCGTGCAGCAGCAGGTCGCTGTAGGGGCGGATGACCTGGTGGGCCAGCTCTGGTTCGGTTGCATCGGCGGCGGTGGTGAACTGCGGTGTATGACAACCCTGGCAGCCGGCCTGGTAGAACAGGTTCTTGCCCGCCAGCACCTGTGGCGCGCCCACGTCGCGGCGTGCCGGCACGGCCAGGTTGCGGGTATAGAAGGTGACCAGGCGCAGAATGTTGTCGCTGACTTCCTTCTCGCCATCGGCGCCGTCGCCATTGGGCGCAGCCAGGCACGCGGTTTGCGCCGTGGTGCAGTCGTCCTTGGGCTGCAGGGCACTGGTCAGGCCCATGTCGCCGGCGAAGGCGTGCACGTTCTGCTGGTTGACGTTGGGTTGGCCGGCCTTCCAGCCGAAGCGCCCGACCACGGTCTTGCCCTGGGCGTCATCCCATACCCGGTTGGCCCGCCCGCGAATGCCGTCGTGGTTACGGTCGTCGGGGTCTTCGTTGGCCAGCAGTGCGGCTTCGGGGATGGCTTCGAGCAGGCCCAGGCCGATCATCGGCGGGGCTACCCGTGCGGAAAACCGGGTGTCGGGGTGCATCACGCCGTAGCCCAACTGGGTGATCTGCAGGCTCGGCTTGCGCAGTTGCACCTGATGGCCATCCTCGAACGTCACCGTGTGCTGGGTATAGCTCACCCGCACCTTGCCTTCCGGGGCCACGCCGGGGATGGCCATGTCTTGCAACTGGGTGCCATAGACCGGTTCCGGCACCACGCCGATGCGCTCGATCACCTTGGCCAGGTAGGGTTGGTCGGGAATCGACAGGCGCACCAGCATGCCGACGGCGTTGCTGTCATTGGCGGCGGGGGGATGACCACGGCCGTCGCGCACATGGCAGTTCTGGCAGGCATTGGTGTTGAACAGCGGGCCCAGGCCATCGCGTGCAGTCGTGGTGGAGGGGGCGATCACCCAGGGGCTACGGAAGAAGCTGTTGCCTACGGCGAAGTCCAGCCGCCGTTCCGGCGAAAGGTTGGCCGAGGGCTGGGCGTAAGCGTTGCGGTCACTGCGCTGTACGGTGGCCAGGCCAGCCGACAAGGCTTCGCCGGGCTCGGCCTGGGTGAAGCGCGGGGCGTCGTCACAGGCAGCGAGGGCAAAGGCTAGCAGCAGGGGGCTGAGTCGAAACAGCGACAACGACATCGAGAATCCTGGGCTTGGGCAAAAAACCGGCGTGCAAGCTTAGCAGGCCCAGGATCATTGAATAAGAGCAATTTGCGTTTGCTCGATGAAATCGTCGTTAGTCGTGGCCCTCAGGCGATATACAGCTTGAACTGGCGGTTCACCAGGCTGACGATCAGGTTCTTGTTGCCACCATTGCGATTATTGCCGGCCACTTCGATGACCTCGTCGCTGTCATAGTCCATGGTGCGGGCAGTGAGCTGTTTGATGGCATTCTCGTGTGCCGGTTTCCAGTAATCCTGGAAGACCCAGATGCTGGCTTCGGCAGCGGGGCCGAGGATGAGGCGCAAGGCTTTATGGTTTTCATTGGTATTGCCGATCCACGGTACGGCCAGTTCGCCGTTCCAGGCGTCCTGGGCGCCGACTGCAACGCTTTTGCCGCGGTTCTCACCGTCGACCACGGTGAGGGTGTAGGGGGTGTTGTTGGCGATGGAGCACAGGTAGGTGACGCTGGCCATGTGAAGGTCCTTTTACGGTCGGGTTTCTGGGCGGGGTAACGGGCTGCTCGGGCTGCGGTAGACGTACACGCCAAGCAAGGTGATCTCGTTGAAAGGCGGGTCCAGTTCGGCGGGGTCAAAGCGCCCCAGCAGCTGCAGGCCCTGGGCAAGGGCGACAGCCTCGAACATCTTGCGGTCGGATTCGTTGGGGTCGTACAGGTAGATCTTGCCGGAGTGGGCAAGCACCCTGCACATCTCCAGGGCCACGTGGTAAGTGATGGGGGCGCCCATCAGGGTTACGTGGGGTATGGCGCGGGTGTCCAGCGGGAAACGGGGCGCATCGTATTCATCGACCTGATACAGGTGGGGGATGCGCTCGCCTGTGCGCGGCCCGTTGGAAATGCGCTGGCCGGCTTTATTCAGGTTATAGGCGTGGGTGAAGCCGGTCACGATGTCCTTGCCCCCCACACGCTGAACGATTCGGCCTTCTCCCCAAACATCAAGAATCTGTAGCACTGCGCCCTCCGGCCTGGTGATCCCGTGAATGGGGCCAGCATGAAGGGCGAAACGCAGGACAGGCATCTGGAACCCCAGCACCTGCAGCACAAACGCAAACGCCCGGCACAAGGCCGGGCGTTCGGGGTGAGGCGCCGTTACCGAATCAGAACTCGTGGTCCGCGGTATCCGGGTTCAGGTTGGCAATACCGAGCTTGCCCGCAGCCTGTTCGATCGCACCGGTCTGCTTGACCAGGGCGGCGATGGCATCGCGAACGATCTGGTTGCCGGCAGCGTTGTCGGGGGCGATCAACTGGTCGTAGTGCTCGCCTTTTTGCGCATGGTCGACCATGACCTGGATCTTGGCCTCGGTGGCCTCCAGGTCGGCCTTGAGGGTGGCGTCGGCCGCCGGGTCAACCTTGGCTACCAGGGACGACAGGCTCGGGCCGCTGACCTTGGTGCCGTCCGGGCGGGTGTACTCGCCCAGGTAGACATTGCGGATACCCTTGGCATCGTAGAAGTGCGAGTAGTGGGTGTTGTCGCTGAAGCAGTCCTGCTCGTCTTCCGGCGAGTTGGCTTCCAGGGAAACCTTCATGCGTTCACCGGCCAGTTCGCCCAGCGACAGGCTACCCATGCCGAACAGCATCTTGCGCAGGCCATCGTTGACCGGCTCGGCTTCGAGCTTGGCGCGGTAGTTGTCGGTGACGTTCGGAGCCCAGTTGCCGACCATCTCTTCAAGGTCGGTGACCAGCAACTGGGTCACGGCTTTGAGGTAGGCGCGGCGGCGCTCGTTGTGGCCACCGGTAGCACCCTGGCCTTCCAGGTAGTCTGACGCCGGGCGGGCGCCGGCGCCCGGGCCGGTACCGTTGAGGTCCTGGCCCCACAGGAGGAATTCGATGGCGTGGTAGCCCGTGGCGACGTTGGCTTCGGACCCTGCCAGTTCGTTCAGGCTGGCCAGCTTCTCGGGGGTTATGTCCTTGACGTCGATCTTTTCTTCGCCGACCTGGATCTCGGTGTTGGCGATGATGTTGGCGCTGGCGGCGGGGTTGCCCAGGGCATGCTCGTAGCTCTTGTCGACATAGTCGATCAGGCCTTCGTCCAACGGCCACGCGTTCACCTGGCCTTCCCAGTCGTCGATGATGGTGTTGCCGAAGCGGAAGGCTTCGCTTTGCAGGTAAGGCACGCGTGCAGCAACCCAGGCTTGCTTGGCAGCCTTCAGGGTTTCATCGTCTGGCTTGGCAAGGAACGCGTCAACAGCGGTCTGCAGGGTTTTCGCGGTGCTCAGCGAGTCGCTGTACACGGCGTAGACCATTTCTGCGTAATGCTTGACCACGGCTTTGCCAGCGGCTTCGTCGACAGCCCCAGGCGCCGCGGCGGTGGTGCTGGCGGCAGCGGGTGCCTGTGCTTGCGCAGCGGCAGCCTTGTCGTCTTTTTCGCCGCAACCGGCGAGAGCGATGGCCATGGCCAGCAGACTGGCGGAGGCCAGAGGCATTCGAATCATTATGGGTTTCCTGCGTCGTGTGGTTGGACAGTGCGCCTAGGCATGCGAAACGGCAACATCATGCGAAAGATTTGCATTTGCTGTAAAGGGGCGGGGGCGCATTTCATGCAAATCCAGGTCGCTGGCTTGGCCGGGCGAGCAGGTTCAGAGCATCGAGACTTGATTACGTTGGGCTTGCTTGAGGAAGTGAGTCAGTTCACGCGCCGACAGCGGCTTGCTGTAGTGATAGCCCTGGCCCTCGTGGCAGCCCTGGGCAATGATGTAGGTTTCCTGCTCGGCGGTTTCCACGCCTTCGGCGATGACCTGCATGCCCAGGCTCTTGCCCAGCTGGATGATGGCGCGAACGATGGTAGCGTCGTCATCGTCATCAAGCAGGTCCTGGACGAAGCTCTTGTCGATCTTGATCTTGTCCAGCGGCAATGACTTCAGGTAGCTGAGCGACGAGTAACCGGTGCCGAAGTCGTCGATCGCAATCAGCGCCCCGGAACGGCGTAGGCTCAGCAGGTGCTGGGCGGCAGTGCTGATGTCTTCCATCAGGCCGGTTTCGGTAACCTCCAGCTCCAGGCTGCGCGGTGGCAGGCGGTAGGCCTGCAACAGGTTGTTGACCACCCGCGGCAGCTCGCTGTGGTGCAACTGCACGGTAGACAGGTTGACCGCCATGCGCAGGTCGCTGAAGCCCAGGTCGTGCCATTCACGCAATTGCCGGCAGGCCTGGTCGAGTACCCATTCGCCGATGCTGATGATGCTGCCGTTCTGTTCGGCCAGCGGGATGAACTGGTCGGGTGGCACCATGCCCAGTTCCGGGTGCTGCCAGCGCAGCAGGGCCTCCACGCCGACCACCCGGTGGTCGCGGTAGCTGATCTGTGGCTGGTACACCAGGTACAGCTGGTTACGCGGCAGGGCTTCGCGCAGGTCTTTTTCCAACTCGCGGCGGCGGCGCATTTCACTGTCGACGCTGGCAATGTAGAACTGGTAGCGGTTGCGCGAGCGGGCCTTGGCCAGTGTCATGGTCTGCTCGGCTTTCTGCAGGAGTTTTTCCGTGCTGTCGCCGTCTTCCGGGAACAGGGTGATGCCGATGGTGGCGCGCAGGCGGATCTGTTGGTGATCGAGGTCGAACGGCACCTCTAGGTCATCCAGGATGCTTTGCGCCAGTTCGGCAGCCTCGTAGGGCTGCTCGATGTTGGCTTGCACCAGGGCAAACTGGTCGCCGCCCAGCCGCGCCAGGGCCCCCAGGCGGCCGCTATGCGCTCGCAGGCGGTCGGCCAGGGCCAGCAACAGTTGGTCACCTACCTGGTAACTGAATTGTTCGTTGATGCCCTTGAAGTCGTCCAGGCCCACGCACAGTACCGCCACCCGGTGTTGCAGGCGGCCACCGTCAACCAGGATCTTGTCCAACTGCTGCTGCAGCTGCTGGCGGTTGGGCAGGCCGGTCAGGAAGTCGTATTGAGCCATGCGCTGCAGGCTGTTTTCCGCTTCGTGACGCAGATGGGTGTTGCGCTCGATCGAAGCCAGCAACTGGTTGGCCGTGTTGACCCAAAGGCCCAGTTCGTTCTTTTCGTGCCCCTTGAGCAGCGGGAGCTGGTGCTGGCTGGGGCGATCGGGGTTGATCTGCGTGAGGTGCTCAATGATCTTCGACAGCGGCTTGGTCAGCAGCCAGTGGTAAACCAGGTACAGCACCAGGCCCATGGCCAGGGCGCGCAGGACGCCGGAAATGAAGATGATGACCGCGTTGATCAGGAAATCTTCACCGTAGGCAGAGGTGTCGAGGGTGATGCTGAGGTCGCCGTAGTATTCGCTGTAGGGGCCGCGGCCGACCAGTTGCGTGGTATAGGTACGTTCCTGGCCGAGAATCAGGTCGGTCAGCCAGCGCATGGAGGTGTCACGCAGCGGCCTGGATTTTTCTGCCAGCATGGTTTCATTGGGGTGGCCGATGGACGCCATGCGTACCGATTCGTCCTGGAACAGGCCTTCCATCACCTGCATGCCCATTTCACGGTCGAGGCTGTACACCGCCTGGGTCGACGGGTCGCGGAACATGTCGAGGATGCGCTGGGCATCGTTGTTCACGGTCTGGCGGGTCTTGTAGGTGTCGTAGACAATTTGCGCACAGCTGAGCAGTACGCCGACCGCCAGCGCCGACAGCAGCACGACCCTGAGCAACTTGACCGACAAGCTGTTCCGCAATTCCAGCTTCAATGGGGTTTCCTTAATCCATGCGCGTGGCAGCATTTTGCCATCAACGATGACGATACACTATCGGCCTACCATGAGCAGTGTATCGGTTGCCTGCCCCTGCAACTTGAGTGCGCTGTATCAATCTTACAAAGATTTGATGTTAGCGCGCTCTGCCGCCTGAGCAAGCTGAACCGTGCGGGTCGGTGTACCGGCGCGGCGGCCCCTGGCAGGCACAAAAAAACCCGGCACATGGCCGGGTTTTCTGTTCAAGGCTTGGTGACTCAGGCCTTGAAGGTCTTGCCTTCGAACTGCTCGGCAACGAAGGCCCAGTTGACCAGGTTCCAGAACGCCTCGACGTACTTCGGACGCAGGTTGCGGTAGTCGATGTAGTAGGCGTGTTCCCAGACGTCGCAGGTCAGCAGCGGGGTGTCGCCGCTGGTCAGCGGGCAGCCGGCGCCAATGGTGCTGGCCAGGGCCAGGGAGCCGTCGGCTTTCTTCACCAGCCAGCCCCAGCCGGAACCGAAGGTGCCAACAGAAGTCTTGGTGAACTCTTCCTTGAACTTGTCGAAGGAACCGAAGGCGGCGTTGATGGCATCGGCCAGAGCGCCGGTTGGCTGACCGCCGCCGTTTGGCGACAGGCAGTTCCAGTAGAAGGTGTGGTTCCAGACTTGAGCGGCGTTGTTGAAGATACCGCCCGAAGAGGCCTTGACGATTTCTTCGAGGGACTTGCCTTCGAATTCGGTGCCTGGGACCAGGTTGTTCAGGTTCACGACATAGGTGTTGTGGTGCTTGTCGTGGTGATACTCCAGGGTTTCCTTGGAGATGTGCGGCTGCAGGGCATCGTGGGCGTACGGCAGCGGCGGCAATTCAAAAGCCATGGTGGATCTCCTGATTCAGGTCTGTTTGCGGTTTGCGCAAGGCCGATCACGGGCGGCCCGATCAGCGTCGGCGAGTTTTTACTCTTTGCGACGCAAGGGCTGGATCATAGCACCGGGTCCGGCGCATAACCACGCAACAAACATAGGGAATAGAGGTTCCGGGGCGGTTGAGCCATGCCGACCGGTGGTCTCGGGCTCTGCCTGCCAGGGCCCTTGAGATCAGTTGAAGATCAACTGCGCCGCCACCGCAAACATCATTATCGCCACCATCAGGTCGAGCATGCGCCAGGTTGCCGGCCGCGCCAGCCACGGGGCCAGCCAGGCCGCGCCGAGCGCCAGGGTCGAGAACCACAGCAGTGAAGCGCTGGCGGCCCCTGCCACATAAGCACCGGGCTCGGTCTGCTGGGCGCCCAGCGAGCCGATCAGCAACACTGTGTCGAGGTATACGTGCGGGTTCAGCAATGTCACCGCCAAGGCACTGAGCAGTACCGCACGACGTGAACGTGTGCCCTGGCCTTGCTGGTGCTGCAGGCTTTGTTTTGAACAGGCACTGCGCAAAGCCTTGGCCCCGTACCAGATGAGGAACACCGCACCGCCCCAACGGGCGATCGCCAGCAAGGTCGGGTTGTGTGCCAGTACGGTGGCCAGGCCAAACACACCGGCCGCCACCAGGATGGCATCACAGACGATGCACAGCGCCGCCACCGGCAGGTGGTGCTCGCGGCGCAGGCTTTGAGCAAGTACGAAGGCGTTCTGGGCGCCGATGGCCATGATCAGGCCGAAAGCCACCAGCATGCCGTTGAGATAGCTTTGCCACATGGCCAGGCTCTCCGAAAAGGTCATAAAAGATGCTGGTCATTGTGTTGGTTGGGGCGGTATAAGAAAAACAAATAAAGCTGATCCCTCATTAGGAAAATCGATGTTCGACTACAAGCTGCTTGCCGCCCTGGCGGCCGTGATCGAACAGGGTGGTTTCGAGCGTGCCGCGCAAGTGCTGGGCCTGTCGCAATCGGCCATTTCCCAGCGCATCAAACTGCTCGAGGCGCGGGTCGGCCAGCCCGTGCTGGTGCGCGCTACGCCGCCCAGCCCGACCGAGGTCGGCCGCCAGTTGCTCAACCATGTGCAGCAGGTGCGCCTGCTTGAACGTGACCTGCAGCGTCAGGTGCCAGCGCTGGACGAAGAAGGTATGCCAGAGCGCCTGCGCATCGCCCTCAACGCCGACAGCCTGGCCACTTGGTGGGCTGGCGCGGTGGGCAACTTTTGTGCGCAGCAGAACGTGCTGACCGACCTGGTGGTAGAGGACCAGGAAGTGGGCCTCAAACGCATGCGTGCGGGTGAGGTGGCGGCCTGCCTGTGTGGCAGTGAACGGCCTGTGGCAGGGGCGCGCAGCCTGCCGCTGGGGGCAATGCGTTATCGGGCGTTGGCCAGCCCCGGGTTCATGGCGCGCCATTTTCCCCAAGGCTTTGTCGCCAGCCGCCTGGCCCGCACCCCGGCCATCGTATACGGCCCGGACGACTTCCTGCAGCACCGCTACCTGGCATCGCTGGGCATTGAGGACGGTTTCCTGCACCACCTGTGCCCGTCATCCGAAGGTTTCCTGCGCATGACCGAGGCCGGCCTGGGCTGGGGGCTGGTGCCCGAATTGCAGGCCCGCGAACAATTGGCCGCTGGGCAGTTGGTGGAAATTTGCAGCGATACCCCCATCGATGTGCCGCTGTACTGGCATCATTGGCGCAATGGCGGGCAATTGCTCGCGCAACTGACCGAGCATCTGCGGCATACGGCAGGGCAATGGCTGGTGCCGTTGTAGCCGCGGCTGGCGTCAGTTGCATCTGAAATCTGGCAAGACGGAGTGTTACATGCGAATTCTGGTCACCGGCGCGAGTGGCTTCATTGGCGGGCGCTTTGCGCGTTTCGCCCTGGAGCAGGGCCTGGACGTGCGGGTCAGCGGCCGCCGCGCGGAGGGGGTGGAGCACCTGGTCAAGCGCGGTGCCCAGTTCATCCCCGGCGACCTGAACGATGCCGAGCTGGCCCGGCGCCTTTGCCAGGGCGTCGAAGCGGTGGTGCACTGTGCCGGCGCGGTGGGGCACTGGGGGCGTTATCAGGATTTCTACCAAGCCAACGTGGTGGTCACCGAGAACGTGGTCGAAGGGTGCCTCAAGGAGCACGTGCGGCGCCTGGTGCACCTGTCGTCGCCGTCCATGTACTTCAACGGCCGCTCGCGCCTCGACATCCGGGAAGATCAAATACCGCGCCGCTTCCATGACCATTATGGGAAAACCAAGCACCTGGCCGAGCAGAAAGTGTTCGGCGCGCAGGAGTTCGGCCTCGAGGTGTTGGCACTGCGACCCCGCTTCGTCACCGGTGCCGGCGATGCCAGCATCTTCCCGCGGCTGATGCAGATGCAGCGCAAGGGCCGGGTAGCGATCATCGGCAATGGCCTGAACAAGGTTGATTTCACCAGTGTGCACAACCTCAACGAGGCACTGCTCAGTGCCCTGTTCGCCGATGACCGGGCATTGGGCCAGGCCTACAACATCAGCAACGGCCAGCCGCTGCCGTTGTGGGACGTGGTCAACTACGTGATGCGCCAGATGCAGCTGCCGCAGGTGACCCGCTACCGTTCCTACGGCCTGGCCTACAGCCTGGCTGCGCTCAACGAAGCCGCCTGCATGTTATGGCCGGGGCGCCCGCAACCAACCTTGTCGCGGTTGGGAATGCAGGTCATGAGCCGTGATTTCACCCTCGACATCAGCCGCGCCCGGCAGCACCTGGATTATCAGCCGAAGGTCAGCCTGTGGACGGCGCTGGATGAATTCTGCGCCTGGTGGAAACATCAGCCGCCGGGGCAGTGAACCCGGTGCGCCGATGAGGGTCAGCAGTGCGCCGCGCGAGCGGTTTATACTCCCGTTTCTTTGCTATTACCGCGGTTGAACTCACCCATGCGCAACGATGCTCACGACAATTTCGATGATGTGCCAACCCTGCGGGCCGGCACCCCTGATGATGACGAACTGTTGCCGGCGCACGTGGCCCGTAGCCGCCAGAAGGCGGCCAGGCCGGCCAGCACCGGGCCTTTGTGGGTGCTGCTGGGGGCCTCGTTCATAGCCCTGGCCGGGCTGGGCTGGTGGAGCTTCCAGCAGATCTCGCTGATGGAGCAGCAACTGGTGGCCACCCAGGAAAGCTTTGCCCGCATCAGCGAGGACGCAGCGGGGCGCTTACAGGCAATCAGTGGCAAGGTCGCTGCCAGCGAATCGTCGGTCAACACCGGCAGCGAGGCGCTCAAGCTGCAGATCCGCCAGTTGCAGGCCAGCCTGGCCGAGCAGAGCAAGCAGCAGCAAGGCGTGGCTGGCCAGGCCGGCGACCTGGGCAAGCGCCTGGAGCAGGTGCTGGCCGATACGCGTGAGCAGCAGAAAGCCGTGACTGAACTGCAGGGCCAACTGCAGGCGCAGCTCAAGGCTGTGAATGCCGAACTGGCGGCGTTGAAGTCGGGCCAGGTGGACGGAGGCAAGCTTGACGGGCAGCTCAAAAACCTGAGCGAGGAGGTGGCTGCGCTCAAGAAGCAGGGCAACCCGAGTGCGGCGATCGAAAGCCTGGAGCAGGACGTGCTGGTGCTCAAGACCCAAATGGAAAACCGCGCTTCGCCGGGCACAAGTGGCGCATCGGTACAGGAGTTCGATGCGTTCCGCGGGCAGACCACGCGCAACCTCAACACCCTTCAGAGCCAGATCCAGAACCTGCAGCAGCAAATCAACGCTCGGCCCTGAATGGCCTGAACCCGCTGCTACAGGTGCACGGTAGCAGCGGGTTCACTGGGTTACAGGCGCGGGTAATCGATATACCCCACCGGCCCCTTGCTATAGAACGTTTCGGGGTGCGCCTCGTTCAACGGTGCATCTGCTGCCAGGCGTGCCGGCAGGTCCGGGTTGGCAATGAACGGCACCCCGAACGCCACCGCATCGGCCTTGCCATCGGCCAGCGCTGCATTGGCACTTGCCTTGTCGAAACGCTCGTTGACGATGTATGGCCCACCGAATGCCGCCTTGATCAACGGCCCGATGCTGTCGTCGGCCTCACGCTCCCGCGAGCAAATGAAGGCGATGCCGCGTTTGCCCAGTTCGCGGGCGACATACGTGAAAGTCTCGGCACGGTCGGCGTCACCCATGTCGTGGGCGTCGGCACGTGGTGCCAGGTGCACGCCGACCCGGTTGGCCCCCCACACCTCGATGGCGGCATCGGTCACTTCCAGCAGCAGGCGCGCGCGGTTTTCCAGCGAGCCGCCGTAGCGGTCGGTGCGCTGGTTGGTACTGCTTTGCAGGAACTGGTCAAGCAGGTAGCCATTGGCCCCGTGAATTTCCACACCATCGAAACCGGCGGCCTTGGCGTTTTCCGCGCCGCTGCGGTAGGCCTCGACGATGTCGCTGATTTCTTCGGTTTCCAGTGCGCGCGGGGTGGGGTAGTCACTCAGCGGGCGTACCAGGCTGACATGGCCTTTGGCCTGGATCGCGCTGGGGGCTACCGGCAGTTCACCATTCAAGTAGCTGGGGTGCGAGATACGCCCCACGTGCCACAGTTGCAGGAATATGCGCCCGCCAGCGCCATGCACGGCCTTGGTGACATTGGTCCAGCCGCGAACTTGCTCATCGTTCCAGATACCGGGCGTATCCGGGTAGCCCACGCCCATGGCGGTGACCGAGGTTGCCTCGCTGAGAATCAGCCCGGCGCTGGCGCGTTGGACGTAGTACTCGGCCATCAGAGCATTGGGCACGCGGCCCTCGTCTGCACGGCAGCGGGTGAGTGGGGCCATGATGATGCGGTTGGGCAACTGCAGGTCGCCCAGGGTGATCGGATCGAAAAGCGTGGTCATGTCGGTTACCTGCTGGTCAAAGCGCTTGGCGCAGTTGTTCCAGGAACGCCTGGATGGTGGCTTCGTTGCGTTTGAAGAAATGCCATTGGCCGATTTTCTGGCTGCTGATCAGACCGGCACGCTGCAAGGTGGCCAGGTGGGCAGAGACGGTCGACTGCGACAGGCCGCAGCGTTGGTCGATCTGCCCGGCACACACACCGTTTTCGGTGCTGTGGTACTGGTCCGGGAACTGGTTTGCCGGGTCTTTCAGCCAGCTGAGAATTTCTCGCCTGACCGGGTGGGCCAGCGCTTTTATGATTTCGTCGAGATCGAGTGGCATGGCGTGAGGCTCGTTGTAGCGGTATATCGCGATAGGGCGAAATATAAATCGCTGAATGCCGATATCCAAATATCCAGTGGTGCTTAGCTGAGTGCAAATCGCTATATCGCGTTATAACGATATTGGGCGCCGCGGTGGTAGACTGCGCTCATGAACTACCTTGCACACTTGCACCTGGGTGGGCCGGCCCCGCAACAACTGCTGGGCAGCCTGTACGGCGATTTCGTCAAAGGCTCGCTGGACGGGCGCTTCCCGCCTGCTTTGGAGGCGGCTATCCGGCTGCACCGGCATATCGACAGCTATACCGACCGGCACCCATTGGTACTGGCGGCGCTGGCGCGGTTCCCACGTGAGCGGCGGCGCTTCGCCGGCATCGTGCTGGACGTGTTTTTCGACCACTGCCTGGCGCGGCATTGGCACGACTATGCCGAGCAGCCCTTGGCGCAGTTCACTGGCGCGTTTTATCGGGTATTGCTGGCGGAGCCGGAGCTGCCGGGGCGGCTGGCGCGCATTGCGCCGTTCATGGCTGCCGATGACTGGTTGGGGGCTTATGGCGACTTCGCCACGCTGGAGCAGGTGTTCAACGGTATTGGCCGGCGGCTGTCGCGGCCAGACGCGATGGCGGGGGTGATGGTGGAGCTGGAGCGGCTGTACGAGCCGCTGCTGGCGGACTTTCGCGCGTTCTACCCGCAATTGCAGGCGTTTGCAGCGGCGGGGCGCGTGTCAGGCAGCTGATGTTGCTTGCCTGTTGTGGCCCTATCGCCGGCAAGCCAGCTCCCACAAGTTCACTGCAGGTTTGCAGGCCAACGCAGTACCTGTAAAGCCGGCTTGCCGGCGATAGGGCCGCAACATGAGATAGAGATCAGGCAGCCCGCGCCTGCCGCCGTGGCGCCGCCTCGACGTTTTCGAACCCATACAACGCCAGGTGAATCGCCTGCTGTGCCTGCATTGCCAGCAGCGCACGTTCCTTGCCCACAGTCCCGATGGGCGGCAACAGGTGAATGCAGACCTGCGCACGTGGCTGGGCGAACAGGCGCAGCAGGTGCGCCACCAGGTCGTCGTCACCAATAAAAGGCGCAACGGGGTCGATCTGGCCGTCGCGCAGGTATTGGATGGCCACTGGCTGCACCGCTACGCCACGGTCGATGGCCGCTGCCAGCAGGCGGCCATGGAAAGTGCGCAAGGCGTGACCGCTGGTGGTGGTGCCTTCAGGAAAGATCAGCAGCGGCCGGGCCAGGCCCAGTTGCCTGGCAATCTGCTCGCGCAGCCGTTCGCTGTCGCCGCCCCCACGACGAATGAACAGCGTGCCGGCCTGTTCCGCCAGCCAGCCGGCCAGCGGCCACTGGCGCACTTCGGCCTTGGACAGGAATGACAGGGGCATCAGCATGCCCAGCAGGGGGATGTCGGTCCACGACACATGGTTGCTGACCCACAACATCGGCCGCTGCGGCAACGCACCGCTCACCTGCACGTCGAAGGGCAGGGCTGCGACCAAGCGCTTCATGAACAGGCAGGTCCAGCGCTGGCGTCGTTCGAGCGAGGCCTTCAGGCCCAGCCGCTGCTCCACGGCGATCACGCAGGCCATCAGCACGCCGAGCAGCACGACCAGCAGCAGCCTGCAGACGCGGGCCAGCACCCGCAGCCTGGGCATCAGACTGCCGCCTTGAAGTGGCGGGCGTAGCGCGGGCACAGGTCGTCGCGCTTGAGCAGGATGAACACGTCGGCGACCTGGAAGTCTTCGTCCCAGCACGGCTCGCCGCAGATCTTTGCACCCAGGCGCATGTACGCTTTGAGTAGCGGAGGCAGTTCGGCAATCACATTGTTGGGCAGCGCCAGGTTCGGCAGCGGCTTCTTCGGTTCGGCACGCAGGTGCTCGGTACACAGGTAGCGCTCGCGCAGGCGCTGCATCACGGCCTGGGCCTGTACGCCGCCGTCCTGCATGGGGATGCTGGCGCAGCCCATCAGGTAACGGTAGCGGCCTTCGTTGAGGACCTCGGCCAGTTCGCCCCAGAGCACCGCGATGGTGCCGCCGTTGCGGTAGGCGGGGGCTACGCAGGTGCGCCCCAGTTCAAGGATCGGCCCTTGCAGCTGCAACAGGCCGTGCAGGCGGAATTCTTCTTCGCTGTAGAAACGCCCCAGGCTGCTGGCGGCCTGGTGGTCAAGCAGCCGGGTGGTGGCCACCAGCTTGCCGGTACTCAGGTCGCGTACACCAATGTGGCGGCAGTGCACGTCATAGTCGTCCATGTCCAGGCCGTGCTCGGCACCTTTGAGTTTGGCCTTGAATTCTGCGCTGAACACTTGGTAACGCAAGGCTTGGGCTTCTTGCAGCGCCTTGGCGCCAACCAGGCGTTCGGCTTGCAGACGGCGTTCAGTGCGGTTGTCGCCAGCGTGAGCGATCCGAGTCATTGCGAGTCTCCATAAGCCAGCCATGAAGGGTTGCGGCCGGTCGGCTTTGTTGTGCAAAGTCAGCCTAGGTAGACGCGGTGTCACCCCGGTGACGCTTTGGTGATGCTTGCGTGACAACCCCTGGGGCTTGACCGCCGAGCCCTTCAGCAAGGAGCCCAGCCATGGCCTGGTTGCAACGACTCAACGATCCGCTTCGCCAACCACTGGCGGGCACCCTGGGCGAAACCTACGCGGCGCTGCTCGAGCGCTTGGGCCCGGTAGCACCGTTTGAACTGGCGGTGCTGGGCGGGCGCGCGATGGCCACCCCGGGCCTGGCATTTCTGGTGGGGTACCAGGCGGCGCTGCGGGTATTGTGGCCCAGTGCCCCCGCCAGCCTTGGTGCCCTGTGCGCTACCGAGCGGCGCAGCGTGCGGCCGGCCGACATGCACACGCGCCTGCACGGTTTGCGCCTGACGGGAAGCAAGGACTTCGTCACGGCAGGCCTGGAGGCGGAATGGTTGCTGGTGGCAGCGCGCAGCGAAGCAGCTGGGGCCGCACCGCGTTTGAACCTGGCCGTGGTCTACCCTGGCGAGCCGGGGGTGACCCTGGAGCCACTGCCAACCCTGCCGCTGATGCCGGAAGTGGGCCATGGCCGGTTGCGGCTGGACCAGGCTGCGTGTGAGTTGCTGGCCGGTGATGGCTGGGACGCCTATGTGAAGCCGTTCCGCTCGCTGGAGGACTTGTATGTGCTGACGGCCCTGGCTGCCTGGTTGTATGGCGTAGGGCACGCGTGTGCCTGGCCGCAGGACTTGCGCCTGCAGTTGCTCGGGCTGTTGGCGGGGTGTGCCGAGGGCAGCCGACAGTGTGCTGATAGTGTCGCTTGCCATCTGCTGCTGGGTGGCCTGTACGTGCAATTTCAGGCCCTGCGGCCGCAGGTAGACGCGGCGTTGGCGGCAGGGCCGGCGCATTGGGCCGAGCTGTGGCAGCGTGATCAGGGGGTGATGGCGCTGGCTGCCGCGGCGCGGGAGAAACGGCTGCACAAGGCCTGGGCTGCTGTGGGCTCTGCATGAGTGCGCAAGACCCTGCAGGGCACGCCGCTTGCTGCCGGTAAAGCGGGCGGGTAAGGTTGGCGGCTTGGTTTTCTGAGATTTGTCATGTTCAAGTTGCCCTCCGCGCTCTTCGCCCTGTTGCTGGCTGTTTGCCTGCCCGCCCATGCCAACTGGCACCTCGATGGCGAGTCTTCGCGCTTGTCGTTCATTACCGGCAAGAACGGCGATACCGCCGAAGTGCATCGCTTCCTGGTGCTGCATGGTTCGGTCGACAACAAGGGCGTGGCGGGCTTGCGCATCGAGATGGATTCGGTCAGCAGTGGCATCCCCCTGCGTGACGAGCAGATGCGTGACCAGCTGTTCGAGGTCGGCCGCTTTGCCGAGGCCACGGTGAAGGCGCAAATCGACCTGCGCCCGATCAATGACCTGGCCGATGGTGCCCAGATCGAGCTGCGCCTGCCGCTGACGGTCACCTTGCATGGGCAGTCGCACCGCTACAACGCCTTGTTGCTGGCAACCCGCCTGGATGCGCGACGGTTCCAGGTGGTCACCCTCGAGCCACTGCTGCTGCGTGCCGAGGACTTTGGCCTGCTACCGGGGCTGGAACACCTGCGCAAGTTTGCCAAGCTCAAATCCATCAACCCGTCGGTGCCGGTCAATGCGGTGCTGATTTTCACCGCGCGCTGACATGGCGGGGCCGGTATTTCCCTGGCGGGAGGGTAACCAGTTCGAGCTGCTGATCGACGGCCCCGAGTTCTTTCCGCGCATGCTTGGGGCGATCGAGCGCGCCGAGTCGCAGGTAGACCTGGAGCTCTACCTGGTCGAGGCAGGGGCCTGTGCCGAGGCGGTGGTCGAAGCGCTGGAGCGCACGGCCCGGCGGGGTGTGCGAGTGCGCTGCCTGTTCGACGACTACGGTTCGCTGGCCTTCAACAGCAAGCTACGCCAGCGCTTGCTGGCGGCGGGCGTGGACCTGCGCTGGTACAACCGCCTGCGCTGGAAGCGCGGCCTGCGCAACTTGTACCGCGACCATCGCAAGCTGCTGTTGGTGGACGAGCGCTGGGCCGTGGTCGGCGGCACGGGCGTAACCGATGAGTTCTGGACACCCGGCCAGGCGCGCAGTGACTGGCACGAGGTCATGGTGCAGATGCAAGGCCCGGTGGTGGCCGACTGGCAATTGCTGTTCGACCGCCAATGGCATGCCAACAACCGCCGCACCGCATGGCGCCCCGCCGAGGGCTTTGGCTTGCCGCGCCTGCCCAGGGTGCCGGCGCAGGGGCAGGGCATGGGCCGGGTAGCCTACGCCGACGCCCGCCAGCACCAGGACATCCTGCACGCGCTGGTGCGCGCCCTGAACAGCGGCAAGCAACGGGTATGGCTGGCCACGCCCTACTTCTTGCCAACCTGGAGTGTACGCCGCTCCTTGCGCCGGGCGGCCAGCAAGGGCCTGGACGTGCGGCTGCTGCTGACCGGGCCGCGCACCGACCACCCCTCGGTCCGGTATGCCGGGCACCGCTATTACCCGCGCCTGCTGCGCGCCGGTGTACGAATTTTCGAGTACCAGCCGTGCTTCCTCCACCTGAAGATGGCCGTGGTGGACGACTGGGTCAGCGTCGGCTCCTGCAACTTCGACCATTGGAACCTGCGCTTCAACCTGGAAGCCAACATCGAGGCACTGGACCCACCGCTGACGGCGGCCGTGGTCGCCAGCTTCGAACGCGATTTTGCCCTCAGCGAGGAAGTAGACCTGGCCCATTGGCATGCCCGGCCGCTGTGGCGGCGGGTCAAGCAGCGCATCTGGGGCTGGCTCGACCGGCTGGTGGTGAACCTGCTCGACCGCCGCGACTGATAGCGGCTATCGTGCAATGACTATTCACGGGCGAGCGAAGGAGTGTGTGCGATGACGGCGAAAAAAATTCTGATGCTGGTCGGCGATTACGTCGAGGATTACGAAGCAATGGTGCCGTTCCAGGCACTGAGCATGGTCGGCCACACGGTGCACGCGGTGTGCCCGGAGAAGCTGGCGGGGCAGACCGTGCGTACCGCGATTCATGATTTCGAGGGTGAGCAGACCTATAGCGAAAAACCCGGGCACAACTTTGCCCTGAACTTCGATTTCGTACGGGTGCGGCCCGAGCGCTACGACGCGCTGCTGATTCCGGGGGGGCGGGCGCCGGAGTACCTGCGCCTGGACGAGAAGGTGCTGGCGCTGGTGCGGGCGTTCGACCAGGCCGGCAAGCCGATTGCAGCAGTGTGCCATGGTGCGCAGTTGCTGGCAGCGGCCGGGGTGCTGGAAGGGCGCGAATGCAGCGCCTACCCGGCGTGTGCGCCGGAGGTGCGGCTGGCGGGTGGGACGTTCATCGACATCGCCGTGGACCAGGCGCATGTGGATGGCAACCTGGTAACTGCCCCGGCCTGGCCGGCTCATCCGGCGTGGCTGGCGGCCTTCCTCAAGGTGCTGGGCACCCGCATCGCCTGAGGGGCTCGCGGGTAAGCCCGCGAGCAGGCCGGTACAGGCTCAACCTACCTGCTCAACCCAGTCATTGAGGTTGTAGTAGTTGGTCACCCGGGCAATCTTGCCGCAATGGATGTAGAAGAAGGCCCCGGCCGGCAGCACATAGGTCTGCCCGTTCGCTGGCGGCAACCCATCGTCATCGGCCAGGTACTGGCCATGCACAGTGAACTCCGCCGCCGCACGGCTGCCGTCGGCGTTCTGCATGACCACAATGTCGGCCAGGCGCTCGCGGTAGCAGCGGTTCATCTTGTCCATGAACGCTGCAAACCTGGCCTTGCCCATCTGCCGCTCGCCCTGGTTGATGTCGTGGATCACGTCTTCGCTGAGCAGTGCCAGAAAGCCCGGCATGTCGCCGGCATTGAAGGCGGCGTAGTACGCATTTACCAGTTCGGTAGCGGTCATGGAACAATACCTGTCGTGTAGGGAAAAGGCGGGTCGTTGCCCCGGATGATAGGGTTTCCCCTCAAGCCCGGCTTAGCCGAGCGCGTCATCCACATCGACAAAACGACCGCCAAGCATGGAAATACGCCTGTTGCACGGCGCCGCTATCGCGCCCTATATCGATGACCTCGCTCGCTTGCGCCTTACCGTATTCCGCGAGTTCCCCTACCTGTACGACGGCACCCCGGAGTACGAAGCCGACTACCTGGCCAACTATGCCCGTTCCGGGCGCAGCCTGGTGGTGCTGGCGCTGGACCAAGGCCAGGTGGTGGGTGCATCTACCGGCCTGCCGCTGGTGGACGTGGCCCCGGAGTTTCAGCAGCCGTTCCTGGCCCAGGGGCGGGACCCGGCCAGCGTTTATTACTTTGGTGAGTCGCTGGTATTGCCGGGGTACCGCGGCCAAGGACTGGGTGTGCGCTTCTTCATCGAACGCGAGTCTTATGCCCACAAACTGGCCGAGTTCGACTACTGCGCGTTCTGTGCGGTCGAGCGGCCCGGTGTACACCCGCGCCGGCCTGCAGACTACAAGCCGTTGCATGGCTTCTGGCGTAACCGCGGCTTCCTGCACGACCCGACGCTGCGCACCCGCTATGCCTGGCGTGACCTGGACGAGCAGGAAAGCTCCGACAAGCTCATGTCGTTCTGGCTGAAGGAACTGCCGATATGATCCGCCTGGCGGCCTGCCAGTACGCCATCGAACTGCATGAAACCTGGGACGCCTACGCCGACCACCTACAGGGCCTGTGCGCCGAAGCGGTGGCGGCGGGTGCCCGTTTGCTGTTGCTGCCCGAGTACGCCGGGCTGGTACTCAGCGGCCAGTTGCGGGGTGAACAGCGGGGCGACCTGATGGGTTCGATTGCCGGGATCCAACCGCTGATCGGTGCCTGGGCTGCCTTGTGTGAAAGCATGGCCAGGCGCTGGGGCATCTACTTGCAACCGGGGAGCGTGCCGGTGCTGGACAATGACGGTGCCTACCGCAACCGCGCCTGGCTGTTCGGTCCCGAGGGGCCGCTGGGCTACCAGGACAAACTGATGATGACCCGCTTCGAGCGAGAGCAGTGGGGCATCAGCGCCGGCCAGGGGCTGCGGGTGTTCGATACCGCACTGGGGCGTGTAGGCATTCTGATCTGCTACGACAATGAGTTCCCGATGCTGGCCCGGCAGTTGGCCGAGTTGGGTGCCGACCTGATCCTGGCACCGAGCTGCACCGACACCGAAGCAGGCTATCACCGGGTGCGCATCGGTGCCCAGGCACGGGCGCTGGAGAACCAGATAGCGGTATTGCAGAGCCCGACGGTAGGGCTGGCTGCCTGGTCGCCGGCGCTGGATGAGAATATTGGCCGGGCAGGGTTGTTCGTACCGCCGGACCATGGCATGCCGGGGGACGGTGTGGTTGCCTTGAGCGCAGCGCTTGACCCGGGCAGGAGCCAGTGGCTGGTGTGTGACGTGGACCTTGAGGTAGTACGGCGGGTGCGGCGGGAAGGGCAGGTGTTTACCCGCAGGGACTGGCCAGAGCAGTTTGACAGAGTGCGGTGAAAGCAGGGGCGGCCTGTTCGCGGGTGAACCCGCTCCCATCGGGGACATGAGGTCCCTGTAGGAGCGGGGTTCACCCGCGAAGCAGGCGCCGCTGTTACATCAGGCTTACTTGACTTCGACTGCCAGGCTCTGGGCAATCTTGCTCTGCCACAGGGCCGGGCCAGTGATGTGCACCGACTCGCCGTTGCTGTCTACGGCAACGGTGACTGGCATGTCCTTGACCTCGAACTCGTAGATCGCTTCCATGCCCAGTTCGGCGAAGGCCAGTACCTTGGACTTGCGGATAGCCTGGGCTACCAGGTAGGCAGCGCCGCCCACAGCCATCAGGTATACGGCCTTGTTGTCCTTGATCGCTTCGATCGCGGTGGGGCCACGTTCGGACTTGCCGATCATGCCCAGCAGGCCCGTCTGCTCGAGGATCTGGCGGGTGAACTTGTCCATGCGGGTGGCAGTGGTCGGGCCGGCAGGGCCAACCACTTCGTCACCGACCGGGTCGACCGGGCCAACGTAGTAGATGAAGCGACCTTTGAGGTCCACTGGCAGCGCTTCGCCACGGTTGAGCATCTCCACCATGCGCTTGTGCGCGGCGTCGCGGCCGGTCAGCATCTTGCCGTTGAGCAGGATGGTTTCGCCCGGCTTCCAGCTGGCGACTTCTTCCGGGGTGATATCGTCGAGGTTGACGCGACGTGCGCTTGGGCCGGCTTCCCAGACGATTTCCGGGTAAGCGTCCAGCGATGGCGCTTCCAGCTCGGCCGGGCCGGAGCCATCGAGCACGAAGTGCGCATGGCGGGTGGCGGCGCAGTTGGGGATCATGCACACCGGCAGCGAAGCGGCGTGGGTCGGGTAGTCCATGATCTTCACGTCGAGCACGGTGGTCAGGCCACCCAGGCCCTGGGCACCGATGCCCAGTTGGTTGACCTTCTCGAACAGCTCCAGGCGGATTTCTTCCAGGCGGTTTTGTGGGCCACGGGCCTTGAGCTCATGAATGTCGATGGACTCCATCAACACTTCCTTGGCCATGACCGCGGCCTTCTCGGCGGTACCGCCAATGCCGATGCCGAGCATGCCAGGCGGGCACCAGCCAGCACCCATGGTCGGTACGGTCTTGAGCACCCAGTCGACGATCGAGTCGGACGGGTTGAGCATGGCCATCTTCGACTTGTTCTCCGAGCCGCCGCCCTTGGCTGCGACATCGACCTCGACCTTGTCGCCAGGGACGATGGAATAGTGGATCACGGCCGGGGTGTTGTCCTTGGTGTTCTTGCGAGCACCGGCCGGGTCGGCCAGGATCGAGGCACGCAGGACGTTTTCAGGCAGGTTGTAGGCGCGACGCACACCTTCGTTGATCATGTCGTCGACGCTCAGGGTGGCACCGTCCCAGCGCACATCCATACCCACGCGCACGAACACGGTGACGATACCGGTGTCCTGGCAGATCGGGCGGTGGCCGGTGGCGCACATGCGCGAGTTGATCAGGATCTGGGCGATGGAGTCGCGGGCAGCAGGCGACTCTTCGCGCAGATAGGCCTCGTGCATGGCCTGGATGAAATCGACGGGGTGGTAGTACGAGATGAATTGCAGGGCGTCGGCGACGCTCTGAATCAGGTCGTCTTGCTTGATCACGGTCATGCAGCGCGCTCCTCTTAAAGACGGGAACATTCATAGAGACGCTCGACGGTGCCGACCAGCATGTCGAGACGCCTTGCAAAGGCGCGCCGGCAGCATGGCCGACGCAAAAGGGCGCGGCAGTATAGCGTGCCTCACCGCGTGACACACCTGCGAGTGGTCTGGACCTTGGTCGGTTGGGGCTGGGCATCCTTTTTGCTGCTGACGCCTGTGGTTGGCCTTACTATCGACGGGCGCGCAGAGCGCCCCCCCACAACCTGAAGCGGGAAGAGATACCTGAAGATGCCCGAACTTTGCGTAGGCGAGCACCGCTGGGCGGTGCCGACCGGCAGCAACCTGCTCGATGCCCTGAACGAGGCCGGGCTCAACGTGCCCTACAGTTGCCGCGCCGGAAGCTGCCACGCCTGCCTGGTGCACTGCCAGGCCGGGCAGCCGCTGGACGCCATGCCTGAGGCCCTGGCCCTGGACCAGCACGCCCTGGGCTGGCGCCTGGCTTGCCAGTGCAGGGTGACCGAGGACTTGAATGTGGCGCTGTTCGACCCGCAGCGCGATGGCGTGCCGGCGCACGTTTGCGCGCTGGACTGGTACGGTGACGTGTTGCGTGTACGGCTACGGCCCGAGCGGGCGGTGCGTTACCAGGCAGGTCAGCATGTGGTGCTGTGGAATGGTTCGGTAGCGCGGCCTTATTCACTGGCCAGCCTGCCGGGGGAAGATGACTTCCTGGAGTTTCACATCGATTGCCGGCGCCCTGGCGCCTTTTGCGACAAGGCTCGTGGTTTGCAGGTAGCAGATGTGCTGCGCCTGGGCGAATTCAGGGGTGGTGCTTTGCACTACGACCTGGATTGGCAGGATCGGCCACTCTGGCTGCTGGCAGCCGGAACCGGGCTTGCGCCGTTGTGGGGGATCTTGCGTGAGGCTGTGCGGCAGGGGCATCGCGGCGAGATTCGGGTGCTGCATGTGGCGCGCAACAGCGCCGGGCACTATCTGGCTGAACCCCTGATGCAGCTGCAAGGCGTGCAGGTCGAGCTGGTGCTGGAAGAGCAGATGGATGAAGCGCTGGCGCGGTTGCGCCCGCCTTCGCGGCAGACGGTGGCGCTGGTGTGTGGGGCAGCGGGGAGTGTGGACCGGTTTGCGCGGCGGCTGTTCATTGCCGGCGTGCCGCGGGGGCAAGTATTTACTGACGTCTTCGTTGAACATGCCTGAGGCAGTCGGGTTGACTGTGCCGGCCTATTCGCGGGCTCGCCCGCTCCCACAGGGGTAACGACAGGCCTGAGGCTGGCGCTGTACCTGTAGGAGCGGGCATGCCCGCGAAGGGCCGCAGAGCGGCCCCCTTTGAGGCAGGCTCAGCCGACCAGCGGATCACCCACATGCAGGATCTTCATGCCATTGGTGCCACCGATGGTGTGGTAGCTGTCACCTTTGGTCAGGATCACCCAGTCGCCTTGTTCTACCAAGCCGCGCTTGAGCAGTTCGTCGACGGCTGCCTGGCTGACTTTGTCGGCTGGCAGCGAAGCAGGGTCGAAGGCAATCGGGTAGACGCCACGGAACATGTTGGCCCGTGCCTGGGTCGCGCGGTGCGGCGAGAGCGCGAAGATCGGCACGTGCGAGCGCAGGCGCGACATGATCAACGGGGTGTAGCCGCTTTCAGTCAAGGCGATGATCGCCTTCACGCCCGGGAAGTGGTTGGCGGTATACATCGCCGCCAGGGCGATGCTTTCGTCGCAGCGCTCGAAGGTGGTGTGCAGACGGTGGCTGGAGCGCTGGCTGGTTGGGTGCTTCTCGGCACCGGAGCAGATGCGGGCCATGGCCTGTACGGCTTCGATCGGGTACGAACCGGCAGCACTTTCCGCCGACAGCATGACCGCATCGGTGTTGTCGAGCACGGCGTTGGCCACGTCGGACACTTCGGCACGGGTCGGCATCGGGTTCTGGATCATCGACTCCATCATCTGGGTCGCCACGATCACTGCCTTGTTGTTGCGGCGAGCGTGCTGGATGATCTTCTTCTGAATGGCGATCAGCTCGGCGTCGCCGATTTCCACGCCCAGGTCACCGCGGGCGACCATGACGGCATCGGAAGCGAGAATCAGCTTGTCCAGGGTCTCGTCGTCGGCGACGGCTTCGGCGCGCTCGATCTTGGCCACCAGCCAGGCGCTGCCACCGGACTCGTCACGCAGCTTGCGTGCGTATTCCATGTCGCTGGCGTCCCGCGGGAACGACACGGCCAGGTAGTCCAGGTCCATTTCCGCAGCCAGCTTGATGTCGGCCTTGTCTTTTTCGGTCAGGGCCGGTGCGGTCAGGCCGCCACCTTTACGGTTGATGCCCTTGTGGTCCGACAGCGGGCCACCGATGATCACCACGCAGTGCAGCGCATCGGCGGTGGCGGTTTCGACACGCATGACCACGCGGCCATCGTCGAGCAGCAGTTCGTCACCGACACCACAGTCCTTGACCAGGTCCGGGTAGTCGATGCCGACGATATCCTGGTTGCCTTCGGTCAGCGGGTGGGCGGTGGAGAAGGTGAACTTGTCACCGATCTTCAGTTCGATGCGCTTGTTGGCGAACTTCGCGATGCGGATCTTCGGACCCTGCAGGTCGCCCAGCAGTGCAACATGGCGGCCGTTCTTGGCAGCGATGTCGCGGATCAGGCGCGCGCGGGCCTTGTGCTCGTCCGGCGTGCCGTGGGAGAAGTTCAGGCGTGCCACGTCGAGACCGGCGAGGATCAGCTGTTCGATCACTTCCGGCGAGTTGCTGGCGGGGCCAAGGGTGGCGACGATTTTGGTACGGCGGATGCTCATGCACAGACTCCTATAGTGAAGCGCAGCGAAAGGCTACTCCTGAATCTCGCTGTAGTCATTGTTCCGTTGCACTACCTGCGACTTCCGGGGTAGGGCAGCTGCAAGCTACAAGCAGTAAGCTACAAGGAAAAGCGCGCGCGGCATTCATGCCGCTGATGGCGGCCAGGCACTTGTCGCGCGCCGCTGAAGAAAACCCGACAGCGGCCGATAGGTTTGCTATCAAAGGAGATTGCCATGCGAGCCCTGATCGTTTTCGCCCTCGCCGCCAGTGCTGTCGGCTGTACCCGCTGGTCCATGGACCACCACCTGAACAATGCCTATCGCGCCTATGACCGGGGTGATTGCGCGCGGGTGATGCTGGAGCTGTCACAAGTAGACCGAACCAGCCGCGCGCGACCGTTCATCCACCCCGAAGTGTCGCTGCTGCGCGGCCAGTGCCTGGAGCGCCAGGCGTTGTACGTGGACGCCGCCCAGACCTACCAGTACCTGATCCAGCAATACCCGCGCAACGAGTACGCCTATCGCGCCCAGGCCCGCCTGCAGACGCTGGAGAAGCTCGGTCATTTGCGCGGTACCGAAGCGGCGGTGGCCAGGCCAGCGGCTACTGCGCCTTGGCGCTAATACAAAGGTCTGGTTTATTTCACGGGATTCGCAGCGCGTGCTGCGCTAATCTGTAACCCAGCTGTTACAACAACCGCCAGTACCTTGTATTCCTGGCATCAGGTACGGAATACACTCGCCATCATGTTCAACAAACGCCGCATCGAACGCCATCAGCTCCCTTGCGCCCTCAAGGTGTTCAACCGCTTTACCGACCAGGAAATCGGCCTGCTCGGCAACGCCTCGGAAGACGGCCTGATGGTCATCAGCCAACTGCCGGTGCTGGTAGGGCCCGATTATGAACTGCAACTTCGCATGCCGCTGGTCGGCGGCGGTTTCCAGTTCGTCAACCTGACCGCCAGTTGCCTGTGGTGCAGTGAGGATCAGACCCCTGGGCATTACGATTCGGGCTTCATGCTGCTGCAGGCCCCGCGCGAGTACGACGATTTCGTGCGCTCGCTGCGCGACTACTTCAGCTTCCGCCCGGCCAACGCCTCTGCCTGAGCCTTGGCGCGCTGGAATCGCGTTAGAATCGGGTCGACCTCGCGAGACAGGACGACCCCGTGACCTCCAGCATTTTCTGGCACGACTACGAAACCACCGGCATCAACCCGCGCTGTGACCGGCCGCTGCAGGTCGCCGGCCTGCGCACCGACTTCGACCTCAACGAGATCGACGAGCCGATCAGCCTTTACTGCCGCCCCGCCGACGATATTCTGCCGCACCCGGCCGCGTGCCTGGTGACTGGCATCACCCCGCAGCTACTGGCCGAGCAGGGCCTGTGCGAAGCCCAATTCATGACCCGCGTGCATGCGCAGCTGGCCCAACCAGGCACCTGTGGGGCCGGCTACAACACCCTGCGTTTCGATGACGAAGTGACCCGCTACAGCCTGTACCGGAATTTTTTCGACCCCTATGCCCGTGAATGGCAGGGTGGCAACAGCCGCTGGGACCTGATCGACATCGTGCGCACGGCCTACGCCCTGCGCCCGGAGGGCATTGAGTGGCCGCAGCAGGACGGGCGCACCAGCCTGCGGCTGGAACTGTTGAGCAAGGCCAACGGCATTGATCACGGGCATGCGCATGAAGCGCTTTCCGACGTGCGGGCAACCATTGCCCTGGCGCGACTGATCCGGCAGAAACAGCCCAAGTTGTATGATTGGCTGTTCCAGTTGCGCAGCAAGCATAAAGTCATGGAACAGATCCGCTTGCTACAACCGCTGGTGCATGTATCCGGGCGCTTTTCAGCAGCGCGTAATTACCTGGGGGTGGTCTTGCCATTGGCCTGGCACCCGCACAATCGCAATGCACTGATTGTCTGCGACCTGCATCAGGAAACCCTGCCATTAATAAGGGAAAGTGCTGAAGTATTGCGTCAGCGCTTGTACACCCGGCACGAGGATTTGGCCGAAGGCGAACTACCGGTTCCGCTCAAACTGGTACAGATCAACCGCTGCCCGGTAATCGCGCCACTGTCGGTATTACGCCCCACCGATCAACAACGGCTGGGCATCGACTTGACGTTGTTACAATCGCGCGGTGAACAGTTGGCCGATCAACAGGCGCAATGGCAGGACAAGCTGGAGCACATTTACGGCAAGGACGATTTCGCCCCGAGTGAGGACCCGGAGCAGCAGTTGTATGATGGTTTTATCGGTGACCGCGACCGGCGTCTATGCGAGCAAGTTCGTGCGCTGGATCCGGCGCAATTGGGTCGGGGGCAATGGCTGTTCGATGACCCGCGCTTGCCTGAGCTGTTGTTCCGTTACCGGGCACGTAACTTTCCGGACACCTTGACCCCCGAAGAGCGCCAGCGGTGGTATGCGTTCTGCCAGCAGCGCCTTAGCCAGCCGCAGTGGGGGGCGCCGAACACATTGGGTGATTTCCAGCAGGCGCATCTGCAGGCCTGGGAGCGCGCCGACGAGGCCGGGCGGCGCGTGCTGGAGGCATGGCACGTACATGCCCGGAACTTGCAACAACAGTTTGCAATTGGCTGAAAGCCAAACAAACAAAAACGCCGGCAATGTGCCGGCGTTTTGTATTGCGATAAGCAAGAGGCTGGGCTGAACAATCAGTCCAGCAGGGTAGCCCAGCTCTCGACCACGTCGCCGCCCCACTTGGCTTTCCACTCTTTCAGGGTCTTGTGGTTGCCGCCTTTGGTTTCGATCACTTCACCGTTGTGCGGGTTCTTGTATTGCTTGACCTTGCGTGCACGCTTGGTAGCAACAGCCTTGACGGCGCCACGCGGTGCTTTGCTCAGTTTCGACTCTGGGTCGAGCAGGGCAATCACGTCGCGCAGGGACTTGGAGTACTCGCCCATCAGGTTGCGCAGTTTGCCTTCGAACTCCAGCTCTTTCTTCAGCTTGTCGTCCTGCGACAGGTTGGCCAGGCGAGCCTGAAGTTCTTTGATGGCTTCTTCGGTGGCGCGGTACTCGTTGATCAGGGACATGGAGTGTTCCTTAATGCGTGTTCAGAAATGTGTGGGGCAATAATAGACAGCCGATACTCGCAAGTAAACATAATGTTGGGCAATTAACTGTTGATTAAGCTGTGACAATGTTTCTCTGGTGAACAAAAATTTACATTAGCGTGTGCCATTTCGCCGGCTGTGTCAGAAAGTGTCCACATTGCCAGCGTGGTCGCTACAGTGGCTGCGGCCGCTGCAATCAATACTGCGCTTTTCCTTGCGTGCCGCTAGAATAAGCACCTTTGCGAAGTTCTGGAGTCTCATTCATGCGCACCTATCGTCTGGTGATCGCCTGCCCCGACCGTGTAGGGATCGTGGCGAAAGTCAGTAATTTCCTGGCCTTGTACAATGGCTGGATCAACGAAGCCAGCCATCATTCCGATGAGCAGAGCGGCTGGTTCTTCATGCGTCATGAAATCCGCGCCGAATCATTGCCCTTCGGTATCGAAGCCTTCCGTGAGGCGTTTGCGCCGATTGCCGAAGAGTTCTCCATGACCTGGCGGATTACCGACTCGGCGCAGAAAAAGCGCGTGGTGCTGATGGCCAGCCGCGAGTCGCATTGCCTGGCTGACCTGCTGCACCGTTGGCATACCGATGAACTGGACTGCGAGATCCCGTGTGTCATTTCCAACCACGACGACCTGCGCAGCATGGTCGAGTGGCACGGCATACCGTTCTTCCATGTACCGGTCGACCCCAAGGACAAGGCCCCGGCCTTTGCCGAAGTGTCGCGCCTGGTCGAGGAGCACGCGGCCGATGTCGTGGTGCTGGCCCGCTACATGCAAATCCTGCCGCCGCAACTGTGCCGGGACTACGCTGAGAAAGTCATCAACATTCACCACAGCTTCCTGCCGTCGTTCGTGGGTGCCAAGCCTTACCACCAGGCCGCGCTGCGTGGGGTGAAGTTGATCGGCGCAACGTGCCACTACGTCACCGAAGAACTGGATGCCGGCCCGATCATCGAGCAGGACGTGGTGCGCGTCAGCCACGCTGACAGCATCGAAGACATGGTTCGCTTTGGCCGTGATGTGGAAAAGATGGTGCTGGCACGTGGCCTGCGTTACCACCTCGAAGACCGCGTGCTGGTGCATGGCAACAAGACGGTGGTCTTCGACTGATACCGTTGGGTTGCCTGCAAGCCTTTGGGGCTGCCCGGCAGCCCTATCGCTACGCTTGAGGAACATACCGATGGCCAAACGGCGCAACCAACCCACCGCTACGGCCCCGCCCACCGTGGGTGAAGGCTGCCTGGCGCGCTACGACCCGCAAGCGCTGGCCGACACCGACGGCACCGATTTCCCCGGCGCCGCCGAATTGTGGCAGCGGCTCAACCCGCCTGGCGCCGCCAGCGCGCCAGCAACGGACGCGCCAGCAGGCACACGAACACCGGCCCGCCTGCCAGCAGGTAGAAGTAATAAGTGACCGCCCGCCAGATGAGGATCGCCGCGGCTGCGGTGGAACTGCCCACCAGCGGCGTCAGCAGGCTTGCCGACGTCAGCTCGGCCGCACCTGCCCCACCCGGTAGCAGGCTGAATTGCCCGGCACTGAGCGACAGCATCTGCACCAAAAAGCTGGGGATCCATGCCAGCTCCCCGCCCAACCCCTGCAATACCAGGTACAACACGCTGAAGCGCAGCCCCCAGTGGACGCAGGTGAGGGTGAATACCAGCGCCAGCGTGCGCTTGGGCAACTGCCAGGTCTGCACCAGTGCCGCGATGAAGTGCAGCAGTTTGCGGGCCCAGCGGCGCTTGCGCGGTGCGGCCACGCCCAGGCGGTGCAGCAGCCTGCCGTTGAGGCGCATGAGCGCGCGGCGGTAGCGCAGCAAGCCGATCACCCCGGCCAGCGCGCTGCACAGCAGCAACGCACTGCCCAGCAGCATGCTTTGCTGGCTGTGACCCAGGCGGTGGAACAGTGCATAGCCAGCAATCGCCAGCATCGCGCAGAAAAAGAACAGCAAGTCGTTCAATTGGTCCATGGCGAACACGGCGCCACTGCGCGCCGGGCCGATGCGCTCGCGTGCCAACAGCGCCATCAGGGTCAACGGGCCACCACTGCCGCCGGGGGTGGTGCAAATGGCGAATTCGGTGGCCATCACCACGCCCAGGCTGCGCAGGTGCCCAAGCCTTGCGCCTTGCTGGCCCAGCAACAGGCGCAAGCGCATGGCGTTGATCACCCAGCACAGCAGGATCATGCCCAACAGGGTCAGCAACAGGCCGGGATCGAACCCTTGCAACCGGGGCAGCAGATCACTGCCGCCAAGCAGGGCTGGCACCAGCATTGCTGCGAAAAGTGCCAGGCCTAGCCAGGCCAGACGGCTCATGCGCTGACCTGGCGGTCCAGCCAGGCGGACTTGGTGAGGGGTTCGCGACCTTGAGCCATCAGGGTGCGCAGGGTATTGAGCCAGTACTCGCGGGAGCTACGGTGGCGCATGTCCACCGGGTGCAGGCCCAGGCGCAGCGTCTCGGCGTTCTGCCAGCGTCGGCATTGCCAGTCGCAAAGGGCTCGCGACAGCCCCCGGCGCCAGGCGCTGCGGGCGCTCCACACCAGCCCTGGCGCCTTGATCGGGGTGAACTCGGGCAAGCGGTACAGATGCTGCGGTGTACTGGTGTAGCGCAAAGGCAGCTGGCGCAGCGCCTGGCGGGTGCCTTCGCTCATCAACCAGGCTGGCGCCACGAAACCTGCCACCGGCCATCGCTGTTGTGCGAACACGGCCAGGCCCTGTTCCAGGCGCTGCAGGGCCTGCTGTTGGTCAAGGCCATAGAACTCGCCTTCGTGGGTATAGATGCGGCGCATGAAGAAGTCGCCTGGCGTGCGCGGCGGTGGGCCGTTGTCGGCATGGTAGTAGCCATGCAGCGCCAGTTCGTCGCCCTCGGCCAGGCGCCGTTCAAGCAGGCGGCAGAACGCCGGTGAGCGCAACAGCGGGTTGCGCTGGTGAAAGTCCGGAACCACCAGCCAAGTCATGGGCACACCGCCGATAGCGTCCACGGCCTCGACGAAAGGTTGGTAGTCGGGCCATGTTTCAGGCGCGACATCGTGCAGTACCAGCATCAGGCTGCGCGGTGCGGGGCGTGGTTCAAGCATGGGCGCGCACCTGAGGCTGATGGCCGAGCACGGCCTGGTAATGCTGCAGCAGGCCCGCGACCACGTTGTCCCACGAGTAGTGCTGCTCGACGTGGCGGCGCGCCTGCGCGCCCAGCTTGCGCACACCTGCCTCGAATGCCTCGCGCACGGCTGTGGCCATGGCCTGGGCATCGTTGGCTGTACACAGGCGGCCGCACTGGTCATTGACGATTTCGCCAAAGGCACCCGCGCGCACGGCGACCACCGGCGTTGCACTGGCCATGGCTTCGAGAATGACCAGGCCGAAGGTTTCCTGGTCGCCGGCATGCACCAGCAGGTCGGCGCTGGCCATCAGCCGGGCGACTTCCTCGGGCGGGCAGAACTGGCCGATGACACTGACGTTGTCCGGCACATTGGCGGGCATGCCGGAGCCCACTAACAGCAGGTGGTAGGGGTGGCCTAGCTGCTGCATGCAGGCCAGCAATACCGGCAAGTTCTTTTCGCGCGAGCCACGCCCGGCGTAGATCAGCAGGCGGGTGGTATCGGCGATACCCAGTTCGGCACGCACATTGGCGTCGCGTTTGGACGGGTGGAACGTGGCCAGGTCCACGCCCAGCGGCTGTACGTGTACATCACGCACCCCCAGGCGGCGCAGTTTGTCGGCCATGACCCGGCTGGGGGCCAGCACCCGGTCGAAATTCCCGTACAGCTTGCTGACATAGGCCTCGACATTGGGCGTGAACCAGTTGCCCATGCGGTTGCTCACCAGCAGCGGCAGGTCGGAGTGGTAGAAGCCGATTACCGGTACGTCCAGCTGGCGCCGGGCCTCCAGCGCCGCCCAGGCAGTCAGGTACGGGTCGCCGACCTCGATCAGGTCTGGCTTGAGCGTGCGCAGGGTCTTGCACCATGGCGCCAGGCGAACCGGGAAGCGGTAGCCTTTGCCAAAAGGCAGCGGCAGTGCCGGTACTTGGTAGATGCCGTCGGCATTGTGGGCGCTGGCACCAGGAATCAACAGGCTATGGCGTACGCCCTGGATGGCGTCGAGGCGGTGATGTTTGGCATCAAGATAAGTTCGCACGCCACCGCTGGCGGGGGCGTAGAACATGGTGATGTCGGCGATGTGCACGATCAGCATCCCTCCGGGATCGTCTTTCGGGTCTGTCATCTGGCGCTTGGTTGGCGGCGATGACACGCCTAAAGGTTGACCTTTCAGAAGGATAGTTTGTTCGATCGGGGTTGCGCGGCACGCTGCCGGGGAGCGGGTGTACCTGCTTCCCCGGGACGCGTGGGACTAGATCCGGAAACTGCCCACCAGGTGCTTCAGGCGACCGGCCTGCTGCTCCAGGTCGGAGCACGCGCGCAGGGTGGCCTGCAGGTTCTCCACACCTTCCTGGTTGAGCATGTTGATCTCGTTGATGTCCATGTTGATGGCTTCGACCACGGCGGTCTGCTCTTCGGTGGCGGTGGCCACCGACTGGTTCATGCCATCGATCTCGCCAATGCGTACGGTTACGCTGTCCAGCCGTTCGCCAGCCTGGTTGGCGATCTGCATGCTGTCGTGGCTGTGGCGCTGGCTCTGATCCATGGTTTCGACCGACGCGCGGGCACCCACCTGCAGCTCTTCGATCATGGCCTGCACCTGTTGCGCCGATTCCTGGGTGCGGTGGGCCAGGTTGCGCACCTCATCGGCCACCACGGCGAAACCACGCCCGGCTTCACCGGCGCGGGCCGCTTCGATGGCAGCGTTCAAGGCCAGCAGGTTGGTCTGCTGGGAGATACTGGTAATCACTTCCAGAATCTGACCGATGTTCACGGTTTTGCTGTTGAGGGTCTCGATGTGTTCACTGGAGGTGACGATCAGGTCCGAGAGCCGGTTCATCGCCGCAATGTTTTGCTCGACCACCTGTTGGCCTTCTTCGGCCAGCAGCCGTGCGGAGCTGGCGTGCTGCGAGGCCTGGGCGGCGTTGCCGGCGATTTCCTGGGCCGCGGCACCCAGCTCGTTGATGGCCGCGGCCACGCTGTTGGTGCGGTTGGCCTGCTCATCGGAGTTGGTCATTGATGAGTTCGAGGCACTGATCACCCGCAGCGCCACTTCGTTGACTTGCTCGGTGGCCGAGGACACTTCGCGGATGCTGCTGTGGATACGTTCGACGAAGCGGTTGAAGGCGTTGCCGAGAATACCGAATTCATCGTGGTTATGGATGCGCAGGCGTTTGGTCAGGTCGCCTTCACCTTCGGCGATGTCTTCCATGGCGCGGGTCATTGTGTGCAACGGCTGCATCAGGACGCGAATCAGCAAGCCGAGCAAGGCGATGATGATGACCACGGCGACGATCGTGGCAACTACCGCCGAGGTGCGGAAAGTGCTCAGCATCGAGAAGGCCTTGGCCTTGTCCACCGACAGGCCGATGTACCAGTTGGCCGAAGGCAGGCCGGTGATCGGGGTGAAGGTCAGCAAACGCGCCTGGCCGTCGCTTTGCACTTCGGTCAGCCCGCTGGTCAGCTTGGGTGTGTGTTGCGGGAACAGGTCTGACAGTGACTTCATCACCAGGGCCTGGTCCGGGTGTACCAGGATCTTGCCCTGATCATTGACCAGGAAGGCATAGCCCATACCACCAAAGTCCAGCGAGTTGATGATTTGCACCAGACCGTCCAGGGCCAGGTCACCACCGACCACACCCACGCTGCTGGAGACCTTGCTGAGGATGCCGATGACCATCTTGTTGGTGGTCATGTCGATGTACGGCTCGGTCAACATGGCCCCGCTGGCATTCATCCCATCTTTGTACCAGGGCCGGGTGCGGGGGTCGTAGCCGTCGGGCATCTTCGCGTCTGGGCGGACACTGAAGCCGCCGTCGATCTTGCCCAGGTAAACGGTCAGGAAGCTGGAAAGCAGTGCGCGCTGGCCCATGAACGTTTCAGCGTTGGCCGGGTTCTGGGCAATGTTTTGCGCCAGGTTTTCCACCAGTTTGATCCGCCCGTCGAACAGGTTGCGGATGTTGGTAGACGTGGAAGTACCCATTTCAGCCAGGTAGTTTTCCAGGTCCTCGCGGATGGCATTACGCTGCAGGTAATCGTTGTAAAGGGTGAAAAGGCTGAAGGCGAGTATGACGATCAGTGAGGCGGCCAACAGTATCTTGTGGCTGAAACGCAGGCTTTTATTCATGGCGTAATCGGTTCCGCTAAGGTTTTAATCAGGGCGTTCGCACGAGTGAGGCCGCAAGGCTGTGCAATATCCGGAAAATCCCTTTTCGGTTGTTCCTCTCTTCTAAGGCGAATATCACCCGAAGGTATCGGCCGGTTTCAGTTAAAGCTTGAGCAGGGGATTAAAGAGATGTCGGAAACTTCGACCATAATTGTGGGATCGGGCCCGGATGGCCAGCCGCTCGGGCAAGCCATGCGCCTGGCCAACCGCCACGGCCTGGTGGCAGGCGCCACCGGTACAGGCAAGACCGTCACCTTGCAACGCCTGGCGGAAGTGTTCAGTGACGCCGGGGTCGCGGTGTTTGCCGCCGACGTGAAAGGCGACTTGTGTGGCCTGGGCGCCGCCGGTGCACCACAGGGCAAGGTGGCCGAGCGCATCGCCGGCATGCCGTGGCTTGGGCATACGCCACGGGCCTACCCGGTAACGTTGTGGGATATCGCGGGGCAGTCCGGCCACCCGCTGCGCACGACCCTCAGTGAAATGGGGCCGCTGCTGCTGGGCAATTTGCTTGAACTGACCGACAGCCAACAGGCGGCGTTGTACGCAGCGTTCAAGGTGGCCGACCGTGAAGGCCTGTTGCTGCTCGACCTGAAAGACCTCAAGGCGCTGCTTGCCCACCTGAAAGACAACCCGCAATTGCTGGGTGAAGACAGTGCGCTGATGACCACCGCCTCGACCCAGGCCTTGTTGCGCCGGCTGGCAACCCTCGAGCAACAGGGGGCCGAGGCGCTGTTCGGCGAGCCGGCGTTGCAACTGGAAGACGTGCTGCGCTCGGACCCCGATGGCCGCGGCCGGATCCACCTGCTTGATGCCAGCCGCTTGGTGCATGAGGCCCCCAAGGTCTACGCCACCTTCCTGTTGTGGCTGCTGGCCGAATTGTTCGAGCAACTGCCCGAGCGCGGCGATGCCGAAAAACCGCTGCTGGCGTTGTTCTTCGACGAGGCGCATCTGTTGTTCAACGGCACGCCCAAGGCGCTGCAGGAGCGTCTGGAGCAGGTGGTACGGCTGATCCGGTCCAAAGGTGTGGGTGTGTTCTTCGTCACCCAGTCGCCGGGTGACTTGCCGGATGCGGTGCTGGCCCAGTTGGGCTTGCGCATTCAGCATGGCTTGCGGGCATTCACAGCGAAGGAGCAGAAGGCATTGCGCGCGGTAGCCGATGGCTTTCGCCCCAACCCGGCGTTCGACACCTTGAGCGTGCTCACCGAACTGGGCATTGGCGAGGCGCTACTGGGGGCGCTGGAAGAGAAGGGCACCCCGGCCATGGTCCAGCGTGTGTTGGTGGCGCCGCCGCAATCGCGGATCGGGCCGTTGAGTGCAGCTGAGCGCGGTGCGCTGATTGCTGCTTCGCCGCTGGCCGGGCGCTATGACAAGCCGGTGGACCGTGAGTCGGCCTATGAAATGCTGACCCAGCGAAAAGGCGAGGCGGTGGAGCCGGCGCCGCAACCGAAGGCGGATGAAGAGAGCTTTGCCGACAAGGCCGGTGAGTTCTTGCAGAGTGCGGCGGGGCAGGCGATCAAATCGGCAGTGCGCCAGGCAGCCAACCAGTTGGGGCGGCAGCTGGTGCGGGGGTTGATGGGGTCGTTGTTGGGGGGCAAGAAAAAATAGTTGGCTGCCACCTGGACCGTAGCGAGCCTGGCCCTTGCGCACTGCCTGTGAGCCCTGTTGCCGATATGAAAAAGGCGCCCCGGGGGCGCCTTTTCTATTGCGGTGTCACTCAGCCAATGGCCTTGGACGCCAGCCAGAACAAGCCGGCCGCCAGGCCCATCGAGGCTGGCAGGGTCAGAACCCAAGCCATCAGGATGGTTTTGACGGTGCCACCTTGCAGGCCGCTTTTGTTGGCGACCATGGTGCCGGCCACGCCGGACGACAGCACATGCGTGGTCGACACCGGCAAGGCGAACACGTTGGCCATGCCGATGGCACAGGCTGCTGTGATTTGGGCCGACATGCCCTGGGCATAGGTCATACCCTGCTTGCCGATCTTCTCACCAACGGTCAGCACTACACGCTTCCAGCCCACCATGGTGCCCAGGCCCAGGGCCAGCGCAACGGCCACGATCACCCAGAACGGGGCGTATTCAGTGGTGGCGGTAAGGTCCTTGCGCAGTTTTTCCAGGTCGGCCTTTTCGCGGGCTTCCAGGCCAGGCAGCTTGCCAACCTTCTTCGCGGTGTCATCCAGGCACAGCAAGTAGCGGCGTACTTCAACGCGCTTCTCGGCAGCCAGGCTGTGATAGTCGGTCACGCCTTGCAACGAGGTCTGCAGTGCGGCGATGGTCGGCTCGGTCTGCTGCGGGTTGCAACTGAACTGCTCCGGCAGGTCGCTGGCCTTGGCCTTGCCCAAGGCCAGGAACTCGCCCAGGGTAGCGGCGTTGCGCTGGTAGAACTGGCTCATGTGCAGGGTGGCGTCGCGGGTACGCTCGATCTGATAGGTGGTGCTGTTCAGGTCGAGCACGAACTTGGCCGGGACGATGCCGATCAGCACCAGCATGATCAGGCCAATGCCTTTCTGGCCGTCGTTGGAGCCGTGCACGAAGCTCACGCCCATGGCAGAAACCACCAGGACCAGGCGGTTCCAGAAGGGCGGGTGCTTCTTGTCGTCGAGTTTACGGCGCTGCTCGGGGGTCTTGTGCATCTTCGACAGCGGGCGCCACCACTTCAAGCCGAGCAGCACCAGGGCGGCTACGGCGAAGCCGGCCATTGGCGAGACCACCAGCGACATGGCAATGTCGATGGCTTTCTGCCAGTTAACGCCGTCCCCCAACGGGATGTCGTTGATCAGGGCATTGGCCAGGCCGACACCCAGGATGGAGCCGATCAGCGTGTGCGAGCTGGAAGCGGGAATACCGAAGTACCAGGTGCCAAGGTTCCAGGTGATGGCCGCGGCCAGCAAGGAGAAGACCATGGCCAACCCGTGCCCGGTGTTCACATTGATCAGCAACTCTACCGGCAGCAGGTGCACGATGGCGTAGGCCACCCCGACACCGCCCAGCAGTACGCCGAAGAAGTTGAACACGCCGGAGAAGAACACGGCGAGGTGGGGAGGCATGGCTTTGGTATAGATGACGGTAGCTACCGCGTTTGCGGTGTCATGAAAGCCATTGATGAACTCGAAGGCGAGTACGAAGGTCAAGGCGAGCAGCAGGCTCACCAACACCCAGGCATCCAGTCCGCTGAATAAATCGATCATGAAGGTTGTCTGGCGGTCATAGGGGGGGCGGGATTATGCCAGAAAACCTTGGCAATCGATGCACCTCCAACAGGCCAATGGCAGGGGCAAGCGCGCCAAAATTGCCCTATAAATGGAAACTCGCTGGAGGCTAAAATCTGCCTATATCCGTGAAGTGCGGCGAAAAGTGGGGTAAAGACCTGAAAATCCACATTTGGTATTAATTCAAACGAGCGTTTGAAATTTGTATAAATCCATTTCATGTCGCTTGGGTAATAAAGAGTGACACGCCCGGCCAAGCCGGGCGAACGCAGCGCTGCATTGACCAGGGTCAGGGGTTTTCGCTGCGTAGTTCCTTTTCCATCCGTTCCAGTTCCTGGCTGAAAGCCTGGTCGCGCAGGCTGGCGCGCTTGCGCCAGGGTTTGCGCTCCGGTTCCGTTTGGGCGGCATAGGTGGTGACTTCGCCGCCGTAGACATCCTTGTAACGTTCAGCCTGGCGCTCGAGTTCTGCGCGCAGTTCATCTTTCGTCACATGCAGTACCTGAATTAAGTGTAATCACGGGTGTAACGCGTTATGCGCTAGTGCACCCTGTTCCTGCCGCAACAGCTAGGTTCCACGGAAGGTTCCGTGAGCACAATAGCGTCACGACTGTGGGGCCGATTATAGCAACCGATAATTTGCCGAACATCGTTATTTGACCAGCATCGCCATCATCCGACGCAAGTTATGGCCTGTGTGGCTAAACGAGTTGGGGCTTTCTTACAAGTTTGAAAGGCATGCCGGATAAAAGTTCGGGCAATGTGCTGAGGGGGGCGGGAATGAAAAAACGGCCCCGCCGAAAGGCGAGGCCGTTGCCTGGGGACTTCTACGGTGGGTACCTGACCAGTCTCTCCAAAGAAGCCACATGTGGCAGGAGAAAGGTATAAGCAAAAGTGTCAGCGGTCAATTGCGATTATCGGCCGTTTGTTCGATAATCGCACGAGCCGGCGTTTTTTTTTGAGGTGTGCGATGAGTGACGAAACAGTGGACAACGCTGCTGCCAGCCCAGAGGCGGCACGGCCTGTTTTGGCGGCCATGGCGCCGCCGATCGTGGCCTCGCCGGCCAAGCGCATTCAGGCTTTCACCGGCGACCCGGACTTCATGACATCCCTGGCCCGTGGCCTGGCGGTGATTCAGGCTTTCCAGGAGCGCAAGCGCCACCTCACCATCGCCCAGATCAGCCACCGTACGGAAATACCCCGTGCCGCCGTGCGCCGTTGCCTGCACACGCTGATCAAGCTGGGCTACGCCACCACCGACGGGCGCACCTACTCGCTGCTACCCAAAGTGCTGACCCTGGGGCATGCCTACCTGTCATCCACGCCATTGGCGATTTCGGCCCAGCCTTACCTGGACCGCATCAGCGACCAGTTGCACGAGGCGGCCAACATGGCCACCCTCGAAGGTGACGACATCCTTTATATAGCCCGTTCGGCCACGGTCGAGCGCCTGATTTCGGTCGATTTGTCGGTGGGCGGGCGCCTGCCAGCCTACTGCACGTCGATGGGGCGCATTCTGCTGGCGGCGCTGGATGACACCAGCCTGCGCGAATACCTGGAGCGGGCCGACCTGAAGGCGCGCACCAGCCGTACCTTGCATGATGCTGAATCGTTGTTCGCCTGTATTCAGCAGGTCCGCGCACAAGGCTGGTGTGTGGTGGACCAGGAGCTGGAGCAGGGGCTGCGCTCGATTGCCGTACCGGTGTATGACGCGTCTGGGCAGGTGCTGGCAGCCCTGAACGTGAGTACCCACGTCGGGCGGGTTACACGCAGCGAACTGGAGCAGCGCTTCTTGCCGATCCTGCTGGCTGCCAGCCGGGACCTGTGCCACCAGCTGTTTGGTTGAGGGCGGGCGCTAGCGGTTTTTTGAACAGGCAAAACGGTTTCCTGTGCGATAAACGCACAGTGTCGCTCGCGGCGAATTGCTTCCCCTGCGCCTGCTGATTAATGTCTCTCGCAACGGTCGGCTGTGCCGACCGAACAAGAAAAACATGAGGCACTTACCATGCATACTGTCCCTAGGCTGCTGCGCTCGCACCCGCATGCAGTTTCGTTGTATCCAGGCTGACTCAGGCCATTTTTCCTAGCGTTGCCCACCTGTACCGGCTAGCCGAGTGCAATGGCCTGGCTGTGCCCCCTATTCTGGATAACAACAATGAACCAAGCGCAAACCAACGTCGGCGCAAGCCTTGACGTCCAGTCGTTCATCAATCAGCAACCGTTGTCCCGCTATCAGTGGCGGGTTGTGCTGCTGTGCTTTCTGATCGTCTTCCTCGATGGCCTGGACACGGCCGCCATGGGCTTCATCGCCCCGGCCCTGTCGCAGGAGTGGGGTATTGACCGTGCCAGCCTGGGCCCGGTGATGAGTGCCGCGTTGATCGGCATGGTTTTCGGCGCCCTGGGCTCGGGGCCGCTGGCCGACCGCTTTGGCCGCAAGGGCGTGCTGGTGGGTGCGGTACTGGTATTCGGTGGCTTCAGCCTGGCCTCGGCCTATGCCACCAACGTCGACCAACTGCTGGTGCTGCGCTTTCTGACCGGCCTTGGCCTGGGGGCGGGTATGCCCAACGCCACCACGCTGCTGTCGGAGTACACCCCAGAGCGGCTCAAGTCGCTGCTGGTCACCAGCATGTTCTGCGGCTTCAACCTGGGTATGGCCGGGGGTGGTTTCATTTCCGCGAAAATGATCCCGGCCTATGGCTGGCACAGCCTGCTGGTAGTCGGTGGGGTGCTGCCGTTGCTGCTGGCCGTGGTGCTGATGGTCTGGCTACCGGAGTCGGCGCGCTTCCTGGTGGTGCGTAACCGTGGCACTGACAGGGTGCGCAAGACCTTGTCGCCGATCGCCCCGCAGATGGTGGCCGAGGCGGCGAGCTTCAGCGTGCCGGAACAGAAGGCCGTGGCCGCCCGCAACGTATTCTCGGTGATTTTCTCTGGCACCTACGGCCTGGGTACCGTGCTGCTGTGGCTGACTTATTTCATGGGCCTGGTGATCGTCTATCTGCTGACCAGCTGGCTGCCGACCCTGATGCGTGACAGCGGCGCGAGCATGGAGCAGGCGGCCTTTATCGGTGCCTTGTTCCAGTTTGGTGGCGTGCTGAGTGCGGTCGGTGTGGGTTGGGCAATGGACCGCTTCAACCCGCACAAGGTGATTGGCATTTTTTACTTGCTGGCGGGGGTATTCGCCTACGCCGTAGGTCAGAGCCTGGGCAACATCACCTTGCTGGCGACGTTGGTACTGGTGGCGGGTATGTGCGTGAACGGTGCCCAGTCGGCCATGCCGTCGCTGGCGGCGCGCTTCTACCCGACCCAAGGTCGGGCGACCGGGGTATCGTGGATGCTGGGCATCGGCCGCTTCGGCGCGATTCTCGGGGCCTGGAGCGGCGCGACCCTGTTGGGCCTGGGGTGGAGCTTCGAGCAGGTGCTCACGGCGCTGCTGGTGCCAGCGGCGCTGGCTACTGTTGGGGTAGTGGTGAAGGGGCTGGTGAGTCACGCCGACGCCACCTGATAGCGAGGCCGCCACCGAGGGCAGCGCCGTGCGAAGGTGGGTAGCAAGGCAACAAACAGTTCGATAATCGCACGAATAGTCGATTATCGGATTGTAAGCTACCCACCGGCCTCCTTAATCTGAGCTTACTGAAGCACCCTGACCAGGAGCCTCCAATGCCACGTGCAGACCACCACCGAACCCACCGCAATCAAGCTGCCACCCCGCGTGACCTTGATGCCCGTACCGCCGCGGCCCATGGCCAGCCGGCAGGAGAAGCCTGATGCGAGACGTATTCATCTGTGACGCCATCCGTACCCCGATTGGCCGCTTTGGCGGTGCCCTGGCCGGTGTGCGTGCCGACGACCTGGCCGCCGTGCCGCTGAAGGCGCTGATCGAACGCAACCCCGGTGTGCAATGGGACCAGGTTGACGAGGTGTTCTTCGGGTGTGCGAACCAGGCAGGTGAAGACAACCGCAACGTGGCACGCATGGCGCTGCTGCTGGCCGGCCTGCCCGAAAGCATTCCGGGCGTTACCCTTAACCGCCTGTGTGCCTCGGGCATGGATGCCATTGGCACCGCCTTCCGCGCCATTGCCAGCGGGGAAATGGAGCTGGCCATCGCCGGTGGTGTGGAATCGATGTCGCGCGCCCCGTTCGTGATGGGCAAGGCCGAAAGCGGCTATTCGCGCAACATGAAGCTAGAAGACACGACCATCGGCTGGCGCTTCATCAACCCGCTGATGAAGAGCCAGTACGGCGTGGACTCCATGCCGGAAACCGCCGACAACGTGGCCGACGATTATCAGGTGTCGCGCGCCGACCAGGATGCTTTCGCCCTGCGCAGCCAGCAAAAGGCCGCTGCAGCGCAGGCAGCCGGCTTCTTTGCCGAAGAAATCGTGCCGGTGCGCATCGCCCACAAGAAGGGTGAAGTGATCGTCGAGCGTGATGAACACCTGCGTCCGGAGACCACTCTGGAAGCGCTGACCAAGCTCAAGCCGGTCAACGGCCCGGACAAGAGCGTCACCGCCGGCAATGCTTCGGGTGTCAACGATGGTGCGGCAGCACTGATCCTGGCCTCGGCTGAAGCCGTGAAGAAGCATGGCCTTACCCCGCGTGCCCGCGTTCTGGGCATGGCCAGCGGTGGCGTTGCGCCACGGGTGATGGGCATTGGCCCGGTCCCGGCAGTGCGCAAACTGACCGAGCGCCTGGGTGTGGCGGTGAATGATTTCGATGTGATCGAGCTCAATGAAGCGTTCGCCAGCCAAGGCCTGGCAGTGCTGCGTGAACTGGGCGTGGCCGATGATGCGCCGCAGGTGAACCCTAATGGCGGCGCGATCGCGCTGGGCCACCCGCTGGGCATGAGCGGTGCTCGGCTGGTGCTGACGGCGCTGCATCAATTGGAGAAAAGCGGTGGTCGTAAAGGCCTGGCGACCATGTGCGTGGGCGTCGGCCAAGGCTTGGCGCTGGCCATCGAACGGGTTTGACCTGTCCTGGCCCCTTCGTGGGGCAAGCCGGGTGTCACAGCATGGTCGTTGCCCACTGCACAACGGCAAACTGTGGCAGCAGGCCTGCCCGGCGAAGGGGCCGGCACCTTCGACCCAAGGCCAATTGCCAGCCTCAAGGCGGAACGAGGTGTTACCAGGTATGTCTAGAATAACCTGGGACCCTTCAGGAGTAACCTCACCATGACCTCAACCTATTACACCGGTGAAGAGCGCAGCAAGCGTATCTTCGCTATCGTTGGTGCCTCTTCGGGCAACCTGGTGGAATGGTTCGACTTTTACGTCTATGCCTTCTGCGCGATCTACTTCGCCCCGGCGTTCTTCCCCTCCGACGACCCTACGGTGCAGTTGCTGAACACCGCGGGGGTATTCGCCGCAGGCTTCTTGATGCGCCCGATTGGTGGCTGGATCTTCGGCCGCCTCGCTGACCGCCATGGCCGCAAGAACTCGCTGATGATCTCGGTGCTGATGATGTGCTTCGGCTCGCTGATGATCGCCTGCCTGCCCACCTATGCCAGCATTGGCACCTGGGCCCCGGCGCTGCTGTTGCTGGCACGCCTGATCCAGGGCCTGTCGGTGGGTGGCGAGTATGGCACCACCGCCACGTACATGAGTGAGGTGGCCCTGCGCGGCCAGCGCGGCTTCTTTGCCTCGTTCCAGTACGTGACGCTGATCGGCGGCCAGCTTTTGGCCGTGCTGGTGGTAGTGATCCTGCAGCAGCTGCTGACCGAGGATGAGTTGCGCGCCTGGGGCTGGCGCATTCCGTTCGTGGTAGGGGCCATCGCAGCACTGATCTCGTTGATGCTGCGCCGCTCGCTGCACGAAACCAGCAGCGCCGAAACCCGTCAGGACAAGGATGCCGGCACGATCAAAGGCTTGTTCAGCAACCACGCTGCAGCCTTCATTACCGTGCTCGGCTACACCGCAGGGGGGTCGCTGATTTTCTATACCTTCACCACCTACATGCAGAAGTACCTGGTGAATACCGCTGGCATGACAGCGAAGAACGCCAGTTATGTGATGACGGCTGCGCTGTTCCTGTTCATGGTGCTGCAGCCGTTCTTCGGCATGCTGTCCGACCGGATTGGCCGACGCAACTCCATGCTGCTGTTCGGGGCGTTGGGAACGCTGTTCACCGTGCCGCTGCTGATGGCGTTGAAAACCGTGACCAGCCCGTTCATGGCCTTCGTGCTGATCAGCCTGGCACTGTGCATCGTCAGTTTCTATACCTCGATCAGCGGCCTGGTGAAGGCCGAGATGTTCCCGCCGCAAGTTCGCGCGCTGGGTGTAGGCCTGGCTTACGCGGTGGCCAACGCGGCATTCGGCGGCTCGGCCGAGTACGTGGCCCTGGGGCTGAAGACCATGGGCATGGAGAATACGTTCTACTGGTACGTGACAGCGATGATGGCGATAGCCTTCCTGTTCAGCCTGCGCCTGCCGAAGCAGGCCGAGTACCTGCACCATGATCATTAAGGAAGCTGCATGAGCAACCAACTGTTCGACGCCTACTTCACCGCGCCGGCCATGCGCGAGGTTTTTTCCGACCGTGGCCGCCTGCAAGGCATACTGGATTTCGAGGCCGCGCTCGCCCGCGCCGAGGCCTCGGTCGGCTTGGTTCCGCACAGCGCCGTGGCCGCCATCGAGGCGGCCTGCCAGGCCGAGCGCTATGACGTAGGCGCCCTGGCCAATGCCATCGCCAGCGCTGGCAATTCGGCAATCCCGCTGGTGAAGGCGTTGGGCAAGGTGATCGCCACCGGCGTGCCCGAGGCCGAGCGTTATGTGCACTTGGGCGCTACCAGCCAGGATGCGATGGACACCGGCCTGGTGTTGCAGTTGCGCGCTGCCCTCGACTTGCTGGAAAGCGACCTTGGCCAGCTTGCCGAAACCTTGGCGCAGCAGGCCTTGAAGCACGCCGACACCCCTATGGTGGGGCGCACTTGGCTGCAACATGCCACGCCGGTGACCTTGGGCATGAAGTTGGCCGGGGTGCTTGGCGCCGTGACCCGCCATCGCCAGCGCTTGCAGGCGTTGCGCCCGCGCTTGCTGGTGCTGCAGTTCGGCGGCGCCTCGGGCAGCCTGGCGGCCTTGGGCAGCAAGGCGCTGCCGGTGGCCGAAGCGCTGGCAGAGCAACTGCGGCTGGCCCTGCCGGAACAGCCTTGGCACACCCAGCGCGACCGCTTGGTGGAGTTGGCCTCGGTGCTGGGCATGATCGCCGGCAGCCTGGGCAAGTTCGGCCGCGATGTCAGCTTGCTGATGCAAACCGAGGCTGGTGAGGTGTTCGAGCCTTCCGCGCCGGGCAAGGGCGGCTCTTCGACCATGCCCCACAAGCGTAACCCGGTGGGGGCTGCGGTGCTGATCGGGGCCGCCACCCGGGTGCCGGGGCTGGTTTCGACGATGTTCAGCGCCATGCCCCAGGAGCACGAGCGAAGCCTGGGGTTGTGGCATGCCGAATGGGAAACTCTGCCAGAAATTTGCTGCCTGGTCTCCGGTGCGCTGCGCCAGGCCCAGGTGATTGCCGAGGGGATGGAGGTGGATGCCGAGCGCATGCGCCGCAACCTCGACCTGACCCAGGGCCTGGTGCTGGCCGAGGCGGTGAGCATTGTGCTGGCACAGCGCCTGGGCCGCGACCGCGCCCACCACCTGCTGGAGCAATGCTGCCAGCGTGCCGTGGCCGAGCAGCGTCACCTGCGTGCCGTGCTGGGTGACGAGCCGCAGGTCAGTGCCGAACTGTCCGCCGAGGAACTCGATCGCTTGCTCGACCCCGCCCATTACCTGGGCCAGGCCCGCGTCTGGGTGGCGCGCGCCGTGTCCGAACATCAACGTTTTACTGCCTGAAGGAGACCGCTGTGGCGCATTTGCAACTGGCCGATGGCGTTTTGAATTACCAACTCGATGGCCCGGCAGACGCCCCGGTGCTGGTCCTGTCCAACTCGCTGGGTACCGACCTGGGCATGTGGGACGCCCAGATGCCGCTGTGGGCCGAGCGTTTCCGGGTGCTGCGCTACGACACCCGTGGCCACGGTGCATCGCTGGTCACCGAAGGCCCTTATTCCATCGAGCAACTGGGCCGCGATGTGCTGGCGTTGCTCGATGGCCTGGACATTGCCAAGGCGCACTTTGTCGGCTTGTCGATGGGTGGCCTGATTGGCCAGTGGCTGGGCATTAATGCCGGTGACCGCTTGCGTAGCCTGACCTTGTGCAACACCGCTGCCAAGATTGCCAATGACGAGGTGTGGAACACCCGTATCGACACCGTGCTCAAGGGCGGCCAGCAGGCCATGGTCGACCTGCGCGACGCGTCCATTGCCCGCTGGTTCACCCCAGGCTTTGCCCAGGCACAGGCCGCAGAGGCCCAGCGTATCTGCCAGATGCTGGCGCAGACCAGCCCCCAGGGCTATGCCAGCAACTGCGCGGCGGTGCGTGATGCCGACTTCCGTGAGCAACTTGGTCGCATCCAGGTGCCGACGTTGATCGTGGCAGGGACAGAAGATGTGGTAACCACCCCGGCGCATGGCCATTTCATGCAGGCGGGTATTGCCGTTGCCGAATATGTCGAGTTCCCGGCAGCGCACCTGTCCAATGTCGAGATTGGCGGGGCGTTCAGCCGCCGCGTGCTCGACTTCCTGCTGGCTCAGTGAGGACCCTGCCATGGACGAGAAACAACGCTACGAGGCCGGCATGCAAGTGCGCCGCGCGGTACTGGGCGATGCCCATGTGGACCGCAGCCTGGAAAAGCTCAACGACTTCAATGGCGAGTTTCAGGAAATGATTACCCGCCATGCGTGGGGTGATATCTGGACCCGCCCCGGTCTGCCACGTCACACCCGCAGCCTGATCACCATTGCCATGCTGATCGGCATGAACCGTAACGACGAACTGAAGCTGCACCTGCGCGCGGCCGCCAACAACGGCGTGACCCGCGACGAGATCAAGGAAGTGCTGATGCAGAGCGCGATCTACTGCGGCATTCCAGCGGCCAACGCCACCTTCCACCTGGCGGAGTCGGTATGGGAAGAGCTAGGTGTAGAGTCGCGTAGCTGACCCTTACGCGGCACCTGTGCAGGCGCAACTGTCTTTCTCAAAATTTGAAAAGCCTGCGCGATTCATTGTAGGAGCGGGCTTGCCCGCGAAGCAGGCGACGCGGTGTCCGGCACCGGCTGCGCCGGTGTTCGCGGGCAAGCCCGTTCCCACAGGCCGCTCAGGTGTCAAGGCTACATCGAGCGTATACCAACCGGGCCTGCGTTGCTTTCCACAGCCTGCTTCAGGGCCGGGCACAAGCCCAACATGAAGGCCGCTTCTGCCACCACGAACAAAGGCCCGATGATCAGGCCACTGATGTCGTCCACAAACGCCGGTTTTCGGCCTTCGTAATAGTGGCCGATGAACTGGATGATCCAGCCCAGCACGAACGCGCCCACCCCGGCACCGAGCCACAGGCCGGTAGGCTGCACCGCCAGCACCTGGCCAACCCACAGGCACAAGCCCAGCAACGCCCCCATCACCAGCCCGAAGCGCAGGTCCAGGCGCAGATAGAACCAGACCGAAGCCGCTGCCGCCAGCAGGGCAGGGGACAGCCATATGCCAGCAACCTCCCACCCGGGGCGGGACAGCAGGATGGTGACTGCCAGCACGATCATGGGGATGCCGATGAAGTGGGTGACGATGTTGCGCGGGTCGCGGTGGTAACTGGCGTACTGGCTCAGGTGGTCGACGAGCGTTTTCATTGTTGTGCCTCCCTGGTTTGCCTGGGCTGGTCAAGCTGCCTGTCAGGGCCCTGCGCGGCGGTTACACGCCGCGACAGGCCCGGTACAGGCAACGGGTATAGCTCAGGATAGCCCCCAGCCACCACTATCATCAGCGGGGCGAATGGCAGGGACGCCCCGCGGGCTTATCCAGCGGGGCCATGGCGCACATTGGCAGGGCTTACAGCAGGTTCAGCGGGTAGCTCACGATCAGCCGGTTCTCGTCGAAGGCGTTGGTGCTGAAGTCACGGCGCATGGTGGAGTTGCGCCATTTCACCGACAGGTCCTTGAAACTGCCCGATTGGATCACGTAGGCCAACTCGGTCTCCCGGGCCCATTCCTTGCCATCATCGACATTGCCGACGGTCACGTTCTCACCCTTGATATAGCGGTTCATCAGGGTCAGGCCGGGAACGCCAACGGTGGCGAAGTTGAAGTCATGGCGCACCTGCCAGGAGCGTTCCTTGGCATTGTCGAAGCTGGAGTTGTAGCTGTCGTTGGCCAGGGTCCCGCCGCTGGTGCCGTTGACCCGCATCCAGGCGTTGTCGCCGCTGACCTTTTGCAGGCCCACGTAGAACGTATGGCCCTGGTAACGCGCCGAGAGCAACGCCGAGGCGGTACGGTTGTCCAGTTTGCCGGCACGCTCGGCGCCGTCTTCCTTGCCGATGAAGTAGCCCAGGTTGGCGCCCAGGGTCCAGTCGCCCAGCGGCTGGCTGTGGGTCAGGTTCAGGTACTGTTGGTGGTAGATGTCCTTGAGCTGGGCATCCCACAGGCCAATCATGGTGCGTTTGTCGTTGAAGGTGTATTCGCCGCCACCGAAGTTGAAGCGGTCGGAGGTGAACGCGCCTTTGCCGTTCATCGACATGTCTTCCATGCTGGCGTCGTTGCGCGGGCTGTTGCCGCGGAACTGGCCTGCGTACAGGGTCAGGCCGGCGATTTCCCTGGAGGTCAGCTGGCCGCCGCGGAAGGTTTGCGGCAGCGAACGGCCGTCGTCCGAACGCAGGATCGGCAGCACCGGCATCCATTCCCCGACCTTCAGTTCGGTTTCGGAAAGCTTGGCCTTCAACGCCACACCCAGGCGGCCGAAATCATCGGCTGGGCGGCCGTCGTCGTGCACGGGTAGCAGGTGGGTGTTGGTGGTGCCTTTGCCACCGTCGAGCTTGACCGAATACAAGCCCAGCACGTCCACGCCGAAACCGATGGTGCCTTGGGTGAAGCCGGAGCGGGCATCCAGAATGAAGCTCTGCGTCCATTCTTCGGCCTTGCCCTGTGGGTTGGCCGGGTCAACGAAGTTACGGTTGATGTAGAAGTTGCGCAGGTTGAGGGTGGCCTTGGCGTCTTCCAGGAAACCACCTTGGTCGGCAGCGAAGACGGGGAGGGCGCAGGACATGGCCAACAGGCCGGGCAGCAGCTGGCGTGCGGTTTGCGAAGTGCTCATCTGTCGTGGATCTCTTGTTTTTATGGGGCGTTGCGTGGGGGGATGGTGCGGCGTGAGGCGGGGGTGAGGCAATTCGTCGCAAACGGAAGGGGGCGATAATCGAACGGAATGTTCCAGTTGGTTAATTACTGACACATTTTGCAGCAGCCATGAAAAAGGCCCACCGCCAGGGTGGGCCTTGTGCTGTACCGAGCCAGGTCAGCCTTTGGGCGTATCCACCGCTGCTTGCTGGTTGGCCTGGCCAGTGCGCTCGTACCAGCCGCCACCCAGTGCCTTGTACAGATTGACCTCGCTGGTCAGCTGCGACAGGCGATCGCCGATCAGCGCCTGCTGGGCACTGAACAGGTTGCGCTGGGCATCGAGGAAGGTCAGGTTGCTGTCGATACCGATACGGTAGCGGCGCTCGGCCAGGCGATAGTAGTCCTGGTTGGCTTGCACCAGGTCGCGTTGGGCCTGCAATTGCTCTTCGAAGGTCTTGCGCGCTGCCAGGCCATCGGAGACTTCCTGGAAGGCCGTCTGGATGGTCTTTTCGTACTTGGCGACGTTGATGTCCTTCTGGATTTTCGAGTAGTCCAGGCTGGCTTTCAGGCTGCCGGCGTTGAAGATCGGCAGGTTGATCTGCGGCTGGAACAGCCAGGTGCCCTGGCCGCCTGAGAACAGGTGGCCCATGTCGGGGCTCAGGCTGCCGGCGTTGGCCGTCAGGCTGATGCTTGGGAAGAACGCTGCGCGGGCGGCGCCGATATTGGCGTTGGCGGCCTTGAGCAGGTGCTCGGCTTCCTGGATGTCCGGGCGGCGCTGGAGAATGTCGGACGGCAAGCCGGCCGGCACCTCCGCCAATTGATCGGCGTCGAGCTCCAGCGGCTTGGGCAGGTTGGCAGGAATGCCGGTGCCCAGCAGCACGGTCAGGCTGTTGACGTCCTGGGCGACCAGGCGCTGGTACTGCGAATACTTGACCCGGGCGCCTTCCACGGCGGTGCGCGCCTGGCTCAAGTCCAGTGCCGAGGCCACGCCCACTTCATTGCTGCGACGGGTGAGGTTGTAGCTTTCCTCGTAGGTCTTCAGCGTTTCTTCGGTCAGCTTGAACAGCGCCTGGTCGGCCTGCCAGGTGTAGTAGGCGTTGGCCACGCTGGCCACCAGGGCAATCTGCGTGGACCGCCGTGCCTGTTCGCTGGACAGGTAGGTTTCCAGAGCTTGCTCGGTCAGGCTGCGTACCCGGCCGAACAGGTCCAGTTCATAGGCGCTGACACCCAGCGTGGCCGAGTATTGGCTGGTGATGCTGGACTCACCGGTTTGCGACATGTTCGCCGGTACCCGCTGGCGACTACCGCTGGCGGTGGCGGAAACCGCCGGGAACAGGTCGGCCCGCTGAATGCGGTACTGCGCGCGGTAGGCGTCGAGGTTCAGCGCGGCAACACGCAGGTCGCGGTTGTTGACCAGCGAAGTCTGGATCAGCTGCTGCAGTGCCGGGTCACGGAAGAACTGACGCCAGCCCTGTTCGGCAGCGGCGACGTCTGCCGACTGCGTGGGCGAATATGCAGGGCCTTGCGGCCACTGCGCAGCCACCGGCGATTCCGGGGTCTGGTAGTCAGGGATCAGCGAGCAGCCGCCCAGAATGAAAGCGGTTACCGCCAGGGACAACAAAGACTTGGTCATTGCCCAGCCTCATAACGTGGAGTTTCAGGGGTGGCGTCTTTTTCCGGCTTTTTGCTGCCGAACAGCGACGACACTGCGACGAAGAATAGCGGTACCCAGAAGATTGCCAGCACGGTCGCGCTGATCATGCCGCCGATCACGCCGGTGCCGATGGCGTGCTGGCTGCCGGCGCCCGCGCCGCTGGCGATGGTCAACGGTACCACGCCAAGGATGAATGCCAGCGAGGTCATGATGATCGGGCGCAGACGCATGCGGCAGGCTTCGATCGCGGCGTCGTACAGGCTGCGACCCTGCTCGTGCAGCTCCTTGGCGAACTCGACGATCAGAATGGCGTTTTTCGCCGCCAGGCCGATGGTGGTCAACAGGCCGACCAGGAAGTACACGTCGTTGGACAGGCCGCGCAGGCTGGTGGCGATCAGTGCACCGATGATACCCAGCGGTACCACCAGCACCACGGCGATCGGAATCGACCAGCTTTCATACAGCGCTGCCAGGCACAGGAACACGAACAGTACCGAGAGGGCGAACAGTGCCGGCATCTGCGAGCCGGAGAGTTTTTCCTCGTAGGACATGCCGGTCCAGGAGAAGCCCACACCGCTAGGCAGTTCGCCGGCAATGCGCTCGACCTCGGCCATGGCTTCACCGGTGCTGTAGCCAGGCGCCGGGGCACCGAGAATCTCCATGGCCTCCACACCGTTGTAACGCGACAGTTTGGGCGAACCGTAGCTCCACTCACCCTTGGCGAAGGAGGAGAACGGCACCATCTCGCCAGCGCCATTGCGCACGTACCACTTCTGCAGGTCTTCAGGGCTCATCCGCGCGTTGGCTTCGCCCTGGATGTACACCTTCTTGACCCGGCCACGGTCGATGAAGTCGTTGACGTAGCTGGCACCCAAGGCGATGGACAGGGTGTTGTTGATGTCGGCAATGGTCACGCCCAGGGCGCTGGCACGCTCGTCATCGATGGTCAGCTGGTACTGCGGCTCGTCGTTCAGGCCATTCGGGCGTACGCCACTGAGCACTTTGCTCTGCGACGCCTTGGCCAGGAACTCGTTGCGCGCTTCCATCAGCTTGGCATGGCCGACACCGCCGCGGTCCTGCAGGAACACGTCGAAACCGGTGGCGTTACCCAGTTCCAGCACCGCGGGTGGGGCAAACGCGAACACCATGGCATCGCGGAAGGTGAAGAAGTGCTGCTGGGCGCGTTGGGCCAGGGCGAACACGCTGTTTTCCTGGGACCGTTCACCCCATGGCTTGAGCATGATGAACGCCATGCCCGAGCTTTGGCCACGGCCGGCGAAGTTGAAGCCGTTGACGGTGAATACCGACGACACGGTGTCGGCTTCATCCTTGAGCAGGTATTCACGCATCTGGTCGACCACCACCTGGGTGCGCTCGGCACTGGAGCCGGCCGGGGTCTGCACCTGGGCGAACAGCACGCCCTGGTCTTCCTCGGGCAGGAACGCAGTAGGGATGCGGGCGAACAGCCAGATCATGCCAACCACGATCAGTGCATAGGCCAGCAGGAACGGCACCTTGTTGCGCAGGATGGCACCCACGCTGCGCTCGTAGCCGTTGACGCTGCGGTCGAAGTTGCGGTTGAACCAGCCGAAGAAGCCACCTTTGGCGGTGTGGTGCTCGCCCTTTTTCAGCGGCTTGAGCATGGTCGCGCACAGGGCAGGGGTGAAGATCAGCGCCACCAGCACCGACAGCCCCATGGCCGAAACGATGGTGATGGAGAACTGCCGGTAGATTACGCCGGTGGAGCCACTGAAGAACGCCATGGGCAGCAGAACCGCCGACAGCACCAAGGCGATACCCACCAGGGCCCCCTGAATCTGCTCCATGGAGCGCTTGGTCGCCTCTTTGGGCGGCAGGCCGTCTTCGGACATGACCCGCTCGACGTTCTCCACCACGACGATGGCGTCGTCCACCAGCAAGCCGATGGCCAGCACCATGGCGAACATGGTCAGGGTGTTGATGCTGAAACCTGCAGCGGCAAGGATGCCGAAGGTACCCAGCAATACCACCGGCACGGTCATGGTAGTGATGATGGTGGCGCGGAAGTTCTGCAGGAACAGGTACATCACCAGGAACACCAGCACCACGGCTTCGATCAGCGTATGGATTACGCCACTGATCGACTCGGTGACCACCGGCGTGGTGTCATACGGGAATACCGCTTTCACCCCAGGCGGGAAGAAGGGTTCCAGGTCGCTGATGGTCTGGCGCAGCGCCTTGGCCGTGTCCAGAGCGTTGGCCCCGGTTGCCAGCTTCACGGCCAGACCGGAGGCCGGCTTGCCGTTGAACTGGGCGCTGATGGCATAGTTTTCACCGCCCAGGCCAACCTCGGCGACATCCCCCAGGCGCACCTGAGAACCGTCGTTGTTGACCTTGAGCAGGATCTTCTCGAACTGCTCGGCGGTCTGCAGGCGGGTCTTGCCGATGATGGTCGCGTTCAGCTGGGTACCCGGCACGGCCGGCAGGCCGCCAAGCTGGCCGGAGGACACCTGCACGTTCTGCGCAGCCACGGCGTTCTTGACGTCGACCGGGGTCAGCTGAAACTTGTTCAGCTTGGCCGGGTCGAGCCAGATGCGCATGGCGTACTGTGCACCGAACACCTGGAAGTCGCCCACGCCAGCAGTACGCGAGATCGGGTCCTGCATGTTGGAGACGATGTAGTTGGCCAAGTCGTCCTTGGTCATGCTGCCGTCTTCGGACACCAGGCCGATCACCATCAGGAAGTTTTTCACTGCCTTGGTAACACGGATACCTTGCTGCTGCACTTCCTGCGGCAGCAGCGGGGTGGCCAGGTTCAGCTTGTTCTGCACCTGCACCTGCGCGGTGTCAGGGTTGGTGCCTTGCTCGAAGGTGGCGGTAATGGTCATGCTGCCGTCGGAGTTGCTTTCCGACGACACATAACGCAGGTTGTCGATACCGTTGAGCTGCTGCTCGATCACCTGGACCACGGTGTCCTGCACGGTCTGCGCCGAAGCGCCCGGGTAGGTCACGGCGATGGCGATGGCCGGCGGCGCGATGCTGGGGTACTGGTTGATCGGCAGCTTCAGGATCGACAAGGCCCCGACCAGCATGATCACCAAGGCGATCACCCAGGCGAAGATCGGGCGATCGATAAAGAACTTCGACATGGTTTACTCCGCTTTGGCGTCTGCTTTCGCCGCGTTGGCCTGATCAGGGCTGCCCGGCTTCTTGACGTTGGTGGCTTCGCTGACCTTGACCTCGACGCCAGGGCGCACGTACTGCAGGCCTTCGGTGATCAGGCGGTCACCCGGGTTGAGGCCTTCTTCGATCAGCCAGTCGCTGCCCAGGGTTCGGTTGGCCTTGAGCTGACGCAGTTCGACCTTGTTGTCCTTGTTCACCACCAGCGCGGTTGGCGCACCTTTCAGGTCGCGGGTAACGCCCTGTTGCGGGGCCAGAATGGCGTTGGCGTTGACCCCGGCCTTCAACCGCGCATGCACGAACATACCGGGCAGCAGGGTGTGGTCAGGGTTGGGGAACAGCGCACGCAGGGTCACCGAGCCAGTGGTCTCGTCGACCGCGACTTCCGAGAACTCCAGGCGGCCTTCCTGCTTGAACAGGCTGCCGTCCTCGAGCACCAGCTGCACCGAGGCGGCGTTGTCGCCAGCCTTCTGCAACTGGCCGCTTTCCAAGTCGCGGCGCAGCTTGAGCAGCTCGGCAGTGGACTGGGTAACGTCGACGTAGATCGGGTCGAGTTGCTGGATGGTGGCCATGGCGTTGGTCTGGCCGTTGTTCACCAGCGCACCTTCGGTGACCGCTGAGCGGCCGATACGCCCGCTGATCGGGGCCAGCACCTTGGTGTAGCGCAGGTCGATCTGTGCACTTTTCAGCGATGCTTCTGCCTGCAACCGTTTGGCATTGGCGTCGTCGTATTCCTGCTTCGACACGGCCTGCTCGTCGATCAGTTGCTTGTAACGCTCGGCCAGCGAGCGGGTAGCTTGCAGGTTGGCCTGGGCATTACCCAGCGCTGCCTCGTACACGGCAGGGTCGATCTGGTACAGCTGCTGGCCTTCCTTGACGTCACTGCCTTCCTTGAACAGGCGCTTGAGAATGATGCCATTGACCTGCGGGCGCACTTCGGCAATGCGGTAGGCACTGGTGCGCCCCGGCAATTCCGAGGTCAGGGTGAAAGGTTGAGGCTGGATGGTTACGACGCCGACCTGAGGAGCCTGCGCCGCTGGCGCTGCTTCTTCTTTCTTACAGCCACTGAGCAGTGTTGCCAGGGCGACGGCGGAAACCAGAGCGGTAACGGCTGGCTTGAATTGCATGAGGATCCTCGGGTCGCAGGAGCAGGTAGACGCTCAAGAATAATGGAAGAGTCGAGATCTGGAGAAATTTGCTATCCGGTAGATAAATAGCTTGCTAAGGAATATACTTACATTCATGGTTGTTTGTAAATACCGCTTGGTTGTACCCAGGTACCGCCACAGCCCGTGATTAGCCCCGCCGCGAGGCGCCCTGCAGAGGTGCCCGCGAAATGTTCCCCCGTGCGCAGCGCGCGTTCGGGCCCGATGAGGTTGTACTGCCATGGTCCGTCGAACCAAAGAGGAAGCCCAGGAAACCCGCGCCCAGATCATCGAGGCAGCGGAAAAGGCCTTCTACAAGCGCGGGGTTGCGCGAACCACGCTGGCCGACATCGCCGAGTTGGCGGGGGTGACCCGCGGGGCGATCTACTGGCACTTCAACAACAAGGCCGAGCTGGTGCAGGCGTTGCTCGACAGCCTGCATGAAACCCATGACCATTTGGCGCGCGCGAGCGAAAGCGAGGACGAAGTCGACCCGCTGGGCTGCATGCGCAAACTGCTGTTGCAGGTGTTCAACGAGCTGGTGCTCGATGCCCGAACCCGGCGTATCAATGAGATCCTGCATCACAAGTGCGAGTTCACCGATGACATGTGTGAGATTCGCCAGCAGCGCCAGGCCGCAGTGCTGGATTGCCACAGGGGCATTACCCTGGCCCTGGCCAATGCCGTGCGCCGGGGCCAGTTGCCGGGCGAGCTGGATGTCGAGCGCGCGGCGGTGGCCCTGTTTGCCTATGTCGATGGCCTGATCGGGCGCTGGCTGTTGTTGCCGGACAGCATTGACCTGTTGGCGGATGTCGACAAATGGGTCGACACCGGGCTGGATATCCTGCGCTTGAGCCCGGCGCTGCGCAAATGACTCTTTGTTAAGGATTGTGAGGGAGTGTTTCCGCTTTGTATTAAGGGACGATTAATGCGTTGCGCTCCCTCAGCCAGGCACCGTGCCTGCACCGTGCCCAGGTGCTCAACGGCCGCGCAGTTGCCGGTCCGGTAACGCCACCGCCGCGATCAGCCCGAGCACCGCGACCAGCGCGCTGCCCAGCAACAGCTGGCGGAATGTCTGCAGCAACCGCCCTTGGGTGGCCACGTCCACCTCGCCCGCCTTCAAGCTCCCCAGCAACGGGTTACCGAGCAATTCAAAACCGCCCTGATGCAGCAGTGCCAGCAACAGGCTGGACATGCATGCCACGCCCATGGCCCCGCCCAGCGAGCGGAACAGGTTGGTGGTGCTGGTGGCGACGCCGATGTCCTGGCTGGCCACCGCGCTTTGCGTGGCTACCAGCGAGGTAGGGAACTGCAGGCCACAGGCTATCCCGGTCAGCAGCATGAACAGTGCGCTGGGCAACGCCGACTGCGGCGAGGTCAAGGCCATGCCGACGATGGCCAGCGGCATCAGTAAAGCCCCGGCAAGGATCTGCGGTTTGTAGCGCCCGGTGAGGCTGGTCATGCGCCCACCGGTGAACGCCCCCATGGGCAGCCCCATCACCAGCGGCAGCAGGTGCAGGGCGGCGCTGTCGGCACCGGCACCGGTGATGCCTTGATAACGCAAGGGCATGAGCATGGTCAGGGAAATGGACTGGAAGCTGGCAAAGAAGATCACCCCCCAACACAGCACGGCTACCCGATTGGCGAACAGGCCAAGTGGCAGCAACGGTTCCGCGCAGCGGCTTTCGTGGGCAATGAACAAGCCCAGGCCCAGCACGGCGCAGGCGAACAATGCCAGCACGGCCGAGTTGCCCCAGCCATGGCCCTGGCCGACCAGGGTAATGCCCAGCAGCAGGCTGCCCAGGCCGAGAATCAACAATACAGCGCCAAGGTAGTCGACCTGGGCCTGGCGGTGTTGTACCGGCATGCCCGCCAAGGCTCGGTGAATCGACCACAAGGCCAGCAGCCCCAGCGGCAGGTTGATCCAGAAAACGCCGCGCCACGACAAGTATTCGGTCAACCAACCGCCCAGCACGGGCCCGGCGACACTGGCCACGGCATACATGCTGCTGAAGTAGCCCTGATAACGGCCACGCTCGCGGGGCGGCACGAAGTCACCGATGATCGCCTGGCTGACCGAGACCATGCCGCCTGCGCCGATGCCTTGCAGTACCCGGGCCAGCACCAGTTGCTGCATGTCCTGGGCCAGCGCGCAGGCGATCGAGGCCAGGGTGAACAGGCTGATGCCGGTCAGGATCATGCGACGTCGGCCGTACAGGTCGCCCAGTTTGCCGTAGATGGGCACGGCGATGGTCATGGCGACCATGTAGCCGGAAATGACCCAGGCCAGCAGGCCGACGTCGTTGAACTGGGCCGAAATGGCAGGCAGCGAGACGGCGACAATGGTCTGGTCGAGGGCGCCGAGAAAGATCGCCAGCATCAGCGCGGTGAGCACGTTGCGCAGGGTGGTGTGGGGCAGGGCGGCTGTCACGGGGGTACCTTGGTTGTCGGTTTTTGCATCTTCCCGGGCATGCCCGCTCCCATAGGTGAAGATCAGGCTCGAGCATGAGCCGTATCTGTGGGAGCGGGCGTGCTCGCGAACAGGCCCTCGAATTGTAACCTGAGTTAGGTAGCTTCCTATGTACTAACTGCATCCCCTATGCCGAATCGGCATTGGCGTATTCATCCAGCGCAGCATGGCCGCGTGATATCGTTGGTATGCCACAGAGGCCGAACGCCGCGGCTTGCACCAGCTTGGTGCAACATTATGCCGCAGGTTTCATGGGCCGCTGTCTCCCACACCTTTTATTCCTCTGCCTGCATGCCGAGCATGACCGCCCACATGGCGACGGTTGGAACAGGTCAGGTAGACCCGATTGCAGGGGTCGGTAGTTACCGTTCAAAATTTGCACATAATTGCGGAGTGATCATGCCCAAGGCTTCCCATCAAGATCTGCGTTTTGCCTTCCGCGAGCTGCTCGCTTCAGGTTCCTGTTACCACACCGCCTCGGTGTTCGATCCGATGTCGGCACGCATTGCGGCTGACCTGGGGTTCGAGGTCGGTATCCTCGGCGGCTCGGTCGCCTCGTTGCAGGTGCTGGCTGCGCCGGACTTTGCGCTGATCACCCTCAGTGAGTTCGTCGAGCAGGCCACCCGGATTGGCCGCGTGGCGCAGTTGCCGGTGCTGGCCGACGCCGACCATGGCTATGGCAACGCACTGAACGTGATGCGCACGGTGATCGAGCTGGAGCGCGCCGGGGTGGCTGCCCTGACCATCGAGGACACCCTGCTGCCAGCCCAGTTCGGGCGCAAGTCCACCGACCTTATCCCGGTTGATGAGGGCGTTGGCAAGATCCGGGCGGCATTGGAGGCACGGGTCGATTCGTCGTTGTCGATCATCGCCCGCACCAATGCTGGCGTGCTCAGCACCGAAGAAATCATCGTGCGTACCCAGAGCTACCAGAAGGCTGGTGCCGATGGCATTTGCATGGTGGGCGTAAAGGACTTCGAGCAGCTCGAAAAGATCGCCGAGCACCTGACCGTGCCACTGATGCTGGTCACCTATGGCAACCCGAACCTGCATGACGACGAGCACCTGGCGCGCCTGGGCGTGCGCATTGCCGTCGATGGCCACGCGGCTTACTTTGCTGCAATCAAAGCCACCTACGACTGCTTGCGGCTGCAGCGCGGCAAGCAGAACAAGTCGGACAACCTCAGTGCCACCGAACTCTCGCACACCTACACTCAGCCCGAGGACTACATCCGCTGGGCCAAGGAGTACATGAGCGTCGAGGAGTGACCGGCAGGGCGCCGTCAACTCAACGGACGGCGCTCAAGGTGGCAGTGTGAGGCACGCAGTGTGCCTGCTCGCAGCTGGCGGCAGTGCTGGGCTGGCTGCGTAGCAGTTCGGCGCGCCAGCAGGCCGAGCCGTACAGTGCTGCTACTGCGCTCAGGGCCATGACAAGGGCGACTCTTCTTGATTTGATGCCCATGGTGTTCACCTCCTGGTACAGCGATAGGTGATACCAAGGAGCATAGTCCATGCAGGCTGGCCGGCGATGAGGCCATCATGCCCATGACAGATCGCGGTCCCACTCTGGCTCGTCCTTGAACCGCTCCACCAGAAAATCCAGCATGCTGCGCAAGGTGGCCGGCATGTGCTTGCGCGAGGTGTACACCGCATTCAGGTTCAGCTCGCGCGGCTTGGCATGTGCCAGCAGCCGTACCAGTTCACCTTTGCGCAGGGCGTCGGCGGCCTGGTAGGTCGGCAACATGGCAATGCCGGCCCCAGCCAGTGCCGCCTTCTGCAAGGTCATTGCCTCATTGGCGCTGATGTTGCCGGCCACCGGCACGCTGACCTGCTGGCCGGCCACGTCGAAGTGCCACAGGCTATGGCCGAAGTAGGCATGGGTCAGGCAGTTGTGCCGGCTCAGTTCCTCGACCTGTTGCGGGGTGCCATGCTCGTGCAGATAGGCGGGTGCCGCACAGACCACCGACCGGCACACGCTCAGGCGCCTGGCAATCAGGTTGGGATCCAGGTCGTTGCTGGTGCGGATGGCCAGGTCGATGCGCTCGTCTACCAGGTTGACGGTGCGGTCGAGCATCTGCAGTTCAACCTTCACACCGGGGTAACGCTGCACATAAGCCGCGATGGCATCCACCAGTTGGGCCTGGCCGAACGAGGTGCTGACGCTGATGCGCAATGCCCCCTTGGGGGCATCGTCCGGTTGTTGTACTGCGGCCTGCAGGTCACCTGCCAGGTCCAGCAATTGCCGGCAACGGGGCAGGGTTTCCTGGCCGGCAGCGGTCAGGCTGAGCTTGCGGGTGGTGCGCTGCATCAGGCGTGCCCCTACCCAGGCCTCCAGCTCGGCCAGGTAACGCGACACAACCGGACGCGACAGTTGCAGGTGATCTGCCGCCGCTGACTGGCTGCCCAGGTCGACAACGGTGACAAAGACGCGCATGGCGCTCAGACGGTCCATGACTTGCTCGCTTTCAGAAACAAACTATGTCCAAGCATCGCATTTTTTGTTACGGATTGGGCAACTAAGCTGTGGGTCATCGATCTAGCGGAAGGCTTACCCAATGTCCCTGTTCACCCCACTGCGTGGCCTGTTGCTGGCCTGCGTCACCCTCGCTGGTCCGGCCATGGCCGCCGAGCCTTTGCACCTGGAAGTCTACAACCCCGGCCGCGACGCTATTTTCCCGGTGAGCTCGGTAATCATCAGTGGCGAGCACGATGCGGTGCTGGTTGATGCCCAGTTCGGCAAGGCCCAGGCCGAGCAACTGGTGCAACGCCTGCGGGCGGGTGGCAAGCACCTGACCAGCATCTACATCAGCCATGGTGACCCGGATTACTACTTTGGCCTGGCTACCGTGACCCAGGCGTTCCCCGACGCCAAGGTGCTGGCTTCGGCTGCCACCGTTGCGCACATTCGCCAGACCATGCAAGCCAAGCTGGCCTACTGGGGACCGCAGATGGGCGCCGACAAACCGGCGCGGCTGGTGCTGCCTCAGGTGCTCGAAGGCGGCCGCCTGACCCTGGAGGGGCAAGCCCTGGAAGTGGTCGGCCTGGACGGCCCCCAGCCTGACCGCAGTTTCGTCTGGATCCCTTCGATCAAGGCCGTGGTCGGCGGTGTCGTGGTAGCCGAGCACATTCATGTGTGGATGGCGGATACGCAAACGCCCAAGTCCCACGCCGACTGGCTGAGCACGCTGGCGCGCATCGAAGCGCTGGCGCCGCGCACGGTCGTCCCGGGCCACTACCTGGGCGATAGCAGCCGTTCGTTGGAGGCCGTGCATTTCACGGCCAACTACATTCGCGATTTCGACAGCGAGGCCGCCAAGGCGAAAGATGCCGGCGCGCTGATCAAGGCGATGAAGCACCGTTACCCAGGCCTGGCTGATGAAAGCTCGCTGGAGCTGGGGGCCAAGGTCGCCAAGGGCGAAATGAAGTGGTAATTCCGTTCAATTGAGGGAGCGTATGACATGAGCAAGATTGCAATCATCGGCGCCACCGGTCGTGCTGGCAGCCAGTTGCTGGAAGAGGCCCTGCGCCGTGGCCATAACGTGGTCGCGATTGCCCGCGACCCGTCGCAGTTGCAGGGGCGTGAAGGGGTGACCGTCAAGGCGCTGGATGCCAAGGACAGCACAGCCCTGCAAGCAGCAGTGGCGGGTGTGGACGCGGTACTGAGTGCTGCGCATTTCTCCACCATCGAGCCGCAGGCGATCATCGAGCCGGTCCAGCGTGCCGGGGTCAAACGCCTGCTGGTGGTTGGCGGTGCCGCCAGCCTGTTGCTGCCGTCGGGGCAGCGGGTGATCGACAGCCCTGATTTCCCGGAGGCCTACAAGGCCGAGGCCACGGGCGGTGTGCGTTTTCTGCAGGCGTTGCAGGGCGAGCCGGACCTGGACTGGACCTTCCTCTCACCCTCGGCGGAGTTTGTTGAAGGCGAGCGTAGCGGGCACTACACGTTGGGCAAGGACCATCTGCTGATCGGTGCGGATGGCAAGAGCTGGATCACCTTTGCCGACTATGCGATTGCCATGCTGGATGAGCTGGAGAAACCGCAGCATTCGCGGCAGCGGTTCACGGTCGGGTATTGAGTCGCCTGCTTCGCGGGCTCGCCCGCTCCCACAGGTAGTGCACAGGTTTCAAATTATGTGCGCTACCCGTGGGAGCGGGCGTGCCCGCGAAGAGGCCTTCACAGGCTGGCCTGGCCCTCCAGCCAGTCCAGCAGCTCCAGCAACCCCGCCGGCAGGTTCCTGGCGTGGCTCACCAGGTAGTAGCCCTTACCGGTCAGCACCTTCAGCGCAAACGGCATGCAAAGCCGCCCGCTACGCAAGTCATCGCCAATCAGCGACCAATCACCGATAGCCACGCCTGTCCCCTGCGACGCCATGGCCATGGCCATGTCCAGCGTTTCGAAGTGCTGCTTCGGCCCCTGCGCGGTCAGCGTTACCCCAGCCGCCTGCAGCCATAACCGCCAATCATGCTCATCCCGCGAAGGGTGCAGCAACATGTGCCGCGCCAGGTCTTCAACCCGCTGCAAGGGCAGCGGCCCCTCACGCAAAGACGGTGCGCATACCGGCGTCAGTTGCTCATCGAACAGCTTGCGCACCTGCAGCCCGTGGTTCGGTGCCTCGCCATAGACCACCGCTGCATCAAAGCCCTCGCGGCGCAAATCCACGCCATGCTGAACGGTCGTGGTCAGTTCCACCGGTACATCCGGGCGCAGTGCCTGCCACTCCATCAGGCGCGGTAGCAGCCAGCGCATCACGCACGTGGGGGCCTTCAACTGCAGGGTCGTGCTGTGCGCGCCCACTTCACGCACCCCTTGCTCGATCAGCGCAAACACCTGTTGCACCCGTGGCAACCAATCCTGGCCTTCACGGGTCAGGCTCAAGCCGCGGGCCTGGCGCTGGAACAGCGCATAACCCAAGTGCTGCTCCAAGGCGGCGATCTGGCGGCTGACGGCGCCCTGGGTGATGTGCAACTGCTGCCCCGCGCGGGTGAAATTGCAGCACTGGGCGGTGATCAGGAAGGTATGCAAGGCGGGTAGGGGCGGGAGGCGTTTCATCGCAATAAGCCATGATTTCAGAACATGGCTAGTATGTGTTTTTTTGCATTGTGGCGGTAGCCGTAGCTTGGGTCCAATAAGCGCATAACCCAACAAGATTGATGGTGGACCCCGATGGCAACCTGCGGCGAAGTGCTGGTCAAACTCCTTGAAGGCTATGGCGTGGACCATGTCTTCGGCATCCCCGGCGTGCATACTGTGGAGCTTTACCGAGGCCTGGCGGGCTCGTCCATTCGCCATATCACCCCGCGCCACGAGCAGGGCGCCGGGTTCATGGCTGACGGCTATGCGCGCACCCGTGGCAAACCCGGGGTGTGCTTCATCATTACCGGCCCGGGCATGACCAACATCACGACCGCCATGGGCCAGGCCTATGCCGATTCGATTCCGATGCTGGTGATCTCCAGCGTGCAGTCGCGTGACCAGCTGGGCGGTGGCCGCGGCAAGCTGCACGAATTGCCTAACCAGGCGGCGCTGGTGGCGGGTGTCGCAGCGTTTTCGCACACCCTGATGAATGCTGCCGACCTGCCACAGGTATTGGCGCGGGCCTTCGCGGTATTCGACAGCGCCCGGCCGCGCCCGGTGCATATCGAGATCCCGCTGGACGTGCTGGTTCAGCCCGCCGACCAACTGTTGCCGGGCCGCCCGGTACGGGGTAACCGGGCAGGGGCTGCACCGCAGGCCGTGGCGCAGATGGCTGAACGCCTGGCCAGCGCACGGCGGCCGTTGATCCTCGCCGGTGGCGGTGCCTTGGCAGCAGGTGCTGCGCTGGCCCGCCTGGCCGAGCACCTGCAGGCACCGGTAGCGCTGACCATCAATGCCAAGGGCTTACTGCCATCCAGCCACCCGCTGCAGATTGGCTCGACCCAGTCGCTACCGGCTACGCGGGCGCTGGTGGCCGAGGCCGACGTGGTGCTGGCGGTCGGTACCGAACTGGCCGAAACCGATTATGACGTGACCTTCAAAGGCGGTTTCGACATCCCGGGCAGCCTGCTGCGCATCGACATCGATCCGGACCAGACCGTGCGCAACTACCTGCCGGAACTGGCACTGGTGGCCGACGCCGAACTGGCTGCCGAAGCGCTGCTGGCGGCCTTGCAGGCGCAGCCGCAGTTGGTACAGGACAGCACTTGGGGGCGGGCTCGCGTGACCAGGCTGCGGGACGCCTTGGCAACCGGCTGGGACCAGCCGACCCTGAGCCAGACACGCTTGTTGACGGCCATCGTGCAGCGCCTGCCCGGTGTTGTGCTGGTGGGCGATTCTACCCAGCCGGTCTACACCGGCAACCTGACCTTGGACATGGATCAGCCGCGCCGCTGGTTCAACGCCTCGACGGGGTACGGCACCCTGGGCTATGCCTTGCCGGCGGCCATGGGCGCCTGGTTGGGCAGTGCCGAGCACGCCATTGAGCGGGCGCCAGTGGTGTGCCTGATTGGCGATGGCGGCCTGCAGTTCACGTTGCCGGAGTTGGCCAGTGCCGTGGAGGCGCAGGTGCCGCTGATCGTGCTGCTGTGGAATAACCAGGGCTACGAAGAGATCAAGAAGTACATGCTCAACCGGGCGATCGAGCCGGTCGGGGTGGATATCCATACCCCGGACTTCATCGGCGTGGCGCGGGCGTTGGGGGCCACAGCGCAGAGCGTGGCGGATGTGGCGCAGTTGCAGGCGGCGCTGGGGCAGGCGGTGGAGCGCAAGGGGCCGACGTTGATCCAGGTAGACCAGCACCAGTGGCAGGGCACGGTTGTCGGTTGAACCTTGAGGCTTGGGTGGCTGGCGCCGGCCCCATCGCTGGCAAGCCAGCTCCCACAAGATCACCATAGACCATGGGACTTGCGCATACCTTGTGGCAACCACCTGTCAGCCCTGATGCAATCCCTGTGGGAGCTGGCTTGCCGGCGATGGGGCCGGTACAGCCACCCTGAACTTCAGCCAGCATTGGCCCGCAACCGAGCCACATCCCGAATGGGCGGCGCGCCATACAGCCGGCTGTACTCGCGGCTGAACTGCGACGGGCTTTCATAGCCCACCCGGTAGGCCGCCACCGCCGCCTCGAGCCCGTCGTTGAGCATCAACCGCCGTGCCTCCTGCAGGCGCAGTTGCTTCTGGTACTGCAACGGGCTCATCGACGTCACCGCCTTGAAGCGGTGGTGCAAGGTCGAGGTGCTGAGGTTGACCTCACGGGCCAGGTCTTCGATACGCAGTGGCTGTTGGTAGTGGTTGTTGAGCCAGGCGATGGCCTGGCAAACCCGGTGGGTTTGGCTGTTCGCCAAGGCGATTTCGTACAGCCGATAACCCTGCGGCCCACGCAACAGGCGGTAGAGGATCTCACGGCGGACCAGCGGCGCCAGCATGGGGATGTCGCGTGGGCTATCCAGCAGGCGCAGCAACCGCAACAGGGCGTCGAGCAACGCCGCATCGGTTTTATCCACGTACAGGCCACGGCCCGATGGCTTGTTGGGCACCAGCATTGGGCCACTTTCGGCGATCAGTTGGCTGATCTCGGCCGGGTCCAAGTCCATGCGCAGGCCCAGGCTGGGGTTCTCGGGGCTGGCATCGAGCCGCACGCCGCTCAACGGCAGGGTGACCGAAACCACCATGTAGTGCAGTGGATCGTAGGCATACTGCTCGTCACCCAGAAACAGGCTTTTGCTGCCTTGTGCAAGGATGCACAAGGCCGGTTGCGCCAGGGTGGGGACCGAGCGCACATTTTCGGTGTAGCGCACCAGGTACAGATCCGCGATGGCCGACGCCGGGCCGTGGGGCTCACCGGCGTGGCGGGTAATCAGCTCGGCCAGCTCCAGGCGCTGCAGTTCCAGGGTCGGGTCGGTGGGCGTGGCGATGGTCATGATGCTTTCCTCTGCTGACGGTCGCAGCATAGGTTTGGGCAACGGCCGACGCTAGTCGAAAGCTGCACGTCGCTTGCCTGATCCTGCCGCGCCGCAGGATCAGGCAAGCGGCGAGCAGTAATGGCCTAACGGGTCGCGCGGGCGAACTCCTAACCTTGGCAGCCTGGCTTTTTCGTCCGCTTGCTTCAAGGAGATTGTGCAATGGCCCTAAAACAACCGGTCACCCATCTTGCGTTCATTCGTGCCAGCAGCGGGCGCTCGGCGGAGCTTGGCGCGCGCCTGCGTGACCTGCTTGAGCCGTCGCTGCGTGCGCCGGGTTGCCTGAGCTTCAGCGTACAGCGTTCGCAGGCCGACGCTGACCTGTGGCTGCTCAGCGGCAGTTGGCAGGACCAACAGGCGATGAGTGGCTATTTTGCGTCGCCCACGCTGGAGGTGTTCGGTGAGCTGGTGCAGGCCCAGGTGGTCAGCAGCCTGGACTTGCATACATTCGGCTGATGGCATGGCCCCCTCCCACAGGGCGCGCGCTGGCTGGGGTTTGGGTTAACATGCCGGGCCACGATCAAGCAGGCAGAGAGCAACATGGCACGTAGGGAATTCGCGCAGTTCGAAGCGGTGTCGGCGATGGTGCCGGTGGAAGGTGGTGGCTACCACGCGGCCATCGCAGTCAAAGCCCTGGGTATGGGCGGCGCGCCGCGTTTTCACAAGGTGCTCGACGGCCAGGTGTTCAAGGGCGCCGTGGCCGCCGACGAAGCGGCCACGGCCGAACTGCAGCGCCTGCAAGGCGTTAGCGCTGAGGGTGAGCTGGTCTGGTGATCAGGCCGACGGGCGGGCCATCTTGAACAGGTTGCCCAGCTCGAAATAGTCCGCCGGGCCACCACCGCGCAAGATAGGTTCGGCTGCCGCGGTATCGTAGATGCCGTTCTTCAGCAGGTGGTCGGCAATGTGCACGGCCACCACTTCCCCAAGAATCAGCCAGCTGGGCACCAGCGCCTGGTCGGCCCGCTTGAGCTGGACTATCTGGCTGACCTTGCACTCGAAAGCGACTGGGGTTTCGCCCACGCGCGGCACCTTGACCAGGCTTGAGGGTGTGGCCGTGAGGCCGCTCAACTCGAATTCACTGACCTCAGCAGCCACCGGCGCACAGCTCTGGTTCATCTGCTCGGCCAGCGATCGGGTGGCCAGGTTCCAGACGAATTCACCGGTCTGCTCGATATTGTTCAGGCTGTCTTTGCGCCCGACACTGCAGAAACCGATGATCGGCGGGATGTAGTTGAAGGCATTGAAGAAGCTGTAGGGCGCCAGGTTCAAGCGTCCCTCGCGGTCTTGCGAAGAGATCCAGCCGATAGGACGTGGACCGACGATGGCGTTGAAGGGGTCGTGGGGCAGGCCGTGGCCTTTGGCGGGTTCGTAGTAATACATGGTGCTGGGCATGCTGGCCCTACCTCCTGGTAGACAAGAAGCCTAGTGTGCCAAGCCTTTGCTTGCCTGCAAATGATCAAGCCCGGCAAAAGCCGGGCTGGGCGCTCGCAGCAGGGATCAGCTGATGCGGTTGGCGTGGGTGCGGTCGAAGCCGTCTTCGGCGAAGCGTTGGCCGCCAGTGCGGTCGAAGCCGTCTTCAGCGAAGCGTTGGCTACCGGTGCGGTCGAAACCGTCTTCAGCGAAACGTTGGCCGCCGGTGCGATCGAAGCCGTCTTCAGCGAAGCGTTGGCCGCCGGTGCGATCGAAGCCGTCTTCAGCGTAGCTGGCCGACTGGGTCTGGGCTGCGGCAAAGGTGTGGGCATTGGTCCGGTCGAAACCATCTTCGGCAAAGGCGCCAGTGGCGAAAACCGAAAGGGCCAGGGTGAGGATCAGTTTGTTTTTCATGGTCATTGCTCCAGGGGTTTGTGGGTTGTTTGTTTCTATGACTTGAACTTTACGCCTAATATGCTGATTAAAAAGCGCAAAAATACGCGCTAAATAATCGTATTATTAGATGTATCAGGGCGCTGTTACCGTCGCACAGGCCGTTGCCCGGCCGGACGCGGGTGAGCGCGGACACCTTTCATCAGCCAGCCCTCGCATACTGAAGGGTGGCAATTAATAGGGCGTTAAGAAGAAAACTCGGGGCAGGGCACCGATGAACGTTTTTTTCATCGCTCGCCAACCTATTTTTCAGGCCATGCTCAGCACCATCGCCGCACTTATGAACTGGAGCGGCACAGCAATGAACAAACTTCCGCAAATCACCCTGGCCTTCTGGGTCATGAAGATCTGCGCTACCACCCTGGGGGAAACGGCAGGTGACCTGCTGTCGATGACCCTGAATATCGGTTACGCACTGAGTTCGCTGCTGTTGATCAGCGTGTTCCTGCTAACCCTGCTCGGCCAGTTGTACGCGCGCCGCTACCACCCGATGCTGTATTGGCTGGTGATCCTCTCCACCAGCACCGCCGGCACCACGATGTCCGACTTTATGGACCGTACCCTGGGCCTGGGCTATGCCACCGGTTCGGCCCTGCTGATCGGCATCCTGCTGCTGACCTTCCTGGCCTGGCGCCTGAGCGGCAACCCACTGGATGTCACCCGGATCAAGAACCGCAGCGCCGAGCTGTTCTACTGGGTGGCGATCCTGTTCTTCAATACCTTGGGTACCGCTCTAGGCGACTACCTGGCCGATGATTCGGGGCTAGGCTTCGCAGGCGGTGCGTTGTTGATTGGTAGCGCTATAGCCCTGGTAGTGGTGGCCCGCTACTGGACCCGCATCCCCGGCGTGGTGCTGTTCTGGGTTGCATTTGTGCTCACCCGTCCATTTGGCGCGACCTTGGGCGACTTCCTGACCAAACCTCATGCGAGGGGCGGGCTGGACTTCGGCACGGTCGGTTCATCGGCCGTGCTGGGGGGCGTGCTGCTGGTACTGGTACTGATGGCCAGCTGGTACCAGCGTCGTGAACCGCGTCAGGCGCTGGAAATGTCCTGAATGTTGATGCGGTAACGGGTCAATGCTTTCACGCTTGCCCAGTAAACGGTCTTTCATACCCATCCCATGAGCCGGATAGCTCAGCTAATCGGCTCATGGGGCACTAGGGGGCATAAAAAAAGGCGCCCTGCACGTTGGGCGCCCTTGCAGAACGGCCTTACCGGGTCACTCGGTGGTGATACGTGAGTGCTGTTTGGTGTCCTTCATCGTCGCGTACACCAGCAGCGAGCAGGCGATACAGGCAGTGACGTACCAATAGAAGCCGCTTTCCATGCCCGCGCTCTTGAACCACAGCGCCACGTACTCGGCGGTGCCGCCGAAGATCGAAACGGTCAGTGCATAGGGCAGGCCCACGCCAAGGGCGCGGATTTCGGTCGGGAACAGTTCAGCTTTGACCACCGCGTTGATCGAGGTGTAGCCACTGACGATGATCAGCGCTGCCATGATCAGGAAGAACGCCCCCCACCAGGTCTGGATGGTATGCAGGGTGCTGAGGATCGGCACGGTGAACAGGGTGCCCAGCACACCGAAGGCGATCAGGATCGGGCGCCGGCCGATCTTGTCGGACAGGCCACCGATCACAGGCTGCAGGCACATGAACAGGAACAACGTGGCGGCCGAGATCGTGGTCGAGTCGCTGATGCTCATGCCCACGGTATTGACCAGGTACTTCTGCATGTAGGTGGTGTAGGTGTAGAAGGCCAGGGTACCGCCCATGGTCAGGCCAACCACGGTCATCAGTTCCTTGGGGTGGCGCAACAGGGTGCGCATCAGGCTTTCCTTGGCTTTTTCCTTCTTGGTGAACGAGGCGGTTTCTTCCATGCCACGGCGCAGGTACAGCGCGACCACGGCGCACAGCGCACCGATCACGAAGGGTACGCGCCAGCCCCAGGCATACAGTTGCTCGGTGGTCAGGGTCTGTTGCAGGACGATCAGCACTGCCAGGGCGATGAGCTGGCCGGAGATGAGGGTCACGTACTGGAAGCTGGAGAAGAAGCCGCGGCGGTCCTTGCTGGCCATTTCGCTGAGGTAGGTTGCCGAGGTGCCGTATTCGCCACCCACCGACAGGCCCTGCATCAGGCGGGCGATGACCAGCAGGACCGGTGCCGCGAAGCCGATGGTTTCATAGCCAGGCGTCAGGGCGATGACCAGCGAGCCGGCGCACATCAGCAGTACCGAGGCCATCAGCGCGGCCTTGCGGCCTTTGCGGTCGGCGTAAAGGCCCATCAGCCAGCCGCCGATCGGGCGCATCAAAAAGCCAACGGCGAAAATCGCGGCGGTGTTGAGCAGTTGTGCAGTGGAGTCGCCGGCCGGGAAGAAGGCCTTGGCGAAATACAGCGAGAATGCGGCGTAGACGTACCAGTCGTACCATTCGACCATGTTGCCGATGGACCCGCTGAAGATCGACTTCAGGCGGCTGGCGGTAGTTTTTTCTGCGGCAGGCGCAGCGGCCGCCCCAGCGGGCAGGGAGGTGGTGTTATCCATCAGGGATACCTTCTCGTTGTTGTTGTGAAGCGCGCCTGGGCGCAGCTGACACGAGCATTTGCAGAAGGTGTGCCAAACCGGGGCGGGCCGACCCAATCCGGGGCAATAGGCCGCTTTGCGGGCATTTCGCCGGCCGCGCGGCGGCGAGGCCAGCCCAAGAAGTGCTGTGCATGGGCGGTATTTTGCCTATCGCTGGTCAGTGATAGGCGGAATTCCGCTTATCACTGGCCCGTAAAATCGTCCCGCGACAACCCATGCCGCTGCATCTTTTCGTTCAGCGTTCGCCGCGGCAGTTGCAACGCCGCCATCACCGCACCGATGGCGCCCCCATGCTGGCGCAAAGCCGCACGCAGGCACTGGGCCTCGAACGCTTCCATCTGCTCGCTCAGCGATTGCCCGGCAGGGGCCACCTCGGTACTCGGTGAACCCAGGCCCAATGCGTGCCGCTCTGCCGCATTGGCCAGCTCGCGCACGTTACCCGGCCAGTCATGCGCCAGCAGTTGTGCCAGTTGCGCGCCCGACAGCGGCGGCGCAGCGCGGCCAAGCCGGTCGGCAGCAGCGCGGGCGAAGTGGTCGAACAGCAGCGGAATGTCTTCGCGCCGTTCGCGCAAAGGCGCCAGGCGCAACTCGGCAACGTTCAGGCGGTAGGCAAGGTCTTCACGGAAGCGCCCGGCACGGGCCTCCTCCAGCAAGTCGGGCTTGGTTGCGGCGATGATGCGCAGGTCAACGTTGATACTCTGGTTCGCCCCCAGGCGCTCGAGCTTCTGCTCCTGGATCACCCGCAGCAGTTTGGCCTGCTGGGCCAGCGGCATGCTTTCGATTTCATCGAGAAACACCGTGCCGCCGTTGGCATATTCCAGCTTGCCGACGCGCTTGCCCTGGGCACCGGTGAAGGCGCCGCTCTCATGGCCGAACAGCTCGGCCTCGAACAATGCCTCAGGAATGGCCGCGCAATTGAGCGCCACGAATGGCTTGGCCGCGCGTGGCCCGAAATCGTGGAGGCAGCGGGCTACACGTTCTTTGCCGCTGCCTGTCTCGCCCCGGATCAGCACATTGACCGGCAGGCTGGCCAGGTCCAGCACCTGCCGCCGCAGCAGTTGCAGGCCCTGGGACATGCCCAGCAGCGTGCCTTCCAGGCGTGACTTGAGGTCGGCCTGCTCGTGCAGGCGGCGGTTCTCCAGCACCAACTGGCGTTTTTCCAGAGCCCGCCGCAGGCTGCCCAGCAGGTGTTGCGGGGTGAAGGGTTTTTCCAGGAAGTCGTAGGCCCCGTTGCGCATGGCCTCCACGGCCATGGGGACATCGCCGTGGCCGGTCAGCAGGATCACTGGCAGGTCGGGGTCGTCTGCCTGCAGGCGTTCGAGCAGCTGCAGGCCACCCATGCCGGGCATGCGCACATCGCTGATGATCACACCCGGGAAGTGCTTCGGCAGCTGGCTCAGGCAGTCTTCGGCGCGGGCAAACAGCTGCACGTTGAACCCCGACAGGCTCAGCCATTGCTCGACCGCTGTGCGGATACTGGCTTCGTCATCGATGACGATCACTGAATTCAACATGCAGGCTCCAGGTCTTGGGGCAGGGTAAGGCTCAGGCGCGCACCGCCAGACAGGTTCTCGGCCTGCAGCTGGCCGCCGACCTCATGGACGATACCGTAGGAGATCGCCAGGCCAAGGCCCAGCCCTTCGCCCACGGGCTTGGTGGTGAAGAAGGGGTCGAAGACCTTGGCCAGGTCGGCCTCGGCTATGCCGCCACCGGAGTCGAGCACACTCAGGCGCCACCGTTGGCCATCGGCTTCGATGCGGATCTCCAGACGCTTGTAGCGTTTGTCGGCCATGGCGTCGAGGGCGTTGCGCAACAGGTTGATCAGCACCTGTTCCAGGCGGATGGCATCGCCCCGTACCCAGGCCGGGCGTGCCAGGTACAGCGCGACCTCGACCTCTTCGCTGCGGATACGCGTTTCCAGCAAGTGCAGTGCCTGATCGACCACGGTGGCCAGGTCCAGGCGCTCGCGCAAGCCCATCGGGCTGTTACGGGCGAAGGTCTTGAGGTGACTGGTGAGCGCGGCCATGCGTGTGAGCATCTGTTCCAGCGGCTCGAGTGCCTGCCGCGCTTCGGCAGGCCGGCCATTGTCGAGCAGCAGGCGCACGGTTTCCAGTTGCATGCGCTGGGTCGTCAGCGGTTGGTTGATTTCGTGGGCCATGGCCGCCGACATTTGGCCCAGCGCGGCCAGTTTGGCGGATTGTACCAAGCCCTCCTGGGCGGTACGCAGCTCGCGGGTGCGTTCCTCGACCTGGCGCTTGAGCTCTTCCCGGCTGCGCTGGCGCAGCCGTGCCAGGCGCAGGCGCTGGCTGATGAACAACGCCGCGAACACCAGGCTCAGCCATACGGCAGCAGCGCCGAGGGCGGCATTGCGGCCGTCTGCCGCCACCTGCGGCTTGCGCAGCAGGTGCAAGGTCCAGCCCTCGCCTGCCAGCGGCAGGCTTTCCCACAGGTACTCGGCGCTGCCGTCGGGGCCTTGCACGCGGCTGAGGGTGCTGTTGGCAGCGAAGCGCGTGAGCACCTGATGGTGCAGCGGCACCAGCGGCTGCTTGTCGTACTGGCGTGTTTCGGCGAGTTCGGCACGGTCGGCGCCGCTCAGTGGCTGCAACTCGCGGTAGCGCCAGCCGTCCTGGTTGGCAATGAAGGTGATGCCGCGGGCATCGCTGACCAGCAGGATATCGCTGCCCTGGCGCCATTCGCGTTCCAGCTCCGGGAACTCCAGCTTGACCACCATGGCGCCGAGAAAACGGCCATGTTCGTCGTTGACTGCGCTGGCCAGAAAGTACCCCGGTACCCCGCTGGTCACGCCAACGGCATAGAAGCGGCCCGTACCCTGGCTGCGGGTTTGCTTGAAGTAGGGGCGAAAGCCGTAGTTGGAGCCGACGTAGGTGCTGGGTAGCCGCCAGTTGCTGGCTGCCACGGCCAGGCCGGTGCGGTCGAGCAGTTCGAGGGTCGAAGAGTTGGCCGCACCGTTGATACGTTCGAGCTTGCGGTTCAGGGCGCCTTGCACCGTCTCGCTGACGGGGCCGCGCAGGGCGTCGATCAGTTCCGGGTCCAGCGCCAGCACGGCCGGCAGCGCCCGGTAGCGGTCGATCAGCGTATGCAGGGTATTGGCGTACAAGCCCAGTTGCTGGTGAGCACGTTGTGCGTCGTTTTCCATGGCCTGGCGCTTGGCCTGGTGCATCGCCCAACCGGCACTGAGGGCAGTGCCTAGCAGGATCAGCAGGGTAATCAGCCCCAGCCGCAGGGCGCGAAAGGAAAAGGGCATGGCGCGGATCCGGGTCATTGGGACATCGGGGCTGGCCCTTTCACGGGCTTGCCCGCCCCCACGTGTGAGTACCTGTGGGAGCGGGCAAGCCCGCGAAAGGGCCGGTACAGGCGACCGTTCAGTTACAGCAATTCAAAACTCTGCTGCTGAACCGCCTGGGAGTCCAGCCCGACCTGGACATTGAACTCCCCGGGCTCGGCAACCCGCTGCAACTGGCCATTGTAGAACTTCAGGTCTTCCTCGCTGATGCGGAAGCTCAAGGTGCGGCTCTCACCAGGCTTGAGCATCAGTTTCTGGAAGTTCTTCAGCTCTTTGACCGGGCGGCTCATCGATGCCGAGACATCCTGCAGGTACAGCTGCACCACGGTCTCGCCTGCCAGCTTGCCGGTGTTCTTCACCGTGACCTTGGCTTGCAGCGTATCGCCGCGCTTGAGGTTGTTGGCCGACAGCGACAGGCCCGACAGCTCGAAGCTGCTGTAGCTCAGGCCGTAGCCGAACGGGTACAGCGGGCCGTTGGGCTCTTCGAAGTACTGCGAGGTGTAGTTGCCGGGTTTGCCTGGGGTGAAGGGCCGACCGATACGGGTGTGGTTGTAGTACATCGGGATCTGCCCGACCGACCTCGGGAAGGTGATGGCCAGCTTGCCGGACGGGTTGTAGTCACCGAACAGCACGTCGGCAATGGCATTGCCGCCTTCGGTGCCGGCGAACCAGGTTTCGAGAATGGCATCGGCCTGTTCACGTTCCCAGCTGATCGACAGCGGGCGGCCGTTCATCAGCACCAGTACCAGTGGCTTGCCGGTCGCCTTCAAGGCCTTGATCAGTTCACGCTGGCTGGCAGGAATTTCCAGGGTGGTGCGGCTCGACGATTCGTGGGACATGCCGCGGGACTCGCCAACCACGGCCACTACCACATCGGCTTGTTGCGCTGCCTTGACCGCTTCATCGATGAGCACCGCAGGGGGGCGCGGGTCGTCGACGATTTCCGGGGCGTCGAAGTTGAGGAAGTTCAGGTAATCGAGGATGGCCTTGTCGCCGGTGATGTTGGAGCCTTTGGCGTAGACCAGTTTGGCCTTGCCTTCCACGGCGCGGCGCAGGCCTTCGCGTACGGTGACCGAATGCGCCGGTTTGCCGTCGGCGGCCCAGCTGCCCATCATGTCGATCGGGGCATCGGCCAGGGGCCCGACCAGCGCGAGGGTGCCGGTTTTTTTCAGCGGCAGGGTCTGGTTGTGGTTTTCCAGCAGCACCAGGCTACGACGCGCCACGTCACGGGCGGCTTCGCGGTGCAGGCGGTCGCTGCCGTAGTAGTCTTTCAGGTCGGTTTCGGCCTTGCCGATGCGCACGTACGGGTCCTTGAACAGGCCCATGTCGTATTTGGCCCCCAGCACTTCGCGCACGGCCTGGTCCAGTTCGTGCTGGCTCACCTCGCCAGACTTCAGCAGGCCTGGTAGTTCCTGGCCGTACAGGGTGTCGTTCATGCTCATGTCGATGCCGGCCTTGATAGCCAGCTTGGCGGCTTCGCGGCCATCGCGGGCGACGCCATGGCGGATCAGTTCCTGGATGGCGCCATGGTCGCTGATGGTCACACCCTTGAAGCCCCACTCCTTGCGCAGCAGGTCGTTCATCAGCCAGGTGTTGGAGGTGGCCGGCACACCGTTGATCGAGTTCAGCGCCACCATGACGCCCCCGGCACCGGCATCGAGTGCGGCGCGGTAGGGCGGCAGGTAATCGTTGTACATTTTCGGCAGGCTCATATCGACCGTGTTGTAGTCGCGCCCACCCTCTACGGCACCGTACAAGGCGAAGTGCTTGACGATGGCCATGATGCTGTCGGGGTTGGCCGGGCTGCTTCCCTGGAACGAGCGCACCATGACCTGGCCGATCTTCGAGGTCAGGTAGGTATCCTCGCCGAAACCTTCACTGGTGCGGCCCCAGCGGGGGTCGCGGGCAATATCGACCATGGGGGCGAAGGTCATGTCCAGGGCGTCGGCCGAGGCTTCGATGGCGGCGGTGCGGCCCACTTTGGCCACCGCGTCCATGTCCCAGGTGGCGGCCATGCCCAGGCCGATCGGGAAGATCGTGCGCTCGCCGTGGACGGTGTCGTAGGCGAAGAACATCGGGATCTTCAGGCGGCTGCGCATGGCCGCATCCTGCATCGGCCGGTTTTCCGGCGCGGTGCGGGAATTGAAGGTACCGCCAATGCGGCCAGCGGCGATTTCCTCGCGAATCTTGTCGCGCGGCATTTCCGGGCCGATGCTGATCAGGCGCAGTTGGCCGATTTTTTCGGCTTCGGTCATCTGGCCGATCAGATGGTCGATGAACGCCTGCTTGTCCTGCAGGGGCGGGGCGGAGGTGGCGGCGAGGGCCGCCTGACTGGCAAGGCCCATGGCCAGGCCCAGCAAAGACAGTTTCATCATCAGTTCCGTTGTGGGGGCCTCTGCCGTATCCAGGGTGGTACGCGCGCGGCCGAAGTTTTCAGGCGGCTATTGTTGTACGATTTGCAGGCAATGCTTCCAGCGGCCGATTATGCCTGAATATGTCACCCGCGGATGAAGCCCCGTATGCCGGGACAACAACTATAAGAAAGCTCAGAGACCGACGGCGTGACCCCTTTTGACGAGTATGATCAGCGGCAGATTGCCGAAGCCATAGCCCGTGCCGAGCGGCATACCGACGCCGAACTGGTGACGGTGCTGGCGCGGCGTGCCGACGACTATGCGTATTGGCCGCTGCTCTGGGCTGCCGTGCTGGCACTGGCTGTGCCCGGCCTGCTGCAGTGGCTGCTGGGCTGGCCGGGCGTGCGTGGCTTGTTGGTGGCCAACATGCTGCTGTTTGTCGGCCTGTGCCTGCTGCTGCGCAGCCCGCGCCTGGCCGGCTGGCTGATCCCCCGGGCGCTGCGCCGCTGGCGGGCTTCGCGCCTGGCGCACCAGCAATTTCGCGAGCTGAACCTGCAGCGCACGGCGGCTGGCACGGGGGTGCTGATTTTTGTCAGCGAGGCGGAGCGGCATGTGGAAATACTGGTTGACCGCGGCATCGAGCACTGCCTGGATGCCAGCGCTCGGGCGGCACTCGTCAGCCGGTTTGCCGAACAGGTGCGCCAGGGACGGACCCTGCAGGGTTTTGTCGAATGCATCGAGGCCTGCGGCGAGTTACTGAGCGAGCAGGTGCCACCGACCCATGCGCGTAACGAGCTGCCCAACCGCCTGGTGATTCTCGACTGAGGCAGCATGCAGGCGCGCACTGGATGGGGCTGGCAGTTCGGGGCTGCTGTGCAGCCATCGCCGGCAAGCCAGTTAATATTGAACAATACATAACTTGTTGATTAGCAGGGCCCTTGTGGGAGCGGGCGCGCCCGCGAACACCGGCGTAGCCGGTGCCAGCCACCGCGTTCGGCTCTTCGCCGGCTCGCCCGCTCCCACACAGGCCGCGTCGCGCTTGCGGCAGCTGTTTGCCATAAGATATGCAGCGCCTGGCCTGGGCGTGACGCGGCCGTGGGTGGCCAAGGTATGCCTGGCCGCGCGGCACACGGTAGAATGAGCGTTCCGCTACCCAAGGCCCCTTTGTCCATGCCCGCCAGTCATTCCGCTTCCGCCGCGCCGGACGCACTCGCCCAGTTCCTCGACCTGCTGAACGCTGCCCTGCAGGGCGGCACGTTGGTCAAGCTGGTGCTGGCGCGCCATGTCGGTGCCGACCAGACCCTGCAACGAATCATCGCCAAGCCGTTGCGGGTCAAGGGCCAGCCTTGCCTGTCGCTGGTCTACCGTCACCAGACCCGTGACATCACCCGCAACCTGGCCCTGGACGACGCCTTGACGCTGGTGGCCGAGTTGCTGCCGGGCAGCTTCCGTAACGCCCACCTCTTCGATACCGATGGCGAAGTACAGCTGACCTTCAGCAAGAAGGGCAAGCCGATGCTTCAGCGCCATGGTGCACAAGCCCCGCGCGAGGCTGCGCCCGCCAGTGGCCATGACCGCGAGAAAAAACGCTACCTGGAGCTGTCGCGCCCATTCCTGCGCGACCTTGGCGTAACCGACGCGCAGGGGGCACTGATCCCGTCCATGTCGCGCAAGTGGAAGCAGATCAACAAGTTCATCGAGGTCTTCGACCACGCCCTGGCCAGCGCCCCGGTGCCGGCACAGCAGGTACTGCGGGTGGCCGACTTTGGCTCGGGCAAGGGCTACCTGACCTTCGCCATGCATGATTACCTACGCAATACGTTGGGCCGCGAAGCGCAGGTGACCGGGGTTGAACTGCGCCGGGACATGGTCGACCTGTGCAACGCCGCCGCGGTGCGGTTGCAGCATGCGGGCCTGGAGTTCCAGTGTGGTGACGTGCGCAGCGTGGTACCCGACGCCATCGAGGTGATGATCGCCCTGCATGCCTGTGACATCGCCACCGACTATGCCATCCATACCGGCATCCGCAGCAATGCCGCGATCATCATGTGTTCGCCGTGCTGCCACAAACAGATCCGCCCGCAACTGCACAGCCCGGGCCTGCTGCAGCCAATGCTGCAGTACGGCCTGCACCTGGGCCAGCAGGCCGAAATGCTCACGGACAGCTTGCGGGCGCTGTACCTGGAGGCCTGTGGTTATGAGACCAAGGTGTTCGAGTTCATCTCCCTGGAGCACACCAACAAGAACAAGATGATTCTTGCGGTGAAGCGGCGCCAGCCGGGCGACAGCCGTGCGCTGCTGGAGAAAATCGCCCAGCTCAAGGCGTTCTATGGCGTGCAGGAGCATTGCCTGGAGACGCTGTTGCGAGTTGACGGGCTGCTTTGAGGCGGCACTGGCCCCGTCAACAGGCGTTTGAAGCTGGCCTCAACCTCGGGTGACCACGGCTTCGATAGACAGCGATGCCTGGCCCAGCGGATGCGTCGTGGCATCGAAGAAGTGCAGTGACGTGCCCGGCATGGCGCCCAGGCGATCGACGAAATGCTGCTTCTGGTTGATCACCGACGCTTCACTCAACGGCCGAATGGCGATCGCCAGGTGCTTGGGCCCGGCCATTCGAATGGCGTCGAGCAGGTGCTGGTCAGTGCTGTCCAGGTGCTGCCCGAACAGGCACAGGCCGCGGTGTTCCTGGGCCAGCTGCCCCAGGCACCAGCTCAGGTAGTCCGAGTGGCGGATGGCGCGCAGTTTCTCGTCGCTGCGGTCTTCATTGACGAACAGCGGCACTTCACCGGGAATGTTCACGGCAAAACCTTCCAGCAGCTCGGCGCTCTCGGCGCTGCGTTGACGGGTGGTGCCGTCGGGTTGCTTGAGCAGGTGCAAGCCCCCGTGCAAGTGCATCACCCGGGTACTCTCGCTGCTGCGCCGGCGCACATCGAAGTAACCGTGCTCGTCGAACAGGTCGGCGAAGCCCTGAGGGGCATGTTGCAGGGCCCAAGGCAGCAGCAGGTCGTAGTTGCTGGTGTAGACGCTGCGATAGTCGCGTAAGGCCTGATTGAGCACGGCCAGGGTTGCCGGGGGCATCAGCCGCCAGGGCAGATGCACGGTGCGCACGGCGTGGATCAGCGCTTCCTTGATCGAGTAATAGCGGTTGAGCGGCGCAGTGGAGTTGATGGCAAGCGCAGCATTGGCGCGCACGGTGGTGTTGAGCGCGCTGAGCACCGGTTCGAACAGCTCCGTGCCCAAGGACTTGAACAAGGCCTGGTCGCTGATCGCCAGGCCTTTCTTGCGACCGGCGCGTTGCGCCTCCTCGAACAGCGAGAAATAGCCGAACGGCTTCCACACTGCGCGGCTGGCGCCGTTACCCAGCAGCAGGGCATCGCAGGGGTGGCGGGCGGCAAGTTCCGGCCAGGGCAGGAGAGGGGCGTCGAGTGCAGGCATGCTGGGTCCATTGGTAGTGCGGGCGCGGGGCGACTTTAGCATGTCAGGCGGGGGGAAGGGGCATCAACCCTGCCTGGCGGCCGGCACGCTGCGCTTGCGGTTACGCCATACCCGGTAGGCCCGAATGCCGGCGCGCACCGAACCGAACAGCAATTTGTCCTCCATTTCGCGCGCCATGCCCGAGCGCACCAACATACGCAGGAAGCTGCCGCGGGCACGGGCGATGGCGAAGAGAATGCCCTGCGCGGCCAGGGTGTCGCGCACTTCACGCAATGCGGCCATGCCGCTGACATCGATACTGGTCACGGCCTCGGCATCGAACAAAACGGCCTTGGCCTGTGCCTCGCCTTGCACCGCCTCGAGAAGGCGCATCTTGAAGTAGTCGGCATTGAAGAACAGGATTGCATCGTCGAAACGATAGACCACCAGGCCGGACACCGTCCGCGCATCCTTGAACTTGCGAATGTCGACCTGGCCTTCGGTGCCCGGCAGCCAGCCAAGCACGGCGTCGGTAGGCTGGTAGATGCTGTACAGCAAGCGCAGTATCGCCAAGGTCACGGCAAACACGATGCCGGGCAGCACGCCTAGCCCCAGCACCCCCACGGTGGTCAGCAGGCACAGCCAGAATTCAAAACGGCTCAGGCGCCGAATGTGGCCCAATGACTTGATATCGATCAGCCCCCAGCCAGCCATCAGCAGCACCGCGCCCAGTGCGGCCTGAGGGATCCACGCCATGGGGGCGGTGAAAAACAGCAGGATCAAGGCGATTACCAGGGCGGCGACGATGCCGACCAGTTGGCTTTTGCCACCGACCATGTCGTTGACGGCGGTGCGCGAGTCGGCACCGCTGATGGCAAAACCCTGGGAAACCCCGGCGGCCAGATTGCTCACGCCCAACGCCACGAACTCGTGGTTGGCGTTGATGGCGTAGCCATGCCGGGCAGCAAAACTGCGTGCGGTGAGCATGGCGCTGCAGAAACTGACCGTGGCGATACCCAGGGCGTCGCGCAGTAGGCTTTTCATTTCTGCCAGGTTGCTGTGTGGCCAGGCCAGTTGCGGGATGCCGGCAGGCACCGGGCCGAGGATGGCGACGCCGAAGCGGTCGAGGCCGAACACACCCACCAGCAGCATGAACAGCGCCACCACCGTTAGCGCTGCCGGCAGGCGCGGGTAGCGGCGTGGCAGCCAGATCAGCAGGCCCAGGGCGGCCAGGCCGATACACAACGTCAACCCGTGGATTTCGCCCAGGCGCTGGAGGAAGTTGATCAGGCTGAGGATGAAACCGTCGCCCTCGATCCTGAACCCCACCACCTTGGATAACTGCCCGGCGATCAGGCTCAGGCCGATACCGTTGAGGTAGCCGATCAGAATCGGCCGCGAGAAGAAGCTGGCGATGAAGCCGGCCCGCGCCAGGCCAGCGGCAATCAGCATGACCCCGACCAGTACGGTGACGATCACCGACAGCTCGGCAGTGCGTTGCGGATCGCCTAGGGCCAGCGGCGCCACTGCCCCGCCAATCATGGCGCAGGTAGCCGCATCGGGGCCGACCATCAACTGGCGCGAGCTCCCGATCAGCGCGTAGACCATCATCGGCAGTACACAGGCGTACAGGCCGTACTGTGGCGGCAGGCCCACGATCTGGGCGTAGGCGATGGCAATCGGGATCTGGATGGCTGCCACCGACAGCCCTGCTTGCAGGTCGGCCTGCAGCCATTCGCGGCGGTAGTGCAGCAGGTTGGCAAGGCCCGGTAGCCAGCGGGAGAGCAACATGCGTCATCCTTTCGAAATGTTTCACGAAACCATGGGCGCATTGAAGCGGATCGACAGGCAATTGGCCATGCTGCTGATCATCGAAAGCAGCAGATTGTAGCGATTGGCAGAAACGAAAAGGAGCGAACGCTCCTTTTGACAGCGATGACGTTGCCGGAACGCCATGCGGGGGGATGTAATGTGGAGCGGGTAGAGGGAATCGAACCCTCAACTAAAGCTTGGGAAGCTTTCGTTTTACCACTAAACTATACCCGCCTTACGCCGCACTTTTTACCAGAACCCTGCGTGAAATAGAAGCCCACGTTATAAAAAAAGCGTGTCGGCGCCCCATGCCGGCGGGTATCCGCACCCAGGCGCCGAGTTGCTCAGATAGCCAGTGCATGCTGCCCCTGTTGCAGCGGCTGGTAACGTTGCCGGGCTTCGCGCAGGGTTGGCTTGAGGAAGCCCAGCATGGCATTGCGGGTGTCCTCACAGGCGGCCTTGGTCTCCATGTCCAGAAAGTGCCCTGCACCGCGGATAACCCCAAACTGGCTGCGCCCCACGTGTTTGCCGAACTGCCGTGCATCTGCGGCCGTGGTGTACTCGTCGCGTTCACCATTGATGAACAACACCGGAATATCGATAGCGCGCGCGCCATCCAGTGCCCGTGCCAGGTCATGCTGCAGCACCTGGTTGATGTGGAAGTGCATCTGCGCGTACTCGTGGCTGTCCAGGCTGCTGACGTGCCGGTAGTTGAACCGCTTGAACAGCGACGGCAGGTACTTGCCGATGGTGTCGTTGATCAGGTTACCAACCTGATAGCGGTCGCAGGCGGCCAGGTACTGGCAACCGCGTGCCAGGTAGTCGCGCATCGGTTCATTTATTACCGGCGAGAACGAACTCACCACGGCCTTCTTCACAGACCGCGGCTGGTGCGCCAGTGCCAGTAGCGTGCTGGCACCGCCCCACGAGAACGACATCACGTGGTCGGCCTGGAAGTGATCGATCAGTTCAAGGAGGATATGCGCCTCGGTCTCCTTGCTGATCAGCCGTTCGTGGCGGTTGTGCGGTTTGGATTTGCCCGCGTAGGGCTGGTCGAACAGGACGACATTGAACTGCGGGTGCAGGTTGCGCACCGTCTGGGCGAACGAGGCTGTGGTGGCCAGCGAGCCGTTGATCAGGATGATCGTATTCTCAGCCGCATCCGCGCGATAGAACTCCGTGTAAACCCGATACTGACCTTGAATATCAAGTACAGCGATTTCTGGCCTCATGTCATCGACTCCTGGCGCAAAAAGGGTATTCGCGTCACCTGGTGGCCTGTCGCGGAAACGGGTTGTGCACTTTTGCCGGCGGCTTGGCCGAACACTCAAGCCACTGGCCCAAAGAGAGCGCATTCCCGAAACAGGACCTCAGGGTGCACGTTCTTTATGACAGGTAGGCATTCGCCTGAAGAGTAACCGGGGCCCTGTGTCGATCCTTGGCACTTGCGTCGACGGTGTTGTTGTATGGCGGGCAATCTGCCGTGCCCCAAGGCATCTAGGCCCTGGGTGGCCGACAAAAAGTGTCTGGGTCTACGGTCGTGACTTGGTGGTCACATGCAGACTGACGATTGGGATTCAAGCAGGGGGGCGGGGATCCTGCAAGTGCCGTTCGGGCTTAATTGTGACGTTTGGCGCTGAGCGGTCGTATCGCAACCGCTCAGCGGTAGGTTCCGCGGATTCGCGGGCGGGCTAGACGGTGCCTATTTCTTCCGGCGTGAGTGGCCGAAAGGCCCCGGGCGCCAACCCCGGGTCGAGCCGGATCGCCCCCATGCTCTCCCGGTGCAGCCCCACGACCTTGTTGTCGAAAAACCCGAACATGCGTTTGACCTGGTGATAACGCCCTTCGACAATCGCCAGCCGCGCCTGCCGCGGCCCTAGAATGTCCAGCTGGGCGGGCTGGGTGGTGAGGTTCTCAAAGGCGAAGTAGAAGCCTTCACGGAACTTGGCCACATAGTGCTCGGCAATCTCGTCCTCGGTTTCCACCAGGTACTGCTTGGGCAGCTTGGTCGCTGGCTGGGTCAGGCGGCGCGACCACTGGCCATCGTTGGTCAGGATCATCAGGCCGGTGGTGTTGAAGTCCAGGCGCCCGGCGATGTGCAGGTCCGCACGCAGCGCCGCCGGCAACAGCTCGAGCACAGTGGGGTGCTGTGGGTCTTGGGTCGCGCTCACGCAGCCGGCCGGCTTGTGCAACATCAGGTAGCGCGCTGGGCGGCCAGCCTGCAGCAACTGCTCGTCCAGTTGCACCCGGCTGAACTCCCGCACCTCGGCCAGCGGGTCGCTGATGACCTGGCCATCCAGGCGCACACGGCGCTGGGCCAGCATCAGCCGGGCTTGCTGGCGGTTGCAGTGGGGCAGGTTGGCAAGGAAACGATCGAGGCGCATTGCTTGGCGTCAGCTGGAAGGGCGTGATTGGAGTTGGTCTTCAACGGCGGCGCAGCGCGGGCACAGGCAAGCTTTGTCCCGCAGCGCGGCGGGCAGTGCCTGGAGCACGCTCGGGTCTATGGTGACACCGTAGCACCAGCAGGCCTGGGTGGCGCGGCGTGGGTCGGCCAGGCTGCAGTGGTTGAGCGCGCCGCAAGCGGGGCAGTGTTGCTGATCAGTCATGGGGTTTCGCTACAGACACGGTTGCGGCCAGCCTGTTTGGCACGATAAAGGGCACGGTCGGCGCGGGTCAGCAGGGTGTGCAGGGTATCCCCCGGTCGCAGGCTACTCAGGCCGATGCTCGTGGTCAGGCGCAGTGGCTGGTCGTCGTAGCTGAAGGTCAGCCGTTCGGTGCGCTGGCGGATCTTTTCGGCCACCTCGATGGCGTGCCGACCCTCGGCTTCACGCAGCAGCACGATGAATTCCTCGCCACCCCAGCGGCACAGTATATCCGACTGGCGCAGGCTGCTTTGCAGTACATTGGCGAACTGGCGCAGCACTTCGTCGCCTGCCAGGTGGCCATGGGTATCGTTCAGCGCCTTGAAGTGGTCCAGGTCGAACAGCAATGCTACCAGTGGGCCACTTTCGCGCTGGGCTTCGCGCAGGGCCTGGGCAGCCAGCAGGTCGAAGCTGCGCCGGTTGAGCAGGCCGGTGAGGCTGTCGAGGGTCGCCAGGGCCTCTGTGCTGGCCTGATGGCGGCGGACCATGGCGTGTACCAGTGCCAGTACCACCAGGGTGATCATGGTGCAGATCGCCAGGTTCAGGTACAGCGAGTGACGAATGCGATCGAGCGCGCCGGTTTCCCGCTTGTCCACCAGTAGGTACCAGTCCAGCTCAGGCAACTGGCGCACGTTGAGGAAGTGGCTGTGCTGGTCGCTGTCACGGTACTCGTGGCTGCCTTCACTGGGTACCGGCCGTTCTGCCAGCAGATCCTGCAGTTCGGGGTTGGCACTGAGCTGCTGGCCCACCTGTAGGCCATGCGGGCCGCCTGCCGAGCCGGTCAGCAGGACCTTGCCCTTGGCGTCGGTGAACAGCACCGCGCGCTGGTAGCGTTGTTGATAGCGGTCGATCAGCTTGACCACCGACGATACGCTCAGGCCGACACCGGCGGCGCCGATGAAGCGTTGCTGATAGTCATGCACCTGATAGTTGATGAATACGGTCAGGCTGTCATGGTTGGCCATGTCGAGGTCGACGTTGATCTCATAAGGCGCCTTGAGCTCACGCAGGCGGAAGTACCAGGCGTCGCGCCAGGCGCCAAGGTCGACATGCTTGAGCACCCCCTTGGCCTGGTAGTAGGTCAGGGTGCGGTCGGACACGAAAAATGAGGTGAAGGTGTCCTGCTTGCCCATGACCTCGCCCAGGTAGCGGGTTATGCGGGCGGTGTCCTGCTCGCCGGACAGCACCCAGTCGCGCAGGAAGGTGTCCTGGGCCATCATCGAGGCGATCAGTACCGGGCGAATCAGGTCTTTCTGGATTTCCGAGTAGACGGTGTCGGAGGTCAGCGGCAACTCGGTGTTGATGATGCCGTCACGGATGGCGCTGCGCGAAGCGAAGTAACTGAGCAGCGAGGTGGCGAGAAAGCCGCAGGCCAGCAGCAACAGTAGGGTGAAGATCAGCGAACGCTGCGAAAACAGGGCGGAACGTAAAGGCATGATCTTCCCATGATGTGTGCCGAGCCGCCCATTCTAGTGAGGTGGCGGTGAAATGACTGCAAGTTTTTCGGTGCCCGGGCAGCTGTATCAAATTATTGCAGGAATGGCACTGCACCTTGTTCCCAGTGTCTTATTCAATGTCGATGAACACATTTCGCATCGACGCCCGACAGCGCCGCTGTGCGGGCACTCCAGCGGTCCAGGAGGCCGCCATGTCCTATCGAATCCTGTTGATCGCCCTGCTGGGGTCGATGACTTCCGCCTGCGCGCCTTACTACGAGAGTGGCAGCTACTACCGCTCCGACTATTACACCAGCGACCGCTATGCAGCGCCCGGGTATTACCGTTATGACCGTTACTACGTGGCGCCACAGCCACGCTACTACTACCAGCCGGCACCACGCTACTACTACCAGCCCGCTCCGCGTTACCGCTACCAACCCGCACCCTACTACCGGCCGCAGCCACGCCCGCCGGTGACCCAGTGGCACGGTAACCCGCGTCATGACTATGGCAACCGCCAGCGTGATGACTACCGGGGTGACCGGGACCGGCACGACTACCGCGATGGCAGCCAACGCTACCCGCGTGGTGGTTGGCAATCCAATGGGCCAGGCCATGACGGTGGGCGAGGTGATGGTCCGCGCGGGCAGGGGCAATGGCAGCGCTAGGCAACGGCCGCACTAACCCAGGTCCGCCAGCGGGTGCCTGCCCTCCCAGACTTTGGCAAAGTGCGCCTCAACCACTGCCGTGGGCACCTGCGCCGCGTCCGGCCAGTGCCAGCGCGGCTGGTTGTCCTTGTCTAGCAGGCGGGCGCGTACCCCTTCACTGAACTCCGGGTGGCGGCAGCAGTTCAGGCTCATGCAGTACTCCATCTGCAACACTTGCGCCAGTGACAGGTGTCGCGCCCGGCGAATCTGCTCCCAAACCAAATGGGCGGTCAGCGGGCAGCCTTGCTGCAGCCGTTGGCCGGCGTCGGCCAGCAATGGGTCGTCATGGTGCTTCAGGTTTTCCAGCGCGCGCCATGCGGCAGCCGCATCGGCAACATCGAGCAACGCGTCGATCGCTGAACGGCGCGGCAACCACTGAGCGGCCGGTAATTCGGCACACACGCGGTGCTGTTCGGCCTTGAGCAGGCTGTTGAGCTGTAAAGCGGTGTGTTCCTGCCAGTTCAGTTGCAGCAGCTCATCGACCAAGGTTTCTTGCTGGTGCTCACCCAGGAAGCGGTCGGCCAAACCCAGGTCCAGGGCGTCGCGGGCGTTGAGCGGGGCGCCGGTCAGGCCAAGGAACAGCCCCAGCTTGCCTGGCAGCCGGGCCAGGAACCAGCTGGCACCCACGTCCGGGTACAAGCCGATGCTGACCTCCGGCATGGCCAAACGGCTGCTGGGTGTGACAATGCGCACGTTGGCGCCTTGCAGCAACCCCATGCCGCCGCCCAGCACATGGCCATGCCCCCAGCACAGCAATGGTTTGGGATAGGTGTGCAGGCTGTAGTCCAGGCGGTACTCGGCAGCGAAGAAGGTGGCGGCCAGCGGTGGCACGCTGCCAGGCTGATCGCGGCAAGCCTGGGCCAGCGCGCGCACATCACCCCCCGCGCAGAATGCCTTGGCGCCGCTGCCACGCAACAGCACGCAGACCACGCCAGGGTCGCGCGCCCAGGCCTGCAGCTGGTCGCCCAGCGCCTCGATCATGGGCAGGGTCAGGGCATTGAGCGCCATGGGCGCATCGAGGGTGGCGATGCCCATGCGGGCGCCATCGGCGCCGGTAAGCACCTCGCAATGAATGGTCATGGGCTACCTCGCGCAAGTCATCGCCCAAGTATGGCTTGCCTGGCCAATCATGCCGGTCGTCGGTCGGATCGTTTGACAAGCGGGTAGGGCTTACCTAGTGTCGCGCCATTGTTTATGGAAGGCCCCATGACTGACGACGACCGTATCAAACTCGAACCCAGCTGGAAGGCCGCGTTGCGCGGTGAGTTCGACCAGCCCTACATGCATCAACTGCGCGAGTTCCTGCGTAGCGAGTACGCTGCCGGCAAGCAGATCTACCCGCCAGGGCCGCTGATCTTCAACGCGCTCAACTCGACACCGCTGCAACAGGTGAAGGTGGTGATCCTCGGCCAGGATCCGTACCACGGGCCGGGCCAGGCACACGGCTTGTGCTTTTCGGTGCAGCCCGGGGTGGCCACGCCGCCGTCGTTGGTCAACATCTACAAAGAGTTGCAGCGGGACCTGAACATCCCGATCGCCAGCCACGGCTACCTGCAAAGCTGGGCCGAGCAAGGCGTGCTGCTGCTCAACACCACCATGACGGTCGAGCGTGCGAATGCGGCCTCGCATGCCAAGAAAGGCTGGGAGCACTTTACCGACCGGATCATCCAGGTCGTCAGCGAGCAGTGCCCGCACGTGGTCTTCCTGCTGTGGGGCGCACATGCGCAGAGCAAGCAGAAGCTGATCGATGGCACCAAGCACCTGGTGCTGAAGTCGGTGCACCCGTCACCGTTGTCGGCTTACCGCGGCTTTCTCGGCTGCGGGCACTTCAGCCGCACCAACAGCTTCCTCGAGCAGCGCGGGCTGGCGCCGATCAACTGGGCGTTGCCGCCGTTGTAGTCATGTGAACGGGCGCAGCGCCTGGCCAGCAGGTTCGCCGCTCGCCGGGCGCTGTGTTCATCAAGGCCTGGCGTTCCACGCGCGGAACAACGGCTCGGCCAAAAACAGCACCAGCAGCAGCCGCATCACCTGCAGTGCCGTCACCAGGGGCACCGACAGCTGCAGTGTCTCTGCGGTCAGGCTCATTTCGGCAATCCCGCCTGGCATCATGCCCAGCGTCAGCGAGCGCAAGTCCAGTGCCGTCAGGACGCTCAGTGCCCAGGCGGCCAGGGCAGCAATGGCCATGCACAATGCCGTGGCCAGCAGGGTGCGGGCGAGAAACGATGGCGCGCGGCGGAAGAATTCCCGGTTGAAGTGGCAGGCCAGGGCGCTGCCAATCAACCATTGGCCGATCTGGCTGGCGCCGTTGGGCAGGGCGATCTGCAGGTTGGCGGCCAGGCTCACCGAGGCCGCCACCAGCAGCGGCCCGAACAACCACGGGTTGGGTTGGCGCAAGCGCTGCCACAGCAGGGCCACGGCAATGCCCAGCGGGGCAATCAGGGCCAACCAGCTCCAGCTTACGCTGCCTGCGTGGTTGAGCGCGACGCCGTCGCCCAGCAGGTACTTGAATACTGCCGGTACGCACAACACCACAGCCAGCACGCGCAGGCTCTGCGCGGCCGCCACCTGGCTGAGCACCGCGCCGTTGCGCGCGCCAAGGTTGACCATCTCCCCCGAACCGCCGGGCATGCTGGCGAAGAACGCAGTGGCGCGGTCCTCGCCGCTGCGCCTGAGCAGCCACACGCTGATCACGCTGGTCACGGTAGTGAACACCGCGCTGAAGAAAATCAGGGCGAAGTGGCTGGCGACCTGCTCGATCACCGCCGGGGTGAAGTGCAGGCCAATGCCGATGCCGATGACCCACTGCCCGCATTTGCGGCCATTGGGTATTTCCGGCAATTGCCAGGGCGTCAGGCAGCGCACCAGGATGATCGCCAGCAGCGAGCCGATCATCCACGGCAAAGGCCAGCCGACCTTGCTGGCGGCAAAACCCCCAGCAAGGCCGACCAGCCCGGTTGCAACGTACAGCGGCAGTGACCGGTCAGGCATCGGCCATGGCCCGACGCTGCTGCGCCCGTTTGCGCCAGCTGCGTAGCAGCGGCAGGGCCAGCATGCACAGGGTCAGCCCCCATACCGACAGGCTGATGGGGCTTGACCAGAGGATGCCCAGTTCACCGTTGGAAATCGACAGCGCGCGGCGCAGGTTCTGTTCCATCAGGCCGCCGAGGATGAAGCCCAGCAGGATCGGCGACAGCGGGAAGTCCAGCTTGCGCAGGATGTAGCCCATGATACCGATGCCGACCATCAGGAACAGGTCGAAGGTGGTGGCATGCACGGCGTACACGCCGATTGCGGTGATGATGGCGATCACCGGCACCAGCGCCCAGTTTGGTACAGCCAGGATGCGGGTGAAGATGCGGATCATCGGGATGTTGAGGATCACCAGCATGATGTTGGCGATGAACAGCGAGGCGATCAGGCCCCAGACGATGTCCGGCTGCTGCTCGAACAGCAGGGGGCCTGGGGTGATGTTGTACAGGGTCAGTGCACCGATCATCACCGCGGTGGTACCGGAGCCCGGTACGCCCAGCGTCAGCATGGGCACCAGGGCGCCACAGCAGGAAGCACCAATGGCGGTTTCGGGTGCCGCCAGGCCACGGGCGTCGCCCTTGCCGAACTTGCCGCTGGTGCCGGCGAGGCGTTTTTCGGTCATGTAGGCCACGGCGCTGGCCAGCGTGGCGCCAGCGCCCGGCAGCACGCCCATGATGAAACCGAGCAGGCCGCAGCGGATATTCACCACGAACACCGAAGCCGCTTCCTTGAAGTTGAACAGCATACGCCCGGTGGCTTTGACCGCCTGGTGGCCATGGTGGGTCTTTTCCAGCAGCAGGAGGATTTCGCTGATCGAGAACAGGCCCAGTACCAACACCACGAACTGGATGCCATCGGCCAGGTGCACGCTGTCGCCGGTGAAGCGGTAGACGCCGCTGTTGGCGTCGATACCGACCGCCGACAGGAACAGCCCGATCAATGCGGCAATGAAGGTTTTCAGCGGTTTGTCACCGGCCATGCCGCCAAGGGCGACGATGGCGAACACCATCAGCACGAAGTACTCCGCGGGGCCGAAAGCAATCGCCCATTTGGCCAGCAGTGGAGCGAATAGCACCATGCCGCAGGTAGCGATGAGCGCACCGATGAACGAACTCCAGGCCGACAGTGACAGGGCGACGCCCGCCAGGCCCTGGCGGGCCATCGGGTAACCGTCGAGGGTGGTCATCACGGTCGAAGCCTCGCCCGGGATGTTCAGCAGAATCGAGCTGATGCGCCCGCCATATTCGCAGCCCAGGTACACCGCTGCCAGCAGGATCAGCGCCGACTCTGGCGGCAGGCCGAGGGCGAAGGCAATCGGGATCAGCAGGGCCACGCCGTTGATCGGGCCCAGGCCCGGCAGCAGGCCGACCACGGTGCCGATCAAGGTGCCGGACAGGGCGGTGACCAGGTTATAGGGGGACAGGGCAACGCCGAAGCCCTGGCCCAGGTAGCTCAAGGTATCCATGTGTCAGTTCTCCAGTACGCTCAGCAGGCCAAGGGGCAGTGGCACGTCCATCACGCGGTCGAACAGCCAGTAGAGGAAGATGCTCATGCCCACCACCACCATGGCGCTGTGCAGCCAGCGGCCGCCGTACAGGTGCGCCATGGGCAGGCCCACCAGGATGGCACTGAGGATGAAGCCCAGGGGTTCGAAGGTGGCGGCGAAAACCAGCAGCAGGCCGACGCACGCGGCGATCTTGATCAGGGTCGCGCGGTCCAGTTCTGGTTCGTCGTCCTTGCGCACGATCGGGGTCGGGCGGATAGCCAGGTACAGTAGGCCCAGGCCCATCAGGCCGAGCATCAGCAGTGGGTAGGCACGCGGGCCCACCGGCTCGTAGGAAAACGCCGCCTGGTAGGGCCAGGCCATTACGGCAAGCACGGCGCACACCGCCAGCAAGACCAGGGCGAAGAGGCGTTGCAGGATCATGAAGGAATCCTCGTTGGGATCGCTTGTAGGAGCGGCCTCGTGTCGCGATCGGGCGCGAAGCGGCCGCAAAGCCAGCCTCTGCGATCTGTCTGAAGCATCGCAAGGCTGTTCCAGGGGCCACTTTGCGGCCCGATCGCGACGCAAGGCCGCTCCTACACAGGGATGGTGGTGGATCCGGCAGGTTTACTGGATCAGGCCAAATTCCTTGGCCAGCGTCTTGTAGTCAGCCACTTGCTTCTTCACATAGCCGTCCAGTTCCTCGCCGGTCATGGCGAACGGGAACAGCTCGCGTTGGTCGCGCAGTTTGGCGAAGTCCTCCGAAGCCAGCATCTTGTCGAACGACTGCTTCCACCAGGCGTAATCCTCGTCGCTGACCTTTGGCCCCAGGTAGAAACCGCGCACCACCGGCCAGACGATGTCATAGCCCTGCTCCTTGGCAGTCGGGATGTCTTTCATCTCCGGCTCGTCCAGGCGGTTTTCCGAGAACACCGCGAGGATGCGCATGTTGCCGCTCTGAATGTGCGGCATGGAGTCTGAAATGTCGGTCGAGCCCACCTGGATGTGGCCGCCCAGCAGGGCCGTGGCAATTTCGCCGCCGCCTTCCAGAGCCACGTAGCGCAGGTCGCGCGGGTTGATCCCGGCGGCCTTGGCGATCAGGGCGGTCTGCATCCAGTCCTGGCTGCCGACGGTGCCGCCAGAGCCGATCACCACTTTGCTCGGGTCTTTCTTCAGTGCTGCGACCAGGTCGTCGAGGGTCTTGTAGGGCGAGTCGCTCTTCACCGCGATGGCGCCGTAGCTGGTGCCGACCGCGGCCAGCCATTTCACGGCGTTTTCGTCGAAGCGGCCGAACTTGCCCTGGGCCAGGTTCAGCAACGAACCGCTGGACCAGGCCACCAGTGTGCCGGCGTCAGCCGGGCGTTGGGCGACCACGGCGTTGTACGCCACCGCGCCGACACCGCCGGGCATGTAGGTGACGCGCATGGGTTTGCTGAGGATCTTTTCCTGCACCAGGGCGCTTTGCACCAACTTGCAGGTCAGGTCGAAGCCGCCGCCCGGCGAGGCGGGGGCGATACATTCGGGGCGTTTCGGTTCGGCAGCGAGGGCGTTGCCGGCCAACAGCAGGCAGCCGGTAGCGAGGACGAGGCGGCGCAGTGAAAAGGTCATCGTCGATCTCCGTGAATGTTGTTGTTATCGGGTTAGGCTAGCGGCTTACCACAGCGCCACGCTGTAGCTCACCAGCAGCCGCACTTCGTCGGCATCGCGGGCGAGGTTGGAGCGGAATGTGGCGTTGCGCAAACGCACGGCCACGTTCTTCAACGGGCCGCTTTGTACGACGTACTTCATTTCGGTGTCGCGTTCCCACTCTTTGCCTTCGCCACCGGCGGCGCGGCTGACGTTGTCGCCGCTGATGTAGCGGGTCATGAAGGTCAGGCCGGGCACGCCCAGGGCGGCGAAGTTGTAGTCGTAGCGCGCCTGCCAGGAACGCTCGTCCTTGCCTGCGAAGTCGTTGATCTGCACGAAGTTGACCAGGTAGGGGTCGGCGCCATCCACATAAGGGAACGCGCTGTCGCCCGACAATTGCTGCCACGCGCCACTGACCTTGTGCCCACCCAGGGCGTAGCTGAGCATGCCGTTGAAGGTGGTGTTGTCGATGTTGCCAGCTTTGGCGGCACCGGCGTCGTCACTGATGGCCAGGCGCAGGTCGGCACCGAGGGTGCCTGGGCCCCAGGGCTGGGTGGCGACCATGCCGATGAAGTGCTGGCGGTAGATATCGTCGAGTTGGGCGAAGTGATAGCTGCCGGTGATACGGTCGGTGAACTGGTAGTCGAGCCCACCCAGGGCCAGGTGATCGGCGCTGAACGAACCACCGAAGCGGCCATTCTTGTTGTTCAGGGCCAGGTCTTCCCAATTGGTGTCGTTACGGTCCTTGGCTTTGTCCAGGCGCCCGCCAGTGAACGTCAGGCCCTTTATTTCCTTCGAGGTGAGCAGGCCGCCTTCGAAGGTTTGCGGCAGGATGCGGCCGTCGTTCGGTTGCAGGGTTGGCAGTTCGGGGATCAGCGTACCGATCTTCAGTTCGGTCTGGGACACCTTGACCTTGCCGGTCAGGCCCAGCTTGGAGTATTCGTCGGCAGCCTTGCCGTCATCGTGGGTCGGTAGCAGGCCGGTATCGGTGCGGTCCGGGCTGGAGTCGAGCTTGATACCGAGCATGCCCAGCGCGTCCACGCCGAAGCCTACGGTGCCATCGGTGTAGCCGGACTCGAAGTTGAGCATGAAGCCCTGGGCCCATTCATCGCGCTTGGATTGTTGCGCGCTGGTGCCGTCGCGGAAATCGCGGTTGAAGTACATGTTGCGGGTTTCGAAGGTGGCCGTGCTGTCTTCGAAGAAGGCGGCCTGGCTCAGCGGGGCGACACCGGCGAGCGCAAGGGCGCTGGCGAGGGTGCTGGGGCGTGAGGCAAAGGAACGGGTAGGCGCAAACGCCTGCGGCTGTGCTGACAGCATCGTCGATGACTCCGTTTATTGTTCTTATTCGTTGCACCTTGCTGGTGCTTTTTTCGGTGCGAGGCGCGACCGTAGGGCGATGCTAGGCAACGAACCTTTCGCTAACCTTTCAACCTGAAAGGTTGCTACAAGGGGCTTCACAGGCCCGGCGACAGCGGTACACTCCGCGCCATTGCCCCAGCCAAGAGGGAGAAACCGATGCGTGTGCTGCTGGTCGAAGACCACCTGCAACTGGCCGAAAGCGTGGCCTTGGCCTTGAAAAGCATGGGCCTGACCGTGGATGTGCTGCATGACGGCGTGGCCGCCGACCTGGCCCTGGCCAGCGAAGAATACGCAGTAGCCGTGCTGGATGTCGGCTTGCCGCGCATGGATGGTTTTGAAGTGCTGGCGCGTTTGCGTGGGCGCGGCAAGACCCTGCCAGTGTTGATGCTGACCGCCCGCAGCGATGTCAAGGACCGGGTCCACGGCCTGAACCTGGGGGCCGATGACTACCTGGCCAAACCGTTCGAGCTGACCGAGCTGGAAGCCCGGGTCAAAGCCCTGCTGCGGCGCAGCGTGCTTGGTGGGGAGCGCCAGCAGCGCTGCGGGCCGTTGGTGTACGACCTCGATACCCGGCGTTTTGCCCTTGGCGACGACAACCTGACCCTGACCTCCCGTGAGCAGAGTGTGCTCGAGGCGCTGATCGCCCGCCCGGGCCGGGTGATGAGCAAGGAACAGCTGGCCGCCCAGGTCTTCGGCCTGGACGAGGAGGCCAGCCACGATGCCATCGAAATCTACATCCACCGCTTGCGCAAGAAGCTCGACGGCCAGCCGGTAGCCATCGTCACCTTCCGCGGCCTGGGCTACCTGCTAGAGCACCGCGATGCGTGACAATGGCAGCCTGCGCGGGCGCTTGATGGGCAACCTGGCGTTGCTGCTGGTGGTGCTGATGCTGGCCAGCGGCCTGAGCGCCTACTGGAATGGTCGCGAGGCTGCCGATACCGCCTACGACCGTACCCTGCTGGCCTCGGCACGGACCATCGCCGCGGGGCTGTCGCAGCGCGATGGCTCGCTGAGCGCCGACGTGCCTTACGTGGCGCTGGACACCTTCGCCTACGACAGCGCCGGGCGCATTTACTACACCGTGCTCGATATCCAGCAGCGGCTGATTTCCGGTTACGAGAACCTGCCGCCACCGCCACCTGGCACGCCCCGCACCGATGATTACCCGGCGCTGGCGCGGTTCTACAACGCCACCTACCTGGGCCAGGACGTGCGCGTTGTCAGTTTGCTGAAGGCGGTGAGTGAGCCGAACATGAATGGCATGGCGGAAATCCGGGTGGCCGAGACCGAGGAGGCGCGGGTGAGCATGGCCCGCGGCTTGATGGCCGATACTTTGCTGCGCCTGGGCATGCTGGCGCTGGCAGCGCTGGTGATGGTGTGGTTCGCCGTCAGTGCGGCGCTGCGGCCGCTGGAGCGCCTGCGCACAGCGGTGGAGGAGCGCCAGCCCGACGACCTGCGGGCGCTGCCGGTGGTGCAGGTGCAGCGTGAGTTGGGCCCATTGGTGCGTGCCTTGAATCATTTCACTGAACGTCTGCGTGGCCAGTTCGAGCGCCAGGCGCAGTTCATTGCTGATGCCGCGCACGAACTGCGCACGCCGCTGGCGGCCTTGAAGGCGCGTGTCGAGTTGGGCCTGCGCTCGCCGGAGCCGCAGGCGTGGCGGGAAACGTTGGAGTCCGCCGCCCAGGGCACCGACAGGTTGACCCACCTGGCCAACCAGTTGCTGTCATTGGCCCGGGTAGAGAACGGCGCGCGGGCGATTGCCGAGGGCGGTGCGCAGCGCCTGGACTTGAGCCAACTGGCCCGGGAGCTGGGCATGGCCATGGCGCCACTGGCGCACAAGCGCGGCGTTGCGCTGGCGCTGGAGGCCGAGGCGGCGGTCTGGCTGAAAGGCGAACCGACGTTGCTCAACGAGCTGTTGAGCAACCTGGTGGACAATGCCCTGGCGCATACACCGCAGGGCGGCAATGTGATCATTCGCGTGCTGGCCCCGGCCGTGCTGGAGGTGGAAGACGACGGGCCGGGCATTCCCGAGGCTGAGCGCGAGCGGGTCTTCGAGCGGTTCTACCGGCGAAGTGCGCAGGGTAGCGGGTTGGGGCTGGCCATCGTGGGCGAGATCTGCCGGGCGCACCTAGCGCAGGTGAGCCTGCATGATGGCGCAAAGGGCGGGTTACGGGTGCGGGTGAGTTTTATCGCGGATTGACGGGGTACCTGTGCTGGCCCACCGCTGGCCAGCGCAGGTTTGAACGGGTCAGCGCAACATGCTCCGCGCCTCAAGCAGCTCTTCCACCTCAAGCTCGGTACCGAACGGCAAGCCCAGGTGGCGGTACGCCGGCAGCGCCGCCAACGGCCGCTGGCGCTCGCGCTGGCTGATGCAACGCGCGATCTGCACGATGTCGATATAGTCGGCCTTGTCAGTCTGGCGGTCCAGGTCCTGAACCTGCGAGGGCAGGTTGACCAGTTGCTCCGGAAACTCCCACGCCTTGAGAATCTTGTCACCCAGCGCCGGCTGGATCTGCTCGATCACATAATGCAGGCACACCGGGTCGGACAGCAGTTCGTTGTGCTCTTCGGCGTAAATCAGCACCGGCAGCGCGCCAATCTGATTGACGAGCCCACCCAGGGTCGCCTGTTCAGGTTTGAGTTGGGTGTAACGGCGGCTGAGTTCGTAACTGATGCCGGCCACTTCCAGGCTGTTGGCCCAAATTTCCCGCAACTTTTGTTCCACGGCCGATGAGCGGGCGTGAAAAATCTGCTCGATCACCAGGCCGATGGCGAGGTTGCAGCTGTAGTTGATGCCCAGCCGCGTGATGGCGGTGTGCAGGTCGGTCACTTCTACTGCCGCGCGCAGCAGTGGGCTGTTGACGACCTTGATCAGGCGCGCCGAAAGCGCTGCATCGCGGCCGATCACCTTGCTCAGGGCCGCTACGCTGATCTCGCTGTCTTCTGCGGCCTCACGGATGCTCAAGGCAACTTCGGGCAGGGTCGGCAGGACCAGGTCATCCTTTTCGATGGCATCGAGCAACTGTGCTTGAACCATCTCGGCCAGCTTGTTCATGGGCGTGTCTACCGCAGTGGTGGTGCGGCCCCGCCACGCGGGCGGGGCAGGCTGGTCAGCGCTGGATTTCCCGGTCGCGGTCCAGTTCGTAAGGCAGGGTCAGCACTTGCAGGCGCGGGCCTTCCAGGCTGCCCAGGTGCAGGTTGTCGTCTTCAACCGCCTCGGCACTCAGCACGGCGAGCAATTCGCAGCCAGCACCGTTGCTGGCGGCCAGCACCACTTCACCGACCGACGAGCCGTGGGTGGGCGAGAAGATTTCCGCCCCCGGCGCCGGAATGGCTGCCTGGCCCAGCGCCAGGCGGTACTGACGGCGCTTGAGCTTGCCCAGGTACTGCATGCGCGCGACGATTTCCTGGCCGGTGTAGCAGCCTTTCTTGAAGCTGACGCCATCGACGGCTTGCAGGTTGATCATCTGGGGAATGAACAGCTCGCGGGTCGGCCCCATGACCTGGCCGATGCCGGCGCGGACCTGGCCGAGCAGCCAGTCGTTGAGGCTGCCTTCGGGCAGGGCGGCGGCGAGGGCCTGGCGCACGGGCTCGGCGTTGTCCGCCGCTACCCACAGCTCTGCGCGGCCGGCGGACGCAGTGATCGCAATCAGCCCGGCGTGGCGCACGGTGCTGCCCGCAGCGCTGGGCAGGTCGATCCCCAGTGCTTGCAATGCCGCTTCGCCCCCTTGCAGGCCGAAGCGCGCCCAGGCGCTGCTCTCATCGGTGAGCGTGGCCTTTGAAAACACGGCGTACTTCTTCAGGTCGGCCAATTGCGCCTCGAGCAGCTCGCTGGCCATGGCCAGCAGGTAGCCGTTGCCTTCGGGCAGGATACGGAAGCTCGACTGCATGCGCCCCTTGACCATGCAGCGGGCGCCGAGGCCGGCGTGTTCCTGGCTGAGATAGTTGATGTTGCAGGTCAGCTGGCCTTGCAGGAACTTGCCTGCATCGGAGCCGCGGACGGCGAGGATGCCCTCGTGGGACAGGGGGCAGTAGAAAGCGGAATCGGCCATGGGTCATCGCGGTGGCTAAAGACTGGCGGCCATCATAGAACGCCGGTAACAAAATAGGTAGGTGAGTAGACCAACGCCCGGTGCCGCTGCGCTCGCCTGCCTGTATACTGGCGGGCCATTCGAGGAGGGCCCCATGGTCGAACAAACTGAACTCAACCGGCTGTTCTGGCACAGCCGCCGCGGCATGCTGGAACTGGACGTGCTGCTGGTGCCTTTCACCCAAGAAGTCTACCCCACCCTCAACGAGGCCGACCGCGAGCTGTACGTGCGCCTGTTGAGCTGCGAGGATCAGGACATGTTCGGCTGGTTCATGGAGCGCACCGAGTCTGAAGACCCGGAGCTGCAGCGCATGGTCCGCATCATTCTGGACCGTGTCCAGCCCAAGTGAGTGTTATGAGTGCCGCTGGCAGGGCTCGCGCCGGCTGCTGGCGGTCTACCTGGCATGCCAGGGGGTAGCTGGGCTGGCCGCGTGGGCAAGTGCGCTGCCAGCCTGGCTGGCGTTTACCCTCATCATTGCCTGCCTTGCCCACGCTGCCTGGGCGATTCCCCGCCGTATTCTGTTGACCCATGAACAGGCCGTTACCGGGTTGCGCCGTGATGTGCGCGGCTGGCAGGTGTACACCCGTGGTGGTGGCTGGCAGCCGGTGCGGCTGTGCCGGGACAGCATGGCCCTGCCTGGGTTGGTGGTGGTGCGCTTTGAGCGCGCCGGGCGCTGGTTGGGGCAAAGCCAGTGTGTACCGCCGGATGCCCTGGGCGCGGATGAGCATCGGCGGTTGCGGGTGCGGTTGAAATTCAGCCGGCGGCGCTGGGGCGCTACAGCGCTCAGGTCGGGCTGAGCACCGTGTCCTTTGCTTCGTCCAGCATGCCCGGGTAATCCAAGGTGTAATGCAAGCCGCGGCTCTCCTTGCGCTGCATTGCCGACAGGATCATCAGCTCGGCCACCTGTGCCAGGTTGCGCAGTTCGATCAGGTCGCGGCTGACCTTGTAGTTACTGTAGAACTCGTCGATTTCATCCAGCAGCAGCCGAATGCGGTGCTGCGCGCGCTGTAGGCGCTTGCTGGTGCGCACGATACCCACGTAGTCCCACATGAACCGCCGCAACTCGTCCCAGTTGTGCGCGATGATCACGTCCTCGTCCGAATCGGTCACCTGGCTGGCGTCCCAACCCGGCAGAGCCTTGGGCATGCTCACCTGCTGCAGGTTGGCCTCGATGTCGGCAGCAGCGGCGCGGCCATACACAAAGCACTCCAGCAGTGAGTTGCTGGCCATGCGGTTGGCGCCATGCAGGCCCGTGAAACTGGTTTCGCCAATGGCGTACAAACCCGGCACATCGGTGTGGCCGCGGTCGTCGACCATTACGCCGCCGCAGGTGTAGTGCGCTGCAGGCACCACCGGAATCGGCTGGCGGGTGATGTCGATGCCAAACGCCAGGCACCGCTCGTACACGGTGGGGAAGTGGCCCTTGATGAACTCGGCTGGCTTGTGAGTGATGTCCAGGTACACGCAGTCCACACCCAGGCGCTTCATTTCGTGGTCAATGGCGCGGGCGACGATATCGCGGGGCGCCAGTTCTTCGCGCGGGTCGAAACGCGGCATGAAACGCTCGCCATTGGGCAGGCGCAGCAGGGCGCCCTCGCCACGCAGGGCCTCGGTGATCAGGAAGCTCTTGGCCTGCGGGTGATACAGGCAGGTCGGGTGGAACTGGTTGAACTCCAGGTTCGCCACCCGGCAACCGGCCCGCCAGGCCATGGCAATGCCATCGCCACACGCGCCGTCGGGGTTGCTGGTGTACAGGTAGACCTTGGCCGCGCCGCCAGTGGCCAGCACGGTGAAGCGTGCCCCGAAGGTGTCGACCTCACCACTGTTGCGGTTGAGCACATAGGCGCCCAGGCAGCGTTCGCCGGGCAGGCCCAGGCGCCGCTCGGTGATCAGGTCGACTGCCACGCGCTGTTCCAGCAGCTCGATATTCGGGCGCGAGCGGGCCTGCTTGAGCAGCGTGGTGAAAATGGCGGCACCGGTCGCATCGGCGGCGTGGATGATTCGCCGGTGGCTATGGCCTCCCTCGCGGGTAAGGTGGAACTCGAAGCCGCCATCGTCGACGCTGTAGTGCTCGTCGCGGGTAAACGGTACGCCTTGTTCGATCAGCCACTGTATGGCTTCGCGGCTGTGCTCGACAGTGAAGCGTACGGCGTCTTCATGGCACAGGCCGCCGCCAGCATTGAGGGTATCCTCCACATGCGACTGCACCGTGTCGGTATTGTCCAGCACCGCAGCGACACCGCCCTGGGCCCAGAAGGTCGAGCCATTGGCCAGGTCGCCCTTGCTCAGCACGGCGATACGCAGGTGGCTGGGGAGGTTGAGTGCCAGGCTGAGACCGGCGGCACCGCTGCCGATCACCAGGACATCATGTTGGAATTGTTGGCTCATGTCGGGACACTAGTAATCTTTGGAGGGGGCGCGGCACAATAGCCACGCGCAGGTGGCATAGTGAAACTATTGTTCGCTCGACCGGGTTGCCTTTATAGCAGCCCCCGGTGGCCAATTTCCATGCCAGCTGCCAGCGTGGCCAACCTTTGTGGGAACTTTCCGGCATGGCCGGAAATCCTATGAAGGCTGCCCGCACGCCACAAATTGCCGCGGCGACGCAGGGCTGCAGGCCTGTCCAGGCTGTCCCTGCGTACACGTAACCTGATTATCGACGAAGCCGGCGATGACCGTGCCTTGTCTTCCGTGCAAGCCGACCAAGGGCTGCAGGAAACTTGCTTGGAGGGGAGAACTTTTGCGAAAAGCCCGAGTCTATGGTTGCAAGCCTGAGCGATGGCTGTTGCAACGCTCCTTCGAGTTCACTGAGGAGTGTTCATGCTAACCCAGGAAGAGGATCAGCAACTTGTCGAGCGCGTGCAGCGCGGCGACAGGCGAGCGTTCGATCTGTTGGTGCTGAAGTATCAGCACAAGATTCTCGGGTTGATCGTGCGGTTCGTTCACGATACCCACGAGGCCCAGGATGTTGCGCAGGAAGCCTTTATCAAGGCCTACCGTGCACTTGGCAATTTCCGCGGCGACAGTGCGTTTTACACGTGGCTGTACCGCATCGCCATCAACACGGCGAAGAACTATCTGGTGTCCCGTGGAAGACGGCCGCCAGACAGCGATGTCAGCTCCGAGGATGCGGAGTTTTACGACGGCGATCATGGCCTCAAGGATCTTGAGTCTCCAGAACGCTCGTTGTTGCGGGATGAGATCGAAGGCACCGTCCATCGCACCATCCAGCAACTGCCCGAAGACCTGCGCACGGCGCTTACCCTGCGTGAGTTCGATGGCCTGAGTTACGAAGACATTGCCAGTGTCATGCAATGTCCGGTGGGTACCGTGCGCTCTCGAATCTTCCGCGCTCGGGAGGCCATAGACAAAGCCCTGCAACCGTTGTTGCAGGAAACCTGAGACAGCGGCGACAGCCAAGAGAGGAACCGCCATGAGTCGTGAAGCTTTGCAGGAATCGCTGTCCGCGGTAATGGATAACGAAGCGGACGAACTGGAATTGCGTCGGGTGTTGAACGCCGTCGACGAAGCCGAAACCCGTGCCACCTGGTCCCGTTACCAGGTAGCCCGCGCAGCCATGCACAAGGAGTTGCTGCTGCCCAACCTGGATATCGCCTCGGCGGTTTCCGCGGCGCTGGCCGATGAGGCCGTGCCGGCCAAGGTCAACAAAAGCGCGTGGCGCAGCATCGGCCGCCTGGCTGTGGCTGCTTCGGTCACCGTGGCCGTGCTGGCGGGTGTGCGCATGTACAACCAGGACGAGATCACCGGTGCCGAGCTGGCTGCCCAGCAGCCGGTCCAGCAGGGCGTGAGCGTGCCACAAGCACAGGGCCCTGCAGTGTTGGCAGGTTATACCGAGAGCAGCGAGCAACCTACCGGGCCAATGGCCAACGGTGTGTTGCAGAACCAAGCCGGCTGGGACCAGCGTCTCCCAGGTTACCTGCGCCAGCATGCTCAGGAGTCTGCGCTCAAGGGTACTGAAACTGCACTGCCGTATGCCCGCGCTGCCAGCCTGGAAAACCGTTAAGTAAGGAGGATCATGCGCGCGCTACCTCTCCTGACGCTGCTGGTTGGCAGCTGCATGACGGTGCCAGCGTTGGCAGCCAATTCATCGCCCGAGGCGAGTGAATGGCTGAACAAGCTGGCACAGGCCGAGCAAAAACAGAGCTACCAAGGCTCTTTCGTCTACGAACGCAACGGTAGTTTTTCCTCCCACGATATCTGGCACAGGGTAGAGGGCGGTAAGGTCAGCGAGCGGCTATTGCAGCTCGACGGCGCTGCCGAGGAAATCGTGCGCGTGGATGGCAAGGTGGCGTGTGTCAGCGGCGCCTTGGCCAGCGGGGTTACCAGCCCTCCAGATACTTCGCCGCGTGTGCTTGATCCGCTGAAGCTCATGGGTTGGTACGACCTGAGCGTGGCGGGCAAGTCCCGCGTAGCCGGGCGTGACGCCGTGATTGTGACGCTCACGCCGCGTGACCAGCACCGCTATGCCTTCGAATTGCACCTGGACCGCAAAACCGGCCTGCCGCTGCGCTCCTTGATGCTCAACGACAAGGGGCAGTTGCTGGAACGGTTCCAGATGACCCGTCTCGATACCGACGACCTGCCCAGCGACAGCGAGCTGCAACCAAGCGCAGCCTGCAAGCCCGTGCAGCATGTGGGCTCGGTCAGCAACGATAGCATCGCCGCCTGGCGTTCGGATTGGTTGCCGCCAGGCTTCGAACTGGTCAACAGCACCGTGCACCGCGACCCCAAGCTTGGCAGTTCGGTCAGTAGCCTGATGTACGACGATGGCCTGGCGCGCTTCTCGGTGTTCCTCGAACCGGTCAAGGATGATGTTGGTAACGATGTGCGCACCCAGCTTGGGCCGACGTCGGCGGTTTCACGTCGCCTGAACACGCCCAAGGGCAAGGTCATGGTGACGGTCGTCGGTGAAATCCCCTTGGGTACGGCAGAGCGTGTTGCCCTGTCCATGCGACCTCAGGATGGCCAGGCAAGCCAGTAACGGTGCCCGTTTGCGGCCCGCGCCAAAGCCAGGCAGGCATGCGCCTGAAATGAAATTAAAGCATTGTCATTTGCAATCCTGTGGCAAATTTTCTATAGGTCAGGCTTTCAGGAGCCTGGCCTTTCCTGTTTTGTGCAGGGGCCTTTCTAACTACCGCTCGTTGTGACGGGAGCCGTATGTCAATACCACGCTTGAAATCCTACCTAATGATGGTCGCCACCGTGCTGATGCTCGGCCAGGCGCTCACCGCCCAGGCCGACGAAGCCCTGCCGGACTTCACCACGCTGGTCGAGCAGGCCTCGCCCGCGGTGGTCAACATCAGCACCAAGCAGAAGCTGCCGGACCGCCGCGTCGCCCAGGGCCAGATGCCGGACCTGGAAGGCCTGCCGCCGATGTTCCGCGAATTCTTCGAGCGCAACATGCCGCAACAGCCGCGCTCGCCGCGTGGCGATCGCCAGCGTGAGGCCATGTCGCTGGGCTCTGGCTTCATCATTTCCAGCGATGGCTATGTGTTGACCAACAACCATGTGGTCGCCGATGCCGACGAGATCATCGTTCGTCTTTCGGACCGCAGTGAGCTGCAGGCCAAGCTGATCGGCACCGATCCCCGTACCGACGTGGCCTTGCTCAAGGTCGATGGCAAGAACCTGCCCACCGTGAAACTGGGTGACTCCGAGAAGCTCAAGGTGGGCGAGTGGGTATTGGCCATCGGTTCGCCCTTCGGCTTCGACCATTCGGTGACCAAGGGCATCGTCAGCGCCAAGGGCCGCACCCTGCCCAACGATACCTATGTGCCGTTCATCCAGACCGACGTGGCCATCAACCCGGGTAACTCCGGTGGTCCGCTGTTCAACATGAAGGGCGAAGTGGTGGGTATCAACTCGCAGATCTTCACCCGTTCGGGCGGCTTCATGGGCCTCTCGTTCGCCATCCCGATCGATGTGGCGCTCGACGTTTCCAACCAGTTGAAGAAAGACGGCAAAGTCAGCCGCGGCTGGCTGGGCGTGGTGATTCAGGAGGTCAACAAGGACCTGGCCGAATCCTTTGGCCTCGACAAGCCGGCCGGCGCCCTGGTAGCCCAGGTGCTGGAGAACGGCCCGGCCGCCAAGGGCGGCTTGCAGGTGGGTGACGTGATCCTGAGCATGAACGGCCAGCCGATCGTCATGTCGGCAGACCTGCCGCACCTGGTCGGCAGCCTCAAGGATGGTGAGAAAGCCAAGCTGGAAATCATCCGCAACGGCAAGCGCCAGACCCTGGACGTGGCCGTGGGCGCCATGCCGGATGACGACGCCGACATCACCGCCGGTGCTGAAGGCAGCGCCGAGCGCAGCAGCAATCGCCTGGGTGTCGCGGTCGCCGACCTGACCGCCGAGCAGAAAAAATCCCTGGAGCTCAAGGGCGGCGTGGTGATCAAGGAGGTCCAGGATGGGCCGGCAGCACTCATTGGCCTGCGCCCGGGTGACGTCATCAGCCACCTGAACAACCAGGCCATTGGCTCGGCCAAGGAATTCACCGAAATCGCCAAGGAACTGCCGAAGAACCGCTCGGTGTCGATGCGGGTGCTGCGTCAGGGCCGTGCCAGCTTCATCACCTTCAAGCTCGCTGAATAAGCGGCCAGGTGGGGCGAAAAGGGCAGCTTCGGCTGCCCTTTTTCATGAATATTCACAATTGATTGGCGGGTTGTTGTGTACAGTCGGACAGAGGAATCTCCCATCTGCGAACAGCTTAAGGTACAATGCCCGGCTATTTTTCGGCGGGCGTCCGGCTCGCAGCCTTTTCGAGTGTTGACCCGTGAGTGATTTGAGTCATATCCGCAATTTCTCCATCATCGCCCACATCGACCATGGCAAGTCGACGCTGGCCGACCGTTTCATCCAGATGTGCGGTGGCCTGACGGCTCGCGAAATGGAAGCCCAGGTACTGGACTCCATGGACCTGGAGCGCGAACGCGGTATTACCATCAAGGCCCACAGCGTCACGCTGCACTACAAGGCGCAGGACGGCAAGATCTACCAGCTGAACTTCATCGACACCCCCGGCCACGTCGACTTCACCTATGAAGTCTCGCGCTCGCTGGCAGCCTGTGAAGGCGCACTGCTGGTGGTCGATGCCGGTCAGGGTGTAGAGGCCCAGTCGGTAGCCAACTGCTACACCGCCATCGAGCAGGGCCTGGAGGTCATGCCGGTCCTCAACAAGATGGACCTGCCCCAGGCCGACCCGGACCGCGTCAAGGACGAAATCGAGAAAATCATCGGTATCGACGCCACTGACGCCGTGGCCTGCAGTGCCAAGAGCGGCATGGGCGTGGACGAGGTGCTCGAGCGCCTGGTGCACTCGATCCCGGCGCCCGTGGGCGAAATCGATGCGCCGCTGCAAGCGCTGATCATCGACTCCTGGTTCGACAACTACCTGGGCGTGGTCTCGCTGGTGCGCGTGCGCCAGGGGCGCGTCAAGAAGGGCGACAAGATCCTGGTCAAGTCCACCGGCAAGGTGCACCTGGTCGACAGCGTGGGGGTGTTCACCCCGAAACACACCCAGACCGCCGACCTGAAAGCCGGTGAAGTGGGCTTCATCATCGCCAGCATCAAGGACATTCACGGTGCTCCGGTAGGCGACACCCTGACCTTGTCCTCGACCCCCGAGGTCGAAGTGCTGCCAGGCTTCAAGAAAATTCAGCCGCAGGTCTACGCAGGCCTGTTCCCGGTCAGCTCCGACGACTTCGAAGACTTCCGCGATGCCCTGCAGAAGCTCACCCTGAACGATTCGTCGCTGCAGTACATGCCGGAAAGCTCCGATGCACTGGGCTTCGGTTTCCGTTGCGGCTTCCTCGGCATGCTGCACATGGAGATCATCCAGGAGCGCCTGGAGCGCGAGTACGACCTGGACCTGATCACCACCGCACCCAGCGTGATCTACGAGCTGGAGTTGAAAACCGGCGAAACTATTGTCGTCGACAACCCGTCCAAGCTCCCGGATGTTTCAGCCGTGGCCGACTTCCGCGAGCCGATCGTGACCGCGACCATTCTGGTGCCGCAGGAGCACCTGGGTAACGTGATCACCTTGTGCATCGAGAAGCGTGGCGTGCAGCGCGACATGCAGTTCCTCGGCAGCCAGGTGCAGGTGCGCTATGACATGCCGATGAACGAAGTGGTGCTGGACTTCTTCGACCGCCTCAAATCCACCAGCCGCGGCTATGCTTCGCTGGATTACCATTTTGATCGCTACCAGTCGGCCAACCTGGTCAAGCTGGACGTGCTGATCAACGGCGACAAGGTCGATGCCCTGGCATTGATCGTGCACCGCGACAACGCGGCCTACAAAGGCCGTGCGTTGACCGAGAAGATGAAGGAACTGATCCCTCGGCAGATGTTCGACGTGGCGATCCAGGC
>Ga0308157_10000449_pt1 | contig 137069 bp, 113 predicted proteins | sample PhyBR1_FD_201035 | JGI IMG/M metagenome (GOLD analysis project Ga0308157, IMG submission 201035) | Phyllosphere microbial communities from UC Gill Tract Community Farm, Albany, California, United States - DLSLB.R1 | ecosystem: Host-associated > Plants > Phyllosphere > Unclassified | place... | reverse complement strand
ATCAACCATTGGTCGCATAGAGTAACATCCTTAAACCGATAGACTCTACAGCCAGATACAAAACGAAAGAAGGCGCCCTTTTTAGACGCCTTCTTTTTTATATCATATATTCAAAATGTCACCTACAACTCAATAGTCTCTCCGATTTTAGGCAAAGCCAAATAAAATCCGGCTTGTTCAAATTTGCGTTCAGCTTCAGATTTATCAATTGTTATCGGAGGAAAAGTATCATAGTGTATACCCATCACACTTTTACAGTTAATAAATTCAGCAGCAATAATTGCATCATCTACATCCATTGTATAATGACCTCCTATTGGTAACAGGGCCCAATCTATTTTATAACGTTCTAATAGTTTCATCTCCATGGTCAATGCGGTGTCGCCTGCAAAATAAATAGTCTTATCTTTTAAGAAGAAAACATAGCCCACAGGAAAACCTCCATATACACCATCTGGCGTACTGTTTGTATGAGCTGCATAAACCATTTTTACTTTACCAAAAGGTAAATTCAAGGTTCCGCCAAGATTATATTCAATCACTTTCTCTTCCGGAACTCCTTGTCCTCTAACCCAATCCGCCGTTTCAACAATACTGGCCACGGTGGCTCCACTTTGTTGTTGAATACGAAACATATCCGCAACATGATCCTGATGACCGTGACTCAAAAAAATATATTGCGGCTTAATATCTTCTATTTTTACTTCAGTGGCTAGTGGATTATACGTAATAAATGGATCTAACAAAACCCTAGTTCCATCAAAATCAAATTCCACACACGATTGCCCGTAATAAGTTACTTTCATATTATCCTATTTGTTTCCGAATAAGTTCCCTAATCCTCCAAGTCCTCCTAATAAGTCCTGAGAAGCTGCCTGCATCTCCGTCTGACTAATGTTTTCTGCCTGCACTAATGCTTTGTTTAATGCAACAACCAGTAACTCCTCCAGCTCTTCTTTTTCAGTTTCTTTAAAGAATTCCGGATCTATTTGCACTTCCTTAATCTCTTTATTTGCTGTAGAAATCACTCTAACCTTGCCTCCCTCAGCCTCACCAGAAACAGAGATATGATCTAATCTACCTTTAATCTCCTGTGCTTTTTGCTGTGCTTCAAATAATTTGTCAAACATATTTTTAAACTTAATATTTCACACCAAATTAAGAATTATTTACGAATCTTGACAATTACTTGGGTCTTTTCGTTAGCTTGATTACCTTTGCCTTATAATTATCACAATCAGAATGAATCAACTAAAACACTATACCGCAATCGCTAATGAGTTACAACAAAGTGAGCCGGAAAAGTTCGATCTTTTAGAAGAAGAAATTAACATCATCTTTCATAAACTGAAATTTATCTCCATAGAAAGCAGACCTATGGTCGAGACAATCGACCATTCTCAACCTGCTATAGACCCTGCTTATTTAGAAGAATTAAATGAGATTGCCGGCGCACAAAACAACCCCTTAACAAAAACGCCTGAAAACACCGATATCCTTATCTTTATCGAATCTTCTCCTAATTTCTTAGGATCATTACCTCAATTACTAAAAGATCAGTACAGCGACTTTAAAGCCGTAGAAAACAATAATATTTTTATTATTCAAAAGCCTGAATTCGGAAAACATAAAGAAGATTTCCTTTTAGATACCGAAATTTTAGCAGAAATTATTCAATCCAAATATTTCGTTTTTGGACATGAAGGAAATCATTGGATCAAATTTGACCTCTAATCATTTCTACCGAAACAAAAAAGTCGTTCCGATAATTTCGGAACGACTTTTTTGTTTCTGATATTTTGAATTAAATATACTTCTTTCTTAAAACAGCGTATAATTTATCGACAGTTTGTGGTTTTGTTGCCCAATTATTTTTCAAGGCATAATTACTTTGAAGGAAGGCATCTGCTTCAGCAAAATTGTCAAAACGATTTAAAAGTTCTATTGCTTCAGAATAAGCCAAACTATACCCGTTAAACAAATCTTTTATAAACAATAATTTATCATTTAAGCTTACGGCTACTTTCAAATCGGTAACACGATCAGAGCTTTTGTCCTGAGATGTATTAAATTGATTAGCATTCGTTAAGCCAGCTTTTTTCTGTTGCTGAATCAATTCATTTAATGTCAATGGTCTACTAGGTTTTACCTCAGCCTGTTTCGCCAGATCATTCAAACTAACCTCTGGCTCAGGGTCTTCCTCCAATTCTATTTGTTTTTGCTCAATAATCACTTCATTCACGACCGGCTTTACTTCCTCTTTTTCTTTAACTTCAACTTCTTCGCGCTTTACATGATCTTGATTAGTATCTTGAGTTGATGATAAAGTGGTATATGCTGTAGACGCTGAATGAACCGGAATAGGTTCCTCTCTAGAAGGCTCTTCTTTTAATTCCTCTTTCTCTTCTTCACGAACTTCCTCATCCGCTTTGTCAGATTCTTCTCCGTAAACGGTTGATTCAGGTTCCCTCTCATTATATTCTTCTATAAATGGCTGCTCATCCTCCTTCTCTTCGAAGACTTCTACATCTTCAACCTCTTGAATTTCTTGAATTTCTTCTTCAACTGGTTGTTGATCAGCTTCATGTTCTTCATGATCTACTGCCGGAGTAAAAGTTTCTTCCTCTTCTTTTACATCAACAGTACTCTCATGAACACCTTCAATGTTAAATGAAGAAGAGGTAACTACCGAATCTGCGGATTGTTTTGAAGCTAAAAATTCCATTTGTGCGGCTAAGTATTTAGCTTGTGATGCCAACAAGAAAATTTCCGATTTTTTCCCTTCTAAATTATCTTTATCTAATCCTGCATATTGCTCATTGATTTCTACCAATAGATCTCCAATTTTCCCTAAAATATCTTCATCAGAATAAGCCATGTTTTTTCTATCTATATTTTAATTAATTCTTCACTGTTTTTACTTCAAAATAAAAAATAAACCACCTGATTGATACGTTGTTTACTTTTTTATTAATCGTCCTTAAATCAAAAATAAGATTAAATTTCGATATTCGTACCCTATATGAGTTAAGAATTTCATATTATATGAAACTTCCAAAAACAGGTTTTTAGTATAAAGTTTTTTCAAAATGATGTTGTTTTCTGAGCACAATTTCCCAAATAGAAGAGGTCCCGTTGGCAGTATTGAGGTCATCTGTGGTTCTATGTTCTCCGGAAAAACGGAAGAATTAATCAGAAGAATGAAAAGAGCTCAATTTGCTAAACTTCCTGTCGAAATCTTTAAACCTGAAATCGATATTCGTTATGGGTTAAATGAGGTTGTATCACATGACAGCAATTCTATCCCTTCAAGTCCTGTATCACATTCCTCAGCTATACTTCTTTTAAGTGCTGATACAAAAGTTGTTGGTATTGATGAGGCCCAGTTCTTTGATGAAGAATTACCTAACGTTTGTATTGAATTAGCAAATCGGGGAATACGGGTTATTGTTGCCGGATTGGATATGGATTATCTAGGTAAACCTTTTGGCCCAATACCCAATTTAATGGCGATAGCAGAAGATGTTACAAAAGTACATGCGGTTTGTGTTCAATGCGGATCGCCGGCAAATTATTCTTATCGATTACAACAGAATGATGCAAGAGTCCTGTTGGGCGAAAAAGAAAGCTATGAACCTCGATGCAGATCCTGTTATTTCGGACTTGACCACAAATAAGAAATTAAAATCAAAACAAGATTTAACAGTTATTAAGATTTCTCCAAACAACATATTATTACCTTTGGAGTAGATAATATTCCAATATGATATGAAAAATTACGTCAAAAGAAGCGTATACTTCTCCTTAATCAGCTTTTTATTTTTCATGTTCACTTCATGTGCAAAAGAGGATCTTGTAGAGGATAGCATGTACAATACTTACCTCGCGGAGTTAACCCAATCCTTTGCCAAACAAATCGTCAAAGATGAGAAGGATGAAGTTGAATCTAAAAAATTAATAGAGAAAGCCATCCGTGACATGCTGGCTGATAATAACCTCGAAAACAGTCAACCCATTCAAGTTCTGGAATTCTCAAAAAACACTTATTCCTTTATTATTGAATTAAGTCTGGAAGAATACGATGTACTTAGGAAAGATTCAAGAATTGAATATATTGCAGAAAACTAAATCTATTTAAATATTAAAAGCATAAAAAGAGGAACAACTATTCCTCTTTTTATGCTTTTAATAGTACCTGAATATAAGAATTCTATATAATCTGCTTAGTAATAGATTCATCCAAAGGATTTACTTTAGAGCGATATCGGTGAGCCAATTTACCATCTTTATCAATTAAAAATTTCTCAAAATTCCAATTAATATCTCCCTTAAAATCTGGATTTTCTGTTTCTGTAAGATATTTAAACAACGGGGTGATCTCCTTTCCTTTCACATTAACTCTTTCGGACAAAATAAAGTTCACACCAAAATTCTTTTCACAGAACGCTGCTATTTCTTCATTGTTGGCAAATTCCTGACCACCGAAATTATCAGATGGAAAACCAATCACTACTAATTTATCACCATATTTTTCATGTAATTCCTGAAGCTCTTTATATTGCTTGGTAAAACCACATTTTGAAGCCGTATTAACAATCAGTAGCTGCTTACCTTTAAAATCTGCTAAGTCAATTTTCTTTCCATCTATCGAAGTGAAAGAATAATCATATACCGATGGTTGTTGCAGCAGCATCGTATATAACATAATCATGGTCATTATCATAATGAATATTTTTTAAAGTTGAACATTGAGTTCTCTATCCACCACATGGTGAAACAATTCCTCAATAGGATTTTTCAAAATTTTACCTATTCTAACACCATGCAAAGAACATACCTCTCTTAAGTGAATATCAAAATAATAAGCAATTCCACCAACAAAATGACATTCATATTCCCAAAAGTTCGGATACGTCATGATATTTGTACGAACAAACTCATCAAATCCATTTCTCAAAAGATTGTCAATGTAGGGATGTAATCGATTATTTCCCATAAATTCAGCAAAAGAAGCTAAATAGGCATTCGGTCTATCTTTCTGATAAACATTCTTAATAATTATATCCTTGGTAATATGATGTGCCTCTTTAAAGTTACGCATCAGGTCTCTAGGCATGGTTTCGTATAAATACGACGTGATCAATTGTTTACCAAACCAAGCACCGGATCCTTCATCTCCTAATACATAACCATTCCCATGCAAACTTGGTGAAAGCTTCTCTCCGTCATAAAAACTAATATCAGAGCCGGTTCCTAAATTAGAGATCAATCCTTTTCCTAAGCCAAAAGTGGCAAATGCGGAACCTAGAAGATCACTTTCAACAGATATAAATGAACTAGGAAAAATTTGTGATAAAGCATTAGAAACTAACTCCCTCCGATCCGGAGTAGAACAACCTGCACCAAAAAAATAAACTTCGTGCACCTCTTTGATATAAGGTATAATTTCTTGGACCTCAGTCAATATGGAAGCAATCTCCTTCTCGCTTACAAAAAATGGATTTAAACCCTTTGTACGAAATTGTAGTGGCTTACTATCCGGAAGATGTAGCATCCAATCTGATCGTGATGATCCGCTATCTGCAACTAAAATCATATGGTACTAAATATCATCATCTCAAATATACAAATTACAATAGAATTAAAACTTCTACTCTAAGCTACTCTGTAAAATTGTTGTTAAAAACCTTTTTCAACACCCTATTTACAAGCTTTAAACTTTCGTTTTATATCTTTATAAAGAAAACTACCAAATAAAATTATGAAATTATTATCCAGCCTACTTAGGTTATCTTTATTTTCATTGACTTTGTTTCAAATCGCATTCGCTCAGCAAATTACCAAACCCTCAGCGCATTTCGGATTTAACATTGGTGATGATTATCACTTAGCAACCTATACCCAGACCGAGCAGTATTTTAAAAATTTAAGCCAACAATCTGACCGTGTGTTATACAAGGTGATTGGAAAAACGGAAGAAGGACGAGATCAATGTATGCTGATTATCAGTTCGCCGGAGAATTTAAAAAACATTGAAGAATATCGTCAAATATCTACCAGCCTAGCGCGAGCAGAAATGTCTGAAGATGAAGCAAGAGCACTTGCTCAAAAAGGAAAAAGTGTAATATGGATTGACGGGGGGCTACACTCAACTGAAGTTGTGGGTACACACCAGTTAATACAGATGGCCTATCTTTTAGCCTCATCTGACAATCAGGAAACCAAGAATATTTTAGATAACTGTATTATTCTTATGGTTCATGCTAATCCGGATGGTCAGGAATTAGTTACAAATTGGTATATGCGAGAAAATTCTCCTCAAAAGCGTAGCAGTAATTTTCTTCCTGTTCTTTACCAAAAATATGCGGGACATGATAATAACAGGGATTTCTTTATGTTGAATCTTAAAGAAACTCAAAACATGGCAAAGCAACTCTTTGTAGAATGGGTTCCGCAAATCATGTACAACCACCATCAAACTGCACCTGCAGGAGCAGTAGTTGCAGGAGCTCCTTACCGTGACCCATTCAATTATGTGTTTGACCCGATCCTGATGTCGGGGATTGATGCTCTAGGAGCAGCTATGTCCAACAGACTGAACGCAGAGAATAAACCCGGATATACTGCAAAAGACGGTTCTGTTTTTTCTACCTGGTATAACGGAGGCTTACGGACTACAACCTATTTCCATAATATGCTTGGCCTATTAACGGAAATGATTGGTAATCCTACCCCATTTGAAATACCATTGGTACCAAACCGGTTAATTCCAAATAATGATACGCAGAACCCTGTATTACCACAGGTGTGGCATTTCCAACAATCTATAGATTATTCTGTTTCGTTGAACTATGCTATTCTAAACTATGCCAGTCGTTATAAAGATGAAGTTTTATACAATATGTATAGAATGGGTAGAAATTCTATTGAGCGAGGCTCAAAAGACTTCTGGGCATTGTCGCCAAGTAAGGTCGCTGTAATCGACACGGCCCTTCAACAGGCAAAAAGAAAAGATCCAAAAATAACAAGCGATCGCGCTGCAGAGCGTGCATTATTGGCGAGCCTGTTCGAAGATCCATCTTTACGAGATCCAAGAGGTTATATCATTCCTGCCGATCAAACTGATTTCGTAAAAGCTACTGACTTTATCAATGCACTCTCTCAAAACGGAATTTTAATCCAACAAGCCAGCTCTGAATTTACGGTTCAAGGCAAAAGCTATCCTAAGAATTCGTATATCATAAAAACCAATCAATCTTTCCGTCCTCACATTCTTGATATGTTTGAAGCTCAGGATCATCCGGATGATTTCCAGTATCCCGGAGGCCCTCCTATTCCTCCATACGATGCTGCAGGTTGGACCTTGGCATATTTGATGGATGTTGAATTCGACCGGATAATGGATGACTTTAATGGTCCCTTCGAGAATCTCGAAATCGGAAAAGAGATTAAACTTGCTGAGCAGATAGCACCTAAAGGTAAGTACCTGAAACTACCTGCATCGATCAATGAATCATTTCGTATAAGCAATGATTTATTGAAAAAGGGAGCTAATGCATGGAGAGATCAAACCAATGGAGACATTTACGTCGAAAACCAAGCAAACATAAATCTACTTTTCCAAACGGAAGCAACAAATAAACTACCCAAAGAAGCTAAGAAAATAAAACCTTTACGTATTGCTTTATGGGATACCTATGGAGGCAGTATGCCTTCCGGTTGGCTAAGGTTCTTATTGGAACAGTATCATTATGACTATGAAGTGGTCTTTGCTCCTGACATTGACAAGGGAAACCTTAATGAATCTTATGATATCATCATATTTCCCGGCAATTCCATCCCCCGATTCTCAAACAATCCGAACGCAGGAGGATATTATAGTCGAATGCCGGAGGAGGCTCCTGACAATATCCCTTCACCATATAAGGAAAGATGGGGAAGATTATCCACTGATAAATCCATACCTGTCCTGAAAGACTTTTTAGAAAAAGGTGGAAAGATTGTAACCATCGGCAGCAGCTCGGATTTAGCAGAACATTTAAAGCTTGGAGTAGAAAATCATCTCGTGGATTCTCAAAATCAAGAGTTAAAAAGAACGGAATTTTACACTCCGGGTTCTGTCTTAACCGCTCAGGTAGGAAAAAACAGTTCAAGTACCTGGGGATATGGAGATCAAATAGACGTATATTACAGCAACGACAACCTATACAAAATCATTAGCTCTGAGATAAAGCCTTTATTATGGTTCAATTCAGATAAGGTTTTGAAAAGCGGTTGGTCTTGGGGACAAAAGTACCTTAAAGATGGGGTTTTAGCTTTCGAAGCACCTGTAGGCAAAGGAAAATTAGTTTCCTTCGGAAATGACATCAACTTCAGAGCACAAACTCACGGCACATTCAAGTTGTTGTTTAATCAACTTCAATAAAATTAGTCTATCAAATAAAAAACGTGAATAAAAGGATTCCTAGGGGTCCTTTTACTTGTTTAAAGACATACAGTATTCAAATGGTTTTATTACCGAGTTCATTTCTCCCGAATCTCGTTTTTTACTTATCTAAATCAAACCCTTTTCTCACCCCAATCTTATTGTATAAATAACGGGAAAGTATTGGGTGAGATACGGGTGAGATACGGGTAAGTAATGAAAGAAATAGGGATATTATGCTGCTTGGAAAATGCCTTTAATAGGCCCGTTTTTTAAAAGACGCTGGGAAAAATAAAAGAATAAAAAGGGGTATAAACTTAAATAATTCAAAGATTACAAAAACTGATTCATAATCTTTGAATTATTTATACTCAGGTGGTATTGGGCAGTTTTAATTATTCATTGCCGCCTCAATCAATTCTCCGTAAAATTCGGTTTCCGTTCTACCGGAGGCCCGTACCTGTTGTGGGATAAAGCTTTGTGCAGTTTGCCCCGGTACGGTATTGATTTCTATAAAGTAGAATTTATCAGTCTCATTTTGGATAAAAAAGTCTACACGAACCATTCCTCTGCAATTTAATCGGATATAAACTTCCTTAATAATAAGGTCAGCTCTGTCTTTTTGTTCTTGCGTAAGATCTGCAGGCGTGATTTCCTGGGTTAATCCGGGAGTATATTTAGCTTCAAAATCGAAAAACTCTCTTGTCGTAATTACTTCTGAAGCCGGAAGTACTTGCAGTTCGCCTTTGGAATCTCGAAAGATACCTTGAGAGAATTCTCGTCCTTTCACAAATTCTTCCACCAAAACCTGCTTTCCTGTTCCTTCCGCATCATATGCGTCATCAAGTGCCTTAGGAAGTTCTTCCCAGGTATTCACCTTATTCATACCTATGCTACTCCCTCCGGCATTTGGTTTGACAAATAATGGTAAAGATAATTTCTCCTTTACAATCTCCAAAGCCTTGAATCTGTCCGATTCAAATAACAACACAGACTTCGCTACATTTAAGTTAGAAATATCCTGTATAATAGCTTTAGTATACCCCTTATTCATGGTTAACGAAGAAGTCAAAGCTCCACAGGTGCTGTAAGGAAGTCCGATCATATCAAAATAACCTTGCAAACGTCCGTCTTCACCCGGAGTTCCATGGAGAATAATAAATGCAACATCAAAAATTAACTTTTGATTATTTAGCAGTAAGGAGAAATCCTGTCTGTTTATTTCATGTTTGATGTTCTTATCATCTGTATAGAACCATCCTTCCAGCGTGACATCAATAGGGTAAACATCATATTTTTCTTTATCTATCTGGGAGTAGACAAATGCAGAACTTTTATAAGAAATTTCTGCTTCCCCTGTGTATCCTCCGGTAATTAAAGCTACTTTAGTCTTCATATGTATTATTCGAGAAACAAATATAATTTGAGAATCGAGTAAAAACGAATATTTTTGCCTTTATATTAGCTCCAAATATTGAAATTCATAAAATTGGAATTAATATTGTTAATAAGAAATACTAAAAAACACATTTATAGATGTCTAAGTTCTTTTTATACTTGAGGACGAGTGCTTTCAGAAAAAACTTGATAGGGGGACTCATTTTCATTATCCTTCTTTTTGTTCTGATTTATTTCGGCTTAAAGATTTACACCAAGCACGGTGATTCTCAGGAAGTTCCAATATTAAAGGGACTAAATATCAGTGAAGCCCTGAATGTTTTGGATAAGGCGGGGTTGGAATATGAGGTAGACTCCATTTACCAAATGGATGCGAAACCAGGTTTGGTAATAGACCAAGATCCAGATCCGAAATCTCATGTGAAGGGTGGTCGTACTATTTATTTAACGATAATTACGCAAAGTGCTCCGGAGATTGCTTTTCCTGAAATAATTGATAAAACGTATATCGAAGCGTCTGCAGTATTGAAAAATCATTCATTAAAAATTGCTGACACAACGTATATAAATGATATTGCCAGAGATGTCGTATTAGATGTAAAATTTGCAGGTCAACCTATACGCTCCGGAAGAATGGTTCCTAAAGGGTCCAAAATCTCTTTGGTATTAGGAAATGGTCGCGGAGATAGCGAAGTTGAGATACCTGTTTTAATTGGCCTAAATTTGACAGAAGCTAAATTTTCTTTAGCTGGAAAGGGCCTTACATTGGGTTCAGTAAGCTTTGAAGATAATTCCAGAGACACATTAGGTTCTATTATTGTAAAGCAGAACCCGGATACTAGTGCGAAAATTATATCGATAGGAAGCGCTATTCATGTAACTTTAGGAAAACTGCCTGTGGCAAATCCAGAACCAGCTACCCCACAAATTCCCTAACATCATATGACTCAAAATAAAAAACGAAAAGGTCTTGGCATTTTACTTATCATCGTATTTGTAATTGCATTAATTGTAGGATGGATAGGATATCAGGCTTTTATGGGGCCTAGTATCGCTACGGATGAGGAATATTTTTTTGTAAAAACGGATGAGCCTTACGAAAGTGTCATCTCCCGAATTGAATCGGAGGGTGTTGTAAAGAATCCGACTTATTTCAAATATGTAGCAAAAGCAATGGATCTTGAGGGAACGGGCATAAAAGCGGGACGTTATAAGCTTTCAAAAGACCTTAACAATCGTCGTTTCATTGGGAATTTACGTGCCGGGTATCAGGATGCTGTTAAGTTTAGATTTCAAAATGTACGGTTGAAAGAAGATTTCGCCGGTTTATTAGGTAAATCTTTTGAAGCTGATTCCTTGGCTTTTCTGAATTTAATAAATGATGAAAAACTAGCTGAGCAATATGGATTCACGAAGGATAACTTTTTCAGTATGTTTATTCCAAACACTTACGAGATCTACTGGAATACTAAGCCTGAAGAGATTATAGATCGTTTTTCAAAAGAGTATAATAAATTCTGGACCGCTGAACGTAAAGCCAAAGCGGATTCACTTGGAATGACTACGCAAGAGGTAAGCTCTTTGGCTTCAATTGTGAAGGGAGAAGCTTTACATGTAGATGAAATGCCTAAGATTGCCGGGCTTTATTTGAATAGATTAAAAAAGGGGATGTTGCTAGAGGCAGATCCGACTGTTATATTTGCCAACAATGATTTTACTATCCGTCGGGTATTAAACAGACACTTGACGATTGACAATCCCTACAACACATATCGTTATAAAGGAGTTCCTCCGGGTCCGATTATGATGCCAAGTATTGCATCTATAGATGCCGTATTAAATTACGATCATCATCCTTACATTTACATGTGTGCCAAAGACGATTTCTCAGGATATCATCTATTTGCTGAAACTTTTTCAGAACATTTGGTAAATGCGCGTAAATTCCAGAAAGCATTAGACGAAAGAAATATCAAAAAATAATTATGTTTTCCTTCAAACACCAGGTTAGAGTCCGCTATGCCGAAACGGATAATATGGGCTACGTTTATTATGGAAATTATGCCACCTATTATGAAGTTGCCAGGACCGAAATGTTGAGAAGCACGGGGATTTCATACAAAGAACTGGAGGACATGGGCGTTATGTTACCTGTTATCGAACTGAACTGTAAATTTAATAAAGCAGCAAAGTATGATGATTTAGTAACGATAAATACTTATATTCGAGAAAAGCCAGGGATAAGAATTAAGTTTGAATATGAGCTGTTTAATGAATTAGGAGAGCTGTTGAATACTGGTTCAACACAATTGGTATTTGTTGATATAGAAAAGAACAGGCCATGTAAGCCTCCTAAGGTTTTTATGGAAAAGATGGCTCCATTTTTTGGAGAGTAAATGAAAAAAATTCACCAACGATTACTTAACGTCAAACCTTATGACAGATTTATAGAATGGACCAAAACGGCCACCTTACCGGGTTTTGGGAAGCTCCCATTATACACTGTCATGGTTTTCTTTTTTCAAGAGATCGTTCGAGAATCTATTTTAAATAAAGCCTCTTCCCTAGCCTACAACTTTATGCTGGCTGTCTTTCCGGGGATCATTTTTCTTTTTACATTAATCCCTTACATCCCGGTCAACAACTTTCAGGCGCAATTGATGGAACTCATTCAATTGGCTCTTCCAGACAATGCCTACGAAATTCTTGAAACCACCCTGAACGATATTATTAACAGACAAAATGGTGGATTGCTATCGGCAGGTTTTGTACTCTGTACTTTTTTTGCGACGAATGGTATGACTACTTTAATGATGAGTTTTAATAAAGCTTCCTTATCAAAGGAGTCCAGAACCTGGTTCCAGCGAAGAGTTGTAGCACTAGCGCTATCATTAGCAATCGTCTTAGCCCTAACAGTAGGTATTGCCTTATATGCAGGTTCGAACTACCTTATTAATTATTTAAAAACACATATAGACTACGATCTAAAGTGGTTTTGGGCTTTACTAATCAAACTTGCCCAATGGTTAATCCTCTTCAGTATTTATTTTTTTACGGTTAGTTTAATCTATAAGTTTGGACCAAGTTCTACAAAAAAATGGAAACTGTTTACTCCGGGAGCTACCCTAGCTACGATATTGGCTATGTTGTCCTTTTCATTTTTCACATTCTATATCAATAATTTTGGAGCGTACAACAAATTATACGGCTCTATCGGAACATTAATCGTTGTCATGATTTGGATGTATATTAATGCCTTAATACTAATAATCGGATTTGAATTAAATGCCAGTATTGCCCTTTCTAAGCAAAGTATAAAAATAGTAAAGCCGAGAATATACAATTCATTTAAACCAAACAAAATTTAATTATTGATAAATTTATTATAATTGTACTCATATTTGGGTAACTAGCTCATGCCAGGTATCTTTTAAGCCGATAAAAAAATGCACTGATGGAAGACAAAGAGTTGCAAAAAAGGAGTGTACGAAATAAGAATGTGAGAAATATTTTATTGGGTTCAATAATTGTATTATTCATAACCTTTGTCGTATTTTTTATTTTCTCATATATTCAATACAAAAGTATTCAGAATAAAATCCAGAATATCTATACCGCAGTAAATTCAGATCAGAACAACTTTACTGAATTATTAAAAATATTTAATGATGCCGAAGATCATTTCAGAATATTTTCTACCACCTATAACATAGACGATTACGATGCCTACCGTGAAAATTTGATTTTGTTAAAATCAGCTGTGGATTCACTATTGCAGACGAAAGGGAAAGAGGTGGCAGATGATTTTGACAGTTCCTATGCGGGGAGGACCTTAGAGGATTTAATGCCTAAATATGACATATTAAGCAGTAAGTTGGACTCGATGCTACTGAGTTCTGAGCAACTGAAGACTTTTAATCTGGAATCGTCGGATGAATCCATTTTTGATCTTCCACCTATTAAAAGTCATACGTTGACCACTATAGGGGAACCTAAAAAGGTGGTTGTTAAAAGAAAACCATTATTAAAACGAATTTTCCAAAAAGGCGACGATACAGTGAGTGTGGATCCAGTTAATCATGCACACTCCCAACAAGTCTTTGAAGAATATCAAAATCTCCAATATATACTTCGAGAACGAAACTCTCAGACAACAAATAAACTTAATGAACTAAAGAAAACGCTTACGGCAATCCGAAAAAGTGAAAGATCTTTATTGGCGGATAATTTTACACTTTTACACAGCGCGCACCAGCTGATTCGAGTTATTCATGAGGAAAGAATTCAGATTCAGCGTGAGAAAACAGATCATGAATTAAATATTCTGATTTCCAAGACAGATACCTTTAAATGGCAAATCATTATTTCCTTAACATTTGTCTTTATCGTTATATGTATCCTGGTTTATTATCAATTCTTTACAAGTTATTACGAACGTAAATTACTTGACGAAAAAAGCTATGCATCGAAATTAGCTGAACAGAAAACGGACATCTTAGCTGAAATAACGCACGAAATAAGAACACCTATTAATTCATTAATAGGAATTGTAGATTTGTTAAAAAGCAGGAAAGACCTTTATCAGCCAAAAGATGTTCATTTATTAGAATCAGCTTACACTAATATAACGGCCACTTCAAAAACGATCAATGACATTTTAAATTTAAGTAAGACGGATCAACATGATACGATCGAGGCAATACACTTTGATTATGTCGACCTATTGACAGATGTAATGGAAACGCATAAAAATCAAGCTGAAATGAAAAACATTGAGCTGGAATGTATTGTAGATAAGGAAAAACCAACTGTTATTTTTTCTGATGAATTTAAAATCAGACAGATTATGAGCAATCTGATTAGTAATGCGATAAAGTATTCCAATAGAGGGAAAGTTGTTGTTACCGCTGCTGTAGATGATCAATGTAATTTAATTCTTAAGGTATCTGATGAAGGTCAGGGAATTCCCGATGCGCTAAAAAAGAATATTTTTAAGAAGTACTATACTGTTAATAAGAATAATAAGGTAGAAGGAGGTGTCGGCTTAGGACTTTACATCACAAAAAACATAGTAAGTAATTTAGGTGGAAAGATAAACTTTCAAACTAACGCAGGTCAAGGAACAACTTTTAAAGTAGAGATACCGGTTCCTAAACCTAAATTTAGAAGAAAGACAAGTTTAAATATTCAAAGAATCAGTGATTTTTCGAAGGATTTAAACTGGTTAATAGTGGATGACAATGCCTTAAATTTATTGTACTTAAAACAGTTTTTTTCGTTACATAGTCATGTGCAGACGGCTACAAACGGAAAAGAAGCTTTAGATATAATTCGTCAGTTCCATATTGATGTCGTTGTTACAGATATTAATATGCCAATAATGACAGGCGATGAGCTTTTAGCAGCAGTACGGGCAAATTCGATTTATGATTCTGTAAAAATAATTGCCACATCCTCTGATAATGAGCAAGTTAAAAAACTTGAAAAGGAAAAAAAGGTATCGTTTGACGGTATTTTAATTAAGCCATTTAATGAGCGAAAGTTGACTGAAATCATTACCAAAACGATATATCCTATCTTTGAGGACAGTGATGAGATGAAGCAAGAATCATCGTAAAATTGATCTTTTTAAACTTTTTTAACTCTAAACTATTGTAAATAAAAGTTTTTAGTATCTTTGCAATCCCTACACAGTAGGGAAAAGGAGATTATTAATTAATGGCAAAAAAACAAGAAGCAGAAAAAGAGTTAGCGGCGAAAAACGCAGAGCTACAAGGTGCTGACACAAAAGTTGTGAAGGACACTGAAAAGATTGAGTCTGAAGCAGATTCAAATTTAATCGATGAGATTAAATCAAACACTTGGAGTACTCCTTCCGGAGACTTCGATTGGGATCTTGATGAAAAAGCTTTTGGAAATTACAGCGAGCAAGAACGTGTTCAATTAGAAGAACAATACGCTGGAACTTTCAATCAAATTAATCAAGGTGAAATTATTGAGGGTATAGTAGTATCTATCAATAATAAAGACGTTGTATTAAACGTCGGTTTCAAATCAGACGGTCTAGTAGCATTATCTGAGTTCCGTGACTTACCTGACTTAAAAGTTGGTGATACGGTTGATGTATTTGTTGAATCGCAAGAGGATGCAAATGGTCAGTTAGTATTATCACGCAAACGTGCTAAAACTCAAAAATCTTGGGAAGAGATCAATGAGGCTTTGGAAAATGACAAAATTATTGATGGATTCGTTAAATCACGTACTAAAGGTGGTTTAATTGTTGATATCAAAGGTGTTGAGGCATTTTTACCAGGATCACAAATTGATATCAAACCTATTCGTGACTACGATATTTATGTAGGAAAAACGATGGAGTTCAAAGTTGTTAAAATCAACCATGAATTTAAAAACGTTGTAGTTTCTCACAAAGTATTGATCGAAGACGATTTAGAAAACCAAAAATCAGAGATCGTTGCGAAATTGGAAAAAGGACAAGTATTGGAAGGTACTGTTAAAAACATCACTGACTTCGGTGTATTTATCGACTTAGGTGGTGTTGACGGATTACTTCACATTACTGATATCTCATGGGGCCGTATTGAGCATCCGAAAGAGGTATTGGCTTTAGACCAAACAATCAACGTTGTAGTTCTTGACTTTGATGATGAGAAGAAACGTATTGCATTAGGCTTGAAACAACTTTCTGAGCATCCTTGGGAATCTTTAGATACTAACTTAGAAGTAGGTTCTAAAGTAAAAGGTAAAATTGTTACTGTAGCTGATTACGGTGCATTCTTAGAAATCATCCCTGGTGTTGAAGGATTAATCCACGTATCTGAAATGTCTTGGTCTCAAAACTTACGTTCTCCACAAGAGTTCTTGAAAGTAGGTGACGAAATCGAAGCTGAGATCTTAACATTAGATCGTGAAGAGCGCAAGATGAGCTTAGGTATTAAACAATTGACTCAAGATCCTTGGCAAAACATCACTGAACGTTACCCAGTTGGTTCAAAACAATCAGCAGTTGTTAAGAACATGACTAACTTCGGTGTATTTGTTGAGTTAGAAGACGGAATCGACGGTTTAATCCACATTTCTGATCTTTCTTGGTCTAAGAAAGTTAACCACCCTAACGAATTCACTAAAGTTGGTGAAAGATTAGACGTTGTTGTATTAGAATTAGACGAAGAAAATCGTAAACTTTCTTTAGGTCACAAACAATTAGAGGAAAACCCTTGGGATACTTTCGAAACAATCTTCACTGAAGGTTCAGTTCACGAAGGTACTGTAATCAAAGTTGGTGATAAAGGAGATATCGTTGCTTTACAATACGGTGTTGAAGGCTTCTGCCCTAACAAACACTCTGTAAAAGAAGACGGATCTGCATTGAAAGTTGACGAAGTTGCTGAATTCAAAATCATTGAGTTCAACAAAGAAAACAAACGTCTTGTTATTTCTCACTCCCGTATCTGGGAAGATGCAAAAGCTGAAGCACGTATCGAAGAGTTCAATGCTCGTAAGAAAGAAGCTAAAACAGCCAATGCTGCAGTGAAGAAAGTTAAAGATTCAGTTGAGAAATCAACTTTAGGTGATCTTGACGTGTTAGCTCAATTAAAAGAGCAAATGGAAGATGATGAGAAAAAATCTAAATAATTTTTAGATTAATCTAAATACTTCAAAGCCCCGGTTTTTAATCGGGGCTTTTTATTTTATCAGCTTTTATCCTTACTTTCATTTATTAAATTCAGCTTTACAAGATGAAAACTTCAGCACTCATTAGCACGGATCAGGCATTAAAACTTGTTAACGAAGAAAATGCAATTATCCTTGATGCAACAATTGACAAAGTCAATCAGAAAATGGATAATAGTCAATTAGATCTATTACCTAATTCATTATTTTTTGATATTGAGGGGGTGTTTTCGGATCATACCAGTAAATTTCCCCATACAATGGTAAGTGCTGATAAATTTACACAAGAAGCTCAGAAATTAGGAATCAATCAGGATTCCACCATTATCGTGTATGATCGCTGGGGAATTTACTCAAGCCCACGAGCTTGGTGGATGTTCCGCTATATGGGATTGAATAATGTTTATGTATTGAATGGAGGAGAACCTGCCTGGAAAGCCGCCGGTCTACCAATTGTTCATTCTTATGGGGAAGTCCGTGGGATTGGAAATTTTAAAGCTGAAGAACATTACGAATGGTTTATTTCAAAAGAAGAACTGATAGAACGTATAGGTGATGATGATATGACCATTACGGATGCCCGATCCTCTGGTCGATTTCATGGCTCTGTTCCTGAACCAAGAGAAGGTTTGCGTTCAGGGCATATCCCACATTCGAAGAATCTACCTTTTGATTTGGTGATTGACGGAATTACCTATCAGGATGAAATGGAACTTCAAAAATTATATGATGGCAAAATAGATGCTGCTAAACAAAATATTTTCACCTGTGGTTCGGGGATATCAGCTGCTATAATCGCATTAGGTGCATTTCAACTGGGAACCGATTATATTACAATCTACGATGGTTCGTGGAGTGAATGGGGCGCAGATCCTGACACCCCTATCGAGAAGAATTAAAAAAACAAACCTTTTAATCTTTACTTTGTTCCGGGAAGTGGAACATAACCATCATCGTTAGGCACTTTGGGGAACTCGTGATTAATCCATTTTTCCTTCGCTTTTTCAATGGTTTCTTTATCACTTGCAACAAAATTCCAATAAATAAAACGCTCTTCAGGAAATGGCTCACCACCAAAAATATAGACCGTTGTTCCGGCTTTCATTTCAAAGGTACACAGATGAGCATCCAACGTAATTAAAATCTGTTTAGGGCCATAAGCAAAGCCGTTACTTTTAATTTCACCTTCAAGAATATAAAGCCCGCTTTCTCCATACAGTTCATTTCTGATATCTACTAAAGCATCTTTTTCAGCTTTAATTTCAACCATATAAAGTTTACTATATACAGGAACGGGGGATTTTTTCCCGAAAGCCTCACCAGCTATTAGTTTAAAAGAGATCCCATCTTCAGTCCAATGAGGAATTTGATCGGCTTCAACATGATGGAATTCAGGATCCATAAACTCCAAGTCTTTTGGAAGCGCAATCCAAATTTGCAATCCGTGCAAGAACTTATCAATTTCTCTAAGATATTCGGGAGTTCTCTCAGAATGTACTACCCCTTTACCGGCGGTCATCCAGTTTACTGCACCGGGTTTAATCTCCATAGCAGATCCGATAGAATCTCTATGAAAAATAGAACCATCAAATAGATAGGTTAGTGTAGACAGTCCTATATGTGGATGTGGTCCCACATCAAAGTTTTCATGATCTGCTAAACAAGCGGGGCCCATATGATCTATAAAGACAAATGGACCTATAGAGCGCTTTTGACGGAATGGCAAAAGTCTGCCTACCATAAAATTTCCTATGTTAGCTGCAGTTTCTTCTCGGATGAAATCTATATTTGACATATTTCTTTATTTAGTGCGACGTGATTCTTAAAATTAAGCAATATCAAGAGATATTTGCTACTCGAAAAATCAAATCTGCTGCCAACTTTGTCGTTCTATTGTCAATATCATATATGGGATTGATTTCAGCAATATCCATACTCTTCAGATTTTGTATTGTTAGTACAGATTGAAATATGCTGTAAAAATTAGGATCCGGGATGATGCCACTAAAAGCTGTTGCAGAAACACCAGGAGCAAAAGGAGCGGCAAAAACATCCATGTCTATTGTGACATAAACAAGGTCAACTTTTTCTGAAAATTCCCTTATCTGATTTTTAATGGCATCAATAGTCCCGGTATGAATATCTTTAGCTTTAATGATTTCTACATTGTTTTCTGCGGCATACTTAAACAGTGCTTTTGTATTACTGATATCCTGAATCCCTATCGCTAAATAATGAAACTCTTCCTTATTTAATTTAGCTTCTTCTGCTATTTGATAAAAACCGGTTCCTGAGTTCCCTCTATTCTCTACAGTTTCGCGAATATCTAAATGTGCATCAAAATTGATAACACCCACCTTACGACTTGGGGTAGTTTCTCTTACTCCTCTAAAATTCCCATAGGTAACTTCATGCCCCCCACCTATTACAAGAGGCAAACCTCCTAATTTGATAATTTGCGAGACCCGCCTTGCGAGTTCTTCTTGAGCAGCTTCCATATCCTCACCCACACAAATAATATTTCCTGCGTCAGCAATTCTCTTATATAGATTAGTATGATCTGGTAAACCAGCCAATATTTTACGAAGTGTGTCGGGTGCTTCCTTTGCTCCTACTCGACCTTGATTGCGCTTCACTCCTTCATCGCAACAGAAACCGAGCAGGACGAGTTTATTTTCTAATGATTGAATGTCTTCGTTCAAATCTAAAAATTCAATGATTTGATGCCAGCGATAATAATCCGCAGAATCAGCATCTACCCTACCTGTCCAAGCCTGAGCATCAATGGGGTCATAAAAAACATTATCGAATGCTTTCATATTATTCTTGATTAAATAGGTTCTCAATTAAATTATCTTCAACTGAAACAGCTCTTGTCACTTTTAAATTGGGGGTTCTTTGTAGCTCCGTATTCAATGCACTTTGAGCTTCTTTATTTCTTGCCCATGCTCTTCTGGCAATACCATTATTGACATCAAAGAATAACATCTGTTTCAATTTGCGATCACTGTCTTCGGATCCATCCAACAGCATACCGAAACCACCATTAATAACTTCGCCCCAGCCTACACCGCCACCATTATGTATGGAAACCCATGTCGCCCCTCTAAAGCTATCCCCAATAACATTGTGAATTGCCATATCAGCTGTAAACTTACTTCCGTCGTAAATATTACTTGTTTCACGATAAGGAGAATCCGTTCCGCTAACATCATGGTGATCTCTACCTAAAACAACTGGAGCTGAAAGTCTACCTTCCTTAACTGCATTATTAAATGCTTCCGCAATTTTCATTCTTCCTACGGCATCCGCATAGAGAATTCTAGCCTGAGAACCAACCACGAGTTTGTTTTGTTCGGCTTCCTCAATCCATTTGATATTATCTTCCATTTGTTGATATATTTCAGGAGAAGCATCCTTTTGTAGATCTTTCAAGACTTGCAAAGCCAACTGATCTGTTACTTTTAGATCCTCTGCTTTTCCGGATGTACAAACCCATCTGAAGGGACCGAAGCCATAATCAAAACACATAGGACCTAGAATATCCTGAACATAGGATTGATATTTGAAATCAATTCCATTGGGAGCCATGACATCTGCACCTGCACGGCCTGCTTCCAATAAGAATGCATTCCCGTAATCAAAGAAATAAGTTCCTTTTGCGACATGTTTATTAATCGCTTTTGCATGTCTAATTAATGTCTTTTGAACTTCTTTTTTGAATTGTTCAGGATTATGAGCCATCAGCTCATTAGATTCCTCGAAGGACAATCCAACCGGATAGTAACCTCCGGACCATGGATTATGCAGGGAGGTTTGATCTGAACCCACTGTAATTTTAATATTCTGCTCATCAAACTGTTCCCATACATCCACAATATTTCCAATATAAGCAATGGATACAGTCCGCTGTTCGCTGATAGCATCTCTTACTGTTTCCAGCAAGCTATTCATATCTTCAGTTAAAATATCCACCCAGCCTTGTTGCTGTCTTTTTTTAGCAGCAGCGGGATTCACTTCGGCACATACGGTTATACATCCTGCAATATTCCCCGCTTTAGGTTGAGCACCACTCATTCCTCCAAGGCCTGAAGTCACGAACAACTTACCTTTTATAGTTTCATTAGCTGGCAAATGTTTTCGGAAAGCATTCATAACAGTAATTGTCGTGCCATGTACAATCCCTTGCGGCCCTATATACATATAAGATCCGGCAGTCATTTGTCCATACTGCGTTACACCTAAGGCGTTGAATTTTTCCCAATCATCAGGTTTAGAATAATTAGGGATCATCATACCGTTGGTTACGACTACTCGCGGAGCATTCTCTGACGAAGGAAACAATCCCATAGGATGGCCGGAATACATATGCAAAGTCTGTTCATCCGTCATCTGGGAGAGATATTGCATCGTCAACAGGTATTGAGCCCAGTTTTGAAATACTGCGCCATTACCACCATAGGTAATCAATTCATGTGGATGCTGTGCAACAGCAGGATCCAGGTTATTTTGGATCATTAACATAATGGCTGCTGCTTGTTTAGAAGTTGCGGGATATTCGGAAATAGGTCGAGCGTACATTTCATAATCGGGACGGAACCGATACATATAAATTCGGCCATACGTTCTTAATTCCTCTAAGAAATCAGGAGCTAACTCTTGATGCCACTCTTTTGGGAAATAACGTAGTGCATTGCGAAGAGCCAACATCTCTTCATCTTTACTCAATATCGCTTTACGCTTGGGCGCATGGCTTACTCTATTATCTAATTCAGCTCTCTTCGGTAAATCCGTTGGAATTCCCTGTACAATTGCTTCTTTAAAATCTTTTTTAATCATTATTATAGTCCTTTCTTACAAAAACTTCAATTCCATTTTTCCATACAGATTTAGGTTGTAATCTTCCTTGCTGATAGGTGATGTATTGGTAATTATCCGTCTCATATATCACAAAATCAGCTAACAGACCTTGTTCTAATTTCCCTCTATCATTCAGGTTCAAGGCCTTAGCAGCTCTAAACGTAATTGCGGCCAATACTTCTGCATTACTTAGTTTCTGCATGGTAGCCAATATACTGGCACTTTCTATGAGTTTTCCCATTGGTGCAGAACCGGGATTCCAATCTGTCGCAATTGCGAGACTTGCGCCTGCATCCAATAATTTTCTAGCTGGTGTAAAGTCGCATCCAATTCCTAAAGAAGCGGCAGGAAGAGCAACCGGTATTACATCTGAGGATGCTAAAAGACGAATTTCATTTTCGGTAGATGCTTCCAGATGGTCTGCAGAAACTGCTTCCAAATCAACGGCTATCTGAGATCCGGAAACTGTAAATTGATCGGCATGTACGGTGAGGTCAAAGCCCATATCTTTGGCTTTTTGATAGTAGGGTAAGATCTGTTCGGCTGAAAAAGCACTCCTTTCCACAAATGCATCAATCCTATTAGTAAGGTTTTCCTCTTTTAAAATAGGGAATAGCTTAGCAGCAATCTCGGAAAGATAGCCTTCCGCCTCTCCTCCATAATCCTTTGGTAACATGTGGGCAGCAAGGCAGGTCGCAATTAAATCCGATGAGGATTCCTCATTAGAAGATTTGATAGCTCTTAAGGTTTTCAGTTCTTCTTCGATGGTTAGTCCGTATCCACTTTTAACTTCTATTGTTGTAATTCCTTGTTGCAATAATTCATCAGCACGCAGAGAAGTTAAATCTTTCAGTTCTTGAAGAGAACAGGCACGGGTATGCTTTACTGTACTCCAGATTCCTCCGCCTGCTTCAGCTATTTCAAGATAACTACTCCCCGCATTACGCATAGCGAAATCATTAGCACGGTTACCTCCGAAAGCGATATGGGTATGACAGTCAATAAAGCCCGGTAATACCACGAAATTTCCTTTCAGTTCAATTATTTCTATCTCATTGGTTATTGATAACTTCAATGTATTAAATTTCCCTACAGCCTTTATTTTACCGTCCTTAATAAGAACACCTGCATTTTCAATGATGTCCAATTCAGCATCCTTTAATGCACCTTTCACTGACATATTTTTCATTGTCAGCAATTGCTTAAAAGGTCCTATAAGTCTTTCGTTTACCATCATGATTAATAATTTTCAAAATATTCTACACCTTCACCAAAATAAGATAGGCTATTTTTCTCGGCAACCGTCTTTGCAATCTCGATTAGTTCTCCCGATTTGATAATATCCAGGGCATTATCTAATATCTCCTGCATGGGTTGATCCTCTTCAATATGGGGCACCCTGGTTCTGATATGTTGATGAATTGCTTCTATAATAGCAGTAGAATGTAGTGGAGTATGAAAGTCTTTCGCCTGTGCTGCACACAACAATTCAATGCTTAAGATTTTATCGACATTATCGAGTACTTGGAGAAGTTTCCTGCCGGAAATGGACCCCATACTGACATGATCTTCCTGTCCTAAAGAGGTTGGAATAGAATCAGCGCTAGCGGGAAAACAAAGTCCTTTATTCTCACTAGCAAGGGCCGCTGTACTATATTGAAGGATCATAAAACCGGAATTTAAACCTGTTGCTTTCATCAACAATTTAGGGACCCCATTGGTTTCTCCTTCCAGAGAAAGATACACTCTTCTATCGGAGATATTTCCTAATTCCGAAACGGCAAGGGTAGCATAATCTAGAGGTAGTGCGATAGGTTGTCCGTGAAAGGAACCTCCGCTAATAGTCAGTTCGTTATTGATGATAATAGGATTATCAGTTACAGAATTGATTTCAGTTTCGATGATTTCTTTGAAATGTAACCAGGCGTTTCTTGATGCGCCATGTACCTGTGGAATACAACGCAAAGAATAGGGATCCTGAACTCTTGAACAGTTTTTATGGGATTCTAATATTTCAGAGCCTTTCAATAAATTATAGACGGTTGAGGCAACGAAAGTATTGCCTTTGTATGGCCTTAATTGATGCAGTTCGGTATAGAAAGGTTTAATAGATCCATTTAGTCCCTCTATCATTAAGGTCGCAATCAGATCTGCATTATTCATTAACCTTCTCATTTCTACAATAGCCTTTACAGCATGTGCAGCCATGAATTGTGTACCGTTGATTAAAGCTAAACCCTCTTTGGCTCCTAAATGAATAGGTTCAAGCCCATGTTCTTTTAAGACTTCCGCTGTACTAACCGCAACATTATCTTTCCAGATTTTCCCATACCCAATTAACGGTAAAAACAAATGGGATAATGGAGCTAAGTCACCCGAAGCACCTACAGAGCCCTGCTTAGGTACTACTGGAATTACATCATGCTGTATATGCCATATTATCCGTTCAACAGTACTTAATTGAACACCTGAAAAGCCTTTTGCTAAAGCATGAACTTTCAAGATTAACATCAGCTTACTTAGTTCTTTTTCAATTGGCTCGCCTACGCCTACAGCATGGCTCATCAATATGTTTTCCTGTAATTTTTTCGTGTCCTGTGGGCTGATTAAAGTTGTACATAAGGGACCAAAGCCTGTATTTATTCCATAAACGACCTTGCCGGCTTCTACAATATCCTGAACATATTGTGCACTCGTATTGATTTTTGTAATAGTATCCTCACTAAGAACACCTTGACATTCAGCCTTAGCTATTGAAAGAGCAATGGAACTGCTCAAAAAATCTTCTCCGTATTTAAATGATTTCATAATTAACCTCCGTGTTATTCAAATTTACCTGCTATATTTGATAATTAGTAATATCAATTATTGCAACAACTGATAACTATGAATTATCAAATAGAACTTCGCCATCTTCAATATTTTAAGGTAGTAGCAGAAGAATTACACTTTCGTAGGGCCGCAGAGAAGTTATTTATTGCACAGCCCGGCCTATCCAGACAGATAAAACAATTAGAAGAATATTATCATACAGCTTTATTTATCAGGGACAAAAGGAATGTGGAATTGACAGAGGCAGGGAAATACCTAAAAGGAGAAGTAGATCTCATTTTCAATCAGCTTTCCAATATGAAGGAACATATTGAAAAGATTTCTGAGGGAAAGATTATCTCTTTAAAACTTGGATTTATAGGATCAGCAGTTCAGGCTATTCTACCCCAATTATTAGTAGCATTAAAGCAAAGACAACCTCTTATTGACATTACTTTAAATGAACTTTCTAATGAAGTGCAGCTTGAGTTGCTCTTTAAAAATGAATTAGATTTTGGTTTTGTCAGGATTAAGGAAACCCCATCAGTTCTTAATTCTATTCCAATACTTACAGAACATTTTTCATTGGTTGTGCCTAAGAACAAATATTCAAAAACGAACGCTAAAGTTAATCTTCTTGATTTCCGTGATGAATCATTTATTTTATTTTCAAAGGAATACAGCAATTCATACTATGAATTGGTAATGAGCATTTTTGAAGACCATGATTTTACACCACACGTTGCCTTAAAAACAGTGAATGCGTTGAGTATTTTCAATTTGGTCAGTCAAGGATTAGGAGTTGCTATAGTTCCGACTTCCTTAAAGAAAGGATATCACACACACGTAGATTTCTTGGAATTAACTCATATTCCGCAAAGGACTACCTTATCTTTGGTTTGGAATAAAAAGAATCGGAATCCGGGAATTCCATTGATGCTGGAGATTTTAAAAAGTATTTAAATAATAGTAGAAATAATTTTTCATAGATTTATGGAAACTGATTTTTTTTTGCATCCCTCATGTAAAACGATGTATTAATTTATACATTAATGAACTTAAATATGAAAAAATTACTCTGGATTATTCTTGTACTATTTCCTCTTATAGCTCATTCACAAACAATTCCAAAAGATCAAAGTTTAAGATGGGCAGAAGTTGAGCGTTTGATGCAAATTAAGAATTACGAGCAAACCCTTCCCATATTATCGGATATAAAAGCTACTGCAATTAAAGAAAATGATGAGGGAACCTGGTTAAGAGCATTCCTTGCGGAAACCAACGTAACTCAAATAAATAGTAGTGATGACCAAGCTTTTATTAGAATAGATCAGAATTTTCAAAAAGGGATCCGGGAGTCTAAATCATTGATTAAAGATGTTCTCTATAATTTTTACGCAACATTCCTACACAGTAACTTCAATCGATATTTAAGTAAAAGCGAGAATAAATTCCTTGCAGCTAATGCTGAACAGAAATCAAACATCATTGATTCTTTATATAAATTATCCCTTTCTGATACACAATTGCTCCAAAAAGAAAACATCTCTAATTGGAAAGAAATGTTTGTCGATATGAGCAATGTTTCCCTAACCCCAACTCTTTACCATTATCTCTCTTATTCATATTTGAATTTTCTAAAAAATGACAACATATTAGGGCGTCAATTAATTGAGGATAAAACGAAAGAAATAATAGCCTTTAATGATAAAAACGGATATAATGATGCCAGCTCTTATATTCTTTCAGAAGGAATAAAGAACCAAAATACATATTCAAGAGATTACGAATTAAATTATGAAAAAGTGATTGAACAATATCATTGTAATTATTCAGTTTATCTCATTCATCAATTAGCTGAGTATTATAATAGGAATAATCAGCAAGATAAGGCACTTTCATTATTACAGAAAGCAAAAGAAGATTTTCCCCAATCTCCATGGTTGGATTTGGTTAATGAGTTGGAGAATCAAATTAAGAAAGTTGAAATCAAATTAAGTCATGATTTATTTGTTCCTTCTATGGAATACTCACCATTAAAATTAGCTTTGAGAAATGTTGACAGTTTATTTATTCGCATATATAATACGACAAACAGGCCCAATGACATTAAATTCTATCAAACTAAATATGATAGTATAACTTATGAGGTCCGATTAGATGCTAATTTAATGTATGAGGAAGTAGTTGTTGTGAACATGCATAAAGGTAAGGTATTAAACAGTCTCTATAAGATTAATCCGATGGATTATGGTAGGTATACCTTGATGATTTCCAACAATAAAGAATTTAAAGATGATGGGTTATTCAGAGATGTAGCAGTATCAAATTTACAAATTACTGATTTGTTTATTTCTGCGACATTAGATGCGGAAAAGGAAAATTCTGACATATATAATGGATTAATTATCCATAGAAAATCCGGACAACCTTTTTCAAATAAAAGGTTAAAGTTCTACGAAATATCTGAGAAAAAACCGCTCAAACTATCACGTACTTTAAAAACTAATAACAAAGGGCAATTTTCCTTTCAAACGGATAACAGAAAGAACATATCTGATCTTGAAGATCATGAATTATTTATAGAAGAGGAAAATCAGCTCATTGATTTGTACGACTTAGATGAAATACCAGAGCATTTAAGAGAGGATATAATAGATTATTATGTTCAAGATGAAGATGAAAATTTCAAGATTGAATCTTTTTTAGATCGGGGTATTTATAGACCAGGACAGCCACTCTATTTCAAAGCAATTTTGTTTAATAACAAATACAAAGCCGAGAAAGCCTTATCAAAAGAAAAAATTGAAGTTTTCTTACTAGATGCCAACAACACAAAAGTAGATTCTATCAAACTGATTAGCAATGAATTTGGTTCGATAAATGGCGAATTTAAACTACCATCCCAAACACTGGCAGGAATGTTTACTTTATCTTTCACTCACAGGAATACCACGCGCAACATTAATAGATTCAGAGTTGAAGAGTACAAAAGACCGACTTTTCTGGTAAAGTTTAAGAAAAATGAGGAGACTTATACACATCAGGATACGGCAAAATTTGAGGGTCATGTTGAAAGTTTTTCAGGAGCGGTGCTTTCGGATGCTGCTGTAAATTATAAAATACAAATCTCGGCCTATGGACGTAGATCGTATAATCAAATTCATGTAGATAGTACGATTCATACAGATGTGAATGGAAATTTTGTTTTAAAGCTTCCTTTGATGGATAGTATCTTGAAATCATTTGAGGATTTCAACATTTCTTATCAAGTTGAAGTTGTGAGTAATGCGGGAGAAATGCAGACAGCTTCAGATCAATATTTTTTTAGTAGTACTCCCTGGAATATAGATATTGAATCTCCGAACTATGTTGAGGAGTTTAAATGGAAATCCTTGAATATAAAGACAACAAATCAAAATCAGCAACCTCTACAATTTGCTGGTGAAGTTGAGATTTTCAAATTGGAAGAGACTCAAATAATCCTGCCAATCTCTCAAGAGTCGGTATTTAATAATATTGATTTTCATATTATTTCTAAAACAGACTATAAAAAATATTTTCCAAACCTATTTGATGATCAGTTAATTGATGGTAAAAAGAGAAAGTCCATATCAAAGTTTCATTTTGACACTCGGGACACCAATTATTATACCATAGACTCTACCTTGTTTTCACAAGGTGAATATGAAATTGAAGCTACATCCATAATAGGATCTGATACCATCAAGAATAACAGAACCACTAAAGTTTATAATCCTATTAGCAAAAAGTCTACATCGAATAGTTTCTTATCATATACCCTCGATAAGGATAGATATAAACTCGGAGATAAGGTCAATATTTCATTTTTAACTGATATTGATGATCCTCAAAAATTATTCATTATTCAAGAGTCCTACCCTGCTAAGAAAAGTGTGGAAATCCTAGATTGGAAGAATGGAAAAATTGATTATAATTTTATTTTCACGACAAACCATAGCAACAATAAGATAAAATACCATGTTTTATTTGTGAAGGACAATAAAATGGAAAAGATTGAGATTTATATTCCTTTGGAAACAGAAGACAAAAAACTGGATATTAAAGTTCAAACTTTTAGAGACAAGATTACTCCAGGACAAGTAGAAAAATGGAGTTTCACAGTAAAAAAGAATAATGAGGGTAAAGAAGCAGAGGTTTTAGCTAGTATGTATGACTCTTCTTTAGATCAGTTTTATTCAATCAATTATAACCTAAATATTCCTCAGAATATCCCTTATTATCAATCTCTTAATTTTTATTACTTAACAAATAATTTCTATTCAAATAATTCTAGTTATTCCTTATTTAGCAGAAAACTTGAGGAAAAGAAAATAAACAATCATTTGCCTTATGTAAGGAATTATGGTTTATGGAAATATTTCTCAGTACCACCAAGAATAATGCTCCGGGGAACCTCTTTTGCTAAATCAGATGCTGTATTAAACGAGGTCGTAGTTATGAGTACGGCTTTAGAAGGAAAGGTAAGCGGATTACAAATAGATTTAGAAAATAATATTTCTATCCGAGGGTCTTCATCATCGTCCGCTACTAAAAGTCCATTATATGTAGTAAATGGAGAGATAGTAAGTAAGGAAGAATTTGAACGAATTGAAAAAGAAAATATTCAATCTATTGACGTTTTAAAAGCTGAAAATGCAATGGAGATTTATGGCTCCAGAGCCGAAAATGGTGTGATGCTGATTACTACCAAAGATGCTAGACTAGCTAAGAAGGAATTGGATAATATCCAAGCTAGAACAAATTTACAGGAAACGGCATTTTTCTTTCCTGATTTACGTACTGATAAAGATGGAAACGTAACATTCGAGTTTGACAGTCCTGAGGCTTTAACAAAATGGAAACTCTTATTATTTACTCATAGTAAAGAAATGGATTATGGATCAGGAACATTCTTTACACAAACTCAGAAACAGCTTATGGTACGTCCAAATCTACCAAGGTATTTCAGAGAAGGTGATGAAATCACGATTAAAGTACTTTTACAGAATTTGAGTAAAAAAGCATTAAAAGGAGATGCCAAAATTGAACTGATAAACCCTGAAACTAACGAAATCATCAACAATCTTTTTTTGGTCGATTTCGATGTAAAGGGATTCGACACAGAAGAGAATAAAGATGGATTAGTAGAATGGAAGTTAAAAATTCCAGAGAACATCCAAATGGTCCAGATCAAGGTTGTTGCGGGCACTGACGAGTTTTCAGATGGTGAAATTGTGGAACTCCCAATTTTAATGGATAAAATCTTAATCAATGATACTGAAAAAATAGTACTTCAGCCATCTCAAAAAACAAGCTATGAGATTGACTCAGAAGGTAAGGATAATGTTCAATTAAAGATTCAAGTCCAAAGCAACCCTATTTTAGAGATTATTTCTGCACTAGATTATTTAAAATCATACCCTTATGAATGTTCTGAGCAAATGACGAGTAAGTGGTTTGCACTTGGTGTCATTCGATATATAGAAAAGAATTACCCTGAAATATCAACTTATTTCAAACAATTAAATAATGAAGGTATCCAAAGTAAACTCAAAGCAAATGCAGAGTTGAGTATATTTAAAGTGGAGGAAATGCCTTGGATTAAGGTTATAGAAAATGATGAGAGAAAACTTAACGAACTGGCAAAATTATTCAATTCTAACATTTCTGCGGAGATTCTGAGATTGGAAAAAAATATACTAAAGAATCAATCAAAAGACGGTGGTTTTCCGTGGTTTGACGGGGGGAAAGCAGACACCCATATTTCCATTCGAATTCTTGAGATATATGGTAAGTTATTGAGCTTAGATAAATCATTAGTGAGCAAAAATATTCTAACAAGTGCAAATAAATTAATTAATTATTTGGATGTTGACACTAATATTTTTGACCGAAAAGCACATTCAGAAACTGTGCTTGATTATTTATATGCCAGAAAATATTGGACTGAATACTATTCTTTATCAGAAGAATTAAGCGCAAAACTAAAAAGCAAAATGGAGAAATCTCCTATTATTACTGCTGAGCATTCAGCAGGAACCGCCGCAAAAGCATGGATAGTTAATCAGTTATTTGGAAGAGGAAAAGAGTCTGATGAAATCAGTAATCGCCTTCAGCAAGAATTAATAGAAGATGAGCAGATAGGTATTTATTGGCGAAGTAACATCAAAAACTACAATTCCGTGAGTCTCCAATCTTATATGGTTGAGGCCTATAAAATCAATGACCCTTCTAAATTAAAAGCTATGACTCAATGGTTATTCTTTAAAAAGGAATCTCAATATTGGGGAAGCACCTGGATGACAGTGGATGCTTTATATGCTTTATTAATTGCTAACGACCCTAAAGATTTTTCTCTGGAAAACAATGTGCTGATTACTCTTAATACTGATTCTCTTGCAACAGATAGTAAAATCCTTGGACAAGTTAGCAAGGTTATTCCTGCTGATCAGCTTTCAAAAAGCCCCATACTCTCGGTTCAAAATAATAATACCCGAACGATATACGGTGGAATTTATCACCAATACTTTTTGGCCTCCAAGGCTATTAAATCAGCATCAAATTCCCTTTCAGTTGAAAAAGTTTATTTAGTGAGCCGCAACGGAGAATGGAAAGAGAGTAAAGAAGCTAAGCTAGGTGAAAAAATTAAAGTGAGGATAACAATCATCAATGACTCTCCTATTCAATACGTCCATCTAAAGGATAGTCGGCCAGCTGGGGTTGAGCCAATCTTCAGATCATCCGGATACCAATGGTGGCAGGGATACTATTTTACACTAAAAGATGCTTCAACGAATTATTTCTTTGATTCCCTTTCTAAAGGAAAACACACTTACGAATACGAAGTCAAAGCAAACAACTTAGGGATTTTTAATTCAGGCCTCAGCACAATTGAATGTATGTATGACCCAAGTGTTAACGCCAGATCAGAAAATACAGTAATCAATATTGTTAAGTAATCAATGTACTTCGACAAGTTGTTGAGTATAAACCATTAAAAGGGCGATCAGTAAGCATACGCAGATAAATTGGATTATATTAATTAATCTGCGCATGCTAACGGATTAGTTTTTTAATGGTATTTCTATTCTGGTTACCTGTTCGCTTTCAGGAACATCTGGTCCGGAATAATAATATTCTATCGAAGATCCATCAGCTTCATAACCTTTAGATTTAATCCATTCCAACATTTCTTTGTATAAGCCCATTAATTCATTAGAATCTCCTTTGTACATGCATAAGGCTATTTTTTGTTCCGGGAGATTAACACATTTTATATCTTCATGGCCCGGTAATGCTTTTGCCAGTTTGAACCCTACGATAATTCTGATCTGTTGTGCTCTCATGCTTCCTGTATCTTTGTACATTACAAAAGGAACATCCGCCGGTGCCATTCCTTGTTCTTCGATGTAAGCACCTATCTTCATAAAACTTTCACCGATCGCTACAGGGAGACCGCTAATGTCGGTTTGCGCTTCGATGATTAATGCTGGTTGAGTTGATTGTTGCAACAGCATAATTTCCGAAATCTTTGCCATGATATTTATTTTTAAGGTATTCTTTAGCTTCACTTTAAGGGTTGACAGCTCGGGCAGTAATAAACTGAACCGCCCTTATAATTCTCTTTTGTTATTGCCCCACCGCATTTCATGCAAGGGTTTTTATAGGTATTCTTCGACATCAAAGTCATATAGCCCCCTTTGTTTCCATACAGGTCTTTTTCTGTATTACGTCCGCCACCTTCTATCATCCCTTGAAGAGTTGTTTTTAACGAGATAAACAGATTTTCTTTTTCCTTGTTGGAAAGTGACAAAATTTTACGTTTGGGATGGATTGAGGCCTTGAAAAGAATATCCTGCAACACACCATTGCCTACTCCCGGAATACGTTGTTCCGTTGCCAAAAGGGCCTTTACAGATATATCTTTGGTTTCTTTATTGATCAGATTTTCAAAATAAGTCTTATCAAATCTCTCACTCAGAGGCGAGATGCTATCCATACTTTTATTGTAATATTTATTGTCAAACATACCCTGATAAATGGCTATTCCACCATACATGGCAACCGTAAAAGCTAGAAAGCATTCATTATCGAAAGTAAGTAGTAGTTGATACTTGGAGGGTATTTGCGAAGAGGCATTCCCATAATGAAAATTTATGCCGTCACTCAGGCTTATGCGGATATGGTCTTCCAATATAATATCCACAAATATACCATAAGCCTTCGCCGACATAATCTTTTTACCTACCAACAGTTGTTTATATTTCAGTGGATCACCAGTGAAGAATGTGAACTTATGGGGACTATTGGAATTAAACACATCAGTTATCATTTTTCCGGTCAATGCCTCATTGAGTTGCCGTCCTAATGTAATTGCTTCGGGTAATTCAATCATGATGTTTATCGTATTTATGTTCTTATTTATTCCATAGATCAGGTTGGTGTACCACGGGAAAGGCACAGCTAACTCACACAAATATAAAGCTATACGGGGATTATAAATTGTTCAAATCAGCCAAGATTATATCCATTTTGCAATTTTGGGATAGGTAATGAGGTGAGAGGCTATTAAATAAGAAACCCCTTCTGTTTCCTATTGGATCAGAAGGGGTTTCTTATTTAAAAAGGATAATTTATTTTATTTTTTCTATTTTTTTCTGCTGATCAACAAGCACTATTTTCTCTTTCGTTTCTACCTTATCCTTTTTTGCATTTTCAGCAATCGTATGGCCACCCAATATTGGGGCAATTACTAGACCAACAAGACAGGTAAGTTTGATTAAGATATTCATAGAAGGTCCGGAAGTATCTTTAAAAGGATCTCCTACGGTATCACCGGTCACGGCTGCTTTATGGGCATCAGAGCCTTTATAAGTCATTTCGCCATTAATCATAACGCCGGCTTCAAATGATTTTTTAGCATTATCCCAGGCACCACCAGCATTGTTCTGGAAGATTGCCCACATAACCCCTGAAACTGCTACTCCAGCCATATAAGCACCTAAAGCTTCAGGCCCCATTACAAAACCAACAATAATTGGAGTTATAATTGTAATGGCTCCAGGTAACATCATTTCTCTAAGAGCAGCCTTCGTTGAGATATCCACACATCTTCCATAATCAGGCTTACCTGTTCCTTCAAGAATTCCAGGTATTTCACGAAACTGTCTTCTTACTTCGTTAACCATGTCCATCGCAGCTTTACCTACAGATTGCATAGCCAATGCTGAAAAGACTACAGGAATCATACCTCCGATAAATAATGCAGCTAATACGTCGGCTTTAAAAATATTAATTCCGTCAATTCCGGTGAAGGTAACATAAGCAGCGAATAGAGCCAAAGCTGTTAATGCAGCTGATGCAATAGCAAAGCCTTTTCCTACCGCAGCAGTAGTATTACCTACGGAATCCAAAACATCTGTGCGCTGACGAACTTCTTTTGGGAGCTCACTCATTTCAGCTATACCGCCTGCATTATCTGCAATAGGTCCGAAAGCATCGATTGCCAATTGCATTGCAGTAGTAGCCATCATTGCAGAGGCTGCTATTGCAACACCATAGAATCCTGCTAATTCATAAGACCCCCAAATAGCCGCAGCAAATAAAAGTACTGAAGAAGCTGTGGATTTCATACCTGTCGCTAGACCAGCTATAATATTGGTTGCAGCTCCTGTAGAAGAATTCTGAACAATATTCAACACAGGTTTTTTACCTAGTCCTGTGTAGAATTCAGTGAATGCAGAAATCAATCCACCTACAGCTAATCCTACTATGGTAGAATAGAATATATTAATCCGAGGAATATCTTTATAGCCTTCCCCGAAGAATTTCATTTGTAGGACTTCAGGAAGCATATATTGAATCAAGAAAAAACAAGAAATTACCGTTAGGATAATAGCAGTCCAGTTTCCCATATTCAAAGCTTTCTGTACCTGGTTTTCTTTGGCGTCATTGGAAGACACCTTAACTAAAAACGTACCGATAATAGAGGCAAGAATTCCGACACCAGCTATCACAATAGGAAGCAAGATCGGTCCCATCCCGTTGAATGCATCCGTAAACGGTGTACCGTTTACTTGAGCCATATCCTTGATGATATAGTTTCCTAATACCATTGAGGCTAAAACGGTCGCTACATAAGATCCAAAAAGGTCAGCTCCCATTCCTGCCACGTCACCTACATTATCTCCTACATTATCAGCAATAGTTGCCGGATTTCTAGGATCATCCTCAGGAATACCTGCTTCTACTTTACCAACTAAATCCGCACCCACATCTGCAGCTTTGGTATAAATACCACCACCTACACGTGCAAAAAGCGCAATGGATTCAGCACCTAATGAAAATCCCGCGAGTGCTTCCAATACAACAGTCATTTCATTATAAAAATCACCATTCTCTGTAATGAACATCTTCAGAAATAACAGGAAAAAGATACTTAAACCTAAAACCGCAAGTCCTGCTACTCCTAGACCCATAACAGTTCCTCCTGAAAAGGAAACTTTTAATGCTTGTGGTAAGCTGGTTCTGGCCGCTTGGGTAGTTCTGACATTAGCTCGGGTTGCAATTCGCATCCCAATATTTCCTGCTAATGCAGAGAAGAAAGCTCCGCAAATAAACGCAACGACAATAATCCAATGAGTTGTCTCTACTAAAGTCGACACAACAAATAATGCAATTGAAGCGATTACCACGAAAATCAATAAGATACGATACTCAGCTTTAAGGAATGCCATGGCACCCTCTTGAATACTTTTGGAAATGGTTTGCATTCGCTCGTCACCTGCGTCCTGCTTACCAACCCAACCTGATTTTACAAACATAAATAGAAGACCCAACACAGCAAGTGCTGCTGGTAAATAGATAATATATTGTTCCATACAAAAAACATTTGGTTAGTATTAAAGGTATCAATTTTTTTTATCATTATACAAAGCATAAAAAACTACTTTGTAATATTAATCAATCGATAAACCTTAGGAAAACAAATACTTAAAAAATGGAAACAATATTTCCATTAAGATCATTTTAAACAACAGAGGACTTTATGTTAAAGTTGAAGAATAGTTAATCTCTATAAAGCAAAAATTATTGAAGTAATAACTATAAGGAATCCCAATGATAATGATCATTCTTTAATATAATTGTATTGGAATCTAATAACTGTCGGAAGACTTTAAGTCTATCCTCATCATTTCCAATTTCAATGGCTTCAATCAGATCATGAAGGGACATGGGTTTATCCAATAGTAAATATTGTATTTTCTTTTCTATTGATTTAGAAATACCGGATTTATGTTGCCTGACTACGCACAAGTCGCATACCCCACATGGCTCTTTTGTTTCTTCACCAAAATAATGTTGTAAATTTAAACTTCGACAGCTTTTAGAGTCCAGATATTGATATATAGCTTTTATTTGCTCTTCTTTAATCTGTTTTCTTTCAGCAATAAACTGCGTATCAACATATAAATTTTTATAATCTACCCTTGGTTGGAGGAATTGAAGCTGTGGAGCTTCTGTTTTCCCTACATAAGTAGCCAATTCTTGCTCCTGAAGAAGATTCAGCATTTTAACAATTTCTTCATAAGGTTTTGCGAGTTTCTTCGCTAGTTCATACTCATTGATAGGAACATAATAATCAAACACACCTCCATAAACCCTTAGAATTGCCTTAATCAAAGCATCAAACCTTGCATTTTGGACTTGATATCTATACAGTTCTTGAAAATCTACTTCAAACTTTAATCTGGAAGGAATATAGACAGCCTCACTTAAAGCCAGCCATTTATCCCTTTCCAAAAATTTAAGTGCGCTTATAACTTTTATAATTTCGAGTTTATATCTTTTTGCAAAATCAACGACATCAAAATCGAATGTTAATCCTTTACCGGCACCATAAGCAATTTGATAATAATTGCAAACATGATGATATACCTGTTGAATATATTTAAAATCAGGAAAGTTAAGATCTATGTTTTGCCAAAGCTCATCACGATCAGATTGCTGATACAATAATACAGGATAAGCTTTCTTGCCATCCCTCCCAGCACGTCCGGCTTCCTGATAATAGGCTTCTAAAGAGTCCGGAATATCAAGGTGTATAACAAATCGAACATCTGCTTTGTCGATTCCCATTCCAAAAGCATTTGTTGCGACGATTACTCTTGTTTGATTGTTGAACCATGACTCCTGTTTTTTGGATCGTGATGGGATATCGAGACCCGCATGATAAAAATCAGCAGGAATTCCATGGTTTAAAAGATATCTCGCTATCTCCTGTGTCTCTCTCCTATTCCTTACATAGACAATGCCGGTTCCACCTACCTTACTAATTACCTTTAGCATTCTCCCCATTTTATTATCCTCCTTAAAAACCATATAGGCAAGGTTTTCCCTCCTAAAACTCTTAGAAAGAACATTCGTGACCGAAAAACCAAGATGTTTCTGTATATCTTCAACAACCATTGGGGTAGCTGTGGCAGTTAATGCTAAAAAAGGAATGTTGGGTTTTAGTTTCCTTAAATTAATCAGTTCAAGATAAGAAGGTCTAAAATCATAACCCCATTGGGAAATACAATGCGCTTCATCAATAGCGAAGAGATTCACATTCATGTGGCGAATGCGCTCTTGCACCATATCATTATAAAGACGCTCGGGAGCTAAGTAAAGGAATTTGATGTTACCAAATATGCAATTATCCAGCGCAATATCTACCTCTCGATTAGACATTCCGGAATAAATTGCAATAGCTTCAATTCCACGCCTTCGAAGGTTCTCCACCTGATCTTTCATTAATGCAATCAGCGGACTAATAACAATGCAAATTCCCTCTTTTTGTAATGCCGGAACCTGGAAACATATAGATTTACCACCACCTGTTGGCATGAGTGCCAAGGTGTCATTCCCTAATAGAATCTCGTGAATAATTTCTTCCTGTAGCGGTCGAAATTTATCGTATCCCCAATATTCTTTTAAAATGGATAAACTTGTCTTTTCCATGATTCTCTACTGTCCCAAACATACGCAAAATTATCCTTCAATATATAATAGGAGCGGTTTTGTGCTTTTAATCTTACCATGCTCTCCTGAATATGTTTCCAGGAATTTGAACCATCAAATATAGTTAATGAAGCTTTTACATTGTCTGGAACATTACTATTGTTTCTTAGGATTAACAAATCAGAATTATTCAAGGTCAAATTATTCGTATTTAGGATTGAAATATTTACACCTATTCCGTTACTAATATGTTGACTTTCATTTTCAAATTCCAAAGATTCAAACCCTATCTTATTTCTCTCCGAATATCTTTCTAAATCCGGTATGACTGCATATGTAAGGGTTTTATGTTTTATCGAATCACAGGTACTGAATAATTGAACAGAACCCTTTTGAATAAAAGCAATAGTCAGTTCCTTTCGCGTATTGTAGATCTTTAAGCCTTCAAAGTTTTTAAATTCCAACCGTTTTTTTTAAAAGTATCCCTCCTACACAGCAAAACAAAACAAGCGACATGAACATAAATCCTCTATTCCTGAAACGATAACTTAAGAACAAAAGAAAAATTGCTATATAACTCAAAAGCGTTAAAAAACCTGAGAACGGCAAACCACGTAAAGTTGAAAGGGGTAAAGAATCTATTAACTTAAGGGTATTATATGTTATAAGAATAATTTCTTTCAAGAAAAAGCCCGTCCATTCGTTAGTTAGTGGAAAATTAAATACGGCTAGAATAGATCCTAAGTATATAATTAAAGTCGAAGGAATCGAAATTAGTAAATTAGAAATCATAAAATAGGTTGGGAACTGATGAAAATAATACATGGCAAGAGCAGTAGTCGTTAACTGGGCAGCAAAGGATACATATATTAGGTTCATACAATTGTATAGAAATTTATTCTTCGGTTGATAGAGCTTTTGAAAAAGAGGAACGAAAACTAAAATACCTGCAACTGCTAGATAGGACAATTGAAATCCAATATCAAACAAAATAAATGGATCATATACCAAAAGCAGAAAAGCTGAGGCAAATAAGGTATTGAGGGAGAAAATGATTCTGCTACGCAAATAGCCTATAAGAAATAAACTAAACATAACAGTTGCTGTGAGCACAGCAGGTACAAAACCGCATATCAAAGCATAAAACCATATAAAACAGAAAATAAATAGAATTCGATATTGTCTGCCATTTTTTAATCTATCGATTGGTTTTAATAATAAAGTAATCAAAAAATACATGGTGCTCACATGAAATCCTGATACACTAAGTACATGTATAGTACCCGTATTTGAGAATACTTCCATGAGCTCATCAGGAATATCTGCTCTATATCCAAAAGTTATGGCACTCGCAATTTAAAGGCAGAATCATCTCTGATATAGCGAATAAACTTCTGCTTTAGGTATTCTCTAATTCCTGTTATCCAGTTATCAAAGATTCCATCTTTCCCTTTTTTTAATACTATTAATTGATTATTTGGTATAAAAACCTGATAAAAAATTCCTTTCCCTTTCAAATAACTTCCATAATCAAATTGTTGCGGATTATAAGGAGGTTCTAACGTCTTAATTTCTCCTTGAAATTTTATGATATCCCCTTTCAAAAAATGGTTACCCAGATTATCCGGATCCCAGATCGTGGCTAATAATTGTAGATTTACAGGCTTTAAATGATTCGAATCAATAAGTCGAAGAAGTTGTATTTTACAACGTATTACCTGTTCTTTAACTATAGGCTCTTCTATTATTTCAGCTATATATTCTTGTTGCTCTTTTAAATCCGGAACAACTTTCGGCAATGCTGTGGCTATGTTAATAATTCCTAAAATGAGAAGAGATAAATAGAGTAAGTCTTGTTTAATGAAGTTTCTTGATAAAGAATGAAAAAATAAAATCGATAAAAAGATAAGAAGGAATAATAAAAGAACTGAATAATATAATTTATGTGTCCATGGGAATTGGTACCCTATCATAATACCTGATAAATAAAAAAGACATATCCGAAAAAAAGGAATCTGTTCAATTTTTAGATTCTTGAGTTCCATAACTACCAGGAATATCGAATTTGCAGACGAATGTCAGATTTTTTATTCCCCTCAATTTTATTTAAACCTGAACTAATTTCCGAGATATGGAAATAATTTGTGATAGCATATCTCATCCATATATCGAACCCCTTAATGGGTTTAATTTTCTTATTGATATAAAACCTTAGCCCTTCTCTGTAATAAGAAGGAAATGAGAAAGAATATAAAACATCTCTTTCATAAGAAAAGACTCTTGATTCAAAACCATCTGTATTGAAATACAGCACTCTGAAATTTCCTGCGACTTTCCATTTTGGCTTGTTCCACATTATATCCTGAAATACCTGAAATCCATAATATTTCCCAATAATAGATTTATGATACTGCTTGGCTTCTATTTGATTTCCAATCTGAATGGATGGGTTAAGCTTAAATTGAAAAATGATTCGTGCTTGTTGCTGAACAACCTGGGCTAACCTAGATTGTTCTTTGAAGTCCGCGGGAAAATTTTCTTCTGAATACTTGTATTGATACCTGAATCTCAAATGACCTTTCTTGTACCAAAGAAAACTTATCTGGGAGCGAGCCTGAAAAGAATTAGATGCTTTCAAAACCCTGTATCTTTGTTCAGGAAATTCTACGAAATCAAAACTATTCATCCATTCTATCTTTCTATTCGGATGAAAAACTAAACTGGTATGCCAACCTCTTTCATTGGAAAGGTTTGATTGGGATTGAAAAGATTGAGCTAAAAAACTATGGTAATCTGTTGAATAGTTTCTATAATGAATTGAACCAGAGAATTTCTTTCCCAAAGCAGCTATAATACCATGATTATTAGCCCATCCAGATGCTATTGAGTGTGCAGTTTCGCCGAAAACAAGTAAATTATATAATCCATACTGGTAATTAAATCCAATATTCTGAAGATGATTTCCTTCGAACCTATACTGATTGTATGTTCTTGTGTTCAACTTTAAAGGAATATCAAAATGGGTTGCAAGCAAGGTAGTCCCAAGTTTCAATCCTTTCTGCTGATATTCCAGATTTACACCATAATTTAATTGTTTTAAAGCGTTTCTGTTTTTAAGTTCCGTAGGGGTTCTATGCAAACCAGAATAATTGATACTCGTTATAAAAGGTGTTTCTTCCTTATCATTAAGCGTAGCTGAAAGTTGAGTATAAGAAATAAATGGCGTTGCTTTAATCTTTTGCATTTGCATAGTACCGGCAATTCCGCGCATAAATTTATTTTCCATCAGACCTGTATGAGGTCTGATTCCTAAACCATTTTGCATGATATGGGCTACTGATGCTCCCTGACCAAATACAGGTCCATTCCACAGCACTAAACCTTGTCAAAATTGTAAAAGATGATCCCCTAGGACTATACGATCAAAGAATCCGACATCGTTCAGGAGAACAGATCCAGAATAATAATCAAAACCATAGGTCTGCTTTTCCTTAAGGAAAGGTTCTCCAGGATCCTTCTCCATATTAAAGCTTAATTTAAGTTTTTCCCTATAAGACCATCGGAATCGGTTTACTACTTTATCAGGAGTACCTAAATATCTAGAACGAGTAGGATCTGATATCTCATAGCCCCTCGGTACCTCTAATCCTCTACTATAAGTTGACATCCATGAACCCTTTGACTTTTTAAGCATTTCAGGGATATGCAAGTCTTCCGTAAGAAAATCATTTCTTACTTTGAAGAAAGGAAGTAATTGTTCTACGGTTTCCAGACTGAGGGCGGGTATAACCTGAAGTTCTAAAGGAGAAATAAAAACACCTATTTTCTCTCGATGCAATAAGATTTGCTGAATCTGGAAACTTGACAAGAAAAAAATCTGTTTTAAATCTTCCTCACTTACCTTATTTAGATCGAGAGGTCGTCTAAGTAATTGATTTAGTTGTTCACTATAATCCGCAATTTCTTCAGAACTTTCAGATTCATCAAAAACCTGATTCGCAAGAAGGTCTTCCAAAAGTCTTTCTTCTTCCTGTCCATATATTTGCAGAAAACTAAAAACTAAAAACAGGAAGTAGGAATACTTTAATAGTTGAAGGAAATTACTATTCTTAACCATTTCTTTAAAACTGACATAAGTGCTTTTTTAAATTTATGGTTGATGTATTAAGTTATTTTAATTGGTATTTTAAGCTTATTATAAGGGTACGAAGCTTATTATTAAATAATTATAAATAAAAAGAGCTATCCTTTTAGGGATAGCTCTCTGTCTATAAATAAAATAAGTTATATATCTATTTTAGCATAGCGCGCATTCTGTTCAATGAATTCACGGCGAGGTGCAACTTCATCACCCATTAGCATTGAGAAAATACGATCACATTCCGCAGCATTATCAATAGTAACTTTACGCAATGTACGTCTAGCCGGATCCATGGTCGTATCCCATAACTGTTCAGCGTTCATTTCTCCAAGACCTTTATAACGCTGTACATGTACGCTATCTTCTTTTCCAGCGCCTTTTAAACGTTGAATAGCTGCCAATCGCTGATCTTCAGTCCATGCATATTCAAATTCTTTACCTTTCTTAACCATATATAACGGTGGCGTAGCGATATATACATAACCATTTTCGATCAATTCCTTCATATAACGGAAATAGAACGTCAATAAGAGTGTTGCAATATGCGAACCATCCACATCGGCATCCGTCATGATGATAATTTTATGGTAGCGTAGTTTATCTACATTTAATGCTTTAGAATCTTCGGCAGTACCAATGCTTACCCCCAGCGCAGTAAACATATTTTTGATCTCTTCATTTTCGTAGATCTTATGTTCCATTGCTTTTTCCACGTTCAGGATTTTACCTCTTAACGGCATGATTGCCTGTGTTGCACGGTCTCTACCTTGTTTTGCAGTACCACCCGCTGAATCTCCCTCGACAAAGAATATTTCACATCTTTCAGGATCTCTGTCAGAACAGTCAGCCAGTTTTCCAGGAAGTCCAGAGCCTCCCATTACGGTTTTACGCTGAACAAGTTCTCTTGCTTTACGTGCTGCTGCACGCGCCTGTGCTGCAATAACTACTTTCTGAACAATGATTTTAGCTTCCTTAGGATTTTCCTCCAAATATGAACTTAAGATCTCGCCTACAGCAATATCTACTGCCCCCATTACCTCGGAATTACCTAATTTAGTTTTCGTTTGTCCTTCAAACTGAGGTTCTGCAACTTTAACAGAAATTACAGCTGTTAATCCCTCACGGAAGTCATCGCCTGTAATATCAACTTTCAGATTCTTTAACAATCCTGAATCGTCTGCATATTTCTTCAATGTACGGGTCAACCCTCTACGGAAACCTGCTACGTGAGAACCTCCCTCAATCGTATTAATGTTATTTACATAAGAATGTACATTCTCAGAATAAGTATCATTATACTGAAGAGCAAGTTCAACTGGAATCCCTTGCTTAATTCCTTCTACATAAATTGGTTCAGGAATTAAAGAGTTTCTGTTACCATCAAGAAATTTTACAAATTCTTGAAGTCCTCCTTCAGAGAAGTATACATTTTTTTTGAACTCGCCATTGTCCAGGATCTCGCGTTCATCAATAAGGGTTAATTTAATTCCTTTATTCAAAAACGAAAGTTCTCTTAAACGATTGGCTAAAGTGTCATAATTATAGACATGAGTTGTTGTAAAAATCTCCTCATCCGGTTGGAATGTAACGATAGTACCTGTATAATCACTTTCTCCAATCTCTTTTACTTCATCCAAAGGTTTACCTTTTGAGTATTCCTGAACAAACACTTTACCTTCTCTGTGTACTTCAGCACGCAAATGAATGGATAAAGCATTCACACAAGAAACCCCCACACCGTGCAATCCTCCGGAAACTTTATAAGTGTCCTTATCAAATTTACCGCCAGCGTGTAATACGGTCATTACAAGCTCCAGTGCAGATTTATTTTCTTTTTTGTTGATTCCTGTCGGAATACCACGACCATTATCTTTTACGGAAACACCATTGGATTTAAGGATGGTTACAACGATATCATCACAGTAACCGGCAACAGCTTCATCGATTGAGTTATCGACTACTTCATAAACCAGGTGATGTAGACCTTTTACGCCGGTATCACCGATATACATAGAAGGACGCTTACGTACTGCTTCTAATCCTTCTAACACCTGAATGTTATCCGCTGAATACGTAGATACTTGTTTATTTTCTTCGCTCATGAAAAACCTTTAAAATAACTGTTGATTAACTTTCAAAAATACGAAATTTTAAGCTAATTATCAAATAAAAAAGCCTTTATAAACTGTTAATATTATCAATATTTTGCGGTTAAAAATGAAGAGTAAATAACGAACACTATATAATATTTAAAATTTTTATATTAGGTTTGTCGTTTAGAAAATCGAAATACAGCACAAAAGAATGAATAAACTATTAAAAATTTCATTAGGACTAGTTGCCACGGCAGCAATAGTATCTTGTAATCAACAAGCAAGTGAAAAACCTGCAACAGAAGCTCCTGTAAGCGGAACAAAAACAGAAGTTGCAAACGAAATCGATAAAATTGCCTACGTAAACTCCGATACATTATCCGAGAAATATCAATATTTTAAAGATGTTCGTAATAAACTAGAAGCAAAAGTAAAAAAAGCACAAGCTGACCTTCAAGCTAAAGGACAAGCGTATCAACGTGAATTAGCTGAATACCAGCAAAAAGGCGGAACTATGAGTGCTTCTGAACGTCAGGCTACCGAAGAACGTTTGGTAAGACACCAAAATGATTTGGGACGTATGGATCAAAATGCTTCTGCTTCAATTGCACAAGAAGAACAAACGGAATTCACTAAAGTCTATACAACAATTACTGACTATCTAAAGAAACATTCAGAAGAAAAAGGATATAAGTTAGTGTTAACTTACTCTAAAACTAATCCGGCTGTACTATATGCTGACCCTAAAATGGACATCACAGCCCAAGTTTTAGAAGCTTTAAACAAAGAATATAAAGAAAAAGATGCTGCTCCTAAAAAGTAGAAAAGCATTTCTTTAATAAAAAAGCAGGCTAGGAAAATCCCTAGCCTGCTTTTTTTGTTTAAAATAAAGTTTAAGTTCAAGTATTTGATTTATGTAATTATCTAAGTAATTTTCATCTTTAATCAACCAATATGGTAAGACAAATCCTACGGAAAGAAGACAACGGATACGATTGGTATGAAATCCTAGATCCAACGCTTGAAGATTTTAAGGAATTTAAGGAAAAATACCAACTTAATGATGCATCCATCAAGGATTGCCTTGAAGTTGGACAACTTCCGAAAATTGAAGAATTTGAAAATTATCATTTTCTAATCATAAGATCAATTGCGGAAACTTTTCCGGAGAATACCGACACACTTTCGGATCTTACCGTGAGGATATCAGTTTTTTATAATCAGGATTTTATTCTTACAGTTCACCGTAACAATATAAAGTTATTGGAAGAACTTTCTCAACTCGACAAAACCAATCGAAAATTGAAATCAAGCAAAAGCTTGGTGAACAGCCTGGTCTCCCAGTCACTTAAAACCTTTGAAAATCTTGTTATCAATGAACTTGCTGAAAAGTTGGATGATTATGAAGAAAGAGTGTTTTTGCATAGTAAACGGAAACCTTTTTTAATGAAACTGTATTACTTAAAAAGACAAGTTGATCTTATCAGAATTATTTTGACACTTTACAAAGACATTGTTGATTACTTCCACATGCCTGAGTACCAAAACATCTACACCCAAGATCTTAGAGATATCTATTCCAGAACAAATACACTCTATAGAAATATAGGTGAGAATACAAGTCAGTTATTATCAGTCTATTTTAACATTGAATCTAATCATACCAATGAGATTATGCGTACACTGACAATAATTTCTGTATTCTTTATGCCTTTAACCTTTATTGTTGGAATTTACGGTATGAACTTTAAATTCATGCCGGAGCTGGATTGGGCAATTGGTTATCCTGCGGTCTGGATATTAATGATTGTGGTTTCTTTTTTGATTTACGTTTGGTTCAAACGTAAAAGATGGTTATAACAACGGGATTTTTTTTGGAGTTGATGCCACAAAGTCTTTTAAATAAAAAGGCTCAAAATAAGCTACATCTTCAAAATTCCCATTCTGAAACTTTAGAAAAGACATCGAGTCTTGAAAAACTGCAAAAGAATCAAAACCTTCTATAACTTGTATTCGGTCTTCCTCTTCAAAGGTTGGTACAAACTTGTCTGCGCCTGATCCAAATAAGATTAATTTATAACCTTCATCTAAATAAGAATCGAAGCTTTTTTCGTCAATAATTAACGCAGCGGTTTCCTTAAATAAGGTCCCATCTGTTCGATAAAAAGCGGTATATACTTCTCTCCTTCTTGCGTCAATCATAGGGAGTAGCAACGTTTTATCATTAACATCTATTAGATTCTTCTGTATAAATCCTATAGCAAGCGCTTCCAAGGTATTATTAGCGATCAAAGGTATATCTAACGCATAACACAATCCTTTTGCCGTAGAAACACCTATTCTTAGCCCTGTATATGAGCCTGGCCCCATACTTACCGCAATAGCACTGAGCTGCTTAAACCTTAGCCCGGCTTTATCCAACAATTCCTGAATAAATAGCGTAAGCTTACTAGCATGTAGATTAGCCTCTTCACCGCGAACTTCTAAAAAAGGTTGCCCTTGATTAGATAAAGAAACAGAACATTGGTTAGTTGCTGTTTCAATAGAAAGAATGTATGTATCTGACATATGTTCTAAGGTACCGGATCATGTCCATGTCCACCCCATGGATTACAACGGACTATACGTTTAATAGTTAACCACCCTCCTTTAAAGGGACCATATTTTAGTATGGCTTCTTTACCATATTGGGAGCATGTGGGAGAATATCGGCAACTGGCACCAAGTAAAGGTGATAGAAAAAGTTGATACCCACGAATAATGATGAGAAAAAGCCATTTCAATGGTAATTTAATTCCTTTCTCCCAAATTAGATTTAGATAGCTCATTTTCTAGTCTTCCTATTAATTGGCTTAATTTATTTTGTATGGAATCAAATGGTAATTTTTCATTACCTACATACTGAATTGCCAATAACAAATTTAAAGAATGGTCCTGTAAATAAGAATAAAGTTTATCCTTTTCCATTCTGTAGCTCTCTCGTATTTGCCTTTTCAATCTGTTCCGGTCAACTGCTTTTTTAAAACGCTTTTTAGGAACAGAAGTAATAACTTTAGCGGGAAAATTCAATCCCGATATTGCAGGACTATCGAGGTAGACCACACGAAAGGGATATACAACAAAAGAAGAACCATTATGGAAAAGGTCATCAATTAACCTTTTACTACATAATCGTTCTTCTTTTTTAAATGTATATCTTTTCATCACGATGACCATAAAGCCGGCTTTTAAAGCTCGGTCCCTACATCACCGGCAAGAGCAATAATTATCCTTTGTGACGACTTTCGTCAGAAACTGAAAGACGCTTTCTACCTTTTGCTCTACGAGAAGCAAGTACTCTTCTTCCATTTGCAGAGCTCATACGCTCTCTGAAACCGTGTTTATTTCTTCTTTTTCTTTGCGAAGGTTGAAATGTTCTCTTCATGATGCTATTATGCTTTTTTAAATACTTTTTATCAATTTATCCCTCAAAAGAGGAATGCAAAAATAAAGTTTATTTCACAATTACGCAACACCCAAAACCCAATAAATAAAAAAAAGCAAATTATTTCGGGTATAAACCTTCCACAACTTGCTTTAAAGTATGATCAGGATGCTTATTTATTTCTCAAAATATCGCGAATCTCTGTAAGTAGCACTTCTTCTTTCGTAGGTTCCGGTGCAGCTTCCGGCTCAACAGGTTCCGCTTTCTTCAAAGAATTGATCCCCTTAATAACTAAGAAAATACAAAACGCAATGATTAGAAACTGAATCATAACATTAATAAAATTACCATATGTAACAGCAACTTCAGTAACGCCGGCTGCTTCATTAGCTTCCTTAATTACATATTTCATACTGGAGAAATCCACTCCTCCCGTGATATAACCTATTGGAGGCATTATTATATCATCAACTAAAGAGGTCACGATTTTTCCAAATGCACCTCCGATTACCACACCGACAGCTAAATCAATAACGCTGCCGCGCATAGCAAACTCTTTAAATTCTTTTAAAAATCCCATAAATTTTAATAGTCTATAAAGTAAATATAATTAAATTAAATAGTTTCGACTAAATTATAACATATAGTGAATCTCACACAAAAAAAAGGTTTCGATCCGTAAAGTAAAATTATTTTAAAAATAAATCGGTATTTTTAAAATATCTACAGTTTTAAAACAATAATATAATATTATTATTAAACGAAAGTCAATAAAATTATTATATTTGGGGAAACAAATTAACTACTAAATACATTTTTTCAACCTTAAAAACCATGGATTGAAAAGGCGTAATATTAGGTGAATCTAGGTAATTTGTGTAAAAGACTTTATGAAAAAAATATTAATAGCCGACGATCATATTATTGTGCGATTAGGCGTTTCAACTGCCATAAAAGAAACGATTAAAGCAGTAGAAATAGTACATGCCCAAACATACGATGAAGTATTTGCACAATTAGAAAATACAACTTTCGACTTGCTCCTCCTGGACATCAATATGCCTGGTGGAAATAACATCAAAGTTATTAAAGAGTTGTTGGACCTTCAACCCTCCCTTAAGATTCTTGTTTTTTCGTCTTACGATGAGACACTATACGCTCTACGTTATATCGAAGCGGGAGCCGCAGGCTATGTCAATAAGACTACTAGTATGACTGAATTTACTAATGCCATCAATAGCATTTTTGAAAGAGGCAGATACATGTCTGAAGCTATAAAAGACCTGTATGTTCAGAAATTAACAACAAGTAAATCTAAAGTAGACAGCTTAAACCCTCTTTATAAATTATCCAATCGGGAAATGGATGTCGCTAGACATTTAATTGAAGGCTTAGGAATTATAGAAGTATCAAACAGATTGAACCTAAGTTCATCTACTGTAAGTACATATAAGAGTAGGATTTTCGAGAAATTGGGAGTACATAATATCCCAGACTTAATATCATTATTTAAAATGAATGCTGATAAGGAATAACCCATAGGTTATTCCTTATTTTTTTTGTAATCTTTTACCTTAAATCAATTTATCCATACTTAATACCGGAATATCTTTCCGTGTAACAATTTTTAATTCCTTTTGCTGATTGTAATTATATCCTTTCGAATCCAATTGCCACAACAGAGGAGACAGAAAATTAATACAAGCTTGAGCTCCTTGATTTATAGCATTCAAATTATGTGTATCTTTTGAATTTTTCGCTTCATTCTCAATTTCAAAAGGACCCGAAAAACCTTTATCATGCAGCACCTCTACGAAACTATTCCAATCCATATCATCTGTACCACCGAATCCGGGCAACATAGCCATATAATGATGTCGATCCCAATCATTCAAAGGAATACTTACCCCTGCTAATTCTGCTAATTGCTCATTAACTTGCTGCATAGGGTACATTCCTCCCCATTCAATCCTTGCCTTACTACTCAGCATTCGCGTGGTTTTCACATGAACCCTTTTTAATCGTGTTATATCCATCTCCTCAATAACCTCAACAGGATCTGTATTCTGCCAGATATCATGAGACGGATCATAAATCTCTCCATGAGCTTTACTTGGAATCATAGCATACATTAGTTTCCTAGCCGCTAAAACTCCAGGCAGATTATTAAAGGTGCTTGTGTAACGAGAAGATCTCCATCCCTCCATCGGGCAATTCTCATAGACTATAGTCACGCCCAAACTTTCTGCATATTTAACGATTGGTTCAAAAATTCTTTTGTATTCATCCAGGTTTTTCTGGAAACCATCCAATTGGTTTCCTAAATCATGGTTATATCCCACAAATGTTCCCACCATAACGTTATTTTCATCCCCACCTAATAAATAAGCGATTCTGATGAGTTTAAGCAAATGATTTTGATTTCTTAACCTTTCCCCCTCTTCTCCTCCAATCATGTTCTCAAAAGCCCCTAAAGACAGTCTTAATCCTTTACTATTAAATGCTTCTAATGTTCTTTTCGCATCTTCCTCTCCAAACCCATCATATTCCAAATGTGTGGCAGTATGATCTGCTCTGGTACCATCTTTTCTAAATACACACAAATCTAAACCTTGGGCTCCAAGGTTAGCTGCCGTCTCTAACAATTCATCTTGAGATAGTCCATCATATGCGGAACTCATTAACCAAATTGGATTTTGTATTTGTTTCATTAATTTATTTTATAAGTTCTGATAAAATTAAAATCCTCATGAAACTTCACAAAAAAGGTCACAAGGATATTAAAAGTCTCTAATTACAAATGTTATAAAAAAAGCCCAATAATGGGCTTAGATTGTAACAACATTTGACAGGGAGCTATTTTTTATTCTTTAATCCCTGTATACCAAGACGTAAGTCTTGAGCTAATGTTTTAACATCCTGTAGACCTTTTCTTACACGTGTACCAGCGGCACTATTTCCTTTTGCAAAAAACTTGTCTGCATCATTTTCTAACCCGTCGATTAAAGACTTTAATTCTTTGAATTTATCAATACTTGCCATAATTTGTAGTTTATTTTATGATAATTTTAGTAACTCACTTAAAATTAGCATCTTTTTTCAAAAATAAAAACCAAATAAATCAAAACTTTCTTTGTAATTACTTATTCAGCAACAACAATATAGGGTCATACTTTCACATTGAAACCCTATATATTTAGCAAAAAAAGGTGACTTTTACAAGCCACCCCTTTAATATTAAATAGGATAAGATTAATCTACGTTATCGTGTAAGAAAGAATTATTAGGTCTTATCTCTGTTTCACCATCGTCAAAGGATAAAGTGAATCGTGAAACTTGAGATTCCGAAGAATGAGGAACATCATCTAAGGTCTTCTGCTTTCTCTTATAAGCAGGCTCATTCTCTAACTCTTGTAAACCGTTTGAAGATTTTAATTTCATACTCAATTCTTTTAGACGAAGGATACGTTCCTTGGTTTTCAATAATTGATCTTCAAAATTAGTTTCTTCTTTCTTAGCTTCTTCTAACTCAACTTCAGCTTTTGGCTGAACTTCGTTAACAGGCTCTGGAGCAACCTTTTCTGTCTCTTCTGTATCTTCTGTTGATTTATAAGAATCAAAAACAGTAGGAAGCTTAAATTCAAATAATGAAGCTGATGTTTTCAATTCAAAACCGTGTGGATTTGAATCTTCTTCAGTTTCTTCAACATCAGAATGATCATCCAGCTCCAAAGTATGACGAATCATTTGTGATTCATTTTTCTCAACCGTATTTGCTTGAGAAGCTGCCGCGGATTTATTAGAAAACAAATCTGTCTGGGGAGCTTGGGTAGTTTGATTTGATGGAGTATCAACTGAAGGACTTGGCTTTACGAAAGCGGAAGTCTCTACGTTGCTTCTATCAGCAAACTGATTAGTTGTTACCGGCTTAACGAATGCAGAAGTTTGTACTTCCGGAGTTAAAGGAATAGCAATTTTTTCTTTTTCTTTTTCTTTCACTCTTTCTTCTGCAGTCTGGAATCCAGTAGCTATTATTGTAACAGAAAGTTCATCGTCAAAATTGGAATCAATACAATTACCCCAGATAAGATCTGCTGACAGCCCAGCTTTCTCTTGTATATAATCTGTAATAATTGCAACCTCATCCATTGTTACTTCTCGTGAACCTGAAGTAATATTTAACAAGATAAAACGAGCACCTTCAATTTCATTATCTTTTAATAGCGGAGAAGCTAACGCACCTGTTACAGCATCTAATGCGCGTTGATCACCAGAGGAAATTGCGTTCCCCATTATAGCGACTCCTGAATCGTTCATTACGGTACGAACATCTTTAAAATCGACGTTCACATAACCCGGAATAGTAATAATTTCAGCAATACCTTTTGCTGCTGTTGTTAAAATATCATCTGCCTTTGCAAATGCAGCAGTCATTGTTAAATTTCCGAAAATCTCACGTAAACGATCGTTCGAAATAACTAAATAAGAATCAACATATTTACGTAATTCCTCAAGGCCGTCTTCGGCTTGCATACGTCGTCTTTTTCCTTCGAATGTAAATGGAGTTGTGATAATAGCAACAGTCAAAATCCCCAACTCTTTGGCAGCTTTAGCAAGCACCGGACTTGCGCCCGTACCTGTACCACCACCCATTCCAGCTGTAATGAAAAGCATCTTTGTATTAGTACCCAACATACGTTTGATATCCTCAATACTTTCGATTGCTGAATTTTCACCAACATCAGGATCAGCACCAGCTCCCATACCTTCTGTTAGACTCGCTCCTAATTGTACTTTGTTTGGAATAGGACTCAACTCCAAGGCTTGTGCATCTGTATTGCACACAATGAAATCAACCCCGCTTATTCCTTGCTTATACATGTGATTAACCGCGTTCCCGCCGCCACCACCAACACCAATTACCTTAATAATTGATGAGTTCTCCTTTAACATTTCAAATTGTATCGACATATATTTTATCCTATTTAATTCTTCATCAATCGATTACGCCAACATAACGTAAGTCAACAATTCTAATGTAATATTACCAAAATCTTAACAAGAGTTTTCCACATTTGTTAAATTGTGGAAAAAACCAATCGATGTTAATAATTATTTTTTACCTATGAATGTATCATCATCAATGTCCGCCCCATCCTTGATCCAATCTCCTAAAAAACGCGTTAACCAACCCTCTCTTTTGTTTTGACCTTCCGCTATTTCTTTAACGCCTTCTTTCTTAATTTCTTTCGTCGAGGATGTCTTTTTAACAAATTTTTCCTCATTTCGCTTGTCCTCTTCTTCAATTGACTGAATACCTTTAATCAATAAACCTATACCTGTTGCATATAGTGGACTTTTCAATTCTTCAAAAGCTTGTTTATTCAACATTTCAGTTTTTGCCAGGTACTCATTCGGATATCCGATGCGACAATCTATACCAGTGATGTATTCCACCAACTGAATTAAATGTTTTAATTGCGCACCTCCTCCGGTGATTACGATACCAGCAATTAATTTATCTTCATAACCCGAAGCTTTGATCTCATAATAAACATGCTCGATAATCTCTTCCATTCTTGCCTGAATAATATAAGCTAGATTTTTAATCGAGATCTCTTTAGCTTCTCTTCCTCTGATACCCGGAACACAAATTACCTCATTATCCTTATTCTCATCTGCTAATGCAGAACCGTATCTTACTTTCAATTGCTCCGCTTGATTACGTAACACCGCACATCCCTGGCGGATATCTTCTGTAACAATATTGCCTCCCAAAGGAATAACAGCCGTATGACGAATAATGCCTTCGTGGAAGATAGCAACATCTGTGGTACCCCCACCGATATCCACTAAAACAACTCCTGCCGTTTTCTCTTCTTCATCCAACACAGCTTCGGATGATGCCAGAGGCTCAAGAATTAATTCAGACACTTCAAGATCAGAATTATCTACACATCGCTGAATGTTCTTGATATCCGTTACGCGACCGGAAATAATATGAAAGTTTGCTTCAACCCTTCTGCCTGCCATACCAATAGGCTCCTTAATTCCGGGCTCATTGTCTATGGTAAACTCCTGAGGCAAAACATGAATAATCTCTTCTCCTGGAGGAAGTACCAGTTTGAACATATCCGAAATTAAACGCTCGATGTCAAGACGTCCGATTTCGTCATCGTCATTTTTGGTTAAAATCCCGCGGTGTTGAATGCTTTTGATGTGCTGCCCTGCAATACCAACGTTCACAACTTTAATGTCTACATTAGATTGCCCTTCAGCAACAGCAACAGCTTCACGGATGCTCGTAACAGTCTTTTGGATGTTTGCCACTACCCCACGATTTACACCTGCTGATTCCGCTTTACCTACTCCTAATAATTCAACCTTGTTCGAACCACTGCGACGACCAACAGTTACGCAGATTTTAGTCGTACCGATATCCAATCCGACAATAATTGGATTCTCTTTTTCATTTTCTACAATTCTAGGTTTCATATGCTGTGTTTGATGCTGTATGTTATTAATTTCTGTTATCTCTTATTAATTTTCATTTGTAAACTATCAATGAACCAATCGCCTTTGCGCTCGCAAACAATTTGTCCACTATATTTTACATTTACTTTGCTGTAAGCCTCTGTGCCTACCTTTGGAAGAATATGTGTGTAAAAAGTTTTCAATCGATCTAATTTGTAACTCAATGAGTCTGCATTACCAAGAATCAATTGTTGATTTCCAACTCTAGGTACAATTTCTATATCCTTATCAGAATTTACATATAATTGTACAATCTGATTTTTCCATAATTCATCTCCGTTTGTTTCTTCTACAATCTTCACTAAATCTTTTACCAAAGCGCTTGTCACAGGCTCTAAAGGTTTCTTATACCCTTCACGAATCTCTCCGTTTGCAACCATTACATGTGGCACATACTTCAGGGTCACCGGAATTTTATTTCCTTTCGAATCCACATAATACTCTTGACCTGTCTGATTTATAATTCTTACTATAACCTCCCTTTGCTGAACAGCAACCTGCATAGTGCCATCCATATCCATATGCACATCTGCTTTAGACACATAAGGAGATTTTTTCAATTCCATTTCAATCTGCTGTAAGGGTAATACATTTAATTGTTTCCCCACTACTGAGCCAAACTTTTCATTAATCATTGAAGAAATATCCTGTTGATCAATAAAAGTTTCCTTCCCTTCTACAACTACTTTTAGAGCGGTACACACCTGAACCTGATCTTTCTTATTCACCAGACTCATCAGCAGTCCTACCCCAACTAGACAAATCAGACCTAAGAAAAAATAGCCGACTTGGCGCCATTGTATATTTCTTATCCTATTTAGCATCTGTTAATATTTCTTTTAATGGTTTCACCAATTTGTCAATGTCTCCTGCCCCTACTGTCACTAATAATTCAGGTTTTTCCTGCTTTATAATTTCTAATACCCTCTCAGGACTTACTAAGCGTTTGTTTTCTAAATCTATCTTATTTAACAACCAGTCTGAATTCACCCCTTCTATTGGCACTTCCCTTGCCGGATAGATTTCCATCAATAATAATTCATCTGCAAACCCTAATACTTCTGCAAATCCATCAACAAAATCCCGAGTCCTACTGAATAAATGAGGCTGGAAGATTACTGTCAATTTCTTGTCAGGGTATAATTTCTTCATTGAGGTTAAGAATGCTCTTAATTCCTCCGGGTGATGCGCATAATCATCGATATAGATATGGTTTTCCGATTTAACGATAAATTCAAAACGACGTTTAACACCTGTAAAAGCTGACAAGGCTGCAACAATCTTTTCAGCTGTAATTCCCAATAATTTAGCAACAGTTATGGCTGCCACTGCATTCTCAACGTTATGTAAGCCCGGAATTCCTAAATGAATATCTCTGATAATTAAATCTTCTGTATGATAATCAAAATAAAACTCTCCGTTTTCAACACGAACATGCTCCGCATAAGCATCACATACCTGTTCACGAGCATAACTGATATTTCCCGAAAATGGCAAGCCCACTTTCACAATTTTTTGTCCTCCCTCAACAACCCTGTCCAAAAACATTGCAAACGAATCAATCAATTCTTGCGGATCTCCATAAATATCCAGATGATCTGCATCTGCTGAAGTCACAATTGCAATATTTGGGTGTAAAGTCAGAAATGAACGATCGTATTCATCTGCTTCAACAACAACCACATCATTATCACCAAACAACACATTATTTTGGTAATTTGTGCTGATTCCACCAAGGAAAGCTGAACAGTCAAACCCGCTATGCTTCAGAACATGAGCAACCATAGTTGATGTTGTTGTCTTCCCATGTGTTCCGGCAACAGCAATTGTAAATCTACTGGCCGAAATAAAACCTAATACTTCTGAACGCTTGAAAAGCTTATGTCCGTTGTTCAGAAAAAATTCCTTCAATTTTAAATCCTTCGGAACTGCAGGTGTGAAAATGATTAAGGTTTCATCACTTGCTGACTTGAAAGCTGCTGGTACAGAATTAACTTCATCATCATAAATAACTTCTAATCCCTCTTCTTCCAATGTTCTTGTAAGTTCCGTTGAAGTACGATCATAACCCGCTACTTCGCAACCTAAACGACTAAAATAACGAGCCAATCCGCTCATGCCGATTCCACCGATCCCCAATAGATAAACTCTCTTTATTTTGTCGATATTCATATCTTATTTATTAATTAATTCCAAAACCTCTTCAGCTATTACTACGTCAGCATCTGGAAGTGCAAGCTTTTTTATTTGCTCACTTAACTCTTTTTGTTTATTCTCGTCTTTAAACAGATTTAATACTGTTTGGACTAATTCCTCTCTCGCCACATTATCCTTAACCATTAAAGCTGCATCTTTCTGAACTAGCGCATCTGCATTCTTGGTTTGATGATCATCTGCAACATTGGGTGAGGGTACAAGAACAACCGGTTTACCAATTACACATAATTCCGAAATTGTTCCTGCTCCGGCTCGGGCAACAATAATATCCGCAGCAGCATAGGCGTAATCCATTCTTTCCAAAAAAGGCATCAATTTCACACTATCCGGTAGATCTTCACCTAGTTCTGCGTTCAATTTATCATAGTAATAACTACCACATTGCCAGATAACCTGTATTCCTGCCTCTGCTATTTCCGAAAGGCCTACTTTAATACTGTCGTTCAGCGTTAATGCCCCTAAGCTACCACCTGTGACTAGCAATGTTTTCTTACTGTGGTCCAACATAAAAGCATGTATTGCTTCCTGACGTTTTCCATCTATCGCTACTGATGATTTACGAATCGGATTTCCAGTTAATAAAATCCTATCTGCCGGAAAAAATCTTTCCATTCCGCTATACGCTACACAAATCTTTTTTGCTCTTGCTCCCAGTTTCTTATTGGTCACTCCGGCATAAGAATTTTGCTCTTGTATAATCGTAGGCAAGCCCATCATGTTGGCCATCATCAGCAAAGGACCAGAGGCATATCCTCCTACTCCGATTGCAGCTTCAGCTTTAAAATCTTTAAGAACTTTTCTCGCCTTCCATAAGCTTTTGATCATCTTAAACGGAAGACTAATATTTTTTAATAATGACTGACGATTGATTCCTACAATATCCAACCCTACAATCTCATATCCTGCAGCAGGAACTTTTTCCATCTCCATCTTCCCATTTGCACCTACAAATAAGATTTCAATGTCCGGAGTACTATTTTTTAGAGCATTCGCTATCGCTATCGCAGGAAAGATATGACCTCCTGTTCCACCTCCACTTATGATTACTCTATTCGCCATTGATTATTATATTAAATTGTACCAACCACCACTTTAGCTGGTCTTTTTACAATTTCTTCTTCTTTACCTTTCAACTCCTCTACATTCCGGCTTACACTTAAAATAATGCCTAATGCTATACTTGTAAATAAGATGGATGTACCACCCATACTGACTAATGGCAATGGCACCCCTGTAACAGGACCTAACCCTACAGCAACTGCCATATTTGCTAATGCTTGTATCGTCAGACTAAAACCCAAACCTGCAGCTAAAAATGCACCAAAGGCTCTCGGACTTAACGTGACAATCCGAATACATCGATACATCAAAGCGATATACAGAAAGAGTAAAATAGCTCCTCCTATAGTACCATACTCCTCGATAATAATTGCAAAAATAAAATCAGAGTAAGGGTGAGGTAAAACATTGCGTTGAACACTATTACCTACTCCTTTACCGAACATTTCGCCGGTTGCAATCGCTATTTTTGCATTATTAGCCTGATAATTCTTATCATCCTGAAAAGATGTCTTTCCGTCATGAACTTCTTCTGTGTTGAAAAACCCTTGAATACGACTCACATAAGTTGCACGTCTCGGTCCCAGAAACATTACCAACATCAATAACACGCCGCCCCCTAAGCAAACCACTGCAATCTGTTTAAAACTCACACGACCTATTAATAGCAGTAAAACACACACACCAAACAACATCAATGCTGTAGATAAATTTGCCCAGGCTATTAACACAAACACTGCACAAACAGCACCCATGATAGGTATAAATGATTTTTTAACATCCTTAATCTCCTCTTGTTTACGCGATAACATTCTTGCTAAAAACGTAATTAAGGCAAGCTTTGCTAAGTCTGAGGTTTGAAATGTCTGATTGATTACCGGAATAGTTAACCAACGACTTGCGTCATTCACCTTACTACCAAAAATCAAAGTGTACAATAACAATGGAATGGTAATCATCATTAATAATTTGGAAATACCGGCATAATAACGGTAATCCAATTTATGAGAAAGATACATGAGTGCTAAACCGGCTACCACAATAAAAAGGTGTTTGAAGAGGTACATCTCCGTTCCCTTACCTTCTTTATAAGCAAGCGTTCCTACTGAACTATAAACAGCCAATAGTGACCAAATAGATAATAAGATTACAATAATCCATATCCATTTATCGCCTTTTAGTTTAGAAAAAATGTATTCCATTGTCATTCCTTTCTTATTCTTATAAAGTCATTACTGCTTCCTTAAATTTATCACCACGATCTTCGTAGTTTTTAAACCAGTCAAAGCTGGCACATGCCGGAGATAATAAAACGGTATCTCCTTTTTTGGCTAAATGAGAAGCAATCTGAACAGCATCACTCATCGAAGCACTATTTACAATAACCTCTGTATCATCCTCAAAAGCTTCATGAATACGACTAGTATCTTTTCCAATACAGATGATCGCTTTTACTTTAGCATGAATCAGGTCTTTTAACATTTCGTAGTCATTCCCTTTGTCAACCCCTCCCATAATCAATACAATCTCTGTCGAAAAACTCTCCAATGCATACCACACAGAATTCACATTGGTTGCCTTTGAATCATTGATGTAATTAACACCACCGATACAAGCCACATGCTCTAAACGATGCTCAACGTTTACAAAAGACCCCATGCTTTCCTTCATGGTATTGCTCCTTAATTCCTGAGCCTTTGCTACTAATCCCGAAGCCATGTTGTTGTAAACATTGTGCTTGCCTTGCAGTGATAATTCTTCAATATTCATGATAAAAGCTTCTCTATTTGGTATTAAAATGTTCAAATTCTTCTCTTCGTCCAGATACGCACCGATATTCACTTTTCCTTCTTGTGTAAATGGCAGGTGCATTGCTGCTGTCGGATGCCGTTCTAAGGCCGCCTTGGTCTCGGGATCATCTATGCAATAGATGAAATAATCCGATGCCTTTTGATTTTGAACCATGCGGAATTTTGAAGCCACATAATTCTCCATCTTATAATCGTATCGATCTAAATGATCGGGTGTTATGTTTAATATGACCGCAACATCTGCTCTAAAGTGATACATGTCATCTAACATGAAGCTTGAGATTTCTAAGACATAAGCCTCATGCTCTTCTCTAGCCACTTGCAGCGCAAAACTGTTCCCAATATTTCCGGCAAGCCCAACTTTCATCCCGGCATTTTTTAAAATATGGTATGTCAACAATGTTGTTGTCGTTTTTCCATTAGAGCCTGTTATGCAAAATAACTTTGCATCCGTGTATTGAGCTGCAAATTCAATCTCCGAGATAACAGCTAATCCTCTACTTCTCAACTTCTTTATCAATGGTGCCTTCTCCGGTATTCCCGGGCTTTTAACCACTAGGTCAGCATTCAGAATCAGTTTTTCAGTATGCTGTCCTTCTTCAAATGCAATCCCTTCTTTTTGCAATGTTGTTTTGTATGAATCCGAAATATTTCCCATATCCGATACAAAAACATCAAAACCTTTATCCTTGCCAAGGATTGCTGCACCAACCCCACTTTCACCTGCTCCTAAAATAACCAGGCGTCCTTCTTGTGGGTAATATGTCTGTGCTATATTTGGCATTATTTTATCTCGTTTTTAATGTTACTATCGTTAGAATGGCTAAGATGATGGACACAATAACAAATCGGGTCACAATCTTCGACTCATGATAACCTTTCTTCTGATAATGGTGATGCAATGGAGACATTAAAAATATCCTTCTTCCTTCTCCATATTTCTTCTTCGTATACTTGAAATAAGACACCTGCATAATAACCGATAGGTTCTCAATCAAGAAGATCCCACATAACACAGGAATCAATAATTCTTTACGGATCAAAATGGCAAATGCCGCGATAATCCCTCCGATAGCCAAACTTCCTGTATCACCCATGAATACTTGAGCCGGATAAGCATTATACCAAAGGAATCCAGTACAGGCCCCTACAAATGCTCCGGCAAAAATTACCAGCTCACCTGAATTCGGTATAAACATAATATCCAGGTAATCAGCAAAAATGATATTACCCGATACATATGCCAATATGGCTAATGTAATACCCATAATTGCAGAGGTTCCCGTAGCAAGACCATCTATTCCATCGGTAATATTTGCACCGTTAGAAACTGCGGTAATAATAAAAACTACAACCAACAAGAACAGAAAGAACGTTGCCGTAGGGCTATTGATACCGAATACATCCAAAACCTTGGAGTAGTCGAACTCGTTATTTTTATAAAAAGGAATGTTTGTCTTTGTCGACTTTACATTCTCTGCATAAGTCTTCTCACCAGTTGATGGATTTATAATAACCTCAACAGGCTTAGAAGAGGTCGGGTTTGTTACTTGTTGTCTTGAAACAATCTGTGGGTGAAAATACATTGTAATAGCAATCAAAACCCCTAACCCTACCTGTCCGATCACCTTGAATTTACCCGCTAAACCTTCTTTGTTTTTACGAAAAACCTTGATATAATCATCTAAAAATCCAATAGCACCCATCCACACTGTTGTAATGATCATCAAAATGACATATATATTATTCAGCTTTGCAAAGAGCAGTGTCGGAATCAAAATACCGGCAATGATGATTAATCCCCCCATCGTTGGAGTTCCCTGTTTTTTCTTCTCCCCCTCTAATCCTAAATCACGAATAGTTTCTCCAACTTGTTTGTGATGTAATAACCGAATTAATCTGCTACCGAAAACAGTCGTAATAATTAACGAAAGTATAACTGCCATGGCCGTACGAAAAGAGATATACTGGAATAATCCAGCTCCCGGAATATGGATATGCTCGTTAAGCCATGTGAATAAATAGTATAGCATCCAGTTTAATTGTGTTCGTTAAAAATTTTTAATAATTCTTCTTTATCATCAAAGTGATTTTTCACTCCATTGATATCTTGATATTTCTCATGTCCTTTTCCGGCAACGAGAATAACATCCCCTGGTTGTGCCAAATGAAATGCCGCTCGAATCGCTTCTCTTCTATCGGTAATAGAAAACACATTTTTCCTTTTATCGGCCGGCACTCCAACTTCCATCTCTTTTATAATTGTTCCAGGATCTTCCGTTCTTGGATTATCAGATGTCAGTACCACTTTATCACTGAGTCTAGCAGCCACTTCAGCCATTTCAGGACGTTTGGTCTTATCTCTATCTCCTCCACATCCCAATACCGTTAACACTTGTTGACCTGGTTTTCTCAATCCCCCTATCGTTTCTAATACATTTTCTACCGCATCCGGAGTATGCGCATAATCAACGATTGCAACAACTCCTGTACTTGATTTAAGTGTCTCGAAACGACCTTCAGCACCTGTAATCTCACTTAATGCCATTAAAACCTTAACTGTTTCCTGCTCCAACAATATAGCGGCACCATATACCGCCAGAAGATTATAAGCATTGAAATCACCCACCAATTTTACCCACACTTCTTTACCATCAACTTGCAGCAGCATACCATCAAAATGACTTTCCAGAATCTTTGCCTTAAAATCAGCCATCTGATGCAGTCCATAAGTTTTCTTATGCGCAAACGTATTCTGAAGCATCACCAATCCATTCTTGTCGTCAATATTGCTAAGTGCAAATGAATAGCGATCTAAATCGTCAAAGAATTTTTTCTTTGCATTAATATAATTGGCAAAAGTGCCGTGAAAATCTAAATGATCATGTGTTATATTGGTAAAAATCCCGCCTGCAAACTTTAGTCCTGCAATCCGTTGTTGCACAACAGCGTGCGAGCTGACTTCCATAAAACAATAGTCACAACCATCCTCAACCATTTCCTTTAACAACGCGTTCAAAGAGATAGGATCAGGGGTAGTATGTGTTGCTTCCACAACGCGGTCACCAATCTGGTTCTGTACAGTAGATAAAAGACCTACGTGAAAACCTAATTTGTTAAAAAGATTGAATAACAATGTCGCAACTGTAGTTTTTCCATTCGTTCCAGTTATACCTACTAATTTCAATTTAGTGGAAGGGTTACCATAAAAATTAGCGGCTAACACTCCTAAAACATAGGCAGAATCTTCAACTACCACATATACTACGCTCTCATCAATATCTGCTGGTAATTCCTCCACTAATACGACAGATGCCCCGGACTCTATTGCTTTCTGAACAAATAAATGTCCGTCAGTCTGATACCCCCGCACTGCCACAAATGCACTACCCTCAACTACTTTCCTTGAATCAAGGCATAGTGAGCTAACCTCTATCTCTAGAGATCCGCGGTAATCAATTACCGGAATAGCGTGTAGCAAATCCTTCAACAACATATTAATTCAATTCTATTAGCACATTCGTACCTGGCTTTAATTTTTGCCCAGCTACCAATGACTGATTAATTACTTTTCCTTTTCCTTTAACTGTGGCCTTAAAGCCTGCATTTTCTAAAGCGTAAATAGCATCTACCAAGCCCATTCCTTTCACATTAGGTACAACCCCTTCTTTAAACTCTGCTACCGTAAATGCTTCCGCACCATGGCTTGCCGAGTCCTTTTCTGAAGCTACTATCTCATTCCAGTTAACAGCTTTTATACCTAACAACTCGTAAACTTTCGCGGTAGCATCCTTAGAACCTTTTAAAGTATACGGAACCTTGTTACCCGTAAAATTCACTTTACGACTGTTAAATGTTTTATGCAATGACATGTCATTCGCATAGACCATATCTGCCAATTCTCTAAATACCGGTCCGGCTACAGAGCCCCCGTAATATCCATTTCTAGGATTACGGATTACGACAATCATAGAATACTTAGGATTGTCAGCAGGGAAATAACCAGCAAAGGAAGATTGATACCTTCTTGCTCCATATCCACGAGAACCATCAGCCATCTGCGCAGTTCCTGTTTTACCTGCAGAACTATATAACGGACTTCTTAACCGTTTACCGGTACCTTCCGTCATAACACCTTCCATCATTTTCTGCATCTTTCCAATAGCCTCTTTTGATGCAATTTGCTTATTGATAACCCTTGCCTCAAACTTCTTTACGGTATTACCTAAATGCTGAATTTCTTTTACAAACAATGGCGCAATCATTTTACCATCATTTGCAACTGCATTGTACAATGTTAAAGTTTGTAATGGTGTCAATTTCAATTCGTATCCATAAGCCATCTGCACTAGCGATAATTTACTCCAGGAACGACTATCAGGCATCTTTACCCATGGCATCGCTTCACCCGGAATTTGCAGCCCTAATCGTTTTGCCATGCCCCATTCATGAAGCTTACCAGTAAACTTTTCCGGATTTTTCCCGTAATAAGTTCCTATCGTTTTTGCAGCACCAACGTTTGAAGATTCCTCAAAAGCTTCTTTAATTGTTACTTTTGATTTTTTTGGTGGATGCGAATCTTTAATGGTGTGTCCCGGCACTTTCCATGTACCGTTTCCAATATCTATTACAGTACTTGTATCGACTACGCCATCATCCAGAGCAACCAAGTAGGAAGCAACTTTAAAAGTCGAACCCGGATCAGCTCCCTGAGCAATTGCGTAATTAAATTTCTCTCTATATACACCTTCTGAATCTCTTGTAAAGTTTGCAATCGCCCTAACCTCTCCTGTCTGTACCTCCATCAGAACAACACAACCATTATCAGCATTACTTTCGATCAATTGCTTTTCTAATGCTCGTTGAGCCATATCCTGCATATTCACATCGATTGTAGCAATGATATCAGAACCATCTGTTGGCGCCACTTCCATCTCTCTATTTACCGGAATCCAAACGCCGCCAGCAATACGCTGCATTAATTGCACCCCACTCTTCCCTTCTATATAATCACCATAAGCTCCCTCTAACCCAACACGCACGGTATCTCCTTTACTATTTTTATAGCCAATAGTACGGGCTGCCAAATTTGTAAAAGGTAGAATACGCTTATTTTCTCTTACCGCTATCAAAGAGCTTGAGAACCGCTCTTTATCTTCCTTAAAGTTCTTCAATAAAGGAAAGGTCTTTAAGTCTTTTAACTGTTGATGCGTTACATCACGCTTTAATAATACATAGCGATGCTTTTTTGCCCTTGCTTCTTTTAAATAGCTTAAATATTGCCTAGCCGATTTATCTCCAAAATATTTGGAAAGTTTACTGGCTAAAGAATCCACCCGAGCATTGAAAACATCATTATGCTCGGATGGAATAGCCATCGCATCAAATCTTATTTCATATTCGGGAACAGAAGTAGCTAATAAACTTCCATCATTCGAATAAATATTTCCTCTAGCTGCCTCAATCACGCGCTCGCGTATAGTCAAACTATCCGCAATATCACGCCATTTGTCGCCATCCACATACTGTAGATGTAGTAATTTTCCGAAAACCAATAAAGCACCAAAAACCATCAGGCCAAATGCCAGGTACACCCTAATCAGTATGGATTTCCTAATATTCATCTATTGGTTATTTATTTACTTTACTTCTTTTACAACTTCTAATTTTATTGGCGGTTCGGTTCTTTCCTTCAACCCTAGTGTGTCCGCACGCTTAGCAATCTCTGTTTGTGTGGTTAATTTCATCAACTCAGCATTCAACGACTTGTAATCCCAACTCAATTCCTTCACTTCTCTCCCTAATCTATCGATCCTGCGCACTGTATTTTCTGCCAAATGCCTATTCGAGATATATAACAGGCCTAATAAAGCCAGAAATGCTATAAATGGTATATTCCTTGCAACTAAATAAGTAGAAACTCTTTTCTGTGAAAAAAAAGTCTTTAGAAAATTCTGGGTCTCCTCAACTTTTTCCTCTAACGCATCAGACATTTCCTCCTGAACCTCTTCACTAAGCTCCTTCTGCTTTATAGTATTTCTCTTTGCCATATTCTACTCTACTATAATTTTCTCCGCAATCCTCAATTTTGCACTTCGCGCTCGATTGTTTTGCTTAACCTCTTCATCCTTAGCCACAATTGCTTTTCTGCTAATTACTTTAAACGGCTTAATCTCATTCCCGAAAAAATCTTTCTCCACTTCACCTTTAAACTTTCCCTTTGCCATAAAATTCTTCACCAAGCGATCTTCCAGAGAATGATAAGACATCACTACTAACCTTCCTTCAGGTTTTAAGACTAACGAGGTTTGTTCCAAAAATTGTTGCAACGCCTCTAACTCACTATTCACTTCAATGCGTAAAGCCTGAAAAACTTGCGCATGATATTTATGATCTTTCCCCTTGGGTACCAATCGCTGAATAATTTGCTTCAATTCGGCAATGGTTTGTATTTCTCCTGATAATCTAGCTGTAACAATCGTTTTTGCCAGCGATTTTGCATTTTGAATCTCGCCATACATACCGAAAATTCGATGCAACTCTTCTTCTGAATAAGTATTTAGCACCTTACGGGCATCCAGATCCGAAACCTGATCCATCCGCATATCCAGATCCGCATCAAAACGAGTAGAAAAACCTCTATCAGCTGCATCAAACTGATGGGAAGAAACCCCTAAATCAGCAAGAATCCCATCCACTTCTTTCACCCCTTCTAACCGCAAATAATTTTTTAAGAACTTAAAATTCTGATGAATCAACGTAAACCGTTCATCTGCCAAAGCATTTTTGATCGCATCAGGATCCTGATCAAAAGCGATCAATCTCCCCTGAGGCCCCAAGTGCTTCATAATTTCTTTCGAATGACCACCACCACCAAATGTGACATCAACATATATCCCATTAGGTTTTATCGCCAATGCATCAATACACTCCTGAAGCATAACAGGCACATGATATCCGATTTCATTACTCATGTGCGGATCCTCCAAAATCAAATCCACCCATTACCTCTTCTGCTAATGAAGAAAAGTCTTCGTCAGAGTTTCCATCCATCATTTTTTCATATTCATCTTTTGCCCACACCTCAATTTTATCAAATTGACATTGCAAGAAAACATCGCCCTGAATATTTGCATATTCCAACAATGATTTTGGCAAAAGAACTCTTCCCGCTGAATCCAATGTCAACTCCGTTGCTCCCCGCATAAACTGACGAATGAAATTTCTATTCTTCACATTATACTGGTTCAGTTTCGACAACTGAGACATCTTTTTACTCCACTCTTCTTTTGTATAAATCACTAAATTTTTCTCAAAACCACGGTTCACAACAAGCCCTTCACGCTCTACATCAGGCACTTGCCTTTTGAGCGCTGCAGGAACCACCATTCTCCCCTTGGTGTCTAGCTTGCATTCGAACTCTCCGATTAATTGAATCATTTAGTACTCCTTTACTATAATATTAATGTAAAAGTATACACTTTCTCCCACAATCTCCCACAATGCCCCACAAAAAAGTTTTCCACATAGGAAAATAGCCACAAAAACCCCTTTAAAAGCATCGAAAACCCAGAATTATATTGAAACACAACAAATTAAGAATTGTAAAAAACTTTTAATATTTATTAAAAATCAATAGCAAAACTCTTGTTTTTAGGGAATTGAGACTCGAAAAACCGGCAAAAGTGGGGCAAGGTGGGAGAACGATATTGAAGAGCTTAATTTTCGATTCCCGACAGTCCATGACGGTTACATCGAACGTTCAGATTATATTTGATTTAATCAATTCTAAAACCAAAAAATCACCTTATGAAAAAGTGCCTAACACTAATTCTGGGAGTACTATTTCTTTCATTTTCCTGTAAAAGCCATATAAACGCTGACAATCCGGAAATCAGTGGAACAAGTACCTTAAAATTAACCGTAGATGGTAAATCAGGAAATCATTTAAACCTGACAGAAAACAGCGGTCAATATCAAATTGAAACAACTGACGTAGACCCCTACCTCTTTCTAAATGGTCTTTCCCGAAAATTAAAAAGTGAGGAACAGGTATTGACTTTCGAGTACAGCTCTTCAGCAGAAATAACTTTGCAGGTCTTCTTCGCTCCTCCTCTGTCAGAAGGACGATCCCTAAGTAGTATTATCTTGCCTAAATCAAGTGGTATGAAATCATTCTCTATTGACATAGGCAGTAAGATTCAAGAATTAGACTGGGGAAATTCAGGTGATCAACTTCGTCTGGATTTTGGCAATTCTCCAGGTGTGAATATCACGTTAAAAGGAATATCAATCAGAAAAAGAAATCAAGAAGAAGAAAGGATTGCTCAGGAAAAAGAAGATTTTAAGAAAAATGATCTAGCCTTGAATCAACAATTCATCTCCTATTTAAGCAACAATTATTCTAGTAAAATCACCAACATCCAGGTCAATGCTTCCGACATTCAAATCCAAGGAAACATCCCTAATGAATCAGAAGGATACCAATTAATAGAAATTCTCCCTGGCGGACAGCCATTCGATCCTTCAAGCTATGGAACTCCAATACCTATCACTAATTCCTCCTTTACCATTCAAGCAGAGCGTTATCAAGAAAAAGATGGTCTCCGATATGATAGAGGACTATCCAGGTGGGCTATTGTCCGCAAAGTTCAGGACAATTTAGAACTTCAATCGCATGCACATTATGCCGATGTCATCCAGGCTAAACATCAGATGACACCTTATGTACTTAAAAGCAAAAAAGGTCTTGGTGGATATTCGAGCAGCAGGGGATTCCAAACAGACCTTGATGATTTACAGATTAGCAGCGTAACAGTAAACGTGTCTATAAGTAGTTTTTTAAACTTAACAGACAAAGGCAATAACATTGCGCATACTTATAATGGTAAAACCTACTACATGAGTAAATCTTATGTAGATAATATGGATAAAACTTTCAAGGCAGCATTGGACCGAGGAATAGTGGTTTCAGCTATTATCTTAATTCAAAGTGCTGCTGAGAGTGTGGATCAGGAAGCAGGAAAACTTTTAGAACATCCAAATTTTGCTCCTGGTTCCAACGTATTCTTTACCATGCCTCGTATGGACAATTTAGTCAGTCTACACGCTTATGCTGCGGCACTGGATTTCCTTGCCAATCGCTATTGTCAACCTAATAGCCCAAATGGAAGAATACATTCTTTCATTATGCACAATGAAGTGGATCAAGGAATTGTATGGACGAATATGGGAGCAGACAGACCTTTAAATGTGTTTTTAGACAATTACTACCAATCCATGAGACTTGCCTACAACATCATCAGAAACTACGATAGTCATGCTGAGGTTTTAGGATCTTTTACACACTCCTGGAATGAGTCTGCAAGCGGAGGTGATTATTTTGCCGGATATTATACCACTAAAGAAATGGTTGAGGGAATCATTAAGTATTCTAATGCAGAAGGTGATTTTCAGTGGGGTTTAGCCTGCCACCCTTACCCGGAAGATTTAACAGAACCAAAAACCTGGAATGATAAAAGAGCAACATTCAGCAAATCTTCTCCATTAGTAACTTTCAAAAATTTAGAGGTTCTGGACGATTGGATAAAACAGCCTGATCACAAGTACAAAAAATCTACTAAAAGAACACTCTGGCTATCGGAGAACGGCACGAACTCAAGAACCTATTCGGATCAGGACCTGAAGGAACAGGCGGCAGGTTTTGCCTATGCATGGAAGAAATTCAAACAATTAGATGGTATTGATGCCATCCAATGGCATAACTGGATAGACAACCGAGGTGAGTTTGGCTTACGAATTGGTCTTCGCAGATTCCCTGACGATGAAACTGATGCCGGTGGACCAAAACCAGTATGGCATCTTTATAAAGCAGCCGGAACACAATCTGAAGATGCTGCTTTTGACCCTTATAAATCAGTAATTGGAATTACCGACTGGAAAGAACTAGACAAAAAAACCTTGACACCATAAGGAATATGTATTGAAAAGGCAGTAAACCAAGAATTACTAAAAGATGCACTTCTTGATTTACTGTCATTGATTAATTTTTGATTTAAAATTGGCTTTTTATTCACACCTATCTCATCCGTATTTAATGCGGTTTTAATCGGGTGAGATACGGGTGAGATGTGGGTGAGATACGATTAAAAAAAGGAAAATCAGCGATCAAAAAACAACAATGTAGTCTTTGTATCAGGAGCTAATTGTACTTGACTAATTTTCATTCTTTATTCTCGCTTAAATGCAATAATTTTGTGGGTCAATAAAATTGAAATAATTATGCACAGAACACATACTTGTGGCGAATTAAGAATTGGAGATTTAGGAAAAACCGTAACCCTAAGTGGATGGGTACAAAAATCACGTGATTTAGGAGGAATGACTTTCATTGATGTACGTGATCGATATGGTATTACACAGTTAACATTCAACAGTGAGGATAATGAAACCTTACGTAGCCAGGCTCGTGATTTGGGCAGAGAGTATGTAATTAAAGTTACAGGAACGGTAATCGAGCGTTCTAGCAAAAATGCAAAACTTCCTACCGGAGATATAGAAATTAAAGTAAGCAATTTAGAAATCTTAAACGAATCCAAATTGCCACCATTTACTATTGAAGATGAAACGGACGGCGGCGAGGATATCAGAATGAAATACCGTTATTTGGATATTCGTAGAAATCCGGTAAAAAACAGCTTGCTGTTTCGTCATAAAGTAACGCAGGAGGTTAGAAATTATTTATCTGATTTGGATTTTTGTGAAATTGAAACTCCTTATTTAATAAAATCTACTCCGGAAGGAGCGCGTGACTTTGTGGTTCCTTCTCGAATGAATCCGGGACAGTTTTATGCATTACCTCAATCCCCTCAAACATTTAAACAGTTGTTGATGGTAGGTGGTATGGATAAATATTTCCAGATTGTAAAATGTTTCCGTGATGAAGATCTGCGTGCTGACAGACAACCTGAATTTACGCAGATTGACTGTGAGATGTCTTTCGTCGAGCAAGAAGATATTTTGAATGTTTTTGAAGGGATGACACGTCATTTATTAAAAACGATTCATGGAATTGAAGTTGAAGAATTTCCGAGAATGACTTTTGATGAAGCGATGCGCACATACGGTAATGATAAACCGGACATCCGTTTCGGAATGAAATTCGGTGAATTAAATGCAGTTTCACAACATAAAGATTTTGCTATATTCAATAATTCAGAATTGGTAGTCGGTATTGCTGTTCCGGGTGCTGCTTCATATACCAGAAAACAAATCGATGAATTAGTGGATTGGGTAAAACGTCCTCAAGTTGGTGCGTCAGGAATGGTTTATGTAAAATGTGAAGCTGATGGCACTTACAAATCCTCTGTAGACAAATTTTACGATCAGGACGATTTGGCTAAATGGGCTGAAGTTACTGCTGCACAAGCTGGAGACTTGATTCTTGTGCTTTCTGGTCCTGCAAATAAAACACGTGCTCAATTAAGTGCCTTACGGATGGAATTGGGTAACCGTTTGGGACTACGCAAAGCGAATGAATTTGCACCATTATGGGTTATTGACTTTCCATTACTAGAATGGGATGAAGATACTCAACGTTATCATGCTATGCACCACCCTTTTACTTCTCCGAAAATTGAGGATATGTCTTTATTAGATACTGACCCAGGTAAGGTTCGCGCAAATGCTTACGATTTAGTACTAAATGGTAATGAAATTGGTGGTGGATCTATCCGTATTCATGATAAGGAAATGCAGTCTCTGATGTTTAAACACCTGGGCTTTACTCCTGAACAGGCACAAGATCAGTTTGGATTCCTGATGAATGCTTTCCAATATGGTGCTCCTCCACATGGTGGACTGGCATTTGGTCTTGACCGTTTGACAGCAATTCTAGGTGGTCAGGAAACGATTCGTGATTTTATAGCTTTCCCTAAAAATAATTCCGGACGTGATGTTATGATTGATGCACCATCTATCATCGCAAAAGATCAATTGGATGAATTGAGCATTAGCTTAATCGAACCAAAGAAATAGAATTTAAGCAGATAGTTTTATTCACTCCGAAATGAAGGGAAAAAGATGCTAAAAAGAGGTCCTCTCCTATGGAACTCTTTTTAGCATCTTTTTTGATGCAATACATTCACAATTGTAAAAATTAGCTTAAATACAAGATAATTTTTTATCTTTAAAACAGGTTGAATTTCAATTCAACTATTAATTTTGCATCAAGCAACAGAACATCCCTATGGCACAGACAGTAGCTGAGAAATTTGTAAAAGATAGTGCATCCAAATCCTTTGATTTACAGCATCGGCAAATTATCAATAACAATATTGATAAGTATGAAGTTGCATTTGAAAAAGGGAAAAGCAAGTTTTATGATTTAGAAAATTCAAAGATCAAAGCAAATTTGGTGAAGTGGAAGGTTATTGAAAATCTGGATCGTTATCTTTTAGATTTTGAGTCAAATTTCACAGCGAATGGCGGTAAGGTTATTTGGGCAAATGATGCTGAGGAAGCTCGTGAAGAAATCTGGAAGATTATGGAGCGGCATCAGGCAAAATCTGTCGTCAAATCGAAATCAATGGCTACGGAAGAAATTGAGTTAAACCATTTCTTAGAATCCAAAAATATAGAGACCATTGAGAGTGATTTAGGGGAATTTATTATTCAGCTTTTAAATCAGAAACCTTATCACTTTGTTACTCCGGCGATGCATTTAAGCTTAGCGGAAATTGCGAAGTTATTTCATGAAAAATTTGGAACACCTTTAGAAGCAAGTGCTGAAGAGTTGACCCTGAAGGCAAGGGAAATTCTGAGAGAAAAATATACAACAGCTGATATTGGGATCTCAGGTGCTAATTTCTTATTGGCCGATAGAGGGGCTATTGCTATTACTGAAAATGAAGGTAATGCCCGATTAACGACTACATTTCCTAAAGTGCATATCGCAGTTGTAGGTATAGAAAAGGTGCTCCCAAGTATTAATGACTTAGATTTATTCTGGCCTTTATTGGCGACGCATGGTACAGGACAAAATCTAACTGTTTATAATACCGTATTAAGTGGTCCCAGAAAAAATACAGAATATGATGGTCCCGAGGAAATGTATGTTATCCTCCTGGATAATGGCAGGAGTAATGTTTTAGAACAAAAAGATCAGCGGCAGGGTTTATATTGTATTCGTTGTGGTGCTTGTCTGAACGTATGTCCCATCTATCAGAATATTGGTGGTCACACCTACGAAACGACTTATCAAGGTCCAATCGGATCTTTGATTTCTCCGCATCTTAATGGCATGAAGGAATTTAAGCATCTGAGCTATGCTTCATCTCTTTGCGGCAAATGTACAGAGGTATGTCCTGTAGGAATTGACATTCAGAAGATGTTGTTACTGAACCGCAGAGATGCTGTTCAACAAGATTTAGTTTCGTCGATTGAGAAAAAAGGCTGGGGAATGTTTACCTGGGCAATTCAAAAGCGTAAAATAATCGATTTCTTTGGCGGGAAAACTAAAAATTTCTTTATCAGGAATTTCTTTAAAAAAGCATGGGGGAATCAGAGAGAGTTGCCAAAGGTTGCAGATAAATCTTTTACTCAGCAATGGAAAGAAAAAAAGAAGAATGAAAAGTAGTTTGTAGGGAGGGAATTAATTACATTTCAGTTTTTCTTAAAATTGCCATATCTAGAAGAGTACTTGCTACATCAAATGATCCCGGCACTTCCCAGCCTATATTAGTATGTCCGATATAAAGGTCTTCCCAGTTTGTTTCTTTTAAAAAACCAGATTCTTTTGCAAGCTCAAAAGCCTTTTTTAAATATTCTTTGATAGGTATTTGCACTAGCTTTAGTTGTCCGATTACTGTTTTGTTTTGTTCACCCAAAACCTCCTTCATATCCGGCATGTAAATAAACTTTCCCGTTGTATTAATATCCTTATTTGCATAGAAAGGACTATAATCGTATCGATAATCGTAAAAAGAAAATCCAAACCAAAAGTAGTCACCATAACCTTTTGATTCACTATTTTGATTATTTACAGAGATAAACCATTGAAACTGAGCGGAGTGTATACTTTTGTTATATGTTGTCGAAGTGTGATTATTCTTTACAGAATCAATCTGATATTTCAATCTCATGTAATACTCTTGTGCACTAAACACAGGCACAGCTTTTTCATCCATAGTTTGAGAGATTAATAAATGCGGCCACTTTTGTCCATCCTGTCTTGGATTATTGGGATTTATTTTATTATGACCGTATTCTGAAGATGTATTCAAAACCAGTTTAACAACCCCATCTATAGGATTAACGGAAAATAAATTACCCTTAATGGTTTGATATTGATGAAAACTTTCTCTCCTTGAATAGATAGCATCTTCAATTAAATTATTATAATTATTCCATTGTGCCAATTGCCATTGTGCAGGGGAATTTATTGTCTGATTGTAATCAATACGTCTCTTTATTGTTAACGGAAGGTTTGGAACACCTTCCTCAGCCATATAAACGTCGAATCCTAATAGATATTTAGGGTCTTTCAGTATATTAATTATATCTGATTTTTCAGCAATTGAGACGTTATCATTTATCGTATTTTTTTGTGCTAAAACAAGATTCGACAAAAACATTACACTAAACAAAAAGACACTGAAAAATAAAGTTTTTTTTAACATTTGAGTCTGATATTATAAAAAGCACTAAACATTCTGTGTCAATAGTGTGTTCACAAAAAGTTTAGTGCTAACATTGAAGCAGTTAATTCAATAAATTATATCTTCTTAAATCTTAATGCTTTAAAATTGAAGCCAGATTTATCAACGACAAATTTAACTTTTCGTATCCCTTCATTTAGGTTAAGAATAATTCCCGGTACAGGATGATACTTCCACGCATTCCAACTTCCATTACTTGGAACATCAATATCGCCAGGAATTCGTACACCGTCTACTTCAATATGAAATATACCATTTCCATTTGCTGACAATGAAATATCCAATTGATATTCACCCCCTTCTAAAACATCCACCGTATATTGATACCAATCCCCATCGCTTACATAGCCTATATTATCTCCATCACCTTCAACCTCGACCGGGTAACTACCTGTGTCACCTTTACCTTTCCGATAATTATCGTTTCCAACATTATTTCCAGCATCATCATTAAAAGCATAGTTCTGCCCCCCAAAATCAAAATCTGCAGCATTAATTTCTAAGCCTTCACCCGATTTTAGATAATGAGGTCCGTTAAAAGGTTTTGTATATGAGACTAATACTTTTACATTTTTCACTATTGTACCAACTGTATATTTTATATTAGTTTGCCCTTCATTAACAGCAACAATATCACCGATTTCATTTACGGTTGCAATGCTACTATTTTCAGAAGTCCAATTAGCACTCGGGATATCATTCGCATTATCTGGCACACGTTGTACTGTTATCGTTTTCTTTTCTCCTGGGGTTAATTCTAGAGATTCTTCACTTAGAAGGATGTCTTTTATTGATATTTTAATAACTGAATATATTTCAATGGTTTGTTTAATTTCGCCTGCAGTAACAAGAATATTTGTAAACCCTTCACCAACTAATTTCACTTTTCCATCGGCTGTCACAGTAGCTATCTGATCATCTTCCGAAGACCATTGAAATTGATAACCTGCGTCTGTTGGACTCGCAATTAATTGCACTTCTTCTCCAACGAAACCATTTATAGAAGATTTATTTACATAAATTTCCTTGACTACCTCTGTTCGGATATACTCTTCACAGCTGCTTAAGTAGCAACAAAACCAAATGCTACATATATACATGATGATTAATTTCTTCATTCCTTTAGTTTTTGATTTTTCATAACCGAGAAGTTTAATCCATTTCAAGATCATCATCCTCTTCATTAAACTCTAACCTTAATTCCTCCTTCATTTCAACCACAGTGTTTCCTGAAACATAATTGTAGCGCAATAAGAAAGTCTTGTACGTTTTAAAACCATCATCCTCAACCTTAAATATATTTGGATAATCGGGATCGCCATCGACTTGAGTAACATTTATATTTTTGTATGGAAGAATCTTTAAACTATTATCTGCATTAACCGATACAATAATTGCACTACTATTAAAAACATTCATATCTGCTTCGAAAGCTTCATTTCCTGCCATAATTCTAATACTATTTTTAGAAATAGGATGCATAATTTTGTTGCCGGGCATTTCTAATTCCGATGAAGAACCTTGCTCCCTGTATTTTGCACGCATGCTATAAATCGTTGTTCCGTCCGATTGGGCATAATAATTCTTTGTTTTGATTTGATAAAGTATATAGCTTTTATCAGGATTGGCCTCAAATCCAGAATATGAATTGATGCGTAGAGCAATAAAATACGATGAATCTGGAGACAGTCCATCTGGCCTAATCTTTATTGGTAATCTACCTCCAATAGTTCCTGAAAGAATGCTGAAATTATATGTCTCAATGTCATACTTATCCTCAGGCATTGAACGTGCATATTTAGAAACATCTGTATCATAATTGATCAGATTAAACTGATCAATTAACGACTTGTCTTCAATCAGTTTAATTTCCACATCCCGATCCGTCGCTTCAGTTCCTCCCATAGAAGCCGCTATATACCCTATTGATTCTTCTCCGAGGTTATGAAATTTTCGAGCGACATTATCAGATTCACTGATTAATGCGAATACATTTTTATACTGTTCCCTTTCATACACTTCATCATCTTTACAGGATTGCAAAAAAAGTATTCCAAAAGAAACAGATAGCATGAAAGCTACAATAAACCTTCTGCCTTTATTATTTTTTATGATTATTCTTTTCATAATTCTATTCAATAGTATTAATTTTCCCAACCTGGGTTTTGATCCAAAGAAGGCAACAAACGAATTTCGTTTAGCGGCAATGGAAGAAAGGCCAATCGTTTATTTACAATTCGTGCTCCGATTCGTGAAGTATTAGGAATAACACGATTAAAATAAACATCGCGCGAACCTTCAATATTCATCCCTCGAATGGGTTCACTTTCCACCTGTTCCAAAATACCCCATCTCCTAACGTCGTAGTACCTTCTATTTTCAAACAAGAACTCAATCATTCTTTCTTTCTGAATCAAATTCTGAATTGTGGTTTTATCTTCATTTCCTCGAATACCTGGGAGACCGGCTCTGTATCGAATAGGGTTAAATGCCTTTTTTACATCTTCCATATTGCGTGAGACGTTATATTGTTGACCATCTAGTTCAACTACATGTGAACTTGTAAGGTTATTCAATGCTTCGGCATATGAAATCAGGATTTCTGCATATCGAATAATCGGAAAAGCTTTATCCATTCGACGATTATTTGTTCCTCCCCACGCATCAGAAGGGTGTATATATTTTTTAATGACATAGCCAGTAATAGGAAAATCAACAGGACTACTAACACTTCCTTTTCCATTCGGTGAATCAAAATAATATTCAATTGTTTGGTTATAATATCCAGAGGAAGTAGAGGATGTCATTGGCCAATAAGAGCCCGAAAATCCTATACTTGCATAGAATCTAGCCTCTCGATTATTATACATATTACTAACATTTGCATTCAGACGATAACCAGAAAATATTTTTGCTGCGTTAGTAAATCCTGTTTCGGTATATGGATATGTTGTACTCGAATTTCCAATTTCTCTACCATCTATCATCGAATAATTATCTATAATCTTTTGTGTTACACAGGTTCCATTCCATCCATCTAATTTTTGAGGAAAAGACATCCGCGTTTCATCCACTAATGCGCCACTTCGTCTTCCCCATACATATTCTGGATTTACCGGAAGAACAGATTCACCATTAAACATCTCAGAATAAGACCTATAATGATCAATGCCTGCTGCTCCATTTGGCCATTCTTGATAATAATTTGGGTCTGAGGTAACTCCTTCGGGTAAAGCAGGTGTTTCGGCATCAGCAGCTACAGTATGTAGCCTATACAACCCTGTTTCACCTAAATCAATTAGTCTTTTTGCAGCAGCAGCGGCTATAGCCCAACGCTTCTCATCATATGTCTGTGAAACATATTGAACATTATCTGTGCTTCTTCTCCAGGTACCAAAATAAGTACGTGCGCTCTGTCCCCCATTAAACAAAGGGCTTGCATGGATCAACCTAACTCTTGCGATTAAACCATATGCCGATCCTTTAGTCGGTAAGCCGAATTCAACCAAAGAAACTGTATTAGGTAGAAATTTTGCGGCTTCTTCCAATTCTGAGCAAATATATTCTACCGCCTCATCGTAAGTACTTCTAGGGCGATCATAAGCTGATAATTCGGCATTGGACTCAATTATTTCATCATCTAAAATAATTGGAGGGCCAAAATCCATTAAAATATTGTAATAAGCATAGGCTCTGATAAATCTAGCATAACTAAGAATATAAAAACGATCTTGTGTCTCCAAATCTTTTGCTTCATCTATCCTATTAAAAATAGTATTACATTTTCTGATAATTTTATAGTATTGCCCCCATGTATTGAGAGAATATAAACTTGATGCAGTAATCTCCCCGATGACAAACCTCATTCCATTGTAGCCACTAGAAGTTAAAAATGAGGTAAATCCCTCATCAGTGGCTAATGGGCCTGGCGTATGGGAACCATTTTGTAGTCTTCCTTCATCAGGAAACATGCTGGCCGTTCCCCATAAATAAGCCTTTATATATCTAGTTTCAGAAAAAACTGTATCTAATTTTAGTTCATCACTGAAATAATCATCTACACTCAAGAACTTTTTACAAGAGGAAGTAGCAAAAATAGCTATCAATACAAAAGGTATTAAGACAGCATTGAAATTTTTATTTATATGTTTCATAGCTTCCGGTATTAAAGGTTTAGATACATTTGAAAAATATAGGAAGTAGGGATTGGGTATACTTCCCCATTTCTATAGGCAATTTCTGGATCAAAAATTTTGACTTTATCCCAAATTACCAGATTGTTTGCAACAATCTGAAGATCAACAGATGATATCTTTAAGCGTTGAAGAAAAGGAGTTCTTAAATTATAATTCAGGTTTACCTCCTGAAGTCTCAAATATCTAGCATCTCCTCTCCAAAAATCAGATAATTGTGAATTATTGTTATTATTTCCGTAGGTAAGTCTAGGGAATCTAGCATTGGGATTTTCTGCCAATGAGGGATCAATTCCATTTGCTAAAGCATAATCCATCGGAATCCAGCGATTAGAAGGATCACTAGCTAAACTTAAAACATTTCCATTTACACCATTAAAGAAAGGGACATATCCTGTTCCAATACCATTTCCTGAATAAAAAAAGTCTGTTTGGCCGGTGCCTTTAAAGAGTACCCCAACAGTAAATTTTTTATAATTAAATTCACCTCCAAATCCATACATCAACAGCGGATATGTACTATGAGTTAATGGAACTCTATCATCGGTATTAATAACACCATCACCATTTATATCTCGATACTTAATATCTCCAGGCATCACTTTACCAAATTGTGCTGGGCTATTATTTACGTCATCCCAGTCTTTAAATAACCCTATGGATTGATAACCTCTTATGGAACCATATGGATATCCAGATATTTCTTGATAAGGATATTTGGGATTTGCTTCCTCCCAATTCTGCACGTTATTTTTTGAATAGGTGAAATTACCACGGACGGTAAAGCTCATATCCTCATTGATAGTCTGTTTAAATGATCCACTACCATCAGCCCCGATACTTTTCATTTTGCCAACATTACCATAAGGCATAGTAACTAAACCAGCATAATCTGGCACCTGAACCCGTTGCATAAAGATTCCGTTTCGTTGGTCATTAAATACATCAACAATAAAACTTAGCTTATCATTGAATAAATTTAATTCCATTCCGATATTTGCTTTTATTGCTTTCTCCCATTGTAAATTGTCGGCACCAATGACAGACTCATTAACAGACTCCATCAAAGCCGAGGAACCCCAAGGTGAGGAAATATAGCTATTCACCATCGTTAGATAAGGGAAACGCCGATCATCTGTAATTCTATCATTTCCAACTGTACCAAAGGAACCTCTAAATTTCAAAAAACTAATCCAGGGTAGATGATCTTTGACAAACTTATAATTTGATGGAACCCAACCGGCAGCAACAGAAGGGAAAAATCCATATTGTCGACCTGGTTGAAAGTTTTCTGAGCCCGTATAACCAAAGTTAAAATCAGCCATATAGGTATCACGAAATCCATAGGTGAATCTACTTGATACTCCTTGATAGCGTATTGGGATTGCACTTAAATTATTAGTTCCTTTATCAGCTTCTTTTTGATCACTTAAATAGTAATAGACTAAAGCTGAAGTTCTGTGATCTTCTCCAATTTTTTTCTCATAATTTAGAGTGCTTTCGAAATGATATTTCCTATACTGATTAGTGGTATTAAAATAAGAAATGGCTTCAGCAGGGGATCGCTCAATGGTAATCAGCTCACCTGCCTGATCTCTACCTACAGCTTGATAGAGTGCAGGGGAGATTAAACGTGTTTCTCTAAAATAACTTATAATATCATAAGCACCTTGTCCCCTAATTTTAAGTCCAGGTAATATGAAATCAAGTTTTTGATCCAAAGCAAGTGTAAACTTGCCTCGAAATTCTTGATTTGTGCGATTCCCCATATTGTTTATCATTACTAAAGGGGATCTTAAAGACCCAGTTGTTGAAGTAGCAGGTAATTTTCCATCTGAATATACCGTAGGAATTAACAATGGATTTAAATTGGACTGAGCATACCATATATAATCCGTTGATGCTACTCCAGGAGTATTATTTACAGATAAAAAACCATCTGTTCCAAAATATAGTGTGGATGTGGGGGAAAGTTCCAGATCAATATTTGTTCTATAATTATAGGTCTTATATCCTGCATTCGCAGCATAAATACTATTATCATCGAATTTGTAAGCAGCAGTTTCATCACTCATTCCTAGACTTAGAAAATAACGTGCTACCTGTGCGCCACCTCTGGCACTTGCATAATAACTTTTTCTAAAAGCATTGTTTCTTAACACTTGATCTTGCCAACTCACATCAGGATACATATCCTGATCTAAACCATCTCGAATAATATCCAATTCCACTCCTGAGTAAATAGGAACATCACCTCTAACAGAACGTGCTTCATTTGCCAATAAAGCATAATCATAGGCTCTTAAATAATCGGGCAATCTAGGAAGAAAATTTGCCGATGCATTTGCACGCCCGGTAATGCTCAATTTCCCCGCTTGACCTCTTTTAGTTGTAACTAAAACTACTCCATTCGCACCCCTAACCCCATACACTGCAGTCGCAGAAGCGTCTTTCAAAATAGAAAAACTTTCAACGTCTGCCGGATCGATTGTGTTTATACTACCTTCAAGACCATCAATTAAGACTAAAGCACTGGAATTTGCACCAAATGTACCAATTCCCCGAACCCAGAATTCTGAGATGTTTTTACCTGGCTCCCCACTCCCTTGTAATGAAATCACACCTGCTGCTCTTCCTCCTAATAAATTCGCTATAGAAACAGCTGGTGTTTGGAGTGTTTTTACATCAACACTTGTTACCGCTGCAACATTGGATATTTTTCTTTGTTGTCCTAAACCTACAACAACTACTTCATCAATCTCCTCTGCTTTTTCACTGAATTGTATTTTTAAATCGGTTTTTTCTTCTGTAACTAAGTATTCAATATCCTTATACCCAACATGTTTAAACACTACCATATCTCCTCTTGATACTTTAATTGAGAACTTACCTTGTTCATCAGAAGCAGTACCAATGCTGATTTTATCTCTCAAGTAAATAGTCGCAGCAGAAATAGGTACTTCGTTCTCATCCAGCACTAAACCGCTTATCTGAAAACTCTCTTGGCTATAAACGGGTAAAGCCATAGATACCATTAGAAGTACCCATATAATTAGGTTCTTTATTTTCATAATTTAGATGTTTTGGCTTTTAATTAATAGATAGTTTTCGAACTCGATTATTACCAAAATCAGCAACAAACACTGATCCATCGGATCCAATTCCGATGCCGGTTGGCGTGTTAAATAAGGCATCTTCTTTACCCCCATCTCTCCAGCCTGGACTGCCTGGCATTCCAAGTACAGTCTCCACCAAACCTTCAGAATTTATTTTTCGGATACAATGATTACCACTGTCTGCTACATACATATTTCCGTCAGCATCCGTAAAAATTTGTTCAGGATTTCGAAACTGAGCAACTTCTAATTTTCCATCCCTGTGTCCTCCGGCTGTAGAACCAGATAATTTTTTAAATGTATCTGAGGGATTAGTTACATCAATACTACAAATACTATTTGCATTGACTCCACTATTTCCATAAAATGAAATGTATAGAATATTTGGATTGGTCGGGCTAAAAGTTAACCCATAACTATCGCCCTGCTCTGTTTTATAAATAGTTTCCACCTCATAAGTTCGAGGATTTATCTTTACTATGTGACCATAATAATAGCGTGTATAAATAAACCCATCCGATGGGTTAAAAACCATGGAATGTTTCCATCCTGCATCTGGTCTATCTCCCGTTGCTGGCCATTTCATTTCTCGAATTCGAGGTCCCCAAAATTCTTTTGGATCTAAGGAATAATAGGAGCCTACAGTAGTTTCTGTGGGAAAACTAATTACGCCACTTTCGGGATCTGCTGCAGGTACATTTGCTATAACATTTCTTGCAACTGTTATCAATTCATTCTTTTCTTCATCTATTCTAGCAACATGATACATGTCAGGAACTCGATTAATAATAAAAATATTATCTTCTTTATCTACACATAAATATCTAGGAGCTACGATTGACTGAGTTAGATCACCATCCCTATAACTTGCTCTACTGCCATTTCCAGCAATTGTTGTAACAGTTACAGATGTTTTGTAATAAAAATCTTTATTATATGCAATAGAATCATCACCAATAGCTACTGAAATTTTACAAGTGTCGCCAGGTAATCTTGGGGCCAAGACGTACATTCTGTTACCTGTAGAACCAACTACAGCAGCTTTTTTCCCATTAAACCAAACTCTGATGTTTTTTGGATCTGTACCAAAGTTGTCTCCGGTAATCATTACTTTTTCTAGATACTTTCCTGAATCAGGATAAACAAGGTCCAACTTAATAGGTTTAGATGCATCATATGCTATTTCAGGTTTTCTTTCATCTACTTCGTCTTTACACGCTCCGATGAAAACCAGCATTGCAATTGCACAAATACCTACCAGCCGACCAATTCGATTCTTCAATGAATTGATGCTGAACATAATTTAACGGTTAATAGTTAATAAATTAGTTTTTAATAAAAAATACTGAATATGTGGTTTATAAATTGATTATCAGCTAAAACTGTGTTTTGGCGAATAATAAGGTTATATCCAAATATAAATTTTGAACCACAAAGATCCATCCTGCACTGTCCTGTTGCTGGTTTATTATTTAATTCGTAAACGTCTTTTAATTAGTTAATATTTATATTATTAATAAAACGCACTCCTTTTTCATGTGTCACCAGAAATTTCCTTAAAAAAGCATGGGGGAATCAGAGAGAGTTGCCAAAGGTTGCAGATAAATCTTTTACTTAGCAATGGAAAGAAAAAAAGAAGAATGAAAAGTAGTTTGTAAGGAGGGAATTAAGATTTAATAATATATTTAGCTAAAATATCAAAGGCTTGTTTGGCTTTATAACTGTTATAATTTCCTTGTGTAAATACCACTACTAAATCGAGTTCTTTAATAATCATTATATATTGTCCACCATTGCCGGACGAAAAAATGATGGGCGTTTTTAAACTTGTTGATTTATAATCCTCCTTATACCAGTAATATCCATAGAATGATGGCTGTGGTTCCGCAAATTTTGATTTACTGATTTCCATAAAGGAAAAATTCGGAATTGGTATTTTACATTCTGTAGATTCCGCTATCCACTGCTTTGAAAGAATCTGCTGATTCTCCCAAATTCCATCATTCAAAATTAATTGTCCAATCTTTAACATATCAGTGGGCAGCATATAAAAGGAACCTCCTGTCATCGCATTTCCTGATGGATCCTTGGTCCATCTATAATTAGTTATCCCAAGTGGAGCGAATAAATGTTTTTCAGCAAACTCCATTACTGAGAGATTACTGACTCTCTTTATTATCCCTCCTATTAACATTGGATTACAAGAGGTGTATGCCCATTCTTTTCCCGGAGGATATTTCATGGGAATTCTCAGTGAGTATTCTACCCAATCGTTGGAAATTTCCATATCTGCCTCACAATCTTTACTGCCATCCCACTCATTGCAATCCATTCCTGAACGCATCTCCAATAAATCTTTTATAGTAATTAGTCGTTTAAGAGAATCTGTTTGAAATTCCTCTTCATCGGGGAAATAAGTATAGATAGGTTCATTAATATTGTTAATTAGGCCTTTATCCACTGCTATACCGAGAAGGATACTTGTTATAGATTTAAAAGATGATCTGGTATCATGCAAAGAATCTGGGGTAAATCCATTAAAATACTCCTCATATATCTGTTTACCTTCTGAAATTAAAATACTATGAACCCCCTCATACTTATTGGAATTAACATCTTCTGTTAAGTTATAGAAACGATTTTGGGCATTTGCAATAATCGAATTAAGTAGGAAAAAACTTAACAGGCTTAATAATGAAATTTTACGCATAATATCTGATTGGGTTCATCTATCTCTATTCAACTTATTATCAGTTAAATATTATAAATTTTAAACTGTTAATCAAGACTAATCTTTCAAATTAAAATAATTAAACAAAAAATGGTTTAAGGGATTATTATTCCTTAAACCATTAATAACTTTATTTGATAAAGTTGAATAAAGTATAAATCGGTTAACTCTATTCAGCGATGGACAAAATACTAATCCTCCATAATAGATTTACTATTTTCCGCCATACGGATAAATTCCGCGCGATATCCTTCGTCATCTTTACCTTTTGCAGCCTTAGCTCTAGCAATTAAACTATTAAAATCGGCATTCTGTTTATAATCTGAGTTTCTGATAAGCATTCCGAACTCTGCTACAGCTGTGGCAAACCGAAAATCTTCACTTACCGCATCAAGGCTTTTTGGGCCTTCTTTAACAACCGTTTGTTGTAATTTGCTTTTATCTGATTCGGGATCCTTATAACGGAATTTAACAGTAGCTATTTCGCCATTTTTTGTTCCGACATTAGGTTTGTCATTCATTTGATATTTTAAAGGATCCACGGTTCCGATAATGGAGCTTTTGACTCCTACAGGAACAATCTCATAGATTGCAGTTACAGCGTGTCCTACTCCCATATCACCACCTAATTTAGCATCGTTATTAAAATCTTCAGCTTCCAGTAATCTATTTTCATACCCTACTAATCGATAGGCTTGAACATAGGCTGGATTAAATTCTACCTGTATCTTTACATCTTTTGCCACAGTAAATAAGGTTCCACCGAATTCAGTTACCATTGATTTACGAGCTTCAGAAATATTATCGATGTAAGCATAATTACCATGACCTTTATTCGCTAACAATTCCATCTTGCTATCTTTTAAATTTCCCATACCGTATCCTAAAACAGTAAGATGCACACCACTTTCACGTTCCTTACTGATTAGATCTTCCATTGCTTCATCGCTGGAAGCTCCTACATTAAAATCACCGTCAGAAGCAAGAATAATTCGGTTGTTTCCACCTTTAATAAAATTTTGACGAGCAATATTATAGGCCATCTTAATTCCTGCTCCTCCGGCAGTAGATCCTCCGGCAGTCAGTTCGTCAATAGCTGTTTTGATCTTCATCTTTTGATTACCCTTCGTACTTTCTAATTTTACACCTGCCGAGCCTGCATAAGTTACAATAGCTACCTTATCTTCAGGTCGTAGCTGATCTACCAATAATTTTAGCGAGGATTTTACTAATGGTAATCTATTTGCTCCCATCATAGAGCCGGAAACATCAATTAGAAAAACCATATTTGATGCAGGAAGATTATCTTTTGGAATATCCTTTGCCTTTAATGCTATACGGATTAATTGGTGCTCTTTATTCCATGGGGAAGTTGTTAATTCTGTATAAATCTTAACAGGGTCTCCATTTGTAGGAGCCTGAAGATTATATTGGAAATAATTAATCATCTCTTCTACCCTTACGGCATCCTTTGGTGGCATTTGGCCTGAATTAATCATTCTTCTGACATTACTGTAAGATGCTCCATCTACATCAACCGCAAAGGTGGACAAAGCTTCCCTAGTCGGTGAAATAAATCCGTTCTCATTAAATCCTTTATAAGATTCCGTGTTTTCAGGCATGCGGGCAACTCCTCCTCTTATCATGATCGAGTTGGTAGAACCGGCAAAAGCTACAGATTTTTTATGATCTCCATAACCAATCACTGCTATTTCTTCTAACACTTGATTGTCAGCTTTCAACAAAACATTAATCTTTTCCTTTTTCCCGACTTTCTGATTTTGGGTTATATATCCTATATATTTAAAAACAAGAATATCTTTATTTTCGGCTTGAATGGAATATTTCCCATCTCGGTCGGTTTGAGTATTTACAGATGGTTTTCCATCAATAGAAATCTCTACCCCTGCCAGATTCTGTTTCGTATCAGCATCCATTACGGAACCTGTTATTATTCTTTGCTGTGCGAGTCCGTTACTACCTAGTGTAACTAAAAAGACTAATAATGTGATTATTTTATTCATGACTTTAAATTTTGCCAAGGGATGCAGAAAAAATCAAATTTCCATAACCGAGAAAAATAAATTAATTTTCAGCCATTAAATGAGCACTCGGACCTTGTCAAAACAGAAGAATCTAACAGATGAAGATCTGCTAAAGCAATACTTAGGAGATGGCGACCTCAGTCATCTGGGTGACCTCTATCAAAGGCATAGTGAAATGGTATATTATGTCTGTTTACGCTATTTCAAGGAGCCTGAGCGCAGTAAGGATGCCGTGATGCAGATATTTGAGGAGCTTATAAGCAAGGTTAAAAAACAAGAAATTCAAGACTTCCCTCGCTGGCTGTATGTGGTCAGTAAGAACCACTGCCTGATGGCACTCCGTTCCGGGAAAAACCATGTAGAAATTGTTACAGACAATTTTGTGGAATTCTCAATGAACTTGCATCAGGAAGAAGACTATCAAGAAAAGGAGGCTCAACTTTTGAGATTAGAACAATGTTTAGAAAATTTATTAGAGAAGCAAAAGAAAAGTATTCAATTATTCTTTATAGAACAGAAATGCTACAAAGAAGTGTGTGAACAAACAGGATATAGCTTGAAAGATGTAAAGAGTTATATACAAAATGGAAAAAGGAATTTAAAAAACTGTATGGAGAGGAATGCTCATGAATAAAGACTTTGACATAGCATATTTACGTCAATACGTAAACGGAGAGCTTAGCTCGTCCGAAATGTATGCTATTGAAAAAGCCTCACATGAGGATGAACAACTGATGGATATTATTCTTGGGTTAGAAGAAGAGAAAAATCTAAATCAACCCATTGAGATTTCTGATATTCACTCTGCGATTTATGAAAGAACCCACACTAAAAAGGTACGTTCAATAAAAATATTTAAACCCTTATCTATTGCAGCTTCTCTTGTTCTTCTTTTAGGAATCGGAGCTATTTGGTATTTGAATAGGGATCATAACAAGATGGACCAAACGATGGAGACTGTGGCTATAGAACCATCCGACGCTCCTACGGACACTACATTGAACACCATTGAAATAGATAGTTTAGTCAGACAATCGGACGAAGAAAACCTTATTGCAATGGCAACTCCGGAGAACACAGATGATCAAAGAGAACAATCAATAATTAATAACAAAAAAAGAATTGAGGCAAGAACAGGAAGTAAACCAACTATTGAGGAAATAACGGCTAATAAACAAGATATTTTCTTCCGAGAATTACCAAATGCCGATACCAATGCATTCCAAAATAGATCATATGATCGCATTGCAGGTATACAAGCTTCACCATTATCAAAAAATGATAATTCAGCCGTAATTTTATTGGGTGAAAAGCGCCTTGCGGCAAATTCCAATAAGGTCATGATTCGTGGTATCTCTTCCCTCCAAGATGTTAAGAAAGTCGCCACGGGCCGGGTATTAGACCAAAAGTCCGGCAGACCTATTGTCAATGCTTCTGTTAGGGATATTAAAACCAATGATGTGGTGATGACAGATTCTTCCGGCCAATATGTGATGCCATTGACTTCAGAAAATCAGAATCTGGAAGTATTAAGCCTAGGTTATGAAAAGGCCAATATTATTGCAAGTAATAATAAAGTGGTTCAATTAAAACCTGACTTCAACACACTGGAGGAAGTAGTAGTGGTTGGCTACGACGAGAAATCGCCTAAGATAAAATCGGAACCACTAGTAGGATGGATTGCTTATAAAAAATATATAAACGACAATTCTTATCAGACTCTCCTCGGTAAAGGAAATGTAACTCTCGTTTTCGACATCTCATCCTTTGGCAGACCAATAGATATTATTGTCAAAAAGACCAGTAATCCGGATCTTAATCAAAAGGCAATTCAAATTATTCAGAACGGACCGGACTGGAAAAAAGGAAATGACGGAAAGAAAATTGAGGTTAAAATATCTTTTAAGTAGACAAAAGACGATAGGCCACAGATAATAGACTTGTGGGAAATGTCATTGGGTATTTCCACCAACTACGGATAAAAGTCTTTTGTCTATTTCCTTTTGTCTATTATCTAAATATGCAGTCTAGCTAAAGGTGTTATATCTTGTCCGATAAAATCTTTTACAAGGTATTTTTGGTATCCGGCAATGGCAATCATTGCGGCATTATCGGTGCAGTATTCAAATTTGGGAATAAATACATTCCAATTATATTTCTGTCCCATTTCTAGAAGTGCCTTACGAAGACCTGAATTTGCGGAAACTCCTCCAGCAATAGCGATATCTTTAACAGCAGTTTGTTTTGCAGCTTTTTTAAGCTTATTTAATAATATAGAGACTATACGGCTCTGTACAGAAGCGCAAAGGTCGTCCATTCTCTCTTCAAGGAAATTAGGATTTTTCCTTATTTCATCTTGAACCAGATAGAGTATTGCTGTTTTTAATCCTGAAAAACTAAAGTTTAATTCCGGAATTTGAGGCTCAGGCAATTTGAAGGCATTTGGATCTCCATTTACTGCATGCTTATCAATTAGTGGGCCACCCGGATATGGAAGATTAAGGATCTTTGCGGTCTTATCAAAAGCTTCTCCAGCGGCATCATCTAGCGTTTCTCCCAAAAGTTCCATATCGAAGTAATTTTTGACCAAGACAATCTGGGTATGTCCTCCGGAAACCGTAAGACACAAAAACGGAAAATTTGGTTTTGGTTCATCAATAAAATGAGCAAGAATATGCGCCTGCATATGATTAACCTCAATTAACGGAATATTCATTGCCAATGCAAAAGACTTTGCGAATGACGTTCCGACCAATAAAGCACCTAAAAGTCCGGGACCTCGCGTAAAAGCCACTGCATCTATATCATTTTTATGTATTTTTGCAGTTGCAATAGCTTGGTCTACCGTTGGAATAATGTTTTGTTGATGAGCGCGAGAAGCTAATTCAGGAACTACACCCCCATATTTAGCATGAATTGCTTGACTAGCAATAATATTTGACTTAATTTCGCCGTCTATACAGATAGAGGCCGAAGTTTCATCACACGAAGATTCTATTCCTAGAATAATGGCCATTTTGAGAGAAGTATAAATTTTAATTCACAAAAGTATCAAAAAAATACTTAAAATAACGTTGATTAGCTTGCTCAGCATCTTAACTCTGCTGTCTATCTTGCTATTTTCTTTACAATTTGCTTCTGTTCAAACATTTGTTACTAAAAAGGTTGCTAATTACCTCTCAAAACAATTGAATGCCAAGGTTGAAATTGAAAGTATCTATTTTAAACCATTCTCTGAACTAAACCTTTATAACTTCAAATTATCGGACACTAAGGGTAATCCAATAATCGTTGCAAAAAAGCTAAATGCAGATTTAATGCTACGTGAATTCTTTCAAAATAAAGTAGTCATCGAACGTATTAACATTGAAAATGCATACCTAGATTTTCAAGTTTATAAAGACAGTTCAAACATTAAATTTTTGGTAGATTATTATTCTCCGAAAAAAGAGAAAGGATCAATCTCTAAGGGCAAAATGGCGCTCAGTCTTCAGGAAATCAACTTGGTTGATAACCACATCAAGATTGTAAATCATAATAACAAACATCATAATCGCGGAGTAGACTTCTCTGATATAGAATTAACGCATCTCTCAGGTAATTTTAGTAAAATTCTGTTTGATTCTATATCCGTCAAAACGAATATCAAAAAACTTACTTTCATAGAGAAATCGGGCTTTCAGGTTCGTGAGCTTAATACAGAAGCATTCGTAAGCAATAAGTTTATGGAATTTGGAAAACTGCGTTTGTTGACAAATAATTCGACCTTAGGAAGCTATTTAAAATTCAGCTATAATGGCTTTAAGGACTTTGAAGATTTTGTCAAAAAAGTACAGATTCAATCCGATATGGATGATGTATTTGTTGACTCAAAGGATATTGAATTTTTTGCGCCTGCAATGAAAAATGTCCGATTCAAAACAAAGGTGAAGCGCGGTAAAATTACCGGCACAGTAGCAGATATACATGTTAGAAATGCAGATATTGAAACAGGAAATGAGACTAAATTGGCTGGAGAATTTAGTATTAAAGGTTTACCGAATATTAACAGGACTACATTCGACTTTGACGCAAACAGATTACAAACATCAGCAAAAGATATTGAGAATATTGTTCCCGAATTAGCCAATAGATCTTCTTTTAACCTTCCTGAGCAACTGCACAAATTAGGGATTATTAATTTTGAAGGAACATTCAAAGGATTATATAATCTCTTTGAGGTTGAAGGATCTTTTGAAACAGATTTAGGATTATTGACAACAAAAAGTAATATCGATATACAGAAAAATATCATTTATTCTGGTCATGCTTCTTCAAATGATTTTCAAATAGGGAATTTGATTAATAATAAAGTCCTCGAAAACACGGCTTTTAATTTGGATTTTGATGGAAAGAATTTAGCTTTTGAAGAACTTCAACTTAATGTTGTCGGAGATTTAAGACAATTTCAATTAGGCAATTATCAATATGACAGTATTGCTGTGGATGCGTTTCTTTTTGAAGAGCAGATTGAGATGAATGGACATATTAATGACAGGAATATTGTCTTAGCCTATGACTCGAAAATCAATCTACAAGATACTGAAAATGTTTATAATGTAGATGCCCAAATAGATCGCATAAACTTAAAAGAACTAGGTGTTGTAAAAAAAGATAGTATTATAATTTATGACTCTAATATCAGTACTCATCTAACTGGAAACTCCTTAAACAATTTAAATGGTGATTTAAGGTCCAACCAGATCTCTATGGAAACTTCTAAAGGATCTTTCACCATAGAAGACATATATTTTACCGCTTCAGGCAATGAAATGGAACGGATATTAAGCCTGGAGTCAAATGTTATCGATGTGGAGATGACGGGTGTCATTGACTTAAACACTTTAGTTCCCTATTTTAAGGCATTAGCGATGCGTTATGCGCCAGCTATAGGTTTGGAAACTGAATCTTATAATCGTCAAGCTTTTGATCTTAAACTGAATATCAAATCTTTTGAACCAATATCTGCATTCTTAGATCCTAACCTAACCCTAGAAAATGGGGCAACTTTGGAAGCTGATTTTTCATCAGAAGATTTTACGGCACAATTCAACGCTTTCAGCCCATCGGTAAAGTATCATGGAATTGATTTAGAGAACCTGAGGATTGATGAAAATGCAGATGAGAAGGCTTTCACATTGAACGTGAAAGCAGATAAGCTTTCTTTGAGTGATAGTCTTTTTGTGAATAACATAGAAATTCATAATATATTAGCCAAAGACAGTTTATTATTTAATATAAAAGCTGCAGAGGCAACAGAGAAAAATCATGTACGCTTAAATGGTAATATATATTTTGCACATAATAAGCCTGCATATATTAGATTTGAAGAATCTACTATTGTTATAAACCTGGAACCCTGGGCCTTTAATAAGGATGCAGAGATGCGAGTTTCAAAGGGTAAATTCTATTTAAACAATTTAATTGCTTCACAAGGAAATCAGCGAGTCGAATTTAATGGTATTTTATCCAATGAGGATGATAAATTAGAGGTTCAATTTAGTCGTTTCAATCTTTATTCATTAGCATCGGTACTCACACCAATAGGAATTCATTTAGAGGGAGAGTTGAACGGAAATATCGAATTACACTCTATTTTCAAAAAACCCTACTTATCCGCAAATGTAAATACAACTCCTTTAGTTTGGAATAAAATACCAATTGGTCAATTAGTTTTATTAGCAGATTTTGATCCTGAAAGGAATTCTGCCAATTTGGATTTTCAATTGCTGGATGATCGCAATAGAGGATTAACATTAAATGGTACGTATAAAGTAGTATCAGGAGAGCAAACTATCGATTTAAAAGGAAAATTAAATCAAACCGAACTGATCTTATTCCAACCATTTATAAGAAATTTAGCGTCAGATCTACAAGGGAAATTGGATGCAGATCTTCAAATTGGAGGTACTTTCAAGAATCCTCAGATTAATGGCACAGCAAATATTGAAAGCGCTTCCTTTAAGGTAAACTATTTAAAAACGACTTATAACCTGAATAATCAATCTGTGATGATTGATAAAAATGCTGTGATGATGAACAATTTGACGTTCACAGATAGCAAGGGGCATCAGGCTGTCGCAGGCGGAGTTGTTAATCTATCTAAATTAAGCAATCCATATATTGATGTTAGTGTGGCCAGCAATAATGTTATGATTCTCAATACGAATTACAAAGATAACAACTTGTATTACGGAACCGCTTTTGCGACCGGCACTTATCAATTTAAGGGATTTACTTCAGCTATTGATATCAATATTAAAGCTCGTTCAGAAGATAACACAACGATTACTATCCCTTTTAATACTGCTATGACAGTCTCTGAGAGTGACTTTATCTATTTTATCAGTAGAGATTCCTCGGAAAATCAGGAAAATGCCTCCCGTTATTTCTTAAAGGGAATGACGATGAATATGGATTTAGAATTAACGCCAAGTGCGGAAGTTAACTTACAGACAGACATCGGATCTTTAAAGGGTACTGGTTCAGGTGAAATAAGTTTAAAGGTCTCCAGTTTGGGGGATTTTGAGATGTTTGGAGATTATGCTGTTAATTCAGGAAAATTTCACTTCACGGCACAAGACTTCATCAACAAATACTTTGATTTAAAACAAGGCGGAACTATTCGTTGGACAGGTTCTCCTTCCGGAGCTACTGTAAATATAACAGCAGTTTATCAACAGCGAACCTCGGTAGGTGACCTTTATAATGCCGCAGGTAGAGCGGGCACTGATGAACGTGTGCTTGCACAAGCAGATATGATCATTAAAGGAACCCTAAGTCAACCGGATGTTTCTTTTGATCTGAACTTTCCGCAAACTCCTTATGTCAAGGATGAATTGCAGGCTTACCTTAGTGATGCCAATAATGTAAATCAACAAGCATTAAGTTTAATCGTGCGACGGAGTTTTACCGCAAGTAATTCTAGTGAAATTGGGCAGGAAGTAAATAGCACTTTATTATCAGCAGGGACAGAAATTGCATTTAACCAATTGAATAATATATTAGCGCAATCCCTCAATATAAATTTCGTCGATTTTAATATCCGTTCTTTCAATGATGCGTCTGCGTCATTTAGATTTTTTGATGATAGATTGATACTAACCGGAGGAATAGTGGATAGAAGAAATATTCAAACAACGGATTTGACATTCTTTTCAAATCAGGTTGCTACAGATGCTGAATTAACTTATAAAATAAGAAGAGATGGTAGTTTAATGTTTAGAGCTTATAACAGGTTAAATACCCGAAATATCTTATTTACCCCGACAGATGATTATATTAATGCGGTGGGGTTAGTTTATCGTCAGGAGTTTAATACCTTAGGTGAATTCTGGCGTAAGATGTGGACCTGGAAAACTAATCGGGATACGCTTCTAACCGTCCCAACTGTTGCTCAAGACACCATTAAAAGTTCTCCTGAACAACTGATTAATTAAAATATTTACTTACCAGAAATTCCCATTCTTCTTCTAAGCTTCCGTTAAATTCATTTTCCTCGGCGCGGTTGTACCAGTATCTTGCGTTCCATAAATCACCCTCCACTCTATGCAAATAAGCGTGTATATGAGCGGATTTGCGATCGTTCAAATGGTCAACCAAATCATGAGCTTTTTTCCATTCGCCCCGACCATCAAACCAAAGAGCCTGAATTTGAATATTCCATTCAGGATCAGGGTATTTTTCTTTCAGCGTTGCTTTAAATTCTTCTACATTCATGGAGTGAATATATAAATTTTGAGAATAAAAAAAGCCGTAAAAACAAATGTAATTACGGCTTTTCTTATTATTTGAACTTACTAGCTAGTGCAGCAAGTTTAGTAGCCATATCTGTTTCAGGAGCTCTTTCCTGACGTTTCTCAGTACGCTTTCTGACTGACTTTTCTTCTGTTTTCATACTTAAACTGATGCGTTTTCTCTTCTCATCAACTTCAGTAACAATTACCTCCACATGTTGTTGAACTTTAACGATTTCATTGGGATCTGAAACATAATGATTTGCCAATTGACTCAAGTGGACTAACCCATCCTGATGCACACCAATATCTACAAAAGCACCGAAGTTAGTTATATTCGTTACGATACCAGGCAACTTCATTCCCGTTTTGAGATCCGAGATACTGTTCACTCCTTCTGTAAAAGAAAAAGCTTCAAATTTATCACGTGGGTCTAATCCGGGTTTTGCTAATTCGGCTATAATATCATTTAAGGTAGGCAGTCCTACATCATTTGAAATATATTTCTTCAAATCCACTCGTTTCCTAACTTGTTCATCTTTCATTAAATCCTGAATAGAGACATTCAAGTCTTTTGCCATTTGCTCAACAAGCGCATACCGCTCAGGATGCACCGCTGAAGAATCCAATGGATTTTTAGCATTACGAATTCGTAGGAATCCGGCCGCTTGTTCAAAAGCTTTATCTCCTAACCTGGGCACTTTCTTCAAATCACGTCTGGAACTAAAAGGTCCATTTTCTTTTCTGTAATTAACGATTTGTTGAGCTAATGCAGGACCTAATCCTGATATATAGGATAAAATTTGTTTAGATGCCGTATTTAATTCAACCCCAACAGAGTTCACACATGACATTACGGTATCATCCAAAGCGGACTGTAATTTATTTTGATCAACATCATGCTGATACTGTCCCACGCCAATTGATTTGGGATCTATTTTCACGAGTTCTGCCAGCGGATCCATTAATCTTCTTCCGATTGAAACCGCACCACGAACGGTAACATCATGATCAGGAAATTCCTCTCTGGCAACCTCTGAAGCTGAATAAATAGAAGCTCCACTTTCATTGACCATAACGATAGTTGGTCCAGAAATATTCAATTTACGCACGAAATCTTCTGTTTCTCTTCCGGCAGTACCATTCCCTATCGCAATAGCTTCGATGTCATAGGTTGATACTAATCTTTTTATGACTTTCTCGGCTTCAGCTTGCCCCCCAGTACCACTGTGCGGGAATATAGCGGTATTTTCTAATAAATTACCTTGAGCATCTAATACGACTGTTTTACAACCTGTGCGGAAACCCGGGTCAATCGCCATTAATCTTTTTTGACCTAGAGGTGCTGCTAATAATAACTGCCTTGCATTATCTGCAAATACTTTAATAGCTTCTTCATCTGCTTTTTGACGAGTCAATACTCGGATCTCAGTCTCCATAGAAGGCTTTAAGAGACGTTTATAGCTATCCAATAAAGCAAGAGACACTTGATTACTCGCTGCGTTATTACCTTTAATATAGAGCTTCTCTATACCCGGTAGTACATCTGATTCAGATACATCAATATCTAGGTATAGAAGTTCCTCCTTCTCTCCCCTTCTCATTGCTAAAACACGATGTGATGGTGCTTCTTTTAAAGCTTCAGACCATTCGAAATAATCTTTATATTTTATGGCAGCTTCTTCTTTACCCGGCACTACTTTAGAAACAAATTGACCTTTGTTTAATACCATTTTACGCGTATGTGCCCTAACATCAGCATCTTCGGCGATTTGTTCTGCTATGATATCTCGCGCACCCGCCAAAGCTTCTTCAAAGGAAGAAACCGATTTTCCTTCATCAATAAATGAATCTGCTATTGCTTCAACATCAATCGCTTCTTGTTTCAAAAGGAGTTCTGCTAAAGGTTGTAAGCCTTTCTCTCTCGCCATGGATGCTCTAGTCTTCCTTTTTGGTTTATAAGGTAAATAGATATCCTCTAACGAAGACATTGTTTCTGCTGACTTTACTTGAATTTCAAGCTCAGGAGTTAATTTCCCTTGATCATTAATGGATTTAAGAATTGCTTCTTTGCGTTTATCTAAATCTCTTAACTGTTGAATACGATCGCGAATTGTTGTGATCTGGACTTCATCAAGACTTCCGGTAAGTTCTTTACGGTATCTGGCAATAAAGGGAACAGTAGCACCTTCGTCTAATAAAGACAGGGTCGTACGCACTTGTTTCTCGTTAATCGATAATTCTTTCGATACGATAATCTCGTGGGATATAATCATAAAAAAATCAATAAGGAAAAATAAAGCTGCTGAATGGATTCCAACAGCTTACAGGTATAGAATTCTTAATTGTTTTAAGCTTGTTTTGTATTATTATCTTCTGTGCTATCTTCTAAAGGATTGTTTTCATCAATCTCTGAAGATGGTGTTTTTTCTGATGGTTTCTCATCAGTGGTACCTGATTCATTACTAGCAAAATGATCATTATATCCATAACTATAATAATCATCAGCTGTTGGGGTAGTATATGGCTTATGTTCGTACGTTCCAGACGGTGCCGTAAATTGTGGTACTTTCTTGTCTGGAGTATTTTCGTCCTCTGTACTTTCATTGGAAGCCGTTGGCTGATCAAAATCCTCAATTGGTTTTTCATCAATTTGCTTAACTTCAGGTTCCTTTTCGATATCAGCTTTTACTTCTTCAATCTCCTTTTCGAAATTATTAATCTGATCTGAAATTTCTCTTTTAATCCCTTCCGAAGCATCTTTAAATTCGCGAATACCACGCCCTAATCCTCTTGCCAATTCTGGTAATTTCTTGCCCCCAAACAGTAATAGTGCTACCAAAACGATAAGAACCATTTCTTGGGTTCCAATGTTCAAAAACGCTAAATTCATTTCTACTATTTAATTTGATAATGAGCTAAGGTAAGTCTATTATTTTTTTTCAGCAATATTTTTATTGTAATTAATTAGAAACAAAAAGATAATATAGGCATCATTTCCTAAACTGTTTAATACTTGTACCTTTGTGCTCTTTATTAAATTTTTATGCTGCAGAATTTCAAATCGAATAAAATTTACTACTTAAGCACGATGGCTTTGGCTGGACCAGTTGTGATATCACAATTGGGTCATACCTTGGTACAAACTGCGGATACCATTATTGTCGGACATTTTGCAGGAACTATTTCATTGGCAGCAGTGTCTTTAGTTCACTCTGTATTCATGGTGGTATTGGTTATTGGTTTGGGAATAGCGTATGGCTTGACTCCTTTAATTGCTCAGGAAAATGGTCGTCAAAATTATGCGGAATGTGCAAAGCTTCTTTCAAATAGCTTTTGGTTAAATATTGTATCAGCTATTCTCCTATTTTTATTTGTTTATTATGGTTCAATGTATGCTATGCAACATGCGGATCAGGACCCTCAAGTTGTAGAAACTGCTAAACCATATCTATTAATCTTGAGCTTGTCAATACTTCCTCTTATGATCTTTAATACTTTCAAACAGTTCGCTGAGGGTTTGGGGTTTACGAAACAAGCGATGAATATAACTATTTGGGGAAATGTTTTAAATGTTGTTATTGCGGTTGTATTAGTAAAAGGAATGTTTGGGATTGCTCCGATGGGAGTTCGAGGTGTGGGTATTGCCACCCTTATAGATCGGGTTTTGATGATGATCGTCATGGGATGGTACGTATTAAAATCGACAAATTTTAAACGTTATATAACCCACTTCTCTGTAAAATTCATTGATTTTTCACGAATAAAGAAAATCCTTAAAATTGGTGCTCCGGTGGCCTTGCAATATGTGTTTGAAATTGGTGCATTTGCCGGAGCAGCCCTAATTGCCGGCAAGATAGGTGCCATACAACAGGCGGCACATCAGACTGCAATCACCTTAGCTGCCATGACCTATATGATGGCGAGTGGTATTGCATCAGCCGCCACAATAAAGGTCGGAAACAGTTATGGAAATAAGAACTTCTTCCGCCTTCAGAAATTTGCTACGGTTTCATACCATCTGGTTATAGTCTTTATGGTTATTTGTGCAATTATCTTTGCTGTCTTTAACCAATACCTACCTTATATTATTACGCAAGATAAAGAGGTCATTGTTATGGCAGCCCAATTATTAATAATTGCCGGAATGTTTCAATTATTTGACGGTACTCAAGTGGTAGGTTTAGGAACTTTGAGAGGTATGGGAGATGTAAATATCCCAACCTTTATAACTTTCTTTGCTTATTGGGTGGTTGGTTTGCCAATTGCTTATTTACTGGGGATTGAACTAAATATTGGAGTGAAAGGGATATGGTATGGATTAACTTTAGGGCTATTAACTTCTTCAATTTTATTGTATTTCAGATACAAGTATAAGATTAATAGTTTAACGCATGTAAAAGATAATCCTCTTAGGAATAATATATAAATAAAGGGCTCATAAAATTTTACGAGCCCTTTATCTGTTGTCTTTAATTTATATCACTCTTTCAGCGTCCCAATTTTCAAGATAATCAGCTACTCTACGAATAAATTGACCTCCTAAAGAACCATCAATTACTCGGTGATCATAGGACATGGAGATGTACATCATATGCCTAACCGCTATAACATCACCATATTCAGTTTCCAACACGGCAGGTTTCTTTTTAATTGTGCCTACGGCTAAGATAGCCGCTTGAGGCTGATTGATTATAGGCATACCAAAAATATTTCCGAAAGCTCCAATATTGGTGAAAGTAAAAGTTCCACCCTGTGTATCATCTGGTTTCAATTTATTTGCCCGAGATCGATTGGCTAAATCATTTACAGCCCGTGAAATCCCTGTCAGACTGAGTTGATCAACATTCTTAATAACCGGCACAATCAAATTACCTGTTGGTAATGCAGCAGCCATTCCAATGTTGATATTTCTCTTACGAACAATATTATAACCATCCACAGAAACATTTATTAGTGGAAAATCTTTAATCGCTTTTGCAATAGCTTCAATAAATAACGGAGTAAAGGTTATATTTTCTCCTTCAGTCTTTTTGTAGGAATCTTTAATTTTATTTCTCCAGTTCACCAGATTTGTAACATCCGCTTCAACTACTGAAAAAACATGTGGTGAGGTTTTAACACTATGAATCATATGGTCAGCAATTAACCTTCGCATACGATCCATTTCAATAATTTCACTATCTCCTGTATTTGTTTTAACAACCTGTGCAGGGACTGTTGAGTTTTCCTGACGAACTGGTTCTTTTGGTTCTTCCTCAGTAGACACAACAGGTTTAGGGATTTGAAGACCTTTATTCTTTTCAAGATAATTTAATATATCCTGTTTAGTAACTCTTCCTTCCCCACCGGTACCTGATATACTGTCTAATTCTTGTTGGGAAATACCTTCTTGCTGTGCTATATTTCTCACTAACGGAGAATAGAACCGGATTCCGGATTGTATATTTTGATGATTTTCAGCTATAGATTCTGTTCTTTCCTGGACTTGATCTAATCCGGGAATAGGATCGTCAATCTGATCAGGTTCTTCAGTAAATTCTGTATTTTCATTAGAAACTGTTGTTTCCTCAGGCTGGGTTATTTCTTCTACAGGCAACGTTTCTTCAGTTTCAGGCCCATCAATCTCAATCAGTGCAATGACATCCCCTACCTGAACAATTTGGTTTTCTTCAAACAATCTTTCTTTCAGAATCCCTGAAACTGGCGACGGAACTTCAGAATCTACCTTATCTGTTGCAAGTTCTACAACTGCATCATCCTCATCGATTTTATCTCCAACCTGCTTTACCCACTTTGTAAGTGTAGCTTCAGAAACGCTCTCACCCATTTTAGGTAATAAAAGTTTATATATAGCCATCTATTATTATTTGGATTGTTAGAATACTAAGTTAAATATTAATCCTTACTTGACAAGTGAACAAAATTAAATATTTTAATGAAGATTATTAACAAAATAAGATTTTGTTAATTCTGTAATTCTTTTTGAAATAAATTCCAAAGCATTAGGAGAGCCTGAGCTGTAGTGCGTTCTATGTTAATCAAGCGATCATGATGAAACTGAAATAACTTTGTTTTTATCTCATTTTTCCCCGCAATAGCTATCCAAACCGTTCCGACCGGCTTTTCAGAAGTCCCCCCATCTGGGCCGGCAATACCACTTGTTGCGATTGCGTAATCAACATTTAATCTTTCTTTAGCTCCTTTTGCCATCTGAATAACTGTTTCTTCACTTACTGCTCCGTAAGTAGCTAGCGTCTCAGCTTTGACCCCTAAGATATGTTCTTTTACTTCATTCGCATAGGAGACCACAGCACCTTGAAACATCTTACTAGATCCTGGAATTTCAGTGATTAATCTGGAAACATTCCCTCCGGTACAGCTTTCAGCTGTTGCCAAAGTACATTGATGATTAACGAAGGATGTTACAATAACCTCTTCAAAACTTATATCTTCAACAGCCACTACTGCATCAGCAATTCTTTCTATTAATTTACCTTTCCATTTTTCAGCTTCTTGTTCCAATTGGTCTAAATCCTTCCCTGTAACAGATATCCTTAATCTTACCAATCCAATTTTTGGAAGATAAGCCAGATGTACATTTAATGGAAAAGCCTCTTCAATATCTGAGATAAGTTCCGCAAGATGCGATTCACCTATCCCAACTGTTAAGAGGTATTTATTAACTACTTTATCTTCCGAGTTAAAGATCTTAAGTTTTGGCAACACGCGATAGGTCATTAGATTTTTCATTTCAAAAGGAACTCCCGGAAGAAATACATAAACCTTTCCTTGATCTTCTACCCACATCCCCGGTGCTGTCCCCCAATCGTTAAACAGTACCTCACAATTCTCCAACACATCCGCCTGTCTTATATTCATCTCAGGCATAGATTTATTAAAACGTTGAAAGATCAATTTTACATGTTCTAATACCTCCGGATTATGTACCAAATTGGTATTGAAAAACTTTGCCGCCGTATATTTGGTTACATCATCTTTAGTAGGTCCTAACCCACCTGTACAAATAATAACATCTGCTCGGGAGCTGGCTTCAGCTAAAGCAGTATTAATATGTTGTTCTGTATCTGTAATGGAAGTTATTTGTTGTATTAGAATTTGTTGACTAAACAATTCTTGAGCAATCCACGCGGAATTGGTATCCACAATTTGCCCTAGCAAGATCTCATCACCAATGGTAATAATTTCAGCCTTCATAAGTTCTGCTTTTAAATAAGTAACTAATAAGTATAATGACTCTGTCTCTTGGTTAATTTTAAATCTTGCAATATAGATGCTTTGGCTCGAATAGTAATATTATAACTTTGATAACGACCAAAAGGTACCCAACCCACTGACATATCCCAACAGTGCAAATCCCTATAAATTGAGACTTGAGTCATCGACGCCTCCTTCTGTACAAAGTCGTAACCCGTATTGAACTGTACTTTCCATTTAGGGGTAACATTAAAATCCCCGTGTAGATTAACAGTACTCGTTAATCTAGTTTCCATTCGCTGGTTCTCCCTGTTAAAGACCCTATTATAGTTCATACTAAATGAACCCGCTAAGTTCCAGGGAATATTAAAATCAACGAAAGCATTTGGATCGGTACTGATTCTTGCTAATGCCTGGGCTTGCTCAGGTGTCAAATTCGGCATAGAGCTCCGTAAGGAATCAATGTTTTCGCTGCGGTTTTCATTGGCCTTGGGGTTTAAACTATAGTCAAAAGACAACCCAAAGTTTGTTAATCGGGCAAGTGTTCCGTCTTTAATTGAAAAACGGTCTATTCTGTTACCGGTGTACTTATCGTAAGAGTAGGCATCAAAGGTACCATTAAAGTTTACATTAACTTTTTTATCGAATAAAGCAGTACGTCCTGAAAAACTTATAGGAGAAAGTTTCAACGAATCTGCCGCAACATTATAATTACCACTAAAGGTCAATCCCTGGATTATTGGCACCTTCTTAACGCCTTTGCCGGTGGTGTCTTTATCTGTTCGGATTTTTGCTTCCAGGGTATTATCTACCGAGAAACCAATACCAAATGATTTTCCCGCAGATGGACCACCATAAATACCATTTTCAAAAATAGAGTACCTTCTGAAAACACCATTTTCATCAGTGAAATCTCTATAAAATCCAAAACGAGGATCAGAGAAATCCGGTCGGTAGTTTAAATTGATCGATGGTGTAACAGTATGTCGCATCGCTTCAATTTTACCAATTTTAGGATATTGACCATAAATTTTGGTTGAAAGCCCTGTGGATACTGAATAATCATACGCTCTTTTAAAACCCTGTAAGGTATCTCTCACATTTTCGAAACCATAAGGTTGATTTACCAGTCTGTTTCGAACATATTGCAAATACCATCTTTCTGTATAGTTGAATGAAGTATTGAATTGAAAATACTTCATTACATTTAAGCTTAAACTTACTGGAATATTATGTTGTATTCCATTTGTAAACTTATTCAACGATTCTTTTCTGAATAAAAGGGAGTCACTGGTTACTATTCTGTTCTGCCCCTGCAAACTATATCCCACCGTGATACGTTGATACCATTTTTGTTCACCGATACGGTCTTTAGAATCAAATGGGTTAAATGTGGCAACGTTTAAACTAATAGTAGGTAAATCCAACGATAATGCACCCGTAGAAAGGTTTTGCTCATGAGACATGTTTGCGGTAAAATTGACTTTCCCATCAGCAAATACTTTTCCGTATGCTACTGAGGAGCGCATGCTATTGTTTATCGCTTGTTGAGGATTATAGTTACCTGTTGTTGCTTGATTACGATAAGCATTTCTGGAACCAAAGTTTACGGATGCGGAGAAAGAAGTTCCTGGGTTAGCTTCCTGACGTTGGGTATGATTCCAGGTAAAACGGAAATTCTTTTCTCGTCCATAATTATCACTTCCCTCAATACCTTGAACATAAGACCCATATTGCAAGGAGAAATTGCCATTGAATTTATAATTTACTAAATACTGAGTACGTACATTCGCTTCCCAAGTACCTTTTGAGAAAAGTGTACCGCGAATTTCAGAATCCCAATAATCATTAAAAGTCAAATACCATCCTAAATCTCGCATGGCAAATCCTTGAGCAGCATCTTCACCAAAGGATGGAAATAGAAATCCTGAGCTCTTTTTATCCTGCTTAGGAAAAAATCCAAAAGGAATAGCTAGAAATTTAATAGGAATATTAGCCACTACCAGATAAGAAGGTCCGGCGATAATCTGATTTTTAGTAATTACCCCTTTGGTGATTTGTATACCAAAGTGGGTGTGCGGATAGGGCAAATTACAAGTAGAATACAAACCTTGATAGAGAGACATCTCATCATAAATATTCTTTCGAACTTCTCGGGCCTGAATATATCCTCCATCTACCTCTGTCATTACCCCAAATGTTTTAGGAACCTGCGTCCTATAGTTATAAAGCAAGGAATCTACTGCAATGGGAGATTCACCAGGCATAATAACCACGGGCCTTCCCACATATTTCCCATTGTGATCCGTTACTCCGGTTGCAAAAAGAACATTCGTATTTCTGTCTAATCGAATATAATCTGCGGCTAACTCAAAACCTTCATACTTTACCTTAGCTCCTTTATAAAGGTGTAATATATTTTTACTAACCTCATTCCACGAAGAGTCATTTGCAGTAATCGTAACAACAGTTTCCAGTCCACTATCATCTTTCATGTGGACCGTGTCCCGACCATTAACTTCTCTAAAATTATTTCTGCTCGTATCCGTAGGAATTGTGTCTCTTTGAAGGGTATCTATTGTAACATTTTGAGTGGTAGAAGTATTCTCCACTTGAGCATGTAGCACAGACATCCCTAAAAACAAAAACAGTATGAAAAGGAAAAAACAACTTAAGGCCTTCAAAATGAAATATGAATGTTATTTTTGTGCTAATTTTAAACTCTTGTTTGGCAAAAATAGTCAAAAATCAATACAAAGATTAGGTTTTTGATAAAGTTAATCATATTTAACAGTTTACTTTAGTAAAGTTGCCATTCGGAATTAAATAATATCGTCAACTATGAATTTTAACAAATCTGTAAAAATTGCAATTTCGGTCATTACGGTACTGATACCTTTAATTTTTCTCAGTGGTCTGGTACAATCTTCCGAACCCATAATTCGGGAAACTGATCCATCTCAAAATAATCAAGGCAATAAAGCCATGAAATTAATCGTTATCGACCCGGGGCATGGTGGACCATTACCTGGAGCTCAGGGGCGGATCTCGAAAGAGAAAGATATTGTTCTTCAAGTTTCTTTGAAATTAAAAGCTGCTATTGAGAAAGAGATTCCCGGAGTTAAAGCGATGGTGACTAGAGAAACTGATATTGATGTACCCTTTCATGAGCGCACTGCTTTGGCCAATAAAAATCACGCTGATTTGTTTATGTCGATTCACTGTAATTCAGCAGATAGTGACCGGGAGGTTCGAGGAAAAAATGGTCGAAAAACAGTGCAGACTACTCGAAGACCTCAGGTGAGAGGAACAGAAACCTTTGTTTGCGGTTTCGACAGGCTTAAAAGGGGCGAGTCAGAAGTGGCGATTCGGGAGAATGCCGATATATTATTTGAAGAAAATTACGAACAAAACTATGGTGGTTTTGATCCTAAAGACCCATCCACCTATATTATTTTCTCTCTTATGAAAAGAACTTATCGTGATAAGAGTATCCGCTTAGCAACGTATATTCAAAATGAATACGTAAAAAAAGGACGAGAAAACCGTGGGGTTCAAGAACTTTCCTTAGCGGTATTAGCTTCCGCAGCCATGCCGGCTGTTTTGACTGAAATAGGTTTTATCTCCAATCCGGAAGAGGAAAAATTTATGGTATCAGAGGAAGGGCAAAATGAAATCGTAGCCAACTTAGTAGATGCAATCAAACACTACAAAACAAGCTCCGGATTATAATAGGGTATAGAATTTGTTAAAGGTATAATATAGAACAGAAACGAAAAGTAGAAATTGGTGAATTTTATTAAGAACAAGAAGGGTGTGTTAGGGAAATTAGGTTTGTCAATAACCTGTATTTCAATAGTTTTACTAGCAAGTTTCAAACCCTTAGATCCCCAGAAAGACGATCAAGGCGGAAGCCCGAGAAAAATTAAAACCATTGTACTAGACCCAGGACATGGAGGGCATGATTCCGGTGCCGTCGGTAGGCAATCCAAAGAAAAAGATATTGCCTTACAGGTCGCATTAAAATTAGGAAAGAAAATCCAAAATGAATTTCCGGGAATTAAAGTAATTTACACTAGAACAACCGATGTTTACCCCAAACTTTATGAGCGTCCTGCATTGGCAAATAAACATCATGCAGATCTGTTTATATCCATTCACTGTAACTCAGCTGGAACTACGAGCAGAAGGGTGAAAAATAGTCGTGGCCGATATGTGACACAGCACGTTCTGAATACATCAGCTAAAGGTACCGAAACATTAGTGTTGGGTTTTAGTCGTACAGGAGATCAAGATGTAGCTATTCGGGAAAATGCGTCTATTTTAATGGAAGAGAATTATAAAGAAAATTATGGAGGATTTGATCCCAAAGATCCTTCAACTTATATTGTATTTTCTTTAATGAAAAGAAAGTTTAGAGAGCAGAGTATTCGCCTTGCCGCATATATGCAGGATCAGTTTTCAGGCTCTAAACGTACAGATCGTGGGGTAAAAGAACAATCCTTGGCGGTATTAGCTACAGCAGGGATGCCCGCCGTACTTACAGAAATCGGTTTTATATCTAATCCTGATGAAGAGAGATTTATGATGTCAGCTGCCGGACAGGAGTCAATTGTAAATGATTTGTTTAACGCGATAAATACATATAGAAAAAGTGTAGAAAAATAAACTTTTTCTTAAATTGGCGGTTAGAACAGTGGTATCACATCTTAAATAGGGGTAATTTTGAAAATATCTAACGAAACAAAAGTAGGAGCATTAACCAGTGTGGCAATAGCCATATTGTTCATTGGGTATAGTTTCCTTAAGGGAAATAATGTTTTTAGCAGTGAGAATACTTTTTACACAGAATACGATAATGTGGACGGATTAGCCATATCCAAACCCGTTTTGGTTAGTGGCTTCCAAATTGGCCGGGTTTCCAAACTTACTCTTCAACCAAATGGAAAAATCAGAACAGAATTTAAAATTCAAGATGATTATGACATTCCATCCAACACTGTGGCCAGAATTGTTAGTGCTGATTTATTAGGAAGCAAAGCCATTGTCTTTGAATTAGGGAATAGTACTACTATGGCTAGAAATGGTGATCCATTGCTATCCGATGTTCAAGCAAACCTTATGGAAAAAGTTGAACCTCTGCAAAAGAAAATCGAAAACCTAGTCGTAAAACTTGACTCTGTACTTTCTGGTGTTAACTCTGTTTTAGACAGCAATTTTCAACGTGATTTCAAAAGTAGCGTACATAGTATTTCAGTTTCTCTGAAAAACTTAGAAAAGATTACCGGTGATGTAGATGGATTAATGGGGGCTGAAAAGAATCGCTTAAGTAATATCCTCTCAAATATGGAATCCATCACGATGAACTTTAAGAATAATGATGAAAAGATTAATTCTATACTAGCTAACCTTGATAATTTATCGGATGATCTTTCAAAAACTGAAATTAAAGCAACAGTTGACAATGCAAATCAAGCTATGAAAGACGTAATGAGTATTACAAATAAAATTAATTCGGGTGAAGGTTCCTTAGGACAGTTAATACATGATGAAAAGCTGTATAATAACCTAACAAATGCTTCGGAAAGCTTGGATCAATTAGTGAAAGATTTAAAAGAAAATCCGGGTAAATATTTGAAGATTTCAATCTTTGGTAAGAAAGATACCAAATAATAATATTTTTATAAAGAATGGGGTTCAGTTAACTGAACCCCATTCTTTTTGTTATATTTTACTTCTTTAATGTCTCATCTAACCAACTAAAGAATTCCCGCTGCCATACTTGTGCATTATGACCTGAAAGAACCCAGTGGTTTTCATCCGGAAGATAAACCAATCTACTTTTAACTCCTCTTAACTGAGCAGCCTGAAAAGCCTCTAACCCCTGTCCTATTGGAACTCTAAAATCTTTCCCGCCTTGAAAAATTAGAATTGGTGTATTCCATTGATTAACATAATTACTCGGATTAAATTCGTTATAGGTTTTCTCATTCGCTTTATCCCAATATGGTCCGCCTAGATCATGATTTGCAAAGAACAACTCTTCAGTGGTACCATACCAAGATTTCATATCAAACAATCCACAGTGTGAAATAAAGGTTTTGAATCTTCCTTCATGAACGCCCGCTAATTGAAATACTGAATATCCACCATAGCTTGCTCCTATAGCGCCAATACGACTTGTGTCTACATAGGACTCTTTTGAAATGTCATCAATAGCCGACAAATAATCTCTTATTGACTGGCCGCCCCAATCTTTCGAGATTTGCTCATTCCACTTTACTCCCCATCCAGGCATTCCCCTACGATTAGGTGCAATCACGATGTAACCTTGTGATGCTAATAACTGGAAATTCCATCGGAAAGAATAAGACTGTGTAGTTGCTGACTGAGGTCCACCTTGACAAAATAATAAAGTCGGATATTTTTTAGCAGGATCAAAATCCGGTGGATAAATCACCCATGAAAATAAATCTAACCCATCTGATGCCTTTGTCACTCTACCTTCTACTTTAGTTTCAGCAACAGTACTGTACAGCTGATTATTTACGGTTGTTATCGGGGTAATATCTTTGGTTTTAAAACTATAAAAGAAAACCTCAGGAGCCCGTGTAATTTTTGTAGATGTTACAACTAAGCCCTCTTTTGTTTCTCCAACAATACCTGTAATATCAAATTCGCCTGCAGATATTTTATTAATAACAGGCAGTGCTTTATTCTTTAAGTTAGACGGAACTAATACTTCAAATAATTGAACTGTACCTTCAGTCGGCGCTAAGAAATATATTTTTCTATTATCCTTACTCCATGTATACGCATCAACAGTTCCGTCCCAATGACCAGTCAGATTTAATTTAATATTTTCCTCAGTATTCTGAATGATAATATCATTCTTATCGGCTTCATAACCCTCGGTTTTCATACTTAACCAGGTCAGTAATTTACCATCTGAACTATAAGCCGGAGAATTATCATATCCGTTCATTCCTTCTGTCAAATTACTTGTTGAACCAGAAGCTAGATCATAACGATAAATATCTGTATTTGTACTTTGTGCATATTCAGTTCCGAATTTCTTTTTACAAACATATAATACGGACTTACTATCTGGAGACCATACAAAATCTTCTGCTCCTCCAAACGGCATTGTAGGTGAATAATAAGGTTCATCTCCTAAAATATCTTTTGCCTCTCCTATTTTACCATTATCGTAGCTAGCAACAAAAGGATGATTGAACTTACCATCGTTCCAGGTGTCCCAATGTCTATAATCTAGGTTATCATAGATATACACATTGGATTTTGGCAAATCCTTGTATTTATCTACGCTATGATAATTCTTTAAAAGTACCTGCTTACTAAATAAAATATGTTTTCCATCAGGAGAGATTTTTGCATTTTCAATGCCATCCTCATAATTGGTTAATTGGACGGAATTACCGTCTTTTAAGCTCTTCTTCCAGATTTGACCTTTAAACATATAAAGAACATCATCTCCTTTTACCGTCAATACAGATTCAGCACCTGCTTCAGACGTAAATTGTTTAGATTCTCCCCCTTTTACAGGAATAACGTAAAGATCCTTCTCCGATTTATTCTCATCAAACTGATAATTAGAGATACCATAGATTAATTGGGAACCATCGGAAGAAAGCCCCTCTCCGCTTACTCTTCCTAATTCCCAAAGTTTCTTTGGACTTAAAGGTTCAATTTTATTGGATCTTCGAACACGATCCTCAACTTTTGGCCTGTCCACCTTCTGTGGCACTTCCTTTCCTACTTGTGCAATAACCATATTATTGATTAATAAGAATGCTCCAATCCATGTAATCTTGTGCATATAATTTTCGTTTTGCCTGCCAATTTACTAAAGTTGACAGGCAAAGCGAAATCATGCTTTAAATTCTGCGTTTAATTTTCCAGAATAAAAGCCAAATGCTGGTGAGGTACATTCTTAAAGAAGTTCTGTTTAGCCTTATCATTGTTTTTCAAACTGATACCAATTTATTTTCGTTGACAGACGCATTAAAACAGCTAATATGATAAACAAACCTATTGTCCCTACAATTAACGAGTAATCTCTCAATTGCAATAAAACAAAGATAAAGGTGTAGAATAAGGTAAGGATTGCCGAGAATATTAAAGCTGACTTCGTATCTTTTGTGATGGCCTTAATAAATGAACCAATCAGAATGATCGTTGCAAGACCAGCTGATAGATAAGCCATGTTGAACCCAATATGCTCTGAAATGGCTAATAATAATGCGTAGAACAAAACCATCGCAAATCCTATCAAAACATATTGAAGAATATGAACTCGCTGTTTTTTGATAATCTCCATAAACACCAGTGAAACAAATGTCAGTGCTAACACCAATGCCCCATATTTGGTAACTCTTGTAATCTTCTGATAATTATTAACCTGAGGTAAGAAATTAATCTGTACCATATCAAAATCATCAGAGGTCATTTGAGTTCCTACTGCGCCCTCAATTACCTTGGGTGCAGGATAAACAGCTTCTGTATATTCAATAGTTGAGTTATCTTCGTTTACCATATCAATTCCACGAAGGAAATAAACAGCCGAAGGACTACCTCTCCACTGTTGGGATTGCTTTCTACTAAAATCAGGAATGTTCCATGATGCTTGGAAGGTAGTATCTACTTTTCGATCATCAGGTAAGAAATTACCATTAAAACTTGGATTTGACCACGTACCGGATGCCTCAATTTTTGTTTGCTTGGCCAGAGGAAGGAAATTTAAAGATTTCGACCCTTTTAAATCCAAATTAATTTCAAAGGATTGATCTAATGAATTATTTCCGTCTAAGGCTAAATCTACCGTTAGATTAGAATTAAAAAGATTAAGATCCTGATAGTATTTTCCCATCTCATAGTCCTTAGCTCCCAATTTTACTTTTGGAATGAGGGTTAAGCCTTTAACATCTTGTATCCCGAATATCAATTTAGCTTCATGCCATTTTAAATCAGTGTCATTAAGCTTTAATTTTACCAGATCAAAAGGCTTAAAGCTTCCCTTAAGGCTAATATTTGAATTGTAAACAATCGCTTGATAAATTCCTCTTTTTAGAGATTCAGGTTCTACCTTTGCCTTAATAGTTGTGGTCTCAGGCAATAGAAATGCCCATTCTGTCTCTACACTTTTAATGATATTATTTTTGCCATCTGTCCCCTTTTCTACCGTTTCCTTTACCATATCGTAAGGAACCGCAATAATTGGGCTTGTAATAACCTGATCTAACCCCCACTTCCTGGCAATCTCAGTAGACACATTAATCTCTCTTAATTTTCGCTCATTGATTAGATCACTAATCAACGTCAAAGGAATCAATAATATTAGCATCAAGAAGAAGATGACAAATATTTTTAGAATTAAAGATTCTGTTATCTTTTCCCATAAAGACTTTTGAGAACTATTCCCTTTGTCTTCGTTTAAAGTGTTATTTTCCATTTTTAATAGGGTTTACTTGTAATGTATATTGTTTGCTGATTAATGCTTGTTGAAATTGTGATAATGATTCTGAAAGAAATGGTTTAAACTCAATATTATAAAACTTACTCATCGTCTTACCTTTTCTAAAAGAACTCCAATAGTACTTGCTATATTCAGGAAAAATAAGCGTTCCGATAAATAACATTGCCAAAAGATATAAGCTGATTTTCCCATTTCCGAAAAGGAGATATTGCATTGCAATCTCATCAGATATATCTGTTCCTGTTTCAGTTAGCACATGGAAGACATCATGGTTTTCTAGTTTGGGCATCACATCAAAGCCCTTCTCTTTATAGAATAGGCCCAATGCATACCCTATCGACCCTTCTGGATAATCAAAAAATTCCTCTTTCTTGATTCCCCAGGCTAACCTATAACCTTTAAAAAGTTCTGCATATACCCTGGATGACCAGTTATATAAATGCAACATAAATTTCAATCTCAATCCTCTCATAATAAGTTTAAAAAGTACTTTGTATTTCAAAGTAGTTATCCAAAAAAAATTATTTATACTGTTGTTTTATTAAATTTTCAAGTGCAATAAGGTGATTTTCAAATGCTTTTGCCCCTTTTGCTGTTTTACTATAGCTGGTATTAGGTTTCCGATCAATAAATGACTTAGTAACCAAAACATAACCTTTTTTTTCCAGACTTTTCAAATTTGATGCTAGGTTACCATCCGTCACCTCCAACAACTCCTTTAAAGAATTGAAGTCATAGGAATCATTAGCCATCAATATACTCATGATTTGAAGCCTTACCCTATTTTCAAAAATCTTATCATATAATGTTAAATCCAAACTCACCTTTCGTACTTTTTATGGACAATTAACCCGTAAACGATATGTAAAACCCCAAATCCCAAAGACCAAAACACAATGCCATACCCCGGAAATGCCAAAGCTAACAAACCTAACAAAATTTCTAACACGCCTAGCACTCTTACTTCGCGAAAAGTGAATACGCTGGCGGCAGCCAAAGACAAGCCATAAAAAATTAATAAACTGGAAGCTACTAATCCGAAAATACCTTTACAGATTAATATCACGGAAAACAAACCTCCTGTCACTAATGGAATTGCCATTGCTCTCAAAAGTGCCTTACTTGTAGGGTTCCAAATACTCTGTCCGCTTCGCTTGGCTTTTGCTTTCGCCATACTCACCCCTAATATTACGGATACAATTAAAACAAGAAGGGCAATTATGACTAATTTCCAAATCACTTGCTCATCCAGAACATAATAGTCTCTATATCCAAACTCACTTTTAGTGCCGTACACGACAAAGTAAGCAACAGCGGCTCCTATTAAGGCTAAACAACCAATTAACACTCCTGAAAGCCCACTAATGGACATGAATTTAGAAGACTTCTCCATCATGGAGCGAATCTGGCCTATTTCTTTTAAGATATCTTTCTGGTCCATAAAAGTACTTTGTGTTTCAAAGTAAGGGAGAAATATCTATTCTCGCAAATATTTTTTTCTTTTTTTTTAAAAAGCATTCATATATATGATAAAAATAGTGACATTAAACAGCTCCTGATTCAATCTAAATTCTTTGCAAAAAAGAATTAATTGTTCCTTTTATACCTAATGTATTCAAAAAGGCTGTTGCCTAAAGTAGTGGAAAGAACCTGAATGTATTGGTTTAAGACATCTATGCTATGAAAATTCTTAATCTAATTTGAAAAGTTTCGTATTTTAAGAAAATTTAGGTTGTTAATGCACAAACAGTTACAAAATATATTAAAAAAATAGAAAAAAAAGCTTGACATATATAGGTTAGGTTTCTATCTTTGTGGCTCAATAAAATCCTAACTGCGGAAGTGGCGTAATTGGTAGCCGCACCAGACTTAGGATCTGGCGCCGCGAGGCGTGGGGGTTCGAGTCCCTTCTTCCGCACTTGATGTCCTCCCGAAAATAAAGATCGGGAGGATTTTTTTTATTAATTGCGAAAAGCTAAAACAAGAGTATGAATATTTCACACCAGAACATTGATGACATCAACGCTAGTATCCAAGTGGAAATAGCACCTGAGGACTACAATCCACAGGTTGATAAAGCAATTAAAGACCAAGCAAAAAAAGCTAAGTTACCAGGATTCCGCCCAGGAATGGTACCTACCGGACACATCAAACGTATGTACGGTAAATCGATCTTATTTGATGAGATCAATAAAATTATCAATGATAAGATCGCGGAATATATCGGCGAACAAAAACTAGAAGTATTGGGTCAACCTCTTCCTACTGAAGAAGATAAAGACGAAAAGTACAACTGGGACTTCAAAGATACTTTTAACTTCAAATACGAAATCGGTATAGCTCCTCAGTTTGATACTCCCTTCTCTGCTGAAACAGAATTCATTGAATACGACATTAAAGCTGATGATGCAACCCTTCAAGAGCGTATCAAAAACTTACGTCGTAGCTATGGAAAAATGACAAATCCTGAAGTCTCAGAAGAAGGTGATGTTCTTTACGCTACTTTGAAACAGGATAAAGAAGAAGGTATCGAAAAAACTACTTCTATCCGTACGGATATCATTGAAGATGCTAAAATCAAAAAATCCTTAGCTGGATTGAAAAAAGATGATACCGCAAAATTAGACGTCAAAAAAGCCTTCAAAGTGGCAGACTTAGCTCGTATATTAGGAATCACTGAAGATGAAGCTGAAAACTTAGATGTAACTAAATTTGAACTTACTGTTAAAAACATCAACAGATTAGAGGAATCAGATTTGAATCAAGAGTTTTTTGATAAATTATTCCCTGCAGGAGAAGTGACTACAGAAGAGCAATTCATTGAAAAGGTGAAAGAAGAAGTTGAAAACTTATTCAAACAAAACTCCGCTCAAAAATTGCGTAATGACATGTACACTTTCGGAATGGAGAAAGTAGATGCTAAATTCCCTGAAGAATTCTTAAAGAAATGGTTAAAAGCTACTAATCCAAACTTAGAGGTTGCTGAAATTGAAGAAGGTTTCGAAGATTTCTTAAGCAACTTGAAATGGACTATTATCGAAAACCGCATCGTAACAGCTAACAACTTAGAGGTTAAATATGATGAAGTAGTTGAATTGGCGAAGGAACGTATCTACGCACAAATCAAAATGTACAACATCAATGAAGAGCCTACAGATGAGCAGCTACAACAATTCGCAATGCAATTATTAGCTGATAGAGAACAAGCTAACCGTTTGTTTGAAGAAGTTAAAGCATTGAAAGTTTTCGATCAATTGAAAGGTTCTGTAAAGATCAAATCTAAAAAGATCGATTTCGATAAATTCGAAAAGCTAGATAGTAAATAAGCAAAATAAGAATTAGTATAAAATATGTAAAAGGTTGCCGGGATTCCCGCCAACCTTTTTTGTTTCCTAAAAGGAATCTCAACAATTATCAGAAAAATATATTATATCCGATCGAAATCCGACCATATGGGTATTCCCGATTAAAGTCTTCATATTGTTGATCTTTAAAATGACCTTGCAAATTAAAATAACCAGAACTTAAATTGATCGACCAACGTTTATAAAGCCTTAAACCCGCTTCCACATTCAATCCATGAAGAACGTAATACGAGTCTGTTCCTGAGATAGTAAAAAAGACACCACCATTATAATCTGCACTTAGCAGTAAACGATTTAATAGCATCAAATCACCTTTAAATCTATAAGAAGCTCCTGATCCATAATTATAATTTCTGCTGGCACCATATAATAAATACGGGTCTGGAACTGCTGCTAGTAATACCGCACCGGCACCTAAACTGAGATTTAACCTATTCCCCTTCCTATATTTAAATTCAGATAGCCAATTATAGTTCAAACTTTGAGCACCATAAAAGAAGGCATCATTGTTATAGAAGTCATAATGTGCATTCAGAGTACCATAATGATCTCCCCTTTTAGATTTAAAAAACTTTGCACCGTATAATAACGCATGAACATTAACCGCATTGATAAAAGAACTATCTCCATTACCCAGTTCTAGATTAACCGAAAACTGATCAAATGGTCTTTTAAAATCATGATCACCATTTAAATATCTAAACCTTAATCTCCCGTAAAATGAATTCTTTCCTTCATTTAAAAAGTCTCCTTCCTTAGCGTCAAACCTTCTAATCCCCATATCAACCTGTGCTGTTATTATAGAAGAATCAACTGCATAATAATCATCTATATTTTTTCCCCATTTTCCATCTAAGAACCGATTAAGCCCGGCGATAGGATTGACAATTGTCGCTACGATTTCATTACCAATCCTATTATGACTATATCTATTCCGTGCTAGAATATTCCGAGAAACACGATGCATCATCTCCCCTAGCAAAATACCACCAAAAGTGGTGTTCACAAGATCATTAATAGACGGATGCTGCGTTTCTCCCGCTGTTTCCCAAATATAACTTCCAGCTACTGTTGCTATGCTGGATTGGTAAAAATTGTAACCATTACTTCGAAATGCATTAAAATAAATCTGTCCATGAAATGGATGGTCAATCTGATTCGTGGTAAATTGATTATCATCCCAATCCCAGGCACTAAATCGCTGATGATCTATAAAATTTTTAAATGTGATATACGAATATGGATCTTTGGTAATAAATCGATTAAAGGATGCAGGTAAAGCCTGGGCTAAAAACCATTCTGAACCCGCACGCCAGAATTTTTTCTCTCTTGTAGGATTTAGATCCCAAATTAAAGAATCCTGCTTTAATTTAGGTTTTATTTGGAGAATAGACATCGTATCAGTTATGAAAATAACTGTACCGTTTATGGACTTTGGAATAGTATCCGATTGCGCAAACAAAACATTTGCCGAAAAGGAAAACAAAAATATGATTAAGTATAATACTCTCTTAGTAAACTGCAAATTATAATATATTAAAATTGAAGTAAAATTAGTTTTTCTAACCATATTCTTCAAGTTTATTGAAATTCCTACTGATGAATGACAAATCAATAAACCCAAATTAAAGTTGTAAAACAGTTTCCCTTCTAAATGGTTTTATATATATTTAACTGGTAACCAATAGAATTACGATATGAAGAGAATATTTTTAAGCTTAACCATACTGCTGATGAGTTTTGCAGTCATTGCTCAGAACAAGCAGACAATAACAGGTGCCTTTCTCGCTAAGGAAGGTAATATAAATCATTTATGGCTTTTTGTGGATGGTTATAGTTCTTACATCAAATATGAGGACAATAAATATCTATCGACCTGGGGTGGTCCTTTCGACTATTCTGTTGAGGGAGTTAATGTTCAGACTGAATATAATGACGTTGATCCTGATGATGTAGGACAATCTAAAGCTACCGGAGCAATAGTTAATGGCGAAGAAATAGCAATGGGTAACCTGACCTTTAAAAAACAACCAGCCACTAAACAGGATTTAGATGGATTATGGAGAATCACAGGTCGTAAGCAAGAAGATAAAATATCTACAATTCCTCGCGGCGATCGGAAGACAATCAAGATTCTTGTGGATGGATATTTTCAATGGATTGCTATCAATCCCGCTGAAAAGGGTTTTTATGGAACCGGAGGTGGTCAGTATACTTTCAAAGACAATAAATACACTGAGAAAATTATATTCTTCTCAAGAGATAATAGTCGTGTAGGAGCCGAATTAAGTTTTAAGGGCGAAATAAAAGACGGAGATTGGCACCATTCCGGTCTAAGCTCGAAAGGTGATCCCATTTATGAAATTTGGTCTAGAGACAATTAATACTACTGATATATAAGAAGAGCGGGTATAATACTTAACCCGCTCTTCTTATATCATGTAATGACAATGATAATTACCCGAACAAATCAGAACTTAAATATCGATCGCCACGATCACAAACAATAAATACGATTTGTCCCTCCTCAATTTCATTAGCTACCTGCAAGGCTGCGTGAAAAGCCCCTCCTGAACTCATTCCGGCAAAAACACCTTCCCTTTTTGCCAATTCTCTCGATTTATTGATCGCATCTTGCTGATCTATATCAATTACACGATCCACGCGTGAAGGGTCAAATATCTTAGGAAGATATTCTTTAGGCCATCTTCGAATTCCCGGAATGGATGATTCCTCTGTCGGCTGACATCCTACAATTTGAATATTCGGATTTTGATTCTTCAGATACATAGAACATCCCATAATCGTTCCGGTGGTTCCCATTGCACTAACAAAATGAGTTATTTTTCCATCAGTATCTCTAAAGATCTCAGGACCGGTTGTTTTTATATGTGCTTCGTAATTATCAGGATTGGCAAATTGATTAAGAATGTAATATTCTCCTGTAGCTGCTTTTTCTTCAGCATAATCCCTACTCGCTTCCATCGTATCTAGCAAAACTACTTTTGCGCCAAAAGCTTCCATAGTTAGTGTTCTTTCTCTTGTCGATGTTTTTGGCATCACAAGTTCTATTTCTAGACCAAACATACTAGCAATCATTGCCAAAGCAATTCCTGTATTTCCACTGGTAGCTTCAATCAATTTGGTGTCTTTATTAATATCCCCACGATCCATTGCAGAGCGAATCATGTTCAGGGCAGCTCTATCTTTTACCGATCCGCCGGGATTATTGCCTTCAAGTTTAGCATATATTTTAACCTTAGGATTGTCATGAAATCTATTGATTTCTACCATAGGTGTATTTCCAATTAAATCTATTATATTTCCCATTATGCAAGTGGTTTAGAGTCAAAAAATTTAGAATTAGGCTGATGATATACCGTTGTATAAGGCGCAACACTCGTCGTTAGCCACACATTACCCCCAATGACAGAATTATGCCCTATCGTAGTCTCCCCCCCCAATATGGTCGCACCGGCATATATGATAACATGATCTTCTATAGTTGGGTGACGTTGAGTATTGGCCATATTCTTCTCCACACTTAATGCACCTAATGTAACACCTTGATATAATTTCACATGTTTTCCAATTCTACAGGTTTCGCCGATAACAATACCCGTTCCATGATCGATATGTAAATACTCATCTATAAAAGCCCCCGGATGAATATCAATCCCCGTTTTTGAATGGGCATGTTCTGTTAAAATTCTTGGAATTAACGGGATTCCCTGAACCCACAAATCATTTGCTATTCGATAAATACAAATGGCAAAAAAACCCGGATAAGTCCTGATAACTTCATTCATACTTTTTGCTGCAGGATCTCCATCCAAAATAGCCTGAGCATCGGTAAGCATCTTTTGATATATATCAGGAAGATTCAGAAAAAAACGCGCTGATATTTTCTTTATATCACAATTGGAACAGGCTTTGGCTTTAAACAATAATAAATATAAATCGGCTTCCGATTGTTTAAAAGCGCTCTCGATTTCCTCTACCGAATTTACAGGCTTAGAATTTTGTTCCGGAAATAACAGATGTAATAAAGAAACTGCCCAGTGAGCAATTGCTTTATTACTAGGCATGTCAATAACAGCCTGTTGCTTTTGGTATATATGTTGATAAAAATCCTTCATTATTAAAAGGTAAACGTACTTTTTAGATTAATAATTTTATTACAGCACTAATTTTTCAAACAACTCTTGATGAGTTGTCAGGGCATCTATACATAATCCCGGATGTACAGCGGAACACTGTATCAAAGTGCTCCGTTTTGCAGTCAACCAACGGAAACGCTCTGTCTGATCAAGTTGTGCTAAAGCCCCTCCATCCGAAGTCCCCAAACAGACTTTCTTCATCGATTGAAGATGAGCACGTATCTGATCAAAATCAATATCATTTGATAATAACTTGCATCGTTCCTCATCAACCTGAAATAAGATATCTGCATATCGTTGCTTTCTGCAATACAGTAATACCCCAATATTGACGAATTCTTCACGTTCAACCCGAGGAACAAGTCGTACTACAGCATATTCGTATAACGTTCTATCGAGCATGTTGAATTTGATTTACAAAAATTTCTGATTGTGATGCCCTTTGGGCAATAAATTCCACATAGACCTCCCGTACTTGTTCTGCATTTAGTGACCGAACCTCGTCTACTAACCATTCATCAGGAATGGCATCCAAAACAAGCTTAATATTTTCCTTGGTAAATAATCCTTTATATTCAGCGTCAATTCGTTCAATCTCGGTTGCTTTAGAAAGCAAAACATGATCTTTAATTTGAACAAATGGTTTCGTGACGGTGTCCTTCCAATTATCCCAATTATGATGAAAATATAAAGCTGCACCATAATCAATCAACCAAAGCTCTTTATGCCAGATAAGCATATTAGTATTTTTCACTGTCCGGTCCACATTCATTAATAATGCATCTAACCAAACAATTTTCGACGCTTCTTCAGTCGAAATCTTATCCACATTTGCATCAAATGTTATGGCTCCATTCAAAAAACTAACCCCTAAATTCTTACCAACAGAAAACTTTAGCAAATCTTGAATTTCTTCATCGGGTTCAGTTCTTCCAAATCCCTCATTCAAATCCGCATAAACCATTTCAGGGACTTTAAGTCCCAAAAACCTTGCTAACTCACCCCCGATAAATTCAGCAACTAATGCTTTTTTACCTTGTCCTGCCCCCCGAAATTTAATCACATAGCTGAATCCGTCATCAGCATCTACCAAACCAGGCAATGAACCGCCCTCTCTAAATGGCTGGATGTATCGGATAATATTTACTTCTCGTATGTCCGGTCTTTTAATTTTCATCATTTTCTATTGTATAAGACAATAAACTAGTATAAGGATCACCATCCAGATTAAGCAATTCTGCAAAAGCAGGCTCCGTCTTCCATCCTGAAGATTTTAATTCAAGAATTTTACGCTTGAAATCACTCCCATAATGGTTTAAAATCTGATGTTCAACGATCATATGTCTATACCCATTTTGTTCAAAAACAGAACAGGACTCACCATAGATCTCAATTGCCTGATCTGCAATTTTAAAGTTAGCAATTCCAACATCTTTTCCATGTATAGTTTTTAGTTTAAACCTATAATCCTTATGATTTCCGAAGCTTTTCTTCAATATTTGTTCAAATTTATTGAGATCATAGACTTCGCATGCGATATCTAAATCGCTCGACGGTGTTGAAATATCAATTGGAATAGTACCAATCAAAATCGGATTGAAAAGAACTAATTTTTCAAAGACTTGATATTCCTTAAGCAAAGAATAAGTTCTTCTTTGAATTACTGTTCCTTTTTTTAAATAGGATAGGTTATTGAACATCGAAAATTCCATACCCAAAATTAAGTTTAACGTGCGATAATTATCGATATTAGACAAAATTGTACATCAATGTGACTGACAGGTTAATGATATTCTAGTTATATTTGTGAGAATCATATACTACTGCAATTAAATTTATGGATACAAATACCGAATACAATCGTATTATAAGCATCTGTCAGGAATTATTTATTAAGAAAACTAAAGATTATGGTACAGCATGGCGAATCTTACGCCTTAGCTCTCTAACTGACCAGATCTATATCAAGGCAGCTCGTATCCGTTCTCTGGAAATCAAAAAAGAATCTAAAGTTGGCGAAGGAATAACTGATGAATTCATCGGAATCATTAATTACTGTGTCATTGCATTGATGCAATTAGATTTCGGGAACACAGAAATCGAAAATTTAGACCCGGAATTTGTGGAGAAAAAATATTCCGAAAAAGTAAATGAAACCAGAGATTTAATGTTTGCAAAAAATCATGACTATGGAGAGGCCTGGAGAGATATGAGAGTCTCTTCAATGACTGATCTCATCCTGATGAAACTACATCGTGTAAAACAGATTGAAGACAACGATGGTCAAACTATCGTTTCAGAAGGTTTAAGTGCTAATTATCAAGATATGTTAAACTACTCAGTTTTTGCTCTAATTAAATTAGGCTTAGCAAAATAAATAATATGCCCATGACTTATACACAAAGCTACACCCAAACAAAACAACCCAAACCTAACATATTATTATGGATTGCAAGATTTCTTGTGGGACTGCTCTTTATCTTCTCGGGACTGATCAAGGCAAATGACCCAATGGGTTTTGGGTACAAGCTACAGGAGTATTTTCATGTTCTCAACCTAGGGTTTCTAAATGATTATGCCTCTTGGATTGCTATAATTCTTTGTGCGCTCGAAATTATTCTCGGTGCCTTACTTATTTTAGGTGTTTCAGGAAAAAAAGTCGTTTGGGGATTATTATTACTTATTATCTTTTTTACCTTTTTAACGTTTTATTCCGCATTTTTTGAAGTTGTAAAATCTTGCGGTTGCTTTGGAGATGCTATTCCGTTAACCCCATGGCAGTCTTTCTTTAAAGATTTAGTACTCTTGATTTTGATTGTCTATATCTTTGTTAAACGAAATCAGATTAGACCTTTTATAAGAAGCTTATTTACCCGTAATCTTTTAACGGCATTTATTATCCTAGCTTCTTTTGCTATTGGTATATATACTTATTACTTCTTGCCTGTTATCGATTTTCTTCCTTACAAAGAAGGAAATAATATTCCTGAATTAATGAAAATACCAGAAGGTGCCCAACCTGATAAATATGAGCACATCTATGAATTAAAGAATAAAACAACAGGCGAAACGAGAAAAGTAACCGACAAAGAATACATAGGAGACAAACTCTGGGAAGATGAAAACTTAGAAGTTGTTGGAGATCCACAATCACGATTAGTTACAAAGGGCTATGAAGTAAAAATCCCTGATCTGATTATTTCCGATATGGATGGAACTGATGTTACTCAAGAAATCATCAACAATCCTTACTATAATTTTATCGTGGTCAGCACTGATCTTAAAAAGATGAGCGCTTTTGATTTAGCCGCTTTAGACCGCATTAATACAACCGTCAGAGATTTATCTGTTGACTACAATATCCGGGCTATTTTGGCTACAGCTTCTTCCGCTGAGGAGGTAAATTACCTGAATGATCAGATGGACTTAGTGCTCGAAACTTTTTATGTGGATGCTGTTCCGCTAAAAAGTATGGTTAGGGCTAATCCCGGTGTAATGTTGATGTTGAATGGAACCGTTATCAAAAAATGGTCACCATACAATTTCCCAAGCAAACATGAATTAATAACAAATTATTTAGATAAAATACAATAATGCAAAAACCTGTTTTCTTAATTGGTTTTATGGGCAGTGGGAAGACTACCTGGGGAAAGAAATTGGCAAATGCATTGGAAGTACCTTTTATAGATCTGGATCATGCAATTGTAGATTATATCGGCATGAGCATCCCCGAATATTTCTCTTTATATGGTGAGGAAAGATTTCGAGAAGTTGAAAAAGAAGTTCTGCTTAACCAAAAAGACAAATCCGGAATTATTTCAACCGGAGGTGGTACCCCCTGCTATTTCGAAAATATGGACTGGCTTCTTAATAATGGAACAGTTTTATATTTAAAACATTCCCCTAAATCCTTATGGAGTAGATTAAACCAATCTGACGTAAACAAACGCCCTGCATTGAAAGGAATGACAGGAGACGATCTACTGAAGTTTATAGAGAACAAACTCTCGGAAAGAGGCCCTTTCTATGAAAGAGCACATATTCTAGTTGATCAAATTAATACTTCTGTGGAAGAGCTAGTCTCAATAGTGAAAGAATACAACCAATTACATGAACAAAAATAATTTTTTCAAAAACTGTTTTTGCCTATCACTGATCATTTTATGCTCATCATGTTTTAGGATAAACAATTCGTCTTCTGACCAAACACCAAATATCGACCAGGTATTCAAGCTTAATACTGTCGATGATTTATATCAATTTTTAACATATAACGACAACTCCTTCCCTCTTATCTCTGCCCACAGGGGTGGTCCTAATGTAGGTTTTCCAGAAAATGCTATTCCTACCTTTGCAGAAGTAGCAAGTAAGATGCCGGCTATTATTGAATGCGACATCGCAATGACTAAAGATTCTATCCTTGTTTTAATGCATGATGAAACACTAGATCGCACGACCACCGGGAAAGGAAAATTGTCTCATAAGACTTATCAGGAGCTGCAAGAGCTCTATCTTAAAGATATCAACGGAGAAATCACCAAATATAAAATACCTACCCTAGAAGAAGCTTTAAAATGGGGAATTGGCAGAGTAATCTATACCTTGGATGTAAAGAAATCAGTTCCTTATGAAAAAGTTATCGAACTTATTCGTTCTACAAAGGCTGAATCTAATAGTATAATAATAACTTATTCAGCAAATCAAGCTCAGGTTGTAAATAGATTGGCGCCGGATATCATGATTTCCGCAACTATTAAAAAAGCCGATGATCTGACCCGCTTAAGTGAAATGGGGATTCCGGACACACGTCTAATAGCATTTGTAGGCACTTCCGAACCTGATTCTTCATTGTATACTATCTTAAGACAACATGGGATCAAATCCATCCTAGGTACAATAGGTAACTTGGACCGTTCCGCAGATAAAGCCGGTTATCAACTTTATGCTGATTTTATCGTTCGGGGAGCGGATGTACTTTCCACTGACAGACCTTTTGAAGCCTGGAAAGCATTGGAGTTTTATATCAAAAAAAGAAAAATATCTTCTCCGTTTATTTATTAATAATCGTATAGTTAATAAATAGCCCTGTTTTATTCCATTAGAACAGGGCTATTTTCTGTAGAAGGCACGCTACAACTTCTGTTTTTTTATTGGTACGAAAACAATTTAAATAATCCCTTGTTGTTATTAAAAGTAAAAACAAGCATATAAAAGTAAATTAAGTGTATTATGAAAAACTTACTACTAACATTAGCCTTAACAATAGGCTGTTTAACTTATGGTTCAGCACAGGTAAATACAGTACCTCAGTATTCTGCTGATGTCGGTATGGCACCAATAAAACAAGGAAACTGGATGGTAGGTGGATCGATTGGAAGCTTAGGGTATAGCTTTGAGGGTGAATCTTTCAATATTGCCATCAACCCACGTGCTGGTTATTTCATTTCTGATGGCGTTGCTATTGGTGCTCAAGCTAATTTAGGTTTTGCTACCGAATCAGGTAGTGATAATGAATGGAGATATGGTATTGCGCCATTTGTTCGCTATTATTTCCCTGGAGGCGCTAGCGCTACAGGACGTTTCTTTGGTCAAGGAGACATCGGTATTGGCGGAAGTTCTGTGGGTGATGCTGTTTCATTAAACCTAGGTTTAAATGCAGGTTATGCACATTTTATCTCTCAAACTGTTGCTTTGGAAGTGACAGCCGGATATAATTATTCAAAAGCAAATATCAGCACTTCATCGGATAAACAATCAGGTTTAGGGGTAGCGCTGGGATTCCAGATTTATCTTCCGGGAAAGAATAGATAAAAAATCTTATTAAAATCAAAGAATTGACGTTCCGTTAAATTAATCCATTTACACTGTTACGTTAATGATAAAAGGTTGCATTACAATAACTGATGCAACCTTTTCGCTTTAAGATAAAAAGCTTAGAATTACTTCTAAGCTTTTTGCAATAAATAAAACAATAGTCAATTAATTATTTTTTCATACTTCCGGTTTCATTGAAACGGATGTGCCAAGTGAAAGCCTCTTCAAGTAAATGAGGTGTATGACCTCCGCGTTCGCAAGCCCGATCAAAATACGATTGTAGTTCTTCTTTATAATCCGGATGCACACAATTATCAATGATCTGCTGTGCCCTTTCTCTTGGCGCCAAACCTCTTAAATCAGCAAGGCCAATATCGGTAACCAATATATCAACATCGTGCTCTGTGTGGTCTGTATGAGACACCATTGGAAGGATATGTGAAATCTTGTTATCTTTTGAGGCTGCTTGGGTAACGAATATGCTTAAATATGCATTTCTGGCAAAATCCCCTGAACCACCAATACCATTCATAATCTTAGTTCCACCAATATGGGTAGAATTCACATTTCCATAAATATCAAACTCAATAGCCGTATTAATGGCAATTATTCCTAATCTGCGGATTAGCCCGGGAGTATTAGAAATATTCTGTGGGCGTAAAACAAACTTATCCCGGTATTTTTGAAGATTATCAAAAACTCTCGAATAACATTCTCCCGAAACGGTAATAGAAGATGCTGAAGCAAAACTTAATTTCCCCGAATCCATTAAATCAAAAGCTGAATCTTGCAATACTTCGGAAAACATTGTCAAATCATAGAAATTACTATGTAAGAAACCTGTTAATACCGCATTTGCCACTTTCCCTATTCCTGCTTGAATAGGTAACAAACGATCTGTTAAATGACCTAATTCAACTTCTTTTTCAAAGAATTCAAGAATGTGTTTGGCAATATTTGAGGTTTTCTCATCCGGTGGAGCGATATCGGCCGGACTATCCATTTCATTGGTAAACACAATAGCCGCCACTTTATCAGGGTTTAAAGGAATTGTCTTTCTACCGATTTTATTCCATGGTGCAACAATTGGGATTACGTTACGGTGAGGATAATCCTCAGCCTGATAAATATCATGTATACCATACACATTTTCGTGTACAGATGTATTGATCTCTAAAATTACTTTTTTAGCTAATGCTGCAAACGTTACTGAGTTTCCCACAGAAGTGGTAGGCACTATACTTCCGTCTCTATCAATATATGCTACTTCTAAAATGGCAATATCAACATCCGGAAGATTTTTATTGTGTAGAAGTTCCGCACTCTCACTCAAGTGCTGATCGATAAACAATACCTCACCGCAGTTGATTTTCTTCCTTAATATGGGATCCACCTGAAAAGGCATACGCTTTTTTAGGGCGCCTGCTTCCGCTAGCTTACCATCTGTACCATGACCTAAGGAAGCTCCGGTCATCAATGTAATTTTTATATTTTCAGTCTTTGCACGTTCAGCTAGGGCAGGTAAGATAACTTTACTATCTCCAGCTTTTGTAAATCCGCTGGAACCTACTACCATTCCGTCTTCAATTAATTTAACGGCCTCCTCGGCAGTTGTGACTTTTTCTTTCAGTCTTTCTAGACGTATTCTGTCCATCATATCAATGCGTTAGTATTAACTTGTATAGAGAAAGGCAATATTAATCAATATTTTATTTAAAATTTTATTCATTGTCGCCAGTTACTTTTTTCAAATTCTCAAAGTGACTGATTACTCACAGATAGACTCCCTATTATTTTTAACTCTTGAAGAGAGATTAGGAAAGATGTCCATTTGTAAATTCACCTAAGAAAAAAAAATAGTAAAACAGAAAATTATTTTTTAGGTAAAAAATCAAACAAAAGTATCTATCTACTGAAATAATCTCCCTAAACAATGTGCTCTTTTGCTTTTATCAAATAAAAACAGGAAATTTATCCCTTACTAAGGCCTTATTTGCATGCAAAAGGAATATATTGATAAATACTATATGACAGAAGTAGATACCTATGAAAATAGTATCTATTGTCATCATGCCGTTATGGGAGATTCTGTAAATGAGCATACGCATAAAAAAGGTCAATTCCTGTATACTGAAGGAGGTGTGGTGTTTTTAAAGACAGATGAGAAATCTTATTTTCTCCCTGCAAGGCATTATATCTGGATTCCCTCCAACGTAAAACACAGTATACATCCCAGCAGTCCGGAAGTAATCATGCGAAATCTTTACTTTCCAAAATACGATACGGATACTGAGTTTTTTGATAAAGTAAATATTTATCCTGTTAACGATCTTTTGATTGAACTGATCATGTTTACCAATAGATGGAACGGGAATATTTTTCCTGAAGAAGAACCTCGGTATTCTGTGGCTAAAGCATTCAAATTAATTTTACCTGAACTTTCTCAAACAGAGTTACCTTTAGCTCTCCCCTATCCAAAACATGAGAAATTAAAACATATTATCACTTATTTAGAACAAAATATAGCTGAAAACATTAGCTTTAAGAGCTTGGCAGAGCATTTCGATATCTCTGAAAGGACTTTGGCGCGTCTGTTCCAAAAGGAATTGGCAATGTCCTATATTCAATATTTCACTATCCTCAGGATGTTAACCTCGTTAAAACTTCTTTTAGATGAAAAATTAAGTGTTAATGAGGTCGCCCTACGTGTAGGATACAATAGCTTGCCGACCTTTAGTAATACCTTTAATAAGGTAATTGGTGTTCGGCCAAGCGAATATGTTAAGAATCGTAATTTACTATTATAACCCTTATTTCATGAATTTCAAGACCATTATTGCAAGTTTGTTGCTAGGAACTTTATTTGCTTGTTCTGCAACCTCCCAAGTCAACCAAAAAACGAACATTAAAACCCCTAAACCTATTCAATTATTTAATGGCAAGGATATCAAAAACTGGACTCCTAAGATTAGATTACATGAGGTAGGTGAAAACTATGCTAACACTTTTAGAGTCGAAGATGGCTTATTAAAAGTTCGTTATGACGGATATGACGATTTCAATCAACAATACGGACACCTTGCCTTTAATAAACCTTTTGGCTATTATGTATTAAGAGTAGAATATAGGTTTGTGGAAGAACAGACCAAAGGAGGTGAAGATTGGGCTTGGCGTAATAGTGGAGCGATGCTACACGGACAAGACCCGAAAACGATGTTAAAGGATCAGGACTTCCCGATCTCTATCGAAGGTCAGTTATTAGGTGGGAATGGAAAAGACGAACGTACAACTTCTAACTTATGTACTCCAGGAACGAATGTAGTCATTGATAATAAATTATTTACTCCTCATTGTTTAAGCTCTAAATCCAAAACCTATCACGGAGATCAGTGGGTAACGGCAGAATTTGTTGTACTTGGCGACTCCATCATTCAACATGTATTGGATGGTGAAGTAGTTTTAGAATATAATAAACCTCAGATTGGAGGAGGAAACGTAGATCCTGTTGACCCTAAAGTAAAGGAAGATGGAAAGCTATTAAACAGTGGGTATATCTACTTACAAAGCGAAAGTCATCCTATTGATTTTCGTAAGGTAGAACTTTATGACCTGGATTCTTATAAAGGAAATAAGGAAAAACTAGATCAGGTTGTTAAAACAATCTTAGAAAATTAAAATAAAACATAAAAAATACTGTAAAATAAAAACAGGATTTTAAGATAAAGAGTCCTCGTCAAGTTTTTGACGAGGACTCTTTTTTATGGAAATCTTTTTTAACCTATTCATATTTTTCTATTAAAAATGCTCCTAATGAGGAATTTGCTCAACCGAATTCGACCCCAATTTTAAAGGGTTTTATTTGGGCAAGTAACGGGTGAGATACGGGTGAGGTATGGATAATCTACAAATCAGAAACGGGGGAGTTCCTTGTTGAAATCATGTTATTTTCACTGTAATTCGTTATGAGTGGGCACAGATTCGGAAATATCACAAATGGAAATTTTCAAATAAAAAGAAAGGAAAATAAAGCAGGATAAAACAAGAAAAGGGATGTCAAACGACACCCCTGAATATCTTGATAAAAAAGCTTAAGCTTATGCTAACTTGTTAACAAATTTAGTCAATTTAGACTTGTTGTTAGAAGCTTTTTTCTTGTGGATAACATTTTTCTTAGCAAGACGATCAAGCATAGATACCACGCGTGGTAATAATTCTTTAGCTTCTTCTGCTGAAGTTGTGTTACGTAATTTTTTGATTGCGTTACGAGTAGTTTTCGCTTGGTAACGGTTTCTTAGACGCTTCGCAGCGTTAGCTCTAATTCTTTTGATCGACGATTTATGATTTGCCATTTTTCTTAGCTATATAATATTTTAAATCTTTTATACTTAAATTCGGACTGCAAAAATAACATAGATTATCTAATATTCAAAATCATTTTTAATTTTTCGAAATACTTATCTTTGTAAAATGCAGAAATTATCCATGGATCAGCTGAATCGAGTTGATGTAGACACTTTTAAATCTCAGGAAAAAACACCTTTAATCATTGTTTTAGACAATGTTCGCAGTATGCACAATGTAGGTTCAGCTTTTCGCACTGCGGATGCTTTTGCCATTGAAAAAATTATTCTTTGTGGCATAACCGGTACTCCACCGCATCGGGAAATCGAGAAAACAGCATTGGGCGCAACACAATCTGTCATTTGGGAATACCATAAGGACAGCGCTGAAGCGATAAAATCATTAAAAGAAGATGGATTTGAAGTTTATTCTATCGAGCAAACCAATAATAGTATCTCTTTAGAGAGCTTCGAACCAAGTACGGATAAAAAATATGCAGTAGTTTTCGGGAATGAGGTCCATGGGGTTCAGGAAGAAGTAATTTCTCTTTCCGATGGCACCTTAGAAATCCCTCAATTTGGAACGAAACATTCGTTCAATGTTTCTGTAACAATCGGAATTGTACTATGGGATTTAGTTAATAAAACCAAGTTTATTAAAAAATAACAAAATACCTACCACTCTGATTTTTAGAAGTCATATCAAAATGGTAGATTTGCGTTGCAAAAAATAAGACAAAATGAGTGTATTAGTAAATAAAGATTCCAAAGTAATCGTTCAGGGTTTTACCGGAAACGAAGGTACTTATCATGCATCTCAGATGATTGAGTACGGTACAAACGTAGTAGGTGGTGTTACTCCGGGTAAGGGAGGACAATCTCACTTAGATCGCCCAGTATTCAACACCGTTCAAGATGCTGTAGATGCTACGGGTGCGAATGTATCTATTATCTTCGTTCCACCAGCTTTTGCTGCTGACGCTATTATGGAAGCTGCTGCTGCTGGAATCGCTTTAATTGTTTGTATCACTGAAGGTATCCCAACAAAAGATATGATTCAAGTAAAATCTTACTTGAGCGACAAAAACTCCCGTTTAATTGGCCCTAACTGTCCTGGTATCATCACAGCTGAAGAAGCTAAAATTGGTATTATGCCTGGATTTATTTTCAAAAAAGGTTCTGTAGGTGTTGTATCTAAATCAGGTACTTTAACTTACGAAGCAGTTGACCAAACAGTAAAAGCCGGTTTAGGTATTACTACTGCAATTGGAATTGGTGGTGACCCAATTATTGGAACTACGACTAAAGAAGCTGTAGAATTATTAATGAACGATCCAGAAACTAAAGGTATCATCATGATTGGTGAGATCGGTGGAGGAATGGAAGCTGAAGCTGCTCGTTGGATTAAAGAAAACGGAACTAAACCTGTTGTGGGATTCATCGCAGGACAAACAGCGCCTCCGGGACGCCGTATGGGTCATGCTGGTGCTATCGTAGGTGGTGCTGATGATACTGCTGCTGCTAAAATGAAAATCATGGAAGAGTGCGGTATTCGTGTAGTTGAATCTCCTGCTGAAATCGGAAAAGCTATCGCTGAAGAATTAGCGAAATAACATAAGCTACTTAAAACAGAAAAAGGGATCTCTTGGGATCCCTTTTTCTGTTTTAAGTAGCAAGACAAAAGATTAGAGACAACAAATAATAGATTTCTTTGGCATCCCTAGTGAGTTGCTTGAGATTTTTTATGTGGTTGCGGCACCTATCTCACCGAAATTTGTTGTAAATAAAATAACCTGACTTATTTCAAGCCAGGCTATTTCTGTTATGATAAAAAAACAACGTTCTACATTTTAAATAGTTAGATTTTAGTCGTGATGTGCGTTTTCTAAGCAGTACCCCACTGTATGCTAATCTTACTTTCCTTTCTCTTCTTTGGTCTCCTCGTAGTGTTCGATCAATTTATTTAATTCATTAAGATTTAAATCAGATTTAAGATCGACGAATACATGATCATCCTCGTCAGTAATACCCAACATCACATTCTTCACTTTATCCCCTTTCGTCTTGGTATTGATAGAAATTTTCGCTCCATCGCTATAGATGCTCATTAGTTCTTCAAAATCATTGTCTGCGAGATAAGAATTGAACTTCTCATAAAGATTTGTGCTACCATTACCTGAAACGGCCATCAGTTTAATCTTTTTTATTTTTTTAACAGCTAATGCCAATGCAGGATCATCTTCTTTCAGTTCTTTAATTTTCCCCCGAATAAATGTTTTCATCAGAATGCCAGGTACATTAATGGATACGATCTCAGCATCTTCAGACAAATTTAGTTTCTTAGCAAATTCCATGTTTGCTCCTCTTTTCACAAAGCAACTTTGCATGCTGACTAACAAGATTGCGGCACAAATAATTCCGATAAAGCGTTTCATAATATTGATATTTTAGGTTTTAATTTAATTGTTATTTACAAGTGCATTGATGTCATCATATTTTAGTGATCCGTCTAGAATCATAAATATTGTTTCTCCTTCAGAATTGATACTTAATAGCAAATTATCTAAAAAGTCTCCATCTACATTCTCCGCAAGGAATCTGATTTTATCTCCATCTGAGTTTATCACCAATAACTCTTCGTATTTCAGATTACCAATTGCTGAAGTAACTTCATTTTGAATTGCTGAACCTGCATTTTCAAACACCAACATTTTGATGGAATTTACTTTACTTAACAGAGGTCTGATCGTTTCTATATCCGTATCTCCGATATTCATCTTATTTAGCATTTTAAACATCGGTTTACCAATCTTAATGGATGTAACCCCTTTTTGTTCTTTATATTGCTCAAATATTTGATCCAATTTAGAGATCTGCGCTTGTGCCATACTGGCAACTAACAGACTTATTATTAACATGAGCGTTTTCATAGCTTTCATTTTTTAGATTTCAATTTTTAAATACTTAATGTTTTCAACACCTTCCATTCCTTTTCTAAGATTTGAAGTGGCCAATTGCAATGCAGTTTCAGTTACCTCTAAAGCCTTCTTTTCATCGTAGATCTTAATGCCATTAATTTCGACATAGAATTCTTCTTCTATAGCATGCTCTACTTTTAAACGCTCTTGTGATTTTCCATTACTTTTTTTATTAGAAACCATCTGAGTCTGTTTATTTCTTGAGGTCTTGACTGTCGGGTTAATAACATCCGGAGTTTCTTCCTGTGCTTGCAAGCCTTCTCTGTTATCAGCCTCCGGATTTTCGATATCTAAAATTTTGTTATTAACCTCTGTCTGAGCAATTACCGGTTTTACCTGATCAACATTTGATGAAACCATTTGACGTATTAAGAAGAAACCAAGCATTAAAGATGCGGCAATAGCTGTCATCGTAATAATTCTGCGTGTCATTGGAACTACTTTCTTTACTTCAGGCTTTTCCTCTTCACTCACCCCTTGCATGAAATCGTCAAAATTCCAATCCATCTTCTCTTCAGGCTCTTTAAGCATAGTAAAGAATTCCTCCTCTTCCAGCTCTTTCAGCCTGCGCTCTTCCTCTAAAGAAGTTTTACCTTCCCAGTACTTCGCTTTAAGCCTATCCAATTCTTCTTTTTTCATAATCAAAAACTTTAGTTAAGTTTAATCTTACTGTTGTTCTGGCCCTCGATAAGTTGACCCTTACTGCATTTTCTTCCAATCCTGCCATCTCTGCGATGTCTCCTATCTCATACTCTTCTACATCTCTTAGATACATCACCAATCTTTGTTTTTCCGGAAGTTCATCAATCATTTTCAAGATTAGCTCCTTTGTTAAGGATGGATACTTTTCCGGCTGAATATCAGGAGGAAGCTGATTTAAATACTTTGCCTGTCTTCCTAATTTATCAATCTTATTATACGCCATATTCCTTACCATTTGCATGGAAAAAGCTTCTATGTTTTGTAACTGTTCCAATTGACCTCTCTTTTCCCACAGCTTTAACATAACTTCTTGTACCAGATCGTAAGCATCTTCCTGATGTTCTAAAAACCTATTTGCAAAACGGTAAAGCTTATCCTTGAGGACAAATACCGTATTTTTAAAGGTCTCTTGATTCATCATTAATATCGCTTATTTAATAACAAGACAGGTATCCCTACCCATCTATTACATGAAAATTGAAAAAAAATTGAAATATTTTATAAATACCTAAAAAACAACCAATTAAAAAAAGGCCAGAACTATTCTTCTGGCCTCCAAATATTCTTTTTTGAGACTATTTCTGTTCATCTGCCGAAGGCCCATATAGGCCCGGAACCGGAATATCTAACAATCGTAAATAAACCGTCAACTGTCCCCTATGGTGAATTAGGTGATTGTTGATAACAAAACGCAATGTACCTAATTTAGGCATCTCAGCGAGTATATAATTATCTGCTCGCATAATCCATTTGTCGAACCATTTTTCCTCAGGAAAATTATTAATTGTTTCCTCATTTTCTTTATATCCTTGCTCTAGACTCTCTTTTAACTCTGCTACAGTTTCCGGTATAAATGGTTTATAATCTGTCGTAAAATTAAAGTCATTCTTGGTTAACACCAATGAGACCCAGTTATGTAACTCTACAATATGACCGGCAAGTTCTCCTAAGGATTTTGATTTCTCATGTGGTCTAAACGTTAAATCTTCGTCTTTTAAACGGTCTAACATTCTTCTTGTGTTATTGGTTTCTCTTTCCAGTTCAAAAAGAAACCCTTCTTTAATACTCATATTTGTGATAGTTTATTTTGTTATTCTAAGTTAATTAAAAAGCCTAAATTAGCTTTGTAAATTTTCAAACTAAAACCTCCCGGAATGAAAAAACTAGTTATACTTTGTATTCTCTTTCTCCTATTTGGATTATCAAGTCATGCGCAAGATGCGAATGCAGATTATGTAAAACAGCATTACGACAAAATTGAACAATATATTACCATGAGAGATGGTACTAAATTGTTCACATCTATCTATACTCCAAAAGATAAGTCAAAAAAATATCCAATTCTATTAAATAGAACACCTTACACAGTCGCGCCTTATGGTGAAGGTAAATTCAAAACCAGTTTAGGCAACTTTCCTGAGATGATGAAAAAAGGTTACATTTTCGTTTATCAGGACGTACGCGGTAAATGGATGAGCGAAGGTACCTTTGAGGACATTCGTCCTACTAAAACGAAGGAAAACCAGCAAACAATCGATGAGAGCACAGACACCTATGATACCATTGACTGGTTAGTCAAAAATCTCAAAGGCAATAATGGAAATGTAGGAATGTATGGTATCTCCTATCCGGGATTTTATTCCACAGCTAGCTTGGTCGGTAGTCACCCTGCCTTAAAAGCTGTTTCTCCACAAGCACCGGTTACCGATTGGTTTATTGGTGATGATTTTCACCATGGGGGAGCTTTATTTTTAACAGATGCATTTCGGTTTATGTATGTTTTTGATGCACCTAGGCCAAAGCCTATCACCAACGAACAGGGACCTGAAGGTTTTAAGTTACCGTCAAAAGATTTGTACAAATTCTTTATTGACAACCCTACTCTTTCGGGACTAAAAAATGAGTACTTAAGCCATACTGTTAAGTTTTGGGATAATTTAGAAAAACACAGTACGCTTGATTCCTTTTGGGTAGCGAGGACAATTACCAATCATCTTAATGATGTTAAACCGGCGGTAATGATTGTTGGGGGGCTATTTGATGCAGAAGATACTTATGGTACTTTTGAGACCTATAAACAAATTGAAAAGCGTAATAAGGATAATAATTCTGTTCTGGTAATGGGTCCATGGTTCCATGGCGGATGGGTTCGATCTGAGGGTGATTCATTTGGTGATATTCGTTTTGGACAGAAAACAAGTCTTGATTATCAAAAAGATTATGAAATGCCTTTCTTCGAATATTATCTTAAAGGGGAAGGTTCGTTTAATCCTGCTGAGGCAAATGTCTTTTTCTCAGGAGGAAATGAATGGAAACATTTTGACCAATGGCCTCCTAAAGACGTGACACAAGATAATTTATTCTTAAATGCAAACGGCAAAATCACTATTTCTCCGGAAGAGGAGGCAGAATCTTATGTCGAGTATGAAAGTGATCCGAATAAACCTGTTCCCTTTCAAGAGGGTGTAATTGTAGACCGGACAAGAGAATATATGATTGCTGACCAGCGTTTTGTAGCAAACCGTCCGGATGTATTGGTCTTTGAAACCGATGCTTTGCCAATAGATATTACGATGGCAGGACCAATAGTTGCTGATTTAAATGTATCGATGACAGGAACTGATGCAGATTTTATTGTGAAGATTATCGATGTCTATCCGGATACTTCTTCTGCAACCTCCCCAGTGAATGAAGAAATCGTGATGCCTAATTATCAAATGTTGGTTCGTGGCGAGATTTTGCGTGGAAAATTCCGTAACAGCTTTAGCAATCCGGAACCATTTACTCCAAATGAAATTACACCTGTAAAAGTGGTACTTCCGGATGTAGCTCATACCTTCAAAAAAGGACATAAAATAATGGTACAGATTCAGCATTCATGGTTTCCGCTTACTGATAGAAACCCTAATCAGTTTATGGATATTTTTAAAGCAAAGGCAGAGGATTATATCAAAAATACACATAGGCTATATTTTGATAAATCACACCCAAGCAGGATTAGCTTTCAGACTTTGGAATAGCTTAAATAATCTTTTTTGTAACAAATTATTAAATACAGCTACTAATTATATAAACTAACATTATTAGAAATGAAGAAACTATTTTTATCAGCTGTTGCATTATTAGTATCTATTTCATTGTTTGCCCAAGAAGACACCTTCTTGTGGAAAGTATCAGGAAATGGATTAGAAAAAGACTCTTATCTCCTTGGTACCATACACATGGCATGTGGTCCTGACTTTAAGATAGAGGATAAGGTTAAGGAAACGATAAAAAAGGCTGACCGCATCGCCTTAGAACTAGATGCTTCGAATCCGGAAACCGTTAAAGTTTTACAACAGAGCATTGGTCCGATCGCAGGATTCTTTGACGGTCTTGCTCCCGAGAAAAAACAGCTTATCGACAGTGTCTTGTTATCAAAAAACCTTTCATCTGAAATATTAAACCAGGTAAGTCCTGCGGTTTTATTGTCTTTACTGTCGATGCAATCTTTCGAATGTCAGGATCCTCAAGACATTAAAGCAATGGAAATGGAATTATTGAAACTTGAAGGTGCTACAGGAAAACCCGTAGATGAATTAGAAACTGCAGACTTTCAAATCAACATTCTAAATGAGATTTTCAAAGCCGAGGATCTGTATGAATATTTAAAAGATATCGATGTTATGAAGGCGGAAACAAAGAAATTAGTTCAAGCTTATTTCAACAACAAACCTTCTGAATTAGAGGAATTATTTACAAAAACCTCAACTCTTAGTCCTGAAAAAGAAGAACTTATTCTAACAAAAAGGAATGCGGCATGGCTGGTAAAAATGCCTGAAATGATGAAGAATAATTCAACGTTTTTTGCAGTAGGCGCCGCTCATCTTTTGGGTAAGAAAGGGGTTATCCAATTGTTAAAAGATAAAGGTTATCAAGTTACTCCGATATTCAATTAAAAAATTCAATGATAAAAGCAGAAAAGTCTCTAATTATGGAGACTTTTCTGCTTTTATTATGTTTTATTTTTCTTTAATCCTCAAGGCTAATCCTGCTGCAAGCAGCATACATATTCCGGCTAATAGCAGCGCAAATATTGGTTGATTGGAGAAAAGATATTTGATAATCCATCCTGCAGTAAAACCACAAACGATTTGAGGCAAAGTGATAAAGAAATTAAATAATCCTAAATAAGTTCCCATTTTCTGAGTGGTCAAAGAATCACTCAACATGGCATACGGCATAGCTAGTATGCTTCCCCAGGCAATCCCAATTCCAATCATTGGAACTAAAAGCATAAATCGATCCTGGATAAGAAAAATGGATATAAAAGATAATCCTCCTATTAGAAGCGACAATCCATGTGTTTGCTTACGCCCTAATCGATTGGCTATCTTCGGAAGAAAGAGTGCATAAACGGCCGATATAGCACTATATAAACCAAACAAAACTCCTACCCAGTTTCCCGCATCCTCAAACAAAGATTCTCTGTTCCCGGGTAATTTATAATAGATATGTTCTGCTAATGCGGGTGTCATATATACCCACATAATAAACAGGGAAAACCACGAAAAGAACTGTACCCAACCCAGATTTATCATCATGGAAGGCATATTTCTGAAATCGTACCAGATAGTTTGAATCATGCTCTTCTTTGATTTTACCACTGTCTCATTATCTAATTTCTCATGAAAACTATTCAATTCCTTCGGAGAATATTCACGGGTTGTTATTATGGTCCAAAGTATAGTTATCAATAAGATTGTTGCACCTGAATAGAAAGCTAGCGTTACATTTCCCAGCTGTCCCCAATAGGGATGAATTCCTGACCAAGTGGCGAGCTCCTTAAAGAAATAAGGCAACCAGGAACCTATTACAGCCCCTATCCCTATTAAAACAGTCTGAATAGAAAAGCCTACGTTCTTTTGGGCACTGGGTAGTTTATCTCC
>Ga0308157_10000448_pt1 | contig 137095 bp, 119 predicted proteins | sample PhyBR1_FD_201035 | JGI IMG/M metagenome (GOLD analysis project Ga0308157, IMG submission 201035) | Phyllosphere microbial communities from UC Gill Tract Community Farm, Albany, California, United States - DLSLB.R1 | ecosystem: Host-associated > Plants > Phyllosphere > Unclassified | place... | reverse complement strand
TGATCGCAAAGGCGATCTGTGCTTCGGTGAACTTTGATTTTTTCATCGCTTTTCCTCCCTTTTAAAATTAGTAATTCATACCCGAATTCTCTACTTTTAAATGCTCCAGTTTTTTGGGGAGAGGTCAAAGCTTATACCTGAAAACATATTTTCCGTTGGAATTCATGGTGTCCGTTCTGAATAATTATGGTGGCTTTTACAATCGGAAAGTATATATTAATGAAGCCCGTATCTCAGGCGCCAATATCTGTTTGCCATGTGTAAATAATTCCAATTATAACACGGCGATCTTTGGAAAAGATATATATTTGGGCTTCGATTGTCTACAAAATCTGGAAAGCAAACTGGCTTCGAAAATAGTAGAAGAACGTGAACTAAATGGTGAATATAAAAGCCTGGAAAGTTTTGCTAAAAGAACGGGCGCCGGATTGGAGCAATTAGTGATCTTGATCCGTGTGGGGGCTTTGCGTTTTACAGGAGATAGTAAAAAACAACTCCTTTGGGAGGCCCATATACAAATGAGTAAACACAAAGCCGTACCTGCGGGAAATGTATTGTTCGAAACAGAGTACCGAAAGCCAATTCTTCCTCCATTGGAAGAAAATATATTAGAGGATTATTATGACGAAATTGAATTGATAGGTTTTTGTGTCACTGGAACCTTATTTGACCTCGTTAAAAGTGACTTTCGAGGGGACGTTCCCGCAAATGAACTTTGTCACTATGAAGGTAAAATCCTTAGAATGGTCGGGGATTTTGTTTGTGAAAAATTCGTCAAGACTAAGCGTGGAGATTTAATGAAATTTGGAACTTTTTTAGATTCTCAAGGAAAATTCTTTGATACAGTTCACTTTCCCCAAACACTCACTAAATTCCCACTTAGGGGGCGGGGATTTATCTTATTGAGGGGAAAGTAATACTGGAATATGGTTGTCCTTCTCTTGAGGTTATTCGCTGTGCTAAAATGCCTTTGAAAGCTGATCCACGGAGTGAATAATTTAAAACAATATGGGACACATAATGATGCGAAGATAGATACAACGATTTTGACAAAATTAAGTAATCAAACAATTAATACTGTAGCGTTTTTCTATTGCATGCCGTATTACTAATTAATCAAATACACTATAATTATGAAAAAAGCATTACTACTATTAGGGATAATTTCCTTTCTATTTTTTTCATGTGACAAAGAAGGGGGACCAATACCAAGTGACAATAAACTTGAGATCCAAAAAGATGGCGTGACTTATGTCGATGAAAGATCAATTATTCTTCCACCAGGAGCATATGATGGGCCCAGACTTATATATGATACTCCATCTACGATTAATCCAAGTGGAATTAAAGAAAGCGTCCGATTTACATCCTCGCCTTACAAAAAAGGAAATCGAAATAATAAAGAATTCACCTTTAATATATACTTTCCTATCGAGGGCGGCGTTAGCTTAAACAAAAAATATGAAATTAAGCCAATTAATGGAAAAGAGATATTTAACATTGAGAGAGATGGAAAGATCTTAGATCATGAAAAAGATTTGGCATATATTCGATATACCGAAGATAACAAAACTTATCACTATGGTACTGGATATATTTCATTTACACACTTTGATGATAGCGGTTTGAAAGAAAATATCAAAGGTTCTGGAACAATAGAATTTTCTATTCTAAATAAAGATGGGAGTAAATCAATTTTGAAAGGGACATTCAAATTATAGAAAATAAAAAAACCACTATTGGATTTCCCCTAATAGTGGTTCATTATAAAACCTAATTATGAAAGATGATTTTTTTTTGAGGTTTTTCTATTCAGCCAACTTGGCTAGTCTGACAGGAATAGGATGACCAAGTTGGTTTTTTGAAATCTCCATTCCATTCACAAGTATTTGTGAATAACCTTTAGAAGCACCAGAACTCTCAACTTTTAATTTGATTGATATTTCCGCATATCCTTTGACCACTAATATACTTTCTGCGTAACCATCACTTTGCGGAGTAAGATTTCCAAAAACTTTAAGTACTTTCTCCTCTAGGCTTTCTTCATCTACTATATCCATATGTTTAGGAAGGTCTAGATTCGAATTATTTTGAATTTCTCTTTTACCTTCTTCGTTTACATAATATAAATCCAGATCACCTATTCCCAAGGACGCTCCTTTTGACTCAAAGATATTATTTCCATCTTCGTCAGCCAAAGCTAAACGCACTTCGCTATAAACATTTACACTGTTAATTCCTTTTTCCTTCTTACACGAAAATAATGTGAGAAGAATTATCAATAGTCCAAGTTTTTGCATTTTGTAATTATTTTTTAATTGAATATACCATTCCTCTTTTATATTGGAAATTTAATCCATTTCCAGCATCCGCACTAGCAAATCCAAACCAGCCGTTATTAGATCCTCCCCATCCCCAATTCATATGAAAATAAAGGAAAGATGCGCCACCTGTCCAGGTACCATCAGGGTTTTGCTCACCACAGCTTGTACCTCCTCGGACTCCATCTACGACCCAAACATGTCCACCATCATAAGTATGAAAAATAAAACCACTTTTATCGCTATAACCACTTAAGATAACAGGACGGTTCGCTTGAATTTCACTTTTTACAGTATTATAATTAAAATCAGCAGCAGTTGCTGTAACTGAGTATCCAAAGGTATTCTCCAAAGCATATGGAATATCATTCAGATTAGAGGCAGCACCAGTTCCATTACAGTCCGGTTTAGAATTCACTGAATTTGCAACATCACGCATCAATTTAGAAATTTCATTAGCACCCGTAGAAACATCCCAATAGCCAGACACAGCATTCGGTATAATGCTATAATTATATGAAGATGGATATTGGTGATATCTCATCACTTGGGCCATCGCTGTTGCTACACAACCGGTATATGCTTTAGCATTACAATAATAAGGGGTACATGCTAGATCAGGCATTAAATTATTATAACCGCCACTCTGATTCCAAGTTGTTTGCAAAAGAGGGCCAATTTCAAAACCAGTAGGTTCACATCCTCCTGCAGGAGGGAAAAATCCAGCAACTTTATCAGTAGATGCTCTTTTCACATTAACTGTTGGAACATCTCCACCTAAAAGCTTGACATAATTTCCCTTTTTCAGAAGGTTTTCTCCATTCACATTTTCTCTTGTACCTGATTTTAGCTCCTCAATCTGAACTTTATTTTCATATAACCACGCTTCCGTTGCGGATGGTATGGTATCGGATGGAAAGTTCGTCTCATCGGAATATGCTAATACCGGATTAGCCCGACGATCTGCGGCCAAAATGATAAATCCCCCCTTCCCATAATTAAAAACACGCATTAAAGGAGTCCCATCGTCCGATAAAATTTCCTTTTTTAAAGTTGCATTGGTATTTCCAATATTTAATTTAGTTGATGCTTTTTTATTTGCGTCTCCTAAAATAAAATAATGTAGTGAGTCTGCGATCTTAATACTTTCACTTAATGGGATATAATACTCATCCTTGTTTAAAGCATCTGGTTCAATGCCTTGATTTTTACATGAAACCAGTAAAAGGCCACTTAAAAATAAAATAAATAGTTTCTTCATTTAGAATAATAAAAGTTAATATGGGCCAAAAGTATTTATATCAAAGAGTAACTAGAAAAAATCTCGACAAAATGTAGTTTGACCTAGATAAATTGTATTATCTGCTAGATAACCGAGGAATTGGACAAAATATTCTCGACAAACTGCTTTCGACCAATACAGATTATGAATATTCCTAAACGGAATGTCAAACCTAAAGTAAGCTTTAACTTATTTTGCACGTTAATATCTGGCAATGAATATTTCAAAGAAGTATAATTATAATAAACATTTAGATATAAATGAAAGTTGATAACTTTATATATGCTTTATAATCCGTTTATGCAATTGACCCAAAATTCCTTCCATGAGCTGGTCGAAACAGGTTATAATTATTTTATTCTCCAGCGTTTTGACTGGCCCGATGTGAAAGAAAAATCAGGTTTTCTTTTAACTCCATACGACGAACAGATGCCAGCCAAATTACACGCCCACCATCTTGATATAAAAGAAGGTAAGTTATTACAGCTTCCTGAGGATGCTGAAAAAATAAAAACATTATTAAAAACTGGATCAGGTTATCGCATTTTTCTGAATCAAATCAAAGAAGAGAATTGGAATAAAAGGATGCTTAAAATGTATGATAAGAATATTATAAATTACCTCAGGACAAAAACAAAATTTCAGCGAAAAAATCCAATTGATATTACTTTCACTCTGGAATATGGGAGGTTGATAGCGGTCATAACAGATGGTCAAACTACCAAAAAAGTTACCGCTTTGGAATTATTGAAATAGCAAAATATAAATTCCCTCATTTTAAATCTTATCGAAACCGACACTTAATCTACTATTGTTTGTTTATATTAGGATGATATATAGAAGTACACCAAAATATAGAAATTATGTGTTGGGACATTAGCTTACATACAGATATAGAAATTGTTAAATCTGCATTCCCAGGTTTGAGGGATGAGCGCCGACAACTGGATTATAATTATGATTATATGGAGAATGTACAAGCCATAACATTCCCAGACTATCCAATTATATATAAGGAAAAAAATTCTGAACAGCTTGCTATCAAAGAAATGCAATGGGGTGTTCTGCCTACTTATATAACTGACCCCAAGTTGCAAACGGATAGACGACGAAATATGATTAACGCGCGTAGCGAAAGGATACTTGAAGATAAAAAATCATACTGGTACAGATTACGTTCGCAGAGGTGTCTAATTCCTGTTTCTGGAACATTCGAACATCGAGCAATAAATGGTTGGAAAAAGAAAGTCCCCTATTATATCGGACAGGAGGGACGAGAAATATTCTATATTCCGGGTTTATATCAGTTCCATGAATCTTATGATCAGGACGGAGTAATAGAAAAAATAGGATCATTCGCTATGCTGACAAGGAGTGCGAACGAATTAATGGCCAATATACATAACGATGGCCCAAACAAGCACCGAATGCCTTTGTTTCTTCCTCAGGATCTAGAAAACAAATGGATATCAAATATCAATGAAGAGGATATCGCTTCCATTTTTGCCTATGATATACCGAGTCTAGCCTTAGAGTCATACCCCGTCTACACGCTTAGAGGATATCCCAACCGTCCAGATGGTAAGCATCGTTACGAGCCATTTGATGATTGGGAAGGATTACCTCCGCTAGGCAATGATAATGTACAGCAATCTCTATTTTAAAAAACTAATTGAATTCAGCTCATTATATTGAACAAAAAAACACTGTTAGATTAATCTAACAGTGTTTTTTTTTAGTTATTCTTACAAATGAAACGGAAATCAGTTGTCGTAATTAACTTTCGGCATGAAAATTCCCCGGCTCTATTTTATCTTAATTTTTAACTCGCTTTTCTTTTTTATATTTCCATTTAACCGATCAGTATTAAAATAAAATGAAGATCTATCCTTCCTTATTTTACTACTAGCCTTTAATTCCATTCTTTTCTTTTCCATCCCCAGAATCCAAGCAATTGCTGGGTCATCTTGTATTCCAAAGTCGATATCTGTATCGTCATTCAAAGAGATATCAGCTTTGATACCTTTGAAATAGTTGTTTTCCCTATTGGCATTTTTGAGTTCATACATACCTAAATATAAATCAAATTGCCCCACTGGAATTCCAAATGATCCGACTGGCTTACCGTAAGTAAAAACAGCAGAAAGGTTATCATCTGATACGCCTATGATCTGGACATCCATATAAGGTTTTAAAATATTGATTAGTAGCTCACTTGCTGATGCTGTTCTATTGCTCACTATAAAGTAAACCTTTTTTATATCTTCCAACCCATCCTCTTTATTAAAATAAGTTGTATTGGAAGGTACACTATAATCAATATCAAATAGACTGATCTCTCTGCCCTCAATAACAACTGGACGATTGTATTCATCATACAATTTGTAATTTTCTAAAATTTTAGATTTCCCATCCTGCATTAGGCTATTGTAATGTTCAGTATACATAATCTTGCCATTAGTAGATATAGGTACAACCGTATTTGCTATATAATCGGCCGTTACCTGATATCCCCCCTGATTGTACCGAAGGTCAATAATTAGTTCGTTAATTTTTTCCTGTGAAAAGGAAAGAAAAATTGGTGTAAGATATTTCCGTGCGTTTTGAATTGGGGTGAAACTATTAAATGCGAAATAACCGATTTTCCTTTCCCCGGTTCTTAATATATTTCGCTTTACCACCGGATTTATTTCATACGAAGCTGCATTTAAACGTACTTCACGCTTTTTTATACCATCCTCTGTTACTTCTAACTTTATGAACGACATGGAAAGTGATTTTTTCCATTGCTCTAGAAATGAATCTTCTGCTAACACATATTCTCCATTTATGGATAAAATTTGCATACCACGCCTGAGCCCTGCTTTACCTGCTGGTGAATTGGGATCAACATACAATAAACGGAGAATATTATTTCTAATCACTACGGAAAGACCAAACGTATTACTTACATTATAAACATTCTGAGGTTCTCTTTCTTGTAATTCTCTGAATACAATACCGGAATATTTAGGTCTATTCAGATCTAAAGGATTCTGTTCATAGAGCGCTCCTGTTTCCCCATCCTTCGCAAATTGTGTAATTTCAAATATTTCATTTTCATAACACCGAAACTCACTCAGACCCGGATTATAAAACCGCAAGGGGTTGAAACGATCAACCGAAGGAAGTTGATCGTTCCATAGGTATACCCCTTTTGCGAGAAGAAAAATAGAATCCAGATTTTCAATTATTCTTTTTTGCTCTTTAGATACTTGAGGTATATCATCATTCTTTTTAGTACAAGATTGCATCACACTAAAAATGGCAATTAATATAATTATATATTGTATTCTAGTCATCGCTAATAACTCTCATCAGACCTCATAGCATTGTAATGATCGTAGACTTTAGAAAGAATACGATAATTTTCACTTGCTACCATATCAAAATGTGTATAATCTCTTGAAGTTGTAGCATCAGAACCATATTTAACATAATAGAATACTTTTTTATTTTCGATTCGCTGATTCGCCGTCGGATATTTTAGAACCAAATCATCCGTTCGTTTAGACGTACTCCAAGACCCCGCCCAATTATAGGTACTTTTCGAACCAAAACTCCTTTCATATTTATATGTTACAAAAATAGGAACATCTTTATAAGGGATTGTCGCAGCTGGATCTTGATAAAAGCTCATATAAATATCGGAATCTGTATACTTTGGGTTTGAGGATGAATTAGCTTCCCAACTGCTATTTTTATATTCAATTCGGACATAAGGTTTTTCAAAAGGCCCATAGTTAATCTGAAAAGGCGCTTCGACCAATCCGTTCCCACTGTTCAAGTAAGCAAGTTGAAAGGCAATAGGCACTCCAGGACTTGCCTTGGAATACGTTGTATTAGCACTTAATACTTGAATAAAACCATTTAATCCAGCAACAGCTACAGCAGGAGAAGTATCCGTACCGATCCCCGTATATTTAACTTTTATCGTTGCTGAATCTATAATATTTTTCTCTTCATTAGTTAATGAGGTACCGATGCCAATCAGATTTTTCAATATTCCGAGTTGTTTATATACAGCGTTATACAGTTTAGTTGAACTATGGGAAGATTCGATTACCATAATACCCATGCGACCATAGGTCACACTCTTTACATAGACCGGAGTTACTCCTCCAGTAATGGCCTGCATATCCAGACCCGTAGGATCAAATAGTTGAGTATTATTTTGTGGCACATCCATATCTATTGTAAAATTGTGCTGGAAAAATTTAATCTTAATTGCCGATGTGGAAGCAATAAGATGGTTCTCTCCTTGTTGCGTTGTATTAGTGTTAACTAAAAACGCATCTATCCCTTTATTAAATCCATAAATAGTTTTTAATTCCTCATATACACGAAAAGTGTCCATCTCTACTATCAAGGAAGCAGCGCCGACTTCACCGGGATTTGTATTCTCTAAATCGGTCAGTGCGGCATTATATAATGCTGCTTGAGAAGTTGGACGGGGAAGACTGGTTCGGGCTACCGCGGAACCAGAAACAGGCATGGAAGTAGATATGGTAATCGGACGGATATTATTGGAAATCCCCGTTAGCATCTGTGGTGAAAAAATACCTTCAATACTCTGGCCCCTTAAGATGGCGCCCGGATAAATATTGAGTCCCATAGATTGATCTGTAATAGTAAACATCTGGGATTTATATTTCTGATAGAAATATAATTTATTTGGATCAGGGTTAGAGGTATTGCTACCGTTAACAATCGTCCCTGGGCCATCTTTGTAGCCACCCGAACCTGCTTTAGGTTTAAACGGATTATCTTCATCAGGAGGAGTAGTTAAGTCTGCTCTTTTCCCTCCTGTTGATCTTTTGCCAGACACATTATTTTCCGGGTTAGATTTCGAACTGACTGTAAAATCTTGGATCTTCGGTATTCTCAATTGATCCAAAGCTTGTTTACCGTTCGCAACATTAATGTCAGATTCCAATTTTGAACAACTGGTGGCTAAGAGTATCATTATAAAAAATGGAACATACTTAATGATCCTTTGCAAAAAATAATTTATTCTACTTTTCATATTTTTAAGATTTTATAGGCATAGGTCTCCCTGGCATACAGGAAACATGATGCTTATTGGTTTAAAAAAGTTTTATTGATTAATTTAGATCTTTATTACAAACCTTAAATTCAATTTATTTGGGAATTAACTACCGAGAGGCATTCCATTACCTATTGCCCATTTTCGGGTTCTTTTCTCTTTTAACTGCCCCTTTTCATCATAGATACTATAACTAACACTTACCACATTATTCTGAATATTATAATCGGTAATTTTTATAGAATAGTCTGCCGGAATATTATTTGTCTCCTTTAGGTTATCACGCCAAATAACAGCCTGTTTTCCTGCCCATTTGTCCTCTACACTGGTAACAATTTGCATCCTACCCACATAGCCGTCATTTAAGAACAGCATATATTCATAGTTGTTAATCGGGATATTCCATAAATCACCAGAAGGATAGTAAGCATCAGATGCATCTATATCCTTCGTATAGCGAATTGAAAAGTCACGTTCATAACAAACCAACTGCGTTCCCCGTTGCCCGAGCCCCATATTACCACCACCTCTGTTAAGGTCTTTTTCGGTACCTTCTCTTACTAATAAGCCATTTTCATACCACTGAACTAATTGATTGTCCAGAACTTTATAAGTCCAGTCCAAAGGTTCTTGAACTTTGTACTTCTTGGTATAAAATTTCTTACTTTCCAAATCTATATTGGCCAAAAGCTGAATATGTTTTTCTTGTATATCTATGTTATCGAGCACAATTCTTAATGAAAGCGTAGCATGATTGGCATTGATATATTTACTAGGCGCAACAAGATAGGTAAAAAGCTTACTCGAATTTTCAGGAATCTCACTTGCTTCTATAGTCGGGCAAACTTCCGAAAAAACGGTCTTCCCGTCTTTATTATCGACCCTGATCTCTAAAGTATTGTCCAACGTATTTACCACATAGTATTGGTTCCCCAAACTATCGGTTTTAGCTTCCGTTCTCCATTTTTCGTTTTTCTTCTCAGGAACATCTGGCGTATCTTTTTTACATGAGAATAAGAAGCATGCCATTAGTAAACATACACTTAAAATCCCTAAACTCTTTTGTCTGTATGCTGTATTCATCATCATAAAATATATTTAATGGTCAATTCTAAACGTCGTTTTAAATGGCGAGTTATCTTTTAGATATTTTGCAGTATAGTAAATCGGCACACCTGGATCGCTCGCCGTAAATGTACCTACGTTCTGCGCGATAAAATCTGATACACCATCAGGACTTGGATTAATCAATAGCTGGATCACATTATTTCCGAGGGTACTTCCTAACAGATAAATAGTTATACGACAACCGGCAAAGAGATTCGTTTCCTCCTGCGTATAAGATTCAGTGGTCTTTTTAAGGATCTTCTTCACCATCTTCTGAAAAGCACTACTCATTTCGGAACTATTGTTGTTAGATTCAAGCACTAATAATCCAAACCTACCATAAGTTACGGAATTAATATATACCGGAGAAATTCCATCAAAAGCATTGGCGGGAATAGAAGCCATATCAATCAGCTCATTAGCAGCAGGATCAGACATCGAATAGGTAAAATTCTCTACTGTGTAACTGGCCATGAATTTAGTGGAGTAGTAGGTTCCGCTTGAAAAGGAATCAAAATTTGTATTAGTCGACGAAAATAGCTTATGCTGATTTACATTATAGCCAAAAGCATATTTCACTTCCTCATATTTTGAAAATGCGGCAAAATAGTCTGAGTAATTAAGTATCGTATTACCTGAAAAACCTGGGGCCAAAAGTGCATTTCGTAAAAATATCCGGCTATTGGATAGACTTGGGACGGAGAGAGTTCCTATTGATAAACTGGAAGGAAATGACAATTGTACACTGATCGGTGCGGTTTGATAACCGGAAAAGGTTTCAAATTGATCCGATGCGATTGACGCTGCCTTTAAAAGTGAGCCTGGATAAATATAACTTAGATTCCCTGGTGTCACGACCATCTCGTCAGATTCATAAAATGAGCTAGTTCCTGCTCCATTTCCCCAAACACTATCCCGGAGGTGTATCATTCCGGCAGTTTTCTTACGGTCAAATACTGTTTTGATGTCTTTATTTTTATTCCTAAGATCAACGATATCCAAGGGAGCAATACGAAGATTGCTAAAATATTCCGAGAGAAGTTTCCCATCGCCCTTTTCTGCCGGAGATGGGTTTTGAATTTCCTCCTTTTTACATCCTATAAATGAAAGGAGAAAAAAAGTGGCTATGATTATTTTGACTCTCATACCAAATAAATTTAAATGACCTAATTGGCAATATTAATCTTGAACTGATTCCTAAAGGTGGCAAAATCATCGAGATAGTTTAATGAGTAATATAGAATATCACCGGGGCTATCTTTTGTAAAACCACCATTACCCGCCAAAACCTCTGCAAAACCTACTAATCCGGTTGTTATTGCCTTAACGATACTCTTTCCATCAGCTCCGATTATATACACTTTCATCCGCGAATTATTTATTATAGTTTTCTGCGCATTAGTTAGTCGCAAGTTCAATGCTGCTGAAAATGCTGGACCTAGACTGTCAGTCGAGGAAACATTTAACATTTCTGCGGATAATGTTAGTGCGACATTAAGTGTTTTTTTGACAGCGGTGTAAGAGGAATCTGACTCCATGATAAAAATACCCTTTCTTCCGTAAGTTACCGAACTGACAATTACAGGTCTGATTCCATTGAATATAGAGTAGTCAAAATTGCTCTTGAGAAAAGGCTCATAAATCGGAGGTTCGATAGCGATGGAAAAATTCTCTTGCGTAAATTCAGCCCTTACAATTGTTGTAGCAGTTGAATTTTCAAGGGTATCCAGATAATTAATTGTTAAAATTTTAGCAAGATTCAAATTTGCACCAAAAGATTTTTTAAGTTCCTCCGTTTTTCTAAATTGGCTTTGTTCGTAAGTAAACGATTGGATTTGGTTTCCTGCTGCCGAACTCAATGCTGCACGTAGATAACTAAGATCTTGTATTTTCGAAGGTATGACAGTCCTATAGATACTGTCAGTAGGAAAATTAGCATACATTGTAATCGGGTTTCTATAAGTCACCGGTATAAAAACCGGATTCACATTATCTACATCAATTGCCGTCTCCCCTTTTAGAATAGCGCCTAGATATAATTTTCTTCTTGTCTCTTCAAGAACCGCTGGAATATCTGTGGTTTCATAAAATGAGGTCTTTCCTGCATTGTTGGGCCAAATACTGTCCCTCAGAAATGTAAGAGAATTTTGTTTACCTTTTTTTGTAAATCCTTGTATTCCTGCTGTATCAAAACTTGAAAGATTTATCTCAGTAGGTTTAAAGGTGTAAGTTTTCAGACCTTTAAGTCCGGAATTAGGCTCAATTGCTCCGCCCGGAACGAGATCTTTAGAACAGGAAGTGATTAAAACCACAAATGATGCTATTAAAGCAATACAATTTAGTTTCTTTTTCATAATCGGTAATATATAAAGTTTAAAATTGGACAATTCATACCCAAACTTATCCCCTTCTTCTTTTATAACTTTACCGATATATATCTCCCCTAATTATACCATGTTGGAATTAAAAGTAGCTATTTAAACTACTTTCATTTCGAATTATAAAAGGTCTTCTTTCCCTAATTATTTATAATTCTAAACGTTATTTTATTTACAACCAAATAAACTCGACCAACAAAGTTTCGACCAATACAAACATGCCAATTGACACGATGAAAAATAAAGGGATATATAATTTTCATTTTGTCCAATAAAAAAAAGAAGATGAAGTAAACGCTTAGAAGTAGTTTTAAGGTATTTTTTAAAATAGGATAATTTGATATTTTTTACTTATTTAGAATTACTAGTTTATTATATGGAAGATACAATTGATAGCCGAAATATTTTTGATCGTATTAGAAGCAAAATTGACCAAACAAAAACTACAAAAGCACCGACATTCGATGAATGCCTTTCTAAAAAACTAAAATTAATAACCTGTTCTGGCTAACTATTCTGCAATATCTAATCTAAATTGGATTTAAGAAATGATATTAAAGGTTCGTAATATTTTGATTTATTGGTTACACCAACATCATCCATGTAAACCCCATCGTTATTTACGCTTACACTTCGACTCTTTTGATAAAGGTTTGCTTGGATACTTATGCGTGTACCCTTGTTTAGGTTTTCTCGTATAAGTAAATTGTATTCGAGAACATCTACTTTCAGACTTGTAAATACTTTACTATTATCTTTTACGATTTTACATTGTATTAGCCCCGCACCTTTATCGGCGGAAAGGACAAAATAATCGCTAGAAAACAGAAGACTTAAAACATTCTCGAAAACCGTGTCTTGATTATTAAATGGTATATCTAAAAAGAAGCTATTTTTTGTTTGGGCATTTGCCATACTCAACCCAAAAAGGAAGATAAAGAATAGGGATCTGAGTGCTTTCATATTTAATAATAATTGTTTGTCCTGGCATTGATTTAGCCGATAATATTAAATTTAATGATTATATATTGTGTTGCAAAAACCTACGCTTTCTTATTATGGAATAACAAGAACAAAAAACGTAGTTGAATTTTTACATAAATGCATCGAATGGGGATTATTGCAGCGGTTGCGCTTTTCCGATATAGACTTTTTCATTTAAAATATACGTCCAATACAATTCTAATAAAGTTAATGATTAGACTCATAGTAGCAAAACAACTTAGTGTTTAGTATTATGACTTAGAAACTTTATTTAAAAAACATAGCAAGACTCCAAATGCCAAAGCAAATCCAATCCAAGGGGCTTTCATACTTAAAGCTCCTGAAGGAAATCCCGAAATTAATACAATTCCTCAGACTATTCACATAGTATCTACATATCAGGCGTCATTGAAATCCTTTTTTCGTAAATTCGTTTTCTGAAATCTATTACTATGTTTTTAAAAATTTGGCGCGATCCAGTATGGAGTAAATTAATCTCAGCAGGTATAATTGCATTAATAGGTGCAATCTATGTTTATGTAAAAAGCTTAATCGACCAACAAGCATTTCTCGAAAGTCTGAGCTCTGTTGCTAAAACAAAATTGATCTTTGGATAGTATTATTGATACTGGTAGTAGTCGTTGCTTTCTTTTTAGTTGTTCAAACGGCCTAAAAGAGATACTACACCTATTAAAACCAATCCAACTTATACAGAGGCTCAAATAGAACATGACAAAAGATTATTTCAGGAGTTCAAATCCAAGATGCCAACAACCGGAAGCATTCAATTTATACGCGAGAATAATTTTGCTGGTAATTCATTCTTTTGGGAAGATTTGAGCGATTTCGATTATGTCATGAATAATATCTCCAATCCGGATGTACGGTTTATTGATGAACAGGTTGAAAAAATCCGCAAAGATATCTTTGAAGAAGTCAAAAAGTTTAGATGCTACCTAGCCACAAAAGCTTTCACAATCGAGGTTGATGATATCCATCGCCGCACAAGCATCCCTCCAGAGTGGGAACATGAGCAGCCAGATATATTCTGAGAAGTGGTTGATACTTTACAATTCAGCAGGCAACATCTGTGATCTCTATGACGAGCTCATATTAAAAGGCAAGTACATATACGGTATATAATCAATAGAGGCCGCATCTAAATTGCAAAAAATACTAGTAATTGATGAGGCGAGTCAGATCAGGATCTTTAACGTCAAGCGTTATCGTGTACCTATATCTGAATTTGGAGGGATCAACAACCCCATTATTATAGAATAAGGTTATTGCTCCCTTACTATTGTTACAAGCATTGAGGCCAAAAAAGTAGGCTGAAAGATTCTCTATTAGATCGAGTGTCCAATAATAGAACTTATCTATCAACTTAAAGATATTCTGGCCTTTGTAAGAAGGGTCTGTAATATGTGTCACTCCGTTTTCATACTTCACCTCGAAATCTTGTACTCTGAGAGAATTATGTTCAAACTCATCCCTGATAATAAAAAATTCCTTCTTGAATTTGACCTGTGCTTCTTCGATCAAATGAAACAATATGTTATAGCCTGGCAACCTAAGAAAGGGAAGCATTTCACTTTTGGCCTTATTGTAACTTTTTTCACTGACAACAAGCAATTTATTTAGGACAAACGGGCTGTCATCCAAAAGACCGGACTTGGCGAAATTATTAAGAAAAGGTTTTCCATCCTTAAAAAAATCTTGAACCGCTTTCTTAATCTTTACTTCAGGGCTCTTATCTGCCCAAAACTCGCCATTTTCGAAACGTTTATAGTATTTACCAGAAACTATTCCTTCAATATAATCTTTTCTCAGCTGTAGAATATTTTGATAACTATCGTAAAAGTTTGTGAACTCGTTCAGACTGTTGTTGAAATAATTAAGAAAAATCTTTTTCCTTTCCTCATCTCCCAAGAATGCCATTTTTGACATTTCTTCAAAATGCAGAAAAAACCGTGGAATAATTCCCTGAGCTGTTCCGTGATCAGAGATATAAACTGGTTTTCCTAATAAACTCATTTTTAAAAATACAAATACTTCTTGATTATTCCTCAAAGAGGTAATCATAAAAACTGCCATAAAAGGAGTTTAGCTATTCGTAACTAATTTAGTTTGTTATTATTTACAACTTTTATCCAAAAGCTAAGGTATCTTCTAAAGAAAGTACAGACACCAGTTAAGTGGAGATTTCGGATAAACTGACCATGCGATTCCGAGGCTGATTTACCACTTGAATAAAATTATAAAACTAAATAAAAATGGATTTGTGATTCCTTAGCTTAATATTCGAATTGTCAAAATTGAAGAGTCATTGGTTTTAGAATCTACATGGTCAAAGGTATCAAAATCGTCATTCAGTATGTGAATATTCTAAATTATTTGGGAACAGATCGTTTCTTGTTATGATACATAAATTTTTCATTACCTCAATTGAAATTAGCCAAAGGGAATGGATTTCTAATCATAAAAGCTGGTTTACCTCAGATTAGCTAGCATTATTCATTGGACATTTCGAACCGGAAGTTGTTTATCAGAAGAAATAAATGGTGAATTAATGTTACATATATATGATATCACAAAAAAGTGACAATTTATTTTTTCGGTCGGGAGTATTTACTTCACTTTATTTAACGCTGTCAGATTGTTTATTTTTTTTTACTATGTTTTGCGATCACCAATTTTATAAAACCTTCCCTAAGGGCTTAAAAAGTCTATCATTTTGTATCTATCTGTAACTATAAGAACTATATTTACAATAGCATTGTCTTTAGCAGGTGCAACAGCATTAAACTTGCTTATTTCAAAATTATACTTTAAACTTGTTTTGTGAGTACGCTTTAGAGCACTTTCAATAACACCAAGTTCTCTAACACATTTTTATTATTTGACACTATTTTTAAACCATATTGTAGTCAATCTTGTCAATTAAAGAGAAGTAACACACAAAACAAAAAGTTAATTATGTATTCAGTTAATGCTATTTCAGATTATATTATAAATGCTTGCAAGCTGCAGGGGAATACTGCATTAAATATATTGAAGCATCAAAAGCTATTATACTACGTTCAAGCATGGTATCTAGCTTTTTATGATAGACCAGCTTTTAATGAAGAATTTGAAGCCTGGGTACATGGGCCAGTAAATAGGTCGATCTATAATTCATATAAAGATACCCACTCCATTTATAGCGAATTAGAGATCTATGATGTTAAGGACACCAATTTTTATACTCAATTGGATGCCCCTATAAATAATCATATAAATTCTATTTTAGATGTTTATGCTAAATTTTCAGGATCAGAACTAGAGGAAATGACACATAATGAGGATCCTTGGATAAATGCTCGAATCGGTTTTAATCCTTACCAAATATGCGAAAATGTTATTCCCAAAGAGTCTATGAGAGAATATTACAAAAAAAGACTTAATTAAGCTTTTAAGTAGTGTTTCAAAATGCCTATTGATAACTTTTCTGTCAAACCTGTATTAGGTAATAATACCCCGTCTCATCAAATTCCGGTAAATATCCATAATAGACATAAACCTAAAGAATGGTTTTTTTCTTTTATGTATTTCCAGCAACATGATTTTTTTGGATTAGGCGGCGAAAAAAATAATTGGTTTATTTCTTTATTTGAGCGACTACAAGATATTTGTAAGCACAGCCCTGAAGAATTCTCCTCTAATAATTCTCTCAAAGATGCTTATAGATATCACGAAATAAATTGGAGATCTAAAAATATACCAATAAAAAGAAGTGATTTAACATGGGTTAATAAAGATATAATTTCAAATGAGGTGGATTTCCCATTTTATCAATTTCATATAAGTAAAGGCAATGGAAGAGTTGTAGGATTCTGGGGACTAAATCAGGTTGTATTTTACATAGTATTGTTAGATCCTAAACACAATATTCAACCTGCTGGTGGAAAATATGGATTCAGAGTTGATAAAACTTTCTCAGTGCCATGTCAATATACAAGTTTACTAAATGAAATTGATCGTTTAAAATCTGTAAGATGTGGAGATGATGACTGTAAAGTCAGAAGCGAATTGCAGATTATACAGGAAAGGACATCAGTCGGTAATTTTGTATACTTTCAATTAGATGATGATTATTACCAAGAATTTAAATCTAAAACTAAAAATAAAAGTATGAGGGAATTGATCGAATTATGGATTCTCAATGATCAATAGCATAAACTGTCTATCAATTTTAATTGATTAAAAAACCAAATTAAACCAGTAACATAAAGCAACGCTCTGGAAGACAGCCAAATTCAAATCAATCCTTTGCGCTTCTTAATGACTTCCTTCCCCCTTACTAGTAGTTTCTTTTTGTTTATATTCCTGGCTGACGGCAATTTGCTGTTCAACCTTCTCACTACTCTGCTTATGTTTGGACTCCGACTTGTCCTTATTCTCGGTTATAGTATGCTTGTTACGGTAGAAATTTCGCATATTTAGACCAGGCAATTCCGAGTCGGATTGACCACTTTAAACATAGCAGTAAAAATAAATTCAAGGCTTCTCAGCTGAATATTGATTGGTTAAAATTGTTCGTATTGCCTGGTCATTGACTTTTCGAATCTGGATAATCAATGGTATCAAAATCTCCACTTTTATCAATTTTCTAAACTTTTATTCTTCAAATGAGTCACAGAATTTTATTATTTTGGTCAATAGATATGAGCAAAATTAATCCTAATAGTTCCATTAGATCCGGTTATACCTATGAGGACCTTCACGTGCTAAAACATTGTGTGGACTGGCTTCTAAATCCTAGAGCATACACTCAAATACGAATCCAATTTAAGCCGGATCTGGTAAATGAAAAATATTTCGCAATCGATGACGTCACCGTTACTAGAACTGAGGGGACAACCGAATATTTTCAGCTAAAGCATCGCCAACATCCCAATAGGGACTTATGGGATTTTCGAGAACTTAAAGCAAAGGGGATATTCAAGTGGATTAGCTCATATTTAGCACTTATCCAACTTGAGCCAACAAAATCTTCATTAGAAAGCAATGGAAATATCGCAGCAGATGTAGCCCAATGCCTATCTGGCTTTAAATTGGACAAAAGAAAGGTGGCAAACGTTGATCCGGATTTTTATAAAGATCTGACCGATAAGTTTTCCGAAGAAGATTTGGAAAGCTTCTTCATGAACTTTCACTTTAAGTTCAATCAGCCAGGCATCCAAGAACTTGAATCAACGCTCAGAGAAATTTTGTATAAAGAGCTAAAAGTCACCAAAGCGGGTGTCGATAGCTTATTACTCTATATCGCCTCCCAGGGACGCGCAATGTTTCCTAAAACCTTCACGCTTGAAGAAATACGCAGTTGTCTTTCATGGGATAACCCAAGGCCGTTGAATCAAAATTTTGAAATACCTGACGATTTCGAATTCTTTGACAGGGGATTTCATGAGAAATTCCTGTTCGAGCTCAAAGATGTCAAAGGAGGTATAAAGGTCTTTACTGGGAAACCAGGTTGCGGTAAGAGTACTTATTTGTCAAAATTATTTTCCACTTTGAAGAAAAACGGAATCATGGTCTTTAGGCACCATTACCACCTAAACCCTAAGGACTCCTCCTTTGCAGAGCGACTTAACTCGGATCGAGTCAAAGAAGCCCTTAAAGCTGAGTTTAAAAAACAAAAGAACACAGTGATTAGGGAACTCGGTGAAATAAATACAGAATATATCGCTATTAAGGAATTTATAGATCGAATTGCGGAATATCACCGTCATCAAGGAACCGCATTTATTCTTATTATAGATGGACTTGACCACGTTATTAGGGAAGGTAAAAATCGAGACTCTTTAGTATCATTCTTAAATGATATTATATTTCCGCAGGAAGGCTTTTGGATAATATTCGGAACACAAGAGATGGCAACTCCTTGTTTTCCAAGAATTGTTGAACAATATGCTCCCAAGTCTGATTGGACTGAAATTAAAGGTCTTAACAGGATACAGGTTGCAAAGATTGCAAGAAAGGCATTTCCTAACATTGCGAGAAAATATAAAGAGTACTTTCGAGAGAGTACGGACGCACTTTATGAATTAACCGCTGGAAACCCATTGCACCTAAGATACGTAATTACGGAGATTAGCAATAATGGCAGAAATCTCTCAAGCTATGATCTTAGGGGAATAAAGCCATATGGTAATGATATTTCAAACTATTATGCTGCTTTGTGGAATTCTCTTTCGGAACTTGCACAGAGTCTTTGCTATGCAATAACTGCATTAGATTTTAAGTTGCACAAAGAACAACTTTTTTCCCTAGCTGCCCACTTGACCAAATATCCAGCCGATGTAAGTATAGCATTTAAGGATGTATCTCATTTGATACGTATAGAGTTGTCTGGCATCTCAGTTTATCACAACAGTTTTCAGGTCTTTATGAATGGTCAACCAGAATTAAAAGAACAGCAGACAGCACTTTACAGGGTCATCAGGGAATGGTTACAAAATCCGGCGCAAGAATCTTTGAGATGGGCAGAATCAGCAAAAATTGAATATTATTTGAATAATCCTGCACCTCTTTTATCATTAAGCCACGATTGGATCATAAACAGTTATCTTGATTGTCGGGATGAGTTTCAGATTCAAAAGCTATTGGACCTTGCAGCTAAAGCAGCTTTCGAAAATAAACGTGTTGACAAGGTAATTTACTTTTCCGTTGTCTCCAGTTACTTTTCAAATCGTACATTTAACATGGCTGAGTGTCTTAATACGCTTTGGATTACATCTTTTCGGTCTAAGCCCAATCTTGAAATACCATATCCTGACTTCTCAAAGTTGACCCATTACCAAGTTAAAGAGATATTGATAAGTCTTAAAAATAGGGGGATTGTAAACGATATTCCTTTGGAGGCAATGGAACGGATGAACGAACTTTACAAAGACCGCAATTCTGATCAAAAAGAACTAACTCTAAACTGGATAGAAGTATTGGTCGCTTTTCCGGATATTCCGACAAAGAAGGTCTTCAATTTTCTTAAACAATTCCGTAAATCAAGCGAAGCCTCCACATACTTTTCAGCTTACCTAAATTGCCTGCTAGCAGACGAAGCTAATAATAGAGAACGTATAGATGCATTACTAAGACTACGCCTAAAACAATCAGAGCGTGTAGCACTTTTGGAGGTATTCATGCAGAGGGATATGTTGAGTGGCTCTTATCAATGGATAGAAGTCATAACCAGAACAAACCTAAAAGCTCATCGAATGCTGGACTTCTATTCTGTTTATTCAGGACTTCGACCAGCGAAATTATGTGATTTTCCTAGTCAAGAGGAATTCCCTGACGAATATGAATATTATAATTCCTCAAAAAGTATAGAAATAATAAAACTGTTTGAACGCACTTTCGACGCGGCCTTTTTTAACGCCCTAGCTGAGAACAAAACAACTATCAGTAAATTCTTAAATAACGCTTCGGAACGTTGGCCCGTAAAACTGGCAAAAATTGTGGCTAGAATCGCTTCAACTTTGGGGAGATCTTTTTCAGAGAAGAAAAGAATAAAACTTCATGATGTACTCCAGCATCTTGAGGAACTTCCAGAATTGGACTTCTCGTATGATTTTAAAATCTATGAACTTAGAAGAGCAGTTCTTCCCTATATTATAGAAGAAACAGTATGGTTAACACAGATTACGAATATCCGAAACGGAAATCAACCTGAGTTGACCAAAGCAGAGCTCGATCTCTTATTTCATCATAAATGGTATTATCAAAATAAGTTATTTGATCTGGTACAAAGCAAGCTGGTGTCAATTTCCGAGGAAGCTTTGGATTTTTTCTTGGAACAACAACTAGACAAGCTTCAAGAAGAGCTGATACCATTCAAAGACAAAGCGGAAAGCCTAATAGGTCTAACTTTGCTGTACAAAGACTTCCAGAATGGCGTGCACTTGCCTAAACTTCTCTATCTAACCGCGGAAAATATTTTGGCCTATGGTTATCATAAAGATATGTTCATGCATGATATCATAGAGAGCATAGAGGCTCTTATTGATTCTGGGTCATCCGAAACAGGTGAATATTTGAATAGGTTAATGCCATTTGTTTATTATATAGAAGAACTTACTGATGGTGATGAAACAAGGCATTTTATCTCTGCTTTTTACTTACTAGTGGCTCGTTATGATATTCAGTTGTTGTATAATTTTTATTTTCATCGATTAGATACTAGAGAGTACCTTGATAGTGACATTCTCTGGACTAGTGTGCTTAAAACGCTGGACTTAAATGATCCCATCTCATTTTCTTTAGCATGTACTGCAATAGACCACTCTGGGTTTTCTGCTATTTCAAGTGAAAACGTTAACCCCGAGATGACCGAAGTTATTGCAGACATTCACTCAAAATTCGGGTGGCTCAATTATTCGAAAAAAGAAAGTAATTCCCCATCATATAAACGCGAGAATTTAAATGACAAATCCTACGCGTCCGTAATACCAGGCAGTTTAGCTAAGATCCTGTCAGACAAAAAGGAAAAAGAAGACTTTACAAGATTTGACGAAGGACATTTTATTAATCTTTGGGCAAAATTCTGGTTACGAAAGTTGCCGAATTCAACTTTAGAAATTTTAAAAGAAATCAAAAGTGTGTTGGGTGATAAACCTTGGGATATAGGAAAAGAAACGTTAAATATATTATATCCCTACGCATTGAAAGTTGACAAGGCGCTGGCCTTTGATTGTTTGTGCTGGCAAATGATCGCTATTGGGGGATGGAACAGTAATTATATGGTTCGTATGGAAGATGCTCGTGCTGTTTGGCGGGAGGTTAATCAAAGTTTTCCACACAGGAGAGAAGAGTTTTATCAATGGACTGTGAGTAACTCAGGATTACGATATGGTGACGAAAAGAATTATTCAATTCCAATTCCCAAAAGTATCCAGTTCTTTGTTGATGCAGGCCAGATTAAACGTGCTGAAGAGTATGTAAAATTCTATTTAGATACTCTCGCGAGCATTTTTCCTAATGTGACTCTACCGGTTCCTGAATTTTGGACTAAACCAAAAGAAATTAAACCGTTTGATTTACTCTTGCGTCGTTTGGAATGGATGAGCCCATTAGTAAAATCTACAGCTGCAGAAAAAATATCAGAACTTCTGCGTAATGATAAATCGGGAGAGATTCATTCAATGTTCTATTCTTGGCTAGAATCCTGTAAGCTGGAATCTATTGCATGTTATGGCCTGTTAGTAATTATACGCTCACTACAGAATCAGCAGTCATTAACGTTTAAACATCTGGGGCAATTGCGATTGGGTAAATTACTAAAAATTCGATGTATGGCGACAGATTTATTGCTTGAGCGTATTGCCGTGATATTGAAAGTTCCATTATATATCGATAGGCCGCTTATTGTCGCCATTAATTCCGCACCTCCCGAAATTGATCTCGATCATTTTAAAAATTTGATTGGCAGAAACCTGACACTTTCTTATCTCGATTTTCTGGATGATATTGAAGACCGTAGTCCATTTTCAGTCTGGAGGGTGTGGCTGTGTATGTATAAAGAGCGTTGTGAGGAAATGGGATTGGTGTACCGGTCTGAAGATGAAGAATATGAAAATAGGGGAACTACAGTAATGATTGGTAGGAATACTATTTTTGCTGAAATCTTAAAATCGACATTCTTTAAAATTATCGATAGCCTTTATGATATAGGGTTACTTGACATAGGGACGTTTTTCCGTCTGACATTAAAAATTTTGCCGATAGACTATTCTATATGGGAGGTTTCCCCGCAACGTAAACCGGAATGGTGGCCAGAGTATCATGTGTCTTTAATAAAATCAGGAGATGCGCATCCGGATTTATCCGAAGAATTAAACCAAGCATTTATTGCGTCGGGAGATAACACTATTTTATCGATGAACGCTGTATTTCATCATGGTGAAGACTTTTATTCGGCTGGGACCTATTACGTACAAAAAACAATTGCATTTGCGTACCCATCAAATCAGACATTAATTGGAAATGCAGACCAAATATATGATCAAATTCATGCCAATGGATTTTTGTATCCAAAAATTCGAAACCTCAACGAATTTGGTTCTTTGGATAATGATTTAGGATATTCTGCAAGGAATCGGAAACCTGTAATCTCAGGTTTACAACCACTAACGGCTCAACTTAATATTCCGACTCATCATATATGGGAATACTATCGCATCTTCAACCCTTTTGTGTTACTACATCCTCTATTGGGATCAGGATTAAGATTGGAACCTAAAACTGATGGTATATTCTATTTTTCTAAAGAACGGCCCATTGCGAAAGCTGCGGATTTTATGTCAGGATTACGGGAAACATTTAACCGTCACTTACATTTGATCCCCCATTCAAACTATCTGGTTATCGATACTGCTTTTTTTAAGGATATTTTGCAGAAAAATAATATGCAATTCGCATATATTGTAAGGGAAGAATTCTATTATAAAGCCGATTCTTACAGGGATGAATGGCCAAAGCCATATGTGACCCATCGGATAATCTCAAATACATAATCGCTATTAACGAATAATACTAGAATAAAAATCGTAACAAATAGGTACTTGTAGGTACTTGAGAAAATTTTGCTATCAGAAAAATGTTGATATAAATGCTTTTGTAAAGTTAAAACGCCGAGTTTGCTTCATGTAAAAGGATACAAATCGAAAGTCCCATAATCTTTTAATCACTGATTTGAGGGGCCAAGTGGAATTGAAGTTTAAATTTAATAACAATTAATTTTTAATCTCATGGATTTGTACTTTTCCACAAGTATATAAACCATACACCGAAAGCTATAGCAAATCCAATCCATGGAGTTTTCATACTTAAGGCAGCAAAGAGTCCAATAACTACAATTATATTGATAACAAAAAACATAATTACACTTCTCATACCATTAAAATTTTGATAAAAAAAACAGGCAAATAGAATTACAAAGTGTAATCCTATTTGCCTGTTTTCATCTTCTTAATAAACTGTAATAAAGGCACTAAAGGTTCTATTGAACTCTCGTGACCTCCACTAAATAAGCCACATTCAATGCTAATGTGGCTTATTTTTTTAAAGGACTATCCCGTACGAAATTGCTTTCTATACTTTAAGGGAGACACCTTAGTCACCACCTTAAATTGTTTGCTGAAATGTGCCCAACTGTTATAGCCACTATTATAACAGATATCCAAAATAGGCCGGTCCGTATCGCGTAACAGTTTACATGCATGTCCGATCCGGAGTTCCTTAATAAAATCAAAATAACTCTTTTTTATGTTCTTCTTAAAGAAACGACAAAATGCCGAAACGGACATATTTGTATTGGCGGCGACTTCTTTCAACGAAACCGGATTTAAGAAATTCTTGAAGGAGTAATCTATTATTGTTTCTATCAACACGTTTTCCGCACCGCCGGCAAAAGTATCAAACGCGATCGTAATCACTTTTTGTTCTTCAGATAATCCGATCTGTTCCAAGCATTTCAATAGTAACTGAATCCGCTCAAGTCCCTCCATATTTTCTATTTGTCGGATCATATGAGCAATATTCTGCCCACTGCTTCCTTGGAGTCGGATTCCCATGCTCTCATTTTTCAATAATCCAGCAATTACATGCATTTCAGGCAAGGATAAAAAAGCATCCCCTAAAAAATCCTTTAGGAAATGAACGACGATTGCACTGCCAATAGCGTCCTGCTTAGATTTGCGAAACCAATGTGGCAGGTCTGAGCTGAGAAAAAACACGTCACCCGGCTTGTAATCGCCGATATAATCGCCGATAAGTGCAGTACCATTCCCTGCCGTGATTACAATCAGTTCACACTCGGGGTGCCTATGCCAAGCCGTTTCAAAATTCGGAGTTCTATACATCCGACAAGCGAACGAATATTGTTCTTCAACATGTATTTTCTGGATCAGTGTTTTCATAACAAACGGTTTATAGCAAATACATCTGCTATCTAAACAGATAATATACAATTAAAAACAAAAAAAATGACAAGATAACATATTTTTTTATTGAAATAGCAGTTGAATGATGGTTGGTCGATGCTGTAAATTTATCTTAAGATAAGGGTACCACTTTTGAACAGTATGCGGATACCGCAATACCTTATAAACCCAAAAACTAATTATGAACACAACTTCAATAAAAATAAAGTATGGAAGCGAATACCTATGATGCCATTGTCGTAGGCTCTGGTATCAGTGGCGGATGGGCCGCAAAAGAGCTTTGTGAAAAGGGCTTGAAAGTACTGATGTTGGAACGTGGCGGCCCCTACGAGCACATCAAAGATTATAAATCTGCGCTACGGGAACCCTGGGATCTCCCACACCGCGGACGGACGACGATAGAACAGAAACAAAAATACCCCGTTATTCATCGCGGATGGGCGGCCTCAGAAGCGGTTATGGACGGCTGGGTAAACGAAGAAGATTGTCCATATACCGAACTGAAACCCTTCACCTGGTGGCGTAGCTACCGTATGGGCGGACGCTCTACCCTATGGGGTCGGCAGTCCTATAGATTTAGCCCAATGGACTTCGAAGCCAACGCCCGGGATGGAATCGCTGTCCCATGGCCAATTGGCTATCATGATGTGGCCCCCTGGTATGACCATGTTGAAAAATTTGCTGGAATCAGCGGATCCATCGAAAATATCGCACACCTTCCCGATGGACAGTTCTTGCCTCCCATGGAGTTGAATTGCGTAGAAAAAGATGTCGCCAAACGTATTAAACAAGAATATGGGGACAAGCGACACCTGATCATTGGACGAACCGCAAACCTAACAGCCCTGATTCCGGGGCGATCAAAATGTCAATTTAGAAACCGATGCTGGGAAGGATGTCCTTTTGGGGGCTATTTTAGCACACAGTCCTCTACCCTGCCCGCTGCAATGAAAACCGGCAACTTGACCGTCCGGCCCTATTCGCTGGTCAGGCAAGTATTGTACGATAAAGATACTAAAAAGGCTACTGGGGTTGAAGTGTTGGATACCGAGACCAATCAAACCTACGAATTCAAAAGTAAAGTGGTTTTTCTATGTGCATCGTCCCTCAACAGTACATGGGTCTTATTCAATTCCGCGACAGATATATGGCCCGAAGGCCTGGGCAGCAGCAGTGGCGAACTGGGGCATAATGTAATGGATCATCATTACAACCTCGGTGCATCAGGTATGGTGGAAGGCTACGAGGACAGCTATATATTCGGCAAAAGAGCCAATGGATTTTATATACCGCGATTTGTCAATATTGGCAGTGACAAAAGAGACTATCTGCGTGGTTTCGGTTATCAAGGTAGTGCCAGTCGCGAAGGCTGGAGTAGGGATATCGCCGAACTGAGTATAGGAGGTGATTTTAAGGATGCGCTCACCGAGCCTGGTCAATGGACCATCGGTGCGACCGCTTTCGGAGAGATACTCCCTTACCATGAAAATAAAATCTCCCTGGACAAAGACCGAAAGGATAAATGGGGGCTACCCGTACTAGCGATGGATGCTGAGCTAAAGGAGAATGAACTGAAGATGCGCAAGGACATGCTTGCGGAAGTGAAAGCGATGTTGAGCATCGCAGGTGTAAAAAATATTAAGACTTGGGACGGTGGCCATGCTATGGGACATGGCATCCACGAGATGGGAACGGCGAGAATGGGACTGGATCCCAAAACCTCAGTGCTCAACAAATGGAATCAGGTGTGGGATTGTCTTAATGTATATGTCACAGACGGTGCTTGCATGACCTCATCGGGTTGCCAAAATCCTTCATTGACTTATATGGCACTAACGGCGAGGGCCGTAGACCATGCAGTCAATGAACTAAAGAAAAATAATAGCTAAGCCAATGGAAAGAAGAACTCTTTTAAAGATGATCGCCCTGCTTACGGGTGGGGCAGTGATTGGCGGCAATGCTTTTTTGACGGGTTGCAGCTCCAGCGAGGAACGCAACCTTAAAGCACGCCTCAAATTAACTCCCCAACAGGTTGCATTCTTGGACGAAGTGGCTGAAACCATACTCCCCACTACACAAAAAAGTCCAGGAGCCAAAGCAGCCAAAGTCGGTTCGTTTATGACAATCATGGTAAATGATTGTTATGAAGCTCCGGATCAGCAGATCTTTCTCGACGGGATGGACAAATTGGATGCGGCTTGCAAAAAAATGCACGATGTGGGTTTCATGGAAGCCACAGCTGAGCAAAGGCTTGTCCTCCTGACTGCTATCGATAAAGAAATCAAAGGACATATGCTCCAAAAAGGGCAATCACCCAATCACTATTACACGATGTTTAAGCAATTAACACTCCTGGGTTACTTCTCTTCAGAAATTGGCTATAAACAAGCCCTCCGCTATAACCAAGCACCGGGTAGGTATGAAGGGGATGTCCCTTATAAAAAAGGAGATAGAGCCTGGGCTTAACATAACGAAAAACGAATAAACGAATAAGGTTCCCTATAGGAGTAGCCTTTTTACAAAAAAAACATTTATGACAACAATTAAAGGACCTGCTATTTTTTTGGCTCAATTTGCTGGAGATAACGCACCTTTCAATACGCTGGAAGGCATCTGTGAATGGGCAGCATCGATTGGCTATAAGGGTATCCAAATACCAACCTGGGATGCGCGATTAATAGATCTTCAAAGGGCTGCGGAAGATAAAGATTATGCGCAGCAACTAAAAGCTACCGTACAATCATACGGTCTGGAGATTACCGAATTATCGACACATCTCCAGGGACAGCTGATAGCCGTGAATCCATCTTTTGATAGCCTATTTGACGCATTTGCCCCGCAAGAGCTACATGATAAACCAAAAGAACGACAACAATGGGCTGTACAACAGCTCCATTATGCCATCAAGGCCTCTAACAACCTAGAGTTGAAAGCCCTAGCAACTTTTAGCGGCGCTTTTCTGTGGCCATATGTATACCCTTGGCCGCAGCGCCCAGAAAATTTGATCGAAACAGGGTTTACCGAATTGGCAAAAATGTGGTTACCCATATTGGATGCAGGCGAACAATACGATGTGGATCTCTGCTATGAACTTCATCCTGGTGAGGATCTACACGACGGCGTCAGTTTCGACATGTTCTTGGCGAAAGTAAATTATCATAAACGAGCGAACATTCTCTATGATCCATCACATTTTGTCTTGCAATGCCTTGACTACCTACAATTCATCGATATCTACCACGAGCGGATCAAAATGTTTCATGTAAAGGATGCAGAATTTAATCCTTCTGGCCGTCAAGGTGTCTACGGAGGTTACCAAAATTGGCAAGCACGAGCCGGCCGTTTTCGTTCCATCGGGGATGGGCAGGTAAATTTCAAGGCTATTTTTACCAAATTGACACAATATAATTTCCAGGGATGGGCAGTCTTGGAATGGGAATGTGCCTTTAAGAATTCAGAGGACGGGGCTCGCGAGGGTGCACAGCATATTAAGGATTATATTATCCGGGTAAGCGATCATGCATTCGACAATTTTGCTTCTGCTGGCAGCGATAACGACCTAAACCGAAAATTGATAGGATTATCAGACCAATAACAGCATAAAATAAAGTTATTATGGAAATCAGAAAAATCAGGATGGGCATGGTAGGTGGTGGCAAGAATGCGTTTATTGGTGCCGTACACCGCATGGCCGCGAGTATAGATGGACAGATCGAACTATGCTGCGGTGCTTTAAGTTCTGATCCTGTTAAAGCAAAAGAATCGGGAACACTACTTTCGCTTCCGGCGGATCGAATCTACGCAAATTTTCAAGAAATGATCCTGCGCGAAAGTAAATTACCTCCAGACGAACGGATGCATTTTGTAAGCATTGTAACCCCAAATGTTGCCCATTTCGAACCGGCCATGCTTGCCCTCGAACATGGTTTTCATGTGCTTCTGGAAAAACCCATGACTTTCACGTTAAAAGAAGCAGAGTTATTGCAGCAGAAAGTGAATGAAACGGGACTGCTTCTTTGCGTTACCTATACCTATTCGGCATATCCCATGGTCAAACAAGCACGACAGCTAGTCCGCGACGGCAAGCTCGGTAATATCCGTAAAATCATGGTCGAATATCCCCAGGGATGGCTCAGTACATTGATCGAGACTGAATCGCCACTTGCTGCCTGGCGAACAGACCCTGAAAAAGGTGGGCTGAGCAGCTGTATGGGAGACATCGGAACACATGCTGCACATTTGGCTGAATATATTTCTGGTTTAAAAATAACCAAAGTATGTGCAGATCTCCGTACTGTCGTAGACGGAAGGCGATTAGAAGACGACGGGAATGTCTTACTGGGATTTGAAAATGATGCAACCGGTGTATTGTCGGCTTCACAGGTCGCGGCAGGGGAAGAGAATGCCTTAAAAATAAGAATATACGGTGAAAAAGCAGGCTTGGAATGGAATCAGCAGGACCCCAATACCCTTCTGCTAAAATGGCTCAATGAACCGGCACAGATATTCCGTGCAGGACAACAATATCTCGTCCCACTTGCGCAACACAACAGTCGTTTACCGGCCGGGCATCCGGAAGGTTACATCGAAGCATTTGCCAATATCTATAGAAATTTTTCAGCGACAATCCTCGCAAAAATAAACGATAGCAGTCCTTCTGAAGCAATGTTGGACTTCCCAACTGTGGAAGATGGGGCGAGGGGCATGAAATTTATCGAAACAGTAATAGCCTCGGGACAGTCCAGTCAAAAATGGACAACATTCTGATTCGCTGATCGAAAAAACATGCTTAAAATCGGCAGCGATTACTGAAATTACTGAACGGTCCATAAGATATTTTACGGGATCCTTCAGTAGTTTTGGTTTTTCATCACTTTTTTGAACGATTTATATCAATCCATTAGCTCCTTAAATACCGCATCCCGCAGTACGTCGCGTTTGGTGTCCACAAGTGGCCTATCAGAAACACGATAAAATTTCATCGGGATGAAAAACTTTGTCAAAAAGTATCAACTATTGTGTAAAACTGATATTTTTGATGTCAGTTCTAAACAACATGTAACATGAGCCAGTTAACATTTCGGGATGCCCAACAATCAGATTTATCCCGTATCGTAGCGATATACAATACCACCATTGCATCGAGAATGGTTACAGCAGACACCAGCCCAGTATCTGTAGAAAGTAGGCAAAAATGGTTTGACGAGCATAGTCCTTCAAAAAGACCGCTTTGGTTGGTAGAGGACGAAAATAACAACATGCTAGGTTGGGTCAGTTTCCAATCCTTCTATGGCCGACCAGCCTATGATGCCACCGTAGAGATAAGCATTTACCTGGATGAACAGCAACGTGGCCGGGGGCTGGGTAAACAAATCCTCCTGTACTGTATAGACAGAGCTCCGTCACTTGGAGTACATACTTTATTAGGATTCATCTTTGCGCACAACCTTCCAAGCATCACGCTATTTGAAAAAATGGGGTTCCAGGAATGGGCGAATCTTCCAAATATTGCCACGCTAGATGGTGTAGAACGGAGTCTAAAGATATTGGGAAAGAGATTGCGCTAAATTTCATAATTGTCGCTCAAAAGAATTATCATTAGCTTTAAGTAATTATTTTACATTCTTAACGCCATAGATATGAGACGACGATCACAAGTATTTTTCTTATTGACTCTTTGTATGTTATTCTGGTTCAATCTCGCCACGGCACAAAATCCGGAGCGGACCAAGACCGTCGCGATTTCCGCGGATTCTGTCTATACAAAAGTCTTGCGGGCGCTTCACGAAAGCGGTTACTATATTGCACAATTGGATCGTCCTTCGGGTTTTATTCAAAGCAGTGTATTACTTAAAGATAAATCAATCATTGGCTTCAAAGAGGGTGAAAAAAGAATCCTTAACTTCTTAGTTAGTTCACATTCCGATAGTACAGCCACAATTGTATTAAACATATTTCGGATAGAACGTTATCGAGGCGGCAGCTTTGATTCACCGAATTATTACGAAGAAGATAAGGGGCTTGTTCAGGACGATAAGATCTATCAGCAGATGTGGAACAAAATTTTACCACTTATCCACTGAAATAAATTCATATCTCCTCAAAGCTCTTCAGCAACAAATTTTATATGCACTATAAAAAATCCCTGAGTTCTGTCCAGCTATATTGAGATGGTCAGCAGCGGAACATCCAGGCCAGAAGCCATCATCCGTGTTTTGCTGCGATGAGTCAGCGAACTCCAGAAACCATATTTATACGGAATCATAACCAATAGGTCCGTATCACTTTCTTTAACCTCATCACGGATGGCTTTGACCACCTCATTGGAAGTTACATTTTTATAGTAGTAGCTAACGATTCCCATGACATTGCCGATTGCCTCCCGGGTTTCACTTCCCTTTTCCTCGTTTAGCTGCTCAACAGTTTTACGGATATTAAGTACTTCCAATACCGCATTAAACTCAGTCGCGAAATCTTTCACTTTTTCAAGGATCTCTTTTTGCACGCCGCGTACGATATCGCAAGCGAAGAGAATATGTTTAAGCCCGCTAAATTGTGCTCCCAGTGGAACTGAGAGAATAGGGATTTTTAGTTTACTGATGGCGGCAGTTGTTGTGTTACCCAACATATCCTGGTCGAACGACCTTTTGGCCATCCCCATGACCAAAAGATCGGCACCGGTTTCCTGGATACACTTTGTAATCTGATCATAGAACAGCCCCGTAGCCAAATAAGGGACGGTTGACACACCGTTCTGGAGGGTTATAGCTTCGGCTTTACGTTTCAATATCTCGTTTTGGTGTTCAAAAATCTTGAACATGGAATCGGGAGAAAGACGTGCATTCATTGCGTGGATAGAAGGATTCTGGAGTGAAAACAAGACAATCTCATATTCTTTACCAGCAAAAACTTCAAGTATAAATTTTAAGGCATGTTCTGCCTCTGCAGCATAGTCTGTAGCAACAATAATCCGTTTCATATGATCCGATTTAATACGTTTAAATAACCCTTTTTATGACGATCAAGTTAACGAAAAATAATAAATCTATCAACCGGATAATTGTCTCAGCATCGTCAATTTTCTCCCGATTTACGGCTATTTTGAATAGCTGTTTTTTACAAAAGATGCCTTTTTTAAGTAATCAATACTTTGCTCAAGCCCCGTGTAAATATCATTGTGTGTTTCTTCCAGTTCGACGAATAGATAATTAAGGCCAGCTGTTTTGGCATTGTTAAAAATCGCGTCAAATCCTACCATTCCACTTTGACCGATTTCACGGTGATCTTTGATATGCAATGCTTTAAATCTACCCGCGTATTTGTTGAAATAATCCACAGGACTTACATCTCCGATTACTGCCCAGTAAACATCCATTTCGAAAAATACGTTTTCAGGATTAGTGTGCTCCAACATATAGTCATACATGACCTTATCTTCCACTTTTTTAAATTCGTGCGAGTGGTTGTGGTAACCGTACAATAGTCCCTGTTCACGGCATTTTGCACCTACCGCATCCAAATAGCGGCACTGTGTTTCTAGATCTTTGAGAGTCTTAGGTACCTCCATCCAAGGTGTTACAATATATTTCATACCGGCAGCCTTGTGGGTCGCAATACATTCGTCCCACCACTTTAAGGACTCAGAGAAATTTCCTGAGGCGAGTTCTTCAGCGGACAAAGTTTTTGTTGCGTGCGAAGACAATACTTTCATTCCCGCTTTTTCCACTTTCGCTTTAAATTCCTGCGGACTGAGGTTATACAATTTTCCTTCTTTATAACCAGCGGCTTCCACTCCAGTATAGCCAAGAGCAGCAATCTTTTGTAAAATTTGATCGAAATTCGGGTTTTTACCGATTTCTTCACGTACAGAGTATAACTGTAGGCCGATTTCTTTTTTTGCGGCTTTTTGCTGTGCAAAAGTCGGATTGATGGCCAATAGCATACAGCCTGCCATGAATGATCCGATAAGTGTTCTTCTTTTCATGTGTTTTATTTATTCATAGACCTAAACAACACGAAAGCTATTGCAAACATCAGTTTACGGGTTGTTTAGGTTTATCCGTGTTAAGTGCAGCTGCAATGTATGCAAATACTCTAAAAAACACAATGCTTTGGACTTTTATTTATTCACATGCGGATATTTTAATGTTTTTGGGGGCCTGTTAGAAGGCGATAATCGAACATGTAAACGATTTACCGACGAAACTTGTTCTCTTGACAAGGACAACAATTTAAAAGATGGAAAATCAATTCAACACCCCGGAGAATAGCCATGAAAAGCAGGATGGAAAATTACCTGATGTAGCCGTTAAAGAAAGAGACGATGCACCTGCTGGTCGCAATATTAAACGAACGATCATTATCGCCGTTTGTGTGCTGATTGTAATTTATTTGATCTATTATTTTATGAGTGATCATTAAACACCGAAGTTTATTTCATGGGCTTTATAAGCATATAGCAAAATATTTCAGTTTTATCAGGCTAACAGCTGATAAAACTGAAAAAATAATTCCACGACAACATGTACGCTCACCAAACTAGCCTCTATCTAAATCTTTTTGATACAGCTTTCGGGTTATCCAACTTACCACAGCTTCGGTTAAGCTTGACGGATTCTCTGAAAACCGAAGCTGGGCAAGGTGGCTTGTTTCTGTTTACATGTTTTTCAATTGCTGTCCAAGAATTTACTACTGGGACAGAGACATAGGGATTGGTTATTTATTCCGACTTCTTTAACAGTCCAAAACGGGTTTCCGATGTATTAAAGGAATTAAACATTGATAAAAGTCAAAGCAACAAATTCTCGGTCTATCTTTCTGCTTATTGTGAAGAAGGCGCGCTTGAATATGAGCAACAAGGCAACTATAAGGTATATCGGAAGAAAGCGGACGCTACTTCGAAAATTCCCGGAAACGGTTAGCTCTTTTAAAAGTCCCTAGATCATTAAACCGCACACCATATTTCCGTAATACTTCCTGTGCTTTCTTGCGACCGATATGCCGTACATAAAAGGTTTCATTCACAACAAAATGATGAATACTATGTGTCCATCCGAAAAAGAAACAGAATAATTGCATGGGGTAAGTCCACCAGATATTGAGCACCTGTGTTTGTTCAATCACGTTACCCTCCTCCACATCACCGAAATAATGCATATTGGATGTAATAAAATGTAAACAAAATTGACGTAACAAATTTGGAAGTAGAATCGTATAAATAATCAAATTTAGACTTATCAACATGTTATCAACATAGTGTGGAAAACTCAAATTGGTTATAGCGTACCCGTTTAACCAATCCAATAACCCATCTACAAAAAAGAAATATAACACCACATGTGCAAAAATCGTTACGGGCACGATACTCAAAAACATGATCCTTTTTAATTTTGATGATGTTTCCAGTTTAAGATTTCCATTCTTGACCTCCCGATCCATATCACCAAACATGCGGTACAAGCGTAGCAGTCCGCCTAAAACAACATCAGGAGTTGTCAACAGACGCTTGATTGTCCAACGCTCACCATTGGTTACACTGCGTTCCTCAACATCATGCAAAGTTCCCGAAAACTTGTGATGATGATGGTGTAAAGTGCGTCGAATCCAGGGGTTGACAGTCAATGGACGTAAAATCCAAACAATAAAAAGCATAGCATGGTGTATGGTTTTCTGCTTCTTAAAATAGAGCCAATGAATAAGATCATGTTCGATCTCATGTAGCAGCCCCATAAAAAAAGCATTTGCAACGATCATAAGCCAGGTCGGCACAATCGCCCTATACCAGCCTATACAAACTGCAATAATAGCGATCACAGCGATTAAAAAGATAACAAACCCAATGCTATTCTGCCGTTTTAATATAGGGTGCGCCCTCTTGAGCTGTTGGTAAGATAGATTGATCTCCTTTCTGATCTGGCCCGACTTTTCCTGATGTGTCAATATAATGTGATTTTGGAGGCAAAAGTACATATTTTTTATTAGATACACCTGCTAACCTTCCTGTTATCAAAATAATGAACACAAGGTATCTACTTTTTTTTTCAATAAATCTGTAACATAAGATTCCGTCCCTATACTAATTCGAAAAATAAACATATTAAACTAAGCAATTATGGAAAAGCAATCGATTTACAGCTGGAAAAGCAACCTATTGGGAAATAAATCAAAATTATATAACAATGACACCATGATTGGAACACTGGAATCCAACGATTGGACATTGGATGCCAACGTCTTTATCCATTCGGACCAATATAGTTTTAAAAACAAAGGCTTATTTACCCCTTATACCGAAATACGGAATAAATACGGCGAATTAATAGGTGATATTGAATACAATAACTGGACAGGCGGAGCAACTATTAGCTTCATTGACAAGAAATACAAATGGAGCCCGCGAAATATGTGGATGTCGGCCTGGAAAATTGCAAACGAACAAGGCCAAATTGCTGAAATAACCCCCTCTGCAATGGGAAATGGCGGAACGATAGAAAGTGTGGAAAACAATGAACTTTTACTATCCATTAGTCTTTATCTCCAAAAACGAACGGTCATCATGTATTCCATGCTTGCAATAATTCCCGCCTTTGCAATATTCTTATTTTAATCTATACCGAAAATATGTAGCTATTTCTCGAGCTGACTAATCAAGTTTGCAACAGCTTTTGTCACATGAAGTTATATTTACAAAATATTAATTCACAATAAGATAACATCAACTTAACACAAAATCACTCTTCTTCTGTTTAACTTAGTAAGAATGAATGATATGGTTTTCAATCGTCTTATTTTTACTATCCTTGTTAGTTTCGGTACATTGTTATGCTCCTGCGGAGATACCGAACATACCATCAAAATGAAAGGTTCGGATACCGAAGTCAATCTGGCTGTTAATCTCGCCGAAGCATATAACGGCACTGATCCAACATTCAGTATGGCGATTTCAGGCGGTGGGTCGGGTTTGGGTATTACCTCACTTTTAAATGGACAGGCAGATATTGCCAACTCATCAAGGCCCCTGACCGAAGAAGAAAAGGCTCTCTTTAAAAAGAAAAATATACGCCTGAAAACCGTTGTTTTTGCCGAAGATGCCACCGCTTTCGTTACTCATAGTGACAATCCGATTTCGGAGATAGATGTGAAAACACTTTCAAAAATTATGAGCGGTCAGGTTGAAAACTGGAAATCAATTTCAGGCCAGGATATCCCGATCACGATCTACGGCAGACAAAGCAGTTCGGGCACCTATTCTTTTATTCGTAAAAAATTAAAAATCGTCTACAGTCAAAAGGCCAAGGAAATGACAGGGAATGCACAAATTCTGGAAGCCATCAAAATTGACAAGTCTGGTATCGGTTATGTCGGTGCCGGTTATATTTCCAAAAAAATTCAAGATAATAAAGGTATCAAGGTATTGAAGATCAAAAATGAGGGAGATTCCAATGCCATATCGCCTTTAGACCCTACTGCCATTAAAAATAGGCTATACTTTTTTCAACGCCCTCTTTATCAATTTATTCCAGAAAAATCATGGGACAAGGTCCTGTCATTTATCCATTTTGAAACAAAGGGGGAAGGAACAAAGATCATCGAAAACTCAGGTTATTACCTTATTCATTAAATAGCATGCAGTACAAAAAACGGATAGCCATCGATAAGATTGCCAAAATCATATTCAAGTCAACCGGGTATTTGGTGCTTGCACTTCTCGGCGGTATTTTCTTTATGTTACTTTATAATGCAATTGCGTTCTTTTTGGAAGTTTCGCCGCTCGATTTTATCACTGGAAGCCAGTGGAATCCTACAGCTACAGATCCGGCCTATGGAATTCTGCCTTTAATTGTAAGTACTTCCATTGTCTCCTTGGGTGCTATGTTGATCGCCATACCGCTCGGCGTGGGTACCGCAGCTTTTATTTCTGAATATGCTAGCCCCAAGCTCAAAACTATTCTAAAACCAGCCATAGAAATGCTTGCCGCGATTCCTTCGGTGGTAATAGGTTTTTTAGGGATTGTGCTCGTTGGTCCTGGAATAGCAGATCTAAACAATTTACCAAATGGACTAAATGCATTAAATGGGGCAATTTTACTGGCAATAATGGCTCTTCCAACCATCATCACGATTTCCGAAGATGCTATCCATGCCGTACCACAGACTTACCGTGAAGCAAGCTATGGCCTCGGCGCATCCCGTTGGCAGACATTGCGCAAGATTACGATCCCGGCAGCAGCACCCGGAATTATTGCAGCAGTCATGCTAGGGCTGGGAAGAGCCATCGGTGAAACCATGACCGTACTGATGGCAACCGGTAATGCCGCGATCTTTCCAAAGGGATTTTTTGATTCGGTCAAAACCATCACGGCAACCATCGCCATCGAAATGGGTGAAGTACCTTATCAGACAACACATTATTATGCCTTGTTTGCCATCGCTATTGTGTTATTTTTTATGACCTTGGTGGCTAACCTGATCGGTGAATATTTTATCAACCGCTTTAGAAAATACCATGCAGCATAAATTCAAAAAACTGGCGCCGATCGGCGAATGGGGCACACTTCTCCTCACTACCGGACTAGTATGCTTCTTTCTGTGCGTGATCTTATATGATATATTTACCAAAGGCTACCAAGTGCTGTCCTGGGAATTTGTTTCTCAAATGCCTACCGATGGTATGACGCAGGGCGGGATTCTGACCCCAATTATTGGTACGGTATTTTTGACATTAATAACAGCAATATTCTCCATTCCGTTCGGAATCTGTTGTGCCATTTACCTCAACGAATATGCAGAAAATACCTGGCTGACCCGCACAATCCGCGCTTCGATCCGTAATTTATCCGGTGTCCCATCAATTATTTATGGTCTGTTTGGTCTGGCACTATTCGTTCAGGCGCTGAATTTCGGAACTTCGATTTTGTCTGCCGGACTCACTTTAGGTCTCTTATCTCTCCCATATATTATTACAACCACCGAGGAGGCCTTGCTCCGTATTCCCCGCAGCATGCGGGAGGCCGCATTGGCCGTAGGCGCTACTAAATTTGAATCTATCAAAGACGTGGTACTTCCCGCCTCCTTGCCCGGTATATTAACAGGTATTGTTCTGACACTTTCCAGAGCTGCTGGCGAGACAGCTCCCATACTCTTTACGGGAGCCGCTTTCTATATCACCAATTCCTCTGGAAACCTCAATCAGGAGTTTATGGCATTGCCCTATCACCTATATATGTTGTCAACGCAACATCAGTCTATCGAAGAGGTCAGACCTATCGCATATGGCACAGCATTAGTGCTTATCATTGTGGTCTTCCTCATGAATTTAACAGCTTTCTATATTCGGTATAAGTTTAGAAATAATGAAAAGTAAATTGGTCGCTGAACATCTCAACCTATGGTTTGGGAGCAAACAGGTGTTGAAGAATATCAATATCGAATTTGAAGAAAATAAAGTTACAGCTTTGATCGGCCCATCCGGTTGCGGCAAGAGTACCCTTTTGCGAAGCCTTAACCGGATGCATGATCTTTATCCAGAAGCCAGGATCGAGGGACATATCAAATTAGACGGTCGGGAGATCTATCAAAAAGATGTAGAGGTAACCGATCTGCGTAAACGTGTGGGTATGGTATTCCAAAAAGCTAACCCATTCCCCAAAAGTATTTACGAAAACATTACCTATGGCCTCAAGATCAATAATTTGGTTGCCGACAAGGCAACAGTACAAAAAGCATTGGAAGAAGCCTATATCTGGGAGGAAGTAAAAGATGATCTAAAAAAGCCCGCTACCAGGCTTTCTGGTGGACAACAACAACGACTCTGTATCGCCCGTGCCGTCGCGTTGCGTCCTGAAGTTATTTTGATGGATGAACCTTGTTCAGCATTGGATCCGGTGAGTACCCTGAAGATTGAGGAACTGATTCACCATTTGAAAAAAAAATATACGATTGTCATCGTCACGCATAATATGCAGCAGGCACAGCGTGTCGCTGACAAAACAGTCTTCATGTATCTCGGAGAGATTATTGAACAAGGAGATACGCATCAGATTTTTAACAATCCACAACACGAGACCACTCGTAATTATATCAGTGGGCATTTTGGTTAACCCCTTCAGCAAATTCTAAACACACATTCTGTGTGTATGTACCACTGCTTTCTCTTATGTTCGGCGAGTTCCTGTCTTGCCGAACATGCTAGAGGAAAAAACCAGTTTAACAAAAGGACAATACACTGACGTCAGCTTCCAAAGGGATCCGTCTTCTTTTCCGTTTTCAGTATCCCGATCAGATGCTGCAAAGCTTTTTGCAAACGTTTGGCGTCATCTTCGGTTTGAATAGCCCACAAAATCTCCTCAGTAATCGCAGCCGATTTATAGCGGATTTGATAGCCTGCCTTTACTCTTGCGATAACAAGAGGCTCCGATTTAGAAATATCACTCCGATAATGTTGTCCTGTCGAGAGAAATACAGTCAAGACCTTCCCATCGACAGTAACCGTGTCTATCTTGGTTTCTTTGTAACGATAAGCTATCTTATACAGCTTGTTAATATAAGCTATCGTCTGCTGTTTATTGAGCGTAGTATGTTGACCCTGTGACTGTGTCCCTATTCCTATTAAAAGGAAGCAACATAAAAGGAAATTTTTCATTCGAAATTGTGTTATTTGTCTACCCCTTATAACCTGTGCCGCATTCAGTCAAATACACAAGTAATAATTTGCCCCTAAAAATATCTATTTATTTAGGATTTTCATTTGTCTTTTTTATAAAAGTCTACTATCAAATCGCAAGCTGTTGCAAATCGACAACGATCTCCCTCTGCTACCTATTAAATCGAAAAAAGGCCGGGCCAGATCTGTCAATCAACTTCCCAACCCTTTTTCCCTCTATTTTACTTCACCAATTTATTCTACCACACTAAATAAAAAAATCAGCTACAGTCTAGTTTTCAATAAATCCCGCGCATTTTCTGCCATCCGGATAAATTCAGCGCGATAGCCTTCATTATCCACCCCCTTGGCTGCTTTAGCGCGTGCGATCAACCTGTCAAAATTAGCCTGTTGTTTAAAATCCGAGTCCCGAAGTAATAAACCTAGTTCAGCCACCGCCGTCGCAAAGCGTAAATCTTCACTGACCTTATTCAAATCAGCAACCTTAGCCTGTACAACCTGTTGTTGCAATTTACTTTTTTCGCCATCAGGGTCTTTGTAACGGAATTTCACCGTCGCCAATTCTCCATTCCCCCGGACCTCGATGTATTTCGTCGAATTTCTCTGGTATTTCAACGGATCAACTGTTCCGACCATTGTCGAGTTAACACCTACAGGAACGATCTCATATAGCGCCGTAACGACATGACCCACCCCCATATCGCCGCCCATCTTTTGATCGTTGTTGAAATCTTCCGCTTCAAGCAGGCGGTTTTCATAACCGACTAGGCGATACGCCTGAACATAATTCGGATTAAACTCTACCTGAATCTTGACATCTTTGGCCACGGTAAATAAGGTGCCACCAAATTCGGTGACCATGGCTTTTCTAGCTTCTGAAATATTATCAATATAAGCATAGTTACCATGTCCTTTATCGGCCAAGGTCTCCATCTTACTATCTTTCAAATTTCCCATACCATAACCGAGCACGGTCAGAAAAACTCCCGATTTGCTTTCTTTACCAATCAACTCCTCCATGGATTCGTCGCTACTCTCCCCTACGTTGAAATCGCCGTCACTAGCCAGAATAATTCGATTGTTCCCACCCTTGATCAAATTTTGACGGGCAATTTCATAGGCTTTTTTGATTCCTGCAGCACCCGCTGTACTTCCTCCAGCCTCGAGCTCATCTATGGCCGTTTTGATTTTCATTTTTTGACTACCGCTTGTACTTTCCAATTTCACACCCGCCGAACCCGCATAGGTGACAATAGCAACACGGTCTTTATCGCGCAACTGATCTACCAACATCTTCAAGGAAGATTTTACCAAAGGTAATCGTCCGGGGCCCATCATGGATCCCGATACATCAATCAAAAAGACTAAATTAGAGGCTTTGAGTTTGTCCGTTGGGATATCTTTGGCTTTTAACGTCACACGCATCAACTGATGCTCATTGTTCCAGGGCGCCTTGGTCAGTTCCGTCACGATATTTACCGGTTCGCCATGCTTTGGTCCTTCAACCTGATACTGAAAATAGTTGATCATCTCCTCAACACGTACGGCATCTTTATCGGGCAAACTGCCCGCATTGATAAACCGACGAACATTGCTGTATGAAGCGGCATCCACATCCACAGCAAATGTTGACAAGGGTTCCTTTAGTGGATTGATAAACTTATTTTCTTTGATTTTTTGATAGGATTCCTGATTTTGATTTGGTACATACACCATTCTCCTTACGTTTAAATTCGTAGCCTGTCCAGACAATGCTGCGATCACCTGCGTCGAACCGACAACGCTCGTCTTGGCTTTGGGAGCGTACCCCATAACGACCACTTCTTCCAGTGTACGGTTATCCTGTACCATAGCTACATTGACCTTCGTTTTCCCCTTTGCCTGGATACGCTGTGTCATATAGCCGAGATAGCTAAACTCCAAAGTCGTATTTTCCGCATCCACTTGGATTTGATAATTCCCTTCACGATCGGTGGATTTGCGTTCGTTCGTTTGCAGATTCGTTACTACCACGCCACTTAACGCCAATTTGGTCGTTGCATCAGTCACTTTCCCTTTCAGCTCATATTTGTGGCCAGCATAACCACCAATCGATAGCAGCATGCTCATTAAAAAAAGTATTGTTCTCATATCCTCAAATTTTGTCAAGGGATGCGGCAAATATTAAATTTCCATAAACCAGAAAAAAAAAATATTTTTAACAAATAAAATGCTCGCATTCAAGTCGTCAAAAAAGGATTCAACGCAAGACCATGAACTCTTGCAACAATATCAGGAGACAACAGATCTCAAGGTATTGGGGGACCTCTATCAACGACATACCGAAATGGTATATTATGTCTGCTTACGCTATCTTCAGGATCCAGAACTGAGCAAAGATGCTGTAATGAATATATTTGAAGAGCTCATCTACAAAGTTAATAAGCAAGAAATCAAAGACTTTCCGAGGTGGCTCTATGTGTTGAGCAAAAACCATTGCTTGATGTACTTACGATCACAAAAGAACAAATCACAAATTTCTTTGGATGAATTTGTGAAATATCCCGAAGATGTGCATCAGTATGAACATCACGATGAAAAAGAAGAACAATTGACAGCCATGGAAGGCTGTCTGGAAAAGTTACCCGATAAGCAGCAACAGTCTGTCAGACTCTTTTTTCTGGAAGAAAAATGTTACAAAGAGATCAGCGACTCGACAGGATATAGCTTAAATGAAGTAAAGAGTTATATCCAAAATGGGAAACGGAATTTAAAAAATTGCATGGAGGCTTGGAATGAGCGACAGTAATTACGACATAGCATATTTAAAAAAATACCTCAGCGGTCAGCTCTCACCTAAAGAGATGTACGCCATTGAGCGTGAGGCCCAACGTGATCCTATGTTGGCAGATATTCTTATGGGTATAGAAATGGATCAGAACGACACTGTTCCTTCCGAACTCAATGTCCGTATTGCACAACGTGTCGAAGAAAAAAAAGAAGCAAAAATAAAAGTCTTTGACTGGAAACGATTGATCATCGCTGCAACCGTAGTTGCTGTTTTAGGTGCTGGCATCCTATATTTCCAACAAGAGAAAAATACCGCTGAGGCAAACCGAACTGCAGATGTTGCGCTGCCAACTGATATCCCCTCATCAAAATCGGTGCCTCAAAATGATACTGTAGCTTCGGCTGACATTCAACCCAATATCAAAGAGCAAGACAGTCCTCACTTGGCAGATAACAGTAAACCAACAGTTGTGCACAATCGTTTACAGGAGGAGACGACCCCATCCCTAAAGAATCCATCTCTGCGACTAGCCCCAGTTGAAATGAAGAGGGGTATTCAATCGGAAAGGTCCTTTGGCGACTCAAAATTGATGGACAGTGCAGTTGTATATGGTTACGCTCCAAAAGCAAAACAGAGTATTACAGGAAGTAATGTTATTATCAGAGGCGACCAGCTCAATACCATTGCCGGCCGTGTAGCTGGAATCAATCTAACACCACAGATGAGCGGAACTCCCTTGCAGGTAACCGTACGGGATAAAGAAACAGGTCTGCCCATATCGGGTGTCACCATTATGCAACCCAATAGTAAGCTGACCACAAATACCGATGTACAAGGGAAGGCAACCATTCAGCCAAGTACAGTGGACTCACTGGTTGATATTATGGCTGTGGGCTATAATACCGTTGCATTAAATATGCGCCGCAACAAAAACTTGAATGTAAAATTACAACCATCCAATGCCACACTTGAGGAAGTGGTAGTTACAACCATGTCCTCCCGAAAAATAAAGAGCGCAGAACCTATTTGGGGTTGGAAATCATTTAACAATTACGTCAAGAAAAAAACAGCCAACAGTCGATATGAAGGTACCGTACGTTTAAATTTCTATATTGATAAAGATGGATTTCCATCCAATATCAATATTTTACAGCGTGCGAATGACTATTTGGACAACCGGGCCAAAGAGATTTTACTTTCGGGACCAAAATGGAAAGGTGAGGACAACAGATATGTAACACTGACCTTCGACTTTACCTATTAAAATATACAAGTAAATCCGATACAGCAACAGCTTAATCTTATTTTTTTTAACTTATAAAATTTAAGATTATTTCATAAATTAGCATTATAAATTCTTAACCATATAGTGACTTTTTATGAAAGGCTTTTTCACCAGTCTGCTTATTTTCGGCAGTTTTTGGGCGCATGCCCAAGATTTTTCATTTGGTAAAATAAAAAAAGAAGATTTCGCCATTGATATCAGTAAGTTGGATACTGCCGCCAATGCATTTGTCATTCGCGAATATGGCTCCGCACAAGTCAACTACACCTCGCATACTGGCCTCATTGTCGAGTTTGTCAAGCACGTCCGGATTAAAATATTGAACAAGGAAGGCTACAACTATGCAAATTTTACAATTCCACTTTACAAAAGCGGAAATGATCGTGAAGTTGTCACCGATATCAAAGCTGCTTCTTACCACCTACAGGGAGATAAAGTGATCGAAACCGAAATGACAAAAGCAAATGTCTTTAACGAAAACTCTTCGGAAAACATCTCCTTGACTAAGGCTGCGATCCCACAGGTGCAGGAAGGAACAATTATTGAATACCGCTATAAAACAGAATCTCCCTTTATTTTCAACCTCAACTCCTGGGAATTTCAGGAGGAACTTCCCAAACTATATAGTGAATATGTCACACGTATCCCAGAAATCTGTCATTATAAAACCAATTTAAAAGGCGGTATCCCGATCAAGGACCGCAAAACTGAAAATTATAACACCGGGCTACATAGCGAAGTTGGTGAAATTCTGGGTGACAAAACGACCTATACCATGGAGAATATTCCAGCCTTCCACAGCGAAGACTACATGACATCTTCCAAAAATTTTCGATCAATTATATTTTTTGAGCTTGGACGGTATAGTATCCCCATGGGGCCCACAAAAGACTTTTCCCTAACTTGGGAAAATGTACGCGAAAAATTGATCGCCGATGAAAGTTTTGGCGGTCAGGTAAAAAGAAAAGGAGCCCTAAAGGAATTTATCGAGCCCGTATTGCAAGGAGCGAACAACGATATAACTAAAGCTTCCCGTCTTTATGCCTATTTCCAGAAACGCATCAAATGGAACAATAAACATTCTATCTATGCAAAAAATATTAAGGATGCGCTTGAAAAACGAACTGGCAACAGTGCAGACATCAATCTCGGATTGGTCAATGCGCTACGTTATGCGCAATTAGAGGCTATCCCCGTGATCTTGTCAACGCGTGACAATGGTTACGCCGGATTGTATGCCCCAGCAATATCAGAATTCAACCACGTTGTCGCCCAGGTAAAACTCGGTGAGGAATACTATCTATTAGACGCCACCTCACCCTATGAACCCTTTGGCAACATCCCTCTAAAATGCGTCAATTATCAAGGCCGTTCGATTCCGTTGACCGGAGAGTCGGATTGGGTGAAACTAGAATCAAAACTTCCATCGTCCCAAAGTAATTTCTTCTTTGGTGAGTTAATGGAAAATGGCACTTTAAAAGGAAAATGGGTTACTTCTAGGAATGGCTATCTGGCCTCGAGAATGCGTGAACGTCTACAGGGTAGCAATTCGGAAGAGGAATTTTACGAAAAATGGGATGAGGAAAATAATCGATTCAAAATCAACAGCTTTAAGGTATCCAATCGGGATTCATTAGACAAACCCCTAGCCGAAGAATTTGAAATCGAAATTGAAAATTTTGCTAGCTTACAAAATGACCAACTCGCGTTTAACCCTTACATTGATAGCAAAACAACCAAAAATCCTTTTAATTTGACCGAACGGAATTACCCGATTGATTTTGGTTCCTTGATTCAAGAGGAAAGCTATATGGAAATCAAACTACCAAAAGGATATACATACGCCCCAGAGACAAAATTAAAAAATGTCAGTATGGCCTTACCTGAACGTGCAGCCCGCTATATTTTTAAGGTCAGTAACTTAGATCCAAATGTCTTGCTTATTGAGTCCGCAACACAATTTAACAAACCGTTGTTCCTACCCGAAGAATATTTTGATCTAAAAGAGTTTTTTAGCCGGATCATCCAAGCCCAGAAACTGGATATTGCACTAAAGAAAATCTGACCGACAGCTTAACAAAAACTTCATGTTATATTGACGATAAGCTTAAATAAAGATGATAAATTTGAATATCAAAAAAGAAGAAATAAAATGATTAAAGATTCAGAATTGTTCGAACTAGAGTATACCTTTCTTGGTGAAGGTTTCGAGTTAGATGGTGATGATATTATCACCGATGAAGACTAGGTCTTCACTTTTTTAAGCAAGTATTATTCCCCTTATATAATCTCTAAGCCCGGTTGATTCCTCTCCGGGCTTTTTCTTTTTCTTAATTCTGAGCCTGGTCAAACACAATCAAAGTTTGCCTACTTTTTATAAATTAGCTATATTTAACTCATTCCTATTAACACATAAGCAACCGTAATTCAACAAGCTGCCCCAGATCCGAAACACAGGATATGATAGGTTATATCTAAAAACACATGTTCAAACAGTAGCTATATGAGAAAAATTATATTAGATCTAGCCATGACGCTAGATGGATTTATTGAAGGCCCTAATGGCGAAATCGATTGGTGTATCATGGATGATGATATGGACTTCGACGGTTTTCTATCGGGTATCGACAGCATATTTTATGGACGGGTAAGTTATGATGCATGGGGGAATTTCCAGCCAGACAGTGAGGCAGGAAATGCCGAAGCAAATCTTTGGAAAAATGTGCACAGCAAGAAAAAATATGTTTTTTCCCATCAGCTTAGACAGGATCCGCAAGCCATCTTTATCAGCGACGACATCCAGAAACGAGTTTCAGCGATAAAGCAACAGGATGGAAAAGACATCTGGCTTTATGGAGGCGCAAGCCTCATCAAAACATTTATTAAGGCAAATCTTGTTGATATTTATCGGATCTCTGTCCATCCGATTGTTTTAGGTAGTGGAAAACCGCTTTTCGAAAACCTCTCCGGAAGGCTGAATTTAAAACTCATCGAAAGCAGAACGTTCAAATCAGGTGTTGTGCAGTTGATCTATAGCGCCAGGATTGAGTAAAAAACAGCTCTGTGCAGTCGTTCAGGAGGTATACCTCCATACTTTGCCACTACCTCCTAAATTCTAACAAAAGAAATACAACATCCCCCTTCCTACATGATGAAAGAACTAAAACTACTCGAAGAAATTCTATCTATAGGCGTAACAAACTTAACCAAAGATCAAGAATGTGCAAGTTATTTCGGTTTCACCTTTCAACTTGGCGACCGGAATATCAAGTTTAGAAAGGCTAAGGTCACACCTAAAAAGACAGGACAATTCGTTACCTTCTGGAAACGCAACAGTCAAGGCCAAACAATCCCTTTTTCAATTGATGACAAGGTGGATTATTACTTTATTGCTGCAGAAGACGAACGACATCTCGGTTTCTTTATCTTTCCAAAACAGACCTTAATCGACAAACAAATCCTTACCACGGCCCGCAAGGAGGGTAAACGTGGATTTCGCGTTTATCCAAGCTGGAGTATAACAGAAAACAAGCAGGCCACGCAAAGCAAAAACTGGCAGACACAATATTTTATTGATTGCACAGTTCCCTATCTGGGAGTAAAAGAAAAATTGACAAGTATTCTACAGCTCTGAAGGTAATTTCCGGTTATATCTTGACAAGGTTCAAGCAACTGGTAGATTACTTTCATCGCCCTCCACAGCCCAGGGACACGTACTACATCGTTCCAAACAGCTCCTGATAGGCGCTATGTAGGAGATGTATTGCGTCGCTCATATCTTTCTCATCGAGATGGGCAAAACCCAAACGTAAGGCAGTAACCGCTCGGTTCTGGTATAAGCAATTACTAGGCAACAACACCCCCTTTTCCCTTGCTTTTTCTTGCAAAGCAGTCAGTGAAAAACTGGAATTAAATTGAATCCAAAAGGCCAATCCCGAAACGGGAACCGTAAAAGCGACCTTATCTCCAAAATGGCTATCCAGCAATTGCGCAAATAAGTCCTTTCGTTCGGTAACTATTTTTTGAAACTTCCGTTGATAGCGAAAGATATCACCCTGATGGATAATTTCCCCCAAAGTTTTTTCAATCATAAAATTGGGTTTACCAAAAAGATTCAGGTATTTTTTCCCTTCTTCCAAGAGATCCTGTGGAGCAATCAAAAAATTCATCTGAAATCCGGTATCCAAAAAACGACCAAAAGTACCTATGTAAATAACGTGCTGACCGGCATTTTTCCGAAAAAGGGATTCACTTTTATCCTTGACCAATGAACACTCAAAATCGACATCATCTTCGATCACAATAAAATGGTACTGCTCAGCGAGTTGTAACAGCCGTAATTTTCTCTCTTCGGAAAGACTTACAGTGGTTGGATATTGGCATTTCGTATTGATATATACACATCTGATCTCACCAGGTTTAAATTGATCTGCAATATAATCAATATTCATACCCATAGCATCGACCGGCACTGTTTTCAGTCTGGCTCCGGCTTGGCTAAAGATCATATTCGGTAAAAAATAACTTAGATTTTCCACCAGCACCACATCTCCTCTTTGAATCAATAAGCGCGATAAAATAGAAAATATCTGCTCCCGGCTGGCAATGGGCAGCAAAAAGTTTCGGGAGAGGTGAAATCCACGTGTCAGGTTGAGGTAGTAGCTCAATTGATCCCTAAAAAAAAGATTTCCATCAGCAGTAGCCAGAAATTCATCGCTCTTCTTTTTGCGCTTCACCATGGCGGCGTAAAAACGGACCAGCTCTTCGGTCTCAATGATACGGTAATCAGGAGTACCATCCGTAAAATAATATTTTTCCGGAATCTCAAACACGGGCGTGTCCAGGATCAATTCCCGTCTAAAATGGTATGGGGCCCTATCCGGCGGTTGTCGAAAAGCTACAATTGCTGAAGCTGCGTTCGCAACACGATCGGGGTTCTTGACAAAAGTCCCCCTGTTTGGCCGGATCTCCACCCAGCCTTGTTCCTGTAGCTCGGATAAGGCAGCGACGACCGTTTTTCGGTGCACCTTCAATTCCGTCGCGATCTTTCGGCTTCCCGGAAGAAGATCACCATCTTCCAGCAAATTCCGTTTAACAGCATTGATAAATTGATACACGATCTGTATATAAACAGCATCTTCCTTACGGCGATCGATCTTAATAATTGAATAAAAATTTACACTAACCGGACTACTCATTATGTTTATTTCGGACTACCAAAATTAAGATTTAAACTATAATCTTTGCAATTCATCTGGAAAAATACGCATACAAAAATTCAAAATCCAGCTAACAACAATACGACAAACAACTGATTTACAAACGATAAACACATGAAACATGGACACAAAAAAGAAATGGACACAAGCGGAAGTTGTTGCTTTATATAACAAACCGATTATGGAGTTACTGTATGAAGCAGCGACAGTTCACCGAAGCTACCACGATCCAAATAAAGTACAGGTGTCCACCTTGATTTCCATTAAAACAGGCGGATGCCCCGAAGATTGTGCTTATTGTCCACAGGCAGCACGTTACCATACTAACGTCAAGGCGGAGCGACTGATGAGCGTAGAACAGGTCAAAATACAAGCCTTGGCTGCCAAAGCCAATGGCAGTTCGCGGATATGTATGGGTGCCGCATGGCGAAACGTCAAAGATGGCCCTGAGTTTGAACAAGTACTGGACATGGTCCGCACCCTGAACAGACTCGATATGGAGGTGTGCTGCACCTTGGGTATGTTGACCGAAAATCAAGCACAACGCCTATCGGAGGCAGGACTCTATGCCTATAACCACAACCTAGACTCTTCTGCTGACTATTATGAAGAAATCATCTCCACCAGAAGCTATAATGACCGTTTGCAAACCATCGAAAATGTACGCAAGACCAACATTACGGTATGCAGTGGAGGCATTATTGGCATGGGCGAAAGCATAGCCAACCGTGCAGATATGCTGATTACACTTGCCTCGCTTGTTCCCCAACCGGAATCAGTTCCGATTAATGCGCTCGTCCCGGTAACAGGCACTCCTATGGAAGCAATGGAAAAGATATCCATCTGGGAAATGGTACGAATGGTTGCTACCGCACGCATTTTATTACCGCAGACTCAGGTTCGCCTCTCTGCAGGTCGCAGCAACATGAGCCACGAGGGACAAGCGCTATGTTTTTTTGCAGGTGCCAATTCTATTTTTGCGGGCGACAAATTACTCACAACGCCCAACCCGGATGTAAACGAGGATATGGATATGTTCAAAATACTTGGGCTGATACCCCAAAAACCCTTTGAAAAGAAAAGCCAACCCCACACGATCACAACAGATGGAACCCAATATCATGCACTGGGAGAGCGACCACAGTGGTCACGCCCCGACCACAAGATTGAACGCAACCTAGCCAAACAACAGGAGAAGTAGAGCACAGACAAAAAATCAGTTTTTATAATCAAAAATAACGGCATGACACAACAGTACGCTACGGACGAATTCGACAGAAACCATTTATGGCATCCTTATACCAATATTACGGATCCACTACCTGCCTACAAGGTCCGTCGGGCCGAAGGCTGCATGATCGAACTGGAAAATGGACAGCAGCTTATCGATGGCATGTCGTCCTGGTGGTGTACCATCCATGGTTATAACCATCCTGTGTTAAATGCTGCGGTAACTGAGCAGATCAGCAGCATGTCGCATATAATGTTTGGCGGATTGACACACGAACCGGCAATTGCCCTGGGTAAAATACTCATTGACATCACACCACAGTCGCTCAACAAAATATTTTATACCGATTCCGGTTCTGTTGCGGTAGAAGCGGCACTCAAGATGGCCGTACAGTACTGGGTGGCACAAAACAGGGTCAATAAAACCAACTTTGTCACCATTCGCTCAGGCTATCATGGCGATACCTGGAATGCGATGTCTGTATGTGATCCGATAACAGGAATGCATCGCATTTTTGGCAATACCTTGCCGTTACGTTACTTTGTTGAGGCACCCCAGATCGGATTCGATGAAACATGGGACGAAAACGACATTGCACCACTGGCACAACTGATCAGGACCCATGAGGACGAACTCGCAGGTCTGATCCTCGAACCCATTGTTCAGGGTGCCGGTGGCATGCGCTTTTATCATCCCGAATACCTACGCCGGGCAGCTCAACTTTGTAAGGAAAATAACATCCTGCTGCTTGTTGATGAAATTGCAACGGGATTCGGTCGCACTGGTAAGTTATTTGCCTGCGAACATGCAGCAGTGGAACCGGATATCCTCTGCATCGGAAAGGCATTGACAGGTGGATACATGACTTTATCAGCCGTCATTACCAGCACGACCATAGCAGAAACGATTTCCAATGGTAGCCCCGGAACATTTATGCACGGCCCTACTTTTATGGCAAATCCCCTGGCCTGTGCCGTTGCCCTTGCGTCGATCAAATTATTATTGTCTACAGACTGGAAAACAAAGATTAAATCCATCGAAGCCCAGTTGACACGATCGCTTGCACCTGCAAAACACTTTCCCCAGGTGGAAAATGTCCGGGTTCTGGGTGCCATTGCTGTCATTGAAATGAAGAAAACTGTGGCTATGGCCAGCATACAACAACGATTTATTGAAGAAGGTGTCTGGGTAAGGCCTTTTGGTAAGCTAGTCTATATCATGCCCCCCTTTATTATCAGCACCGAAGAGCTAAACAGATTAACACATGCTTTGCTCCGGGTCGTCAAAGAAATCAAATAATGGAAAACAATCTCCTGCATAGCATTTCAAATGAGCTTCTAGAACTCGAAAAACAAGGAAATAGCCGAGAGCTCCACCTAATTACACAACAAGGCAACATGATACAACAAGAAGAGAAAAGCGGCTATAACCTCTCCTCAAACGATTACCTTGGTCTAGCTAGGGATACTGCATTACATGAAGAATTCCTACGTTCGATGAGCAGAGACAATGCAATTTTCAGTGCTTCATCTTCACGCTTGCTAACAGGAAATCATGTCTTGTACGCACAGCTAGAGGCACAGCTTAGCCATATGTTTGGCACCGAAAGCGCACTGGTTTTTAACAGCGGTTACCACATGAATATGGGAATACTTCCTGCGATTAGTAATGTGCGCACCCTAATTTTGGCCGACAAATGGGTCCATGCCAGCCTAATTGATGGCATCCGGCTTTCGGCGGCTCAGCATTTTCGGTATCGTCATGGCGATTATGCACATCTTGAAGAATTATTAGCAAAGTATGCTTCCCGCTTTGAACGCATTATTATCGTCACCGAAAGCATTTTCAGCATGGATGGCGACTGCACAGACCTCAGTTACCTAGTTCGCCTCAAACATCACTATCGCAATATCATCCTGTATGTGGATGAGGCTCATGCCATAGGGGTGCGCGGCATAAAAGGGCTTGGTTGCGCCGAAGAACAAGGATGCAAAGCTGAAATTGATTTCTTGACCGGCACCTTTGGAAAGGCACTGGCTTCCCTGGGCGGTTATCTGGTCTGCAGCCAGCCTATTCGGGATTACCTGATCAATAAAATGCGAACCCTACTGTTTACAACAGCTCTCCCGCCAATCAACCTGATGTGGAGTTTATTTATTCTGGAACGCTTGGATAGTTTCGTGGATCAACGTCGACAATTACACAAAAATAGCGCCTTACTCAAAAAACAGATCGTTGCAAAAGGCTATGACTGCCGTTCGGAGAGTCATATTCTGCCCCTTATTATCGGTGATAGCAAGGCAGCGGTATTAAAAGCTGAAGAATTGCAGCGGAACGGATTCTATGTACTCCCCGTCCGTCCACCTACTGTACCGGAAGGTACCGCGAGAATACGCCTCTCATTAACGGCTAATATAACAACATCGCTCATCCATCAACTTGCAGCAAACTTATGAAACTCGAAAAAATTATACCTGTGCCCCATGTCGGGCACCTCAGCAATTCGAATCTGCTGAATCATTCTGTACCATCCAACAAAAAGCTTATTTTATTTTTTGCGGGCTGGGGAATGGATCAACAGCCTTTCCTAACATACGCCCCGTCCAACTGGGACCTCATCGTTGCCTATGACTACTATTCCTTGGCAATAGACGAAAGCCTAATCAAGGGCTATAACGAAATTCGGGTTTTTGCATGGTCTTTCGGGGTGTGGGCCGCCTCCCAAGTATTACCAGGGCTGCAGAGCAAAAGTTATCCGCTTCTTACTTGCTCCGCTATCAATGGTACCCCATTTCCAATTAACGACCAGAAGGGCATTCCAACCCAATTATTCAGAGGAACCCTAGACAGGTTGAGCGAGGGGACGCTTTATAAATTCCGGCTACGGATGTGTGGCTCGGGCGAACTATTGCAACATTTTCTTGCTAACGCACCCAAACGGAATATCGAAAGTCTTCGAAAGGAGCTGTCCGCAATAGAAAAACAGGTAACTGAAAGTTCCGTTACTGCGTTGCAATGGGATCAAGCCTACATCGGAAGGCAGGACCGAATCTTCAGCCCAGAAAATCAACGTCGTGCATGGGAACATACACCCCACACGTTTTTCGATGCAGGTCATTATGCTGAAAAACTATTTAAAGCGCTCTTGCAGGAGATTTAAAATGAGCATAGTTATGAACAAACAACGGATCACATCGCGCTTTTCCAAAGCCGCATCGAGCTATCAGTCGGCAGCTATTGTGCAACGTCAAGTTGCCGAAAAAATGATTACCCTGCTGCAAGGAACGATCCCTTTACGAGCAGAAAAGGTTTTGGAAATAGGTTGTGGAACGGGAATTCTCTCCCGCTTATTGCTTCAGCGTCTCTTGCCAAAACAGCTATTCCTCAATGATATCAGCCTAGAAATGATAACCCAAGTAATGGCTATGGTTAGGTCGCAGCATCGTTCGATCCAATGCAGCTTTATCTGTGGCGACGCCGAAACCTACCCCCTACCCAAACAGTTGGATCTTATTACCTCCTGCTCCACCATTCAATGGTTTGAAAATCCCACTGCTTTCTTTGCGCGCTGCCATACTTTGCTCCATGCAGATGGTATCCTGGCATTTAGCACCTTTGGTGAAGAAAATATGCGCGAAATTAGCACTACGACCCAAGTGGGATTAACCTACAGTTCGAAATCAAGCCTTGTTGCAGCGCTGTCGGCATTGGACTATGAAATTCTTTTCGCAGCGGAAGAGTTGATAAGACTATACTTTGACAGCCCATTACAGGTACTCAGGCATCTGAAACAAACTGGAGTAACAGGTGTAAAAAGTCAAAGCTGGACAAAAGGTAAACTTCAGGCCTATTGTACTGTATATACAGCGCACTATGCTGTGGGAACGCAGGTATCACTCACTTATCATCCCGTGTATATCATCGCGAAGAAAAGAAGGATCACAAAACAAAAAATAATTTGAATATTCACTTCCATCATTTCACACGAAGTAAAATGGTGCTAGCGCAAAGCCTAAATACAGAAGTCCATACACGAACAACCTGAAAGTCAGCAGATCCGTGCTACAGCTTCATAAATGAAATCTGTTCAAATAATTAAGTAAGCAACAAACACATACAGAAATGAAAAACAATATTTATTTTGTCTCTGGCATAGATACAGGGATTGGGAAAAGTTACGCAACCGGACTTATCGCAAGGCAATGGAATGCCACTGGTCTACGCACAATAACGCAAAAATTGATACAAACCGGAAATACAGCTGTCTCAGAAGATATTATCCTGCATCGCCAACTTATGGGCATCACCTTTACTGAAGAAGATGAACAGAAAATGACTATGCCCGAAATTTTCAGCTACCCTGCTTCCCCTCATCTAGCAGCACGTATAGACAACCGTGACATCGATTTTGAGAAAATCAGACAAGCAACAATTCAGTTGAGCCAACTGTATGATGTGGTGTTGATCGAAGGTGCCGGAGGTTTAATGGTACCGCTCACTGAAGATTACTTACTCATAGATTACATTCAGGAAATGGGTTATCCCCTACTTTTTGTTACCTCTGGAAAATTGGGCAGCATCAATCACACACTTCTAAGCTTAGAAGCCATCGCCAAACGCAGAATTCATCTGCATACGCTAATTTACAACACATTCCCCTTAGAAGCAGACAATATCATCAATACAGATACACAACGGTATCTGCGTAATTATATCCAAACACAGTTTCCAGAAACCAAATTTATCACTCTATAAATGCATGAATACATTACATCAGATTAAGCCATGCAATGCTATTTCAGGTTGTAAATACGCAAATTGAGACAATCCTGCCCGTTATGAGCAAAGTCAGGCTTGCTTGCTTGCTTGCTTGCTTGCTTGCTTGCTTGCTTGCTTGCTTGCTTGCTTGCTTGCTTGCTTGCTTGCTTGCTTGCTTGCTTGCTTGCTTGCTTGCTTGCTTGCTTGCTTGCTTCTATCGTCAATTTACGCCAACAAGGGATCAGTTGTAGTTTCCACGCCAGTCTCTAATCGTCCGGCAAGCTGTAATCCAAAACTTGAATTGCCCAATTCCCGAATTGCCAGATCATACCAATTTCCCTGCGCAGCAATATCTAAAACCAAAACGATTTCTTCGCCGGCTTTGATTTCTCTTGTCGTTTTATAATCCTGATAATTCAAGCTTTCGACCTCCACCTGAACAGCCTTTGCATCAAGATTTTTCAACGATAACTGCAACTTACCCGTAGGCGCTTTGGTCAGCGATTTAAGTTCTGGAGATACCGCCACCCATACTGCTGGCGCATCTTTTTGCCCAGCAAACTGTCGATAATAGCCATTTGGCCCATGCAACTCAAAAGCATATCCCTGCCCCTCAAATCTCTTAAGATCCCATTGATAGTGGAGCCGATCGCCCGCTTTGACTGCGAAATTCCAATTTCGATAAGCTTCAATTTGCCCCTCCTCATCTGTATAACTTAGCGGACTATACACATTAAAAGGCACGCCGCTTGTCTTTTTACCAAATAGGGTCGTATCCACCTGCATTATCAATTTGAATTGCCCATTCTGCACGTAGCCTATCACATCATGGCCATAAGGTAAGCTAGGGGATCTACGGGTTCCCTTTTCCTGTACACGATTAAATTTCGGAGCCCATACCTCCTGCTTAACCTGGTTCAGGTCGGTAATTTCGATAAATCCACTCGGATTATCTTTGAATTGCGCATTATAGATGGTTTCGATATATTGATTCCGCTCCAAAAAAGGGAGTTCTTCCTTCCCATGAATGAAGGGTGTAAAGGCGGCTGTCAGGTCACCACAGATCGCTCGTCGCCAGGCGCTGATATGGTCAAGCTGGATATTTTTATTGTATTTATGATTAAAGAAGTACTCTAAAAACTGTAGGGTAGATGTATGGTCAAACACTTGTGAACAGACTTTTCCGCCACGCGACCAAGGTGATGCGATATACATCGGCACACGGAAGCCCAATCCAACAGCTCCCTCGCGGGCCTGTTTCTTCGGAATCCCCTGTTTGAGTTCGTTGTCCAGCCGCACCATTTCCACCTCACTATCAATCCCTGCTGAACAGGCCCCCGTATCTTTTTTCTTTAAGTCCGGAACCAGGAAAGGTTTTACATGGTCATAATAACCATCATTCTCATCATACGTAATGATAAAGATGGTTTTCCTCCAGACTTCTGGATTTTTGGTCAGAATATCCAGTACTTCTGATACGTACCAGGCACCATACCAAGGTGCGCTGGGATGATCCGAGAAGTTTTTGGGACCAGCCAACCAGGATACTGCTGGCAATTTTCCTGCATTTACATCTTTTCGGAACTGATCGAGCACATCGCCTTTAGGCACTTCCAATGTCCTTTTTTTCCCCTGCTCCTTAAACACCAAAGTTTCGAGCTTACGGTAATTCTGGTCCCCTCTATTGATTGTAAACGCACGCTGGTGCAAAGATTTGGTAACATCAGAAAGCTTATCGTAATTATCGGCATTGAATTCCTTCAGTTCAGCCTCAGCCCGCTCCAATGCGTCGCTTTTCTTACGAATGTCAATGCGAATCTTTTCAGCCTGTTCCTCCGATTCTGGTGACCGCTCCTCGAGTTTAGAAATCTGCCCAGGCAGATCCCGCAACTGCACCTTGAGGTTGTCAACATAGGTATCTTTGAATTTAACCTGATACGCCTGAAAGAATTCCAATAGATTACAGCCAAAGTTGGAAAGCCAAGCCCGCTCTTCGCCCGATAATCCACCACCACAACTGGTCTCATTTTGGTAAAAACGCCAATCTATGCCATTCCTTTCCAACAACTCAGGAAAGGTCTCCCAGGTCATTTTACCATAACCAAAATCATCATTGCGAATATTAACCTTCTGCAAACCGTCCTTCAACTCGGTGATCTTACCTGTCCAAAAGAACGCACGGTTGGGTGTTGTACTGGTCATGCCCGAACAGAAATTCTGATCACATACGGTAAAGGCATCCGCCAGCGCATAATGAAAAGGTAAGTCTTCTCGGTTGAAGTACCCCAAAGTAAGGGGCATAGTAGCATACTGTTTATTCCCCGATTGCTTCGCGGTCAACCATTGGTCGTATTTCCCCCGATTATAGGCGTCTACCTGGCTTGCCCTACTGTGTGGAAGTGAGCCCATCCAAGTCACCTTGCTTTCTTTGAGATTTAACCGAAAAGGAGCAAATACTTTCCCGGTCTTGTCCGTTTGATACCAAACAGGGAGGCCATTGGGTAGCCGCACAGCGCGTGGATCATTAAAACCACGAACACCGGAGAGACTGCCCAACGTATGGTCAAAGGAGCGGTTTTCCTGCATCAGGATTACAATGTGTTCTGCATCAAGAAAACTGCTCCCCGGTGCCGGATCTATTGCAAAGGCTTTTTGAATTGAGGCTGGCATAAAACTCGCAATACCAGCAGCTCCTGAAAATAATAAGCTTTTTCGAAGGAACTCTCTTCTGCTTTCCATAATATTTATTTATAATTTCGATTTGAATCTACTTAGATTTCTTTTTGTTTCATATTTCTTCGTGTAAATCTTATGTTACTAAATTGTATACCCAAGAAAGAGCTATACTGCATCGCTTGATGAAGGATGGCAAAATTTGCTTATTTTTACAGAAAGACAATGCGATATTATGGTGGACATTTTGCTATTGGAAGATGACAAGGTTCTTTCTACAGAAATTAAATCCTTTTTATTGAGTCAGGGATTCTCCTGTGACCAGGCTTTTGATGGCATCGAATTTTTGGCCCAAAAGCATCAAAAGAAATATGGTTTTTACCTGTTAGACATCAATGTCCCAAAGATAAATGGTTTGGAAATATGCAAGAAAATAAGAAGCCATGATGCGCTGACCCCGATTATCATTCTTTCCGCCTATGACGATATCGACGACAAAAAAGAAGCTTTTCTGCGTGCCGCTGATGATTACCTGGTCAAGCCCTTTGTCCTGGATGAATTGTTGATGCGTATCAACTCACTTTTGCGCCGTCATCAGCACAACGATAACAACGGCGCCACAACATTGGTTATCGATGATCTGGTTATTTATCCTACTGAAGCCCGAGTGCTTCGGGCCAATGAGGAGATCGGCCTGACGCAGAAAGAATTTCAGTTGCTCCTGATTTTGGCGCAGGCCAATGGACGGACCTTGTCCAAACAGCGTATCGCTGAAGAGGTATGGCAAAATCAGTTTCAGACAACACAAAATACTATCGAAGTTTACATCAATTTTTTACGAAAAAAAATCGACAAGAATTTTGAACATAAGCTGATTCATACCAGACCAGGATTTGGCTATTACCTCGCTGCCGATAAATGACCTTGAAAAAAAAAATAGCGATCAGTTTTAGCATTGCTTTCTCCGTTTTATTTGGAATTGCAATGCTTATTATCTATTATGCCAGTGTCGATTTCAGAACTGATCAATTCCGTCGGCGCCTGGAGGATAAACTGGACTATATTTCTCATTACATTGCTAACGTACCTTCCTTCGACCCTGAATCTTATAAAACTTATTTTCAGGATATCGAAGACGGCCTCTTTTATGAGGATGTCATTATTCTGAATAAGGATAAAAAACTTGTTTTCAGCACAATAAAAGACAAAAAAATTATCTGGAATCAGGCTATTGTAAACCGTTTGAGAAATGAAAAACGTATTTTTTATAAGCAGGATCAATATGAAATAATGGGCAAATATTACCTGGTCGACAAACAAGCTTATTACCTTTTGGTCAAAGCACAAGATTACTCGGGTAATGAGAAATTGGATCACCTGGCCATCGTATTAACGATTTTGTTTTTATTGAGTACGATGCTGGTCTGGATCTTTAGTTACAACCTTATCCTCCGTTTATTGAACCCATTAGACAGACTCAAAAAAGACATTACACAAATCAATGCCAGTAAGTTGACCAATCCCGTTAAATATACGGGAAACACGGATGAGATCGCAGTATTGACCTTAGCATTCAATACGATGCTGAAACGATTGTCCAATGCATTTGAATCGCAAAAAGAGTTCAATTCCAGCGCATCCCATGAACTACGGACGCCGCTGGCGAGAATGTCATTTCAATTGGAGAATCTCCGACATCAACATCAGCTTGATGAACGCGTCGGCCATGTACTTGATAATATTTCAAAAGAAACACAGCATCTCTCCGAAGTAACAAACTCGCTGATGTTACTTTCAAAATTTGATTCAGCAACATTACAGGCAACCTATCAGGAAGAACGCATTGATGAAATCATTTTTACTGCATACGACAAGGTAGCAAAGACCTTTCCCAATCTGCAACTCAATTTTTCCATCAAAGGTATCGCAGATCCCAAACTGACTTTATTTTGTTCCGCTCAATTGATTGAAATTGTCTTTACCAATCTATTCAAAAATGCAGCGCTATATTCGTACAATCCCGAGGTAGAGGTAGTTATACACGAATCTACAACATGGTTAAAAGTAATGGTTACCAGCCATGGTCCATCGCTCAGCGCCAATGACCAAAAGCGTATTTTTGATGCATTCAGCCGTGGTGAAAACGCATCTGAAATTACCGGATCAGGCTTAGGGCTCCGGATCGTCAAACGCATTATGGATTCACAGCAGGCCAGCATCGAATACAAAGCCGATACAGCACATTCGGCGCACATATTTGTACTCAATTTCCCTAAACCAGCAATAGAAGCTCCCCAGCTTTAGTTTACCTCCGCGACCTCCATACCAGACCTTTATAATTTTTACCGGCTCGATTACTATACGGCTAACAGAAATTAGCCCATTTTCTTTTTAAGTTCCCGGTACTCTTTTAACTTTTTTCCTCTGCTTTTTTATAGGAAAGAGCTTCTTACCTCGAATGGTTAAATTTTAAGTTTTTTTTAAGTCACCGTCCCAACCTTGCTAATTCTTTCATCATCTACGATATCTCCGACCGGGAAGAACGTCTAACAAAGACTTCAAGAACAATAGTTTTCATCTGACAGGCAACAACTTACAACATTAACAGCCTCAACGCTTCGATAAGCCTTGGCCTGTAATGCTGTACCTCCCTAAGGATACATATTGATGTAACATTTGTATCTATTCGGATCATAAAGTTTCAAAAACAACAAAAAGCCCTTAAGTTTACAACAAATTATCTTCTTGGGGATATCTGATACCCGGGAGCAACAAACAAAATATATGACTATTCTCACCTTTACGCTCATCCTCCTTTTGGGTGCATTTGTAGCAGGGCTTTTAGGGTCACTGACGGGCTTAGGCGGAGGGGTCGTCGTGATTCCATTGCTGACTCTCCTCTTTCACGTTGACATTCGTTACGCCATTGGGGCAGCCTTACTAGCCTCGATAGCAACCTCTTCGGGGGCAGCCACCGCTTACGTAAAAGAAGGAATCACCAATATTCGGCTTGGAATGTTTTTAGAAATTGCAACCACGATCGGCGCTGTCATTGGTGCTATTATTGCGATCTATATGCCGACAAATACCATCGCTATAATCTTTGGCGTAGTACTGATCTTTTCGGCAGCAATGACTATACGCAAGAAAAATGAACATGCTCTTTCTGGTGGCTCAGCTTTAGCCGAAAGGTTAAAATTGAACAGTACCTACCCTTCGAATGGTAAGCTTGTCCCCTACAAACTGACCAATGTGCTCGGCGGTTTTTCTTTGATGGGCGTCGCCGGCGTTCTATCGGGATTGCTTGGTATCGGTTCCGGTTCCCTTAAAGTACTCGCCATGGACAGCATGATGAAAATTCCATTTAAAGTAAGTACAACAACAAGCAATTTTATGATTGGGGTAACCGCCGCGGCTTCAGCTGTAGTTTATCTGCAACGGGGCTATATGGATCCAGGGATTGCTTTTCCAGTAATTCTAGGCGTACTTTGTGGTGCAATTACAGGCTCAAAGCTTTTGAAGAGAATGAATCCCAAGACCTTGCGTATTATTTTCGCTATTGCGATCACATTAGTGGCACTAGAGATGATATTTAATGGGTTTCAACAAAAATTTTAGATGGATCAGTCCACGGTTGATTTTCAGCACGTACCGTTTCGGGCGCTGGTCATAACATTAAAAAATAAAGATTACAGATGAAACAGGTATTTTCAAAAAACTATTGGGACGATAAGGATATCTCCCTTTTGGTGGGACAGATTTTACGGATCGGTGTTATCCTCGCCTCTTCTATCTTGATGATCGGTGGCATCTGGTACCTGATCGTCCATGGACAAGATGCAGTGCCCAACTACAGCGATTTTATCGGAGAGGGTAAGTCCAATACGACCATTACAGGAATTATCGTAGGAGCATTCAACCAAAATATTCCCCAAATCATACAACTTGGGGTCTTGCTCCTGATCTGCACACCGATAGTCCGGGTGATTGGCTCCCTATTTGGTTTTGTTATTGAAAAAGATAAGCTCTATATCATCATTACATTAATTGTATTGACTGTTATTATCGGAAGCATATTGAGCGGAGTAAAGGGATAATTCTACGAAGAGATAAACTGCTTATCGCTTGGCTCTAAGCCATGTGGACTTTTCCAGCATATATTCAAAGTTCATCCTTTCGGGCTCGTTGACATAGGAGACCATTTTCTCAGCGACCTTGCTTGCACCCAAACGTTCTACCGCTTTTTGTGAACGATAATTTTCGGCGCCCACATGCAAATAGATCTTATCCACAAAATTAAAAGCAAAGTCGAACATCATTTCCTTGACCAAAGGATTTATTCCTGCTCCCCAATAGGCCCTTGCATAAAAGGTAAAGCCAACAAAAATAGATTTTTCAACCTCATTCAAACCATAATATCGGGTGCTTCCTATGCATTCGCCTGTCGTTTTATCCAGAATAAGGTACGCAGCTTTGCTCTCCAGCGCAGCATCAAAAAAGGACCGAAAGACATCCTCTTTCCAACGGTCTTTATTAGGATGTTGCTCCCATATCAAGGGATCTTTCGCTACTTGATACAGGATATCAAAATCGCCTGGATCAAGTAACTTTAATACGACCTTATCATTTTCGAGTTTATTCGGTGCTACAAACTTCATTAGAACATATTTAACGTTGGACTTCTACCAAAATTCAAAATTTCTATATAAGATACCAATTATTGGTGAAACCAAACGGAATTAGCTTGTCTTTATTCAAATATTACACCAAAATGTTCATTTAACAGACTACTATGCCGGTGCAATAATAAATCCCGCAATTATTGTTATTTTTCATACCAATCACGCACATCAAATTATTTTACGCTTAAAATTGACTAAAATCGCTTAGCTTATTAAATTCGCAAAACAAAATTTTGTATTTTACACCCTAATGGAACAATTCAAGGAATTTGTAAAACAGCGCATTCATGTCAGCGAAGAAGAATTAAATGATATTGTATCGCGTTATCATGTCAGAAAAATCCGGAAAAAGGAATACTTTTTAAGGGCAGGTGAAATCTGTCACTATGAAGCTTATGTCGTCAGTGGTCTTTTTAAGTCGTTCTATGTTACGGCAGATGGTATCGAACATATTTTGCAATTTGCTATTGAAGACTGGTGGGTGGGTGATATTGCCAGTTTTAATTATCAGGAACCAGCCTTGCAAAATATCCAGGCCCTGGAAGATTCGGTCATACTTACGCTTTCGAAAACGGATAAAGATAAACTCTATGAGGACCATCCGATCTACGAGAAGCTTTCCAGAATTATGGCCCAGCGGGCACAAATTGCCTCCCAACATCGCATCATATCGAGTATAGGTTTTACGGCTCAGGAACGTTATCTGGATTTTATCAAGCGGTATCCCAAAATATATCCGAGAATCTCGAACATGCAGTTAGCTTCCTATCTCGGGGTGACGCAAGAGTTTTTGAGCCGCTTAAAAAGACAGATTTTGAAGCCTAATCGAAATTCTTGACCTACATCAATGTTTTCTATTCAAGTTTACCCCACCTTTGTAAAAGCTTGTTCAAACAAACATTTTGAACAATTAAACGTTTGATAAATAACAAATAGAAATAACATGAATAGATTTTTCCAATTTCTGGCCATAGCAGCATTAATGGTTAATGTTGCTGTAGCGCAAGTTAAATGGTCTGCCGATCCCGCACACACCAATGCAAGATTTGATGTAAAACATCTTGGTATCAGCTTCGTGGATGGCGAGTTCACACAAGTTGAAGGAACAGTTGAAACAGCAACCGCTACAAGTTTCAACAATGCAAAAGTAAACTTCTCCATTGATGTCAACAGTGTTGACACCCGTATTGAGGCACGTGACAATCACTTGAAAACAGATGATTTCTTCGCTGCAGACAAGTTTCCAAAAATGACCCTAAAATCAGTTTCATTCAAAAGCGCCAAGATGAAAGGAAAATACCTCATGGTCGCAGATTTGACCATTCGCGACGTCACTAAGAAAGTAACGTTTGATGTCACTCAAAATGGCGGTGTCATTACCGATCCTTGGGGAAAAACACGTGCGGGCTTTACTGCAAAAGCAAAAATCAACCGTCATGATTTTGGCATAAAATATAATGACAAATTACCTTCAGGTGTAGAGGCCGTTGCCTCTGAGGTGGACATTATTGTCAATACTGAATTGGTATTGAACTAAACAAAATTTTTAAAATCACATAAACTAGCATAGGCTATCCAAAAATTGGATAGCCTATGCTAGTTTACACAGCTTTTAACCATAAACGTATTTTCCTGTATTGCCAAGCAGGAGTGCTTCCCTATCATTTTTCGAGCAAATTTTCTTTTCAGCTTAAAAGCCTTTTAACATGCCACCATCCAAGGGAATATTGGTTCCAGTGAGATAGTTGGCGTACGCAGAACAAACAAAGGCAACCAAATAACCATATTCATCAGGCTCCCCCAAGCGTGCTGCTGGCACCTGTTTTAATCGTAGCTGTAAAGCCTCGTCATACGAAATCCCTAAACGCTGGGCATCCATATTGGTCAACGATTGAATCCTTTCGGTATCAAATAAGCCCGTTAATATACTGTTGACCGTCACGCCCTCCTTTGCAACATCGTCCGAAAGGGATTTGCTCCAGCTCATCAATGCCGTACGTATGGTATTTGACAATACCAGATTGGACACAGGTTCCTTAACTGTGGAGGAAGATACATTGATAATACGTCCATATCCATTTGCCAGCATATAGGGTAATGCACAAGAAGTCGTATAACAGTGATTTTGGAACAAAAGTTCAAAGGCATGCTGGTAGTCTGTCAGATTTTTCTGGTCGATCGTCCCCGCCTGCGGTCCATTGGAATTATTGACCAGAATATCTACTTTATTTGACCGAAAATAATCATCTATTTTCACTTTATAAGCTTCGTGATCATTATAATCGACCAGGATATATTGATGCTCCTGCCCCTTTGAGGTATCCAGGCTTTCCAAGGTACGTTTCAATTTCTCCTCATTCCGTGAGGCTAGGGTGACTGATGCTCCACAGGATGCCAGCACTTTGGCAATCCCGGCTCCTATACCGGCGGAACTGGCGCCAATCAATGCCTTTTTTCCGATTAGATTGATTTCCATATTTTATGATGCTATTACTTTAATACAGGATTTATACAAAAAAATAGGGTAACGACAGCAAGCAACTTAATCGTTATCCTTCGCACGGATCATCGCAATAAATAAATAGACAGCAAAGACCCATGCTGAGCCTAGACATATCCAGGCAAAAACAGGAATACCCCACCATCGTGGTTCAATACGCGCAACAATAACCATTCCGCCCAATAAGTTAAGGGACATAAACATAATGCCGATCACAATCCGGTTTACCCCTTTACGGAGAATAGCATTAAAGGAACGCGCACTGATCAAGCGATGGTTCAGGGTAAAATTCCCTGTACGAAAAAGGCGCACCAAGGCACGCATATCTTCGGGAAGCTTTTCAACATCCCGCGCAAAAGATTCGATTTTATGTTTTCCTTTCTTGAAAATAGCCTCTGGTGAAAGCCGCTCCATCATGATCCGTCGCGCAAAAGGCTTAATGCTTTCCATGATATTCAGATCAGGATAAAGCTGACGACCGATGCCTTCCATCAGAGAGATGCCACGCATAAGCTGATAAATATATTCTGGAAAATACAACCGATTATCACCAATGATTTTCCAAAGTTTATTGAACAGCAGATCGAGGCTAAGATCACCCAAGGAGACATTATCAATCATATCAAATATTTCATACAGGGAGCGTTCAAACTGATTCCTGTCTGGGATATGGCTCACGACAGCCACATCTTCAATAACGTCGGCAAGCCGAACCGCATCTTCGGAAATCGCGGACTGAATAAACTCTTCGAGCTGCCGCCGGTCAATTCCCAGCAATTTACCCATGTTGCCAAAGTCCAGAAAGGCAATACGGCCGTCGGGCAGCACCATCATATTACCGGGATGGGGATCGCCATGAAAAAAGCCGTGGATAATCACCTGTTCCAGGTAAAGGTTAATACCATTTTTCACCAAGGTCTCCACATCCATTCCCCGCCGTTTAATTTCCGCTATATCTGTCACTTTGAATCCGTCAAGATACTCCATACAAAGCACACGGTCAGTGGACAGATCAGGATAGACTTTAGGAACCTTAATCAGTTTATTGCCTTTAAAATTCTTAGCAAACCGTTCGATGTTATGGCGTTCGATGACCAGAGACATCTCCTCCTGCAAGGTCATCGCAAAAGATTCGACGATCAAAGAAAGATTAAGATTTTCCAGTGCATCATTGTACATGGTCAGAATCTTAGCAATATCCCGCATGAGCGCAAGATCAATGCGCATGATCTCGTCAATTCCCGGCCGGCGTACCTTTAAAACGACCTCTGTACCATCTTTCAATGTTGCCCTGTATACCTGCGCGATCGATGCGGCAGCAAAGGGTTGTGATGCGATCGTTTGAAATTGTTCGCTAACGTCTAATCCCAGTTCCCCAGCAAGATATTCCTGGATATCAACTTCAAAAGGGGGCACGTTGTCTTCAAGCCGTTTGAGTTCTTCGACAAGATCTTTTGGGAGCAGACCTTCGCGCGTAGAAGCTGACTGTCCCAATTTAATAAAGGCTGGACCAAGCTCTTCCAACGCCATTCGGATACGTGTATACACACTAATCTTGTCAACATCAATATTACGTTCTAAGCTCGCTCTTGCTCCCTTCCAAGGTAATCGGGCAATGGCATCTTTGAAACCATATTTTGCCAATATGCTTAAGATTTGGGAACTACGCTGTAATTTCTTGGTTGGATTGTACATCATGGACAAGGGTTTTCGAAAACAAGATACAAAATATCCATGTTCGAAAACACAAACACTTATGAAAACGAACTGAATATTCCTTAGCTTAAAAAAACAAGTAACGAATAAATGGAACAAAAACCTTACCTTTTTCGTATCAGGGTTTGTTGAAAATAAAAATTCATTGTTTCAACTGTGGCTTAGCCATTTCAAATAGCACTATTCAGCTTCCATTTCGTCCAAATTTTCTTTGATCTGCTTGAGATAATCTCCATAGTAGGCACGGATCATAATTTCGGTAATCACCACGATAATTACAATGGAGATAAGAGCCGAAAGGATCATCCACAGTATAAAATCAGGATCCTGCTGGAGAGTTTCTTTGAAATGATATAATTTTTCAAACCAAGCGACAGCCCTATTTTGGCCGATCATAATAAGATAAAGAAATAATCCTTGCGGAATCATGACATAGGCAACAATACGATAGGTCTCCACGGCATATTTGAGGTCATAATAAAGCTTGAGGAGATGCTCGCGGGATGCCAGCAGATCAATCTGCTTGGCGCTTTTTATCAGATAATAAAATCTACGGTAATACAGCAGGCTCGATAAAGAAATCTGTACAAGAAAAAAGTAATACGCAAAAGCCGCATACCCCGAGATTTTATAGATTGGAAGCATGGGGACAGCAATCAGGAAAAACATGCACACCACCCAGGAAATAAATTCACGTTTGATATTGCGTCTCAGTTTGGCCATGATATTACCGACTTCCTTATAGTGTTTGAGATTTGGATTTTGTAAATCCTCATCTGTAGGCTGTTCTTGCCAAGATTTTTTTAATTCATCAAAATTCATAATTGTATTTTTTAATGATTTGTTGAATCCGCTCTTTTGTACGATTTAATTTAACCCGTGCATTCACTTCAGATATCCCTAGGTGTGCGGCTATTTCGCGGTGGCTCTGACCCTCCAAAAATAAAAAGATCAATGCTTTTTCTATTGCATTCAGTTCATGTACCGCCTGGTAGAATATTTTTAACTGTTCGTCCTTTTCCGAATCATAAGCCTCTTCCGGAAAATCATGTCGTTCTTGGAGGCTATCGTAAATCTGGTGTTTCTTTTCCTTTTTTAAAAATACGATGGCTGTATTCAAGGCCACCCGATACATCCAGGTCGAAAATTTACTTTGCTGTTTAAACGTTGGGTAGGATTTCCAAAGCTGATATACAATTTCCTGATAGAGATCCTGCCGCCCGTCGTGATCATCCATATACATACGGCTCACCTTGACGATAATTCCTTTATTTTCGTCAATCAACCGAAGAAATTCTGTTTCCGAATGGGCCACCTGGTAAATTTTACTTTTAAGATCTTTTCAGTTAATAAGTATAGCAAACAAACAAAGTGTTACAGCTTAACTTAAAATTATGTAAATTGTTCATAAAAAGGAGGCAAATCAGGATAATAATTATGGAAAATATATTTTATGAGGGACAGGTCATTTGGGCGCAAATCGATGCCAATAGACATATGCGCCATTCCGCTTATGCAGATATCTGTGCACAGGCACGGAGCAATATGTTAAACAAAATGGGCTTTTCGTTGGATAAGTTTGCTGAGTTTCAGATCGGCCCTATTCTATTTAGAGAAGAACTAATCTATTCCAAGGAGGTGCATCTTGACGAATATGTACAGGTAAAGGTAGAATTGACCAAATACAACAAAAACAACAGCCGATTTTCTTTTATACATCAGGTCTACCGTAAAGACGGTGCGCTATGTTGTACTGTCCATGTTGATGGTGCCTGGCTAGATTTAAAGCGGCGAAAACTGACCAAATTACCTGAAGAAATGGAACCATATCTCGCCAAAGTACCCCGTGCTGCAGGATACGAGGAAGTTGGATAAAAAAATCCCTCGGAATACAAGTGAATTCCGAGGGATTAAAACATAAACTAAACCTAAAAACTATCTTAAGAAACATCCCTCAACCCTAGGTCAAGATATGTCTGTTACTTAAACTATTTAACTTCGATCAAACGCTTTGCAATAATTGCGTCTTCTTTCTTTCCAACAGTCAAGATCAATATTCCACCTTCGTAAGCTGCCTCAATATTACTATAGTCAACGGTTTCAGGCAAGGTAAATGATCTTGAAAACGAGCTGTAATTGAATTCTTTTTTGCTATATAATTTCTCTTCACTTACTTGCTCTTCTTTTTTCTCAGCTGAAATAGTAATCAGATTTTTATCCACGTTGATTTTAAAATCTGACTTATCCAATCCCGGAGCAGCCATTTCGATCTTAAATGATTTTTCAGATTCCGAAATATTTACTGCTGGAACACGTGACACCAAACGATCTGAAATAAAATTGTCGTTGAATAGATTGTCAAATACGGTATTCACAAAAGGGTTTACTGCATCGGTATTCAAACTTTTTGTAGGGAATTTAATTAATGCCATTTTTTGTCCTCCTAATTTTTTATTTTGTTAAGCTGTATTTTCTAACTCTTTTATAGGGGATATTCAATTCGCATACCAGTTGCAAAAAAAAGACAAAATGACACTTAAACACAATTAATGATGTCATATTGACATAATTTAACTAAAAATAGCTTTAAAAATGAACATTCTTGTCATTGCAAAGATCCCGCTATCTGTTATAGCAATAACGCCGCAATACACAAACTGTTTTCACAGGTATTTAATTTCACAAAACATTAACTTCTCGGCAGTTACCTTTCTTACTTCTGGTCTTCCCGTTGTTCCAGTGCAGAAATTAGCAAAGATTTAACTGCGTCGTAGATATAATCTTTTGCCTCGGCGTAAGAAACGCTATAAATACGTGATATGGATGCCTCATACTCCGGAAATGCGGAAAATAATTTATCGTAGTAAGCATCCAACTGTGCAGGGGTGGGCAATTCAAACGCCAGACGAAGCTGGAATCGCCGGATAATCGCGGTGTCTAATATTTCTGGATGATTGGTTGCTGCTATCAGCACGGCCTCTGCGGGAAAATAGTCGATTAATTGGATAATCGTATTCACCAGGCGGCGCATCTCCCCCACATCTTTCTCCTCACTGATACGGGCTTTTCCGATTTGGTCGAATTCATCCAGAAACAGAACAGCTTTTTCACGGCCTGCTTTATCAAATACCTGTTTGATATGCTGTGAAGTTTCACCGATACGGGATGAAATCAAATTACTCAAATTCAACACATAGATGGGTTTATCGAGTGCTGCTGCAAGCGCTTTTGCCGTCGTTGTTTTTCCGCAGCCCGAATAACCGTGCAAAAGGACCTTATTGCTAACGGGCAGACCATATTGTGAGAGCACTTGAATATAACGATGTTCCTTAATCAGCTGCTGCAGTTTCTGCCGACTTTCCTCCGCTAAAAAAACGTCTTCTAGCGCAACCTTTTCCTTATCGGCTATAACAAGATCATAAATATTCATTTGACCAAATAATAATTTATACAATGGGTCCGCAAAATTAAGCATGCATTGCTAATTTTTGTTGGTCCAGTTTGAAAATTAATCTTTCAGGTATTTAAGACTCACCTGCGAACAGGATAGATCTCCGCCAAAAGGCGGGTTTGATTTACGGATAACAACCTCAATCATTTCGGCATGCAAAACAGCTGCTCTGATCTGTTCTAAAATTTCTGCTACCGCAGATTCCAGTAACTTTCTTTTGGGCTGCATCACCTTCGCCGCAATTTGGTACAACTCTTCGTAGTTCAATGTATTGCGCAGTTCTTCCGTTTCCGTATTACGAAAAGGAAAACAAACATCAATAGATACAAAAAATTCGTTACCCAGAATCTGTTCTTCTTCGTAATACCCTATTGGCGCAAAAAACCGCGCTTCTTTCAACGATACTGTCTGTATAATGGTTGCCATGTACAAACCTAAACAAATTGTTGCAAATCAAAAAAACAATAAGTACAAGAAATTCCATGCGGAAATCTACCGCAATAGCCTTTAATATGTAGATGTGAGAGGCAAATATTCTCTATTTCTGAAATTATAATTGTATTTAAAAACAAATTTTCCTAAGTTTAACTACAACAAAAAACCAACAGATGAACTTTTCTTTACCTTCAGTACTAGTAATGACGATCTTATGTGGTGCCAGTGCACTCCATGCTCAAACGAATATGAAGCCCAGCGATACCGAATATTACAGTCCCGTTCCGCCTACAATAACGCTTGACAAGGGAATCCCGAGCGACGCCATTGTGCTCTTTGATGGAAAGGACCTAGGCAAATGGAAGAGCGAAAAGGGAAAAGCAAACTGGACTGTCGCCAATAATACCCTTGAAGTAAAACCCGGAAGTGGAAACATCGAAACAGCCGAGCATTTCGCAGACTTTCAACTCCATATCGAGTGGAAGAGTCCGGAGCTAATCAAAGGCGAAGGACAAGGCAGGGGCAATAGTGGTATTTTTCTGCAAGGTCTTTATGAAATCCAGGTTTTGGACAATAATAATAACCCGACTTATGTCAACGGAGGAGCAGGAAGTATTTACAAACAACGTCCGCCACTGGCGCAGGTCATCGTAGCAGACAAATGGCATGTATACGACATCATCTACAAAGCACCTCAATTTAACAAAGACGGTCTATTAATCAGCAAAGGTACGGTTACCGTCCTCCATAACGGTGTCGTCGTTCAAAATAACACCCAGATTGATGGTACAACTGAGTATATTGGACTTCCTAAGCAAGTAAGTCATGGCGCGGGGCCCATCGTGCTGCAAGATCACGGCGATCTGGTCCAGTTCAGAAATATCTGGCTCCGCAAATTATAATTCAACACAGCAATTTCAGTTAGATAAGCAACAATTCTGTACTAGGTTTTATAGGGCTATTTACCTAATTTAGCCCTATAAAATCTACAAGCAAATACCATTATGAGTGCATGAAAAAGCACTTATGATCGGTATGGCATCATTAAAAATAAATTATTCTAATGAAAAGAATTGCGCTATTCTTCTTGTTGGCAAGTGCCTTAACCGGCCATGCCCAGCGAAACCTTAATTTGGAAGAAACGGTATTTGGACCACGCACCTACGCACCGGCATCTATCACTGCAGCTTCCTGGATCCCAAAATCAAACAGCCTCTCTTACCTCGATAAATCGTATCAAAACCTGCTCTCCAAAAGCGCGGCAAACAACTGGACCGAAACGAGTGTGCTGACAAAAACAGAACTCGAGGCAGCCCTAAGAACCGCGATTCCAAACGAAACATTCAATTTGCAAATGTTTCCTTACGACTACAAATGGCTTGACGGCACTTCGCTTTTGCTCCAGGTCAATGGAAAGAACAAGGTATATTCGGTAACCTATAACAGCAAATCTAAAAGCATCGAACGTTTTATCGGTAACGATAGCCAGGGAGCCAACCGTGAAGTGAGCACAGATTTTTCTAAAATTGCCTATCTGGTTGACAACAATATTGCTATCGTTGACAAAAATGGAAAAGTAACAGCGGTAACCAATGACAAGGATAAAGGCATCGTCAATGGCAGCGATTATACCCATCGCCAGGAGTTTGGCATAAAAAAGGGAATGTGGTGGAACACTCAAAATGACAAGCTGCTTTACTACCGCAAGAATGAAACCATGGTTGCCAATTATCCGCTGCCGCAGTGGAGTCCCAAAGTTGCCGAAATCAAATGGATAAAATATCCCATGACCGGGCAAAAATCAGAGGAGGTAACCCTGGTGGTCTATAACACTGCAACAGGAGAAAAAGTAACGTTACAGACCGGAGATCATAGCGAGCAATATCTTACAAGCGTAACCTGGGATCCATTAGGTAAATTTATCTACGTGGGCGTCCTCAACCGGGATCAAAATGACCTAAAGTTCAACAAATACAATGCAGAAACTGGCGCATTGGTTAAAACATTGTTTGAGGAAACCGCAACGACTTGGGTAGAACCGGAAACCCCGCTAACCTTCTTGCCCAATAAACCAGATCAATTTCTTTACCAATCCGACAAAGATGGCTACAACCAACTTTATCTCTACAATACTGAGGGAAAGCTGATCAAAAAACTAGGATATCAGGATATTGTACTGGAAAACCTACTGGATTTCTCAGGTGATGGAAACAAAGTAAGCTATATTGGCGTCACCAACAATGGCATCGACCGTCAATTATTTGAGGTAGAACTTAAATCCGGAAAAACCACACAGCTGACAAATGAATCAGGCATACACCATGCATCCCTGAGTGGGGACGGGAAATTCATATATGATCAATACAGCAACCTAAAGACGCCGAATATAATTCAGATCAAAGCGGTCAAATCAGGCAAGGGAACTGTACTGGTCAAAGCAGACAATCCATTTAACGGAAAAATCAATAACCCAAAAATAGAATTTGTCCAACTGACTTCGGCAGATGGCAAATACCCGTTGACCGGTCGTATTATTTATCCAAATGATTTCGATCCAGCCAAGAAATATCCGGTCATGTACTATTTGTACGGTGGTTCCCATTCTCAACTGGTTTCCAACAAATGGCTAGGTGGTGCTGGCTACTTTGATCTCTATATGGCGCAACAGGGATATCTTGTATTTACAATGGACAACCGGGGGACCAATTACCGTGGTCGTGATTTTTACACCGCTACCCACCGCAACCTTGGCCAAAATGAAATGGCTGATCAATTAAAGGGGATTGAATTCCTGAAATCAAAATCCTTTGTCGATCAACAGCGCATGGGGATTTTTGGATGGAGCTTTGGTGGTTTTATGACCACGTCATTCATGTTACATCATAACGACATTTTTAAAGCGGCAGTCGCCGGGGGACCGGTTATTGATTGGAAGTTCTACGAAGTCATGTACGGTGAACGTTATATGGACACACCTCAGGAAAACCCTGAAGGATACAAATTAACGTCTTTACTAAATAAAGCGGATCAACTAAAAGGACGTCTATTGATCATCCATGGCGCACAGGATCCGGTCGTTGTACAACAAAACAGCATGGAATTTTTGGAGGCCTGCATTAAAGCCGGCAAACAGGTCGACTATTTCTTATACCCCACCCACGAACATAACGTCATGGGTAAAGACCGCATTCATATGTACGAGAAAATTGCAGATTATTTTAATCAGCATCTCAGAAAATAAACGAGCATATCTTTAAAAACAAAGGCGCCGATCAGAAAGAAAGGCGCCTTTGCTCTTTTGGGACAATAGTTGTCTCTAATCAACATTATCTTTATTCCGGCAACCATTTGAACAGCCTTCAAAGGAATACAATAGTAAATACAAGCTGCTCCGTCATTAATTAGCACTTGTTCTTTTGGCCCGCAAATTTGTTGGCCATTCCATTTGTTTACCTGTTTTGTCTAGGGGCAACACAATTTTGTCACGCGATACCAAGCTCGGTTCCTCACAGGCCAGGTAAGTCAGCACCGCAACAATAATTGCATTTTGCCGGACTTCATCAAAGACAATTTTGTCATAGGTATCCCTATTGGTATGCCAGGTTACTTTACCATAATCCCAAGAGGTGGAAGAAAGACCAAAGGCCGGAATGCCTTTTTGGACAAATGAGGAATGATCGCTTCCGCCGGTTCCCGGCATTCCAGGAAAGCTCGTCTGGATTTCATTGCGAAATTCTTCGGGCAGATATTGCAACCAACGACCAATGTATTCATAAGCCTTTTCAAAACCGCTTCCTGCTATACGTACAATACGTCCAGTTCCATTGTCCTGATTCCATACGACCTGTATATTTTTGGCAATATCCGGATGATCTTCCACAAAAGCCGATGAGCCGTTCAATCCCTGTTCCTCGCTACCCCAGTTACCCACCAGAATGGTTCTTTTATTATCGGGATATACTTTTCGCAAGATCCGAACTGCTTCCATCATGGTGATAACGCCTGTTGCATTGTCCGTCGCACCCGAAGCCCCATCCCATGAATCCAAATGTGCTGACAAAACCACATATTCATTGGGTTTTTCTTTCCCTTTGATCTCGGCAATACTGTTATACGTCTTCACGGTTCCGAGCTCTTTGGACTTTCCTTGCAAAAGTATCCGTGGCTTGACCCCACGCTCAGCCATGCGATAAAGGAGACTATAATCTTCCAAAGCAAGGTTAAAGACCGGAATCTGTTTGGATTTTGCATCAAAAATCCGCGTGATGCCCGGCAGTTCCGTCCAATAGGAATCGATCACAGCTATGGCACCTGCAGCTTCTAAGGCTACCGGCAAAGTACGGCGGGTACTTCCTGTATAGGACATACTCAGCTCCCATTGCCTGAGCTGCTCGTTTTTGAGGTTCTGATATCTTTCATAAGCTTTGGCAGAGGCCGATTCCTTCCAGTTGCCATCCGACCGACCTGAAATGGGGTTCATTCCGATCAGGACAATTTTACCTTTTACACTATTTAACCAAGATTGAAAATCGCTTTGAGAGCCAAACAGCGGCATCGCTATCACTTCAGCTTCCACACCTTTTTCCTTTGTCATTGGACTAAAAGCCAGCTGTGTCCCTTCGAGTGATTTAATTCGGGGGTAGGTCATTGTTACTTGAGAGGTTCCGCGCTCCCAGGAACGCCATTCTCCATAAGGTTCATTTCGCGCGTCCGCACCAAGTGCAGTATATTGTTTGACTACCCAGTCGTGTGCCTGTTGCATCTGTGGGCTCCCGACCAACCGCGGACCGATCATATCAACAAGTTCAAATGCATAGTTTTCAAGCTGGGAGTTGGTCTGGGCTTCTTGGACAATAGCTGCGACGACAGCATCTTTATTCTGTGCAAATATAACTGTGTTGCTCAATAGCAAAAACGCTAATCCAAAAGACTTTAAATTTCGTTGTTTCGTATATCCTTTCATTTGTATTTAATTGTTCACATCCCTTACCCTTAGGTTAGGCGGGATTGGTTTTTCCGAAAATTACTAAAGATAATTCAAAAAACATATTCATTTTAAATGCAATTCAAGGCTGTGAAGCCATTTGACTTTGCTCAATTCTACTGACTGTATCGCAAAAAAGCCTAAGAAATTCTCCTTAGGCTTTTACAACATTAGTATATGGTCGGTTGATTATCTACACGGCTTCCACTTTGGATTTCTCGTAACTTTCTTGGTGTACCGAGGCTACAGCTCTACCTGATGGGTCGTTCAGGTTCTGGAAAGAAGCATCCCATGCCAACGCTTCAGGTGTGCTACAAGCCACGGATTTTACCGAAGGAACGGTCTGCGCAGCTGCAGCAGACGGAAAATGCGACTCAAATATCGTGCGGTACAAAAATTCCTCTTTATTCTTCGGTGTATTGACGGGGAAACGCTCGGCAGCGGCCGCAAATTCCTGATCTGAAACTTTGCTCTCTGCCTGCTCTTTTAAGGTATCGATCCAGCTATAACCAACACCGTCCGAAAACTGTTCTTTTTGACGCCACGCAATGCTTTCAGGAAGATAATCTTCGAAAGCTTTACGCACGACCCATTTCTCCATTCGGCCATCGCGGATCATTTTATCCGATGGGTTGATACGCATGGCGATATCCATAAATTCTTTATCCAGGAAAGGCACACGCCCTTCGACACCCCAGGCTGCCAGTGATTTATTGGCACGCAAACAGTCATAAAGGTATAGTTTTTTCAGCTTACGCACAGTTTCTTCATGAAACTCTTGCGCATTTGGAGCCTTGTGAAAATATAAATAACCACCAAAAAGCTCATCAGACCCCTCACCTGATAGCACCATTTTGATCCCCATGGATTTGATCACACGTGCCAATAAGTACATCGGTGTTGAAGCACGCACAGTTGTGACATCATAGGTCTCCAGATGATAGATTACATCACGGATAGCATCCAGGCCCTCTTGTATGGTAAAATTGATTTCATGATGGATTGTTCCAATATGATCCGCCGCTTTTTGTGCCGCAATTAAATCCGGAGCTCCTTTTAATCCGACGGCAAAAGAATGCAATTGTGGATACCAGGCTTCTTCTTTGTCATCTGTTTCAATCCGCTTGGACGCAAATTTTTTGGTCACAGCAGCAATTACAGAGGAGTCAAGTCCACCCGACAGCAATACACCATAGGGCACGTCAGACATCAGCTGACGATGTACTGCATCTTCCAAGGCTTTACGCAAGACAGCAATATCAGTATCGCTATCTTTCACAGTATCGTAGCTTTCCCAATCCCGTTGGTACCAGCGTTGCGGGGCCGTACCTTCTTTGCTATACAAATAATGTCCCGGAGGAAATTGTTCAATTGTCTCACAGAAACCTTCCAACGACTTTAATTCAGATGCCACGAACAATTGCCCCTGGGTGTCCTTTCCATAATACAATGGAATGATTCCCATGTGGTCACGTGCGACGAAAAAGGAATCATCACGTGAATCATATAGTGCAAAACCAAAAATACCGTTCAACTCATCGACAAATGATGGACCCTTGGCCAGATAAAGCGCCAATATTACTTCGGAATCGCTTTGTGTTGCGAATTCATAATCAGGAAGACTATTTCTTAATTCATGGTGGTTATAGATTTCGCCATTCACAGCCAGTACGACTTTACCATCCGGACTGTATAAAGGCTGACTACCCGATTTCGGATCAACGATAGCTAATCGTTCATGCGCCAATAAAGCTTTCTCACCAGTGAATATACCAGACCAATCTGGACCACGGTGACGAATACGTTTTGACATTTCCAATACTTGGGATCTCAATGAGTCTGCAGGTTGCTTCAATTCAAAAGCGCCAATAATTCCACACATATTATGAAAATTTTAAATATTTCGTTTTTACATTATGTTATTGATACAAAGTAAAACAATTAAAAACTAAATTCATAATAATTTTTTATTTTTATTACACTTTTATTAATAAACACTCTTTAAACAAATCAAATTAACAACAAATCCTTTATTTATTTACAATAATCACACAATAGCTTAATAATGCATTTCAAGATTTATCTTTAAATTCACTACATAATCAAATAAACCAAGGACATGGATCTAATAGGAACATTTTACAGTGACCTCGCAATTACGCCTGATGAACTGAATTCCATAAAAGAGAAACATCAGGCCATTACGATAAAAAAAGGTGAGTTTATATTAAGCAAAGGTCAGGTTGCCAATGCCTACTATTTAATTGAATATGGCCTTACCCGATCATTTTTACACGACTATGAAGGCAATGAAGTTACCATAGGTTTTTGCAGCGACAACGATGTCGTGATCGAAGTTGCTTCATTTTTCCAGCGTACACCAACAGTGGAAAATATTCAGGCCCTTACGGACACAAAGCTTTGGAAAATACGGTTTGAAGATCACCAGGAACTATTTCATCGTATTCCTGAGTTTAGGGAATGGGGGCGTTCGTGGATGGCAACAGAACTGGTTCACAGCAAAAACAGGGCAATAGCCATGATCACCGAACCTGCGACCAGTCGCTACTTGCGTCTCATTAAAGAAAAACCCATCCTGATCCAGCAGGCTCCATTGAAACACATCGCTTCTTACCTGGGCATTACAGACACCTCACTAAGCCGCATACGTAAAGAAATTGTTCACGGCAATTAAATCTTTTCCCCACCATGAAAGCCCAATATGAAATCTTGCCCTAGGGCAAGATCATTATCAAAAGTTCCCCTTAATTTTATCTTCATATCCAAAGATAGCCCTTTTATTTACTGGGCTATAGGAAAGAAAAATTTGAAAAAACTCAGGTTTCGCGTGTATCTTTTCGGGTCATCAAAGCGATAAATGCACGCCCAACGAAATAATCAATATATTCAAAAATTAGAATCATGGCAAAATTACACGCTTATTTAAATTTCAATGGCAACTGTGAAGAAGCATTTATGTTTTATGAAAAGGTCTTTAAAACAAAAAATCCGGGATACATGCGTTATGGCGACATTCCTGCAGATCCGCAAATGCCAGCAATTCCGGATGAAGCCAAAAACAAAATTTGTCATACCGCTATTTCCATCAATGGGGAAAGCATGCTCATGGGTGCAGATGTTATCCCCGCTTTCGGCCAACAGTATGTGCAGGGAAACAATACCTACGTCATGTTGATGTGCGACAATGGGGACGAAGCCAAAACACTTTATGAAGCGCTCAGTGTCAATGCAAAAGTGGTGGAAATGCCTTTGGGCGAAACATTTTTCGCGGAGCTCTACAGCTCATTCCAAGATCAGTTTGGCATCTGCTGGATGGTCTATTACGGCGGCAGCAAAGATGAAGATTGCGAAAGCAATAGTTAAAGAAGATTGCCGTTCTACACTTCGTATGCAAATTAGGGCTGTACAAAGGTGAACAGCCCTAATTATATGCGGAAGCAGAATAACTAAAAATTGAAAATTTCGTTTGTATTCTTCTGCTCTATCATTTCAACTATTCGGTTCCAGCGGGTGAACTGACAATGCCCATCCCGGATCAGTTTATCTGTGTTTTACGAAACGGGAAACTGTACGCTTGATTTTACTTATCAGTCAATACCACAGCATCAAAAATGACCCCGTTCCAGCCATTTGCCATAAACTGCCGGATATTCTGATGCCCCTCCCCTGCTGGATCGTCCAATACATTTTGATAATGTTCTGCAAACAACAGCAATGTATCTGCCTGCGAAAGATTATGGAGCTTGGCAAAATACAGGACTTTTGCACTCCCTTGATTTTCCGTTGCTGCATTTTTCACGTTTCCATTTTGGAATGCAGCTGGACTATACGTATAATTTGCTGCAATGTGATCCAATACGTTTTGAAACTGCAGCTGGTTCTCTTTTGACTTTACTAATAATTCTTCTGTTTTCATCAGATTAAATTGTCTATTCTTATTTTGCTTAATTGATCCTAAATAATTCCGTGGAGCGAGCCCCCTTTCGCTCCCAATTCGTCAACCCGTTTCTCGACTGCAGCGTCTTTAATCAGTGCCGGTGCATGATGTGGCTTGGTACGTGCATCGATAATAATTGGCCCCGCACAGCCCCAGTGTTTGAAGGACGTAAAACTCTTGATCCCATATATATCAAATGCCGGGTTACTTCGCGTAAAGGTCGTCCAGACGAAATTATTGACTGTCTCGGCGGTAAAACCGGCATCATCGCACAATACGAGCAATGGAAAACCTTCCCAAGCCAGTCCCTCTGCGGCACGACACCACTCCTGGACCAGCACAGCCTCATCCGTATAGGTCGTGAAGTGCTGCCCTTCGACTGCCAATACACCTGGAATCACAACCTTCGCTTTATTGAAAGGTCTTGGTAGATCAAAATTTGCCGACAGTTCGTGTGCTAACTCCCTTTTCTTGGTGCCTGCTGCCGCAAAAACCACCTTCGACCCCGTGTTTAGCCCATCACCTGAATAATCCAACGTATCTATCGTCGTATTGGTCTGAAAATGGAGATCTCTTGTCGGATCAATCCGCTCCAAGATATGACCAAAGAATGCCGGAATATCATAAATATCCAATTTGGGATCATCCTCATGCGCAGAAATAAAAAGATATTTGGCTAAGCTCAGCTGATTTTTTCCAAGAATCTGATTGGCAATGGTTAAAATTTCTTGAGGACGGTCCACCGTTTGGTAAGGTGTGTAACGTTCCGATCCGATCGCAAACAATAATGGATGTACTCCGGCTGCATCTACTGCATTTACTGCATGCAACCCTGAGATTTCCTGTGGGATTGCTGAACCCGTAATTTCATGAATAAGCGCGCCGAAACTCGTGTCTTCCTGTGGCGGTCGCCCCACCACGGTAAAAGACCAGATCGGATCCTTCTTATGATACACATTATGCACCTTCATCAAAGGGAATGGATGCGTGAGGCTATAATAGCCAATATGATCACCAAAAGGTCCCTCGGGTTTATTCTCATTGGGATATACCGTACCTGTAATGACAAAATCAGCATCCGCAGAAATGCAAAAACCTTCATTATCGTAAAAATAACGAAACCTTCTATTGCCTAATGCGCCGGCAAAGATCATCTCCGAAAGCCCTTCTGGCAAAGGCATAACCGCAGAAAGCGGGTGCGCTGGCGGACCACCAACAAAAATACTTACCTTGAGTGGCTGACCGAGCTTATTGGCTTTGGTCTGATGGATACCGATGCCGCGATGCAGCTGATAATGCAGTCCAATTTCTCGATCCGGAATATAATCGTTGCCCGAAAGCTGAATCCGGTACATCCCCAAATTGGCATGCATGATTCCCGGATTATTCACATCTTCAGTATAGACCTGTGGCATGGTGACAAAAGCTCCACCATCCATTGGCCAGTTGACAATTTGAGGAAGCTTACTGATGCTCGTTTTACCATGTAAGATAGGGGCACCCGATTTCTTTTTCCAGGGCAAAGCACCCAATGCGGTCATGGAGGAACCGATATATTGGAATGGATTTTTTAGTACAGCGCCCGGGTTCATCTTGACATCCACTAATTTTTTAAGATGGTCCAAGGAATCACGGAACATAAACTTCGAACGATCCAACGTTCCAAATAGATTGGATACGGCAGGAAATTCCGAGCCTTTGATATTTTCAAAATACAAGGCAGGTCCCTCAGCATCAAACACCCGCATATGAATGGCGGCCATTTCCAGGTAAGGATCCACCTCCTCTTTAATCCGGATTAAATGGCCATGTTTTTCAAGATCCGCAACACATGCTGCTAGACTATTGTATCCCATATAATATTAAATCTGTATCAACGCGTTAATCCACAAATTTAACAGAATAAATCAAAACTGCCCTATGCATCTACCAATAACAGTTCGGAAAATCAGGCCAACGATTCTCGCTCAGCCATCAAGTGATCGGCAGGTACCAAACAATCAGGTGTCCATCTTGACATAGGCTTTCAGCGGTGTAAATTCAAAGGGCTGCACTTTCTGCCAGGTTGAGTTGTCGACATTTTTTTCATAATACAGCACCCGTCTAAATTCATCAATATCTTCTTTATTGATATCGTTAAATCGACTCAACAATAGTTTTGCAAGAAATTTATTTACTCCGATCTCCCTTTTTTGTGTATTGGAAGTAGAACTCAGAAATTGATAAAATAAGTTTCTAAACGTCACCTCTTCATGCCCGCCGAGGTAAATCACCTCGGAGATAAAATTATTTTCCCAGGGCATTTCCCGAAGCCAACGATAGACATCCAACAAGGGTAAAGGATGAAATTTCAAGGAGGCTACCCAGTTCCAATAGAATATTGTCTGCCGTTTGGCCAGTTTACCAAAAATTCGGTTCAACACACTTTCTTTTCCAATAACACTGCTTTTGACCACAATAGTATACTGTACCCGCAAAACTTCCAATAGATTACGAACGGGTTCCAAAAAATGCTCATCCATCAGTCTAGCCACATAAATCACCCGATTGTTGCCAGCACGCTTACAGATTTCCACAAAATTACGGAGCCCGAGCAACTCCAGCTGAAGCTGAATATCATTATCGAGAGAGGGAACTTGTGTAAAATAGATTCCAAAGTTCAAGTCACTGATCTGAAATTTATCGTACGCAGGACCTTTCCGTAAGAGATCTAATTCAAATAGTTTCGCCGTCACCTTCTCTTTCACGATTTTATTAAAAATGGATAAGTTGCGAACCAACCCCGTCACATCAAAATCCTTCGTTTGTAAATAGCATGATGCCCGTCGTCCCAAATAGGTATTTAGCCCACTGATTAAAACCTTTTTCATTCTTATAATTATTTTTGAGCATTCGCTTTCAATGGCACAAATATGTGTTAGCTGCCCTTATAGATTACGTAAGCTCACGATGGTTTTGTTTCCGATATGCTGACTAACAACTATCATAATTCTTTGATTTTAGAACAGAGAAACCCCAAATAAGTTTAACACTATTTTTTATTTTTCTATTTAGATAAGTTATTCTTCTACACAAAGGAATGAGTATTGATCAGTCTGGCAGTATTCTAGCCCAGAATTCAAGTGTATCATAATACTGTAAGAAACTTATTACATGTCTTAAATTTTGTCCCAAACCACTTCTTTGTCCTTTTTATGTCAATTCATGCCTAAATATTTTCACAAACATAATATCCTTATATATTTGTAAATCTTCTGAAAATAGGCTGCACTAAAAAGTATTTATCTTCACCTCTATGGACAAAAGGGCTACAATGATCTGGTTTAGAAATGATTTAAGACTTCATGACAATGAAGTATTTTATCAAGCCTCTGAGAAGAGTTCCTTCATCATTCCCGTCTATTGTTTTGATCCCCGTTATTTTGACCGTAATCAATTCGGCACTTTAAATACAGGCGTACAGCGTGCGGCTTTTGTGATCGAAGCAGTCACCGCTCTGAAAGAAAAATTGAAAAGCCACGGCAGCGACCTACTGACATATATTGGCAAACCCGAAGATATTATCCCTCGGATTGCTCAAAAATACCAAGTCAATGAAGTTTATCATCATCGGGAAGTTGCACTTCGCGAGACTTCTATATCCGAGAAAGTAGAGAGTGAATTATGGAGCAGCAAAATCAATCTCCGTCATTTTATAGGCCATACACTTTACCACAAAGAAGATCTCCCATTTCCAATTAAGGATATTCCTAATGGATTTTCCGTTTTTAAGAAAAAAGTAGAACGTGAGAGTTCGGTGCGCCAGCCGATTCCTTTCCCGTCAAATTTCTTGACACCCCCACATCTTGAAGACACCAAAATTCCTACGTTAAAGGACTTGGGTTATTCGGATGAGGAAATTAAGTCAGTTGATGATATTTATATATTAGGTGGGGAAGACACGGCATTGAGTATTATGCATTCGGTTTTGTCCACTTATCCGGAAACAGAGCAGGATCCGGTCATATTAGGTCCCTTTATTGCTGCCGGAGCCTTATCGCCAATTCTTCTTTACAACAACATTAAGAAATTAGGAGAAGGAAAAAAAGATAAACGATTTGAGAAAATAATAGACATTTTACTCTGGCGGGATTATTTCCGTTTTATGCTCAAAAAATATCCCAATATATTTTTCAAACCCTTAGGCACTAAAAGCAGCAGCACGGTAGCGATCCCGGCATTAACGGTGAATGAAGAATTATTTGAGAAGTGGAAGGCTGGACAGACCGACCATGATTTTATCAATAGCACCATGATACAACTAAAGAAAACGGGATATATCCCTTATCAGGCGGGATTGATTGCAGCGAGTTATCTGGTACACGAATATCAGGTCAATTGGTTAAAGGGGGCTTCCTGGTTTGAAGAACAGCTATTGGATTATTCCCCAGCTACCGTATATGGACAATGGTCCCACGTCGCTGGTGTTGGCACCAGTGAAAAGGACAACAAAGCTTTGGACTGGCAAAAATTGATCAAAACAAACTTCCCAAATGGGCTTCCAAAATTGGATGAAATATTGGCTAAATAAATCTTCGGCAGAAATAAATAAATTCAAAACAAAAGAAATTTGTAGGGGTTTGTAAGCCCTTTTTAAATCATGCCAAAAATGTTAATAATTGGATATATTTATTGATTAAATTATTCAATTTCAGTATTAGAAACTCTTTTTTTATTCATAACTTTGACAAATTTCATAGTTTTAATTGTAAATGGACAATCTGACATATTTGAGTAATGCTGATTCGGCTTATGTCGATGGCTTATATCAATCGTACAAGCAAGATCCCCAATCGGTAGATTTCGGATGGCAAAAATTCTTTGAAGGTTTTGATTTCGGTCAAAATGCTGGTGGAACAACAAGTTCGGTAGGCGAGGCTACCCCTGAGCACGTATTGAAAGAAATCAATGTGCTGAACATGATCAATGGTTACCGCGACCGCGGGCACCTCTTCACACACACCAATCCTGTTCGCGAAAGACGTAAGTACTACCCTGGAAAGGAATTGGAAACCTTTGGTCTTGCCGAAGCAGACATGAATACGGTTTTCAATGCAGGTGTCGAAGTGGGTTTAGGTCCAGCAACATTAAAAGACATCCGTCAACTGGTGGAGGATACTTACTGCCGTTCTATTGGTGCAGAATTCAAATATATCCGTAACCCTGAGAAAATAAAATGGTTACAAGACCGCATGGAAGCGGATCGTAATATGCCTAAATTCTCTTTAGATACTAAAAAGAGAATCTTAAATAAATTAAATCACGCTGTTGTTTTTGAAAACTTTTTGGGAACCAAATTTTTGGGTCAAAAACGTTTTTCATTAGAAGGTGCGGAAAGTTTAATTCCTGCATTGGATTCTGTGATCGAAAAAGGTGCTGAAATCGGTATCCAAGAGTTTGTGATCGGTATGGCTCACCGTGGTCGTTTGAATGTATTGACTAACATTATGGGTAAATCCTACAAATCCGTATTCTCTGAATTTGAAGGTAAGACTTATGCTGACGATCCTGAAGTAAACTTTGGCGGTGACGTAAAATACCACTTGGGATTCTCTTCTGAGGTTAAAACAAATGATGGCAAAACTGTCCATTTAAGTTTGGCTCCCAACCCTTCCCATCTGGAAACTGTAGATCCAATCGTGGAAGGTATGGTCCGTTCTAAAATCGACTTCAAATACGAAGGAGATTCTTCCAAAATTGCACCGATCATCATCCATGGTGATGCTGCAATCGCTGGTCAAGGTGTGGTTTATGAAGTGACCCAAATGTCGAAACTAGACGGTTACAAAACCGGTGGTACTGTACACATTGTCATCAACAACCAAATCGGATTTACAACAAACTATAAAGACGCTCGTTCTGGTACATACTGTACTGATGTTGCAAAAATCACCTCTTCACCCGTATTCCATGTCAATGGTGATGATGCTGAGGCGGTAGTATATGCAATTAATTTAGCTGTTGAATACCGTCAAAAATATAAAACAGACGTATTTATCGATCTATTATGTTATAGAAGATTCGGTCACAATGAAGCTGATGAACCTAAGTTCACCCAGCCTTTGTTGTACAAAATCATCGAAAAACATCCAAACCCGAAAGAAGTTTACGCTAAAAAATTAATTACTGAAGGAAGTATTGATGAGGCGTATTCTAAAAACATTGAAAAAGAATTTAAAGCTGAATTACAGACTAAATTTGAGGAATCCAAAACAGTTGAGGTATTGACTGAGGAGATTCCAATGTTTAAAGGAGCTTGGGAAGGATTACGTCCGGCTAAAAAAGGAGAAGTATTGACAACTTCCGATAAAACGAAAGTTGCGAAAGACTTATTCTTAAAACTAGCGAAAGAGATTACAACTTTACCTTCTGACAAAAAATTCTTCCGTAAGATCACACGTCTATTTGAAGATCGTGCCAAAATGATCAGCAATGATGCATACGATTGGGCAATGGGTGAATTAATGGCTTATGCGACATTATTGGATCAGGGCAACCGCGTTCGTATTTCAGGTCAGGATGTACAACGTGGTACCTTCTCACACCGTCATGCGGTATTGACGCTGGAAGATTCCGAAGAGAAATATGTTCCATTGGCAAATATCAAAGGTGGTGACAAGTTCTCGATCTACAACTCTTTACTTTCAGAATATGCTGTTTTGGGTTTTGAATATGGTTATGCATCTTCTAATCCAAATTCATTGACAATCTGGGAAGCACAGTTCGGTGATTTCTACAATGGAGCTCAAATCATTGTAGACCAATATTTGTCAAGTGCAGAAACAAAATGGAAACGTTCAAACGGTTTGGTGATGATGTTGCCACACGGTATGGAAGGACAGGGGCCTGAACACTCCTCGGCACGTATCGAGAGATTCCTGGAATTATGTGCGGATGAGAACATGATCTTGGCAAACTGTACATCACCGGCAAACTACTTCCATTTGTTGCGCCGTCAACTGGTACGTGAATTCCGCAAGCCATTGGTGGTCTTTACGCCAAAATCGTTGTTGCGTCACCCGAAAGTAGTTTCTCCACTGAAAGACTTCACGGAAGGCGTATTCCAGGAAGTGATTGACGATGCAAATGTTGCTGCAAAAGATGTAAAACGTGTATTGTTCTGTTCTGGTAAAGTTTACTATGATTTATTGGAAAAACAAGAAGCTGACAAACGTAAAGATGTTGCGATTGTTCGCATCGAGCAGTTATTCCCAATTCCGGCTGAGCAGTTGAAAGCGATCCGTAAAAAATACAACAAGGCCAAAGAGTTTGTATGGGTGCAAGAGGAAAATGAGAACATGGGCGCATGGTCTTACTACTGCCGCAAACTGATGGGTACCGACATTGCGTTTACAGGTTTCGTAGCACGTAAAGAAAGCGGAAGTACAGCGACAGGTTATATGAAACAACACGTTGCCCAACAAGCAGCAATCTTAAATAAATCATTCGAATAAAAACAATTTAAAATCAATTGCGTCTTATCTATAGGACGCAATTGTCAATAAAGAACATTATATATGAGCTTAGAAATTAAAGTACCAACCGTAGGTGAGTCAATCACGGAGGTAACCTTATCACAATGGTTGAAACAAGATGGCGATTATGTGGAGATGGATGAAAACATCGCCGAACTGGAATCAGACAAAGCAACGTTTGAATTACCAGCTGAAAAAGCAGGTATCTTAAGAATCATTGCACAAGAAGGTGATACTTTAGAAATCGGTGCTGTCGTTTGTACAATTGAAGAAGGTGAAGCTCCTGCTGGCGGTTCAGCTCCGGCTGCTGCACCTGCTGCTGAGGCATCATCAACTGCAGCTCCAGCTGCTGCTGCAAAAGACGAAGATCCAGATAGCTACGCTGCTGGTACGGCCTCTCCTGCTGCCGCAAAAATTTTAAGAGAAAAAGGAATTGATCCTTCGACAATAAAAGGAACAGGTAAAGATGGACGCATTACCAAAGAAGATGCTGAAAAAGCACAACCTGTTGCTAAAACTGCTGCTCCAGCGGCAAAACCTGCGGCTCCGGCTGCTACTCCTGCAGCGGCTCCAGTTGCTGGTTCAAGAAATGAACGTCGTGAGAAATTATCGTCTTTACGTAAAACAATCGCAAAACGTTTGGTAGCTGTTAAAAACGAAACGGCCATGTTGACAACATTCAATGAAGTCAATATGCAGCCAATCATGGATCTACGCGCTAAATATAAAGATACGTTCAAGGAGAAATTTGGTATCGGTCTTGGTTTCATGTCTTTCTTTACTAAAGCAGTAACAACAGCATTGGCAGAATGGCCAGCAGTGAATGCTCGTATCGAAGAAAATGAAATCGTGTATTCTGATTTCGCCGATATTTCAATTGCGGTTTCCGCGCCTAAAGGGCTAGTTGTTCCTATTATCCGTAACGCAGATGCGATGTCATTGGAGCAAATCGAAAAAGCGATTGCTACATTGGCGGGTAAAGCACGTGACAACAAGTTAACGATCGACGAGATGACTGGTGGTACATTTACAATCACTAATGGTGGTGTATTTGGATCTATGATGTCAACGCCTATCATCAACGCTCCACAATCAGCAATCTTGGGTATGCACAACATTATCCAACGTCCGATCGCTGAGAACGGTCAGGTTGTTATCCGTCCGATGATGTATATCGCACTTTCTTACGATCACCGTATTATCGACGGTCGTGAGTCAGTAAGCTTCTTGGTTCGTGTAAAACAATTATTGGAAGATCCAGCCCGTTTATTGTTGGGTGTATAATTGTTACCAAAATATGATAACAAAGAAAAGACCTATACGACGATCGTATAGGTCTTTTCTTTTTGCGGATATCAATCATTGCTCCTATCCCGCGCCACATAGACCGTCTGACGTACCTTTTGCCAAACTTGCCGCTGCGAATCTACATCAGGGTTTTCATTTCTTCTTTTTAATTTATACTTTCAACGGTGGATATGTACCGGCGCATGAAAGCTTTAGGATATAAACAATGATGAACAGAAAGATAATAGGCCTGACGATGATTCTTTTGCTCGCTGTGTTGACACTCTCTGCTAACTAACATGGCCAACCCCTATGGCCCACATAGCATCACGGCACAATTGGTACCCGCCAATAAAGCAAAGGTACTCCACGAACGGATAAATATCCATATTGTACACGATACCCTCGACCACACATATAAAAGCCAATTCGCGGTCGAGTATATCGTCCATGCCGAGCAAAGCATGAATCTTCCGTTAGTATTCCTTGCCCTTAATTTAGATGGATTAGAAAAGGTGATCATTAACCAAAAAGAGATTAAATCCGTCCCTTTGGATCCATCGGACACAAAATTCTCTTTCCTACGGTTCAAAGATGGTTATTATGAGATCAGCTATGGAAAAGCGGAATGGGAACGAATTAACCTGAGTGACGCATTTTATTTTACAGCCAAGCTTCACAAGGGTGAAAACAGCATCAAAGTTCAGTACCGTGCTTTTATGGGCTTTGACCGAAGGGATATTCTGACGAAGTACCAAATTGAATACCTCCTATTTCCCTCCAAGTACTGGTCGTCTTTTGGTCCTATTGACCTATACCTGCACCCAGGAAATAAGATGAAGGCTTATACTCAAAATTTGGGAGCCCCGAAAGAGCAAACTGACACGCTCGTTCACTGGATCATTGAATCCCCGGGAAAACAGGGCAGTTTTACAATCGAAGTAGGCGAAAAAATATCCTTTCTCGCACAGGCACTCCTTTGGATCCATCCCGAAGTCCTTGCCCTAATCGGATCCATTCTACTGCTCTATTTACACATCAGGTATATCTACAAAAAATACAAAATAGGTGCTTATCGTTATGCGCTGCTGCTAGGAAATCTTATTGTACCGGCGTCATTTTACGGCTTTTGCTGGTTTTGGACCAGTCTGGCAAATTACTTGATCAATGGCATTTTTGAGCATAATGCCCGGGGCTATATCCTCCTGGTCTTATTTACGCTACCTCTGATCTATATCGTCTATGACCTCATCCTATTTGTTGTTGACAGGAGTATCAGGGCGCAATTTCAGAAAAGACAACGGGAGTAAGCTGGCCTATTTTTTATAGGTCAGCTTATTTTCAATCATGCGATTGTTATATTGCTGAATAAAAGCTTTCATCTTGGTTTCCATGGTATCCAGGATTGCAGGATGCTGATTGAGTAAATCTTGTTTCATCAACCGATCTTGCTTCATATTATAAAGCGATACCGGCTTAAGACCATCATAAGACATCATATAGTCTTTATAATAAAAATTATAGCTTCCTGCATTATTGTTCAGCACAAAATTATCCCTTCCCGGTTTAAATGCATCCGAGCCAAATGCAAAATAAGGTTCGTCATAGTGGAGGTAATTTAAGACCGTGGGCATAATATCGATCTGTTGGACCAATTTATCTGCTTTGCCGACCAATCCTTCCCCAGGGGCATAAAATATAATCGGAATCTGAAAACCGCCCGCTGTGGTCTGGTACTCCGGCAGGTAACTTACGGTAGCATGATCGGCACAGATTACAAATAAGGTATTATTAAACCAAGGCATTTTAGAGGCCGTCGCAAAAAATTCACGCAGCGCATTGTCGGTATAGCCGATCGGTTCCTGTACCGGCAGTGGTCCTTTGGGAAATTTCCCCTGATATTTTTCAGGTACTTTAAAGGGATGGTGTGAGGACAACGAAAAGAAACTTGCAAAAAATGGCTGTTTTAATGTATTGATCCTATTGGCGGTGAACTGTAAAAAAGGTTCATCCCAAATTCCCCAGATTCCATCAAAATCCTGATCGTTATTGTATTCGGTTTTACCAAAATAGTGTTGTATTCCCGCTAACTTCATGTAGGCGGAGAAGCCCATACTTCCGTTGGGGGCACCATGAAAAAATGCGGTCTCATAGCCCTTTTTCCCCAGGAGTTTAGCTAGGCTGGTGGTTTCATTACCAGAATACACCGAGAGTACAAAGGGCTCACCGATGGAAGGGATACCCGTAATGACCGAAGGCAATGCATCAATGGATTTACGGCCATTGGCATAAGTATCTGTAAAGGTATAGCCATTGCGAATCAACGAATCTAGAAAAGGTGTATAGCCTTTGTATTGACCACCTTGAATGTCTTTGTTCAATTCGCCAAAATGTTCTTTCGCGAAACTCTCCAAAATCAAGACAACGACATTCTTTTTATTGAAGGGCTTGTCCGTTTGCGGAAGATGAATTGGATCATAAATCTTTACCAGCTCCTGTTCCGGATAATAATTCACTGGTTTAAGGCTCACGGCTTTTAAAGTTTTCAAAATGCTAAATGGCGTATTCAGCACAATATTCATTTCCTCGGGGGTATCTACGTAATCACCGGCATTGCTCAAAGTGATTGGACGGGTGCTATGTGCCCATCCGCCACGGACTCCACCGATAAACAGAAAAGCGGTCAGGAGAAAGAAGGGAACCTGTACCACAAAGGATTTCCATGAATAACGCTTTGGCTTTTCCAGTTGGATCAGCTGATAGGATTTCGACAGCCCATAAACAACCAGTGCCAATACCAGCAGGAGATACCAATAATCAAGACAAAAGTCGAATGCCAATTTAAAAAGATTGGATTCATTTGAGAATTGACTTAGCACCGTACCTGTCGTCCGTTTTAGTGTAAAAGGATAATAGGCATAATCGATTAAATTCAGTGCTATTCCTATCGCGTTGACCACCACAAAAATCCATTTGGCAATCCTTTGATAAATCTGATTATAGGTGAATGGTCCCGGAATTGTTTGCATGACAATGTATAGGATATTCAAATAAAGCAAAGCCACAATATCGAAACGTACGCCACCACCAAACATCACAAACAGTTTTCCCGCATTTACATTAGGGAATAAAGAGGCATTGACGAGATAAAATCCCCATCGCAGTAGGGCATAAACGATTAAAAGAAAAGCAAAACGCATGGCGACTGCAAGGTAAGGTGCTAATATTCCTCTTAATTTCATTGGGTTAATATTTTAGAAATTCACGATAGACCTGCTGGTAGTACGCTTTGGCAATATTCAAGATACTGTCCGTTTTGGCCGCAGGATAGTCTTTATTGGATCTATAATTGATGATTCGGCCAACATTATCAAAAGATACCGCCTGCTCGGGTGTGATTGCGCCAAAGGCATCTTTGGAATTATAGAAAGCGATCTGTGGAGTCGTCGGATTAAATAAATCACGGCTCCAATGATATCTATTGGTCGGAAGCTTGAGCTGTGTCAATAGTGTTGTTGCCAAATCCGTTTGATTACCGATCCGATTGAAGATTTTTCCACGGTATTCAGGTTTGATGACATCCCCAAAAAAGATCAAGGGAATATGGAATCTATTCGGATGGTACAGTTCCCATTTTTCCGATGGCAGACGATGACCATGATCGGCTACAATTACAAAAAGTGTATTTTTATACCAAGCTTCTTTCTTGGCTTTACTGATAAAATCAAAAACAACCGAGTCCGTGTAATTTGCCGTACTTCGGAACTTGTCAGCATTGTTGGTACTTCCGAATTTATAACCGTGTTTTAGTTCAAACGGTTCATGATTGATCAGCGTGAAAATAGTGGAAAAGAAAGGCTGTTTTTCCTTACTAAAATCTTTGATCATCTGATTGAATACCACATGATCGTACACCCCCCAGGAAGCCCGTTCAGCATCGAGTCCAAAATTGGCGTTATCAACTACTTTGGAGATACCGTGTGTGAGCATATAAGATTTGAAATTATAAAATTCACTTTGCCCGCCATGGTAAAACGAAGTTTCATAGCCTGCATGGTCGAATTCTTGGCCAATAGCAGGCATATTTTCATGTTTGTCAATATATTTAATGATACTTTCCGGTCCCTGCGCAGGGAATCCACTCAGGATAGCAACCATTCCTTTATCCGAACGATCAGCAGCAGCGTAGATGTGATCAAACAAGATTCCGCCCTTGATCAATTCCTCCATATGTGGTGTAACCCCCTTCTCGCCGCCCAAAGATTGGATGAGATCACCTACGAAACTTTCCAACATAAGAATCACAACATTGGGCCGAGTGGTAGATAATACCTCGACAGTCGAATCGGGCTGGCTCTGAAAAACCGGCTTCAGATGCGCTCGAATAGTTTGTTCGTCCGAGCCATAGAAATCATAAGGACTTTTCAACTTTGTGCTTTTGGTAAAAAAGTCGCGCAAAAGCGCCCATTGGGTATTCACAGCCGCGTGATTATAAAAAGTAACTTCGGAATAGTAAGCCTTACTTGGGTTTAATGTCGCACGGCCATATCCCCCGCGAATAAAGGTGAAGAGTACGAAAACACCTAATGCTAGTTTCAGAAAGTTTCCAATTGGCGACTTAACATTATAAAAATAGACTTTTTTGAACATCCAACGATAGAGAAAATATCCGCAAAATATCCCCACCAACATGCCCAAGATTGGCAGAAATACGGGCGTTGACTCCGCTGACGCAACAGCGCCCGAAGGCGAGGCAAGGAAAGCATCTATAGCCCGTTTTGATATTTTATCTCCCCATTCGCGATAGATATTGACATTGATAAAACTCGTCACAAAAAACAAAACGAGTACGCTAATCGTATAAATATCAAGGATGGTACGTTTTGGCCGAACCTTTGGAAAAAATCCCAGTATACAATAAATAAGAAATGGAAGGGCGCAGATATAGGATACTGCCGAAAAATCAAGGCTTAGTCCATGAAAATAAATTCTAAAAATTTCGGTGAAATGCCCCGTTCCGATCTTCTCAAAAAAAGCAAAAATAAAAATAAATCTATCTATAAAACAGATGATTAGCCAAAACAAAAAATATTGTGTTAATGCCCTAAGTTCGTTCGCAAATCGTTGCATTCTCTCATGTAAAAATAAAACAGGCAAATTTACATTAATTTCATGCTAAATGGCTAGTAATATGAAGAAAAGATTAAAAAAGTATTAAGGTTTGAGTATTGCCCCCCTATCCTTGGTCTTTGATCTACAATCAATAACAAGATCAATGATAGCAAGGAAAATAACATAGAATTCCTTACTTTTGTATTCCTTAAAAATTTGAATATAAAATTTAAAATGAGCATAGCGAAAACTTACAATCCAAAAGAAGCTGAAGAAAAATGGTACAGCTATTGGAAAGCGAACGGATTTTTCCGGTCCACTCCTGACGAACGTGAACCTTATACGATTGTAATGCCACCACCGAATGTCACTGGCGTATTGCACATGGGGCATATGCTGAACAATACCATTCAAGACGTTTTGATCCGTCGCGCGCGGATGCAGGGTAAAAACGCTTGTTGGGTACCTGGGACTGATCACGCTTCCATTGCCACTGAAGCTAAGGTCGTCGCTATGTTAAAGGAGCAAGGTATTGACAAAAGATCATTATCGCGCGAGGATTTTTTGAAACATGCTTGGGAATGGAAAGAAAAGTACGGTGGCATTATCTTAAAGCAATTGGAAAAACTAGGCGCTTCCTGTGACTGGGACCGTACCCGTTTTACCATGGATCCTGAATTGTATCAATCGGTGATCCGTGTATTTGTTGACCTTTACAATAAAGGATTAATCTATCGTGGTTACCGCATGGTTAACTGGGATCCAGAAGCAAAAACCAATATTTCCGACGAAGAAGTTATTTACAAGGAAAAGAACGGTAAATTATACCACCTAAAATATCAGGTTGAAGGAACGGACAAATATATTGTCGTTGCCACAACCCGTCCAGAAACAATCTTTGGTGATACAGCTGTATGTATCAATCCAAATGACGAACGTTATACCTGGTTAAAAGGAAAACAGGTAATCGTACCGATTGTAGGCCGTAAAGTGAATATCATTGAAGATGAATATGTGGATCTTGAATTTGGTACGGGTTGCCTTAAAGTAACTCCGGCGCACGATGTCAATGACTACGAACTCGGCAAAAAGCATGATCTGGAATTTGTGGATATCTTTACAGACGAAGCGAAGTTAAATGACAATGGCTTACATTATGCCGGTATGGATCGTTTCAAAGTCCGTAAAGAGATTGAAAAGGAACTTGAAGAAAAGGGATTGCTGGAGAAAGTAGAGAACTATACCAATAATGTCGGCACATCGGAAAGAACCGGTGCGGTTATTGAACCAAAAATCTCCAACCAATGGTTCCTGAAAATGGAAGACCTGGCAAAACCTGCCCTGGATAATGTCATGGACGATACCATTAAATTCCATCCAACGAAATTCAAAAATAGCTACCGCAACTGGATGGAAAATGTAACAGATTGGAACATTTCAAGACAATTGTGGTGGGGACATCAAATACCTGCTTATTTCTATGGTGATGGTAACGATGATTTTGTCGTTGCACAGACCGCCGAAGAAGCGCTTTCACTGGCCCAACAAAAGTCGAACAATGCCAATCTAACGCTTGCAGATTTACGCCAGGATGAAGATGTGCTTGACACTTGGTTTTCAGCTTGGTTATGGCCAATTTCTGTATTTAACGGCATTAACGAGCCTGAAAATGAAGAAATTAACTACTACTACCCTACACAAGATTTGGTCACTGCACCAGATATTATTTTCTTCTGGGTGGCACGTATGATCGTATCGGGTTATGAATTCCGTGGACAATTACCTTTTGAAAATGTTTATTTCACTGGTATTGTCCGGGACAAGCAAGGCCGCAAGATGTCAAAATCTTTAGGTAATTCGCCTGATCCTATTGATCTGATGAATGAATATGGAGCCGACGCAACACGGATGGGAATGCTATTGACGGCTCCTGCCGGAAATGACTTACCTTTCGATGTCGAGCTTTGTGTGCAAGGCCGTAATTTTGCCAATAAAATCTGGAATGCTTTCCGTTTGGTAAAAGGGCTGGAAGTTGTGGATGCTCCGGCTTCGGAATCCGATAAAATTTCGGCATCCTGGTTTGATGCACGGTTCAACCAGGCATTGGTGGAGATTGAAGAAAATTTCAAGCACTACCGTTTATCGGATGCCTTGATGACAACCTACAAATTAGTATGGGATGATTTTTGTGCCTGGTATCTCGAACTGGTCAAACCGGCTTACGGTTCTCCTATCGCCTCGGAAACCTTAGAAACGGTAAAATCTTTCTTTCAACGCATATTGACTTTGGTACATCCATTTATGCCTTTCTTAACCGAAGAACTTTGGCATGATGAACTGTTCGGCGTTAAAGACGAGAAAGACTGCATCATTGTCGCTGAATTTCCAACAATAAACCCGTTTGATGAGCAGCTGATCAAAGATTTTGCGGTAGCGCAACAAATTATTTCTGAAGTGCGTAACATTCGCAACTCAAAAGGTCTTTCTCCAAAAGTAGCATTACCTCTGGCGATTAACCAACAATCTGATATTGATCTTGCGCAATACATTGCGATCATCACAAAAATTGCCAACCTCGAGGCAGTCACATTCGTTACAGAGAAAGTCGCCGGTGCGACAAGTTTCCTGGCTGGTAAAGATGAATGTTATGTGCTATTGGAGAACAATATTGACGTCGATGCTGAGCGTGAACGTATCGAAAAAGAGTTGGACTATCTAAAAGGATTCTTGGTATCTGTTGATAAGAAACTTTCAAACGAACGCTTTGTACAAAATGCAAAACCTGAAATCGTTGAAAACGAAAAAAGTAAGAAAGCAGATGCAGAGGCTAAAATTAAGATCCTTCAAGAAAGCTTAACGGCTTTAGGTTAAAAACATAATACCCTAATTTTTCAAAGTCCCGCGAAGTCCGCGGGACTTTTTTTGATGTCCGCTTTCCCTTCCATTAATGGCTTGTTAGAATCGTACTATTTTTTATAGGCTAGCCCTTTGTTGATTTTTAACTTTATAAGGATTCCTATAAAAAAATGAATAACTTTATAAGAACGAACTTAAATTATATCATTATGGGATTCAAGGAAACATTTCAAATCAACGGAGAAAACCTCTTACAAAAGATCAAAGAAATCATTGCAGAGGGTAATGTAAATAAAATCAGTATCTCGGACAAGCATGGTAAAGAAATCATGAGTTTTCCGATTACTGTTGGTGCGATCGGACTGATCTTGGCACCTGTATTTGCCGCAATTGGCGCCGTGGCAGCCCTGCTCACTGAATGTACAATCACAGTAGAGCGCAACAGCGAAAAGAAAGAAGAGGATAAAAAGGATGGTCCCGCAGAACCACCCACAACGATCACTGTCAACTAAGTCGGCCTTTAAATTTACGATCATGAAAATCCTAAAGAATATCGTTTGTGTTTTGTTTGGCCTACTTTTTATGAATGCAGGCTTAGATAAAATCCTTCATTATATGCCTATCCCACCAATGGACATGAATATGCAAAAGGTGTTTGAAGCTTTCGGCACGATAAAATGGTTGTTGCCCCTTGTCGGTGTCATCGAAATCATCGGTGGCTTGTTATTTCTCCTCCCTAAGACAAGAACTGTCGGTGCACTGGTTATCCTGCCGATACTAATTGGTATTTTTACGCATAATATGGTTTTTTATAGCCAACAGGGATTGATGATCTGGGCTGTACTTTTCATCATTTGGCTATGGGTGGTATTTGAAAATTGGGGAAAATACAAAAAACTTATGGCGTAGTTGTCTTGTTCTTCCTAATAGAAGCGAAAGATTCTCGAATGTAAACAGCTATCTTTGGACAGATGGATAGGAATCATTAGCTTTTGTTAACATAAAATTAAAAAACAGAAAAGTTTATACTCCAAAAATGGTTTGGTCAATTATTTGATGTGTTTTGTATAATACCTCCTCTTTGACAAGATTTTTAGGCACAGATGGGGAATTAGTTCAAATTTGCTTGTCCATGTGAGCACAATTAACTTGCATATACAAGCAAATTTATCTTAGTTTGCTGAAAAAGCAGTGATATAAGTTAATATCTGAAAAACTTTGCAAACTTTTTTCCGTTTTAATTTTTATTAATAGATACTTAAATCAAATTATACGTTGAACAGATTTACCCGAATTGCATTCAAAACAATATTGTGGATTATTGGAGTAATAATTGCGCTGGTTATTCTAGTTGTATTCTTAATCCGGATACCCTCCGTTCAAAACTATATCGCCGGAAAAGTAACGCATTATGTCGAAGGGAAAATAGGCACTCCAGTTAAAATCGGTTACATCAATATTGATTTTCCGAAAAAGTTAGTGTTACAAGATATCTATATGGAGGATCAGAGCAAGGATACGCTCGTTGCCGGAAAAAGCATTGCTGTGGACATCAACATGCTCAAACTTCTGAAAAATACCGTAGAAATCCAAAGTATCGAAGCGGAAGGGATCACTACAAAAATTCGAAGAACATTACCTGACAGCTCCTTTAATTTTGATTATATCGTCAAAGCATTTGCCTCCGAAAAGGAAAGTAAAGCTACCGCAGATACCACTTCTGCCCTCGTTTTTAACCTAGACAAAGTAAAGCTTGATAAATTTCATATCGTTTACGCTGACGATGTTATTGGAACAAGCGCTGATGTGTATCTGGGCACGCTAAATACCAATATTAAAAAATTTGACCTGACCAAAAACATGGCCTTCAACCTACCGAAGGTAAAAATAGACGGTTTGAATGCGAGCGTAAAACAATGGAAGCCGGTCGTTGAAGGTACTGCTCCATCGGTCGAAGATTTTGGGATTACGGACAAGACGGCGCAAACAACGACGCTCCTTCCAGACGTAGGGATACAGATCGCCGAGCTGGCCAATATCCTTGTTCGGTATGAGGATGAATCCAGTGCGCTGAAAACCAAGTTTAATATCAAGAATCTTCGGGCTGATATCAACAAAATTGATTTAAACAAAGAGATTGTCGACCTCCAAACCATCCAACTTGATGGCGCCGATAATGAGGTGCTCTTTGGAAAGGTCCCTAAGAAAACTCCACCCAAAGGCAGCACGACAGCCGATACCACAAAAATCAAGTGGGTTGTCTCTGCCAAGGATATCAGCATCAATAATACAAGCCTGGCCTACAGAGATGATAATCAGGCACGCATGAAAGGCTTTGATTACTTCAATATTAAAATTCCGGGGATAAAAACAAATCTAACCGACTTATATTACAGTGCTGACTCCATTAGTGGGTCACTGAATGAGCTGACCGCATCCGATCACTCAGGCCTGGTCATCAAACAGCTTAAAGGTGACTTCAAGTATACAAATACAGGAGCAGAAATTAAAAACCTCTACGCGGAAACACCGCGTACACTTATTCGGGATTACTTCAAAGTAACCTATCCTTCCCTGGATATCATTACCAAAAAACCGGAACTGATCTATGTGAATGCGACGCTTAAAAAGAGCCATGTCGATATGCGCGACATTTATTACTTTGCTCCTTTCCTCGACACAATGCAGGTCATGAAACCCTTGATGGACAAAAAGTTCAATATTGATGGACGCGTGATAGGCAAGTTAAACGACCTCAATATTCCTAATATTGATTTCCAGACCCTATCCAATACGCGGGTAATCGCTAGTATGCGACTGAAAGGATTGCCAAATGTGGATAAAATGTCCATGGACCTGAATCTGAAAAAATTAACCACAGGACGTTCCGATATTGAAAAACTCGTTGCGAAATCCATGCTGCCAGCCAATATCGAACTGCCGAATACGATCGGACTAACAGGTACCTTTAAAGGCGGTATGACGGCTTTTGACACCAATCTTTCATTGGTGACCGAAAAAGGAACGGCAAAATTTGACGGTAAAGTCAGCATGGCAAGCAGAGATACCAGCTACGATGCTCTTGTTAGCATCCGCGATTTTGATATTGGGAAGATCATGAAAATGGATAGTACCTTAGGTATTCTTTCCTTTGAAGGGAAAATAAAAGGACATGGCACGGATCCCAAGAAACTTGTTGCCAATTTCGATGGTAAAGTAAACCGTATGGATGCCATGGGCTATCGGTATCAGAATATCGATATGAATATCACTGCAGATAAAGGAGACATCAAAGCATCGGTTGTGAGCCCCGACCCCAATATTAAGCTGAAACTGGATGCCACGGCCAATATGAAATCCGCGTATCCCCAGGTAGATTTTGAATTGATGGTGGATACCATCAACCTCAAAAATCTGAAGCTAATGGCGGATGATTTCAAATACCATGGTAAGATGGTCGGTCATTTTACTTCAGCTGATCCAAACTTTCTGAATGGAGAGGCACATATCACCAACTCGTCCATTGCCTACAACGATGCCTACTATTCCTTGGACAGTATTTCCCTGATTGCAAAATCGGATACATCCAGAAATTTGCTGCTCCTAAAATCTGCTTTTTTCAATGCACACTTGGTTGGGAAATATAAGATTCTAGAATTACAAAATGCTGTTCAGGATATTTTGCAAGTTTATTATCAACCCGGAAAACCTGTCAGCGTGCCCAAATACGAACCGCAGAACATCGAGTTTTCAGCACAATTGACCCGCACCAAATTTGTACAGGATTTTGTTCCGGAATTGACAGAAATGAAAGATATTACCTTAGATGGAATGTTCAATAGTGCCACGAAAACCATATTGGCCAAACTCGATGCCCCTAAAATAATCTATGATGGAACAGAAATAAATAACGTTACCCTAGATATCAATACCCTGGACAGCACCCTTTATTATTCTGCTTTGATCAATAAGATCAAGGTCAGTAATATTGAACTAGTCAATACGGTGTTTAGTGGTAAGGTCATCCAGAATAACCTGGACTTCGGGTTATGGATCAAGGATAAGAAAGAGAAGGAACAATATCATTTAGGTGCCAATATGCGCGTGGATAATGGAGCTTTCGTCTTTAGTCTACTCCAGGACGGACTGATGCTGAACTACGACAAATGGACTGTAAATCCCTCCAACGTGCTCAAATTTGGAAGCACGGGGATTCAGGCAAATGACTTTGTACTGAGCAACAAGGGACAAGAATTGAGTATCTCTTCACAGGACAGTGTATTGAATTCGCCCGTCAATATTTCCTTCAAGAATTTCCGTATTGAAACTATAAGTAAAATGCTCGAAAGCGATATTATGGATCTGGGCGGTGGCATCAATGGGCAAGCGACTATATCACGACTAGAAAGTAACCCTGTATTTGTTTCGGATCTGGTCATCGATAAATTCTATGTCGGAAAAGACACCGTTGGAAACGTGAATATCAAAGTCAATAATGAAAAGGAAAACACCTATAATGCAAACATCAGTATCAGCGAAAATGGCAACAACGTTGTGTTAAGCGGAGATTTTATCAGTCCACCGAAAGGAGAATCGAGTCTGGATTTCACCTTGGATATTCAGCCATTGACCATGCAGACTGTGCAAGCATTTAGTTTAGGCTATCTGAAAGAATCAAAAGGAAACCTCGAAGGTCAACTAAAAATAACGGGCTCCCCTTCCAAACCGCTTATAGATGGCGATGTCAAGCTTAAAGATGCTCAATTTAACATCGCGATGCTCAACGCCCTTTTCAAAGCAAAAGATGAGACGGTGCATTTTGATAATAGTGGAATCAGCTTCCCGAAATTTGCATTGGAAGACAAAAAAGGAAATATCGCTAAGGTAACTGGTTCGATCGATACAAAAACCTATACTGATTTTGATTTTAATCTCAACGTCAATACCGACAATTTTGAGGTGTTAAACTCTACCCAGACAGACAATGACATGTTCTATGGCAAGATGTACCTTACCTCCAATCTGCGGATCAGAGGAAATCTAGATAAGCCTGTTGTCGATGGAACAATTAAAGTACTTGACGAAACTGACTTCACCTTTGTCATGCCAAATGAAAACCCAGGGATGGCTGACCGTAAAGGGGTGGTCGAATTTGTTGATAAGAGTGATACAACCCGTGCGAATGTATTTGCCAAGTTGGATTCGATGACCGTTACCAAATTGACAGGAATGGATGTGGATCTGAACCTGCAGACAGACAAAGAGGCTAAATTTAAAATTCTTCTGGATGCGGGCTCCCAGGATGCCCTTAATATCCAAGGTCAGGCGGAATTAAATGCCGGTATAGATGCCAGCAGTAAAATTACTTTATCCGGAACATTTACTGTAGACAAAGGAAGTTACTCGTTTAGTTTTGGTCCAGTGAAAAAAGATTTTACTTTCCAAAAAGGAAGTACCATCACCTGGAACGGAGACCCTTTGGATGCACGACTGAATATCACAGCAGCATATACGACCAAAGCGCCTACTTTGGAACTAGTTGCGACGCAATTGGGCTCAGAAAACGCAAATCTGTATAAACAACGTGTACCATTCAACGTGTTGCTAAAAATTACGGATAAGCTCTTCCAGCCGCAATTGGGTTTTGACATTGATTTGGATGAGAACAACTCTATTGTATCCCAAGAAGTGGTCAGTAAGGTAAACAATGCACTGACTACCCTCCGTGAAAACCCGTCAGAACTTAATAAACAGGTATTCTCGCTGATTGTATTGGGAAGATTTATGTCGACCAATCCGTTTGAAAGTTTATCCGGGGGCGGTGGCACAGAAGCCATTGTCAGAAACAGTATCAGTTCGTTTTTGAGTGGGCAGTTAAATCGTTTGGCTTCAGAATTGATTACGGGTGTAGAATTGGATTTCAACTTGACTTCTGAAGAGGATTATGCTACTGGTGCTGGGCAGACAAGGACAGATCTGAATATCGGTGTCTCAAAAATGCTCCTCAATGACCGGCTGAAAATTACGATAGGTTCAAATTTTGAGGTTGAAGGCAATACCCGTCCTGGCGAGGCATCCAATAATATCGCCGGTGATATTCAATTGGATTACCAACTTTCACAAGATGGCCGCTATTTTGCCCGCATGTATCGCAAAAACCAATATCAGGTGACGCTTCAAGGACAATATGTAGAGACCGGTATCGGATTCATTATCAATATGGACTATAATAAGTTTAAAGAGATATGGATGAGTTCAAAAAAACTCAAAGAGTACTATGATACCGACAGCAAAGGATTTAGAAAACGTTTTAATGTGGAACGGATGGAAACCGACTCTGTCTATCGGGACAGTGTACGTACAGTGATTAGAGACAGTTTGATGCTTCATAGCCCAGCATATCGAAAACGTATTGAAGAACGCGAAAAAGAAAAACGTAAACAAGAATTGGACTCAAGCAAGAATGCACCAAAAAATCCGAGTCCAAAAACAAATTTAGATACGATCAGAACGACTGCGATTAAAAATGAAGATGAGGAAAGGAGTTATCATGCGAGCTAAACTGAAATTTGCTATCGGAATATTGACACTGACTACGATCATAGCATCCTGCTCTTCTACCAAGAATTTGAAAGAAGGGGAAAGCCTGTATGTCAAAGGCAATGTCATTATAGATTCAGACACCATTTCAAAAGAGAACAAGGAAAAACTTTCGACCTTTCTCCAGTCGTCCTTGATGCCCAAACCCAATAAGCGCCTGGCGGGTGTCCCATTTAAGCTATATTTTAATAATATGGCCGGTGATTCAGCTAATAAAAACATGATCAAAAGATTCTTCAAGAAAATTGGAGAAGAACCCGTTCTGTTGAGCGACGTCAACCGTGAGTACAATGAAAATCTCCTACGTAACCGCATGGAGAACATTGGCTTCTTCAACGCCGAGGTTAGATCAGATACCCTAGTTGAAAAGAAAAAGGCAACTATCAATTATACAGCCAAACCGAATCTGATCTATAGGATACAATCGGTGAAATTTGACATTGATAGCACAAGCCAATTGGGGCGGGATATCCTTTCATCTTCAGACAAAAGCTTACTTCAGATAGGGAAAAATTACAGTCTTGATATTATTCTGAATGAGCGTGACCGTATTGACAATGATCTTAAGAACAAAGGCTACTACTATTTTAGTCCGGATTATATTTTGGTGGAAGTCGATAGCTCACATCGAAATAATCGGGTAGACATGTATGTGACAGTAAAAAAGGAAACACCTGCCCAAGCGAAGATCCCGTCCAAAATCAATAAGATCTATATTTTCCCCAACTACACAGAGACCAGTTCGGGCTACCAACGGTCAACGCGTAATGCCGAACTCTTTGATAGCAGTTACTATTTTATTGATCGAAGGCGAACCTTTCGCAAGCCTGTCATTGCCAACCATATTTTCTTTAAGCCGGGGGATGTCTATAACCGTACGGCACACAATCAGACCATCAGTCATTTGGTCAATCTAAATAGCTGGAAATTTGTGAAGAACAATTTTGTCGATAGCAAGGAAGTCCCCAATGCACTGGATGTCTACTACTATCTGACACCGTTGCCCAAAAAATCGTTGCGGGTAGAGCTTTTAGGAAAAATGGCATCGGTCTACAACGGTACAGAGGTTAACGTCAACTGGACATTGCGCAATGCATTTAAAGGCGCTGAGCAATTGAGCTTTAACGTCTTTGGCGGATATGAAACCCAGACTGGGGGAAATGCGGATCTAAATTCCAGTTATTACCGTTACGGAATGGAGGCTACAGTAACTTTTCCGAGGATACTCTCTCCCTTCGGGCGTATCAATCCCTCGCGTCGTTTTATTCCCAAAACCTATGTGAAAGGCCGGTACGAATTCTTGAACCGCCGCAAGGCATATACCCTCAATTCCATTGCATTGGATTATGGTTACATCTGGCAAGAATCGGAAGAGAAGCAACATGATTTGGCTTTACTGGAAATTACCTATGTACAGCCAAAAGGCATTTCGGAAAATTACCAAAAGCAAATGGATACGATTCCTGCTTTGCGGCATGCGATCGATCCCCAGTTTACAATCGGACCAAATTACAACTTCACGTTCCAGAATACGATGAAGCAGCATTTGAAGAATACGTTCTATTTCAAAGGAAATCTAGACCTCTCGGGAAATATCCTCGGTCTGATCAAAGGAGCGGATTTTAATAAAGGTAAAACCTTCAAGTTATTCGACGCATACTTCTCTCAGTATATCAAAATAAGCGGTGACGGAAGACATTATCTTAAGTTATCGGAGAATTCACAACTAGCCTCAAGGGTGAGCCTCGGTTTGAGTTATTCATATGGAAACTCGCGCTCCCTTCCCTATTTGAAACAATATTATGTTGGCGGTCCAAACAGTATCCGTGCTTTCGGTGCCCGCGCTATTGGTCCGGGAACCCTTGCCCCAGAAAAACTGAGCAATGGCCTGTTTTATGCTGATCAAACCGGCGATATCAAATTGGAATTGAATACCGAATACCGTGCTAAGCTGGCTGGTTTTGTACATTGGGCAGCATTTATTGATGCCGGTAACGTCTGGTTGCAACGTGAAGATGTCAACAAACCCGGAGCCAAGTTCAGTAAAAACTTTCTAAATGAACTTGCCGTAGGTGGCGGCGCCGGCTTACGTTTTGACTTTACTTTCCTGATTGTCCGGACGGATTTTTCGATTCCCTTCCGTATCCCTTACTTACCAAAAGGAGAACGTTGGGTATTTAAAGATATCGATTTTGGCAGTTCGAAGTGGCGAAAAGATAACCTGATGTTCAATTTGGCTATTGGATATCCTTTCTAAACCAAAATCAAGTTATTCCCGTGAAATTGATTGATTTACTGATAATAATTCATTAAATTCAAGCATTATTTACTAATCCACATTAATGCTCATGAAATATCCATGCAAAAGAACGGTACAAGCATTCGTGAAAATGGACTGGATATTCCATATGCCCATAAAAAAACAAATAATTTACATATGAAAGTAACTATTGTTGGTGCTGGAGCTGTAGGCGCAACTACAGCAGACAATTTAATCCGTCGAAATGTCGCTGAGGAGATTGTATTATTGGATATCAAGGAAGGATTTGCGGAAGGAAAAGCGCAGGATATGGCTCAAACGGCGGCCTTATTGGGATTTGAATCCAAAATCAAAGGTGTAACCAATGACTATCTGTCTACTGCGGGCTCCACTGTTGCTGTCATTACTTCTGGCATTCCCCGTAAACCGGGAATGACCCGTGAGGAATTGATCGGAACAAATGCAAATATCGTCAAATCAGTGGTAGAGAATTTAGTAAAACACTCTCCCGATATCATTATTGTCATTGTATCGAACCCAATGGATACGATGACCTATCTTGCGCTCAAATCGAGTGGCTTGCCTAAAAATAGGATTATCGGAATGGGAGGAACATTAGACTCTGCACGCTTCAAATATCAATTGAGTGAAAAATTAAATGCTTCGGCAGCGGATCTCAACGCCATTGTCATTGGTGGCCATGGCGATACCACCATGATTCCGCTGATCAAGCACTCCACGTGGAACAGCATTCCGGTCAGCAACTTCCTTACGGCCGAGGAGCAGGCAGAGATCGTCCATAAGACGATGGTCGGTGGGGCCACATTAACGAGTCTGATCGGTACTTCAGCTTGGTACGCCCCTGGTGCCGCTACTGCTGCCGTTGTGGAAAGTATCGTGCGCGACCAAGGTAAATTATTCACGGCTTCCGTTTACCTTGAAGGTGAATTTGGACAAGAAGATATTAATCTAGGTGTTCCGGTTATCATTAACAAAAAAGGATGGGACCGTATTATTCCATTGCAGTTGGACGAGGAGGATAAAGAAAAATTCAGTAAGAGTGCCGATGCGGTACGCGCCATGAATAACGTATTGAAAGAAATAAACGCATTATAATTGGTATAGGCAAATGAAAGAAAGGCTGTTATTTTAAATGACGGCCTTTTCTGTAATATGCCGACCGGACCAATCCACTTTACAGTTCGCCATTAAAAGGATAGACTATTTATCCGTTACCGTCTATTCATTGATGATACCCCTAAATTTACTTTCAAGGTGAAGATAATAAGCCAGCGTCAAAATTTTTTTTAATTAAATTTTTGGCTATGTTTGGGAATATGACGAAAGTACCATTTCAAATCTTGGATCTTCAGGGGCAAGGAACGCATATTCTAGTTGATGTAACGCTATACGAACGCAATTTTAAAATGGTGATCGACACGGGAGCATCCAAAACAGTATTTGACAAAACCCAAATGGCGCATCTTCTGGAAGATCAGTTGCTGCTAGAGCCATCAGAAACCCTTTCAACTGGTCTCGGTACCAACTCCATGGAGAGTTTTACGATGGAAATCCCCAGCTTGCATATCGGTACATGGCGAATCAATAAATTAAAAACCGCGGTACTGGACCTTAGTTCCATCAATTATGCCTACGGGCAAATGGAACTTGACCCCGTCATTGGGGTATTGGGGGGTGATATTTTTGCCGACTATGGCGCCGTCATTGATTACGCCAAGCAGACATTACGCTTACGTGACCGAAAAATCAAGAGTAAGTAAGCCGCCCGCTTACTGTAGCAAAATCCCACTACTAACTACTGCACACTAAAGTTTAAAAAGCCTTTTGTGAATATGCAGGCGAAGGTAAGTATAATAGAGGATAGCGATCAATATCCCCAATCCCCCCATGGCATATAGAGTCGCCCTTAGACCACAATAACTGGCCAGCGATCCGATCATCAATGTCCCTATCGGAAAAATTCCCTGAAAGGCCATGACATAATATGAAATCGCCCGGGCCCGGTATATCGGTATGGCATGTGTCTGAATATAAGTATTGATACTCGAGTTCTGCATCATCATTGCAAAGGAAACCAGCATGACATAGACGAGCGCCATTTCCAGCATGCTCGAATGAGCAAGGAAGAGCAAGGCCAATCCCATCAACGCAGCAGCCCCCATCACCTGATACCGTAGGTTTGATCCTGACTTCAAGCGAGCCATATTAAATGCACCGATCATGGCCCCTAGTCCAGCTGCGCTCTCAAACCAGGAGAATGTGCGTTCATCCCCATGGAACATTTCTTTTGCTATGGCCGGCAAGAGCGAGGTATAAGGGATCACAATCAAACTGGAGAACGTCATAATAATAATTAAGGAAGAAATATGTGGCGAACGCTTGAGGTAGCGGAAACCTTCAACCAGGCCTTCCCAGTTGCTCCCTTTACTGAGTTGCCCTTTGGTTTCATCTACCTGCATCATTAGCAAGGTAATGATAACCGGGACAAAACTGATAAAATTCAATGCAAAACAGACCAGCTCGCCATAGGTACTGAGCAAAATCCCCCCAATAGCAGGTCCTAACATCCGTGCACCGTTAAAGATGGTGGAATTGAGTGCAATGGCATTTGGCAAGTCTTTACGGTCACCGACCAGATACATCATCAACGACTGCCGGCCGAGCACATCAAAGGAGTTGATGACCCCTTGTATCAGACCAAGGACCGAGAGCCATAGGACACTCTCCCACTTGAGGTAAACCACCAAAGTGAGTATACCGGCCTGTATCATCAGACCAATCTGCGTCAATAACACCAATTTATATTTTTTGTGCTTATCGACGAAGCTTCCGATAAAAGGGGACAATACCAACGAGGGCAATAAAGAAATAAACTGAACGAAACCCAACCAGAACACAGAACCTGTCAGTTCATACACCAGCCAACTGATCGCTATCCGTTGCATCCAAGTTCCCATCAGGGAAATTGCTTGTCCTATAACATGTAAACGGAAGTTTCTATAATGGAGAGACCTAAAAACCTGCATATTGAAAGATAATACTATAAAAGTATAACAAAAAAGAAAGAGAAGAGATTCTTATTTGCAAAAATAATGATGCAATTCATTGAAATCAATGTGTAATACTGGAATATAATCAATAACTTTGCACCTATTATTTCGAACGTTAAAATAATCAAATAATTATCATTCAATAACATACACAATGAAATTTTTTATTGACACAGCGAACCTAGAGCAAATCAAGGAAGCCCAAGACTTAGGCGTATTAGATGGTGTAACGACCAATCCAAGTTTAATGGCTAAAGAAGGTATCAGCGGTGATGAGAACGTAATCAACCACTACAAAGCAATCTGTGCTATTGTTGACGGCGACGTGAGTGCTGAAGTTATTTCGACTACTTATGAAGAAATGATCAAAGAAGGAGAAGCATTGGCAGCTCTTGACAGCAAGATCGTGGTCAAAGTTCCTATGATCAAAGATGGTGTGAAAGCAATTAAATATTTCAGCAAAAAAGGTATTAAAACAAACTGTACATTGGTATTCACTGCCGGACAAGCTTTATTGGCAGCAAAAGCAGGCGCAACTTATGTTTCTCCTTTTATTGGCCGTTTGGATGATATCTCAACTGATGGGTTGGCATTGATCGAAGACATCCGTTTGATCTATGATAATTACCAATATCCAACACAGATCTTGGCCGCTTCTGTACGCCATAGCGCGCACATCTTAGGCTGTGCTAAAATCGGAGCAGATGTGATGACAGGCCCATTATCGGCAATTTTATCTTTATTGAAACATCCTTTGACAGATAGCGGTTTAGCAACATTCTTAGCTGACCACGCGAAAGCTGCAGGTAAATAAAATAGCTATATTTCGGTATAGTTTTCAAACCGATAAGGGGAAGATGACAATATTCTTAACCTTATCGGTTTTCTTATGTGGATAAATTCCGTATTTTTGTAGTTGATCTAAGGTTTAACGAAGAAGTCCATGGAACAATCCAATATCGTATATCCAGAAATTCTGAAACGGAATAGCTTAAAAGTCACCCAGCCGCGGTTGAAGGTACTTGAAATTATTTCAACAAAAGATTCGGCCATCTCCCAGCCTGAATTGGAGAAATTATTGGGTAAGGATATCGACCGTGTGACATTGTACCGTGTACTAGCCAGTTTTGAGGAAAAAGGTATTATCCATAAGATCTTTGACCTACACGGGACCGCCACCTATGCCATGTGTTCCACCAACTGTTCCGAACACGACCACCATGACCAGCACGTGCATTTTATCTGCCGGATATGCAACTCCGTTTATTGTTTAGATGAAATTACGTTACCAAAAGTTTCTATCCCCAATGGGTTCAGCCTGGAGGCGATTGCTGTAAATGCACTTGGTGTATGTAATCATTGTAAAAAATAAATCCACTGAACAACGGCAAAACAATTTTTCGCTTGATCTGTCTATAATTTGGGAATCGGAATTGCTCCGATTAGCTCGGCTATTGTACTGGCGAATGCTGATTTTTTTGTACCTTGTATGGGTATGGGCTGGCCATGCAAATGCCCCTGGAGGCTAAAACAAATGCGTAAAAAATAACACGAATGAAGACAAGAAAAGAAAATCCCTATAAAGAAGTATTAACGCAGCTGATTACCGATATTTTCGAAAAATCAGAGAACAAACCGCTTAATTATAAGCAAGTTTCTTCCAAGCTGAACCTCACCGACAACGACTCCAAAGTGGCTATTGCCGATATTTTGCAGGACAATGTCCGGAGCGGACTATTTGTCGAGGTTGAGCGCGGAAAATTTAATTTGAAACAAATCAAAGTATATGTCACCGGAAAAGTGGATATGACCGCTGACGGCTCCGCGTATATCATCCCAGACGATGAGCTTGAGAACGATATCTATATTGCACCGCGTAAATTAAGACAGGCCCTGCATGGGGATATTGTCAAAGTCCATACTTTTGAGAAAAGAAAAGGTGGCCGCAAAAAAGAGGGAGAAGTTGTCGAAATCTTACAACGGGCCAAAACCGATTTTACCGGAACGATCAGCATCTCAAATAATTTCGCTTTTTTTATCGCCGACGACCGCAAGATGCTCCACGATATCTTTATCCCATTGGATAACCTGAATGGTGCCAAGGACAAGGAAAAAGTCGTGGTTTCGATCATTGACTGGCCAAGTGGTAGTAAAAACCCCGTAGGAACGGTCAAGCATGTCCTTGGGGTCAAGGGAGAAAACAATACCGAGATGAATGCGATCTTGGCGGACTACGGTTTCCCATTAGAATTCCCGAAGAAGGTAGAAGAAGAAGCTAATAAGATCACGGAGAAAATCAGCAAGGAAGAGATTGCCAAAAGACGTGATTTCAGAGGCGTCCCAACCTTTACGATCGACCCCGCCGATGCCAAAGATTTCGACGATGCCATATCTTTCCAAAAGCTGGAGAATGGCAATTACGAGATCGGTGTGCATATTGCCGATGTATCCCATTTTGTGATTCCGGATACCGAACTGGACAAGGAAGCTTTTAACCGTGCGACATCCGTTTATTTGGTTGACCGTGTTATTCCAATGCTTCCGGAACGTTTGTCCAATGGCGTCTGTTCATTACGGCCACATGAAGACAAACTTTGTTTTTCGGCAGTATTCGAACTGGATGAGAAGGCCACGATACATGAGCAATGGTTTGGCCGCACAATTATCCATTCGGACAGGCGGTTTAGCTATGAAGAAGCGCAGGAGGTCATTGAGACGAAATCCGGTGATTTCAGCCATGAAATTTTAAAATTGAATGAACTTGCTTATATCCTTCGTGAGCGCAAGTTTAAGAATGGAGCGATCGCCTTTGAAAGTGAGGAAGTCAAATTCACCCTGGATGAGAATGGCAAACCTACGGGCGTATATACTAAGGTACGTAAAGATGCCCACAAACTGATTGAAGACTTTATGTTGCTGGCCAACCGTAAGGTGGCTGAATATATCGGTAAACAGGGTCGCGGTAAAAACAAATTAACGTTTGTGTACCGTTATCACGATGTACCAAACCCAGAGACCTTAACGACATTTTCGCAATTTGCCGCACGATTTGGTCACAAGCTGACCATTAAAACGGACAAGGAAACAGCAAAATCCCTAAACGCCATTATGACCAAGATCGAAGGTAGTAAGGAGCAAAACATGCTGACCTCTTTGGCGGTCCGTTCGATGGCCAAGGCGATTTATACAACGAAGAAAACCAGCCATTATGGATTGGCATTTGATTATTACACCCATTTCACCTCCCCTATCCGTCGATATCCGGATGTGATGGTGCACCGTCTTTTGCAATTCTACCTGGATGGTGGCACAAAGGTCAATGCCGAGCACTATGAAAAGATGGCAGAGCACTCTTCGCAAATGGAGAAAAAGGCAGCAGAAGCTGAACGTGCATCTATTAAATACAAGCAGGCGGAATTTCTACAAGACCAGATTGGTACCGAATACACGGGTATTGTATCAGGTGTGACCGAATGGGGCATGTATGTAGAGATTCAGGAGAACAAGTGTGAGGGTATGGTACGTTTGCGTGATATCACGGATGATTTCTATGTACTCGATGAGAAGAACTATGCGATTATTGGCCAGCGGAAGAAAAAGAAATTCCAGCTGGGTGATGAGGTGCAGATTCGCGTAAAGAAAGTGGATCTGGATAAAAGGCAGATAGATTTTACGTTGTTGTCGTAGAAATAAAAAAGAGCGTTAATTTTCAAAATAGACGCTCTTTTTTAAGAATTACTTTTTTCGAGATATAATCTATTTATAATCTAAGCATAGGACTAATATATAGTAGGTAATGCAACGATCGTAGAAAATAGCAGCTTGTATTGTCTTAGAAATTATGGCAGCTCAGCTTTTACAAACACATCTCAAAAATACTATTTTACTAATATGTTAATGAGACTGAGATAGGAGTGACTCCAGATTTAATCTCTTGAGATTTCTCAACAATTACTTTACCACCTTGTTCGACTTTGTATGTAAGTGTGAATGGTTGCTTAATTGAAAATGCAGAAATATTTACACTAGCGGTCAAATAATTGGCTGGCGATTCCAAAACAGCAGTTTTACCTGCTTGAAAATACTCTTTTTCGACTGAATATAAAACTTGACCAGCTGTCCCCGCAGCTCCATTAACAGTCCATGTTTGTGGCTTTGCATTGCTACCCATAGACCCACAAGATACAGACACCTCTCCACCGTCAACACTAAAAGATGAAGAAGTTGTTACTGTAACTTTAAGAGCGCCTTTATTCTCTGTTGGCACCGTGTTATCATCATCCTTAGAACATCCAACAAAAGCGAAGGTCACAAGCGCCAATACCATTGCATACATTAATTTCATTTTCATAACTTGAATACTTTAATTTGTTTTTACTGTTAATTATCTGTCGGTGTTTGACAAACGTCTTGCCAAAAAGATGCATGAACACGCAAAAAGATAAAATATACTCAGAAACCAGTAGAAGAATATTTTCACGAAAAAACACAGAGCAAACTAGTATTCAAGACAATAAAGATTTTTACGAGTCAAACATTGTTTCCTGCTTTTTGCTCCAGCCTAAGACAACGCCACTATCATTGTCCTTATTTGACAACATAATATTAACCCAGTAGCAGCTGCTAAACTTGCGAGCGCAATATCGGATTGTACAAGCATTAAACGAGGAGCCCCATTATTATCACAGTAAATCTTTATTATTGCGCTATTGCGGAAAAGGAAACATTCCGCACTGTGTTTACTCCATTTCGCCGAGTAAAATATCGATTCTGCGCCATGTCGGAATGAGCCAAACCGGTGTCAAAGCCATCTTTCCATGCGGAGAAATGAAAATTCCACCCGACTAAATCATCCAGACCAAGGAAAAAACGGAACAGACAGGCGACTAAATCATTCCGACGCCCGACAAAACCATTTCGTCACGGGGGAAAATGACATAGTCGTGTGTCGAAATGATTTCGACAGGTGAGTAAACGAAAATCCCACCCGACTAAATCATCTAGACGATGGAGAATATCCAGAAGAAGGAGCGCGGACTTGTCAAACCACGAGGGGAAATGGTTCCGTCTCAGGGAAAAGAGAGTTGTCAGTCCGAAAAAATAATCTAAATTTTATACACTAACTATTTAATATTCAAAACGGAATCAGTATCTTTGCGAACTTAAAATAATTTAGGTATCAAATTTATAAACAAAAACAGGTAAATGCCTACTATTCAACAATTAGTTAGAAAAGGTAGAGTAGCTCTGGTTGATAAGAGTAAGTCACCAGCGTTGGACTCATGTCCACAGCGAAGAGGTGTATGTACACGTGTATATACTACTACCCCTAAAAAACCAAACTCAGCAATGCGTAAAGTAGCTCGTGTACGTTTAACAAACGGTAAAGAGGTCAACGCTTACATCCCTGGAGAAGGTCACAACTTACAAGAGCACTCGATCGTATTGATCCGTGGTGGTCGTGTTAAGGATTTACCAGGTGTGCGTTACCACATCATCCGTGGTGCATTAGATACTTCAGGTGTAGCAGGTCGTAACCAACGTCGTTCTAAATATGGAACTAAGCGTCCTAAACCAGGACAACCAGCGGCAGCTCCAGCAAAAGGTAAAAAGAAATAATTAAACGGAGGAAAGAAAAATGAGAAAATCAAAACCGAAAAAGAGAATCATTTTACCTGATCCAAAGTTTAACGACGTTCAGGTAACACGTTTCGTAAACAATATGATGGTAGATGGTAAAAAATCTATCGCTTACGATATTTTTTACGATGCAGTAGAATTAGTAGAACAAAAAACACAAGAAAGCGGACTAGAAGCTTGGAAAAAAGCTTTGAACAACGTTATGCCTGCTGTTGAAGTAAAATCACGCCGTGTTGGTGGTGCTAACTTCCAAGTTCCTATGGAAGTACGTCCAGACCGTAAAATTGCTTTGGGTATGAAATGGTTAATTTCATACGCTCGTAAACGTGGTGAAAAAACAATGTTCGAAAAATTAGCAGGAGAAATCATTTCAGCTTCTAAAGGTGAAGGTGCTGCTGTTAAGAAGAAAGAAGATACGCACAAAATGGCGGAAGCTAACAAAGCGTTCTCACACTTCAGATTCTAATTTTGAAGACATTCAAAAAAATATGATTACACCGACCTCCGATAAACGAACACTCTTTTATCAAGGTCGGTGTACTTATTTAACATTACATTTAAACACATAAGGCCCGTAAGGCCAGCTGCTTAAAAATATTATGGCAAGAGATTTAAAATTCACTAGAAATATCGGTATCGCTGCCCACATCGATGCTGGTAAAACTACAACAACTGAGCGTATCCTTTATTACTCAGGTGTAAACCATAAAATTGGTGAGGTTCACGAAGGTGCTTCAACAATGGACTGGATGGAGCAAGAGGCTGAGCGTGGTATCACAATCACTTCTGCTGCAACAACTGTATTCTGGAACTACCGTGGCAACAAATATCAAGTAAACGTAATCGATACACCTGGACACGTGGATTTCACGGTTGAGGTAAATCGTTCATTGCGTGTATTGGATGGATTGGTATTCTTGTTTTCAGCGGTTGATGGTGTTGAGCCACAATCTGAAACAAACTGGCGTTTAGCTGATGGTTACAAAGTACCTCGTATCGGTTTCGTTAACAAAATGGACCGTTCAGGAGCTGACTTCTTGAAAGTTGTAAAACAAGTAAAAGATATGTTAGGTTCTGAGGCTGTAGCTTTGCAATTGCCTATCGGTGCTGAAGATACATTCCAAGGTGTAGTTGACTTGATCAACAACCGTGGTATCGTTTGGAACGAGCATGATAAAGGAATGACTTTCACTGAAGTTCCAATTCCAGAAGACATGTTGGAAGAAGTTGCTGAATACCGTGAGAAATTATTGGAAGCAGTAGCTGGTTATGATGAGACTTTGATGGAGAAATTCTTCGAAGATCCAAATTCATTGACTGAGCGCGAAATCTTAAATGCTTTACGTGCAGCAGTATTGGATAACTCTATCGTTCCTATGGTTTGTGGTTCATCTTTCAAAAACAAAGGTGTTCAAACTATGTTGGATCTAGTAATGGAATTATTACCTTCACCAATGGATTCAGAAGGTGTTAAAGGTACTAATCCTGATACAGGTGAAGAGATATTACGTAAACCATCTGTTAGTGAGCCTTTCGCAGCTTTAGGTTTTAAAATTGCGACTGACCCATTCGTAGGTCGTTTATGTTTCATCCGTGCTTACTCAGGTAAGTTAGATGCAGGTTCTTATGTATTGAACACGCGTTCAGGAAACAAAGAACGTATCTCTCGTATCTTCCAAATGCACGCGAACAAACAAAACCCTATTCCTTTTATCGAGGCAGGTGATATCGGTGCAGTTGTAGGTTTCAAAGACATCAAAACTGGTGATACACTTTGTGACGAAAAAGCGCCTATCGTATTAGAGTCTATGACTTTCCCTGAGCCAGTAATTGGTTTAGCGATTGAGCCTAAAACGCAAGCTGACGTTGATAGATTAGGTATCGGTCTTGGTAAATTGGCTGAAGAAGATCCTACATTCGTTGTAAAAACAGATGAAGAAACTGGTCAAACAGTTATCTCTGGTATGGGTGAGCTTCACTTAGAGATCTTGATTGACCGTTTGAAACGTGAATTCAAAGTTGAGGTTAACCAAGGTGCTCCACAAGTATCATACAAAGAGTCTATCAACGGTACTACCGAACACCGTGAAGTATTCAAAAAACAATCAGGTGGTCGTGGTAAATTCGCGGATATCAAAGTTGTTATTTCTCCAGCAGACGAAGATTTTGATTTGACTAAATCACCGCTTCAATTCGTAAATGAAATCGTGGGTGGTAAAATTCCAAAAGAATTTATCCCTTCTGTTCAAAAAGGATTTGAAACATCAATGAAAAATGGTGTATTAGCAGGATTCCCATTATCAGGAATGAAAGTTCGTTTGATTGATGGTTCATTCCACGCTGTCGATTCAGATTCATTGTCTTTCGAATTGGCTGCTCGTCAAGCATACCGTGAAGGATTGCCTAAATGTTCTCCAGTGTTAATGGAACCAATTATGAAAATAGAGGTTTTAACACCAGAAGAAAACATGGGTGATGTAATGGGAGACTTAAACCGTCGTCGTGGTCAAATGCAAGGTTTGGATTCACGTGCCGGTGTACAAGTAATCAAAGCATTGGTTCCACTTTCTGAAATGTTCGGTTACGTAACACAATTACGTACAATCACTTCAGGTCGTGCAACATCTACAATGGAATTTGATCACTTTGAAGAAGCTCCTCGTAACGTTGCAGAAGAGGTAATTGCAAAATCAAAAGGTAGAATCAAAGGTTCTGTTGAATAATTGAACTCAAGAATAAAGGAACAAAGATGAAAGACTTCGATCTTTTCTCTTTGTTCTTTCATTAAAAAATACACACCGATTGCTAGTTGTGAATAGCTCTAATTAGCAATCATTTTAAATAAATAAAAATGAGCCAAAGAATCAGAATTAAATTGAAATCATACGATTACAATTTGGTTGACAAATCAGCTGAAAAAATCGTAAAAACAGTAAAACCTACAGGTGCAGTTGTTAGTGGTCCTATTCCATTGCCTACTGAGAAAAAAATCTACACGGTATTACGTTCACCACACGTTAACAAGAAAGCACGTGAGCAATTCCAATTGTGTGCTTACAAAAGATTGTTGGATATCTATTCATCAAACGCTAAAACTGTTGACGCATTGATGAAACTTGAATTACCTTCAGGTGTTGAAGTAGAAATCAAAGTGTGATAGATTTCAGTCACTGAAAAAAGAAAGGGCCTTTCGTAAGAAAAGCCCTTTTTTATTTTTATATTTTTTTGCTTAGAATTGGTAGCCAACACCTACTGAGAATACGCGGTTTTTCTGCTCAAGCCCTAATTCATTATCATAAACTATGTTTGTAAGCCCCAATCCATAACCACCATTGATCAAAAAGCCATTTGATAATTTATATCCCAGTAAAAAATTCAAACCTGCATCGAAACGTTTCACTCCGTCCTCATCAGCACCATCACCAAATTTCACATCGGTAGAGACACCATTAATCTTATTTTTTGCACTTAAAGCGTATGCAGCATATGGACCAGCACCTAAAAAAATATTACCAGAACCAGCAGGAACGTAATAAACAAAATTAACAGGTAATTCCAAATACATGAGATTCACTTTTTCTTCGTTAACTTCATCATTGCTTTTACCTCCCTTACCCTGTAAGGAAAGTCCTGGTTGGATGGACAAGTTCGATGCAATAGGGGCATCAACATAGCCTGTTACGTAGAAACTTGTTGAAGCTCCCGAACTAATCGAACCAGAAGTCTCTTTCATTGTCACAGATACCTTTGGAAAGTTCACACCAGCTTTAAAACCATAAGAAGTTTGTGCTTTTGCTCCAGCAATAAAACATAATGCCGCTGCAATTGAGAGTAATTTTCTTTACATAAAAAATAAATTAAATATAGAACTAAAATAAGATATAATTCCTTGAAACACAACAAGAAAATTAAGCAAAATAATTTTCGTAAATGATTCGCTATAGATTATTCTATCCGCCTGTAATTTAGACTCAACACGTATTTAAAGACTTAATCAAAAATTTTCACATAGCAGAAGCTGCGAGCGTTAACCAATACGATCTGCTGATTCTACTCAATCAAATAATTCCAGTTTCCTAATACATCCGGTATCTTCCAAGACTCCGCCTTAGTTTTGTAGTTGCTAAAGTGTCCTTTATCCCATTTGGTAATATGGTATCCTTTACAAAACTTACAATAATAAGCCCTTTTGCAGGCATCTTTTCCCATCCGGTGTTTGATACGCCTGCCGTCTAATTTGTTTCTCACCCGTGATTTGAACTTAAAATGAAGCATTGCCCATTGGGCTTCAATTAAAGAAGGAAATCCAACTTTACCAGTAGCACGGCATTTCCAGGTATTATCCTTTGCTTTTTCCATAATCTATCTTTTAAAGTTTATCTCTTATTGTATCATTCCTTTTCTATTGGTACCTGCAACATGATCCATTCTTTGATATGCTTAGCAATCTTATCAGACACCTCAAAATTATAACGCCCTTCAAACGGAAGCTTGAGCACAATACGCAACCTGCCACGCTTCAGTTGATGACAAGACTGGATCATACCAAACGGTATCGCCTTATCTCGGTCTATCTTTTGTACGAATCCTTTTGTACTATTTACGACTTCCTTTAGGCTACGCTGTTCACCACAAGTAAGATTTTCGTGCATCGCAGTTTTTAAATAAAGGCTGACGATACTATTTTTAAAAGTAAAAATTCCTAAATCTTTATATAGTATCTTTTGGGATAAGATTTTATTATTGAGCAGGAATACTTCCTGCTCCGGATCCATGGATTTGACCAGAGCTAAGTCTATTTCATCCATGGAATCAAGATCTCTATCTCCCGCCTCTGTTTCCAGGATTTCCTTCACCTCTTCCAGATCCGGAGATAACAGATCAATCTGCTCCTCAAGATCTATTATCTTTAATTGCTGCCGATGATTTACTTCGTTCAATTCAACAAGTATCTTTTTTTGGCTTTGATAAATGGCAACATAGAAATACACTGTATAGCACATATTCAAGACCAGAACCCCACTAAATATGACCATTAAAGGAAATAAAAGCCATTCATCCTTAGCCATTGCATCGGGGCCGATAATCCAGAACAAAAATAATGTGGGCAATACACAACAAAAAAACAGCTGTGTACCGATGCGTTTCTCCGGATCCGTCAACCAATTTTGCCTTTTGTCCAGTAGCACTATAACCAAACGTATATAGAGAAAAGTGATAGCCACCATCAGCACAAAAAATAGATAGCTAGAGATGATTGACCAGTTTGCAAGCCGATCAGCTAAAGCCCCCTGATAACCCAAATACCAGCAAACACCACCAAAGGCGAAAGACGCGATCAATAGCCAGATGACATCCGGGTAATTTACAGTCAAATCTTTAGTATCTTGATACTTGTCCTGTCTGATACTTTTCATATACTCCAATACTATTTTATCAAAGCCCTATCCAAACATACATGCGCATCAAGTTTACTTCTCTTTCTCGTTCAGGTAGAGTTTACGTTATTATAAATTACTTTTCAACATACAAAGGTTCATTTAAGCATATATGGCTAGATATTGCTAAATAACTCCTATCGAAAAATTCCCTATATGATGAAATTTTTACTATATAAATTTAGCCAATTATTTTTTAAACAATATTTCCAGTTCGAAAATCAGTTCTTTTATTCCATTCTCTAACCTAAATAATTCCCCTACTGGATGAAAATTTTCAACCTTTATTGTTTAAAATGTACCTTTCGTTGTAAAGAAATCAACCTTCGTTGTAAAAAACAGGTCTTCGTTGAAATTAAGGCGATATTCAGCAAAAATTTCCTGTCGTTATGGGTATTTTTGAAAAGTAATAGTTCACTGATTATAAACCTATAGATCATGAGAACAACAAAAACGGCACTTCCATTTAGTCGCAATTATATATTTATTACGATAGCTGTATTGGTTACCTTATATGGGCTTTTTGGGGCGCGGACACATGACCAACGTGTATATAGCATTGGTGTACTGGTCATGCTTATTCCCTTTTTAGAGATCCGCAACCAAGAACGTGTGATGCAGCTTTTCTTTATCTTTTTTGCCTGTATCCAGGTTAGCAGCATTGCATTATTTGATCGCCTCCCCTATCAGCTCTTGATCAGTTCCCAGCCATTTTGGACAGCTGTAAAAAAAGGCATACCAATAGCCTTCATCGTCTGTGTGCTAGCACATCTATTTTCTTGGAGAAAGATAAACCTTGTCAAACTTTATGGGATCCAATTTCCGATTATGATCCTTGCCTGTATCTGGTATATACGCATGCTGCTGATTATGGCCAATTGCCAGCATATCCCAAATACAAAAGCTGTACGCATACCTGCCATTGTTATCCAGAAATGTCCTCCTTGTTGTGACATCCATGAATTGTGGTTTTCATTCAAGTATGAAGGGCAAGAGCAAACAGCGGCCATAAACGTCAATCCACGGTTACATGAGCAGACCAATGAGGGCGACACAATTCTGCTGCAAATGCATCCCGGAGTCTATGGCTGGCCCTGGTACCACAAAGATATCAAAAGGAGGTACAGATGATCGTAAGTTTACACCCCCTGACTTTGCTTATCGAAGCTTTGGATCATCTGGAAAGCAAGGGAGCGCAGGCACATTTACACGAGATTTCAGTGGCCTGCTCCGATAATTTTGCGCTGTCATTACAGGCCTTCCGGCAAATCAGTAATGTCGACTCCGCCAGCCAGGCTGTGCGTCTATACCATACCCAATTACTTCGTCTACACCAAAAACTCGATAGCTTCTGTAGGGATAACAATATCGAAGACCGTACAGCATTAATAGCGCTGGAAGACTTGCTCGAACGTATTGAATTTTTATTTAAAAGCGACATCAATCCATCTACATCCTTACCAAGCCATTACCGCAAAAGGATGTATGCATATGTCTACATCAATATGCCCTATATCCTCGATAGTCTTGCCCAAAAAGACATACCACAAGTTTATCTTGGTGAAATTCTTTCAGCCATGGACAGTCTATTTGAAAATGGTAAGATCCCTTATATTCAATACCGACATCAAGATTATCTGATCCAATTGGTCGAATCCTTACGGCAGTTGGCCCAAGACAAGCGCCAAGGTAAGAACTGGCAGTACCGGTTTTTGGTAGTCATGGTCAATTTCAATTTTAACCACATGGGATTCTTTAACCGCTGGAAAGAGCTGTACATTTCAGATCCCTCATTTATGGATGCGCTATTACGCTTTCCAAAACATTTCTCCTGCATCCCCAACTTTGCGTATGATAGCAATCGAAGAAGTTTGCTTGAGTTGATGTGCGAGTACATTCAGGCCGAAAATACGCAACCGCATTCAACATTGCATGATCATTCACAACGATTTATCCATAGCAATTTCAATGGCAAGGAGCTCAAGATCTGGATGCACATCGCTGTCAAGGCTAATATCATGCGCTCGTCTGAGAAAAAAGAAGTTGCCGAGGAGTTTTCCAAACTCATCAAAACGAGGGAGGGCACCTTACTTTCTGCCCATAGCCTGACAAGGATGGACAAAAGTGCTGAGTTTCATGCAGCTGTACGTATCCGTAGAGTATTAAACACCATGCTTGCCGAGCTGAATGAACAATTTCCCGAATTAAATAAATAAAATACACAGAATTAAAAAAAATAGGGGTATGTTAGCGTTACACCCCCTTAGCACATTCGTTCTATCTATCAAAAACAGCCATTACAATCCTAAAACCAACGGTTTTACCAAGAAGCCACACCTAATCTTTTTGCCTCCATATTACCCCTTCACTACATCCCACTCTTTGTTTAAACCGAATAGAGGCGGGTGAACTCTCCGAATTAGTCATTTCGTTACACCTACGCTCGCCTATTTTCCGTGGTACCTTTGATTTAAGGCGTACGAAAAAGTAGAAGCTGACGCTCAGGCAGGCCGCTGTACCTAATGGAGGGGCAGGTACGGCGCCCTGTTTTTAAAGAAGCAAAGAAATAATAAAAGCCCATTCAAAAATAATTAGCACAGCAATGCAAATAATTAAGACTGGGAAATGAAAAATAATAAAAACCTTATTAGAAATAATAAAACAGTGGAAAGAAATAATAAATACCACAGTACAAATAATTAAAGCACGGAATACAAATAGTTAGAAGGGAAATACAAATAGTTAGGAGAGGAATACAAATAGTTAGCCTAAACTAAGCATAAATAATAAAACCGCAACCGGAAATAATAAAACAGTAGAAAGAAATAATAAATACCACAGTACAAATAATTAAAGCTATGGAAGCGAATAAAACAAGCAGCATGATATATAAGATCCTTCGGTCGGTAATGATCCTCTTTTGGATCTATGTAGGTATGGACAAGATCTGGCAGCTGAGCGCGTTTCGGATCGCCCTCGAGCAGCAGCCAATAATCAGTGATCTGGCTCCAATACTCTTTTGGTTACTTCCGCTCATGGAAATCGGTGTTGGGATATTGCTGGCCATGCCAGCAATCAGGCTGCGTGCATGGGGATGGAGAGCCTCCACCCTATTGATCATCGTTTTTACGATCTATATTGGATTAGGCGTATTAAATGTCTATGCACAGAAACCCTGTATGTGCACAAGCTTTCTGAGCCGTATTTCCTGGACTGCGCATCTATTGATAAATATCGTGATTCTTGGCCTTTCTATAACGGGATGGGTGTTGCATCGCAAGGTCGCCAAATATGAAGAACGAGCATTGACCGCCAAAATAAACATCGCATTATTTCTGATTGGCTTTATAGCAATTGGAGCCATCAGCTACAGGAATATCCATTATACAAAGTCAAAGGATGTATGGTATGCACCGGACAGTCTATATTATTATCCAGAACACAACGACGTCAGTAGGCCTATAGTAGGCAGCCTGGCATACAGATACGATCGGTACACAGGTCCGTACCGACAACAATTATTCACCAATAGTTTGCAGGCCAGCACTTTTACTAATCAATTCCTGGTCTGCAGTACAGAAAGGAGGGTAGCGGAATGCTAACCAAATTTTTAAACAATTATGGCTACATGATGTTAGGAGGAGCCATGATTATCGGATTCTCAGCATTTAAAGGCGCTGAGGCTTATGCAGGAAAAAGTTTAGCTCCTGTAACTGTTTATTTCAATGGAGATCCATTGAATGCATCTCAAGTTGCTGATGAATCACGCTGGACGACTACGCCAAATGGACATAGTTGTAATCCGACGAACAATAAAGCTTGTTCGCTTCCAGTTGACAATACCGACTTGAGCGGCTCGGCTTTAGATCCGGCAAAAATTTCAATGGATGCAATTCCTGGCGCAGCTGGCGCTGCTTCGGGTTATATCCCACAAAGAATTGGAGGTTCGAGTTCGACACCTTTCAATCCGGTGAACCGAAATTAAACAGTTTATCAAAACACCAAAGCCTCCTAAGAGGGGCTTTGGTTATTCTATTAGCGTGGATTTTGTTCAATCCCCGTCACTCGAATAATATCATCAGGCAGTGGTAAAGCATAACGATTTGCGTTAGGGTGCAAAATATACTCCTTACCATCCAAAAACCTCTTTTGAACAATATTTGCTCCTTCTAGATTCAATCTTTTGATATCTATCCATCTCAGCCCCCTAAAGAGCAATTCTTTTCGCCTTTCTTTTAATACCAGCTCAAGTACATCCTTTGCAACAGTCAGCTTATAAGGAACAAAAGTTCCAGTTTTATACCGTTTAGCTAGTAGCTTATTGAAATCCTTCTGTGCTTCTGCTAGCTTCCCAGCCCGTGCAAGACATTCCGCACGGATGAGATACATTTCATCTATCGCAATACCTCCAAAAGGGGATACAGTTTCCCATGCATTGGATGCCACAGCATAATTTCCTTTAAAAGTCTTATAACCGTTAACACCGGATTTAAAATAGGCTTCCTTCCTGAGATCGTTTGCATCAAAAGAAGTGTACAATACCGTATCCATTTGTGCTATCCGAATCAATGGTGTTCCGTTAGAGGTCTGTTCATAATACACCACGATCTCCTTATTGTACCGCAAAAAGGGATTTATTCCCGTCAAATCGACCTCATCGGGATTATTGAAGTCCATCAGATCATCATTGATCTGAAGCATTTTATCTGCATAATAATAAGCCGAATCATATTTCGCCATCGATAGATAAGCCCGAGCCAATAAACCATAAGCGGCCGCTTTTGATGGACGCATTACGTGACTACTCGTTTGCGGTAAAAATTCCGCAGCATCACGCAAATCCTGGATAAGCGCATTATAACATTCCAATACGGAGGAACGTTTTGACTTTTCGTTCATATCCGAAGAGTTGCGCAGCACAATTCCTAAATCCGACGCAGCTGTTGTACTTTGGAAAGCCTTGGCATAATTCCAGAGTAAGGATAGATACTGATTGGATCTTGCAAAGAAGGCCGTCCCTTTGATCCGATCGTAGTCAGACGCATTAACAGCTGTCCGCTCGATCTTCGCCAAACGCTCCAAAACCAAATTACAGCTATAAACAGGCACATAGCCCTCCGACCAGTCGTTGCTAAAGTTATACAGATTATTCCGCCAAGTATAATTTAACCTATCTATATCCGTCACTGTTGCCAAGACCGACTGCTCCAAAAAATAATCGTCTGCCGAGATCTCCCCCATGGAGCCAATCCCTCTATTCATCTTCAAAGTATTGTCCAACAATTTTTGTAGGTCTTCCAGGCTTTTGGGGATGACCAAGGCATCGTTGGATTGAATATCCAGATACTTGCTACAGGAGTTATACATTAAGAGTATGGCAATGGTAACTAGTACGATTGAAAGCCCTTTATTTATCTTTTTCATATTGATTCGATTTAATATTCCAGTTGTATTCCCAGTGAAAACTGTTTCGAGGGACGGAGTCTATAAGCAAATTCAGGATCAATCTTTTCTTTATTTGCACACCAGATCATCCCTAAATTGCTGGCATTAGCAAAAAGGCGAAAATTCACTTCCCTGGTCATGAACTTATAAAGTTTTCTCCAGCTGAGATTGATGTATTCCAGCCGCAGGTGATCCCCCTTCAAAACATTGATGCTTGTCCTAGCGTAAAAAGCATCCGCATCGGTCGATACCGGATAATTCATTGCCGGTACATTCGTTACCTTTTCATCGCCCGGTTTTTGCCAGCGCTGCTCAAAATCCGGATAAGCGATTCCACCCTGGAATAAGGTATAATAACTGGTGGTGGGTTTATTAAAATAATAACCGCCCTTGTAACTCAGATTGACCGAAAGATCAAAATCACGATACGAAAAGGTATTGATCAGGTTACCAAAATGCGTTGGCTTGGCAGAGCCGATATAGGTGATCGTCTCGTTGCCCATGGGATTCATGGATGCCGATCTAAATATTGCCGGATAATCTGAACTTGCCTCGCCGTCTAACAATCCCTGCGGCATGCCCTGATTATTCAGGCCCATCCAGGTGTACGCCGCAAGCGCATTCAGTGGGAGGCCAACGACGGGATTGATCCGATTACCATCAGCCAGAAAATATACCAAACCTTCATTCAGATTACTATAGTAGGCCGTCGTTTTATTTTTATTGATCCCCAGTAAAAGATTACTACTCCATCGTAATATTCCGGCTGTATTTATCGAATTCAGTTTGATATCCCAGCCCGTGCCCTGCATTTCAGCCACATTCTTTACGATCGTTCCACTGATGCCCCATGTCGTATAATCGTAGGCTGTCTCCCCGTAGAGGTCTTTACCATATTTCCGATAATGGTCAATAGACCCCGATAAGCGGCCTTTTATCATGGAAAAATCAGCACCAAAATTAAGCATACCGACTTTTTCCCAACGCAGTGACGGATCGTTCAGATTAGAAATCCCTAACATGGGATACAGAGTATATGGATCTGTCCCACTCCCCGCAATCGGTTCGGGCGTCTTGCGGAGATCAACATTACCACTGTTGCCATACGTAACCCTAAGCTTGAGCTGGTCTACCCACTTCGTTTTAAAAAACTCTTCACGGTTTATTTGCCAGGAAGCACCCATAGACCATAGCGGCGACCATTTGTCATTGGTAGTTGCTCCAAAGATATTGGCGCCATCTTTTCTAATACTTGCAGAAAGTCCGTATTTATCACGGTACAGATCAGTCCAGTTGCTGTATATAGAAACAAAACGATTTGTCGTTTTTGTAAACATCGGGGCACCGACGATATTTAGATACAGATTGTCAGGTACCGTGGGGAACGTTGTCAGGTAATCCACAGGCACTGAAGTGAGCGGCACTTCATTATAGCCATACGCGGTATTTGAACTTCCTGACAGCTGATTTTCCCGGGCCTCTGCACCGACTATACCTTGAAGACGATGCTCGCCAAAGGTTTTGGTAAAATCCAGCTGTGTCCTTGCTGTGTACGATCTGCCCTGTTGCTGGTCCAGTGCACGGATGGCGCCCATAGGTACATTATACTTGCGCTGCCCACTTGCAGGATCAACAGTCATAAACTGATTGATTTTTAAGCGCGTAAAATAACTGTCTTTATCATGCAGGCTTTCATTTTCAGCACGCTGGTTCTGCCATTGAAAGCCCACATTGGCACTCAAAAAGTCAAATAATTGGTAGCGCAGATTGGTCGTTGCAAATAACTCATTGAGATGATTCGTCTTCCGGTCATATTTGTAATCCTGTAAAGGATAGTACCCCCAATCCAGATAGTCATTTGAAAAATGCTGATCGAGGTAAGCCTTGCTGTACATGCTTTCAAAAGGCGCTTCGTTCCCTGCTGCATCTCTAAAATAAAGATACGGCACAGATTTACCTACTGTATTAAAAGCCCGATAGTCTGGTTTTCCAGATCGGTCAAGCTGCTGGGTAAAATTGACTGTCAAATCTAATTGCAGTTTTTCCATTGGTCGATATGTATTGGACAGGAGCAGGTTTATTTTTCGTGACCGTGCATCCAGATTTGTACGATCTGTCGTATAGCCTACGCCCAATCCATAAGCATTTGAGGTGCTTCCCCCATTGATATTTAAGGAAAGCTGATTGGAAAAAGCCGTACCGTAAAAGTTGTCAGCAAAATTACGGCGACCATCCTGACCTGAAAGCCAATCGATCGTACGCGCCGAATCTGCCGCGGTGATCAGTCCCTGCTTTCTATTGTTAAGCAGATTGATCACGGGAGTCATCGCATAATACGGCAGATACTGTAAAAAAGTATTATAATAACCATTATCAAACAACATGCGCTCCACGTTGATGAAATCTCTGGAAGATAGCTGATAGATCTGATTCAGATCGGGCTTTTGTTTAATGATGGAGGTATTGCTCAAAGAAATCCTCGTCGCTTGAGCCGATCTGAGCCCCCCTTTTTTGGAAGTCATCACAATCACCCCATTGCCTGCTCTTGCTCCCCAGATGGCGCTTGCTGCCGCATCTTTTAATATCGAAACCGATTCAATGTTAGCTGGGTCTATATTTCCGATGGTCCCTTCGTAGATAAAACCATCCAACACCACCAGCGGATCGAGATTGCCATTTATTGTACTCAGACCCCGTACCGAAAAATTTAGCTTTTGAAGATCCGGGTTATTGATCGGCTGGTTATCAAAGCGGATACCGGCCGTCACATTATTCAGACGCTGGAGCACATTTAATCCAGTCTGCTGATTGAGCAATTCATTCGAAACAACTTCGACAGCCCCTGTGATATCACGTGCTTTTACGGTCTGATATCCTGTACTGACCAGCGCCTCATCAAGATAGTTTACCTGCCTCTCCAAAAACAAAGGTGTTTCTCGGTCAAAGAAGCTTACCGCTACCTTTTTTTCCATAAACCCCACATTGGAGAATACTAGAGAATCCTTCAGACTCTGTACCCTTATCGTAAAAGTTCCATCTGAGGTACTTCGACTGAGCGTCCCCTTTCCCATCAGCCTGACCGTTACTCCCACGAGCGGCTCTTTTTTTTCACCAGAATAGACCTGACCTGAGATCAGCAAATTATCTTGCTGGGCATGAACCAAAAAAGGCCAATACAGTATAAGGACCAATAAATAGTATATTTTCATCTCTTTAAATTTGTTTTTTAGTTGTGATGAAGCTATCAGATTTATTCATTCTCCGGTGTGATTGAATAAATCATGATGGTTTCATAACAATACTTTGGGATTAATAAATACGGCTGATGTAGGGATATTCTTTTTCCTGCTGCTGCATGGTCAATCGGATGCCCTTGGCGTCCAAAAAAGTTAACTTCTCTGCTATAGACATCCGCTCAAAACCCGCTGGCATCCTGATATCGATCTGCATGGCATCGGGCTGGTTAAAGGTGACGGGAAGGTCTACATAGCGGTGTAATAGGCTGAGCAAGGTAACCAGGGGAAAGTTCTGAAAGTAAATTGGCCCTTCTTCGGGGTTTACATTGACCTGCTGCATACCCCCTTTGGATTTCAAACATGAAATATTGTCCAAAATTTCGACTTTGTAGCAGGATACCTGGCCGCGCTTCCTTTCAATAGTGAGGTGGAAGTAATCTTTAAACGACTGCTGAAAATAGCGCTCAGCCCTGCCGGGTGAGATTGTATCCGCCACAAAGAGTTGATAGCTGTATTGATACTGGCGACGCGAACCGCCCAGCAGCATTTGTTGGATCTTATCCTTCAATCCATCTTCAAACACATAGTCAGTACTTTCAAAACCTTTTAATTCATTTTTAAAAGCAGTTGGTAGCATAAAATTTAAGGCTGCATTAACCATTTGGTAGTTGGACTTGCCGTCCTTATAGGCGACATTCGGATAAGTTGGTAGATAATCGGGTAAATAGCCAGTTATAGCGGATAGAAATTTAACACCTGTGGTATCAAAGATCGGTGGTGTTTCCATCACAGTATCTTTATTGCGAAATGTACCCCTCAGCTGTAAATCTGCATGTTTATTTTGGAGAATGGTTTCAATGTTTTTTATACCTACTTCATCGGGTAAAGTATTACCCAGAAAGATTCCCTCCTGATTGATCCAGGTTATATTGGGTATGGTATTATGCGAAAAAAGATTGGTCAGTAAAGTATCATCCAATAAGGTCAACAGTTTGATTTCAAAATTGTACTTTTTCTTGTAGCGATCCAAGACAAGCTTAATCCGACGGGGAGTTTCCTTGTTTCTTTTGCTATTCACCAATAATATTGTTAGTTCCTGTGGATACCGCTTTTGGATTTCCTCCATGTGTGGAATATTTTCGATACAGCTCGGGCAGCCCGTTGACCAAAAATCCAACAGGATCAGCTTACCTTTCAGATCGGAGAACCTGATCGTTTTCTTTTTACCGTTAAAATAGTTCAGTTCGAGTGACTGGTTCCAAACCGCATCAGGGATCTTATCTCCCGGCTTTAGTGCGGTAAGATCAGATAGCCCATCGGCCCCGCTGTCCTTGCGGGGCGTCTGAGCCGATAAACTAAACATAGAAACCATCAGAGCTAATACCATAAGAGCTCTGATGCTCTTCAATGCCTTAAAAGAAAAATTAGATGATTGAAAAACTAAAGCCAAGCATGTCAGCGACATGCGAAAAGTATTTTTACTATCGAACAAACAATCAAGGTATTTCAAAGCCCTCTGAGCCCTTGAAACACCATCAACAACAAAAGAATCGATAACAGAGACAACACGCTCATAAAACGTCTTAAAACCATTAAATTTAAAACAACTCCCCTCTCTTCCATTATCCAATTCGGTATCCTCTCCTTTTGCAGACTGTGCTACAGCAGTATCAGACTTATACCCAAGATCCACCAGTGAGCTACTGACAGCTCGTATCTGTTTAGTACCTCTTTGGTATATCTCCAGTAGCTCTTTAGTACATTCCCGGTACCTTTTTGGTACCCTTTCGGTACACTCCCAGTAGCTTAACGGTGAATTAACGGTACCTTTCGTGCCGAGGAATAGACCATTTAAATACCTGCCAACTCCTGACCAACTCCGCCCCTTGCTTGGGTTTTCATCGAATCCGCATCGAGATTTCATCGGGCCACGCCGATGAAAACCCGATGAAAATTCGATACCATCTGCATAAAAGGCCGAAGAAAGGGCGAAGTTGGTCAGGCAAAGGTCCGAAGAAGGTGACGCTCCTACCCCTCTTCGAGTGCTCTTCGGCAACGCTTCGGGACCTCTTCGGGACTCGTTCGAGACATGTTCGGCTACGCTTCGGCTCGGCTTCGAGTCCGCTTCGACTGCGCTTCGGAAACCTCCCGAAGAACAGCCGAACAGCAGCCGAAGCACTCCCGAAGAAGGAGCGACGCAGGTACGGAGCAGATCCGAAGGCCAGCCGAACAAAGCCCGAAGGCTGCTCGAAGAACTCTCCCGCTTAGTTATTTTTTGATCGCTGCTCTGCAAACGTTTTTGTAGCACTGGACAAGTACCTTTATAGTACATTTTTCCATTGTCAATTTTCTTACGCAACAATTGCGTAAATAGTGCTATATCTGTGCTTAAGGAGTGCTTCACGGGTGCTTGGAATATACGGGTAAAATACAGTTGAAAACTGGCTAATAACTCAGGTAATTGAACCCTGATTTTTTTTGATTTAATTTCTGGTGAGCAGGGGGAATCTTGTCCAATAGGCAGTTCACTCCCACCCTTGTAAAAATTAGTCATTTTTAAAAGGTTTTTGAGGGTTGTGACCTGCTGGATTAAAATTTACTTGGATACCTACAAACGCATCGCTTTTGCTCCTAAGCCTAGCTTAGGTCACAAATAATAAAATTGTTGTAAATGCGGGAAGCGCAAGACGTTAAAATGACAGTTTTAAGTAATTCATAATTGGTTCGATACGTCTTCAGCTGCTAGGAAAGTCATCGTATGACTTTGGTCACCGAGCTACTCGGGGGCCGTGATAATGTTTTTTAATGGCTGTTTTTTGTTCATAACTCGTGTATTGGTAACGAGTCTTTTAGGTAGGTCTCCTCATGATAAATGTGGGACTGCACACCGTACCTGAAATAAAGTTTCTGACGCCTTACACACCACGGATTTACAGCAGTACCCACATCTATCTGTTATGCAAATATAACATAAAAGTATAGACATGGGTGTTTAATCTGCTGTCTTGCGGTGTGGCGTCAGAAAATACAGGTACAAGACTCTTTGATTTAAACACCAATGAAGACTTTCAATCTTCTATTAATTAAACAAATATAAACACTTTTTAAATAAAATGCAAATTTAACATAACATTTGATTTTATAAATTTTAACGCTATTAGCTGTAATGAAACCAAAAGGGAAAATTACAGCGTTTGCTCAACACATTATAGACACATTTAGAGTTCTCTATCTTGAAGAGGGAATATCAGGAAGAGAGTTTTCTCGGATTATTACAGACAAAACAAATCCTACAAGAGTTGGCGGTATTGAAAGTGAATATAATAATGAGAAATACTCTCCTGAGCTTACGAAAAAAGCTTTAAACCATTTCGGATTAACTATGCAGGATATTTTACCTGATGAACTGCTAAATGATGATCAACTAATAGAAAAAACTAGAATACCCATTCTGAAAAAGATGAGCATTAAAGCTGCACTTAATTCACTTATACAGGATGGCTATTTTGATACCCCGCGTCTACGTGCTGAAATCACCTCTTATTATAACTCTTTTTTATCCGAAGAAGACAAAAAAGCAGATTCAGATATTTCATCATCTTTAGAAAGTTTATACATAGAGGGAAAAATGCTAAAAATTCAATCGAATGACGCCGACGACAAGAAAGGCAAACTTATTCGCTTTGTCCGCAACATGGAATTGAAAGAAGATTGAGTCTTTTACCCTTTATTTCCTAAATTTGAATTTGTATCACTCATTATATGCCAATTACCATACCCACACTTTCGTACGAGCTTAATACCACAGTTCGAATGCATCGTGAAGCCAAAGGCTACACACAGGAGGAATTTGCATTTTTGATTGGCAAGAACGTCAAGGAGGTAGAAGATAATGAGGATCTCACGACTGATTCTGCTTATGATATCAATCACACTAATTTCTATGCAAGGGTCTTGGGAAAATTACCCAAAGATATGTTTTTCAAGGACTCATTTGAGGAGGCTACCATTAAGGTATATGCCACGAAAACAGAAATAGAAAAGAAGAATACTGGTAAGACAAACATTAAATTTAAAGGAACGGGTAGCTTTAACAAAAAGTCAACCGTGATCGAATCCTATTCCATTCCAGTAGATCCAAATTATGATGTCTCTACAGAAGACCAGGCTTTGGTCTTGAGCATACTAGAAGATTGCCTAAAGGATGGGTATTTTAAAGAGGGCGCTACTGGTTATAAACTTTACCAAGATTTATTAGCCAAAGCAGAATCCGGAGAAATACAACTTCCTAACTCTTTTCGACCTATCTTGGTCTCGCGCGCTATTACGAAGCTATGCAATAAACGCAAGAAGCCTAAATTACTACCCCATAGAAAGCTTCCTAAAACAGCTGAGAAGTGGTTGTTGTATAAGGAAGATGTTTAAATTCTTGAATCTATACTAACAGAAAATGGCATTTTTAATTTATTAGAAATCGATTTTAAAAAGATGGGAAATACAATTCGTAAATCCACTACTTCTCAAAAGAGAAGTGACTTAATTTTAGATGAATCTTTGGGAAATAAAACTTATATCGAAGCCAATGGCGAAAAAAGCTCAAACATAAACTCAAAACGAAGAAATTATTTTATTCATGTTAGATGATTTGTCTGAATTCAAAAAATCATATGATAACATAACTTAGATATGTTACCAACCTCTTATTAAAATGGTGTTTAAATCATTAATCAAAATACTCCCTTCAAAAGATTATCTGTTCGCGAATATTCTTTCAATTATCATTTTTAGCTTTTTTATCTCGCAATCTTTTGCACAAGAAAAGCTAAAAGTCAATTATAAATACCTAACCTATCTCCCCCAAAATTATAATACAGACACATCCAAATATCCTCTAGTTATCTATCTACACGGTGGATCTCAAAAAGGTAATGATCTGGAAAAGCTAAAGATCTATGGTCTTCCCTATTTAGTAGATCAAGGCAAGGAATTCAATTTTATTATGGTCGCTCCGCAATGTCCGGAAGGCAGATATTGGTCCACGGAAAATTGGTTTGATTCGCTATATAATGAAGTTACTTCAAAATACCGCATCGATAAAAGCCGAGTATATGTAACCGGAATAAGTATGGGTGGCTACGGAACCTACATTACAGCATTGGATCACCCTGAAAAAATTGCAGCGATTGTGCCATTATGTGGTGGCGTAAATGACAGCGACATCTCCCGAATTTGCACACTCAAAGATATTCCCATCTTGACGTTTCACGGAACCACTGATGACGAAATCTCCATACACGAAACAGAACGAATTGAGCAATCTTTAAAGAAGTGCAATGGCAATATCACTTTCCATCGGCTCGAAGGTGAAGGGCATGGTATTCAATATCTTTATGAAACTGAGCCTTGGATTTATGAGTGGTTGTTGATGCAGAGGAAAGGCAATGAATATTGAACTATTTTAAGTTTATTAAATGATTGAATTATCAGATTGATTATTTCTATTTTCTCATCTCTCTTTGGGTAGCATTATGATGATACCGTTTTCCATCTTTTGCACCACCCCATACCTCAGTAATGCCATAGATTTTAAAAGGAGCCTCTTTTTCCAAACGTATCAGTTTTCTACAGATTTTTCTAAAAGTCCTATTCCATCTTCTTTTATCTTGTTTTTCAGATTCTGCACCAGTAATCCCGAAAATTTTAGTTTTTCGCACCGATCTTGCCATAATTTATTGTTTTTCACAAATATACTATTATTTACACTGTTGGTAATCGAAGATAGATTGTAAATGGGTATTTCGGAGTAATGAATTCTTCCCAAATTTTGGTGGTCAAGACGGAGCATATACCGCACGTTTGCTCTGTAGGTCAAATCCCGCTCTACCATACATCTGTCGTTTTATCGTTTTCAGTCGGATAACGTTTCCTTCTACTGGACCATTATTCCATGGTAAAGTGAGCGCGTTTAATGAGAATATATGGGGGGGTTAGTGATAATTAACATTCCTGACCTTCTATCACAATGGCAGTTTCACAATAATTGGTTCAGGACAACTATTGGCGGTATTTTTGATTGCGTGAGATCGAGCACCTGCCTTTAAAAATAGTCACAACATCGGAGCCTGAGCGATCAGCAGTCGATTCAGCAACGAAATGCCCTATAACCATCAACATTTGATTCAAAAATCTTATTTCTATACACAAATGTGTAGTATTATAGTCCCGTAAAATATATTTAGAAATATTTAATAAATTTATCACTAAATGATTTTGTTAGAGCCATAATGGGAGAGATTAATAATTGTTTTCTCTTTTAGAGATCTAAGAAGTAAAGTCAGATTACCTAAATTATTTTAAATGAAAGCATTTTTATTCTATGTTTCAATTTTCATTCTTTTAATTGGTTGTAAGAATGAACCTATGCTCGACGATGGGAGTGATACTGTAGATATTAATATGATTAAGACGGATTTTCAGAGAAAAACAGGTTACCGCCAATCTGATTCATCTTTTATCAACCCTAATTTTAAATCAGTTGTTGATTGGAAAACGTTTTATGAGGTTGGACAAGATACACTTTATGTTAAAGTGAAGGTGATTGACAGACTTGAGGTCTTAGTTTCAGACTCAACACGGATACCTCTGAATGATAATATTTGGGTTCGAGGAACAAGGAAAAATGATAAATGGCAATATAGTGTACTCACATTTATACCTAGTTCAAATAAAATGGTGTACGACGGCATAATAATTTCTAAATCGTTGCAGAATGGTGCACAAAATATTTCTTTTTATGAAGCTAACACAAAAGTCCCTGCCCAGCTGGTGAAAAGAGCAGGAAAGGCTCCTGCAATGCCTACGGATTGTATTTATGGATATGTCAGTGGAGTCTTAAACGAAATTTCATGCTCCGGTGGCTCCGGGGATGATGACGGAAGTAATGATCCACCATATTCAGGTGATCCAAGAGATTATCAGAATATTCCTCCATTAGGAGATGGAGGTAGCGGAGGGAATAGCGATGGAACAGTTCCAACCTATACTTCTGATGAAGACAAAGAAATCATAGATTCTTTGCAGGGATATCCATGTGCACAGGAAGTTCTTAAAAAATTGCCTAATTTAGAAAATAAGATTTCAATATGGCTGAATTCAGTATTTAATAAAAAGACTGCCGAAGATGAACGGAAATTTAATATTGTCTTTAGTGCCAGTCTTCAAATGAGTAGTGATTTGGATGGTCATTATATCGGTTATGAAACATCTGCTAAAGAAGTCCATTTTATTAAATTGAATGGGAATATGCTAAAAACTGCTTCTCAAGAGTATATTGCCGTGACCATGTTTCATGAGGCACTTCATGCATTTTTAAGATCTGAAAAAATGAGATTAAAAGCTGAGAATAAAGAATATCAGTTTCCTATTTTATATCCTGACTGGACTGCTTACACCATTGGCGGGCAGGAAAAATATGTGAATAAGCACAATGATTTCGGTCCGTGGATGAAAGATCTACAAAACGCATTACAGACTTTCAATCCCTCTCTGACTGATATTGACGCGATAGCATTAACAAAGGGAGGGGTAATAGCAAATATGACCCAAAATGAAATAGACGTAAACAAAAATTATAAAAATGGAAAAGTTGGAACAAAATGTAATCCTTAAAATTGGTTTCTGTGTCTTGCTTATATTAATAGGATTTTCAGGGATAGCGAATGAGAAGTCACGGTACTTTTTGCTCGATGAAAATTCAGAAGCATACACTCTCACTAAATTTGATCTTTCGACAAAGTCCCTATATGGCATAGACAAAAAAGTTACATTATATAATATTATGTTGAATGACCTGAGAAGATCGGGTACGAATGACTTTTATTATAAAAGCTCGGAAAAACTTTCCCTCATCTTGTTTTCAGTACTACCCGATCTGAACGGAGGCCCCGATTGGAAAGAAATCTCACTGGATAGTATTGAGAAAAAAATAATTAAAGCAGGGTATTTACGGCATTTACTTTCGGCTAACACGATGGATCTTCCTGATCAAATCCTCAGGAATGAAACAAAGTATTTTAATGACTATCAGGTAATTACCAAAAAGGAAAATAGATACTTCGTTTCTAAAAACTGCCTTCTGCAGTTTTATGTTATAAGCAATAGGCCAGAACCATTTCCCAATGTTTATGGTACAATCAATATTAAACAAACTCCTATTAGCATTCTAAATTTTGAAAAGATTTATAAAAGTGTTTATCCTAATGAAATCTTTCCTTTGTTTACAATGGGTGAAAGTGATAAATTAATTACTTTTCAAAGATCGCGTGATCGCCGAGAATATCTTTCCAAAATATTCAAAATAGGTAAAGACACGGCATACCAGTTTTGGACGTATTCTGACTGGCAAAAAGATGATCGCTTTTATGAGGTTGATCGCGGGATAGACCGTTTTGTTTTTATCCCTGATAAAGGCATAGCTGGTGGTTCATTTGACTTCTATTTTTACTTTAATAGAAAGAAATTGCCGATAAAATACTCGGATCTAATGGATAATATTAAAGAAGAAAAGGTTATGATAGCTGATACATTCAAATAAAAAAACTAATCCCACTCACGAAACCCTCCAAGTTGCAAGTGAGTGGGATGATGATAGGCGAGATATAGGTTCTAATTTGAGCCTTTTAATAAAGTTGGCATATTCAAAGGTACAACCTACCTGTCTGCGCTTTTCATCCATATTACGTTGTTTCTCCTTAAGTTCCTTAGCCTCGTTTTCGGCAATACGTTTTTCCAACCTATGAGAAGTCATAACTTGGACTGGACCTGTACTTGGATTTACTTGTGATGAATTTTGTAATTGGGATAGACATTTAAATATGATCTATAATAGCGAAACACTTAAAATTGAAATAAAGAATGGAGGTACCTGATTTTGAAATTGCAGGCAAGAATGGAATTGTTTCTAAATCATTCAACAATTTAAAGATTGAAACTTTTGCCCCCACACTAAGTGAATATGATGCAATGGCTTTAGCTAAAGGAGGTGTAGTGCATATTCCGGTGATGTTGACCCCTTTCCGGCGATACTGACCCCTCAGATTTTGGTTATCTGAGGATTTTTACCAATAGCCTGACAATATTACCTTTTTTTTCTTAGACTTTCACCCTTAAGTTCA